>JACXTT010000007.1_pt1 | contig 413842 bp, 343 predicted proteins | sample 9270951 | NCBI WGS metagenome assembly JACXTT01 (sample SAMN15532306, study PRJNA645909) | rock metagenome | isolation source: weathered quartz diorite | place: Puerto Rico | collected 2017-06-21 | reverse complement strand
TGTTACACAGCACCACTGTTTGAACGGCCTCGACTGACGAGTCCCGCAGTCGACAGCATACGGTTCATTTGATCTTCACCGGCGCGTTAGCGCCGTTCACCCGCTCGGGATGACGGAGAGCTGAGCTTGCTCAATCATCGGTAGATTACCCACTGAAAAGCCCGAAGGCCCAGAATTGAGGGGCTTCGCACAGGCGGATCGTGTTCATTCTGCTCAATTTGAGGCCTCGACACCCCGAACCCTCGCGCAACCGCGAACCCCAGTATCCCGTCGCCCTAGCCCGCGATCTCCGTGATCCGCGCGTACAACAGTTCCGCGGCGTCATTCTTCGCCTCATACGTACAACCAGCGATGTGTGGCGTCACGATCAATCGCGGATCGCCGGCGAATGGCCGGTTCAAGGGCTCGTTCTCGAAGACATCGACTGCGAGGCCGGATAAATGTCCCGCTGCCAGTGCCGAAAGTGCGGGCTCGAAATCCAGCACCTCGCCGCGTGCTGCGTTGATCAGTATTGCGCCGCGCGGCATCGTCGATAGCTCTCCCGCGCCGATCATTCTTCGCGTCTCCTCCGTCAGCGGTACATGCAGCGTGACGATGTCACTCGCGCGCAGCAGCTGCTGGAGTGATTGCGCCCGCGATGCAATGCCGAAGTCCTCGATGTATGGATCGTACGCCGTGATCTTCATCCCGAACGCATTTGCCAGCCGCGCGACGCGGCGGCCGACATTTCCCAGTCCGACGATCCCCAGCGCGTAGTGGCGAAGCTCGTGGCGCGTCGCGCAGTCGCTCCGCCTCCACTCGCCACGCTGCATCTCGCGCACGTACTGCGGAAGTGTGCGCGTCAGCGCGATCATCTGGCCGATGACCAGCTCCGCGACCGCATTCGCGTTGACGCCCGGCAGGTGGATGACTTCGATGCCTCGCTGCTTCGCGGCATCGACATCGATGTTGTCGATGCCGCTCGTTCCCTGCGCGATCCATCGCACCTTCGGGGCGCGATCGAGCATCGCGACATCCACCCGATTGATCGTGCGGGTGATCAGCACCTCCGCTGCTCCGATTTCGGCGGCAAGTTCGAATCGCAGGTCGCCGCGCAACAACTCGATGAGCTTCGGCTCGACCTCGGCGGCAATGAAGACTGCGATCGTCATGCGCGAAGTTTATGACGGTAAACTGCATCCGATTGAACCTTCGTAAGCATTCGGCGGCGCTCATCGCGCTGGGCGTGTTTCATCTCGTCTACTTCTTTCCTGTGCTCTTCATGGGACGCGTCGTCTCGCCGAACGACGTTTTTCTCAATCACGATCCGTGGGCGCTCTATCGGCACATCCCGACGCAGAACTCGCTGCTCAGCGATCCCCCGACCTCGTATTTCACGCTGATGTCGCTGGCTCGCGAAGACAAGCATGCGTTCCACTGGAATCCGTACATCGCGAGCGGCGTCCCCGGCTGGGGAGCGTGGGGCTCCGCCGTTCTCTCGCCATTCGTCCTCATCCCGTCGCTCACGATTCCTCTGACGTGGGTCTACACGGGGATGATCTTTCTCAAGCTCAACGCGGCGTTCTGGTTCGCGTACCTCTGGCTCCGCGAAGAACGACTGGGCAAGCGCGGCGCAGCGGCCGGCGCGTTGATCGCAGCAGCCGCAGGTGTGATCACGGTGCGGTGGCTGTGGCAATCGACGAATGCCTCCGCGCTCTACCCTGCGTTGCTCTGGCTCGTCCGGCGCGCGTTCAACGGCAAACGGAACTCGATGCTCGTGATGACGCTCGTCGCGCTCGCGTACGTGCTCGCCGGATTTCCGGCGACCGTCGCATACGGCGCATACATCGCATTCGCGTATGCGGTCTATCTCGCGATCAAGGAGCGCTTCGTTCCTCGGCGCGAGATCGGTGCGGCAGCCGGCGCCACGGCCATCGCATTGATGATTGCCGCACCATCGCTCATCCCGTACGCGCAGCTTCTGAAGCGAACCGGCTATCTCGCGATGCGTGAGCATCTCAGCGTCGACTATGCCTTTCCTCTCACGCACCTCCGGCTCTTCCTCTTCCCCAACGCGCTTGGCAACAATGTCTACAAAAACTGGGTTGGCGATCCTCGTCTCAAGGCCTTCAACAACTATTACGAAGCGACGATCTACATCGGGATCACGACACTGGTGCTGCTGCTGGTTGGGCTCTTTGCGCGGCGCGCGCGCACGCGGTGGTTCTGGCTCGGCACACTCGTCGTGTTGCTCGCCGCGATGTTCAGCCTTGCGCCGTTCCTCGGCTATTTGCCGGGATTGAAATACTCCTGGCTGACGCGTCTCTCGATCGTGCTGCCGCTGCCGGCTGCCTATCTGGCCGCCGCAGGGGCGTCACTGCTTTCGCGCCGCCGCGCGATCGCCTTCATCATCGCTGCCGCGGTTGCCTGGGACCTCGGTCTCTTCGCCGGCCGGTTCACGGCCTACCTGCAGCCGGGAGACGCAGAGGTCGATCGAACGCCCACCATCGCGTTTCTGGAGGATCAGCCGCGCCCATATCGGATCGCTCCGATGATGAACTATCTCTTTCCGAATTCGTCGGAGCTCTTCCGTCTGGAGGACATCCGCAGTCACTTCAGCTCCGAGGCGAGGTACAGGCTGATGATGCAGCGGATCGATCCGAGCTGCTGGAGCGGATTGTCTACGGTGTTGCAGTTCGACAGCCGCACCTTCAACTTCAACGATCCCCTGGTGAGCATGCTCGGCGTTCGCTATTTCCTGGAACATCGATCCATCGACATTCTCAAGTGGTCGGTCTTTGCTGCGACGAAGCCCGGCGTGGTCGAACAAGGTGGCTTCACGCTGCAGCCGGGAAAGGTAGCGGAGCGAACGATCACGCTCGATGCCGAGCCGTTCTACGCGATCGAGCTGCCGGTTGGCGCTGAGCCGCTCGTGAGCGCGGGGCCTCACCTCGAGGTCACGCTGCTGAAGAACAACGCAATCGTCTATCGCCGCAACTTCGCTCCGCATGACTGCGAAGCAGTGGGGAAAGTCTACGTACCTGTTTCTCTCTATGCGCGCGCCGGCGAGACGATCGTGCTGCGCTTGCGGCCGATGGGAATGCGTGCCCAGATGCTGGGAGCGGTGGACAAGTCGTTCTTCTACGGGCGCGTCACGAAGCCGCTCGTGTTCGATCGCGAGTTGCCGGATGGACGCATCTTTCGCAATCTCGCCGAGGTACCGCGATTTCATCCGGTATCGCGCCTTCGCTCGATGTCCCACGAAGAGCTGCTCGTGCGGAGCGACTTCGACTTTGCGCAGGAAGCAGTCGTGCCGGAGGGCATGGCGGCTGACGACGTGAAAGAGACGGACGCGCGGATTACGAAGCTCGCTTACGGTGATGCACGGCAGCAGCTCGATGTGACGTCCTCCGCGCCATGGTTTCTCGCGTCATCGGAGAAGTTGACTCCCGAGTTGAGCGTCACGATCGATGGCGTCGCGGTGAATGCAGTGCCGATCAACATGCTGTTCGCGGGAGTGCGCGTGCCAGCCGGGCATCACGTCGTGGCGTTCGAGCGGCGACTTGCGCGCGGATGGTGGTGGCTGAGCGGGCTGGGGGTGCTGTTGCTGGTTGTGGGCGCGCCGCTTACTTCTGTTCGGCGACGAGAATGATCTGGTATGCGAACAGGGCACGCCAGATGCGCGTCACGATCGAGAGCATTTTCTCGCCGATGCGCAGAAGAAACTCCGGCGTGAATCTTCCGATGATCAGGCGAAGTGGTACCGACGATCCGCGCGTCTCGAGGATTCGGAAACCCGCGGTCTCGATCTCGCGGCGGATCGTGCTCAGCGTATAGAAACGCAGATGCGTATTGTCGAGAATTCCGCGGTCGCGATATTCGAAGATGCCGAAGAGCAAGCCGACGCGCACGGTGATGTTCGCGATGTTGGGGACGGAGATGAAGACGCGGCCGTTCGGGGCGAGCGCGTTGCGAATCGACCGCAGCAGCGTCGGTGCATCGCGCAGATGCTCCAGCACATCGGCGATGACGATCGCATCGGCATCGCTTGGCAGATGTCTCACCGTTTCGAGATCGCTGATGACCGCGGCATCGAAGTGGAGATGAAGGTCGACGATGCAGTCGCGGTTGTATTCGAAGCCGATGGTGCGCGAGAAATGGTCGCGCACGGCACCGCCCAGTTCGCCGCCCGCTGCGCCGAGGTCGACGAGCTTGCCGCCGCGTTTCGCGTAGCGGTGGATGAGCTCGATGAGGATGCGATGGCTGCTGCCTTCGAAATCCTTGAAGGTGTAGACGTTGGGCATCAGTAATCCGCCCACGCACGCCCATGTGCATCGCGACCTCTCGCGCCGCTGCGGACGTTGACGATGAAGGTCTCGCTCGTCTTCGAGCCCGGTGAGAAGTCGTCCGCCCTGACGCTCTCCTCGGTCTCCACCTGCCAGGTCCGCGTGCTGTGAGTGACGGGATCGCGCGGGAGGGACGAAAGCTCGTCGAGCGAGCGGGGATAGCGGCCATTCTTCGCGCGGAATCCCGCGAGGTCCGATCGCAACGCGGCGAGGGCAGTGCTCATGGCGTGCTCGCGGGCGGCCTCTTCCTTCGCGCGGCGTTCACGCATCAGGAACAGCGTTGTGGTCGTGATAGCCACGAGGAGTGCGACGATAGCAGCGATCAGCCTTGAACGCATCTTGGTTTCATGCCGAGCGAAGTCAAGGCATCAACGACGGCGCCGGATGGTCATTGCCACTGTGCAGCGCACGTGGCGCGAACCTGGCGATGCCGTCGATGATCCCTCCACTCGCTGCGCTCGTCGGGATGACTCCGCCCGCTACGTAATCCCGACTTCGCTGTTGTCGCCCACCATGAAGCGATACGCGACCGGCTTGCGGTGCGTGCGGCCGATCTTCACGTTCTTGCCGATGAGGCTCGCCTCGATCCGGCCGTCGACGTGACTCAGGCTCGAGTTCTCCAGCACGATCGAATTCTCGATCTCGCATCGCTCGACGCTGCACTTGCTCCCGATCGACGTGTACGGGCCGATGTAGGCGTGCACGATGCGCGCGTCGGCGCCGATGATCGACGGGCCGCGCACGACGGAGTCGATGATCTGCGCACCTTCGCCGATCACGACCTTCCCCTCGATCGCGCTCTCGCCGTTGATGTTGCCGCGCACTTCGCGCTCGAACGTGTCGAGCACCGTGCGATTGGCCTCGAGCATGTCTTCGATCTTGCCGGTGTCTTTCCACCACCCCTTGACGATGTGCGGGTGTACGGTGAAGCCGTTATCGAGCAGCCACTGAATCGCGTCCGTGATCTCGAGCTCGCCGCGCTTCGACGGCTTGATCGCCTTCGCCGCTTCGAAGATGTGCTCGTCGAACATATAGACGCCGACGAGCGCGAGATCCGACTTCGGCTCGGGCGGCTTCTCAGTGAGCTTCAGCACGTGCCCATTGGCATCGAGCTCGGCGACGCCGAACTGCGACGGGTTCGGAACCCTCGTCAGCAGGATCTCGCTGTTGCAGTCGATGGAGCGGTACTCCTCGACCAGCGGTGTGATGCCGTGCTGCAGCAGGTTGTCGCCGAGGTACATGACGAACGGCGAGTCGCGGAGAAACTTTTCCGCGGTGAGCACGGCGTGCGCGAGTCCGCGCGGCGCGTCCTGCTCGATGTAGTGGATGTTCGCGCCGAAGCGCGAGCCGTCGCCGATGTTCTCGCGGATCTCGCTGCCGGTCTCCGGCGAGACGATGATCGCGATGTCTTCGATGCCCGCGGCGACGATCGCCTCGATTCCGTAGACGAGCACGGGCTTGTTGGCGACCGGGATGAGCTGCTTCGCGGAGGTGTAGGTGAGGGGACGCATCCGCGTGCCCTTGCCTCCGCTGAGGATGAGACCCTTCATTTTCTGATGGCGCATGGTGTTCGGCGGCGCACGATACACGACCGCCGCCAAAATGGCGAGAGGGGCGATTTTCTACAATGAGGGGGCGCTATGACGGAAATTCCAATCGAACCGGACCCTCAGTTCCCGAAGCCCTGGGCCACCCATATCCTGCTGGCGATCAACGTCGCTGTGTTCATCGCGATGGTGATCTCCGGAATCTCCGTCATGGAGCCGTCGACAACGGATTTGATCCGTTGTGGCGCGGACTTCGGGCCCCTGACGCTCACGTCGCAACCATGGCGCGTGGTGACAGCGTCGTTTCTTCACATCGGCATCATTCATCTACTGCTCAACATGTGGTGTCTCTGGAATCTCGGTCCCTTGCTCGAGCGATTCCTCGGCGTATGGGGTGCGCTGCTCGCGTACGTCGCCACCGGAATCGGGGCCGCGATTGCGAGCCTGAGCTGGAATCCGATGCGCGTCAGCGCGGGAGCCTCGGGCGCGATCTTCGGATTCGTAGGAATCCTGATCTCGATTCTTTACTTCGCGAAGCTCGATGCCCCGCCGGAAGGCGTGCGTGCCACGCTGCGCTCGGTCGTGCAATTCGCGCTCATCAATCTCGTGTACGGTTTCGCTGGCGGCATCGACAACATGGCGCACCTCGGAGGATTGATCAGCGGACTCGTGATCGGACTCTTTCTCAGTAAGGAACTGGCGAATGCGATTGCGCGGTTTGCGATTCTGATCGGCGGCCTCGCGGTCGTTTCGGCCCTGCTTGTTCCGTTGCGAACAATCAAGGCGGATTCCATACGCTTCTACCAGGGTCTCGAGGCGCTCCGCCGTCACGAGTTCACCTCGGCCATCGCCTTGCTGCAGAGCTACACGAAGAACGTTCCGAGCGACGCCGAAGGATTCGGACAGCTCGGCTTCGCATTGCACAGCGCGAAGCGATATTCCGAGGCGATTCTTGCGTACGAAAAAGCGCTCGCGCTGCGACCGTCCTATCCTGAGGTGGAGATCAATCTCGCCAATCTCTACTTTGATGCCCACAGGCTCGATGAGGCGATCAGGCTCTACTCGGAAGTGCTGCCCGATCTGGCACCTGCCGCGCGCCACTATCTCGACTTCGCACATGCGCTACACGATCGGCAGCGTTACGCCGAGGCGGAGACGCAAATCAGGAAGGCGCTTCAGCTCGACGACAAGAGCCTGGAGGCACACGCACTGCTCGCGGACACGCTCGCGATGATGGGGAAGAGCGAGGAATCGGCGCATGAGTACCGGCGGGCGAATGAACTGTTGCCAAAGGCGGCTCCGTAGCCCGTTTAGTGCGTCCCCACCGTCCCCACGTTCTTCAGCGTGATCGCGATGCTCACCGTCCCCTCGCGCTTTTCGCGCGGCACATACACGAGGAAGGAGCGGTACTCGACCGCGAGGCCGTAGCACGAGCCGTTGCCGCCGAGGAGGTAGCGCTGCTCGAGGAATTTGCCGGTCTTCGCGTCGTAGTTGATCTGCACGTCGCCGCGCACGCGATCCTTGAACAATGAGCTGCCGCTGTTGAGGCGGATCTGACTCGAGCCGCCGCTCGCCTGGCCCGGCTGTTTGAAGGATGCGAACCAGGTGAACGAGAGGTACTTGTCGGTGTGTTTGCCCGTGCCGACGAGATTCGCGCTGAGACTCGTCTGATCGATCTGATGCGACACGTTGCCGAACGTCGTCGACGCGTCGAATGTGATCGACTGATACGGATTCACGTGCAGCTGCGCGACGAGCGGCGTGAACTTCTGATCGGAGGTCGTGATGCCGGTCGTCGATCCCGTGCTGCCGCTCGTCGCGGAGGTAAACGCTTTCGACAGGGAGACGGTCTGCCGCAGCGAGAACGACATGATTTCGCGCGGTGACACGTTGGGTCCCGATTCCTTGCCGATCAGCCGCTGCGTGAGCGAGTACTCGACCGAGTCGCGCACGATCGGCAGGAACGGCGAGTCGACCGTGTCGAAGCGGACCACGCGATCCTGATCGTTGACGCTGCTCGTATAGATGTAGCGGACGCGCGGCTCGATGAGATGCTTGAGCCGCGTGAAGCTGCCGAGCTTGCGGCTGAAGATCTTCGAGAACGACGGTCCCACGACTTCGACCTGTCCCTGCGCGTAGCGGCGATTCACTGACTCATCCACCGTCTGCTGCGGCATGCCGAACGTGCCCGTCGAATTCGGATCGAGGCTCTGCGAGTAGTACGTGTCGCGCACGGAGATCTGCGGGCGGATCGAGAGCCACGCCGGCGTCCTCAGTTGCAGCGAGAGTGTCGGAAAAAGATCGGTGCGGTAATAGTTCGCTTGCGGTCCGTTGATCAAGCCCGAGGTCTCGAGATGCGAAGCGGAGGACTCGAGCGAGAAGTAGAGCGGCGAGCCGAGCACGCGCTGTGGATACATGCGCACCTGCAGCGACGGCAGTTGCTGGAATCGCTGCTTGAGAATCGGTGAGTTCGGGTCGTTCGGATCGGTGTGTCCGAGTACGATGTCGCGCCGGTCGGTGATGAGGTTGACGGAGTAGCCCGGCCAGTTGCGCGTGAGATACGCGGACGAATAGATGTTGGACAGCGTGTGCAGGCGCGGATCGCGCGACCAGCGGCGGAAGAAGTCGAGATCGGAGTAGTCCTGCACATCGACGACGCCGCGGAAGCCGCCCGGCAGATTGTCCTGCGCGTGCTTGAACGAATAGCTCCACTGCTCCTTGCCCGTCTCCTGATCGTGCACACCCTGCGCGTTGAGCTCGCCCACTTTTACGTTCTGCGACGGCAGATAGCGGATCGTCGTCCCGAGTCCGTTGTAACCCTTCTGACTGAGATCGCCGTAGAGCGTTGCGTCGACGCTGTCGCCGAAGGGGATGAAGTATCCGAGCTCGAGCCGCGGCCCGAATGAGCCGCCCAGGCTGATGCGAGGAATGAGCAGACCCTGCGAGCGATCCTTCTTCGTCGGCCAGAGCAGGCGCGGCGACCAGAGGATCGGCACATCGTGCGCGCGGAACGAGACATCGCGGAGATGCGCGTAGTCATCGACGGTGACCGTCGCATCGCGCACGTGAAACGACCATGCCGGTTTATCGAGATCGCACGACGTGAAGATGCCGTTGGTCAGGTGATACGTGTCCTCATCGAGCTTCTCGATCTTGTCGCCGCCGAACGAGAGCGATTCGAACGTACCGGTGCCGTTGAAGAATGTGCCGGTCTTGCTGTCGAGATTGAACACCGAGTGATCGGCGGTGATGCGCGCCGGACCCTGATCCACGATGACATGCCCTTCGGCAACGACGTCTTTCGTCTTGAGGTTGATCGTGACCTTGTCGGCGGTGAGCTTGATGTCCTGATAGAAAACGTGGACGTCGTTTTCGAGCAGCGCGTACTCGTCTTTCTCGACTTCGACCCGCCCCTGCGGCGCGACGGTCCAGCGCACTTCGCCGCCCTTCTGTTTCGGGCCGGGGACGAATTTGAACTTCGTCTTCTGCTTGTAGTACTGCCCCGCCTGACCCATGTCTTTCCCCTGGGCGAAGAGGTGGGTGGAGGCGACGAGCAGGAGGAGGATGAAGGTTGCGCCGCGGCGCAGAGCAGTCGTCGTCATTCGCGGGGCAATTGTATACGGGGTCACGCGGATACGCGGATACGCGGGTTCGGGGTGCGTAGAAGTTTCATCCCGGGAGTCCGCGTAACCGCGCAACCACTCATCGTTCGTTCGCCGTTCTCACATCCTGATCGATCTTCGCCATCTCCTGCAGTTGCATCCTCAGCTTGATGATCTCCACCTGATACAGCCGCACCTCGTCCTCGGGGCGGTTGCGCTGCTGGCGCTTGCGGAGCGCGATGACGTTGGCGATGCGGACAAATTCGCGGCGTGCGTTGGGATCGGCCCAGCCGGCAGCGCCGAGGCGGCGGATGGGGTGCGCGACGATTCGTACATCGCCGACATCGATGAAGCCGAGGTTGGCCTCGTCCATCAATTCGCGAGTCAGGTCGCGCCATTGCTTCAGCAAGCCGATGATGCCGAGGATCGGGATGAGAATCGTCGCCGCGATCGCGAGGTCGCGCGGACGCACCTCGATGAATCGCGCTGCTGCGGCTCCGCCGATTGCGAGTGCCGCGGAGAGCGCGTCGATCGCGATCTGCTTCGCGCGCCGCCGCACGTAGAACGCTGCGTAGGTCACGCCATAGCCGGCGATCGCGCCAGCCAACACACATTCCGCGAAGAGCACGCACGCATCGGCCTGGACGAACACGAGCGGCAGTGACGCAGCGGCGCCGGTGAGTGAACCGAGGAGCATGCCGTCGCCCGGCTCGCTCTCGCGGCCCGTATGCCGCACCCATAACGCCGCGATCGTGAGCAAGACGCCGATCAGCGCGTAATGTGCGTTCGCGCAATAGAAGATGCCTCCTGCGATGAGCCCGGTGACGACGGGCGTCGCAGCATCGCGCCAGAAGATCGCATCGACGGTCCGGAAGAAACGGACGAGCGCGACTCCGAGGAACAACGCGAGGATGAGGATGAGTGTCAGGAGATCGTCGGTCACCAGAGATCGGCCCCGCGATCATTCGAACGGATTGGGTGCTTCAGGAAGTAGTTCCGCGAGCGCTGAATGTCGACGCGAATCTGATTCGTCAGTTCGAGGGCGGAGCGGAATTGCTGCTCGCGCCGCAGGAGCTGATGGAAGTAGAGCCGCACCGTGTCGCCATAGACGTTCGAGTCGAAATCGAAGATGTGACTCTCGATCGTGACCGCGTAATTCTCATAGAGCGTGGGGCGGACGCCGATGTTGGTCACGCTCTCGAACGAGCGATCGAAACTCTCGAAGCGCGAGGTGGTGATGTAGACGCCGGAGCCGGGATAGAGATCGTTCTGCGGATCGACGTTCACGGTCGGGAAGCCGATCTTGCGTCCGAGGCGGCGCCCGGTTGCGACGCGGCCGTCGATGAAGTAATCGCGGCCGAGTGCGAGGGTGACCGAGCGCATCGCACCCTTCGTGATCGCGTCGCGCACGATCGAGCTCGACACGCGGATCCCGCGGATCTTCACGTCATCCACTCCATCGACGGAAAAGCCGAAGCGCTGGCCGGCGGCAGTGAGCATGGCGAGGTTGCCTTCGCGTCCCGCTCCGAAGCAGAAGTCGCGGCCGAGGCGAATCTCGGTCACCTTGAGCGCGCTCACGAGGAATTCCTCGATGAAGCGATCGGCGGTCCAGCGCGAAAACTCGTGCGTGAAGGGGACGATCATCAGCGCGTCGACACCGATGTCGCGCATCAGCTCTTCCTTCTGGGCCATGGTGATGATCTGTTTCGGTACGCGGTCGGGCGCGACGATGGAGAGTGGGTGCGGGTGAAACGTGATGACAGCCGAGGGTTTGCCGAGCTCGCGCGCGCGCTCGATCACGCGGCGGATGATCGCCTGATGCCCGACGTGCATGCCATCGAAATTGCCGATGGTCGCGACGCAGCCGCGGGGGAGGTCGGTCTGTTTTAGAGGGTCGTGGAGTACGAGCATTGCAGTTCATGCCGAGCGAAGTCGAGGCATCAGCGACGGCGCCGCGACGGATTCGCCAGGATTCGGGATCATGGCACAGGCGGCGCGGCGCCGTCGATGATCCCTCCACTCGCTGCGCTCGGTCGGGATGAACTACAAATTCAGCATCGGGACCGGCTGCGTGATCGCGCCCCAATCCGGGCCCGTGTCGCCGAGCATCGTCGAGAACGACTCCACCATCACCGGATCCCACTTCCCGCCGGAAGCCTCCCGCAGCAGCGTTGCAACCGCGGCTTCGTGCGTGAGGGGTGCGGGGCGATAGGAGCGATGCGAGGTCAGCGCGTCGTACGCATCGACGATCGAGAGCAGGCGCACTTCATATGGAATCGTGTCGCCGCGCAACCCGTCGGGATACCCGCGTCCATCGTAACGCTCGTGATGATGTCGAATGAGGCTGAGCACCTGCGTCAGCGTCATCAGCGGCCGAACCATCTCTTCGCCGATGACCGGATGATCGATGACGCGCATGAACTCGTCCCGCGTCAGCGGTCCCTGTTTGTTCAACAGCGCCTCGGGCACCGCGATCTTGCCGATGTCGTGGAGAAGGCCTGCGATGCGGATCCGCTCCGCGTTCTCGATCGGAAGACCGAGGTGGATGGCGAACGTGCGGGCGAGATCGCCGACACGCTGCGAGTGACCGCGCGTGTAACGATCCTTCGCCTCGAGCGCGAGGGCGAGCGCGCAGATGACGTTCTGCGTCTGCTCGAGATCCGCGTGATAGTCGCGAATGCGCAGCAGCGATTTGATGCGTGTCAGGAGCTCGAGGCGGTTCAGCGGATAGTTGATGAAGTCGTCCGCGCCGGCGACGATCGCGTCCTGCCGCATCTGGCTGTTGCGATGCGAGGTGAGCACGATGACCGGGAGGAATTCCCAGCGTGGATCGCCGCGGAGCATCTGCAGCGTCGCCGAACCATCCTGCACCGGCATCACGAGATCGAGCAGAACGACGTCGATCGCTTTTTCCTTCAGGATGTCGATCGCCTGCGAGCCGTTCTCCGCGGTCGTCACGGCAAATCCGGCATCCGTGAGTGTCGTGGTCATGAGATCGCGATTGAGGCGGTTGTCATCGACGCAGAGCACGGAGGGGGCGACGGGCGTGCGCGCGCGCATGTGGCGGGACGACGCCGCAACGGAGACTGACTCTTCCTGAAGTGCGCTGCGGAAGAGCTTCGTCAGCTCGCGATCGAAGGCGCCACCGGAGGCTTCGCGCTCGAGTTGATCGATGGCGTCGTGCTCGGTGAGGCCGTCGTCGTGATGGATCTTGTCGAAGCGATTCGCGATCCCGACGACCTGCGCCTCGAGCGGAATCGCGGAGCCGCCGATGCCATCCGGATAGCCCTTGCCGTCGAAACGCTCGTGATGCCAGCGGACGATCGGCACGAAGGAGCGGAAGGTGCGCATCGGTTCGAGGATCGACGCACCCATGAGGGGGTGCCGGCTGACGATCGCTTCTTCTTCGGGCGTCAGTTCGTTCTTGCCGATCAGGTGATCGGGCACGCCGATCTTGCCGAGATCATGGAGCATCGCGCCTTTGATGATGGTCTCGCGTTCTTCCTGCGTCATGCCGAGCTTGTCGGCGAGACGCGCGGCGTACGAGGCGACGCGATGCACATGGCCGCCGGTGCGCGGATCCTTGTTCTCCAGCGCGCTGGTCAGCGTCATGATGATGTTTTCGCTGGAGTCGAGCTCTTTGCGGAGATTGCGGATCTTGATCAGCGAGCGGATGCGCGTGCGCAGTTCCTCGCCGTTGATCGGCTTGTTGAGGAAGTCGTCTGCGCCGCACTCCAGCGCGCGGATCTTGTCGTCCGTGCCGGTCAGCGCGGTGAGCATGAGGATCGGAATCGTCCGTCCGCCGGGCGAGCCTTTGATGATGGAGCAGGCTTCGTAGCCGTCCATCACCGGCATCATCACGTCGAGCACGATGATCGAAGGATTGTGCTTCGGATAGAGCTGCACCGCTTCGCGGCCATCGCGCGCCACGACGACGTCGTAACCCCAGCCCCACAGATACTCTTCGAGCAGCTGCAGGTTCTGGTCGTTGTCATCGACCGCGAGCACCAGATCTCGCTCGCCTGCGACGGTAGCAGTCTCGGCAATGGTGGACATGTTGGATCGATACCCTGGTGACGGCGATTATAGCGTGCTCAGTTCCAGTGGGGGCCAGGCGCCCTCGCCCGTCCATCTTTGGCCGGCATGAAAACGGAGCGATCCTTGTTGAGCCCTCCGAACCGATGGCCTATTACGCCGACCACGCGCTCGATCTGAAACGCGATCTCGCCGCCGAGATTCCGACGGATGAGCTGCGCGAGCTGCACCAGAAGCGCCCGTTGTTGCACGCGCTGATTGCGCTTGCGAATGTCGCCGCGCTGATCGGTGCAGGCATCGCCATCGTCCATTTCGACCGCTGGTACTACTGGCTGCCCTTCGCATTTCTCGCTGGCTTCGCGGTGTTCGATTTCACGGTGCTGCTGCATGAGGTCGTCCATCGCGCCGTGCTCACCGAATCGAGCGAGGGTGCGTATCGAGTGCTCGGACTGGCATACGCGATTCCGAGCGGAATCTCCGCGTCGCAGTTCACGAAGTGGCACCTCGATCACCACGCCGGCCTGGGATCGGACACCGAGGATCCAAAGCGGCACTATCTGTCGCCGAAGAGGAACGTGCGATGGCTGAAGGCGCTTTACTTCACGCCGGCGCTGTTTCCGATCTACTTCCGTGCGGCCGCGCGCGAGACGGCGTCGTACGAGCCGGAGCTGCGCCGGCGCATCGCGCGCGAGCGTCTGGCAACGATCGCGTTTCAGCTTGGTGTGTTGTTCACGATCGCGTTCATCGGTGGTTGGTGGATCGCGTTCAAGCTGTACGTCGTACCGATCTTCCTGATCTTTCCGATCGCCTTCGCGCTGAATCGTCTCGGCCAGCACTACGACATCGATCCGACGGATCCGGCGAAGTGGTCGACGCTGATGAAAGGCTCTTGGTTCTGGGACGTCATCTATCTCGCGTCGAACTATCACCTCGAGCATCACTACTTTCCGGGTGTGCCGTTCTACAACCTGCCGCGATTGCAGCGATTACTGATGCCGTTCTACGCGAAGCGGGGCATGACGGCGCATGGCTATGCGGAGCTCGTGTGGAAGTACATCGTGCTGAATCGCAAGCCGCATACGCTGTGGAGTGCACCGGCAGTAGTTCCTTCTCCCCTCACAGGGGAGAAGGTGGCCTGAAAGGCCGGATGAGGGCTCGGGTTTCGCGCAAATTGCAGTCCCCCTCATCCGCCCCTGAAGGGACTAGTTCCGATCGATTGCGCTGCTGTTGTTTGCCGGATTCCGGTCGATCCGCGTGATCCACGGATCCACCGTCGCGAGCTCCGGCTGCTGCGGCACGATGAACGTGAGCTCGTTCATGCCATCGTGCAGGTCGCGGCGCTCGACATGCTCATCGATCGCGATCTCGATCGGCTCGCGCAGAGGGAGCGCCGTTTTCTCCTCGCGGGTCTTCGAAGCATGGACGCGTAATGCGACATCCCACCGGCCATCGGCGCGTCTCGTGGCGCGCGCGTCATCGACGCGGAAGTCGTAGTGCGTGATGTCGTTCATCCACTCGTCGATCAGCGGATTCGAGAGGTGCAGCGTAAGGTTAGATCCTGTGGGTGAAGTCTCGCTGCTCACAGCATGAATCGCCCTCGCCATCGCGTCTGGCCCCAGGAGGTCACGTGCGGCCCAGAGGACGATGGCGCCCTTGCTGTAGTAGAGATACGGCTGTTGCTCTACGCGATTGAGCGGCACCTCGGCTGACGTGTCGCGCGCGCGTCCGGACAGATAGCTCTCCAGTTCCATCGACAGGAGCTGCTGCACCTGCTCGCGTCCGCGCAGCTTCTCGAGGACCAGGAGCTCACCATACTTCGCAAGCGACTCCGTGATGACGAGCCCTCCCGGCGCGTCGCCCGCCGCGATGCGGTAGCCGAACCACTGATGCGCGACCTCATGTGCAACGCGGCGGGCGATGAGATCGAAGCGGCGCGGATCGCGCGCGTCAGTCAGAAAGGCGCGGTCCTCGCGCAGGAGAATGGTGCCGGGCAGGGCGTAGCCGCCGAAAGGCGCATTGGAGGTCACCTCGATGATCCGCAGTTGATGATGGAGATACGGGCCGACGGATTCCTGCATGACGTCGAGCGCCGTTTCGGCGGTGTCGAGCATGTGCTGCACGTTCATGCCGTGCGAGGCATCGTGATAGAGCTCGATCGCGATGGCGCCGTGCTGGCGGCGTGCTACTTCGTAGTGCGCACATGCAAAGCCGAAGCGATTGCGAATCGGGGCATCGGCGCGATAGCGAAAGTAGCGGCGATCGCCCTCCAGCCACGTCCGCTCGAGCGCACCGGAAGTGACGGCGATGCGATCGCGTGGTGCGGACAGCGTGGCGCGAAAGTCGATCGCGTCGGACAGCTCTTCGGCATCGAAGTCGCCGCCTTCTTTGAACGCCGCAGCCGGCAGACCCTGTCTGCTCCGTTCACGCGGATCTCTGAGCTCGTAAGAGCGGTGATAACCGATCGATGGGAACGAGCGGAAGTTCAGGAGGAGCGAGTCGTCATCGGTGTCGGATGTGAGCTCGAAACGCAACTCCGCGTGCGCGCCGGGTGCGAGTGGCCGGTCGAGATCGAAGCGATAGACACCGAAGCGGGAATCGCTCACGCCCGGACGCGCGCCGGTCATCGCGAGCGAATGGAGCTGCACGTCGCGCCGCACGTTGACGAAGACGGACTGGATCGGGCGCGGCGATTCGTTGGCGAGTGCGTAACGCGCCGCGATGCGGACGCCGCCGCCGAAGTCGACATTCGCGTCGACTCCGCGCACGACGGGCTGTTGCAGGCTCGCGATGCTCTTGTATTTCTTTTCGTAACCGGCACGCCATTCGTTTGTGTCGCCGCGTTCGGTCGTTGCGAAGATCCACGTGCCGGTGCCGAGTGCGATCAGCCCGCAGGCGGCGGCGATCCAGTGCGGGCGTGCGACGCGTTCACGCAATGGCGAACCGATCCGCCGCCACATCGGCGCCGCGCATGCGACGGCGAGAATCGCCAGTGCACTCCAGTGCAGCATGAACTTGTGGAAGCGCGGCAAGGCATTGCCGAATCCGATCAGGTCACTCCATTGCAGGGATGGACCATCGGCGAATCTCCACAACGGATGTTCGAGTCCGAAGAGCTCCGCGCGGCGCGTGAACACGATGAACGCGAGGACGAAGACCATTCCGGCGTATTTGTTCGGGCTGAGCGAGTGGATCAGCAGCGATGCCGCCGCGTACAGCACGAGCGGCAGACCAACGATGTAGAAGAGCGAGAGATAGAGCAGCATGTGGGCATCGGTGTAGCCGCGCGTCACCTGAATGACGAGCCCGATGCCGATGCCGCAGACGATGAGTGTCGAGATCAGGAAGGCGAGCGCTGCGAGCTTGGCCACGATCATCTTCGTGCCGCTGACGGGTGTGCTGTCGAGGATCGAATCCATGCGCACACGCCGCTCGCGCCAGAACATCTCCGAACCGTAGTAGACGATCAGCAGCGCGCCGACGATCCAGAGCGGTTGCTGCAATGCCGCGGTGATCAGTCCCGTGGCCGGATAGAGCGTCGATGCGTACTCTCCATCGAGGACATCGGATTGCAGCTCCATCGCCACCAGGCCGATCCAGAGCACATAGAGGAGCAGAACGGGACGTGTGAAGAACGTGCGCAGCTCCATCGCGATACGTGCGAGGAGTGGATGGTTCGCTGTGCGCACGCCGCGGCCCTGCTTCAGCGATGTCGGTGCGGGCGCCTTCGCTTTCGGGACCCTTCGGCTCTTCCACGCGACGGTCCAGAGCGCGAGCGACGCAGCGATCAGAATCAGCCGGTTCGCGAGCAGCGTCCCTTCGAGCGGAACGAATCGCGTGCTCTTTACTGCGCCGGTCCAGTAGCGCGTGATGTCGAAGAATGGCGCGAGTCCGAACGGATCCAGCAGCGCGAAGAGCGGACCGCCACCGCCACCCGCTTTCGACTGCGCCATCATCGGCGAGTTCGACAGCGCCGAAATGACGAAGTAGAGAAGGTACGTCACCACGGACGCTGCGTACGTCGCGATCGAATTGCGGGAGAGCATCGCGACGGCGAAGATCAACGCGACGGTGAAGAGAACGTTCGGCACCATCATCATCGCGAACGCGCTGAGGAACGGGCGGAGGTCGAACGGCGCGATGCGCGCGGGATCGGCCCACGGCGAGAGAGTTGCCGCGATCTGGCCGGCGACGGCGAACACGCTCGCGCTCAGTGTCGCCAGGAGCGCGCCGAAGAATCGTCCCGCGATGAACGCGATGCGCGGTGCCGGAGTCGAATCGACGATGTCGCGCATTCGCGAGTCGTCATCGCGAAGCACCGCATTGGCCGCGAAGATCGCGGCGGCAAAGAGCGCGAAGAGCGAGAGGAATCCCAATGATTCCGTGATGAGAAACGAGGAGTTGATGGGAACGTTGTCGCTCCCGAAGCCGAGGGCGCCGAGGGCGAAGCCCATGACGAGAAAAAGGGCGCACGCGGCGAAGAACGCCGCCTGCCGTGTGTGATACCGCCATTCGAAGACGACGATGTCTCTCAGCACGCGTTGAAGTACACATCCTCGAGATCGGGGATGGCCGGCTCGAATCCGCCTTCCGGAGTCGTGTCGGCAACCACGCGGATTTGTGTTTCTCCTGCGAACAGCCGTGTGGCGATCACGCGATGTTTCGCGCGATATTCGGCGACCCTGCTCCTCGGCACCGTCTGGCGCCACAGCTTCCCATCGAGCTCACGAATCAACCCGGCGGGGACGCCCTCGCGCACGACGCGTCCTCCCACGAGGATCGCCATGCGCGGACAGAGATCGCTCACATCCTCGACGATGTGCGTCGACAGCAGCACGACCGCGTTCTCTCCGATCTCGCTCAGCAGATTGTGAAAGCGATTGCGTTCCTCCGGATCGAGACCCGCAGTCGGTTCATCGACGATGATCAGCGATGGTTTGCCGAGGAGTGCCTGTGCGATTCCGAAGCGCTGGCGCATCCCGCCGGAGTAGGTGCTGACCGCCTTGTGCTGCACGTCGTGGAGATTGGTGAGCTCGAGCAGTTCGTCGACTTCGCTGTGGCGTTTGTTTCGATCGGATAGTCCTTTGAGCACCGCGATGTGATCGAGAAGCGCGCGTGCGGAGATACCGGGATAGACGCCGAAGTCCTGCGGCAGGTAGCCAAGCCGCTTGCGCAACTCCGCGGGATTCTTTCGGACGTCGACGTCATCGAGCGTGATCGAGCCTGAGTCGGGCTCCTGCAGCGCGGCGATCGTGCGCATCAGCGTCGACTTGCCGGCGCCGTTGGGCCCGAGGAGGCCGAAGAGGCCGCGGTCGATGGTCAGCGAGACGCCGTTGAGAGCGCGGACGCCGTTGGAGTAGGTCTTGGTGAGGGCGGAGAGTGTGAGCACTCCCGCGTACTACGGAGGGAGTCAAAGGAAGTTGCGAGTAGTAGTTCCTTCTCCCCTTGCGGGAGAAGGTGGCGCGCAGCGCCGGATGAGGGGTTCGGTTTTGCGAGGTGTCGAAGCCCCCTCATCCGCCCCTTCGGGGCACCTTCTCCCCCGCGTGGCGGGGGAGAAGGGACTATGAGCTACGCCAGCGTCTTCAGCGCCTTCTCCATGCGGCGAACGCCTTCCGCGGCCTCTTCCATCGAGAGATTCAGAGGCGGACGGAAACGCGCGGAGAGATGTCCGGACGAGAGCACCATCACGTCGGAATTCATGAAGGCCTCCAGTGCCGCGTCGCGGATCTCGCCGCTCGGCAGATCGAACGCGACCATCAGGCCGCGGCCGCGCACGTTCGAGACGAGATTCGGGAACTCCTGCGCGAAGCGCTCCAGCTCACCCATGAAGTACGCGCCGACTTTCGCCGCGTTGTCGACGAGCTTGTCTTCCTCGATGATCTCGAAGTAGCGCTGCGAGCGAACCATGTCGACGAGGTTGCCGCCCCACGTCGAGTTGATGCGCGATGAGACGGTGAACACGTTCTCGGCGAGGTCGAAGATCCGATCGTTCGACGCGAAGCCGCACACCTGCGTCTTCTTGCCGAAGCAGAAGAGATCCGGCTCGACGCCGAAGTGCTCGAACGACCACATCTTGCCGGTGATCCCAACTCCCGACTGCACTTCGTCGAAGATGAGGAGGATGTCGTTCTCGTCGCAGAGTTGACGCACGGCGCGGAAGAACTCGGGGCGGAAGTGGTTGTCGCCGCCTTCGCCCTGAATCGGCTCCATGATGAACGCCGCGACGTCATCCTTGCGCTCGGCCAGGAACTGCTTCGCCTGTTCGAGTGCCGCGGCCTCACGCTTCGCTGCATCGGCAAGGTTTTCTTCCGTGAGCGGGAAGCGGAGCTTCGGATTCTCGATGCGCGGCCAGTCGAACTTCGGGAAGTACTGCGTCTTGCGCGGATCGGCGGTATTGGTCAGCGAGAGCGTGTAGCCGGTGCGTCCGTGGAAGCACTCGCGCAGATGCATGATCTGCGTCCCCTTCTCACTGGTGTAGCCCTTCTTGAAGTTCTTGCGGATCTTCCAGTCGAACGCCGTCTTCACCGCGTTCTCGATGCCGAGAGCGCCGCCTTCGATGAAGAACATGTGCTTGTTCAGCGAGGGCGGCACGGCAACGCGTGCGAACGTCTCGACGAACTCGGCCATGTACGTCGTGTAGATGTCGGAGTTCGCCGGCTTGTTCAGCGCGACGTCCGCGATGCGCTCGCGGAACTCCGGCGTATCCATCTTCGGATGGTTGTAGCCGACCGGAACCGAGGCGAAGTTGGTGAAGAAGTCGAGGACGTTGCGTCCGCGACGCGAGTCGAAGACCCAGGAGCCCTTCGACTTCTTGAGGTCCATGACGATGTCGTAACCGTCGGCCAGCATGTGCCGGCTGAGAACGTTGTGCACCTCTGCCGGCTGGACGTGAATCCGCCGGTCGGTGATGGAGGAAACGGACATTGGGAAACTCCTATCTGAAGTGTTGCGGAGGGCCGGAAAGGCCGGGCGGCGAATTCTATCGCATGGCGGGGCGGATTAGGTGCGCATCATGATGCGTTAGTATTGATGTATGCGCACCACCATCACTCTCGATGCGGACGTGGCAATCCGATTGGAAAAACTCCGACGGACACGCCCCTTCAAAGAAGTCATCAATGATGCTCTTCGTGCAGGCCTGGATGAGATCGAGCGGGGTCAGCGAGGCGCCAAGGAACCTCGGTACACGATCAAGACGGTGAAGGGATACCCGAGGCGAACGAATCTCGACAACATTGCGCAGGTCCTTGCCGAGGTCGAGGGAGACGACTACAAGTGATTCTGGTCGACGCTAATCTCCTTCTGTATGCCAAGTTTGAAGACATGCCACAGAATCGAGCCGCCCGTGCCTGGCTCGAGGAGCAGCTCACTTCCCCAGGAAGAGTCGGCATTCCATGGCAGTCGATTCTTGCTTTCATCCGATTAAGCACGAATGGCCGCATCTTCACACGAGCGCTCACTCCGCAGGCCGCGTGGCAGCAGGTCCTGGAATGGCTCGCGAATCGCCGTGTGTGGATTCCGGAAGCGGCTGAAGATCATGTCGTGGTGCTGGGGAGACTTTTGGAAACCACACACGCGACAGGCAATCTGGTATCCGACGCACACCTTGCAGCACTGGCGATCGAACACGGACTTACGTTGTGCAGCGCAGACTCCGACTTCGCGAGGTTCTCGGGATTGACGTGGGTGAATCCGCTAATGCAGTGATCCCCCCGCCGAGCCCGCGAACCCGCGAGCTCCGGCCCCCCAATTTCGTACAAACCGCGCGGGAGTGATAGAACCCCATTTGCGGTTTGACACACTCCAAGGAGCACTCATGAAAGACATCGTCATTCTCGGCGGCGCCCGTACGCCGATCGGATCCTTCCTCGGGACTCTCTCCTCGCTCACCGCGCCGAAGCTCGGCTCGATCGCCATCAAGTGCGCACTGCAGAACGCAGGTGTGAAGCCGGAGCAGATCGAGCAGGTGATCATGGGCAACGTGCTGCCGGCGGCCGTTGGCCAGGCGCCGGCGCGTCAGGCAGGCATCGGCGCAGGCATCCCGACTTCCGCGGGCGCGGTCACGATCAACAAGGTCTGCGGCTCAGGCATGAAGGCCGCGATGTATGCAGCGAACGACATTCGCTGCGGCGAATACGACCTCGCCGTCGCCGGCGGGATGGAGTCGATGTCGAATGCTCCCTACGCGCTGACACAAGCGCGCAGCGGTTATCGCATGGGCAACGGCAAGATGATCGATCTCATGATCCACGATGGCCTGTGGGATCCATATGGCGACAAGCACATGGGCAACTGCGCGGAGTTGTGCGTGCAGAAGTTCCAGTTCACGCGCGAAGCGCAGGACGACTTCTCGCGCGAGTCGTATCGCCGCGCGCAGGATGCGACGCGCGAAGGCCGCTTCCGCAAGGAGATCGCCGTCGTCGAGATTCAGGGAAAGAAGGGGACATCGTCAGTCATCGATGACGAAGAGCCGTTCAGCGCGCCGCTCGACAAGATGGGCACTCTCAAGCCGGCGTTCCTCAAGGAAGGCGGCACGGTGACGGCCGCGAACTCGTCGAAGATCAATGACGGCGCCGCGGCACTGGTCCTGACTTCCGCGGAGTACGCGGAGAAGAATGGTCTGAAGCCGATGGCGCGCATCGTTGCGCAGTCGACGGCGGCGCAGGATCCCGAATGGTTTACGACCGCGCCGGCGAAAGCGATCGACATCGCGTTGCAGCGCGCGGGCATGAGCATCAGCGACATCGATCTCTTCGAGATCAACGAGGCGTTTGCCGCAGTCGCAATGGCGGCGATGGCCGACGCGAAGATTCCGCACGAGAAGCTCAACGTCAACGGCGGCGCCGTTGCCCTCGGACACCCGATCGGGTCGAGCGGCGCGCGCATCATCGTCACGCTGATGCACGCACTCGAAGCGCGCAATCTCAAGCGGGGACTCGCCGCGATTTGCATCGGCGGCGGCGAAGCCGCGGCGATGATCATCGAGCGTTTCTAGTCGATCACGTTCACCTGTGGTGCGGGTCCTTGCGGCCCGCACCTCTCGTGCGAGTAACCTCGAATCACGCATTTTCGTCGAACTCGAAAACGCTGGAGGTCGTCGCATGAAACGCATTGTGATGCTGTTGGTTTTCGCAGTCGCAATTCCTGGATACGCGCAACAGCAGCCGGCCAATGGCTATCAGATCTTCGCGTACGCGAGTAACGCTGGCGTGACGTGGACCAATCATGACGGGACGACTGTCGATTCCGGGTTCGGCCTTGCACTCTCGAAGTTCGTCTCGGCGCGTGTTTCGATCGAGCTCGCGGCCTTCTCGCAGAAGTGGTACGAGTACGAGCCTGGCCCCTATCACTTCGGCGTTCCCGTCAAACGATTCCATCACTATGCCTACCCGTTTTCGCTCGATGGGCAATATCACTTCCTAACGAGTGGCCGTTGGAGACCCTATGCCGGCGCGGGCGTGCGCTACGTGAATGCCGGAGCACTTTATGGTGATCCCGGAGCGCGATTCGTGCCGGAGCTCGAGGGCGGCGTTTCGTTCATGATCACGCCCCACGTATCGCTTCGTTTCGACGCAAGACAGGCGATTCAATCCCAGAGCGGACCTTCATACGATCCATTGTCTCGAGCGTCTGTCGGACTCGGCTTTCACTTCTGATCACGCAATCGCGTCCGCGAGCTCCGTCAGATTCTTGAATTCCATCGCCGGCGTTCCGCCGGCCAGCGCGTGCTCGTTTCTGCGATTGATCCACGCGGATGGAATGCCGAGAGAGTTGCAGGGGATGACGTCGTGGAAATTGCTTTGCGCGGCGTGCAGCCATTTCGCCTTGCCGATGCGCTCGCGCGCGGCGAGGAAGTGCGCGTGACCCGGCTTGTACGAGCGGAGCTGCTGCGCGGTGATGATCAGTTCGAAGTCGGCGGTGAAATGCCTGCGCGTCGCGGCGAGCAGATCGTCGTCGATGTTGGAGAGGATGCCCAGGCGGATGCCGGCGGCGCGCAAGCGCTCGAGGGCGGGATTCGTATCCGGAAATGGCGGCCATGATGGCAGGCTCGCGACGAGAAACATCGCGCGCTCGTAGGCGAGACGCCAGCCGAGTGCGTGCGCGACGCGTCCGGCGGTCTCGGTGAGAACATCGCGATACGAGCGGTAGTCGCGCTCGACGATCGGCTCGATCTCGCCGTAGAGGCGGATCACATCGGCGCTGCCCACCGCGACGCCATCCTCGGCGGCGGCGCGTGCGAAGGCATCGCCAATGCCACTCACCCAATCGATCAACGTTCCGTAGCAGTCGAAGGTGACGATTTCGTAGGGGCCCGTCATGCGAAATCCTTTCTCGTGATCCAGCTCACTGCTGCTGGTCCCTATGCGAGGCGTAAGCTTATTCGACATCCAATGCAGGAAGCGTCCGCCCGAAATCTGCGAACGGCAGAGCGTTTTCTTCTCGCTCCTCCGATCAGTGCCGTGTTCGGCGCCGCCGACGTGGCGGTCTGCGACATCTCTGCGAGGGGTGCGCGCTTTCGGCACGCACATGCGCTGGAGACTGGGAGCAAAGGCATTCTGCGCATGCCGATCGAGGGCCGGCCTGCTCCCGTATCGCTTGAAGCAGTGATCGTTTGGACGGCCTCGGATCGCACACAACCTGGGAAATTCGAATCAGGAGTGCGCACGTATGTGACACCCGAGCTGATGACCTCGGTGCTCCAGCAACTGCAGACCTCGAAGCGGTCGAACCGCATCGAAGAATTGCGGCAGAGCGATCGCTTCATCATTCATCCGGCGCTCGATGCTGCATTCGGAGACCGCGCGGTAAGGATCGAAGATCTCTCGGCGCACGGCGCGCGCATCGCGTTGAGCGATCAGCCTGAGATCGGCGAGCCGGCGATCCTTGCTGTTTCTGGAATCGCGGTGACGGGAGTCGTGGTGTGGACCGCGGTGCGCTCCGTCGGAGTCCCGAGTTTTCGGGCCGGACTGCGGATCGACGAGAAGCCGGAGCTGTTGCGGCTCATGATCGGTCAGTTGTGCGAGAACAATCGTGCGACGCTCGACACGCAGTCGCTTCGCCTCAAACTGAAGGTCATTCGCGCGCGTGCACGGCAGTTGGCTCCGGCGTATGGCGCGATCGAGCAGTCGGGGATTCCCGCGGAACAGTACCTCCTGATTCAGGGCGTGCGCGAAGAGCTGCGTCTGAATCCGGAGGAAGCGCAGCATTGGTATCGCCGTGCGAGGATCAGCATTGCGGATCCCGCGACACGGGCGGCAGCACCGCCGATTGCGGATCATCCTGATGCACTGGCCGTGTGGGAGTATCTGGATCGTTCGATTGATCCGTCGCTCGTGGGGCGGGCGTTTTCGTTGAGTTAATTCATGGGTCCTGGGGCTCTGGGGTGCTGAGGCTCTGGGTTGTCGGCTGCACACTCAGCGCCCCAGCGCCCTCGTGCCCCAGTGCCCCGCTTTCCACCGCCCTAACATTTCGCTGCATCCCGGCGAGCTTCGCCCGTTTTACCGCGCTCTTCGTGAACAGGGCCGAGAAGTCCGCCTGTTCGTAGCGCAGCAGATCCGTCACGGGCGTGGCGCGATACGACTCGCGCGGAGTGAATGCCTCGTGCGATGGTGGCGCATCGCGATTCCAGGGGCAGACTTCCTGGCAGATGTCGCAGCCGAATGCGTTCGAGCCGGTTTCGATCTCCAGCGGACCGCGATGCTCGATCGTCGCGTAGCTGATGCAGAGCGCGGAGTCGAGCGTGCGGTCGGGAAGGATCGCGTTCGTCGGACACGCGTCGAGGCAGCGCGTACAGGTGCCGCAGCGATCGGCGACTGCCTGCGGTTCGATGTCGTTCTCCAGCGCAGTGACGAGTGTGCCGATGAACGTGTAGGAGCCGATGTCCTGATTGAGCAGCATGCCGTTCTTGCCGATCCAGCCGAGGCCTGCTTGTGCTGCATAGGCGCGGTCGGAGAGCGGGCCGGTGTCGACATAGCGCCACGTCTTGCCATGCGGTCCGATCACGGCTTCGAGCTCTTGCAGGATGAGATCGAGCACTTCGTGATAGTCGTCGCCGAGTGCGTAGCGTGCGATGTGATGCGACAAGGCATCGGGCGCGGCATCGGGGCGCTGCGGCGAATAGGGAACGAGAATCGTGACGACCGACCTGGCCCATGGAAACCGCGCGTGCGGCTCGCTGCGGATCGCCACATTCTTCGCGAGGTACGACATCGACGCATGGCCGCCGCGCGCGATCCATTGCGCGAAGAGCTCCGCATGTTCGTCATCGAGCGCGGATGCGCCGAGGCGAAGGACGCCGTTTTCACGCGCAATGCGCTCGATGTCAGGCCAGATCTCGGAGAGCTTCGTCATACTGGGCGACTATGAAACGCATTTTGCTCCTTTGCTGTTTCGCAACCGTCGCGCTCGGTCAGAATCTGGTGGATCTCAAGAGTGTCGATCCTTCGATCGCGGTCGAGATGAGGTACGCATCGAGCCACAATTTCATCGGACGTCCGATCCGCGGCTACCTCGCCGAGCGATGCCTCCTGACTCCCGAAGCGGCGGCGGCGCTCGGCAACGTGCAGCGCGAGCTGTGGCAGTTCGGTATGTCGCTGCGCGTCTACGACTGCTATCGGCCGCAGCGCGCCGTCAGTGATTTCATGGAATGGTCGAAGGATGAAGCCGATCAGAAGATGAAGCAGGAGTTCTATCCGTTCATCGACAAGCGCGATGCATTCAAGCTGGGATACGTCGCCGAGAAGTCAGGACACAGCCGCGGCAGCACGGTCGATCTGACGATCATCGGACTCGACTTCGGAACGACGTACGACTACTTCGATGAGCTTGCGAACACCGCGAATCCGAATGTGCCTTCGGAGGCGAAGGTCAATCGGCTGCTGTTGAAGTCTCTGATGGAGAAGTTCGGATTCAAGAGTTACGACAAGGAGTGGTGGCACTTCACGCTGGCGAAGGAGCCGTATCCGGAGACGTACTTCGATGTGGAGGTGCGGTAGGCCATGCCGAGCGAAGTCGAGGCATCAGCGACGGCGCCGCGAAAACTCGTCTGTTTCGCTCAAGTGGTAAGGGTCACCGCGATGTCTCCGTTGATCCCTCCGCTCGCTCCGCTCGGTCGGGATGAACTTCAAAGCCTGTCCAGAATCGTTCCGATCAGCGTCTCCGGCACCTTCACCGTCCCCAACGTCTCACTCGTCTTCACGGTCCCGTGATCGTCGGATCCGCCGGTGACGAGACATCCTCGGAACCTCGCGACGTTCAGATACCGCTCGCGCTCCTCCTCGGGCACATCGGGATGGAAGACTTCGATTCCATCGATGCCCTGATCGAGCAGCCGCGGCACGAGCTCGGGATGATTGGGGTAGTGCACGGGATGTGCGATCGATGTCACGCCGCCTGAGTTGTGAATCAGCGCGACGGCTTCTTCGATGCGGAAGCGCTCCTTGTCGATGTATGCCGGCTTCCCCGCGCCGATGAGTTTGTCGAATGCCTCCGACACCGATGCGACGTGGCCGCGCTCGACCAGTGCGCGCGCGACGTGCGGGCGCCCGAGCGCGCCGCCGGCCGCGAGCTCTTCGACGCGCTCGACGCTGATGTCATAGCCGAGCTGCTTGAGGCGCGCCACCATGTCATGTCCGCGCCGCTGCCGCGTTGCGCGAAAGCCACGCAATCGTTCCTCGATCCGTTCGTCCGTAGGATCGAATGCGTAGGCGAGGACATGGATGTCGATGCCGTCGTAGATGCAGGAGAGCTCGATCGCAGGAATCAGCGTGACGCCAGCGTCGTCGGCGTGCGACTTGATTTCGAAGTAGGCGGCGGTGTTGTCGTGGTCGCTGATCGCGACGATGCCGAGACCGCGCTCGCGCGCGAGGTCGATCACCTCACGCGGCGAGCGCGTTCCATCGGAGTGATACGTGTGGAGATGAAGATCGGCGTAACGCACGCGCGACTACAGCGACTTCGCAGCTTTCTTCAGCTTGTCGGCAGAGGCCTCGAGTCCGTCCTTCAGCATTTCCTTGGCGGAATCGGCCGCAGCGGCGATCTGCTCTCCGGCCTTCTTCTGCAGCTTCGCGGCGGCCTTCTTCGCTTCCTTGATCTTCGGCTCGGCTGCCTTCGCGACGGCCTTCTTGATCTCTTTGACCTTCGGCGCCACGGCCTTCTTCAGTTCCTTCACCTTGGGAGCTGCCGCTTTCTTGAGATCCTTGACCGTCTTCTTCACGGCCTTCTGTCCATCCTTGACCGCGGCCTTCGCGACCTTCGCGACTTTCTTCTTGATCGCTTTCGCTTTCATTGCTTCTCCTTGTAGTTCAGTGTAGGACAGGCGCCCTCGCCTGTCGATGTGCAGCTGCGCGGGACAGGTGGGGCGCCTGTCCTACACTCACGCCGTCGGCGCTTCTGCAATCGACAAGCCGCTCACGATGTCTGCACAACGCGCGCACAGCTCACCATCGTTCGCGACTTCTTCGCGATAGTGCCAGCATCGTCCGCACTTTTTCCCTCGTGCCTTTGCCATCGTGATGCCGACCTTGCCGAGGCCTTCGATCTCGATTCCATCTGCCGGCGGTTCATGACGCACGTCGACGTGCGACACGATGAAGATCTTGGAGAGATCCATATCGAACGTCGCGTCGGTGGATAGGACGATGTCCGCTTCGAGCGATTGCCCGATCTCGCCCGCTGCGCGCGCCTTCTCCAATACTTTCGTCACTTCTTCGCGCAGGCGGAACACGCGATCCCACGACGCGTCTTCGGCGATCGGCGCATAGAGCGGGAAATCCGTCGCATGCACCGACTTCGCTTTCGCTCCCGGAATCGCTTCGAAGATCTCATCCGCGGTGAACGACATGATCGGCGCCATATACGCCGCGATTCCGCGCAGGATCAGATCCATCGCCGTCTGCGCACTGCGCCGCTTCGGTGAGTCCGGAGCCTCGACGTACATCGTGTCCTTCGAGATGTCGAGGTAGACCTGCGAGAGGTCGACCGTGCAGAGGTCGAGGATGCGGTGATAGACGATGTGGAACTGATATTCCTCGTACGCTTTGCGGCAGCGATCGAACACGCCGATCGCTCGCGCGAGGATCCAGCGATCGATCGGCTCCAGTTCATTCACGTTGACCGCGTTGTGCGCCGGATCGAAGTCGCTGAGATTCGCGAGCAGGTAGCGAGCCGTATTGCGGATCTTGCGATACGAGTCGCCGATCCGCGACAGCAGTTGCGGACCGAACGGGATGTCGGTCGTGTAATCGACTGAGGCGACCCACATCCGCAGGATGTCCGCCCCGCTCTGTTTGATGACGTCCTGTGGCGAGAGCGCATTGCCGCTCGACTTCGACAGCTTTTCCCGCTCTTCGTTCACGATGAAGCCGCATGTGACGACGTTCTTGAACGGCGCGCCGCCTTCGATGCCGGTACCGACGAGCAGTGACGACTGGAACCAGCCGCGATGCTGGTCATGTCCTTCGATGTAAAGCTCAGCAGGCCACGACAGCTCGTCGCGCGTTTTCAATACGGCGATGTGCGAGCAGCCGGAGTCGAACCACACGTCGAGAATGTCGGTCTCGCGGCGGAACTCCGCGGCCCCGCACTTCATGCACTTGTGCCCATTGGGGAGGAAGTCTTTCGGCGCGCGGTCGTACCACGCATCCGCTCCTTCCTTCGCGAAGACCTCGACGACCTTGTCGAAGAGCTCCTGCGACGTCACCGGCTCCGCACATGCATCGCAGTAGAGAACGGTAATCGGCACCCCCCACAGACGCTGGCGCGAGATGCACCAGTCGGGACGATTCTCGACCATGCCCGCGATGCGATCCTCGCCCCATGCGGGGTACCACTTCACCTTGTGGACTTCGTCGAGTGCGCGCGGGCGCAGCCCCTGGTCCATCGCGATGAACCACTGCTCCGTGGCACGGAAGATGATCGGATGCTTGCAGCGCCAGCAGTGCGGATACGAATGCGTGATCTGCTCGTGCGCAATCAGTGCGCCCGTCTCGCGCAGCAACTCGACGATCTTCGGATTCGCTTTGAAGACATGCAGTCCTGCCCACTGTGGAACATCCTGCGTGAACTCGCCGCGGTGGTTCACCGGCGTGTAGATGTCGAGTCCGTAGCGCCGGCCCGTGTTGAAGTCGTCAGCGCCATGTCCCGGCGCCGTGTGCACGAGACCTGTGCCTGCTTCGAGCGTGACGTAGTCGCCGAGGACGAAGATACCTTCGCGCTCGATGAATGGATGGCGGTAGCGGAGGTGCGCGAATGCCGCGCCCTTGAACGTCTTCACGACGCGGTAGTCGTCGCCCCAGCCGGCCTTCGACGTCACGCTCTTCAGCAGTTCTTCGGCGACGATGTAGTTCGTCGCGTCGTGCTCGACGATCACGTATTCGAAGTCGGGCTTCACGGCGATCGCCAGGTTCGCGGGGAGCGTCCATGGCGTCGTCGTCCAGATGATCGCGTAGAGCGGTTTCTCGATCGGCAGATCGAGCTGCTTCACCGAGTCGTCCGTCAGACGGAAACGCACATACACCGACGGTGATGTGTGGTCCTTGTATTCGACCTCCGCTTCGGCCAGCGCGGATTGATCGTAGGTACACCAGTGCACGGGCTTCAGGCCTTTGTAGACCATGCCGGTGCGGATGAAGCGTCCGAGCGCGCCGGCGATCGCCGCTTCGTAGTCGAAGGCCATGGTCGAATACGGACGGAACCAGTCGCCAAGGACGCCGAGGCGCATGAAGTCCTCGCGCTGGATGTCGAGGTACTTCGCGGCGAATTCGCGGCAGGCGCGCCGGACATCGCCCGGGCTCATCTCCTTGATCTTCGAGCCGAGCTCTTTCTGCACGGCGGATTCGATCGGGAGTCCATGACAATCCCAGCCGGGAACGTACGGCGAATCGAAGCCCGCCATCGTCTTCGACTTCACGACGATGTCTTTGAGGATCTTGTTGAGCGCGTGACCGACGTGAATGCGTCCGTTGGCGTAAGGAGGGCCATCATGCAGCACGAACTTCGGGCGGCCGGCCGACTTCTCGCGAATGGCGCGATAGAGATCGATCTCACGCCACGCATCGAGCCGTTTCGGCTCGTTCAGCGGCAGGTTCGCCTTCATCGCGAACGTGGTCTGGGGCAGGTTCAGTGTCTTCTTGTAATCGCTCGATTCGGCCATGGTGGAGGGGGAGTGTACATCCTGAGCGAAGCGAAGGATCAACCAAGGCGCCGCGACAAAGATCCTTCAGGCGTGGAGCCTAAAGGACGCGCAGCGCGGCGCCTTGGTTGACGCTTCGCTTCGCTCAGCGTGACGTGGGATCACATCCCGCCCGCGGTCAGCGCCCTCGGCGCCGTCACGCGCAGCTTCTCGCCCGCATGCAGCTTGTGTCCTTTGCGCAGATCATTGAGATCCATCAGCTCTTCGACGCTGAGGTGATGCTTCTTCGCGATCGAGTAGAGCGTGTCGCCACGGTGTACGGCGTAGTAGATCTCGTCGTTCGCGTGCGAGAGCAGCGTGCCGAGCTCGCGTGCGCGAACGGGCAGGTAGAGCGAAACGCCTTCGTGCGCGCGCTTTGCCGTCGAGAGATGGTTCATCGCGAGGATCGTGTCGACGTCGGTGCCGATCGCGCGCGCGAGGCGCTTCAACGTATCGCCCTGGCGCATCGTGAACGAACAGATCGCGATGCTCTCGTCTTCGTTCTTCACCGTCGCAGCGCGAGCGATGACGGCATCGGCGGACTTCGTGGGGATGCGCACGGTCGAGCGGCCGGGCGGAAGCATTCCGCGGCGGTATTCGGGATTCAGCTCGCGAATCTGCGCTTCGTCGACCTTCGCGATGTTCGCGAGATAACGCAGCGAGACGGGTCCTTCGACTTCGACCGGCTTCGCATCCGCGATGACGGCGGGCCCGAGCCGGAAACCATAGGAGGCCGGATCGGCGGCGATGACGATCGTCGCGTAGAACGTCGGCACGTAGCCGCGCGTTTCTTTCGGCACCGCAGCCTGATCGACGAGCTGCCAGAACGTGGTCGCGCCGGTGTCCTCGAGCGCGCGCCGCACGCGACCCGGACCGCAGTTGTACGCGGCGAGTGTCAGCGGCCAGTCGTTGAACTGACGATAGAGATCCTTGATGTACTGCGCGGCCGCACGCGTGGAGAGCTCGGGATCCGCGCGCTCGTCCACCCACCAGTCGACGCGCAGTCCGTACTCGCGCGCGGTCTCGGGCATGAATTGCCAAATGCCGTGCGCACCGCTGCGCGAGGTCATCGTTGGCGAGTAACCGCTCTCGATGACAGGCAGATAGGCGATGCCTTTCGGAAGATCGAGATCCGCGAGCGTCTTTTCGATCAGCGCGCGGTACTTGCCTGAGCGTGTCAGGTAGATCTGGATGTCGCCCTTCAGTTCATTCGAGAAGAGCGCGACTGCCGAGCGGATCGAGCGATGATCGGGGACGGGAATCGACTTCACGGCATCGACGTCGACGACGGGAAGATCGGCCGGCTTCGATTCGTGTGCGAGGATCTGCGCATAGACCTCGTCGTAGTCGCGCTTCGCGCTGTCGAAATCCGCGTGGATGTTGCTCGCGGGAACGATGGGGACAGGCTTTGGCTCAGGAGGCGGAGCGGTGGCGCACGCGACCGATAACAGCGTCGCCGACAGCACATAGCCGCGCAACAGCTTCATCCGCACCCCCACTCACCTGAACCGTTTCTGGCCTACGAGATCTTGAGATCGACCGATAAAGACTGAACCGCCTCGCTGACCTCGATCGACTGCGCCTCGGTCTGCATGGTTCCGTCTTCCGATTCAAAGGATACCGTAACTCGCACGGTGCGGGTGCGGGTGAGGATGCCTGGAGCGGCCTGCATCGTAATCGCGCGGCGCAGGTCGCGGGAGGGAGCCTCTTTCGGTTTGGTGGCCGCGGCGGTTGCGAGGGCGAGCAGCGACGGCTCTTTCTTCGGCGGCGGCGCTGCTTTCGGTGTGGTCGCCTTCTTTCGCAGCGAGTCGAGCTCCGCCATGATGTCGACGGAAGAGCGCACCTTCACGTGTTTCACTTCCGCGGCAGGCTTCGCCGGCTTGTCGGTCTGACTGAAGTCGATCTCCGGCTCCGTTGCCTTTACGGGCGCCGGTGCGGGTGGCGGCGGCGGTGGTGCAACCATTGGAGGTGCAACCTGTTCCGGCTCCGGCACATCGAAGGGAGCTTCGGCGATGGGGGCGCTGGAGATGATGTCCGCCGCGACGTCTGCCGTGCGTCCCAGCGGAGAGTCGGTGAAGACTTCATCCGCGGCGCTGATCGTTTCGACCTCAGGTTCGGGTTCAGCGACCGGAGGTGCAGCGATTGGTTGGGCGACGATCTCGGGTGCGATGGTGGCGGCGATGGTTGCGCCGGGATTGAAGGCCGGCATCTTCGCCGTGGCCAGTGGCGGCGGCGCAGGTGCAGCGGGTGGTTGGGCTGCCGGAGGAAGTGCGACCGATCCCGCGACGGTGCGGTTCGGGCTGGCGTCGTCGCTGCGAACGCGGAACGCTCCCGTGTCGCGCTTGGAGGGTTTCTGATCCTCGGCGCCCGTCATACGGCGGCGCAGCGTGCGCAGCGTGGACTTCGAGATCATCTTGAGAGTCTCGAAGACGCCGTCGCCTTTCGCGGCGATCGCTTCGCACCATTCGTACTTCCGCTCCGGATCGAGCGTGTTGAGCAGTGTGTCGACCGTGGCGATGTTCGGCAGATCGCGCTTGTTCAGCTGGAGGACCAGTGGCACTTCATCGACGGAAACGCCGATCTCGCCGAGGTTTTCTCTGAGGTTCTTGAAGGACTCGACGTTGGCGTCGAGCATCGCGGTCTGCGAGTCGGCGACGAAGACTACGCCGTCGACGCCTTTCAGCACGAGCTTGCGCGTCGTGTTGTAGAAGACCTGACCGGGGATCGTATAGAGCTGGAGGCGCGTCTTGAACCCGCCGATCACGCCGACGTCGATCGGAAGAAGATCGAAGAAGAGCGTGCGGTCCGTCTCGGTCTCGAGGCTGACCATCTCACCGCGGCTTTGCGGCGAGGTCTTCGAATAGATGTGGTGCAGATTGGTGGTCTTACCGCACAGGCCGGGACCGTAATAGACGATCTTCGCAGCCATCTGCATCGTTGCGTAGTTGAAGAAGACCATCGATCTCTATGACTCCCAGTTCAAAGGGCCATCGATCGTAGCATCCGCTACTCAGCGGGGGCAAGGCGCGTTCTGGTGATGTGCTTTGCCAGAAGTTCGTATACGGCTTCGAGTTGCGGGTCGAATGCGAGCGCGGCCATATGCCGTTCGAGCGTCTTTGAATCGCCGCGTGCCGCGGGTCCGGTGAATCGATCGGCGCCTTCGTGCAGGCTCCAGTTGCGGATTGCCGACTCGGCGAGCGCGACGAGATCAGGACGCACGCCCTCGATGCCCGCGCGGAGCATGAGCTGCTCTGCGAGGTCGAGCACCGCGGCGACATAGTTCGATCCGAACACCGCGGCGGCGTGGTAGAGCGCCTTCTGCTTCGGATCGACGACGGCGAAGCGTGCGCCGATCGTCGCGGCGACATTCGCGGCGACCTCCTGCTGGTTTCCCTCGAACACGAGCAGCGAATCGGAAAGATCGGAGGGCGAACCGACCGGTGGCAGCGCCCGCAGCGGATGAAGCGAGAAGCCGCCGCGAACCGCGGTCAGCGCACCGCTCGCATGAAAGATGATTGCATTCGTGTCGGGGATCTTGTCTGCGACCTCTTCGATGGCACCATCGCTGACGGCGAGCAACAGAAGATCGGTGTGATCGGCGAGCTCCGCGAGATTGCGGCGCGGAGTCTCGAGGAGATCCGCGATCCTGCTTTGCGACTCGTTGCGAAGCCAGACGCCGGCAATCGGCCAGCCGATTCTTCGCCATGCGGTTCCGAAAGCCCATGCGGCGCGACCGCCGCCCGCGATTCCAAGTCGCATAATGGTGCCGTGCGTTACATCGCCATTGTCGCATTCCTCGCCGGCGTCGCGGCAAGTGCCGCTCCGCCTACCACGTGCGGACGAACCGATTCCTACTCGAAGGCGCTATGCGCGTATCAGCATCGCGACTTCGTGGGAGCCGAGGCACTGCTGACGGCGCTGGTGGAGAAGAATGAGGAGGATCCGCAGACGCTGCGCGCGCTCTATTTCCTGGCGAGGGCGGAGATGAAGCTCGGCCGGTTCGATGAAGCGTCGACGCACCTCATCAGAATCTACCTGCTCGACAAGCCGTTCTATCACGCGTGGAATTGCGATTTTCTGTTGGGGGAGTGCCGGAAGGCGGGGGGGAAATCGTGAGGGCTCTGGGGTGCTGGGGCGCTGGGGCGCTGGGTGAGTGCGCGGGCACGCGGGCACGCGGGCTCGCGGTGGAGAAGGACAGTGCATCTGCATCTGGCCACCGCGAGCCCGCGAACCCGCGAGCCCGCGCGACCAACTAAACGCCATGCCGAGTTCCAACTTCGAGCTTCGGCGCAAACTCCTCCAACTCGAGGCGCTCTACGACGTAGGGCGTGCGCTCAACGCGACGCGGCCGGAGAACGAGCTCCTCGAGGAAGTGGTGCAGCGTGCGGTTGGGGTCCTCGATGCCAACATCGGCTTCGTCCTGTCGCTCGATGACCGGCTCGAGGTGCAGCACTTCTTCGGGTTCGGACTCGAGCATGTCCTCGATCCGGCGATGCTGCTGACGGAGCCGCCGGTGCGCGAGGTGATTGCGTCGCGCGAGCCGGTGGCGGTGACCGTGTCGAAATTCGCGGGGCAGCCGGGGAGCGAAATGATCCTCGCGCCGCTCGTTGCGGGCGATGCGATCGTCGGCGTCCTCGGCGTCGGCGGAAAGGAAGAGCGAGGCGTGCGCGGCGGTGGAAGTTTCGCCGATGACGATCAGCGCTTTCTCGCGTCGCTGGCGGCGATCGGCGGTGCGGCGGTCGACAACGCACGGCGCTTCCATCGACTCGATCTCATGCGCGAGACGCTGGAGGATGAGAACCGCACGCTCAAGCAGCGGATGCTGCGTGAATACTCGGATCGATTGATGATCGGCGACTCGCCGAAGATGCAGCGCGTGATCGATCTCGTCGCACGCGTGGCCGATTCGCAGGCGAACGTGCTGATCCGCGGCGAGTCGGGCACGGGCAAGGAGATGGTCGCGCGGCTGATTCATGGCAACTCGCCGCGCAAGGATGGGCCGTTCGTTGCGATCAACTGCGCGGCGTTGCCGGAGACGCTGCTCGAGTCGGAACTGTTCGGCATCGAGCGCGGCGTGGCAACGGGAGTCGAAGCGCGGCCCGGCAAGTTCGAGCTCGCGAAGGGCGGGACGGTGTTCCTCGACGAGATCGGCGACATCCCGCCCACGCTCCAGGCCAAGCTGCTGCGCGTGCTGCAGGAGCGCGAGATCGAGAAGCTCGGTGGCCGCAAGCGAATTGCGATCGATGTGCGCTTCCTCTGCGCAACGCATCGCGGACTCGAAGAGATGATCGAGAAAGGTGAGTTCCGTCAGGATCTCTACTATCGCTTGAGGGTCGTCGAGATCACACTGCCCCCGCTCCGCGAACGGAAGGACGACATCCCGAAGCTGGTGCGCTACTTCCTCGACAAGTACGGCAAGCGCGAGGGACTGCATGATGTGCGCATCACGCAGGAGGCGCTGCAAAAGGTGATGCGGTATCCGTTTCCCGGGAACGTGCGCGAGCTGGAGAACCTGATCGAGGGTGCGCTCGCGCTGACGGTGGATCCGGTGATCGATCCGGGCGATCTGCTGTTACCGAATGATCCGTCGGCGGCGGTCGACCCGCGCGAGTTGTCAGGCGACCTGCCGACGCTGGCGCAGTTGGAGGCGCGATACATCGCGCGGGTGCTGGACGTCACGAAAGGGAACGTGGCGAAGGCAGCGAAGATCCTGGGGGTGGGACGGGCAACGCTTTACCGCAAGCAATTGTCTCAAATTGGTACGGACGACTCAAAGTGGGACATTCACTGATAAGTGACGTTTTTATAGTGATTTACGAAGACATGTTGAAGAACATTCCTGTCGTCGTCTCAAAATGAAACAGACGGGCGCCACGGTTGCAGAACGATCGTTTTGTTGTAAACTGCGCCCCATCAAGAGGTTACGAGAGTTGCGATCGAACTGGCAGTGGTGGCAGCGGGGTTGCTCTTGGGATGGCCCGACAGAAGGGGGCATCCATGAACAACCTCGCAGCGCAGACCAACACCAACATCGAATCCACCCTCCCAGTGAGCTGGGCGTTGCCGACCATCCTGGCGGCGAACACCTTTGCTCTACTCGCTCTCGATCAGATTGGTGGCATTCCTTCCTGGATCAAGACCGCCACTGCCGTTTTCCTCTCGTTTTAGTTCGTCGCCGGAGGAACTGCGTGCCATGACCGCAACCGCCGAGCGGCAGATGGAGCTGACGCTCCCCATGGTCCCGGACATCGAGATTGCCGCGGCACGCGCTGCCGGCAACATGGCCCGGGAGCTTGGCCTGTCGACGGAACTGGTTGACGAGATGACGTCGGCCATCATCGAGGCTTGCATCAATGCGGTCGAGCACTCGCGTAGCGCCGACAACCGCATCTATGTAAGATGCCTCGGCGTTTCTTCGAGCGACGGAAATCCTCGGATCGATATCTGGATCTCAGATCACGGCCGGGGCTTCGACCTGAGCGAAGTGCGTGCTCGCCGCCAGCAATTCGGCCCGCTGCACAAGCGGGGTCGCGGCCTTCAGATCATCGAAGCACACATGGACGAAGTGGAGATCAGCTCCACGGCGGATGGAACGACGATTCACATGGTGAAGTACGGGAAGAAATCATGACGGACGAATTGAGACTCGCGGTCGAGCGCCGCGGCAATGACGGCGCCATCCTCCACACGAAGGGCTACATCAACAATGTCGGAGGCGAGGAGATCGCTACGCGCGCTTACGAGCTGCTCGATGGCGGCGTGCGCACTCTGCTGCTCGACCTCCGCGAAACCAAGATCGTCAACTCCATCGGCATCAGCATCCTCATCGAGATCATCGAGAAGGCCATGGAGCGCAACGGACGCGTCGCCTTCTGCTGCCTTACCCCTGTCATTCACAAGACCTTCCACATCATGGGCCTCGCCAACTACGCGAAGATTTTCGACTCCGAGGAGAATGCGATCGCGGAATTGGGGCTCGCGGCGTAGGTGGACGAATACGGCGGATTTCGTCCGACCTACGGCGTGGAGCTTTTGTATGCGCAGGCTCCCCTGCTCAGCAAACCGGATCTTCTTCGCTCGCTGAAAAAGCGGTGCCCGCGCGTCGAGCCGCTCGGCGAATCGCTCGAGGGACCTCTCGCGTTCGTCCATCCGGACCATCTCATCGAGCTCAAGGACGCGACGATTCCGGCGCAGACGATCATCCTCGCGAGCGACGACGGAATCCGCAACGACTTCACATCCGCATTGCAGCAGTCGTGGAGCTTTCCCGATGCGCAGAAAGCCGTGGCGCGCTGCAATGCATCGGTGCTCGTCACCGACCTGATGTCGTCGGGATTGCCCTATCGCGAGCGGCACGATCTCTTCACGCGTTGTCTCGTCTCGGTGATGGAAGTCGTGCCGCCGGATGCGATTCACTGGATGCCGGCGCAGCGGATCGTCAATCCCTTTTCCTATCTGCGCGCGTCGCGCGAATCGCCAACGGCGCAGTTCTTCGCCGGCAGCGTCAACGTCAGACTCTTCAACATCTCGGGAACCGATGGCGATCTCGTGATGGACACGATGGGCCTGGCCGCACTCGGCCTTCCCGATCTCCAGGTTCATTTCCACGGACTGGAAGCAAATGACGTCGCGCAGTTCCTCTATGACTTGTCGCTCTACATATTCGAGAGCGGCGATGTGATCGAGGACGGCCACACCGTGGAAGGCCTCGAGTCCGGATCGAAGTGGCGCGCACAACATGAGGAATCACTGATCGAGCCGAAGCGTGAAGTCTTGGACATCAACCCCGGCAAGCCTTACGCTGCCGGGAAGCGATGACCGTTTCACGCTTTCGCATTCTCGTCGTCCTCTGGATCGTCGCGTACGGTTGGGCAGTCTCACTTCCGCTCGGACATTACAAGCAGCCCGAATCCGTGCTCGAGGTGCTGAGGTACTCCCACCGCGGCGCGCTCCTGCCGCTGCCGCCTTCGGCTGCGTTTCTGTTTCTCTTCGCAGGAATCACCTCGGCGCTCGGTCTGCTTTTTTTCAGCCGCATCGCGCGCGGCGTGTTCGTGGTGTTCACGCTCCTGTCGGTCGCCTTCACCGCGTTGGGCGGCGTGCACGTCATTCCGGCCTTCGACGGAATGCTCGGCTACATCACGATCCTTCTGCACGGCGCGACACTCGCCGCAGCATTCTCACTGCCATTGAGCGAGCTGTTTCGCGTGGTCGAAGAAGAAGAGATTGAAGCGGAGCCGGAAGCGGAGCCGGAAGAAGAGCTCGTCGAGCTCTACGAGGCGAATAATGCCGAGGTGGTGCCTGTGATCTCGTCGCTGCTGGCGGGTGCAGGAATCGACTTCACGACGACGGAGAACCCTGTGCGATTTCTCGTTCGCGAGAGCGATCTGCCGCGCGCGAAGAACGTGATTCAGGAAGAGATCGTGAACTAGTGTGGGGCGACAGGCGCCTTGCCCTGCCGGCTCGGTGGACAGGCGAGGGCGCCTGTCCTCCACTTACAAGCCCATGTGATGGAGAACGGCCACGTAGCGTGGGTGATCCTGCACTTCGTCGAACCATGGCGGCCATGTTGCGTACGTTGCGTTCGCGCTGCGGTGCGACCCATAGACGCACTTCTCCAGCCACGTGAGCGCATTGTCGTAGTCGCGGAGCGCCGCATAGGCGCCGGCGAGGCACATCGGCGGCACATCCTCACGTGACCTGAGCTCAGCGAGTAGCTCGCGTGCCCGTTCCTCCTGTCCGGCACGCGCCGAATAGAACGCGAGGTTCGCAATCGCGAGATTGCCATGATTCGTCATCTCCGCGCAGTGCTGCTGCGTTGCCACGGCGCGGTCACATTGCCCATCGACGAAATAGCCGAAGGCGAGCCATTGATGGAGCATCGGAATCTTCGGATCGGTTTCCGCGAGACGCTCCAGGTCCTTCACTCCCTCTTTCACGTCTCCGTTCATCACCTTGAACGTGGCGAGATGCGAGGCGATTGGCGCGGACAGCGGATCGAGCTCGTGCGCGCGCTGCACCGCCTCCACCGCCTCGGAGATCCGCCCCCGCGTCACGAGGTAGATGCTGTACCAGTAGTGTGCGTTGTCGTAGTTGGGATTCAGCGCGATTGCGCGCTGAAACTCGCGCTCCGCCGCCTCCCAGTTCCACTGGTTGAACTCGATCATCGCCAGTGACGTGTGCGCTTCGGCCACCGAGTCATCGATCTGCAGCGCGCGCATCGCCGCCGCGCGCGCCTTCGACAACGAGCCGCGAATCGCCGACTCCGAATAGCGATCGAACATCAGGTACGCATCAGCCAGGCCTGCAAAACCAAGTGCGAACGTCGGATCGCGATCAATGGATTCGCGGAACGATTGGATCGCTGAGTTGAGTGCCTGCTGCGTCGACTTGTTCATCGCATAGCGCCCGCGCAGGTAGAGCTTGTGCGCCTCGGAATCCATTGGCGGGCGCGACGTTCGGAAGCTCGCGCCCGCATCGAGCGCCTCGGCCGCCTCGCGCGCGATCTGCTCGTCGATCGTGCGCGCGGTCGCATCAGCGTAGACGCGGCCCCAGATGTGCGCACCTTTCTTCGTGTCGACGAGCTCGACGGAGATCGTGACCGCCCCCTGGCGGATGCTGACTTCGCCGGTGAGTACCGCGGGCACGCGCAGCTCGCGTCCGACGGCAACGGGATCGGGATTGTTGCGATAGCGGAACGTCGTACTGCGCGCGAGCACGCGCAGCTTGCTCGACTTCGAGAGCTGATGCAGCACGCCCTCGGCAATTCCATCGCTCAGATAGTTGAGCTTCTCGTCTTCTGACGTGTTCGTGAACGGCAGCACGGCGATCGAATCGAACTTCTTCCTCGCCTTCGCCGGAAGGCGCTCGCGCTTTCGCCGCTCAGGCTCGTTCGCGCTTTTCAGCTCGGCGAGCACGGCGGCTGCGGTGGGGAAGCGATCTTCCGGCATGCGGGCCATGCAGCGCTCGATGAGACGCGCGAGACGCGGGGGAACATCGGGCCGCTCGTCCTGCACCGGTTTTGCGCGGCCCATCAGCAGCTTCGCGCCGATCTGCGCAGGAGTGCCGTCGAACGGTTTCGTCCCGGTCGTCATTTCGTAGAGGACGACGCCGATGCTGAAGATGTCGGAGCGATGATCGAGTGTCGCGCCGGATGCCTGCTCGGGGCTCATGTAGGCGAGCGTGCCGATCATCATGCCCGGATTGGAGTGAACGGCCGTCGACGCGTCGTGCTGCGCTTCGGCACGCGTGGCGAGACCGAAGTCGAGCACCTTCACCCGGCCGCGCGGCGTCACCATGATGTTGGCCGGCTTCAGATCGCGATGCGTGATGCCGAGGATGTGCGCTTCCTGCACGGCTTCGACGATTTGCGCGCCGAGCGTCAGAATCGTTTGGATCGGCATCGGACCGGATAGCAGTGTTCGCGCGAGCGTTTCCCCTTCGACGAATTCCATCACGAGGTAGTCCCACCCGCCGTCGCTGCCGATGTCGAAGAGCGAGCAGATGTTCGGATGATTCAGCGCAGAGACGGAGCGTGCCTCGCGCTGCAGACGAGCGCGTGTCTGCTCGTCGCCCGCGAGGCGCTCGGCGATTACTTTGATCGCGACGCCGCGGCCCAGACGGCTGTCCTTTGCACGCCACACCTCTCCCATACCGCCTGCTCCGAGACGTGCGACGAGCTCGTAGGGTCCGAGATGGAAACCCGGGACCAAGGACATGGACGTGGAAAAATCGTAGCACCAACCGCGATATCCTCGTCACGTGCTTCAACTCTCCGGGTTCATCGCCGATCTGCAGTATCTCGAGCGGGCCGCACAGTCCGCTCATGGACCGCTGATCCTCGAGGCGTTCATGCGCAACACGGCGTTCGACACGGGAGCGGTCTATCTGCGCGAAGGAACCGGACTCCGGCTCGTGGCGAAGTCTGAATCGTGCGTTGCTCCGGATGTGCTGCAGATCGAGCTGCCATCGGAGCCTGTCACGGATCTGGCGTTGCCGGTCGAGCCCCGTCCGATGCTCGTCGTACCGATGCGTGCGCATCGCGACTATGCCGGCGTCGTGGTGTTGAGCGCGAACGCGGAGGTGGGTGAAGAGGAAGTGCAGGCCGCTCGTGCGGCGGCGGCGTATCTCAACACGCTACTGACCAACCATCGTCTGATCCACGAGATGCGCGAAGGCGATTTCCAATTGAAGTCGCGGTTGTGGGAGCTCGAGTCGCTCTACGACATCGGGCTTTCGATCGCCGCGACGTTGAACGTCGACGAGCTTGCGGATGAAGTCCTGTCGCGCATGATCTCGCTGACGAACGCGCGGCGTGCGTCGCTGTTTCTGCGCGAGGGCGATGCGTTCAAACTCTATCGCGCGTTTGGCGATCCTCCCGCGCTCGATGCGGAGCTGACGGCGCGGCTGCTGTCGAGTGCCGAGGTGGTGGCGCTCGACGGCGGTCTCGTGGTGCTGCTGCCGATCAAAGGCAACAACGCGACGATCGGCGTGCTCGCGGCTGCCGATCGCGAGACGCGCGAAGGCGTGGGGCGCTTCGAGCCGAACGAGATGCGGCTGCTGTCGCTGTTCGCGAATCAGGTTGCGATCGCGCTGGAGAATGCGCGGCTGCACCGAGAGGCGCTCGAGAAGCAGGCGATGCAGCGCGAGCTCGACTTGGCCGCGACGATCCAGCGCGACATTCTCCCGAAGTCGATTCCCAATGTACCGGGGCTTCCGATCGCTGCATCCTCCAACCCGGCGAAGCAGGTCGGCGGTGACTATCACGCCTTCTTCCAGCGCGATGGCGTCGTCACGCTCGTCGTCGCCGATGTCGCCGGCAAGTCGATGCCGGCCGCTCTCCTCGTGTCGGCGTTGCACGCCGCGGTGCAGCTGCTCTTCGCGGAAGAGCGTGAGCTGGGCGACATCGCGACGGAGCTCAACAAACACATTCACCGCTGGTCGGCGGAAAACAAGTTCGTAACGCTCGTGATGGTCTCGATCGACCGCGAGCAGCAGACGATCGAGTTCATCAACGCGGGGCACAACCCGCAGTACATCGTCTGCGATGGCGAGATCGAAACGCTGCGGTCGCACGGGCTGCCGGTCGGCATCCTGCCCAACTCGCGCTACATGACGCAGCGGCGCATGTTCCCGAAAGGCTCGTTCGTGGTTCTCTATAGCGACGGCATCACCGAAGCGGAAGACATTGCGGGCGAAGAGTTCGAGAACGAGCGGCTCGAGGCGGTGATTCGCGCGAGTCAGAACGCAACGCCCGACGAACTGCGTGATCGGATCGCCGAGGCCGTGGAGTCGTTCTCCGCCGGGGCGCCGCAGAAGGACGATCAGACGCTGGTCGTCGCGCGATTCGTGGAGTAGCGGTGATGAACAAAAATCGAGTTTGGGCCGCTGCGCTCTTCGTCATCCTTGCGTTCTCGTCCTGCCGCCATCGCGAGCGCCAGGAGGAATTGCTGCGCAAGGCGCGTGCTGCGAATGAGGAAGCGTCCGGTCCGACGACGACGAGTCCGATGGAACTGCGGCCCGATCCGGGGTGGTCGAAGGTGAAAGGCGTCACCATCGATTACATCCGGACGGACAAAGGAAACGCGGGGATGTTGAAGCTGATCATCCTCGTGCGGAACGACTCGCCCTACACCGTCAGCCGGATCGATGGCGTGGTCGAGATCATCACCTCCTCTCCGCAGTCACAGCTGCAGTTCCAGCTTCCGATCCGCGTCGGCCCGCACGAATCGCGCGACTACTCGATGGATCTCGAACCGCGGTGGCCTGAGTCCGACGAAGTCACGGCGGCGCATTTCGAAGTTCGCAATGTCGTCGTAGGGGAGTAGCTAACCTCGGTCCTTGTCCGTCGTCCAACCCGGGCAAGGAGGCAATTCCCATGAAGAGATTCGTAGTGATCCTTGCGATTCTGGTCGTCGCGGCGGCTGCCTACGCCTCGACCGCGATCACCGTCACGCCGTCGACGATGAAGAACGGCGAGACGAAAACTCTGACGGACGACGGCGCCACGATCAAGGTGACGCGCAACGGCGAGAACGTGGACATTCAGGTCGAAGGAGCAGGCGGCGCAAAGCACATCACGGTGACTCGCTCCGGCGATGGCGACATCCGCATCGATCGTGATCGGCGCGTCATCATCAACGGCCGCGACATCGTGGTGCCCGAGGTGCATGTGCCGGAGATTCATGTTCCGCGGATGCATCAACGCCACGCCAGGACGATGTTCGTCTGCCCGAAGGATGGGACGACGCTCTCCGTTCCTGATGGAAAGGAAGAGCAGACGTACAAGTGCCCCGTCGATGGCACGACGCTCGAGAAGAAGAAGGGGAAGAGCTTCTCGTTCTACTTCGACGACAGCGACTTCGAAGCGTTCGACTTGTAGTGGCCGGTGTCATCGCACGTCGACTTCCGTAATCGTCTTCTTCTCATCCGGCCGCGCGAGTGCCGTGAAGAAATCATGGCGCTCGCCGCGGTCGTAGATCACGATGTGCAGCAGAGTCTCGAATCCTGTCTCCGTCGTATCGCCTGAGTAGTACTGCACAGCGATGCGATACGTTCCCGGCTTCGCACCTCCCGTGTAGATCTCGGGACCGTATCCTTCGGCTGTCCAGCCGATGAGTTTCCCTCCTGCCGCGCTCTTGTCGTGATCCCAGGTCACTTCTTCGCCGCCCGGTTCGAAGACGTGGAGATCGACGTACGAGTAGTTGCTGTCGAACAGGAGCTCGACCTGAAGATGCGCGGTTGGATCGATGCGGCGGTCACGCGTCGTGCGTGCGAGCTCGCTCTCCAGAATTTCCTGAATTTCACGAAGGCGGCCATCCTTCGGCGTTGCCGCATATCGAGTGCGGAGCGCCGAGAGCGCATCGTTGTGACCTTCGCGAGCTTCGAGCAGGATCAGTTCCCGCCACGATTGCGGCTGCCGCGGAGCGAGCTCGATCGACCGGTTGAAGAGCGGGCGCGCGAGGTCTGCGCGCCCCCAGCCATCCAACGCGCGGCCGACGATTCGCAGCAGAGGTGCGTCGTCCGGATAGGCTTCCGCGAGATCGGTGATGAGTCTGACACCGAGCTCGGGTGCGGTTTCATGGACTACGGATGCAGCATTCGCGAGAAAGAGTTTGTCATTCGCCAGAACGGATCGCGCGGCGAGGTAGTAGCGCAGCCGTTCATCAACCGAACGCAGTCCGCGCAATCTGGCGATGACTTCCTCCGTCGTCGCGATCCGCTTCTCGATCGTTTCTTTGGCCAGCGTTTCATCCTCCGTTGGCGGAGGCGCCGCTCCTGCGAGAGTGACGAGCAACTGATCGGCGAGCGCCTCTTTCGTGGGCACCGCCACCGCATGGGCGAGCGATTCGTTGATGCTGCTGCCGCTGACGTCGTAGAGCGGAGCTGCCGCGGTGACGGTGATCGCTTCGGATACTGCCGCCATTTTCAGGCCGATGTCGATGGACATCCCGCTTGGTGCCGCGTCATGAATCGACTGCGTTACCGGGGAAAACCCTTCGAGCTGCACACGCAGCGTTGCGGATTTGGGAGGATGGTGCGCGGTGATCCAGAAGCGGCCGTCGAAGTCGGTGGTCGTGTTGCTGGTGTCGTCGGGCGACGACAGCGTGACCGAGGCACCCGGCACTGGAGAGCCGGTGCCATCGACGACGCGTCCTTTTGCAAACCAGACGGGCTGCAGCGCGCGGTTAGCCGGTTGATTCTGCGATCGTCCCCCCAGCTCCGCGTCCCGCAGTGCCTGCACCTCGGCGGGCATCGGTACGCCATACATCTCATAGTCGCGCCACGAATCGAGGACCAGGAAGGATGTGCGCGGTGTCAGCTGATTGAAATGCCGGCCATGCTCCAGGATGTCCTCCGGAGGGCCGGCATCCAGCAGCGCGCGCAGTTTGGCGCGCGCCCATGCGCGTCGGACGAGATCGGCAGCGTCGCTTCCCGCATCGCGAACGAGCAGTTCCCGACGGCTGGCACCGGTGATGATGGGCAGCATCACGATGCGCTGAAGAGAGCGGGCACTGACCGCGACGGTCTCGTCAACGGGCGTAACGATCTCCGTTGGAAGAAGATCGCGAACCGTTGGGGATCCGCTGGCGAAGACAACCCGCGCCGGGCGATGCATCGCCGCATCGACTGCGAGCGTGGGATCGACTCGCGTGAGGTCGAGATATGCCCCTCCTGTGGCACGTGCGATCGATGCAAGGAGCGCGTCGTCCGCGGATGTAGAAGCGTTGACGACGGTGATCGATGTGCGCAGCCGGGAAAGCCGTGCGGCCGCTTCGCGAGCGTTCGACGTCTGACCGAGCGATTCGATGCCGTCCGTGATCAGAAGAACCCGCGAACCGCGGGATGCGAGGCCTGACAACTTCGTCAGCAGGGAGGTGAGATTCGTCGCTCCGGCGTTTGGAATCGCGAAGAGGGCCGATGTTGCTTCGCTCGCTGCGACCTCGCGCGGTGCTTCGACATCGACATGAAAGGGCACGATCGAAACGCGGGTGTTCGCCTGTTGCTTCGCGAAAAAGCCGTCGAGGAATGCGCGCAGCTTCGCCTCATCCCGGTTGGCCGCGCTGCCCGATGCATCCCAGAAAATCGTGATGTGCGAGGCGGGTCCATGGCTCGTCGCGAAGCCTGCGATGCGCATTGCGGCCGCGGCGTACCACTGCTGGTCGTCGGGAGACCAGGCGATGAGAGCTCGCTCGTCGTTTTCGTCTCTCGTGATGCGCACCGTTGCCTTCAGCGGCGCATTCGCGATGTTCGCCTGCCACTGCGAGCCCACACGCGAGAGGCGGAGTCCATCGACGTTTGGAATCGTGTCCGCGTCGATCGTGAGATCGCCACGCTCGACCTGTGCGAAGTCGAGATCGAGCGAGTATGGCGTCGAGAGCACCTCCTGGTCGTAAGCGAAGTGGACGGTCTTCGTGCCGCCTCTTGGAATCGGATAAACCGCAAAACGGAAAGCGCGGCCGCTGCTCCATTCGGCAAGCGCGGGATCGACGCGGCGATGCACGGTCTCTTCGTACGCGGTGCGCGCCTGCACACGCTCGAGGGCCACGGCATGTCTCAGATGACCGTCGAAATACAACCCGAGATCGCTCACCTCGGCATCGGGCGGCAGCGGAAACATGAACGTGCCGCTCGCGTCGTGATCGAGCGAGCTGCGGAAGGTCAGCTCGAAGGTCGTGCGCGCCAGATGGCCGCGCATCAATACGTGTACATCCACCTTCGCAACCGCGAGCGCGACGCGCCCATCGTCGCCGTCCACCGTGAGGGAAGGAACATTCGTTGCCGCGAACAGCGGCAGGGAGCACAGGACCAGAGCTGCGATGAGCTGCGAGCGTCGCATTGGCGCCTCCTCTGCCGAGGCAGCCGCTTCATTCGCGATGCCACACTGCTCGCAGAGAGAAACGTGCGCAGCACGTGAGTCGCGGCTTCAGTTTTTCGGTTCGGAGCTTCGGGAAATGGTTGGCGGGTTACAGTCCGCGAAACGTCGGTGAACGTTTCTCGAAAAACGCGGCCATTCCCTCGCCGGAGTCGCTCGACTGAAATGCGCGGAGCTGGTTCTCGCTCTCCAGATCGATCTGTGTTTTCAGATCGTTTGCGGAAGAGGAGGCGAGTGCGCGCTTGATGTCGGAGAGCGGGATGGGAGGTCCGCTGGCGAAGGCCGCTGCCAGCTTGTTCGCTTCCGCGATGAGCTCAGATCCATCGACGATGCGGTCCACCATTCCGATCGCGTGCGCTTCGATTGCTTCGACCATGCGGCCCGTCATCAGAATCTCGAGCGCGCGGCTGCGGCCGACGAGGCGCGGGAGCAGCCAGGTGCCGCCCCAGTCGGGATGCAATCCGATCTTGACGAACGACTCGCTGAACTTCGCGCTGCCGGCGGCCATGCGATAGTCACAGGCTAACGCGAGGTTGCACCCGGCGCCCGCCGCGACGCCATTGACGGCCGCGATCACGGGAATGGGAAGCTCGGCGATCGTCGTGACGATTTCCCGGCCGGCATCGAGCAACTTGCGAAACGATTCGACGTCGCCGCTCTTCTGCAGCCCGGACATGTAGTCGACGTCGCCCCCCGCACAGAACGCGCGGCCGGCTCCGGTGATGATGACGGCGCGCGAGTCGCCGGTTGCGCGCAGCGCGTCGAGCAGATCCTCGCGCATCGTGCCGCTGAACGCGTTCAGCTTGTCGGGACGGTTGAGGGTAATCGTCGTGACGCGGTTGCTGGTAGAGCTTTCGATGAACGCCATGGCGTGAATATACCCGCTGCCCGTCTCCTGTAGACTCGACCCCGTATGCGAACCGTACTTCGGTGGATGGTCTACGCCACGATTCCGGCGGCGCTCTTCCTTCAGTTCACGCACGCCAGTCTCGTCTGGCAGTTCGTCATCTCGTGCGCGGCCGTGCTGCCGCTCGCGGCATGGATCGGCGGCGCGACGGAGCATCTGGCGCACCGCATGGGGCCGACGTACGGCGCATTGTTCAACGCGACGTTCGGCAACTTCGCGGAGATGATCATCGCGTTTTTCGCGATTCGCGCGGGATTGCCGGACGTCGTTCGTGCTTCGTTCGCCGGATCGATCGTGGGCAACATTCTCTTCGTCGCCGGCCTGTCGATGGTCGTCGGCGGACTACGCCACGAGACGCTGAAGTTCAACGCCTTGTCCGCGGAGTCGCAGGCAGGACAGATGATCCTGGCGGTTGCCGCGGGACTCGTGCCCGCGCTCTTCTTCCGCACCGCGATCCGCGCGCATCACGAAGAGCTCATACATCCGGTCTCGATCGGCACGTCGATCATCCTGCTGATCACATACATCTGCGGGTTGATCTTCTCGTTCAAGACGCATCGCACGCGGTTGCAAGCCGCCATCGAGCCTGATGTCGTCGACGAGGAGGCAGTCTGGCCCGTGTCGCGTGCCGTCGGCCTGCTCGCGTTCGCGAGTGTGCTCATGGGATTCATCGCCGAGGCGTTGGTGCATGCCGTGGGGGAGGCTGGGCGTGCCTGGGGCATGAACGAAGTCTTCCTCGGCTTCGTCGTGCTGGCGATCGTGGGCAACGCCGCGGAGCACTCGACCGCGGTGCTGCTCGCCGCGCGCAATCAGATGGATACCGCGCTCAACATCTCGATGCAGTCGAGTGTTCAGATCGCGTTGTTCGTCATGCCGGTGATGGTGTTTCTCTCCTATCCGCTCGGACATCCGCTCGATCTGCTCTTCTCTCCGTTCGAGATTCTGGCCAGCGCGATTGGTGTGGCGATCTTCGCGTATCTCGTGATGGACGGTGAGACGAACTGGTATGAGGGAATTCAGCTGCTGGCGGTGTACGCGATCATTGCCGTCGCGCTGTACTTCCTTCCCGTGGAAGCCAAGGCGGTTGCGCATTGATGCATCGCCGTCCGTATTTCTTCGAGCTGTTCACGATCGCGAATTTCCTGGTGCTCGACCTGGTGTTGCGGCGTGTCGGGTTTTCGGCGTTCCAGCTGCTCGGCTCGTCATTCGCGATCTTCGCTCCGGGGCTGGCGATTCAGGCGGCGATCGGGCTCGGTGCCCGCTGGTTTCTCACCAGAAGACGAATCAACACTCGCGATGTGACTGACATCGGCCGCATCGTCTTCTTCAGCGTGCTCTGGTGCCACATCTACGGCTGGCTGAAAGTCGCCGTCCCCGCGCTCAATCATCGCCTCTACGATCAGTTCTTCTGGAACCTCGACCGCGCCCTCTTCTTCGGCTTGTCGCCCAATGTCTTCTTTCTCGAGCTCTTCTCGAATCCGATTGCTTTGCGCGCAGTCGATTGGTCGTATGCGAACGTCTTTCTCAGCAGCATCTTCATCGGCGGCGCGTTCTTTCTTTCGCATCCTGATCCGGACGTGCGTGCGAACTTCGTCAATACCAATGCCACGGTCTGGGTCATCGGCGGATGGCTGTACGTTGCGTTGCCGGCCTTCGATCCCTGCTATCGCTTTCCCGAGATCTGGCTGCCGATGGCGAAGTACCTGTCGGAGACTCAGTACCTGCAGCGGCTCCTCATGACGAACTACCAGCACTTCATGCAACTGCAGTCGGGCAAGCCTGCTGAAGTCAGTCTTCTGCTCGGACTCAGTGCGTGGCCGAGCCTGCACGTCGCGTACTCGTTTCTCGTCTACCTTTGGATGCGCGGCATCTCGCGTATCGGTAAGATCGTGTTCGGCATCTTCACGATCATCATCTTCGTCGGGTCGATCGTGACGGGATGGCACTACCTCGCGGACTCGCTTGCCGGCCTCGTCCTCGCCGCGCTGGTGTACGCGGCATTTCGCTGGTTGCCTGCGCGTTTTCGGAGGCATGCCGAAACTGACTGAAGGCCAGATCACGCTCGGCGAGAGCCTCGCCCGCCGTACCGGCGCTGCCGCGCCGGAGCTCGTCGAACAGCTCGAGAACAGGGTGGTTCGCTGCTTCGCCTGCGGGCATCGCTGCAGGATCCTCAACGGTCTCCAGGGAATCTGCAAAGTCCGCTACAACGAAGACGGAGTGTTGCGCGTGCCTCGGGGATACGCCGCGGCGTTGCAAGTCGATCCGATCGAAAAAAAGCCGTTCTTTCACGCGTATCCTGGCGCGCTGGCGCTCTCGTTCGGGATGCTCGGATGTGACTATCACTGCGGGTACTGCCAGAACTGGGTGACATCGCAGGCATTGCGCGATCCGGTTGCCGGTGCGCCGCCGAGGGATGTCGAGCCTGCTGATCTCGTTCGTCTCGCGAAGCATCATGGCGCGAAGGTGATCACGTCGACGTACAACGAGCCGCTGATCACGTCGGAGTGGGCGGTCGAAGTCTTCAAGGAGGCGAAGAAGGCCGGGCTCGTCTGTTCGTATGTGTCGAATGGCAACGGAACACCCGAGGTGCTCGACTACATCGCGCCGTATGTGTCGCTCTACAAGATCGATCTCAAGGCGTTTACGCAGAAGGCGTATCGCGATCTCGGAGGGCAACTCGAGCCGGTGCTGGAGACGATCAAGGGATTGAAGGAGCGAGGCATCTGGCTGGAGATCGTGACACTGGTCGTGCCCGGCTTCAATGACTCGGAAGAAGAGCTGACGAACATCGCCGAGTTTCTCGTTTCGGTCGACCGCGATACTCCGTGGCACGTCACGGCGTTCCATCAGGACTACAAGATGACGTCGAACGCGAACACGGATTCGCGCACGCTGCTCCGCGCGTACGACATCGGCAAGCGCGCAGGCCTTCGCTTCATCTATCCGGGAAACATTCCGGGAGCATTTGGTGATCGGGAGGGAACGCATTGCCCGAACTGTGAGGCGATCGTCGTAGGACGCGTCGGCTTCCGTGTGACGTCCTACGACATCACGACGGAAGGAACATGCGGCAAGTGTGGCACGACGATCCCGGGCCGCTGGGATGGGGTCAGGTCGAAAGTCGAAAGTTTTCTCCACAACCGGTAGGGCTGAACAAAGCACGCGTGAGTGCGACCGACGGTCCGGGAGGCGAAGCTGTCAAGTACCCGGGGGAAAATCTTCGCCATGTGGAGCTAAGTTTCGAATTTCGACCTGACCCCATCTATAGTACGCGGCTCGCATGGCCGACTTCATCGATGTTGGATCCACGAATGATCTGCCCGTGGGGCGTACGAAGCTGGTCGTCGTGAACGAGCAACGGCTCGCGCTTTGCCACACGGGCGCGGGATTTTTCGCGCTCGACAATGCCTGTCCCCATCGTGGCGGGCCGCTTGCGGAGGGAGACATCATCGGGAATGAGCTCGTTTGTCCCTGGCATCTGTGGGGTTTTGATGTTGCGACCGGGACTTGTGGTGGCAACCTCGAGCTCTCGGTCGGCACGCATGAAGTTCGTATCGAAGGCGATCGCATTCTGGTGAGACTGTGAATCCAAGACCATTACGTCACGTCGATCTCTACGGCAGCGCGGGAAGGCTCGAGGCGCTGTATCGCGATCTGCAGGATCCTGCGGCGATCGCAGTCGTCTGTCATCCGCATCCTCTGGGTGGCGGTACGCTGCACAACAAAGTCGTGTTCCGTGCGGCGCGCGGACTCGAGGCTGCGAATGTCGCGACGCTGCGCTTCAACTTTCGTGGAGTCGGCACGAGTGCGGGCAAGCACGAAGCCGGCGAAGGGGAGCAGCAGGACGTCCTTGCCGCGATCGATTGGTGCCGCCGGAAGCATCCCGGCCTCAGGATCTTCGCCGGCGGATTCTCCTTCGGTGCCTGGGTGGCGTCGCGTGTTGCGTGCGAACTGCCTGACGTAAACGCGATCTTTCTCATCGGCACGCCGGTAAACAAATACGACTTCGGCCATCTCCGCCACTGCGAGAAGCCGATGATCTTCCTGCACGGCACGCAGGACGAGCATGGCGATTACGAGAAAGTCGAGAAGCTCGTCGGTCAGGTGCGCAACGCGGAGAGCGTCGTCGTCACCGGCGCGGATCACTTCTTCACGAAGCAGCTGGATGCGGTGGAGGAGACGATGCGCTCGTGGGCCGAAGAGCGTCTGGAATCGTAGCCTCGCGAAGGAACCGCAGCCCCTCGATCGTCCGTACGCCGTGCCAGGTGAAGAGATGTCCGGGGAACGGCCCGATCACCTTCGCCTCGATTCCCTTCGCATCCTCCTCGGTGAACGCATACGGCTCGTCCGGCAGGAAGATCACGCCGGGCTTCAACGCGTAGATTTCATCCAGCTCGAACGATGGATAGCGCTCCTGATCTTCGAGGACATTCACGCCGCCCGCTGCAGTGACGAGATGCGAGACGTAGGTATCCCCGCCGCACCACATCCAGGGCTTTTTCCAGATCGGAACTGCGAACGTGAATGAACGTTGCGGCATCGCATCGAGCTCGTGCTGCAGCGCATGGTTGAGGGGCTCCGCATCCTTGCCATGAATCTCCGCCAGCAGTGTGAACAGTGATCGCACGTCGTCGATCGTCTTCGGCTCTGTGACGACGACGCGTGTGAATTCCGCGATCGCGTCCGCGTGACGCTCGAGATTCTCCTCGACGTTTACGTAGACGAGATCGGGGGCGAGCCCGCGAATCGCGTCGATGCGCGGATTCTTCGTTCCGCCCACGCGCGGGAGGTGCAGGTTCTCGGGAAAGATGCACCAGTCGGTGATGCCGACCACATCCTCTCCCGCGCCAAGTGCGAAGAGAGTTTCGGTGAGCGAAGGAACGAGCGAGACCACGCGCATGGAACTGAGACAATATCGGAAGAAGATGCCGATTGAATCGTGGACCCGTGACGGCTGGTTGCATTTGCCAGTGTTCTTCGCATCCGACGCGATCTCGCGCGTGAATGAGCTCGTCGACCAGCTCTGGTCAGCCCGGCCGAGAAACATCACGGTCGACGATGTCGATCGGGGCCAGCGCTGCCGCATGTCGGAGCTCGATGACTCGGCACGCCCGCATCGCATCAAGATCAACGACCTCTATCTGATCGCGCCAGCAATCCGCGAAGTACTTCTCGATGCGCGTCTCGTCGCGATCGTGCGCGACCTGCTCGCCGATGAGCCAGTGCTCTGCAACTCGCTGAATCTGGAGCACAGCAGCGCGCAGGAGTACCACGCCGACTCGCTCTACATGACGCCCGGATCGCCCGATGGGCTCATCGCCTGCTGGATCGCACTCGAGGATGTGACGCCCGGATCGGGTCCGCTTCGTTTGTATCCGGCCAGTCATCGCATCGCGCCGTTCGTCTTCTCCGACGGCTCGGTTCATGCGCATCCCGGCGAGATGACGCAGTGGGCCGCGTACATGCAGCGGGAGATCGACACGCGCCAGCTCGAGCCGGTCAGCGTCCATGCGAAGGCGGGCGACGTCGTGATCTGGCATGCGGATCTTCTGCATGGCGCGGAGCCGATCACCGATGCGTCGCTCACGAGAAAGAGTCTCGTCGCGCACTACTACCGCCGCGCGGACTGCATTCGTCTCGGCTTCGCGCTCGCGCAGCAGCAGGGCTCGTTGTGGATGCGCCGCCGTCCGCAGCCTGTCGACACAGCGACGCGCGTGTTGTCCGCAATCGAACGACGGATGCAGCGTCTGCGGGCGCTACGACATCAGCTTGCGATATTTCGGGTCTAGCGCGTCGATCAGTCCGTCGCCGAGAAAGTTGAGGCCCATCACCGCGAGCATGATCGCGAGGCCCGGATAGATCGCGAGGTGATTCGCATGTCCCAGGTATCTGCGGCCCGCGGTGAGCATCGCACCCCATGATGGTGTCGGCGGCTGCACGCCGAGTCCGAGGAATGACAGCGCGGCTTCGGCGAGGATGGCGCCGGCGAGACCGAGCGTTGCCATCACGATCACGGGATTGATCACATTCGGGAGCACGTGCAGGATGATGACGCGTGGTGAGCGGGCGCCGAGTGCCTTCGCCGCGGTGACGAACTCCATCTCGCGCACCTTGAGCACCTGTCCTCGCACGAGCCGCGCGTAGCCGACCCAGCCGATCGTTGCCAGCGCGAGCACGACATTGTTGAGACTCGGGCCCAGCACCGCGACGAGCGCGATCGCCAGGAGGATTCCGGGGAACGCGAGCAGGATATCGGTAATGCGCATGACGATCGTATCGGCTGCGCCGCCGAAGTAGCCGGCGATCGCGCCGAGTGCGATGCCGATCAGCGAGGCGAGGATCACGACGCTGAAGCCGACGCGCAGCGACACACGCGCGCCGAAGAGAATGCGCGAGAGCACATCGCGCCCGAGATCATCGAGACCGAGGAGATGCTCGCGCGACGGAGGCTCGAGGCGGCGGAAGGTGTCCTGTGCATTCGGATCGAATGGCGCCAGCAGCGGTGCGGCGAGCGCGAGCACGATCAGCGCGATCGTGAGCAGCGCACCGGAAGTGAAGGCGAAGTTGCGGAGGAGACGTTTCATGATGGACAGGCCCGCTGTCTGCTCATTCCAGTTTGATCCGCGGATCCACGACGCCATACAGCAGATCCGATGCGAAGTTCACGATGATGTATGTCAGCGCGATGACGAGAATCGAAGCCTGCACCTGCGGGTAGTCGCGTGTGTTGATCGACTGGATCAGCAGGCGTCCGAGGCCGGGCCAGGAGAAGATCTGCTCGGTGATGATCGCGCCGGTGAGCAGCGAGCCGAATTGCAGCGCGATGATCGTGATGACCGGGATCAGCGCGTTCTTCAACGCGTGGCGGAAGATCGCTTTCCCGCGCGTGACTCCCTTCGCGATGGCCGTCGTCACATAGAGCTGATTCAACTCCTCCGCGAGTGACACGCGGATCATGCGGGTGAGAATCGCGGCGAGCGCGAGGCCCATCGTCAACGACGGCAGCACGAGCGAGCGCAATCCTTCTTCGCGTCCGGATACGGGAAACCATTCGTGATTGATTGCGAAGGCGATGATGAGCAGCGGTCCGAACCAGAAGCTCGGCATCGAGACACCGATCAGCGCGAAAAATCGCGCGACGTTGTCGATCCAGGAGTTGCGATGGATCGCGGAGATGATGCCGAGCGGAAACGCGACGAGCAGCGCGACGAACATCGCACCGAGCGCCAGCTCGATCGTCGCCGGATAGCGTTCCGCGATCGCCTGCACGACTGGATCTCCCGTGTGGAACGAGCGGCCGAGGTCGCCGTGCGCGATGTTCTTCAGATAGGTGACGTATTGCGTGAGCAGCGGTTGATCGAGCCCGAGCGACTTGCGCACGTTCTCGATGTCTTCCGGCCGCGCCCCCTCGCCCGCGATCTGCGCCGCCGGATCGCCGGGGATCAAATGGATCAGAGAGAAGACGAGTGTCAGGATCCCGAAGGTGATCGGAATCATCTGCAACAGCCGGCGGACGATGTACTGCGTCATGCAAATGAACTCTGAGCGAAGCGAAGAGTCGACCAAGGCGCAGCGAGGGTTGTGCCACCTGCGATGGATGTGCGTGTCGCGCGGCGCCTTGGTTGATCCTTCCCCTTCGCTACGCTCAGGGTCAGGATGTCGAGATCCCCGTGATGTTCCACCCTTTCACCTTTACGGTCGGAGCAATCGTTCCGCCGAACATGTTGAACCACGTCGCGACGCGGCGCCGCTCTTTCGTCAAACCCTCGATGTTCGACATCGCCTCGACGAGCGACTGCGTCCATCGCAGATTCGGCAGGCGCGCGACGACTTCGCCATCGCGGATCAGGAACGTGCCATCCCTCGTCGTGCCGGTCATCAGTGCAGTCTTCGGTTCCAGCAGCCCGTTCACGTAGTTGAACCGCGTGACCCAGATCCCGAGCTTCGTCGAGCGGATGAGCTCTTCGCGCGTCGCGTTGCCGCCGGCGACATCGATGTGAAACGCGCTGCCATGCTCGGGCGACCCGAGGTGCCATGCATTCGCCGTTGGCTTCATCTGAAGACGATCGGCCCACGCCTTGTCGAGCACCGGTCCTCGCACGATTCCGTTCTCGATCAGCGGCGTGCGGCGCTTCGGCAATCCTTCGAGATCGAACGGGAAAGGGAGGAAGTCGGGATTCGTCGCGTCATCCGCGATCGTGAAGTTCTCGCCCGCCATCCGCTTGCCGATGTTGTCGACGAAAAACGACGAGCCATCCTCATACGCCTGTCCCGTGAACGAGATCATGTTCATCCACTCGAACACCTCGGCGAGCGCGGGAGGCTCGAGGATGACGTCGAATACGCCGGGCTCGATCTCTTCGTTCGAGCCGAGCGCGAGCGTCGCCTTGTACGTTGCTTCTTCGCCGAGGGAAAGGATGTCGACTTCGCGAGCGCGGCGGGCGCAGCGAGTGGCGTAGCCCGAGGAGTGATCGCGCAGCGCGATGACCGTCGCATCGGAGAACGTCATCTCGCAGTGGCGGCGGACACCATGCGAGTTCGCGGTGGCGACGGATGCTGCGCAGGTGAGCCAGGAGCCGGCGAATTGCACGCCTGCTTCGCGCCCGCGCTCGAACATCACCTTGAGGTCGTGCGCCTTGGCCATTGGCGAGAGCCCCGCGGTATCGGGATCGAACGTCGACAGCGCAGGAACCGGCTCGTTCTCTTTGTAGAGTCCGGAGAAATTCTGCAGCGGATCGGAATGCCGCGCTGCCTCGCGCGCGAGCTCCGCGGTGCGCGCGATCTCGTCGTCGTCGAATGAGCTCGTGGACGCGATCCCCATCGAGCCGTTCACGATCACGCGCAGCGTGAGGCTCGCGCTGACCTCCGACATGTTCTGATGAAGATTGGAGTTCGCGAAGCGGCTGATGTTCTGATCGATGGAGAGAAGGGCCGCATCGGATTCGTCGGCGTTCGCTGCCGCGAGCGCGCGGGTCAGGATGTCGTACGAGTCCTGCTGACTAAGCATCCCTCATCCCTCAGCCTTCATCCCTCTCATGCCATCTCCACGTTGCGGAAGCGTGCCGCGGGTGCGCCATGTGCGACGCGCATCGTCTGCAGCGGATCGCCCTTGCCGCAGTTCGGGAGTCCCCAGATCTGCCAGCTCGCGCGATCGCCGACGGCATCGCACGAGCGCCAGAACTCCGGCGTGATGCCGGTGTAGAGCGGATTGCGCAGGAGGCGTCCGAGCTTGCCGTTCTCGATCTCGTATGCGACTTCGCAGCCGAACTGGAAGTTGAGACGGAGATCGTCGATCGACCACGACTTGTTCGTGTCGACGTAGATCCCATGTTTCGTGTCGGCGATGATCTCGTCGAGCGAAGTCGCGCCTGGCTCGAGATTGATGTTCGTCATGCGGATGATGGGGATGCGCGCCGCACTCTCCGCGCGCACTGTTCCGTTGGAGCTGCGGCCGATTGCGGGCGCCGTGTCGCGGCCTGTGAGGTAGCCGACGAACATGCCGTTCTCGATGATGTGAAAGCGTTGCGCGGGGACGCCGTCATCGTCGAAGCCGAATGAGCCGATCGAGCCGGGGATCGTCGCATCGCCGACGATGTTGACGAGGTCGGAGCCATAGCGGAAGTTGCCAAGCATCTCTGGCTGCATGAACGAGCCGCCGGCGAGCGAGATCTCGAGGCCCATGGCGCGATCGAGCTCCGTCGGATGCCCGCACGATTCATGAACCTGCAATGCGAGCTGCGACGAGCCGACGATCAGATCGAATCGTCCGGCCGGCGCTTTCGGTGCGGAGAGCAGCGCGATCGCTTCATCGCGAATCTGCGGTGCTTTCTTCGGCAGGTCGAGCTCTTCGATGAACTCCCAGCCCGCCGCCTGATAGTCGCCTCCGAAAGGATTCGGGTACGTGCGTCGTTGGAACTCGCCATGCTCGAGCGCGGCTGCCTCGATGCCGCCGCCCATCTCCGTCGTCGTCTGCTCGATGAAACTTCCGGCTGTCGACGCGAAGATCTTTTCCTGGCGATAGCAGGAGACTTCCGCGCTGACTTGATGGATGCGCTTGTCGCCGCGCATCGGCTCTGTCGCCGCGAGGAGATGCTCGATCTTCTGCTGCAGCGGAATCGACCAGGGATCGATGCGATACGCCGAGGCCCACTTCGCGACGTAGGCTTCGACGTCGCTCAGCAGGACGCTGGCGGTGGATGCGATGTTGCTCGCAGCCGCGACTTCGAGTGCCCGCTGCGCAGTCTGCAGGATCGCCTCTTCGCTCACGTGCGACGTTGCGGCGAAGCCCCAACCGTTGCCGACGAGCACCCGGACGCCAATCGCGCGGTCGACTGTCGCCGTCAGCGCGTCGACTTCACCATTGCGTACACGCACATGCTGCTGATGCGTCGCCGTCCAGCGAATGTCGGCATAGCGCAGTGACGGATTGCGAAGCGATCGCAGAGCATGCTCGAGGTGCTCGCGGGTCGGAGTCATTCGCCGCGGATTGTACTGCTGTGAGTTCTGAGTTCTGAGTTCTGAGTGCTGAGTTCTGTGTGCTGAGTGCTGAGCTGGAGAAGTGGTGAGTTGGTAAGCTGTTACTCAGAACTCAGTACTCAGAACTCAGAACTCGCTTTCATGAAACTCATCGTCGGCCTCGGCAATCCCGGAGAGGGATACGCGCAGACGCGGCACAACGCCGGGTGGCTTGTGCTCGACGCGTTTGCGAAGAAGTTCCGTATCGACCTCGACAAGCATGAGAAAGAGTCGATGACGGGCGAAGGCCGCGTTGCGGGCGGCTCGGTCAAGCTTGCCAAGCCGCTGACCTACATGAACCTCTCGGGCAACGCGGTGAAGCTGCTCGTCAATGCGTATCTCGATTCGACCGACGATCTCATGGTCGTGTTCGACGAGATCGATCTGCCGCTCGGCAAGCTGCGCATCAAGCCGAGCGGCTCGGCAGGAACGCACAACGGCATGCGGTCGATCGTCGAGCTCCTGGGGACCGAGCGGTTTGCAAGGTTGCGCGTCGGCGTGCGCGGCGAGACGCATGGCGAGTATCGTCTGCGCGACTATGTGCTCGATGAATTCACGCCCGAGGAAGCTCCGGTGCTCGAGAAGACGATCGAGCGCGCGGTGGATGCGCTGGTGCTTTTCGCACGCGGCGACCTGAAGCGGGCGATGAACGAGTTCAATCGCGATCCCGCGCCTCCGGCGGAACCCATGGCAGAATGACCCGAGACCATGAACATCCACACCCTCGGTGAGTTGCGCGCTTCCGGTTACCGTCTCCGCTCCGTGAAAGACGAGATGCGCGAGAACCTGCTGACGAAGATCGCGGCGGGAGAGAACACGTTTGCCGGCATTCACGGTTACGAACGCACGGTCATCCCCGCGATCCACAACGCCATCCTCTCGAAGCACGACATCATTCTTCTCGGCCTGCGCGGTCAGGCGAAGACACGCATGCTGCGTTCGCTGACGATGCTGCTCGACGAGCGCATTCCCGTCATCGAGGGCTGCGAGATCAACGACTCGCCATTCGCGCCGAACTGCAAGCGATGCCGGCGCCTCGCGGTGGAGAAGGGTGAAGACCTTCCGATCACGTGGATGCATCGCGATGAGCGCTATCGCGAAAAGCTGGCAACGCCGGATGTCACGGTGGCCGATCTCGTCGGCGACATCGATCCGATCAAGGCCGCGAATCAACGGCTGACATACGCGGACGAGGAAGTGATCCACTACGGCATCATTCCGCGCACGAACCGCGGCATCTTTGCGATCAACGAAGTGCCTGACCTCGCGCCGCGCATTCAGGTCGCGCTGCTGAACATCCTCGAAGAGCGCGATCTGCAGATCCGCGGGTTTCCGGTGCGCATCCCGATGGACATCGTGCTGGTCTTCAGCGCGAATCCCGAGGACTACACGAGCCGGGGCAACATCATCACGCCGCTGAAGGACCGCATCGATTCGCAGATCCTGACGCACTATCCGCAGAGCATCGGCACTGCGATGCGGATCACGGAGCAGGAGGCGTGGCTGCAACGCGCTGCGTCTGCGAAGATCGAGATTCCTGACTATGTGAAGGAGCTCATCGAGAGCATCGCGTTCGTCGCGCGCGGCTCGGAGCTCGTCGATCAGTCGTCGGGCGTGTCGGCGCGCCTCACGATCTCGGCAATGGAGTTGCTGCACTCGAACATGGAGCGTCGTGCCGCGCGCAACGGCGACAAGCGCGTGTTTCCGCGGCTCGCCGATCTCGCCATGCTTCTGCCGGCGATCACCGGCAAGGTCGAGATGGTTTACGAGGGCGAGCAGCAGGGAGCGGAAGTCGTCGCGCGCAAGCTCGTCGGCGAAGCGGTGGCGAAGCTCTACGGCACGAAGCTGCCACCGGTCGAGCGGGCAGGCGCGGGCGCTGCTGCATCGCGTGCGAACGAACGCGAGCGGCGCGGCTATGGTGAGCTCGATCAGGACGACTTCGACGCGGCGTTTCAGATTCGCGGCAAGAAACAGAAGGCGCCGCCCGCGCGCGAAGAAGAGCGACCCGCTCCGAAAGAGCCGAACTACGAGACGATTCTCGGATGGTTTGCTTCAGGCAATCGTGTGACAGTCTCCGATGAGCAGCCCTTCCAGGAGTACTACGCCGAGTTGAATCGAGTACCGAAGTTGGCGGAGACTGCACAGAAATACGTGCAGGCGACGAGCGAGTATGAGCTCGCGTTCTGGATGGAGATGATCCTCGAGGCGTTGCATCAATCGCTGCGGCTCGCCCGCGAGGATCTCGATTCGACGATCACGTTCCACGAGCTGATGAAGTTCAATGTGCTGCGGACGGTGCGATGAAGGGATGAGGGAGAAGGAATGAGGGTGAGGGATAGTGCATCCTTCATCCCTCATCCCTCATCCCTCCAAAGACGATGGTGAAGATCACTGCGGACCTCTCTCCCGAGCTGTCTCGTTCCATCGAGCGGATCATCCGCGACGGATGGTTCCCCGATCAGGAGGCGATCATCCAGGAGGCTCTCGAGCAGTTCGTCGACGGCAAGTCCTTCCTCGGCGACACGCCGCGGATGGTGCACCGATTTGCGGCGGATGCTCTGAACGAGTCGAAGCCGGAAGTCGCACTCAAGTTCGCGAACCGCGCCATCTCTCTGCTGGGGGGACAGAACATCACCGATTTCGCGCTCTATCAATCGATCGTCGAGCTGCGCGTGCAGATCTTTCTCGTCCTCGGCCGCGAAGCGGATGCGCTCGCCTCGGTGGAAGAGGCGCGCGAAGTGCTGCCCAACAATCCGTCGATCGCGAAGTGGATCGAGAAGCTGAAGCGGAACAAGCCGCGCGGCGAGGCGTGAGGAATGCGCGATGCGCCACCGGTACTCCCATCTCGATCCGGACCTCATCCGGCGCCTCCTCGCCGAGATGGGGTTGCGCCGCCTCTTCAATCAGCTCCTGCTGCAGAGCGGGGGCGATGTCGAGGAGGCGATGCGGTGGATGCGGATGCTTCAGGAGAGGGGACTCATCGATGAGAACGTCGACCTCGAGGCATTCTTCGCGCAACTGACCGACGAGAATCTGATCGGGCAGGATGCGAACGGCAATCTCGTGTTGTCTGCGGGCGGCGAGCGGCAGATCCGCCGCGATGCGCTCGATGAGATCTTCGGCGGGCTGAAGAAATCGATGAGCGGCTATCACTCCGTCGCGAACGCGGGACAGGGATCGGAGCGGCTGACGGAGACGCGGCCCTATCACTTCGGCGATGACCCGATGTCGATCGACTCGATTCGCTCGCTGCAGAACGCGATGAAGCACAACGATCCCGCCGGGGCGATCGCGATTACGGAAGAGGATCTCGAGGTGTTCGAGACGGAGCACAACTCGAGTTGCGCGACCGTCGTGATGATCGACATCTCGCACTCGATGATTCTCTATGGCGAGGACCGCATCACGCCGGCGAAGAAGGTCGCGCTCGCGCTGACCGAGTTGATCATTACGAAGTATCCGAAGGACACGATCGACGTCGTGTTGTTCGGCGACGAGGCGACGGAAGTTCCGATCAGCGAGATCACGTATGTGAAGGTGGGGCCGTATCACACGAACACGAAGGCCGGACTCGAGCTCGCGCAGCGGATCCTGCGGCGGCGCAAGCACAACAACAAGCAGATCTTCATGATCACGGACGGCAAGCCGTCCGCGTTGTTCGAGAACGGGCATCTCTATACGAATTCGTTCGGACTCGACATGAAGATCGTGAACCGCACGCTGGAGGAGGCGGATCGCTGCCGCCGCGCGGGCATTCCGATCACGACGTTCATGCTGGCGACCGATCCGATGCTGGTGAACTTCGTCGAGCAACTGGGCCAGATCAATCGCGGACGCGCGTTCTATGCCTCCCCCGACCGCCTCGGCGAATACATCCTGGCCGATTACATCCGCAACCGGCGCAAGTTCGTGCATTGACCGGGGCGCGGCGATTCTCGAAATCAAAAGCGAAATGCAGAATGCAGAAGTCAGAATGCAGTCATCCCGAGCGAGAGCGAGGGACCTGAGTGGCTGGGAGGCGCGCGACATGAGCGTTGTGCCACACGCCCACCCAAGTCCCTCGCTCTCGGTACGACCCTCGTCCGTACGAGCCTGAGATAGTCCCTTCTCCCCCGCGCACGGGGGAGAAGGTGCCCCGAAGGGCGGATGAGGGGCGTTTTTCGTGTGAGGCACAGACCCCTCATCCGCGCTCCGCGCACCTTCTCCCCTCGCGGAGGGGAGAAGGAACTAGGCATCGCCAGATTCGCTGTCATGTTCGTAAAACGGGCGCGCAGCGCCGATTCGCCGCTCGGGATGACGAAGCCACCGCAGGCGGATCGTTTTCATTCTCAATTCAATTCTCTATTCTGCATTTCGCTTTCGCTGCGGGCGAGACGCCCGCTCTCCTGGTTCGTCTAAGAGACATGATCATTGCTGCGATTTTGTTTGCGGGACAGCGGAACATTTTTGAGTTTGTCGAGAAAGCCAGGCCGGTTCAGAAAACGGTGAAGGCCGTGAAGGCAGTGGTCGCGGAACCGCGCGTCGTCACCACGGCGCAAGCCCCAATCACTCCCACAAAGCCCGATCCTCCGCGCTTTCCCTATCGTTGTCTCGGGCGCTTCGGGCCCGACGCGGATCCGTTCGCGGTCTTCGAGGCCGGCGGCGCGATCATCAATGTTCGGCGGGGCCAGACGATCGATGACAAGTTCGTTTTGAAGACGATCGGAATCGAGAGCATTACGATCGAGATCGAGGGGCAGGAGCAGCGGATTCCGATCGGGTGAGGAATGAGCGGGTGAGAGGTGGAGTTACCATTCGCCGATGCGCAAGTTATTTGCGTTAGCCCTCGTTCTCTCGGCCCCGCTTCTCGCGAACGAACAGTCCGTCACCTCGCTGCAGGCAGGCTGGCAGGTCGCGCGAACTCCGCTGTTCGATCACGGCCTTCATGGCGAAGGCCAGGTGATCGCCGTGCTCGACACAGGCCTCGACTACGACAACTGCTACTTCGCGGAGCCGGATGGTGCGGTGCCTCCGATCAACATCGGCACTCCGTCCGGCGGCTTCGATTGGACCAATGTGATTCCGTCGCGCCGCAAGGTGATCGCGTACGACTTCCTCTACTCGTGTACACAGTTTCCTGGCGCGCCGGACTGTGAGAATCCGAACGATCCGAAGGCATACGACAATCAGGGACACGGCACACACGCGGCGGCGTCGGCTGCTGCCGATCGTGGGACGCCGATCGTGCACGATTACGGCGACGCGATCGCGCCCGGCGCGAAGCTCGTGATTCAGGATGCAGGCCTCAGCTCGACTGACCCTTGCACGTACCGGCCCGGCATCGGCTGTCCCGTCAAGATCACGCCGATTCTCGACCAGGCCTACAAGCAAGGTGCACGCATCCATTCGAACTCGTGGGGCGATCAAACGTCACCGACGGGGAGTTACTCGCAGGCCGCTCGCGATCTCGACGCGTTCGTCTACACGCATCCCGACATGCTCGTCGTCTTCAACACGGGCAACTTTCAATCGGACAGCGAGCCGCCCCCGAGCACGCTCTCATCGCCCGGGTGCGCGAAGAATTCGCTGCAGGTCGGCGGCACGCGCCAGGCGTATCGCGATGACGGAGTGCTTCCGAGTTACTCGCTGCGCGGGCCCGCGCGTGATGGGCGGATCAAGCCCGATGTCGTCGGCCCTGCGTTCGTGCTCGCCGGCGATACCGATGGTGACGTGACGACGAAGAAGTGCGATCTGAGTTATCAGGGTGGTACGTCGTGGGCCTCGCCGACGATCGCCGGCGCTGCGGCGCTGGTGCGGCAGTACTACACCGATGGCTACTATCCGAGCGGCTATCCGGCACCGGCCGATCGCTTCACGCCGAGCGCCGCGCTGCTGAAGGCGACGATCATCGCGGCGGCACGGCAGGTCCCGTTGAAGTGGACCACGAGCGGCGATGTCGCAGCGCTTCCGGTTCCATCCGCGGAACAAGGCTGGGGGTTCCCCGTACTCGATGACGCGCTCTATTTTCCCGGCGACAAATCGCAACTGCGCATCGTCGAAGGAAGTGTTGCGCAAGGCGAGACCGCATCGCTTCGTCTGCAGGTGAATGCAGGAACGCCGCTCAAAGCCGTCCTCGTCTGGACCGATCCTCCTGGCAACGTCTCGACCGGTTCCTCAGCCAATCTCGTGAACGATCTGGACCTTCGCATCGGCGCGTTGCCCGCGCAGGCGGATCACACGAACAACGTCGAAGTCCTCTCGATCGCCACGCCGGCCTCCGGCAGCGTGTCGGTCGATGTGACGGGATATCGCGTGAGCTCCGGCGTGCGGCAGAACTATGCCCTCGTGGTGCTCGGGGACGTCTCGAACGCGCCGTTGCTCCGCAGTCGCGCAGTGAGGCATTAGAATGCGCGCGCCATGCTTGCACGTGAATATCTCCGCGAACACGCCGACGACTACCGCGAGGCGCTGAAGCGCCGCGGCGCGACGGTCGATCTCGAGCGCTTCATCGAAGTCGACGCCGATCGCCGCCGCACGATCGCGCGCGTCGAACAGCTCAAGAATCAGCGCAATGTCGCGTCGCAGGAAATCGCCGCGCTGAAGAAGAAAAAGCAGGACGCGACCGAACAGATCGACGCGATGAAGCGCGTCGGCGACGAGATCAAAGAGCTCGACGGCCGTCTCGCACAGATCGAAGAAGAGCTGAGCAATCTCGAGCTCTACTTCCCGAACGTCCCGCACGAGAGCGTTCCCGTGGGCGCCGACGAATCGGCCAATCGCGTCGAGCGCACCTGGGGCGAGAAGCCGAAGTTCAACTTCACCCCCAAAGCGCACTGGGACATCGGCGCCGACCTCGGCATCATCGACTTCGACCGCGCCGCGAAGATCACAGGGACTCGCTTCGCGATTCTCAGCGGTGCCGCCGCGCAGCTCTCTCGCGCGTTGATGGCGTTCATGCTCGACACGCACACGGAAAAGGGCTATCGCGAGATTCTCACGCCGTTCATGGTGAACGCCGACTCGATGCGCGGTACGGGCCAGTTGCCAAAGTTCGAGGCGGATCTCTTCAAGCTTGCCGGCGAGAAACAGTTCTATCTGATTCCGACCGCGGAAGTGCCGGTGACGAATCTCTATCGCGACGAGATCCTCGACGGTGCCACGCTCACGCAGTCCTTCTGTTCGTATTCACCCTGCTTCCGCAGCGAAGCCGGTGCCGCGGGCAAGGACACGCGCGGACTCATTCGCCAGCATCAGTTCGAAAAAGTGGAGCTCGTGAAATTCACCACGCCGGAGAAATCGTGGGAAGAGCACGAGCGCCTCACGAAGGATGCCGAGGCGATTCTGCAGGCGCTGAATCTTCACTATCGTGTGATGACGCTGTCGACAGGCGACATGGGCTTCACGTCGGCCAAGACGTACGACATCGAAGTGTGGCTGCCGGGCCAGGATACGTTCCGCGAGATCTCCTCCTGTTCGAACTTCCTCGACTTCCAGGCGCGCCGCGCGAACATCCGCTATCGCAACGCGGAGAAGAAAGTGCAGTTCGTGCACACGCTCAACGGCTCAGGACTGCCGCTGGGAAGATCGCTGATCGCAGTGCTGGAGAACTATCAGCGCGAGGACGGCTCGATCGAGATTCCGCAGGCGCTGCGCCCGTACATGAAGGGAAAGAGCGAGATTCGCTCGTCGTGAGGACCTGTGCCGAGTTAGACCGCTCTTGCGACGTGGAGGTTTACGAGGATTGGCGGGCTAACGGCTTTGGCACTCAGCGGTGCCGTGCCACACTTGGCAGAATAGCCGAAGGCAACATCCGAATGAAAGGCGGCAACGAACGGCGCGGCATCCGCTGCAGTGTCGAGTTAGACGCCGACGCTCGGGACTTGGTGTCCAGACACCGCCAGAGGAGCTAGGCGTCGGTGTCGTAGGGCAGTTCGGGAAGTCTTCGAAGGTCTTCGATGTACCGGCGACGGTCGAATTCTCGATCTTCCGTCATCATGTGGAACATCTCCGCAGCAACAACCGCGGTGATCAACTCAATCGATTGAGCCTCATCGATACCACTCGCCACCAGACGTCGAAAAGTCGACGATACCTCAGGAGGGTCGTTGTTCTTGATTTGATCTCTGACCGTATCGCGCAAGATGTTTCCCATTCGGATGCCAGCGGCGCGATCCTTTGATGACCGTCGCCTACGTGGCTTTCGAGAGGCGGTGGTTCGGTTTTTCATTCGAGCGTCCAACTACGCGTTGAAGAGAATCTGATACTGCAGATCCGTCGCTCCCATTCTGATGCGATCGTTCTGCTTGAGCACTGCGTGGAACACGCGTGTGTTGTTCACCCACGTTCCGTTGCGGCTCTTCAGATCTTCGATGATGTAACCGTCGGGTCCGCGATAGATCCGTGCGTGGAATCCGGAGACGCCGAGGTCGGCGATGCGGATGGTGCTCTCGCGGTGGCGGCCGACGAGATACTCCGGTTCCGACAGTGGAATCACGGTCCCTTCCGATTCGCCGTTGATGATCGTCAGTTGCGCGATCGTCGGCTTCACCACATCGGCGTACGAGAGGTGGGCGTCATCCGAAATCAGCAGGTTCGTGTCGTCGGGTTTCTCGGGAACCGGGGATGCGGCGACCGTGGCGTTCGCTTCATTCAATGCGGAAAGCGGCCCGGTCTGACGCACGGTCGCATCTTCGTGCGCGTCGTGGACTTCCTGCGGCATCGGCTCGATCAGCTTGCTCGCCAGCAGCCCGTACACGATGCGATAGACGTTGAACGGATCGTCTTCGGCGTCGTGACATAGATCTTCCAGCGAACGCGCGGCGTTGATGAGGAAGAGAATCCGCCACTCGTCGGCCTTCAGCGTGATCTTCTCTTCGCTCGGATTCGCGACGACGCGATAGACCGCTTTCTTGTCGGGAAGAAGCTGGAGGCACTGTTCCCACTCTTCGATGCGGCGCGCCCCTTCCATGATCAGGTTCGACAGATCGATGGAGATCGTCACCGCATAGTTCGGCAGGTCCATCTGCTCTGCGAACGAGAATGTACCGCCGGTCCAGACGAAGGAGTCGTAGATGATCTCGGAGACCTGAACCTTGAGAAAGTCCTGCAGCTGGGTTTCGGTGAGCAGGCCCTGCTGCACGGCGATCTGACCGAAGCGGCCGCCTTCGCTGCGCATGAGTTGATCGATCCGCGAGCAGTCGGCTGCGCTGATCTTTTTCTTGCGAAGCAGGATGGCGCCGAGGCGGAATTGTTCCTGATTGGAGCCGGCGTAGACGAGCTCGCCCTGATCGAAGAAGACCCACGACTCGCGTGCTTCGTTCGTGACGGCGAGCGTGCCGCTCTTGCGCGCGGTGTGCAGGAACGTCAGCACCTCCGGCAGTTTGAACGAGGCGAGACTCCCACTCAGGACCGCGTCAGCCATTGCTCAATGGCCGGAGTTTACAATGCTGCCGGATCATGCAGACCAACAAATCTCACCACGCGGTAGCCGCCGGCTACCTTGGCTGGACTCTCGACGCTTTCGATTTCTTCGTCGTCACCTTCATGCTCGACGTGCTCGCGCAGCACTTTCACGTCACGAAGGGGCACATCATCAACACGTTGACCATCACGCTGTTCTTTCGTCCGGTTGGCGCGGTGATCTTCGGTCTGCTCGCCGATCGCTACGGGCGGCGGCTGCCGCTGATGGCGAACGTCGTCTATTTCTCCCTCATCGAATTGCTCTCCGGCTTCTCCCAGACCTACACGCAGTTCTTCATCCTGCGCGCGCTCTTCGGGATCGGGATGGGTGGCGAGTGGGGCGTCGGTGCGTCGCTGGCGATGGAGCAGGCACCGCGCAAGTGGCGCGGGGTGCTGAGCGGCATTCTGCAGAGTGGTTACTCGTGCGGATATCTGCTCGCTGCCCTGGCGGCGCGTTTCGTCCTGCCCAACTTCGGCTGGCAGTGGATGTTCTGGCTCGGCGCGCTGCCGGCGCTCCTCGCGTTCTACATCCGATTCGGCGTGCCGGAGTCGAAGGCGTGGGAAGAACATCGCGTGGGTACGCTGCGCGAGATGCGGAACGCTGTCCGCGGGCACGGGGCGATGTTCGCGTATCTCGTATTGCTGATGACGTTCATGATGTTTCTGTCGCACGGGACGCAGGATCTCTATCCTGACTTTCTCAAAGAATCGCGGCACTTTGCGCCGAAGGTCGTTCCGACGGTGATCATCATCATGAATGTCGGCGCGATTGCCGGTGCGATCATCTTCGGTCAGCTCTCGCAGCGCATCGGCCGCCGCTACAGCATGATCGCTGCGATGATGTTGTCGCTGGCGACGATTCCGTTCTGGTCATTCGCTGGAACGATTGGTGTGCTCATGGTTGCGGCGTTCATTATGCAGATGGGCGTGCAGGGCGCGTGGGGCATCATCCCGGTGCACCTCAACGAGCTCGCACCTGATTCCGTGCGCGGACTCTTTCCAGGTCTTGCGTATCAGTTCGGGATTCTCATCGCGTCGCCGGTGAACACGATTCAGCACAAGCTTCGCGATCTCGTCGGTTATTCATGGGCGCTGGCGGGATTCGAGATCGTGACGATCATCGTGTTGACGATCGTGCTGCTGAATGGGCGCGAGGCAATGGGGAAAGCGTTTCACTCGGGGGACGAACTCGTGGTGGAGTAGCTCCACTACACCGTATGCAGTACCGCGTAGAGCGACACGGTCGAAATCGCGATCCACAGCAGCACACCGAGGACCAGCGGCTTCACGCCAACTGCCGCGAGACTCTTGCGCGACAATCCTGCGCCGATCAGAAGGAGCGTGATCGTGAGCCCCACGCGCGCCGCAGTAACGACGTAGCCCCACGCCGGCACGTTCACATACGTGCGAATTACCGACGCTACGAGAAACCATAGAATGAACCAGGGAATCGTGATCTTCGCCGACTTCCGATGAAACACGGCCGCGGTGCCGAGGGTCAGCGGCACGATCCAGAGCGCGCGCGTCAGCTTCACCGTCGTGGCGATCTGCAGCGCCTCGACTCCGTAGCGCGAGGCTGCGCCGACGACCGAGCTCGTGTCGTGAATCGCGATCGCCGCCCAGACGCCGAACTGTGTTTGCGTCATCGCGAAGTGATGGCCGATGACCGGAAAGATGAAGAGCGCGATCGAGTTCAGGATGAACACAGTGCCGAGGGAGACGGACATCTCTTCATCGGAGGCATTGAGCACTGGACCGACTGCGGCGATTGCACTGCCGCCGCAGATCGCCGTACCGGACGAGATCAGATGCGAGGTCGTGCGTGCGATGTTCAGCGCGCGGCCGATGATGAAGCCGAGGATGAGCGTGCCCGTGATCGTGGCGATCGTGAAAAGGATTCCGGTGCGGCCTGCGGCGACGACCTTCTGCAGATCCATGCCGAAGCCGAGGCCGACGACGGACGCTTGCAGCAGAATCTTCGTCAGCCTGGCGGTTTTCTTCGCGTAAGGATTCCCGACGGTGAGCGCGATGAGAATCCCGAGCGCTAGCGCGCCGGGCGGCGAAATGAGGAACTCGAAGAACGCTCGAATCACTTGACGTTCGCGCGGAAGAATTCGAGTGTCATTCGCCACGCGTCCGCCGCAGCTTCCGCGTTGTAGACCTCGGGACGCGTGTCATTCAGGAACGCGTGGTCGGCGTTCGGATACGACTTGAACGTGACCTTCTTGCCCATTGAGCTGAGTTTGTCCGCGAGCTCGCGCTCGCTGGAGGTCAGGCCTTTGTCCTTCTCGCCGGCGATGATGATCAATGGCGCTTTCAGGTTGTTCCAGTTCGTGTCGACTTTCTTGAAGCCGCCGTAAAAGCTGACGGCCGCGCCGACATTCGCATCGCGAGTCGCCACGAATTTCGCGAGTCCGCCACCCATGCAGAATCCGACGACGCCGTAGGTCTTCGAGGTGCACTCCGGCCGGGAGAGGAGATAGGCGCCTGCCGCTGCAATCTCATTTGCGGCGCGCTCCGCGTCGAGCTCCATCAACATCTTGCCGGCGTCGTCGGGCGAGGTCGTGGTTTTGCCGTGATAGAGATCCGGAGCACAGGCGAGAAAACCTTCCGCCGCGAAGCGATCGCAGAGATCTTCAATGTGGCGGACGAGTCCCCACCACTCCTGAATGACGACGACGGCCGGCGCTTTGCCGGACGCAGGTGTCGCGAGATAGCCGAGGTCGATGCGCTGTCCCATGGCGGCGGATTGTAGCTGAGACCCGAGTGATGAGTACCGAGTGATGAGTACCGAGTGATGAGTTGGAGCTTCCAACTCGTCACTCGTCACTCGTCACTCATCCCTCGTTTCCCGTGACGTTTGGTCGCCGACGTTCGTATAGTGCAAGGGAGAGAATGGATAAGGACCAGCTCGTCGCGCTCGCAAGAAGGGCACGCTGCCCTCGCTGTGACCTCAACAAGACGGTGGGAGCCGCGCTCTGCCGCAGTTGCCGGAGCAAGCTGCCCGCGCAGATGCGCGCCGCGCTCGAGGCGAATCCACGCCACGACAGCTTCACCGTGAGTCGCGCATTACGCGCCGCCGCGAATTACTTCAACGTGCACTTCCAGTCGATCCGCAATTTCGGCGGCGGGAAGAAGCATTAGGGGCTCTGGGGCTTGCTTACACCTAGCGCCTCAGCACCCTAGAGCCCCAGCTATCGCGCGCTTCCCGACGCGGGCGAATGCAACTGTGAGGTCGCATTCGCCGCGTTGGCCAGCTCGCGTGCCTTCGGGTCATTCGGCGATCGCACTGCGAGCTCTTCTGCGCGGCGCGCAACATCGTTCGCGCCGGCCATCCCTTTCAGCGTCTCGCCCCACACGGCGCCGAGCGACGCGAGGCGATGGCGTTGGGATGCCGCGAGCCAGGTCGCAGCGAGATCGCGGCGATGCAGCGTCTTCTCGAGCGTGTGCTCTTTTCCGTCCAGCGAGTGATACGTCAAGCGCACGGTTGCCACGCGCTGCCACGACGCGCCGCGAGGTGCCAGAGCGACGTCATAGATCGCGGTGACCGACGTGTTCTTCGTCAATGTTCCTTCGCGCAAGGGCGAGTCGGTGCCAATCAGGTGATGCGCGACGACCGTCGCCTTGTCGAAGTCGACGTCGAGCGCGGCATTGGTTGCAACGCTCTCCGTGCTCGCTGCAGTTGCCGTGTCGACGGTCACGCGGATCATGCGGCGCATCTCATCGCTTGCGACGGGCGCGGGCGATCCTTCGGCTTCGAGGCGAACATCGTGCGATTCATGTTTCGCCGCTCCTGCGAAGTAATTCACCAGCGCGGCAACATCGATGTTCGCGGACTCAGGCTGTTCACCGCGCTCGATCGCGGTCTTGATCCGCTCGAACGCACGTTGATCGACGGAGATCCCGAAGACGGTGGCGCCAACCGCCGATGCATCCTTCTCGTTTCCAATCGAGCGATCAGCGAGCGTTGCGGAAGCCGTGTAGCCGAAGGAACCACCGGCGGCAGCCTCACGCATCGGTGCAGCGGTCTTCGCCATTGCAGTGGGCGCAGCTGCCGGCGGTGGCGGTGGCGGTACAGCATTCGCTTCCGCGATCATCGCAGCCGGCTTCGCTTCGACGCGCTCATCCTTCTTGTTGTCGTCGAGCGCGTCGGCGTCGCGTCGTTGCCGCTCATCGCTGAACGCCACGATCGACACCGGCTCGTTGCGCACGATCGCCGGCTTTGCCTTCAACCGTCCCATCTCTTCATCCACCGGTGCGGCCGGGGAGTATTGCGCAACTTGCGGTCCTGAGCTCGCCGCGTTCTGCGAGGTGAGTGTCAACGGCACCGCATGCGGAATCGCACGCGGGTTCGGCGCCTCGGCATTTGCCATCACGGCGGTCACGCGATCGTGGTCCGCGCGCGAGAAGAACTGCAATGCGAAAAACGTCGAGGTCACGACCATCAGCACGGCGGCCGCGACGCGTGTGTTGAACAAGATCGACCGTGAAAAACGATCGCGGTCCGATGACGCACCCATCACGAGGTGCGAAGGGATGTCCTGCTTGATTCTCTCCAGCAGATCCGCCGGAGGCGTTGGGACCCGAGCCAGCGTCAACTTCCGCTGCAGGTCAGCTTTCTTCTTCTGGTTCATCGTTGTCCTCGTCACCCCCGATGGCCACCTCGAGGATGGTGAATGCCTTGTGGAGGCGCTTTCGGATGGCCACGGTCGTGATCTGTTCGATCGCGGCGATCTCTTTGACTGCCAGTCCTCCCCAGAAGTGCGCGGTCACTGTGAAGCGCAGGTCCTCTGGTAACTGCAGTACTGCGGCACGCAGCCGCTCTGCCTCCTGGTGCTCGCTCAGCAACTGATCGGCCGAAGGACTCGTATCGCAGATCTCGAGTGCATTCGGTTCGTCGAGCGAGGTCATCCGCCGCGGCCGGCGGATGTGATTGAGAAACGTCGTATAGCCGATACGGTAAAGCCATGTGAACAGTTGCGAGCGCCCGTCGAAATTCGGCAGAGCCGCCCACGCCTTTTGATACGTCTCCTGCGTGAGATCCGAAGCGAGGTCGCTGTCTCCGCAGAGACGGTAGAGCGATGCGAAGACGGCCGAGTACGTTCTCTCGACCAGTTCCTCAGCGGCCATCCGGTCTCCGGCGCGTATCGCCGCGAGTAGACGCCGCTCCTCCCCAAAGGGAGTCACTTCGTCATCCTGCTCCGCCGCCCTGGCCGGAAACGGCGCAACCCTCGACATGACCGTTGGACACTCCTTCGTTTCAGAAAGAAACCGGCGCCGTCCATTATCCTACCGGCGTGAAACGCTACGTGCTCTTCGCGCTCCTTGCCCTCACGAGTTGTCAGCATCGTGACCCAGCCTACGAGAAAAGCATCATGGACTGGCGGGCCACCCGCCTGAAGAGCCTCACCTCGGAAACGAGCTGGCTCTCTCTGGTCGGACTGCAGTGGCTCACTCCCGGCGAGAACGTGATTTCGAATCCACCCGATGCGGGCAAAGTCGTGCTCGACCACGGCAAGGTCACCCTGATGCCGAATGCCGCTGCGGGACTTCAGATCAGCGGCGCGCCCGTCACTGCACCCGTCGAGTTGCGCAACGACACGGATCCCGCTGGTCCGACGGTCGTCCAGAAGGGCAGCGTGCGCTTCAACGTCATCAAGCGAAGCGACAAGTACGCGCTGCGCATCAAGGACTCGAACAGCCCCGCGCGCACCGGTTTCAAAGGTCTCGATTACTTTCCGATCGATGAGACATGGCGCCTGAAGGCGCGCTTCGAAAAATATCCGGCCATGCACAAAGTCCCGATCACCAACGTCCTCGGCATGACGAGCGATGAGCTCGCATCAGGCGAGCTGGTGTTCGAGGTCGACGGCCACACCTATCGCATCCAGCCGATTCATGAGGATGGCGATCTGAAAGTGTGGTTCGTGATCTTCAAGGATGCGACCGCGGGCAAGGAAACGTACGGCGCCGCGCGCTACCTCTATGTCGATCCTCCGGGAGCCGACGGTACGACGTACGTCGACTTCAACAAGGCGTACAACCCGCCCTGCGCGTTCACACACTTTGCGACATGCCCGCTGCCTCCGCCGCAGAACAAGCTGCCGTTCCGGATCGAGGCGGGGGAGAAGAAGTACGCGGGACACTAACGTGGGTGCGCGGGTCCGCGGGCTCGCGGTCGCGAGGTGGCACTCGGCCAGATTGAACGACTTTACCTGAGCTTAGAGTCTCGGAGCCCATGGACCCTGGCGCCCAATTTCACACTGCGAGCCCGCGTATCCGCGAGCCCGCGTGACCACACTCACGATTTCGTAAAATCCGCCAACACCTGCGCCACGCACATCGTCACGTTCTTCGCTGCGCTGATGTGCAGGAACTCGTTTGGACCATGCGCGTTGCTGTGCGGGCCGAGGACGCCGGTGATCATGAACTGCGCTTCGGGGTAGCGGCTGCCGAGCATTCCCATGAAAGGGATCGAGCCTCCTTCGCCGAGCGTCATCGCGCCCTTGCCGAAGTACAGCTTCGAGGCGCGATCGGCCGAGGCCTCGAGCCACGGCGCGACCTTTGGTGCTTCCCAGCCGGCGCCGCCTTTTTCCGGATCGAACGTCACCTTCGAGCCATAGGGCGGATCACTCTCGAGGAGTTCCTTGAGTTTGCGGTCGATGTTCGTTGCGTCGAGTGTCGGCGGCAAACGGAGCGACAGTTTGATCGAGGTCTTGGGGCGCAGGACGTTGCCACCCTGCACGAGATCGGGGAAGCCGGCCTGACCGGTGTAGGCGAGCGCGGGACGCCACGTGCGATTCAGCAGCAGCTCGACGTTGTCTTTCGAGATCGGCCCTGCGCCGTTGGTCCAGGGGAACTTGCTCCAGACGTCATCACCGAGGACTTCAGCGGTTTTCTTCGCTTCGTCGATGCGCTCTTGCGGAATGTCGATGTGCAGCCATTCCGGTTTGATGTGGCCGCTGCTCGCATCCTCGAGCCGGTCGAGCAGCATGCGGATGATGCGGAAGCTCGACGGCACGATGCCGCTCGCATCGCCCGAGTGAACGCCTTCGCTCAGGATTTCGACATTGAGATTGCCGACGATCGAGCCGCGCAGCGACGACGTCGTCCAGAGCTGATCGTAGTTGCCGCATCCGCTGTCGAGACAGACGACGAGGCCCGGCGTGCCGATCCGCTTCGCCAGCATGTCCATGTACGCCGGCAAATCGGTCGAGCCGCTTTCCTCGCAGCATTCGATCATGACGACGATGCGCGAGTGCGGAAGCTTCTGTTCCTTGAGCGCGCGAATGGCGGCGACTGTGGCGAAGATCGCATAGCCGTCATCGGCACCGCCGCGGCCATAGAGGCGGCCATCGCGCCGCACTGGAGTCCAGGGCCCGAGGCCGTCTTCCCAACCGACCATGGCCGGCTGTTTGTCGAGGTGCCCGTACATGAGAACCGTCGACGATGAATCGCCGGCGAGCTCCATGAAGATCAACGGCGTGCGGCCGATGACTTCGTGCACCTCGATGCTCAGTCCCTCCACGCCCTGCTGCTCGACCCAATACTTCGCGAGCGCAACAGCGCGGTGCATGTGTCCATGCTTTTTCCAGTCGGGGTCGAAGAGTGGAGACTGGTTCGGGATGCGAATGTAGTCGTGGAGGGTGGGGAGGATGGACGACTCCCACAAGCCGTCGACGAACGTCCGGGTTTGTTCGTTGTTCATGGCCGCGGCTGCGGAGGATAGCACGTCAGGCAGCAGACAGCAGGCAGCAGGCAGCAGGAGGCGTGTCAGAACCTACAATGTCGCGAATGGAAATCCTTTCCGTACGAAACATCGTCAAGACATTCGACAAGGTCCGCGCTGTCGATGGCGTTTCTTTCGCCGTCCGCCGCGGAACCATCACGGGACTTCTCGGCCGCAACGGCGCGGGGAAGACGACGACGATCCGGATGATCACCGGCATCTTCTATCCCGACTCCGGTTCGATCGATTGGGCCGGCGAGGGCGGCGACTTTCGCAATCGCGTCGGCTACCTCCCCGAGGAGCGAGGCCTGTACAAGCAGATGAACGTCGTCGAGATGCTGCTGTTTCTCGCCGAGATCAAGGGAGTGCGCGGCGCGGAAGTGCGCAAGCGCATCGATCGCTGGATGGAGCGCTTCGAGCTCACGGACAAGAGACAGGCGAAGGTCGAAGAGTTGTCGAAGGGCAATCAGCAGAAGGTGCAGCTCATCGGAACGCTGCTGCACGAGCCCGAGCTGATCATCCTCGACGAGCCGCAGTCGGGGCTCGATCCGGTGAACATGGTTCTCGTTCGCGAGTTGCTGCGCGACTTGCGCAACGAAGGGAAGACGATCCTCCTCTCGACGCACATGATGGCCGAGGCGGAGAGGATGGCGGATCACATCGTGCTGATTCATCGGGGTCAAGTCGTGCTCGACGGCTCGCTCGATGACGTGCGGCGCTCCGCGGGCAACAACACCGTGAAGCTCGCGTTCGATGGCGACGGCGACTTTCTCAAATCGCTCGCGGCCGTGAAGACGGCAAATGTGACGAGCAATTTCGCGGAGCTCGACCTCGTCAAAGGCGAAGATCCGCAGCGTGTGCTCGAGGCGGCGATCGGAAAATTGCGCGTGCGTCACTTCGAGATCGGTGCGCCGTCGCTCGAACAGATCTTCATCGAGCGCGTGGGCGACGAGACCCTCACGGAGGTGGCGTAATGAACAAGATGCTTGCGGTACTGAAACGCGAGTATCTCGCCGGCGTGCGGAAGAAGATGTTCATCATCATGACGATCGGTCTTCCGTTGTTCATGGGCGGCATCTTCTACGTTCCGGTAATGATGATGAGCCGCGGGCTCGGTGAGAAGAACGTTGCGGTGATCGACGGCACGGGCAGCCTCCGGAGCGGATTCGAAAAGGCCGAGGTGTCGAAGCTCGGGGATGAACGTGCGCCGATGCACGTCGAATATGTGGATGCAAAGTCGCAGCTCGACATCGATTCTCATGCGAAGCCGTGGCTGCAGCGTCTGAACAGGGAGAAAAAGGAAAAGCTCGATGCGGTCCTGATCATCCCGGCGAAAGTGCTCGACGTTCCCGACACGCCTTTGAAGTTCTACAGCGCGTCCGCCACCGACATCATCACCGAAGCATCGCTGCGAGCGATGGCGACGAGAGGGCTGCACTCCTATCGTCTCGCGCTGCACGGCATCGAAGGGGCGGAGACCGACAAGATTCTCGCGCCGGCGAACATCAAGGCCGTTCAGCTCTCGAGAACAGGAGAGGAGAAGCAGGGCGGCGGAGAAAACTTCCTCGTCGGCATTCTGATGACGGGGCTGTTGATGGTCCCGTCGTTCGTCTATGGCCTCGAGATCATGCGCGGCATCATTCAGGAAAAGAACGACCGCGTCGTCGAAGTGATCGTGTCGTCGATGACGGCTCGCCAATTTCTGACGGGAAAGATCCTCGGCAACGCGCTGACGGGCCTCACGCAGGTTGCCGTGTGGGGGGTGATGGCATCGCTGGCCGCCGGATTTGCCAAAGGTGCTGCCGTGCTGGGCGGCGTGAACGTGTTGAGCTTCCTCCGCCCGTCGACGTTCGTCTACTTCATCCTCTTCTTCCTGCTCGCGTATTTCACGTACGTCTGTATCTACGCGATCGCCGGAGCGATGTGCAATTCGGAGAAGGAAGCGCAGCAGATGATCGCGCCGATCACGATGCTGATGATGTTCCCCTGGTTCTTCGTCGCGGTGTTGATCACGAATCCAGATTCGTCGCTCGCGGTCGGCTTCTCGCTCGCACCGGTGTTCGGCCCGATGACGATGTTCCTCCGAACACTGGTCGCCGATCCGCCGCTGTGGCACATCCTGGTCACCGTCGTCGTCTCGATCGCGACGATCGCGTTCTTCTTCCGCATCACCGCGAAGATCTTCCGCATCGGGATCTTGTCCTATGGAAAGAGGCCGACGATCCCCGAGCTCGTGCGGTGGATGAAGGTGGCGTGAGGCAGGCAGCAGACAGCAGGCAGCAGGCAGCAGACAGCAGGCAGCAGGGAGCAGGCAGCAGGGAGCAGACAGCAGGGAGCAGGCAGCAGGGTCAACGTCTGACTTTCTGCTGTCTGCTGTCCGCTGTCTGCCCCTGCTCTCTGCCCCTGCTCTCTGCTCCCTCGGTTATCATCCACGCCACTAGCAACTTCAGGGGGTTCGATGGAGATCACCACTCTCACCGACATCTACGCGGCCACGTGCGAGCTCCAGCGTGACGCGGCGATGATGTACAAGAAAGACGGACGCTGGGTGAAGATCGCCGTCTCAGAGTTCCGCGACGCCGTTCGATGGTTCTCCACAGGTCTTCGCGTCCTCGGCGTCAAGCCCGGCGACCGGGTCGCGATCCTTTCCGAGAACCGTCCGGAGTGGACGATCGGCGACTTCGCCATTCTCTGCGCGGGCGCAGTCACTGTCCCGGTCTATCCCACGCTCCTTCCGCATCAGATCGAATACGTCCTCAAGGATTCGAACTCGGTGCTCGTCCTCTGCTCGACTGAAGAGCAGATGAAGAAGATCACCGAGATCAAGCCGCACTGCCCAAGCGTCCACAACATCATCGTCTGCGATCCGCCTCCGCGGCTGCCCGAAGAAGTGCTCACGTTTCAACAGATCGTGGAGGATGGGAAAAAGGAAGAAGCGGCCTCCGGGCGTGCGCGTTTCGACGAATTGCGCACCGCGTGCAAGCCTGACGATCTCGCGACTCTCGTCTACACATCAGGAACGACGGGCGATCCGAAGGGCGCGATGCTGACGCATGGCAACATCGGCAGCAATGTCAACGCCGTCACGAAAGTTCTGAAGCTGCAGCAGGGATGGGTCGCGCTCTCGATTCTTCCTCTCTCGCACATTCTGGAACGCACCGCGGACTATGCGTATCTATCGATGGGCGGCACCGTCGCCTATGCCGAGAACGTCAACAAAGTTCGCGACAACCTGCAGGAAGTGAAACCCGATGTCTTCGCCGCGGTGCCGCGTCTGTTTGAAAAGATGCGCATGGGCGTCATGGACGGGATCGCGCAGAAGCCTCCGCTGCTGCAGAAGATCTCCCGCTGGGCCCTTGGAGTTGCCGCGGAGCGTCTGCCGTATCGCGTCGATCCGACGAAGTCGATGCCCCTCGGTCTCGCGCTTCGCTCGAAAGCTGCCGAGAAGCTCGTCTTCAGCAAGATCATGGAGAAGCTTGGCGGACGTGTGCAGTACGTGCTCTCCGGCGGCGCACCGCTCTCTCCTGAGCTCGCCGCCTTTTTCATCGGAGCAGGGCTCGAGATTCTCGAGGGCTACGGCCTCACGGAGACGTCGCCGGTGATCGCGGTCAACACGCCGGAGCGCCGCCGCATCGGCACAGTCGGCCCGCTGATCCCGGGCGTCGAAGTGAAGATCGCGGAAGATGGCGAGATCCTCACGCGTGGTCCGCACGTCATGAAGGGCTACTGGAACAAGCCCGAGGCGACGACGCAGGCGATCGATCCCGACGGCTGGTTCCACACAGGCGACATCGGTCTGATCGACAAGGATGGCTATCTCAAGATCACCGATCGCAAGAAGGACATCATCATCAACGCGTACGGTAAGAACATCGCGCCGCAGCCGCTGGAGAACGATCTCAAGAGCTCGCCGTACATTGCGACGCCGGTGATCCTCGGCGATCGCCGCAAATTCCTCACCGCTCTCCTCATCCCGAATTTCGAGAAGCTCGAGCGGGACGTCGCGGCGCACGGCATTACCTGGAAGACGCGCGAGGAGCTCGTGAGCAACGCGACGGTGCAGGCGATCTTTCAGTCGGAGATCGAGAAGTTCAACAAGAATCTCGACCGGCAGGAGAAGATCCGCCGCTTCACCATCCTGGCCAACGATTTCACGATCGACAATGACGAGATCACGCCGTCACTCAAGGTGAAGCGCAAGGTCATCGACAAGCGATACAAAGATGTGATTGATGCGATGTACGTCGACGAGAACGTCGAGGAAGAGAAGGAACGAGCACGCGCATGACGGTACTGGAGGCTGTTTCCCCGAATCCGAGTACAGAGAAGGCGTTCAACCTCGAACGGGATGGCGAGCTCGCGGTCCTCTGGTTCGATCTCCCCGGCGAGAAGGTCAACAAATTCTCCTCGCACGTGATGCAGGAGTTCTCGGCGGTGGTCGACGAGCTCGCGCGCGCGACTGACATCAAGCGAGTCGTCGTCGCATCGAGGAAGCCGGGAATCTTCATCGCCGGCGCCGACATCAACGAATTCACGAAAGTCGTCTCCGCCGAAGAGGCGAAGGAATTCGTCCGCTTTGGACAGCAGGCGTTCCATCGTTTCTCGAAACTCCCCCAGACCACCGTGGCCGCGATCGATGGTGTGTGCCTCGGCGGCGGCTGCGAGCTCGCGCTCTCGTGTGACTACCGCGTGATCTCCGATTCGCCCAAGGCGAAGATCGGTCTGCCGGAAACGAACCTCGGCATCTTTCCCGCGTGGGGCGGCACGACCAAACTGCCGCGACTCATCGGCATTCAGAACGCGCTCGACATCATCCTGCGCGGCAAGCAGCTCAGCGGAAAGAGCGCGAAGCGTGTAAATCTCGTCGATGAAGTCGTTCCTCCGTCGATTCTCCTCGACGTCGCAAAGGACTTTGCGAAGCGCGGAAAGCGCAAGGGCGGAACCGCGACGAAGTTCTACGTCGAAGGGAATCCGCTGATGCGTAACTTCATCTTCGGTGAAGCGCGCAAGCGGACGCTGAAGCAGACGAAGGGCAATTACCCCGCGCAGATCAAAGCCATCGAAGTGATGAAGGAGAGCTTTTCCGGCGGCGTCGAGCGCGGACTGCAGAAGGAAGTCGACGAGGTCGTGTCGCTGATCAGCGATCCGACCGCGCAGAATCTCGTGCGCCTCTTCTTCCTCATCGAGGATTCGAAGAAGGATCCGTTCAACGCGAAGGCGCTGGAGATTCACAACGCCGGTGTGCTCGGCGCGGGTGTGATGGGCGGCGGCATCGCGCAGCTCGTGGCCGACAAGACGGACGCGAACGTGCGCATGCGCGACATCAACTGGCAGGCGATCGGCGGCGGCCTCAAAGCCGCGTCGAAGATCTGGCGGCGCAAGGTCGAGTCGCGACGCATGACGCGCGGCGAGATGCAGCGTAAGCTCGCGCGCATCACCTCCACCACCGACTGGACGGGGTTCTCGCGGATGGATGTCGTCGTCGAAGCTGTCGTGGAGAGCGTTGCGATCAAACGGCAGGTGCTCGCGGAATTCGAAGCGCTGGCGAAGCCCAGTGCGATCTTCGCGACCAATACGTCGACGATCCCCATCACGCAGATCGCGGCCGAAGCGAAGCATCCGGAGAATGTCGTAGGGATGCACTTCTTCAATCCCGTCGACCGCATGCCGCTCGTCGAAGTCATCCGCGGTGAGAAGACGTCCGAGCAGGCGATGGTCACGATCGCGAATTTCGCGCGGGCCATGGGCAAGTACGTCGTCTATTGCAACGACGGTCCCGGCTTCGTCGTCAATCGCATCCTCGGGCCTTACATGAATGAAGCGGGATTCCTGCTCGAAGAGGGGAACTCGATCGAGTCAATCGACAAGGCTCTGCTCGATTTCGGGATGCCGATGGGGCCGATGGCGCTGCTGGACGAAGTCGGAATCGACGTGGCGGCGAAAGTCGCCGGCATTCTCGGCGAGGCCTTCGGTGCGCGCATGGAGAAATCCTCGGTCGTCGACAAGCTGTACAAGGACGGCCGCTTCGGCAAGAAGAACGGCAAGGGCCTCTACATCTACAAGGATGGCAAGCGGCAAGGTCCCGATTCGTCCGTCTACAAAGTGATCGGCGTGTCATCGCCTCGCGCGGCGGACCCACGTGCGGTCGTCGAACGAACGACGCTGGCGATGATCAACGAGGCTGCGTTGATCCTGCACGAGAAGATCGTCGCATCGGCGGGCGAGCTCGATCTTGCGATGGTGACGGGGACGGGATTCCCATTCTTCCGCGGCGGGCTGCTGCGATATGCGGACTCGCTCGGACTGCCGTACATCCTCGCGAGACTCGACGAGCTGACGACGAAGCTCGGCGCGCGTTTCTACGCGACGGAACCGCTGCGCGATCTCGCGGAGCGCGGGCAGACGTTCTACGAAGCATTTCAGCGAAGGGGTTAGGACAGGCGAGGGCCCCCTGTCCCCGTCCTGTGGGCACAGGCGCCCTCGCCTGTGCCGCGCCAATTCCCTTGCGCCCGATATACTCCGCCAGCATCCGGATGGATCTCTCCGCACCGCCACCTCCACTCACGCGCAACGAACGAATGGCCTTCCGGGTCATGGCGGTCGTCTGCGCGGCGTCGCGTTTTCTCGCGATGGCGAGGTCGTTATGGGACTGGGACGAGACTCTCTTCTGTCTCGGGATGCGCTCGTATGACGTCACGAGCCATCATCCGCATCCGCCCGGCTTTCCGATCTACATCGCGCTGGGCCACATCGCGAAGTTCTTCACGCACTCCGATTTTCGCGCGCTGCAGGCGCTGAATCTCATCGCGGGGATGCTGCTGTTTCCTTCGATGTTCATGCTATGCCGTGAGCTGCGCTTCCGATTTGACGTGGCGTTGCTTTCATCGGCGCTGCTGCTGTTCTTTCCGAACACGTGGTTCTTCGGCGGCGGCGCGTTCAGCGACGTCCCTTCGCTCACGCTCGTCGTGCTGGCGGCAGCGCTTTTCTTCCGCGGTTGCCGCGATGCGGAGGCGTACCTTCTTGGTGCGTTCGTGCTCGCATTGGCGATCGGTATTCGCCCGCAGAACCTGCTCGTCGGATTGTTCCCCGGTTTGCTCGCCACGTGGTATCGCCTGCGCGCAAACTGGCGTGATGTCGTGTTTGCCGCGTTTCTCGGTATCACCATCACAGCGATCGCCTTTGGTGAGGCGGCGTGGATCACGGGAAGCATCGATCGATACCTGAGCGCGATTCGTGTTCACAGCGGCTACATTTCGCGAATCGATTCGTTCCGCGCGCCCGGACGGCCGCCGCTGTGGCGGCTCTTCGATCGCTTCTTCATCAAGCAATATGGCTCGCCGTTGTTGAGCGTGCTCACGTCGTTCTTCGTACTCCTTTCGATCGTGGGCTCGATTCGGAGTCGCAATCGCAGTATCGGTTTCCTCGCGTTGACGTTTGCGCCGGTTTCCGTGATGGCGTGGCTGATGCTCGATCGCTTCAGTGTGACGAGGTTCTCTCTGGCGTACATTCCGATGTTCGGGGTGCTGGCCATCGATGGTGTGCGAAGAATGATGCGTGACCAGCCACAACTCCTGATCGCCGGCGGCTCGGCGCTCATCGCTGCGTTCGTCGTCTGGACGCTTCCTGCCCTCACGATCGTTCGCAACGAGATCTCGCCACCAGTCCTCGCCGCACGGGCTGCACGCGAGCATCTCGATCCATCCACGCAGCATCTCTTCGTCGCGTTCAACATGATGCCGTTCGTCGAGTACCTCGAGCCGGATTTGCCGTTCACGCGGGTCCTCGACGATCGCGCGATGCCTCTCTCGGTCGGAAACCGTCAGGCATGGCTGCTGGCCGAAGACGAGTCGACGCCGCGCCGAGGCTTTGTGTTCCGGCGTGAACGAGGAGCGCTGTGGGACATCGCGCGCCGCCACTACTTCGAATGCGGTCTCGAACCGATGGCGCGTCTTCCGCAGTTCGGTGCCGGCTGGTATTCCGCAGAGCAGTATGGCTTCGATGAGTGGCGATGGATGGGAAAGCAATCGACCACCATTCTCCCGCCCATGGAGGGGAGGATGAAGCTGCGCCTCAACTTCGAAATCCCTGGCGAGTTGATGCCGAGGCGTCCGGTCGTCACGGTTCGGCTGAACGGTGTGGTCCTCGAGCGTCTTACCAGTGCCACGCGTTTCGAGCGCGACTACAAGGTGGATCCCGCATCGAAGGGTCATCCCAACATCCTGGAACTGCAGACGACCGAGGTCGTGAAACCGCGCGACGACTCGCGCGAGCTGGGGATTCAGATGCACTATCTGTCGTGGGGACCGGATTGAAGAAAATTGAAAATTCAAAATTGAAAATTGAAAATTGGGAGATGGTCCGGCCGAATTTTCAATTTTCAATTTTCAATTTTCAATTTCGCTGTGCTGCGATCGCCCTTCTCCTCACTGCATGTGCGACGACGGTCCCTGGTCCTCCTCGACCCGCGGAACGGGGAGAGGGGCCAGGAGTGAGGGGCCAGCGATTCGATGGCTACCTTCCCATCACGTGGGATGCCGAAAAAGCTCGCCTCGACCTCGAACCCCGGCTCAACGAGACGATGATCTATCAGACGTCGCTCCCCGCGGGCGTCGGCTCCAACCCTCTCGGTCTCGATCGCGGTGAGCTGGGCAGTACGCACCTGGTCCACTTCGAGCGCGTCGGTCCGCGCGTCCTGCTGGTCGAGGAGAATACGAAGTTCCGCGCGCTGACGAACGATGAGAACGAACAGCGGGCCGTGCGCGACTCGTTCGCCCAGTCGATCCTCGCTGGGTTCGACGTGACCTCGGACAAGGACGGACGCGTCGTCGTCGATGCGACGGACTTTTTCCTCGGCGACATGCACGGGGTCGCGCGCCGTCTTCGAGAGAATCAGCAGGGTGCCTACGCGCTCGACAAGTCGCGCAGCGCGCTTTTCCTCGAACGAACGAAGGCGTTCCCGCGCAACACCGAAGTCGAAGCGACCTTGACGTTCGCGACCAACGATCAGCCGGGCGCGCTGATCAGCGGCGTGACGCCGTCGCCGGAAATCGTGACCGTGCGCGAACATCACTCGTTCGTCGCGCTGCCTCCGCCCGGCTATACGCCGCGCAAGCTCGATCCGCGCGTCGGATCGATCGCCATCGAGTTCTACGACTACGCCACACCATTCACGTCCGCACTCGAGCGCCGTTGGATTCTTCGTCATCGCTTGCAGAAGAAGGATCCGAATGCGGCGGTCTCCGATGCGGTCGCGCCGATCGTCTACTACGTCGATCCCGGCGTGCCTGAGCCGATTCGCAGCGCGCTCATCGATGGGGCATCCTGGTGGGGGAAAGCGTTCGAGGCCGCTGGCTTTCGCAATGCGTGGGAAGTGAAGCTGCTGCCGCCCGGTGCGGATCCGATGGATATCCGCTACAACATGATCAACTGGGTTCATCGCTCCACGCGCGGGTGGTCCTATGGAGAGTCGGTGATCGATCCGCGCACCGGCGAGATCATCAAGGGCAATGTTCGTCTCGGCTCGCTTCGGATTCGCCAGGATCTCCTGATTGCGCGAGGCCTCGGCTTTGATGCAAACAGGGGTGGAGATGCCTTCGCGCTCGCCCGCATCCGTCAACTCGCGGCTCACGAAGTGGGCCATACGCTCGGCTTCGAGCACAACATGGCAGCTTCGAGCGATGGCCGCGCGTCGGTGATGGACTATCCGGCGCCCTACGTGAAGATCACGCCTGATGGGAAGCTCGATCTCTCCGACGCATACGCGAAGGAACTCGGCGACTACGATCTTGCCACCGTGCGCTACACCTACGCGCAGTTCGCGTCTGGCGCGGATGAAGAGCGCGAGCTCGAGCGCATCGCGCGCAACGCACCGCTTTTCGTCAAGGATGCCGATGCACGTCCCGTCAGTGCCGCGCATCCGCTGGCGTCGGTGTGGGACAACGGCGCGGATCCGGTCGCGATGCTCGCGCACGAAATCGAAGTGCGCCGGATCGCACTCGAACATTTCGGCATCGACAATCTCCGAACCGGCGAGCCGCTGTCCTCGCTCGAAGAAGTGCTGTTGCCCCTCTACCTGCATCACCGCTATCAACTCGAAGCGGCCGCGAAATCGATCGGCGGTTTGAACTACCGATATGCAGTGAAGGAGTCCGATGGCATCGTGCCGCAGCCCGTGCGCGAGATCGTGCCAGCGGCGAAACAGCGCGAGGCGCTGGCGCTTCTGCTGTCGACGCTCGAGCCGAAGTTCCTCACGTTGCCGCAGCGCGTCATCGATCTGATTCCTCCGCGCGCATTCGGTTTCGAGGGCGGCATCGCGGAGCTCTTCGAGAAGAAGACCGCGCCAGCATTCGATCCCGTTGCGGCTGCTGAGTCGTCGGCAGACATCACGATCGCGGCGCTGCTCGAGGCGCATCGCTGCGCGCGGCTCGTCGAGTTTCACGCCGAGAATAAGGACAACCCATCGATGGCCGAGGTCGTCGATCGCGTGATCGACGCTGGGATGCAGACATCCATCGTCCGATCGCTCATCGCGCAGCGGATGATGGATCTCGCCGCGAATGAGAAGGCGAGCGCGCAGGTGCGGGCCGAGGCGAGCGAAGGTCTTCGACGCTACAGCGCGCGGCTGGCGGATGCGAAGAGCGAGCTCGCGAGCTGTCACATGGTCCGCGATGACATCGAGCGATTCCTCGCGCGGCCTGCGGAAACCCGCAAGCCGGCAAAGCTGCCGGAGATACCGCCAGGGCCGCCGATCTGATTCAGGCAGCAGACAGCAGGCAGCAGACAGCAGGAGCGCGACACCCTACTCCTGCTTCTGCTGTCTGCTGCTGCTGTCTCGGTGACGTTGCACGACTGTTTCGAATCGCTCCTTCCCCATGCCCCACAATGCGCCGATGCGCCGCGCTCTTGCCTTCCTCGCTTTCTTCGCTGTCACCGTCCACGCGCAATCACCTGACGCGATTCGAGCCCACATGCGTTTCCTCGCGAGCGACCAGCTCGAGGGGCGCGGCACCGGCACGCGCGGCTACGCGATCGCGGCGGAGTACGTCGCCGATCAGTTCCGCGGCTACGGTCTCGAGGCGCAACTGCAGACCGTTCCTTTCCGCACGACGAAGGTCGATGACGCATCGTCGATCACGATTCAGCACGACGGCTCCGCGCCCGTCATGTGGAGGAATCGCGAGCAGTTCGTCACCTACGGCGACGCATTGCGCGACGACACGACAGCCAGCGGGCGAGTCGTTTTCGCAGGCTTCGGCGTCACCGCGCCGGAACGCAACTACGACGACTACGCGAAGATCGACGTGAAGGGGAAAATCGTCGCGCTGATGACCGGTGCGCCGTCGACGTTTCCTAGCGAGATCCGTGCGCACTACAGCTCCACGCTGAACAAGACCGGGAACGCCGCGAAGCACGGTGCCATCGGCATCATCGTGGTGTTCTCACCATATGACGAGCGTCTCCCCTGGGCGATGGTCACCGGTCGTGCCGATCAGGGGGCAATGAACTGGCTCGAGGCCGACGGTACGCCGCACGCGACGGTGCGCGATATCCGCGCCGGTGGAGTCCTCAGCCATGAAGGAGCCGAGGCGTTGTTCGCGGGAAGCGAGGCGACACTGCAGCAGGTCCAGGCTGCTGCAGGCAATGGCGCGATGCACTCCTTCGCGCTCCCTGTGACCGCGACGATCCATGTCGTCAGTCATCACGACAAGCTCGAGAGCGCGAACGTCATCGGTATGCTGCGCGGTTCCGATCCGAAGCTTCGTGACGAGTACGTCGTCTACTCCGCGCATCTCGATCACCTCGGCATCACGCCTCCGGTGAAAGGCGACGCGATCAACAACGGTGCGCTCGACAACGCCTCGGGCATCGCGGCGATGCTCGAGGTCGCGCGCCGCTTCTCCGAAACGAAGCCGCGCCGCTCGATTCTGTTCATCGCGACGACCGGTGAGGAAAAAGGTCTCCGCGGCGCCGATTACTTTGCGAACAATCCGACTGTGCCCGCGGGCTCGATCGTGGCCGACATCAACCTCGACGAGATTCTCATGCTGACTCCCGTGACGGACATCCTCGCGCTCGGCGGTGAGCACAGCGATCTCGGCAACGTCGTCGACAACGCGGCAAAGAGCGAGCATGTGACGGTGAGTCCGGATCCGTTTCCGCAGGAGGCAGACTTCGTCCGCAGCGACCAGTATCCATTCGTCCGGCGCGGCATTCCGGCGGTGTACATCGGCGCCGGGTATCACGCCGCCGATCCGAAAATCGACGCGGGCAAGCTACAGCTCCAGTGGATCGGATCGCTCTATCACACACCACAGGACGACATGTCACAGCCGCTCGACTTCAGCGTCGGTGCAATGGTCGCGCGCGTGGCGTACCGAGTGGGAGAGACGGTCGCCAATCGAGACGCGCGGCCGAAGTGGAAGGCGGGAGACTTTTTTTCGAGGTGAGAGCCGGATGCGGGCGCGAGGGTCGAAGAAGAAACTTAGAAATTGCAAATTTCAAATTGCGAATTAGGAATGAGCGGAAGCTTGGTCTGCAACGCCAGTCTTAGAATTTGCAATTTGAAATTTGGAATTTTTTGATTTCGCTTTTTCGCCCCCCCGAGAGCCTCCACCCGCCCCTCATCCTCCGATATGATTACCCCCCGCTGAACGCCAACCAGGAGCATCCATGGCATTGACCGCTGAACAACGGAAGGCCGACCTAGTCGACCGGCTCGCGAGTGAGGCCCGCTCGCGTGTAGCAAACCATCTTGCTGATAGCGTCGAGCACTTCGTCCGCCGCTTCTTCGCGCACGTCGCGCCCGACGACATCATCTATACATCCCTCGACACTCTGCTCGGCAGCGCCCTGTCGCTGTACGAGTTTGGTGCGGAGCGGACGCCCGGACATGCGAAAGTCCGCCTGTTCAATCCGACTGCGGAGAAGAACGGCTGGGATCTCGAGCACACGGTGATCGAGATCGTCAACGACGACATGCCGTTCCTCGTCGACTCCGTCACCGCGGAGATCAACCGCCGCGAGCGCACTCTTCATCTGCTGCTGCATCCCATTCTCCGCGTCCGCCGCAACGCGGAAGGAGCGCGGGTCGAGATCACCGACACGCTGAACGCGCCGACCGACGTCATGGTCGAGTCGTACATGCACATCGAGATCGATCAGGAGACCGAGCCGGCGGAGCTCGAGAACATCAGGGCTGCGATCGAAGGAGTGCTCGCGCAGGTCCGCGTCGCCGTGCAGGACTGGCGGACGATGCGCGACAAGTTGAAGGAAGACATCGCCGAGATCACCTCGGATGCGTATCCGATGATGCCCGCGGACGAGATCGAAGAGGCGCGCCGCTTCCTCGAGTGGCTCGACGACGGCAACTTCATCTTCCTCGGCTATCGCCGCTACGGTTTCGAGACGCGCGACGGCAAGGACTTCCTTCCGCCCGACGCGCAGTCAGGCCTCGGCATTCTTCGCCAGATCAGCGCCGATGCGGAGCAGCGCGGCAAGGAACCGCTGTCGGAGAAGGACAGCGAATACGCGCGCCGCAAGGACCTCCTGATCATCACGAAGGCCAACAGCCGCAGCGTGATCCACAAGCCGGTGCAGATGGATCGCATCGGTGTGAAGCACTACGACAAGGAAGGCAATCTCATCGGCGAGGATCGTTTCCTCGGCCTCTTCACCTCGGCGGCATACAGCCGCAGCGTGCGCGAGATTCCGATGCTGCGCCTCAAGTTCAAACGCGCGCTGGATCGCTCTGGTTTGGATCCGCACACGCACAATGGCAAGGCACTCGTCGACATCCTCGAGAACTTCCATCGCGACGAGTTCCTTCAGATCACAGACTCCGATCTCTTCGAGATCTCGCGCGGCATCCTGCTGCTGCAGGAGCGTCAGCGCCTCGCTCTCTTCACGCGCAAGGATGTGTTCGAGCGCTTCGTCTCGTGCTTCGTCTTCGTGCCGCGCGACCGCTACACGCCGGAATTCAAGGAGAAGGCGAAGCAGATTCTCCTCGAGGCCTTCGACGGACGCGAAGTCGCGGTGCACGACTACGTCACCGACTCGCCGCTGGCGCGCGGACTCTTCATCGTCTGGACGAAGCCGAAGCAGCGCATTCCGGAAGTCGACATCAAGCGTCTCGAGGCAATCCTGTCGGATGCAGCGCGTAGTTGGAGCGACAAGCTCCTCGACGTGCTCACACAGGAGTACGGAGAAGAGAAAGGCATCGACCTCCATCGGCGCTACAAGAAAGCATTCCCGATGGCGTATACGGAGGTCTTCCACGCCGACGCCACCGCACACGACATCGAGCATGTCGAAGAGGTGCTGAACAGCGGCAATATGGTGGTTGATCTGTATCGCCATCGTGGCGACGAGCAGAAGCAGTTCCACTGCAAGATCGTCCACGGCGGCGCGCCGGTGCCTTTGTCGGAGATCATGCCGCGCCTGGAGAACATGGGGCTGCGCGTGCAGTCCGAAGTTCCGTACGAAGTGCAGCCGCTGGGAACGGCGATGCCGGTGCGCATTCGCGACTTCAGTCTCTCCGCGCAGGGTATGCAGGACGACCTCACGGCTGTGCGTCAGAAGTTTCAGGACGCATTCGTGCGGGTGTGGCGCCGCGAAGCGGAAGACGACGGGTTCAATCGTCTCGTGCTCGCGGCGGAGCTCGACTGGCACGAAGTCGTCGTGCTGCGCGCGTACTGCAAGTACATGCGCCAGATCGGCGTGAATTTGTCCGAGGCGTATGTGCAGCAGACGCTGGCGAACAATCCGGATGTGACGCGTCTGCTCGTGCAACTGTTCCGCAATCACTTCGATCCGGAGCTCGGTGCCGCGATGATGAAGGACGCGAAGGCGTCGGCATCGACCGGCATGGGGCGCCAGGCTGCGGCGCTCGGTATCCGGGCGCAGATCGAAGACGAGCTCGAGGATGTGAAGAACCCGGATGAGGATCGCATTCTCCGGCTGTATGTCGCGTTGATCGAGTCGACGCTGCGGACGAACTACTTCCAGCGTGTAGGACAGGCGCCTTCACCTGTCCCTGGCGATGCCGATCGCAAGTCGTACCTCTCGTTCAAGCTCGACTCGCGCTCGGTGCCGGATCTTCCGCTGCCGCGTCCGATGTTCGAGATCTTCGTGTACGCGCCGTCGATGGAAGGCATCCATCTGCGGGGCGGCAAGGTTGCGCGCGGCGGCATCCGCTGGTCCGATCGCCGCGAAGATTTCCGCACCGAGATCCTCGGTCTCATGAAAGCGCAGAACGTGAAGAACGTCGTGATCGTGCCGATGGGCTCGAAGGGCGGATTCGTCGTCAAGAATCCGTCGAGTGATCGCGCGACGTTCCAGCAGGAAGGCATCGAGGCGTACAAGACGCTGCTCCGCGGCATGCTCGACATCACCGACAACCTCGGTGCCGATGCGAGCGTGATCCCGCCGAAGGATGTCGTGCGCCGCGATCCGGATGATCCGTATCTCGTCGTAGCGGCAGACAAGGGGACGGCGACGTTCTCCGATATCGCGAACGCGATTTCGGCCGAGTACGGTTTCTGGCTCGGCGATGCGTACGCGTCAGGTGGCAGCGTTGGCTACGACCACAAGGCGATGGGTATCACCGCGCGCGGCGGCTGGGAGGCAGTCAAACGCCACTTCCGCGAGCTCGGGATGGATACGCAGCAGCAGGACTTCACGGTCGTCGGTGTGGGTGACATGTCGGGCGACGTGTTCGGCAACGCGATGCTGCTCTCGCCGCACATCAGGCTGCAGGCGGCGTTCAATCACTCGCACATCTTCCTCGATCCGAATCCCGATCCGGCGAAGAGCTTTGCGGAGCGGCGCCGGATGTTCGATCAGCGCCTCAATTGGAATGGCTACAACGCAGAGCTGCTGTCGAAAGGCGGCGCGGTCCTCGAGCGCAGCGCGAAGTCGCTGACGGTCTCGGATGAAGTGCAGGCGCTCTTCGAGCTCCCGAAGAAAACGGTGACGCCGGCGGAGCTGATGAAGGCGATCCTGCGGGCGCGCGCCGATCTGCTCTGGCTGGGCGGAATCGGCACGTACGTGAAAGCGTCGTTCGAGGATCATGCGGCGGCGCGCGATCGCGCGAACGATCCGATCCGCATCGATGCGACGGAGCTGCGCGTGCGCGTGGTCGGTGAGGGTGCCAACCTCGGGTTCACGCAGAAGGCGCGCATCGAGTTCAATCTCAACGGCGGCAAGCTCAACACGGATGCAATCGACAACTCGGCCGGCGTCGATACGTCCGATCACGAGGTGAACATCAAGATCCTGCTCTACGACGCGATCGCTCGCGGCGAGGTCGCGAACATCGACGAGCGGAACAAGGTGCTCGCGGAGATGACGGACGACGTCGCGCATCTCGTGCTGCGCGACAACTACGAGCAGACGCAGGCCATCACGATTACGAGCACGATCGGCGAAGCGGTGCTCGACGAGCAGTCGCGCTTCATGCGTGCGCTGGAGCGCGCGGGCAAGCTGGATCGCGCGCTCGAGTATCTGCCGGATGACGACACGATCGCGGAGAGACATGCGGCGCACATCGGTCTGACGCGGCCGGAGATCGCGATCATCCTCGCGTACGCGAAGATCAATCTCTTCTCGGATCTCCTGGCGTCGGATCTGCCCGATGAATCGCAGCTGGTCAACGATCTCGTGAAGTACTTCCCGCCGAAGCTGCAGCAGGGCTATCGCGCGGCGATCGAGCGGCATCGTCTGCGCCGCGAGATCATCGCGACGGCGGTGACGAACAACATGCTGAATCGCCTGCGTCCGACCTTTGCGCAGTCGTCGTCGGAAGAGACCGGGAAGCCGGCGGCCGATGTCGCACGTGCGTTTGCGATCGTGCGCGATTCGTTCGATCTGCCGTCGATCTGGTCGGGCATCGAGTCACTCGACAACAAGCTCCCTGCGAAGGCACAGACCGAGATGCTGATGGCCGCCGGCTCGTTCACCGAGCGCGCGATCATGTGGCTCCTGCGCAGTGGCTACGAAAAGCTCGACATCACGTCCAGCGTGGCCGAGTTCCGGCCGGCCGTGGAGGCGATCGAGAAGGATCTCGAGCGCATTCTTCCGCCCGCGCTGCTCACGCCGATGAAGGTGCGCGAGGCGGAGCTGACGGAGGACGGGTTGCCGGAGGCGCTCGCGCGAAAGATCGCATCGCTCGATGCGATGGCGTCGGCGATGGACATCATCCGCATCGCACGCCGAGGCGGCGCGGTGGAAGAGACGGCGCGGGTTTACTTCGGCGTCGGCGCGCGCTTCGGCTTCGATCGCCTGCGCCAGGCCGGCGGCACGATCGCAGCCGAAACGCCATGGCAGAAAGCCGCGGTGGCATCGCTCGTCGATGATCTGTTCAACTACCAGAGCGTGCTCGCATCGCGCGTGATCGGCGAGTCGACGAACGGCGAGCCGGTCGAGAGCTGGCTGCTCAAGCGCCCGCGCGTCGTCGAGCGCGTCGATCAGACGATGAGCGATGTGAAAGCCGCGCCGAGCGTCGATCTCGCGATGCTGACAGTGGCCTCGCGCCAACTGCGCGCGCTCGTCGAAAGCTAGAAGCCGTTGTTCCCCTCTCCCCGCCGCGCGGGAGAGGGGAACGAGCAGGTCCTGCCGAACTGAGCGACGGCAGCATGACGGCGTCTCCGACCGGATATCCCGAAGAGCTGCAGGGAAAATCGGACCGACAGACAATGGCGCTGCAGGACTCTGAGCGGCGCTCCACGACGGGTAAGGAATTTTGGTGCGATCCTTACACTGAGTAAGGAATGCCAACCGCGACCGTTACTAGCAAAGGCCAGCTCACAATTCCGAAGAGTATTCGGGAGACGCTGGGCATCGAAGCCGGAGATCAGATCGACTTCATCATCACCGACCGTGGAGATGTCGTCGTTCGCGGCGCAAGTCTCGATCTTCGTGAGTTGAGGGGCTTGCTGAAGCGTTCCGGACGCCGTCCCGTGAGCGTGGAAACCATGAATGGCGCGGTTCTCCGGGAGCATGCTAGAAGGCGGTTGATGACATCGTTCTCTGCGAAGTCGTCTGGGTTCTTCGGGCCGCCTGCCGTCTGACGAAGCCGGTCATCGTCGATGCCATCGATAAGATGTTGAGCGCCTCGATGTTCTCCTTCGACGATCGTGAGCTGTTGCGCTGTGCACTCGATGACTATGCATCGGGCGCGGGCGATTTCGCGGACTACGTCATCGGACGCCGCAATGCTCGGGTGGGGTGACACGGTGACGCTCGATCGCCCGTTGTTGAATCGATGCGGACGTCCGTTTCGGCACCCGTGACGCCCTACGACTGCGGGCGGGACGCCCGCTCTCCTTCGGCGATCAGGGCGACGTCGTTGAAGCCGGCGGTGCGGCATGCGGAGAGCACCGTCATCACGCTGCCGTACTTCACCTCCTTGTCGCCGCGCACGGCGATCGGCCGTTCCGGATGTTCGTCGTGTCTCGTGCGCAACACGCCGGCGAGCTGTTCGGGGCGGATCACGATCGCATCGACGTACAGCGTCCCGTCCGCATTCACGCTGATCGGCAACTGGCGTGTCGCATCGCCTGCCGACGTCGCGCTCCTGACCTGCGGCAGGTTCACGGGGACTCCGGTTACGATCATCGGCGTCACCACCATGAAAATGATGAGCAGCACGAGACATACATCGACGAGCGGCGTGACGTTGATGTCGGCCTGAAGCGTGGATGCGCGCAAGATCTTCATGATCGCCTCCTTGCGAAATGAGACACCGCGATCTGGTTGTTGGAAACCGAACTTGCGACTGATCAGCTATCTCGCTCCGTCGATCCCGGCGGCTCTGTTCGAAACGATCGCCCGGCATGTCGGTGCCGAGCTCGTGTTCGAGGAGACGATCTCCGGCCCCCAGCCGGGTGACGACGAGCCCTTCACGCGCGGCGACGCCGACCTCGGTTTTGTTTGCGCGCCGTCGTATCGCGTGCTGCGCGATTCCGTCGAGCTCCTGCCCGCGCTCGTACCGAGCGACCCTCGCGCAAAGGGACAGCCGGTCTACTTCGCGGATGTCGTCGTGCGCGCCGATTCGCAGGTGCGCATGTTCGACGAGCTTCGCGGAACGCGCTGGGCCTACAACGATCGCAACTCGCGCAGCGGTTGGTTCAGCATGCTCGAGCGCGCGGGCTCCGGCGAATTTTTTGGCGAGCTGCTCCATGCGGGATCGCACCTCAACTCTCTCGAATTCGTGAGCGATGGCCGGGCGGATGCCGCGGCAATCGATTCGAACGTGCTCGCGCTCCATTCGCGTGAGGATTTGCGCGTCATCGAGTCGTGGGGACCGTTTCCGATTCAGCCGTCGATCATCCGGCGCGCGCTGCCCGCCGCAGAGAAGCAGCGAATCGCGCGGGCGCTGCTCTCGATCAAGCGCGAAGAACTATTGCCGCATGGCTTTGCGGGATTTGCCGCGATCGACGAATCGGTTTACCTCTAGCCGTCTTACGACACGCCGAGCCTCGCGAACCCCGTCACGTGACTCGCGTCGTCCATGACGCCAACCGACACATCCTCCGTCTTGTCGTCCACAGTCAGATCGAGTTTCACCGTGATCTCTTTGCGCCGCTTGAGTGAGTCCGCAGGGAAGCGCAGCTGGTGCTGCAACTTCTTCACTTCCGACACTCGCCCGTCGCGCCGCATGAAGGCGGTGAAGCTCGAGAACTGTCCGACGAGATCCGTTCCGTCGGGAATGAGCGTCAGGTTGCTCGTCGGAATCTTTACGTAGACGGGAACGATGCGCCGCTCGTTCTCGGTGTTTGCTGCCGGACCAGCCGAGACCATCGTGACGTTCAGGTCATTCTTCGTGATGGGGTAGAGCAGGTTCGAAGCGACGGCGTCCTGCATCTCCGAGCCGAGCGATTTTTCGACGAACGTCTCACGTGTGCGAACGTTGTAGCCCTTCTTCTTCAACTTCACGCTGATCGTGCGGACGGCGTCCTGCCGCTGCCCTTCCGTGTGATAGCCGAGGGAGTAGTAATTCGCCATGTCCTGAGCGACGGTGTCGAAGGCGAGCTGGAAGTTGTTCGAGCCGGTCAGGGCAGTGCCGCCCGTCGCCGCTGCGATCTGGCGCAGTGTCACGAGGCCTTCATCCGCGGTGACGATCGAACGCGTCACGGCGGAGTACTCACCCGCCGAGCGTTCCGCGCTGATGTTTTCGTTGTCGACTCCCAGGCCCGATGCGGAAATCGGATAGAGGACGACACCCGTACTGTTGGCGAGGTCGGCCAACTCGCTGACGATCCTGGGATCCTCGAATTGCTTGGCCTCGACGATCGCGCTGAAGCCCGACGCGCCGTCGAACTTGTCCTTCTGACCTTCCAGGAACTGAAAGATGGGAAGCGCAGGATTGGTGGTGAGCTGATCCGTCAGCAGGACGAGCGCATTTCTTCCGCTGAGGCCGCGCAGGGAAGCGAGAACGCTCTTGAGCGCCTCGATTCGCTGGGACTGCGCAAAGATCACGCGGTCGGTGTAGAAACGTGCGCGGGCGATCCCGTCACTGATCGGCGGCCGGATGAGGGTGACCTGGCCCACCGGACCAGGCTGTGTCTGAGTCATGCCCGATGCGGCCTGGAGGATATCCCGCTGGGCTTCTGCAAAGTCGCTGCGCGATCGCGTGCCGGCCGTCAGCGTCCCAACCATTCGTTGCAGCACCGTCGATGCCTCTGTACGATGGGTCGTGAAAGGCAGATCGACCTTCAGTCCCGGATTCCAGGAGACGACCATGACGCGATCGCCCTTATCCATCGCGCGCTCGATGAACTGCTGCAGGGTCGGGAGAATCCTGTCCCGCGTGAATCCTTGCACCGAAGTCGAATCGATGAACACGACGATGTTTCTGCCTCGAAGGTCCTGAGAAGGCTTCGGCGTCTCTGCTGGCGCCGCCGGCGCAGCCGCATGACCCGCGGGCGGCGCTGCCTCGCCGCGAATCTCCAGAAAGTTCGTGATCGGCTGAGGCTTGCCGTTCTCGAGCAATTCGAAGTCGTCCTTCGTGAGACCCGCGGCGGGGTGTCCGTCTTTCGTGACGACGACGTCGACGTTGATCACGCGGACTTCGATCGATTCCGTGAAGAACGTCTGCTGCGGAGCCTGCTGCTGTGTCTGCTGCGCGAAGGCGGGAAGAACAGCGAGCACTGCGATGGCGAGTTGTCGCACGGGACCTTCCTCCGGGGAGGAATTGTCCGTCAAAAACTACGTCCGCACAGCCTCCGTGAGCGTGAACGTCCCCATTGGAATCATCTTTGTTACATCGAAACGTTCCGCTTTGAGCATGGCGGTCATCTCGTTTGCGGTTCGCTCACGCCCGTTCAGCATGACGAGCATGTTCAGGTCCATGAAGGCTGCAGGCGAGGGCTGCGGCGTATCGGGCAACAGCATCTCGACGACCAGCAGCGTCGCGCCGGGCCGCGCGGCGCGATGCACGCGATTCAGAATCGTGGCGCACTTCTCGTCCGGCCAGTCGTGCAGGATCGACTTCAGTAGATAGAGATCGCCGTTCGCCGGGACTTCCTCGAAGAAGTCGCCGGCAACGAGCTCGATGCGCGTCTGATCCACATTCCTACGCGCTTCCTCGATGACGTCTGCGCGATCGAAGAGCACGCCGCGCGCCTTGTTGTTGTGCGCGAGGAGCGAGGAGAGCAGTACTCCCTGGCTCCCTCCGACATCGACGATCCGTTCGAAGTGACTCGCGTTGAAAACGCGTGTCACATCCTGGGAGACGATCGCGGAGAGATTGCCCATGCCGCGAGCGAAACTCGCACCTTCTTCGTGATTCTTTGCGTAGTACTCCCAGACCGGCATCCCAAGGATTTCAGCGGAGAGCGACTTGCCGGATTTGACCGCGTCGTACAACTGGCCCCACGGCAGCCAATGTCCTGGCGCGGCCTCGGCGATCAGAAGATCGCGCAGCGAGCCGGCACCTGCTGAACGCAGGCACGCGCCAATGGGTGTGAGTGCGAAGCGCCGTCCGGGTGATTCGGCGAAGAGGCCCAATGCCGCGCACGCGCGAAGCAGACGATACAGCGCCTCCGGGTCTGCTTCGCATTCATGCGCCAGCGACTCGACGTCGTGAACGCCCGACGCGATGAAGTCTGCGATCCCGAATCGCGCAGCAGACGCGACGATCTGCGAATGCCACATACCCATCATCAATTGCAGAACGTGAGCGTGCGGCGGTGCCTCCGCCTGATCGCGGGGAATTGCGGACATAGCTGTGCCTCCTGTTTTCTGCAGCTACGAATGTGATGCGAAAGTGGATTTCACGAAGCGAGCCACTGTGTCGAAATACCGTGGATCGTCGAACGAGATTGCGCAGTGTCCGCGGACATCGGACGTCAGCATCTCTTTCGGCACGCGCAGCTCATCGTAGAGAGCCTTGCCGAGCTTGTACGGGATGACGTCGTCGTTGCGGCTGTGAAGGACGAGCGTGGGGACGTGGGACTCGTTTGCCCACGTACGCGTGCGGAGCGCGAACGGAGCAGTCGCGCCGAGGGGGATCGGCCAGTAGAGGGTGTTGCCAAGCGCGCCGAGCGACGGGAAGGTGCTGTCGAGAATCAACGCGCGTGCCCCATGTGCCTTTGCGATTGACGCAGCATACGGGCCGCCCAGCGACTCGCCGTACAGCGCGACGTCTTTCGTGTTCGCAAATTGATACACGGCCTCGGCGTCTTTGTAGAGCTCTGATTCGGAGGGGGAGCCTTCACTGCGCCCATAGCCGCGCCAGTCGAAGAGCAGAACGCTGATGCCGTGCTGTGCGAGTCCGATCGCGATCGGCGCGCGTTCCGTAATATTGCCGGCGTTGCCGTGGAAGAAGAGGAGCAGCGGAGCGTGCGGAGCTGCTGCGCGAAAGAGCCAACCGTGCAGGCGGACCTTGTCACTCGTCGTGATCCAGACATCCTCGCCGCGCGGCGAGGACCAGTTGCCGAGCGGATAGCGCTCCGGGAAGAACATGCCGGTGCGGCGGAGGAATTGTGCAAACGCGATGAACGCGAGGAGAAGAACGGTGAGGAAGATGATCGCGCGCTGCATGGGATGGGGTCAGGTCGAAAGTCGAAACATCGCTCAACAGACCGTAGAATCTTCTTCCTCGTGTAGAGCGATGTTTCGACTTTCGACCTGACCCCTTCTCCTAGGACGAGAGTTTTTCCCAGTCGGTATCGGGAGCGTCGATCGCCAGTGCCAGTCCGCCGTCGCTGCCGACGAACACCGGGTCCTCCATGTAGGTGACCTTGCCGCCGCCGACCTGTTTCAGCGCCTCCTGCAGTGCCTCGGGCAGTCCGCGAATCAGGCCGCCGCCGCCGGAGAGAATGATGTTGTTGCGCACGCGCTCCTGGAACTCCGGTTCGACGCGCGACAAGAGATCGAGCATCGTTTCCACTGTCGGTCCGAGGAGCGTTTCGCACGCCGCCTTCATCTCAGTCGTAATGTCGAACTCCGTCGGCACTCCGTTGACTGGCGCGGTGACCATCACCTTCTCCGGCGGCTTGTTGACGAAGCTGTGCTTCTCCTTCCACTCGCGCACCATGAAGATGGTGATGTTGGCCTGCGGATAGCGCTCGGAGATGAGCTTGTGCAGATGGCCGTCGATCGAGTCTCCCGCGGACGTGAGCGTCCGCTGATCCTCTTCCGTCGGATAGCGGCCCTTCATCACGCAGAAGTCGGTGGTGCCGGCGCCGATGTCGATGATCATCGTATGCAGCAGCGCATCGAGTCCGTACGCAACCGCGAACGGTTCGCTGACGATCATCAGGCTGTCGACGATGCCCTTCATCGTGTTGCGCAGATATTGCTTGTTGGTGCGAAGTGCCGCGGCGGGGACGCCGACGACGGCACGGACGTTGGACGTCGGAATCTTGCCGCCGCCGTTTCCATCGACGCCGACCAGGCGCAGCAGATGGCGCAGCAGTTCCTTCACTGCTTCGACATCCTTGTCGGAACCTTCCTTCAACAGGCCGCGCTCGAGCGGCCGGTGAAGATCGAGCATCGTGCGATTCGAGACGGCCTCATGGCCGATCATCACGTTGCGCTTCAGTACCTTCTTGGCGACCATGTCCACTGGCCAGCCGACGAAGCTGTCGACGACGAAGCGTTCGCCATTCGACGCGGAGATCGCGCTGCGCGAGGTGCCGAGGTCGATCCCAACGTGGAGGATTTCATCCGCCATCTTTTTCGATCCATCCTTCATTTCTTTTCTGTCGCGTACGTTCTGATTCCGTCGAAGAGTGCGTTCGCGATCCTCTCTCTGTATTCGGGTTGCTGGAGCTTCGCCACTTCCCCGTCGTTCGACATGCATCCGACTTCGGCGAGGATGGCCGGCATTTCCGTGGCGACGAGCACGAGGAATGGCGCGCGTTTTACACCCCAGTTCTGCAGACCGGGATCGGCGCTGCGCAGTCCGCCGTAAAGCTGCGACTGAATCGCGGTGGCGAGGCGCTGCGACTCGTCGCGCCGCGCATCCATGTAAATGCCGTCGAGGAGCTTGCGCATGTCGGCGAGCGAGTAGCCCGACTCTCGATTCTCCTCGGCCGCGAGCTTGGTGAGCTTCGCGTCGCGAGTCGGTCCGAGGTAGTAGGTCTCCACGCCATGTTCGCTCGTATGCTCGACGATCGAGTTGACGTGAATCGAGACGAAGATGTCGCTGGAGGATGCGTTCGCGATGTGCGCGCGTTCGCGCAGCGGGATGAGGTGATCGTCTGTTCGCGTCGTGATGACTTCGAATCCGGCCTGCTCGAGCAACTTACCGAGACGCGATGCGATGTCGAGGGTGACTGCCTTCTCGGCGAGTGTCGGGAGTGTGGTGCCCGGGTCGGTGCCGCCGTGACCTGCATCGATGACGACGCGATGAACGTTGAGCGGAAGCGCGGCGGGGTCGACCTTCTCATACGTCGAGAGCGGCAGAGGCTGCGAGACATTGGCCGCGACATGCTTGTGCGGCATGGAGCGCTGCACGACGAACATCGGTTCGGTCACCGGCTTCGACAGGAGAAAGGTCGAGCCTGCGAGCATGATGGGAAGAACGACGATCGAGAGGCGGCGCATCCAGAGCCGGCTACGGCGCACGTTGGGCCGGACGCCTCGCGGCGGGAGGCCGCGAATCGTTTCGAGATTGTCGACTACTGCCTGACGCAGTACCCGGCGCTTTGCCCGATCGATCTTGCCCATCCTCATGCCCGCTCGCCCGAATAGGTAATTGTAATGTAGGACGGGCGCCCCCGCCCGCTCACATGCTCGATAGGACAGGCGGGGGCGCCTGTCCTACACTTCCCCCATGAGCGACAACAAGATCTACAAACTCGTTGAAATCGTTGGTACTTCGAGCGAGTCCTTTGCGCGTGCCGCCGATGCCGGTGTCGAGCGTGCCGCACAGACGCTGCGGCACATCGACTGGTTCGAGGTCGTGGAGATGCGAGGAAGAGTGGACAAGGGGAAAGTCGTCCAGTATCAGGTGAAGATGAAGGTGGGCTTCAGGCTGGATTGATGACAGGTGAGGGTGCCTGCCCTGCACGCGGGCCGGCATCGTGCAATGCAGCTCTGCCGTGGCCGAGCTGGAACTGCGCGTGCCGTTCACGACACTGCTGAAGCTGGCGTTTTTCGCCCTGCTCGTCGTCTGCACGATCAAGTTGTGGAACATCGTTTTGATGTTCACGGTCGCCGTGCTGCTGGCAGTGATGCTCGATCCACTGGCGGAGTGGGCGGCGGGGCGCGGGCTGCGGCGCGGCCTCGCGATCGCCGTGATCGGCGTCGTGCTCTTCGGTTTGCTGCTCGCGTTCGTCGTCGTCGTCGTCCCGCTGATGGCGCGTGAAATCCTGCAGCTGGGACAGGAGCTTCCGAAGATCGTGCAGCGCCTCTCGGCTGCGTCGCCGAAGATCAAGTCGATGCTCGACTCCGTCATCGCATCGGCGAAGGGGTCACCGCAGGCGAGGCAGTGGTTGTTGCGCGCGCCGCTCATCGGCATGTATTTGAGCGAGGCGCTGCTCGCCGTCGTTCTCATCTTCGTGATCACCATCTATCTGCTGATCGAAGGGCGGCAGATGTTCGAATGGCTGCTCGCGTTTGCGCCGGCAAAACTGCGGCCGCGGATCCGGAGAACGGCACGGGAATCGAGTGCTGTGGTGCTGGCCTACATGCGCGGACAGGCCATCACCTGTTTTGCGTGCGGCGGTGTCGCGCTGGTCACTCTGTTGGTGCTGCGTGTTCCCGTGGCCGTGCCGCTCGCCGTCCTCGCGTTCATCTGCGATCTCGTACCGGTCGTCGGCACGCTCATCATGACGGTGCCTGCCATGTTGCTCGCGCTCCTTGTCTCCCCGCTGGCGGCGCTCATTGTCGTGGGCGTCTACATGACGTACCACTTCGTCGAAAGCTACGTGATCATCCCGCGGGTCTATGGCGAGCAGATGAAACTGTCGACGCTCGCGGTGCTGCTCGCCGTGACGGCAGGCGGAGCGCTGCAAGGACCGGCGGGCGCGGTGCTGGTGCTGCCGTTCGTGGCGGCGTATCCGATCGTCGAGCGCATCTGGCTGAAGGAGAAGCTGCCGGAGGACACCGTGGAGAAGCATGGGGAGGGGTAATTGGTCATGCGGTTGCGCGGGCTCGCGGGCTCGCGGGAACAACCCACCGCGAGCCCGCGTACCTGCGAGCCCGCGTACCCTACTTCGAAAACTTCTTCCGATTCTCGATCATCCTCGGCACATTCTTCTCCGCCCAGCGGCAGATCGCGGCGAGCGGTTCCTCCAACGTGCGGCCGAGAGGGGTGAGTGAGTACTCGACCATGGGCGGCACGACGGGATAGACGACGCGCTCGACGATGCCATCCTCCTCGAGGCTGCGCAGGGTCTGCGTCAGCATCTTCTGGGAGATGCCGCCGATCGTTCGCTGCAGCTCACCGTAGCGGAGAGTTCCACGACTCAGCGCATAGATCACGAGAGAGGTCCACTTGTCGGAGATGCGGTCCAGCGCCTGGCGGGAGGGGCACTGCTCGCTGAAGACGTTGCATTTCTGTTTCATAGGCACCAAAAGGTATGTACTTGCCCAACGGTCATGTTGCAGCCATAGTACGCCTGCAACATGGAAAACGGAAAGGAAAGAAACATGATTCTCATTCTTGGCGCGAGCGGAACCGTAGGCAGCGAGATCGTCCGGCAGTTGAAGGCAGCAGGCGTGCCCTTCAAGGCGGGCTATCGATCGGAAGAGCAGGTGCGTGCGGCCGCGGCGAACGGCATCGAAGGAGTCCTCGCCGACTATGCGCAGCCGGAAACCCTCGACGCCGCCTTCGCCGGCATCGACCGCCTCTTCCTCCTGGGCGCCGGCGGCGGCGATCAGACGCAGCTCGAAATCAATGCGGTGAATGCCGCGAAACGCGCCGGCGTACGCCACCTCGTGAAACTGTCGGTCTGGGGCGCGGAAGGGGAGGCGTTCTCATTTGCGAAGATCCACCGGCCTGTCGAGCGCGCGATCGAGCAGTCGGGACTCGCCTGGACGTTCATCCGTCCCAACGGTTTCATGCAGAACGTCGCGAACTACTACGCCCAGTCGATTCGCACGCAGGGTGCGTTCTACGGCAGCGCGGGCGATGCGAGGATCAGCCATGTCGATGTGCGCGACATCGCTGCTGTCGTCGTCAAGGTGTTGACGACGCCGGGACACGAAGGGAAGACCTACACACTGTCAGGCCCCGAGGCGCTGACGTACGGCGAGATTGCGAAAAAGGTCGGTGACGCACGCGGCAGCGCGGTTTCGTACGTGAACCTCGAGCCCCAGCAGTTGCGCGGCGGCATGATCGCCGCCGGCATTCCTGACGACTACGCCGACCTGCTGCTCGATCTCAACCGCTACTACGCGGAAGGTCACGCAGCGAAGGTCACCAGCGACGTGAAGCAGGTCACTGGCCGCGATCCGATCTCATTCGATCAATGGGCGAACGAGAATGCAGCTTCGTTGAAGTGACCCAGCGCCCAAGCACCCCAGCACCCCAGCACCCAGAAATTCACCACTTCGACGGATACGACCCCAGCACCCGCACCATCTCCGCCATCTCGGAGAGATTCGAGATGGCGCGAGCGATTTTTGCGTCTTCGTCGCGGCCAGCGAGATCGAGATAGAACGCGTACTCCCACGGTTTCCCCTCGACTGGCCGCGACTCGATCTTCGTGAGATCGATGTCGAACATTGCGAAGACGCCGAGGGCGCGAAAGAGCGCGCCCGGTTTGTTCGCGACGCGGAAGACGAGCGATGTTTTCCATCGCGTAGTTGCTGCGGCGACGGGCACTTGTTTGTGATGCGCCTTCAGCAGCAGAAAACGTGTGAAGTTCTGCGTGTGGTCTTCGATGCCGCGGGCGAGGATTCTTCCACCATAGATCGCTGCGGCATCGTCGGACGCGATCGCCGCGGCGTCTTCGCGCCGCTCTTCCATGATCATGCGCACTGCCCCGGCCGTGTCGTGGACCGCGGTCGGTTCCATCGCGCGGTTTGCGCCGAGGAAGCGAGTGCACTGCGCGAGTGCAACGGGATGTGAGTAGACGCGCCGGATGTGGTGCAGCTCCACGTCAGGCGGCGCGATCAGGTTGTGCACGATGCGCAAGTTCGTCTCACCGGCGATCGATAATCCCGATTCGAGCAGCAGGTCGTAGTTGCGGTGGATCGAGCCGGCCAGACTGTTCTCGATCGGAGCGACGCAGCAGTCGCTTTCGTCGCGTAGCACCGAATCGAACATCGCATCGAACGTTGCGCATGCAACCGTTTCGATCTCGTTGCCTGCCAACCGCCGCGCTGCGCGCTCGCTGAAGGCTCCTGGCTCCCCTTGATACGCCACTCGAATCGTCGTCATCGAATCCTCCGAAAAAGAAAAAGGCCCGCTCCGTGATGTTCGGAGCGGGCCTCGCTGTTGAGTGCTGATGTTCGTCCGGCTACACGATCAGACAGGCCGCGCTGGAGCGGCTGAAAAATCGAAGGCTGGCACGGTCGTGTTGCATTGCGGCGACTCTAGACGGTATTCGACGTCTTGTCCATAGTGTGCGCGCGAGCCCGTGAATCTGCGTCATCCTCTTCGAATGACTCCTCGAGCTCTTTGAAGGTGGTGTAGCTCAGGCGTGCGTTCTGTTGATATCGATCGCTCTCGCCGACGAGCTTGTTGAGCAGCTTCATGAATTGATGCTCGTAGTAATAGCGCTTGATGTCGGGATAGAAGAATCCGGCGCCCGTGGTTGCGAAGGCGAACACATCCTCGACGATCGGAATGAATGGCGCCTTGATGATGGCGACTCCGATCAGCAGCCCGACCAGTGCGAACGTCAGCCGCGCGGCAATGTCTCCCCCGCGAAAGACATTCCACGCGTTGCGTTCGAGCTCGGTGATCGTACGAGCCGGTCCCTCGTACTGTGGGATCACCGTTTCGAGCACTTCCTTCTGCAACGTCTCCCAGTAGCTCTTCGAGCCCTTCATTTCGGCATAGGCGACCTTGATCTCGCCGAGTTTCTCCTTGGCGCACGCTTCGATGCCGGCCTCGAACGCGGCCGGATCAACCCCGCGGCGGCGGTGCTCGCATTCCTGCAGCACGGCGTATACGACGTGACCAAAATCGAACTGCGAACCTGCGATGTTGAGCATTGCTATTGTTCCTGCGTCTCCGTTTGCTGCTGCGCTTTCTGCTGGTACTGAATGACGCCCAGTTGTTCCAGCAGCTTGTTGCCGTCGATGATCACGTTGCCATTGGGCAGCTTCGGGATCTGGCGGATCTCCTTCTTCTGAAGTGCATCGATGAGTTGGAGACTCACATACGCGTCGCCCGCGCTGCCGTTGAGCGCCGCTCGTTCCTTGCGGATTCCGGTGGCCACCGCTTCCCGTTCCGCGAGCGTGGCCTGCGCCTCCTGCTTGCGCTTGACGACGTATGCGTCGGCATTGCGTTTCACCTGTTCGAGCTCGCCTTGTGAGCGCGTCAGCTGCTCGGTCAGTTCCGCGACTTTCTGCTGCAGCCTCGCCTTGTTGCCTTCCTGTGTCGCGAGAATCTCGGCCTCGAGTTTCTCCGCCTGCTTCTCTGCTTCCTTACGGCGATTGATGAGCGCCTGATACTCGTTCTTGAACGAGAAGTCGCCGAGGATGACCTGCTCGACGATGATGCCGTAAGGCTTCAGCTGGGTGGCCAGCACGGCGGTCGCATCCGACGCCGCCCTGAACCTCTGATCCGGATCGTAGTACTCCTCCGAATCGAGCCTGTTGAGCACATCGCGCACATAGGCGCGCGTCTGCGGACGAACGACGCGTTCCTTGAGCGCGTTCGTCGTCGGGGCCACGTTCTGCCAGATCTCGCCGGCACGCGTCGGATCGATGCGCCAGCGCACGATGACATCGGTTTCGATGTCGTTACCGTCGCGCGTCTTGAAGCGCAGATCGTCTTTTTCTTTGCGATCTCCTTCGCTGGCCTTGGCCGTCATCAGCAGGTTCTGGGTCGACGTGTCGAAGGTCGTCCAGTCATTGATGATCGGAGCGAAGAAATAGGTCGCACCAGCATCGCATTTTTCGGTCGTGCCGGTGATCTTGCTGAACCGCACGCCAACCTGCGTTGCGCCGGTCGTGTGCGGAGCGCAACCGTTCAACACGATGAGCGTCGTAGCGATGAGAATCAGTTGTTTCATGGTCATTCCTCAATGATTCGATGACAGGCGGCCGAGGTCCGTCGGATCTTCACTGATGTAGATCGGACCTTTGATGCTGTTGAGCAGCGCCAGTCCCTTGCGCAGTTTCAGGAGCTTGTCCGAGCCTGCACCTTCCATGGCTCGGTTGATCAGCTCCGTTCCCTGCGCTTCCGCGCTCTTGACGAGAAGATCAGCTTCGGCATGCTTCGAACGTTCATAGAGATCGCGCTGTGCGTTGATATCGGTGATCTGTGCGGCAAATTCAGCGCCCTTCACGTTGATGAGGTTCTGTCCTTGCGCAACCGTCTGCTTGAGGCGTGTTTCGACCTCCGCCTGTTTCGCAATGGCGCGATTGGAGAGCACAGCCTGGTCCTGCAGTTTCTTCTGTTCAGTCAACTGCTGAAAGGTCGTCGGATAGTCGTATTGGCGGATCAGCACATCGGCGAGCAGCAGGCCGTTTTCCTTGAAGCGTTGTGCCAGCTCCTGTTTGATGTCATTGACCTTCTCCTGGCGGTGGCTGTGATAGAACTCCTCGGCCCGCAATTCGCCGAGGTGCTTCTTGAGCGCGGGATCGGTGAAGCGGATGACGACGTTGTCTTCATAGCCGTTTCCGAAGCCGAACTTGGAGACGACGAGGAACGGATCGGCGATCCGGTATTGCACGGTGACATCGACATCGACGCGATAGCCATCGACAGTCGGGACATTGATCGCATTGATCGTGCGGTGATCCTGGCCGCGCTCGGACGGGTCATTGGAAAACTCCACCGCCTGGACGTCGCGCGGAAACGTCTGAATGCGCTCATAGCCGGAGATGGAGCGCCGATAGCCCGGCTTGACGAGCTCCTTCTGCAGACCTTTGCTCAAGCCGAAGGAGATCTGGCGCAGGCCGATCTCATTCGGCGGTACGTACGTGAGGACGCAGGCCCGCAGGAAAATGAGAGGAGCGATCAGCAGGCCGAGTTTCAAAACGAACCTTGCGAGCGGGCCCCCCGTGAATGCGCCCGAGGGCACTGAGAACGAGAACCGGGGTTTGAACCGCGGAGCAGGCGCGGTGCTTTCGAACATGACGTTCCTACCTTTTCTCGGAGGTTGAGACCTTCGTGAAATGATTTTATTTGAGATTTGAAAGGGCGTTGAAAGAATCGAAAAAACAGCGTTTTCGTGCCATTTTTCAATTGCTGGCTTGTAATAAAACGCAGGGTGGACGCGAGAGGCGTGTCGTCTGATCGAACGTCACTGCCGGGTCACAATGCACAGTGCCGCGCCAGCGTGACATCGTTCCATTGTGTGATTGAAATTCGACCTCCATCGTCATGCCGGCGCGAACGGCGATCGGCTCTTCGAGTGTGAGAAATGCCTGGAACCAATGCATCGGGCTTCCGCATGAAGACTCGAGCGCGACGCCCGGCGCGAGGGTTGCGTGGAACCAGCCCGCGAGTCCGTGGATCGTGCCGTCTCTTGTGACGCGCAGCCTCGCATTGCCTGATACGTAGTGCTCCGTGGCCGTCGAGAAATCAATGGAGAGCACAGTGGCCGCTTCTGTCAGCAGCGCTGACGGCGGGATCTTCTCGTGGCGGAATTCGTTGGATGCAAACATGTGCATTGCGGAGAAGTCGAATCCATAGTGCGGGCGCTTCCACCAGGCAATGAGACTGTCGTACACATCGGGGAGCTCGACCGCGGCCAGGCGTAATTGAAGAGCACCGGGAATGATGACCGCGCCGGGTTTCAGCATTCGCAGGCGCGCGTCGATGACTGAGGCGAGCATTCCTTCTTCGAGTCCGAATCCGCCCATCAATTCGTTGACGAGAATGTCGGCCGGCTCGGGCAGAGTCACGTTGAAGGATTTGTCATGGATCACTGTGATCCGATCCGCGAAGCCGCATTGACGTGCGAGGAGGGCCGCAAGGTCGGCAGCATGTTGACCATCGATGGAGTAGACGCGGCGCGCTCCTGCCTCGCAGGCAAAGAGAGACAGAATCCCGCTACCGCATCCGAGATCGAGCACGACGCTGCCGGGCCGTACATAGTGGCGAATCGCCTCTCTGTAGGCGCGCGTTCGCTCCCCATCGCCAATCAGCTCACGGTGATAATCGATCACGGTTGCCCGAGCTCGTCGTAATACATCAGGAAATCGGTGGAGCGGACAGGCGTTCCTGCCTGGCGAAGCAGCGCAGCGATCTGTCCGCGGTGATACGTCGAATGATTCGCTGTGTGCTGCATCGCGTGCACGAGCGTGTACTCCCAGCGCTCACCCTGGAGGTTTTCGTACGCGATCTTCTTGCGGAGCTGTTGATCGCTCAACGAGTCGAGAAAGAGCATCCGCTGCTCTTCGACATCACGCCATTGTGTCTGCACGGAATCGAGCCCCTCGAATTCTTCCGTCGTGAAGCGACGCTTCGGCGATTCCCCGTTCCAGCGCTGGAACCAGATCCATTCCGCCCAGAAGATATGAACGAAGGTGCCGAGGATGGATCGGAAACTGGTTCCTGTATCGCCGGTCAGCTGCTCGGAGGAGAGGAGCCGCGAATCGGTGATGAGCCTCGCGTTGGCCCAGTCGTTGTAGGCGAAGAGCGCGCGCATTTCGTTGGCGTTCATGGCTGTGTCTGGTGAGCTTACAACGTTAAGCAGCAGACAGCAGACAGCAGGCAGCAGGGGAGGGCGGGGGCAATCGACCTGCTGTCAGCTGCCCGCTGTCTGCTGCCTGAGTTAGAATGCACGGTTTCAACGCGGCCTCCCAGCCGGGAGGTCCATCAATCTAGGAGTTTTGATGACTGCCACACTCGAAGTGACGCATCCGTTCGATGCTGCCACGGCCGCGGGTCGCGAGCCGTACAAGATCAAGAACATTCAGGAAGCCACGTTGGGCCGTTCCGAGATTCGCCTTGCCGAGCACGAGATGCCGGGACTGATGGCGATCCGCGAGAAGTACGGCAAGGCGAAGCCGCTCGCCGGCGCGCGCATCATGGGCTCACTGCACATGACCGTGCAGACCGCCGTCCTGATCGAGACTCTCGACATCCTCGGCGCCGACGTTCGCTGGGTCTCGTGCAACATCTTCTCGACGCAGGATTCCGCTGCTGCCGCCGTAGTCGTCGGACGGCCGGAGACTGGCGGTACGATCGGGAATCCGCGCGGCATTCCGGTGTATGCGTGGAAGGGTGAGACGCTCGAGGAGTACTGGTGGTGTACGTCCGAGGCGTTGATGTGGCCGGATGGCGGCGGTCCGACGCTGATGGTCGATGACGGCGGCGATGCGACGCTCCTCGTTCACAAGGGTGTCGAGTTCGAAGGCAAGGGACATGTCCCCGACTTCAATGGCGCGGACGAGCCGGAAGAGTGGGGCGTGATTCTCGATCTGCTTCGCCGTGAGATCGCGCGCGACAACAAGCGCTGGACGCGCGTCGCAGCGAGCATCAAGGGCGTGTCGGAAGAGACGACCACCGGCGTGCATCGTCTGTATCAGATGATGGAAGCTGGATCGCTGTTGTTCCCTGCGATCAATGTCAATGACTCGGTCACGAAGTCGAAGTTCGACAACATCTATGGCTGCCGCCACTCCGTCATCGACGGTCTCAATCGCGCCAGCGACGTGATGATTGCGGGCAAGCTCGCCGTCGTCTGTGGCTATGGCGAAGTCGGGAAGGGCTGCGCGCATGCTCTGCGCGGCCAGGGAGCGCGCGTCGTCGTGACCGAGATCGATCCGATCTGTGCACTGCAGGCCTCGATGGAAGGTTTCGAAGTGCGAAAGCTGGAGAGCGTTCTTGAGCGCGCGGACATCTTCATTACGGCGACCGGCAACAAAGACATCATCATGGCCGAGCACATGTCGAAGATGAAGCACAATGCGATCGTTGGAAACATCGGTCACTTCGACAATGAGATCGACATGGCCGGTCTCAAGAAAGTGAAGGGCATCCGCCACGTCAACATCAAGCCGCAGTATGACGAGTGGGTGTTCCCCGATGGCCACAGCGTGCTGATTCTTGCTGAAGGACGCCTGATGAACCTCGGCTGCGCCACGGGTCATCCGTCGTTCGTCATGTCGGCTTCGTTCACCAATCAGGTACTGGCGCAGCTCGCTCTGTGGCAGAACAATGGTGAGTATGGCAAGCAGGTTTATGTGCTGCCCAAGAGGCTCGACGAGGAGGTTGCACGTCTGCATTTAGCGCACCTCGGCGTCGAACTGACGGCGCTCACACAGGATCAGGCGAGCTATCTCGGCATTCCGGCCGACGGACCGTTCAAGACGGATCACTATCGGTACTAATTTGGCACGTCATTATGGCGTTCAATGAAACGGGCGGCTTATGCCGCCCGTTTTGTTATGATGCACACAGTTTTGTGCGCATCTGACGCGCGCAACAGGAGGATTGAAAGTGCCAAGACCGAGGAAGAATGCCGCCGCGAATCCCTCATTGTCGCCGGGTCAGGCTGCCTATGTTCTCGACCGTTTGATTCGTGATCGCAGGGTCACACAGTACGACGTGCAGCGTTACGTCAGTGAGATCGGCAAGGAGATTGCGGATCTTCAGCGCCGTCTCGCCTCACTGCAACAGGTTGGCGGAGGAAGCTCGTCAGCAGCACCTGCGCCGCGCCGTCGGGGCCGTCCGGCGGGTCGTCCTGCCGCTGCCGCCGCACCAGCCGCTGCAGCCGCAGCAGCACCTGCGAAGCGTGCGCGCCGCCGCGCGATTACAAAGGAACAGCTCGCGTCACGTCAGCTCCAGGGGCGCTATCTGGCACTGGTTCGCCAGATCCCGTCCTCGCGCCGTTCGTTGTACGCCAAGATCGCTAAAGAAAAAGGCCGTGAGGCAGCAATCAAGGAAATGCAGAACGCGATCGGGAAGTAGTTTCGCCGTTGATCGATTTGAAGGGCGCACTGTGGTGCGCTCTTTTTTTTTCCAGTGGAGCGGCAGGCGCCTCGCCTGCCGGCTCGGTGGACAGGCGAGGGCGCCTGTCCCCCACAAAGTCACTTCTTCAGCATCCTGACAAACGCCACGACGTCCTTCACCTGCTGCTGGTTCAATGACGACTTGAACGATGGCATTTTTCCTTTGCCGTTCGTGACTGACGCAATCAATTCGGCATCCGTCTTCTTCTGTACGTCATCCGAGCGCAGATCGCTGGCCTTCACGGTCTTGCCGGCGGGGGTGTTGCCGCTGCCGTCGTCGCCGTGGCACGCCTTGCACATCTTGGTGCGGTAAATGACGGCGCCAGGCGACTCTGCAGCAAACAGTGGCAACGATAGCGCTGTCAGGAGCAACAGGAGGGATCGCATGAAAGGCAGGATACACTTCGCCAACCCATGCGCAAGTTCCTGCTTCTGTCGCTGCTTATCGCGCACTCAGCATTGGGTGCGACCGTAACGCTGCTGCACTTCTCCGACTATCACTCCCATGCACTGCCTTTCTATTCAGAGGACCAGCCGGGCCGTGGCGGCATTGCACGTGCGATCGGTTATCTCGAGCGCGAGCACCGGCGGGGTGCACTCGTTCTGAGTGGCGGCGACATGGTCAATAAAGGTTCGCCGGCGTGGTCGGACAAATACGGCTGCGCGGAGTGGCCGTGGTTCAACGGCATCGTCGATGCGATGGCCTTCGGGAATCACGACTCTGACTACGGTTACTCCTGGTTTCAGGATTGCCGCACGAAGCTTCACTATCCCGTCCTGAGCGCGAACACGGCCGGCTTTCAGCGCTACGAAGTTTTCAAGATTCATGGCGTCCGCATCGGAGTCTTCGCGGTGGCGGGGCCGGACTTCAATGCCCTCGTCAAGACGCCCGGACTGCATTTCAGCGAAGCGATTTCTGCCGCGCGCGATGTCGTAAGAATCCTGCGCGAGGAGGAGCATGTCGACGCGGTCGTCCTAATCGGGCATGAACATACGAACGACGATTTCAAACTCGCGCGTGCTGTGCCCGGCATCGACGTCATCCTCGGTACTCACAGCCACGAAAAGCATGAGCTCACGAAGATCGACGGCACTTCGACCTGGTTCATTGCGCCCTATCAATATCTGACGTACATCAGCCGCGTAACGCTGACGTTCAATGGACACAAACTCGCCGGCGTTCACGGAACGCTGGTGCCCGTCGATGCCTCGATGAAGCCGTCGAAGGCGATCGAAGCGCGTGCCGCGGCAATGCAACGCGAGCTGGAGCGCGACCCTCAATACGCGCCGTTCTTCGAGCGGCTGGGAGTGCTCGACCACTCGATGAGCATCGACGAGGTTGCGGCGAAGACCCTGGAGGCGATGCGCAACGCAACACATGCGGACGTCGCATTCTCAACGACGAGCAGCTTCCGGCAGCCACTCGAAAAAGGGAACCTCACTCTCGAAGCGCTTCGGGCGTCGATGCCTTATGACAACGACATCGTCGTCTGCGAATTACACGGGGACGCGCTGAAAGCGATGTACGAAGCGATTCAGTCGCGAAAGGGAACCGACTCGTACTGCTATGTCTCCGGACCGGCGGCGATCGATCCGTCGAAGACGTACAGAGTGGCCACGACCGACTATGTCGCGAAGATCGCGTACCGGAAAGAGCTCACCTGCGACGCTCAGAAGAGCGGCTTTCGGGTTCGTGACGAACTGCGCAAGGCGCTTACTTCCGCTCGCCCGAAGAGCGGATCGTGACGACTTTGCTCAGCGTGTCGAACCAGAATGGGGCGCCGAGCGAAAACGCAAACGCGCTGAGCAGGAGTCCTGCGATTTTCAGCCACCCGATCTGCTGAAGTGCCTCACTGAGCGACGCGGCCTGCCAGCCGAGGGAGATGCCGAGCCGGCCGCGTGTCCGCGCACTGTCGATGGTCTCCTGCAATGACTGCGGCGGGCCATTGGGATTTGCTTTCACATACGCGGTGGCCTGCGCCACGAGCGCGTCGCGCATCGTGCCGTCCTGCGACAGCGTATTGGAGATCGCAATGGTGTCGACGTTCGCGATCGTCGCGATCACCAGTGCGATGATGAAAAGCACCCATTGCGTCTTGCGGCGGTACCAGGAGCTCGCGCGCACCATCGAGTCCTCGAACCAGCGTTCGATGTTCTTACGAAGGGTTGGCAGGTCACTATCGGATGCATCGGCCAGTGCAACCATCGACTGGCGCAACGGAACGTTTTGAATCTTGTGCAGAGCCGCTCGAATCGCGGCGAAGTCGCGCGGCGCATCGGCGGGCGTAGGCGCCAGAATCTCGAGAGTGGTGAGAGAGAACGTCGATGACGGGATATACGTCGGCCTGCGCCCGTTCTCATGGAGACTCTGAATCAAGCCATGCGCATAGAACTCATCGGCCTTTTGACCGAGAAGATTCGTAATGGCGTTCGATAACGTACGCATGCGCGCATTCGTGACCGCGGCAAGCATCTCGCGGACTGCACTGCAGACGAGACTGAAGATCAGGTAGAGAAACAGCAGGCCGATACCGACGTCGAGTACGGGGAGACCGAACATGAGAACTCCTTAATTGGCTACGAAGTTGCGCGGGCACGCGGGCACGTGGTCCCAACCACCCCGCCGAAACCGCGAGCCCGCGTATCCGCGCACCCCCGAATTACAGCCACCCCTTCTCGCGCGCAATGCGCGCCGCTTCGACGCGATTTCCCGCTCCCAATTTGCTGATCGCCTCGGAAAGATAATTTCGCACGGTCCCTTCTGACAGATTCAATGTCGAGGCGATTGCGGCGCTCGTCTCGCCTTCGCCCGCCATGCGGAGAACCTGACGCTCGCGATCCGTCAAGGGATCGGGTTCTGTCCAGGCTTCGGCTGCGAGCTCAGGATCGATGACGCGGCCTCCCTGTGCGACGCGTCGGACTGCATTGGCCAGTTGCTCGGCCGGGGAGTCCTTCAATAGATATCCTGACGCGCCCGCGTCGAGCGCACGGCGCAGATATCCGGAGCGTGCAAACGTCGTGAGGATGATGACGCGCGTGTGCTTGCGCAGTGCGGCCGCGAGCTCGAGTCCCGTCATGCGAGGCATTTCGATGTCGGTCAGCAGAACGTCGGGCTTGTCGCGCTGACAGAGCGCGAGTGCCTCCTCACCATTCTGTGCACGGCCGATGACTTCGATGTCGCCTTCGATCTCGAGCAACGCCGCGAGCGCGCCGAGGACCATGGCCTGGTCTTCGGCGATGACGACGCGGATCATGCCGAGCGTTCTTTCTGAAAGGTCTGGACAGGCATCGTGATCGTGACGACTGTGCCATGAGAGCCGTCGCGTGACAACGTCCCGCGCAATTCTTCAATGCGTTCCAGCATGCCGGTCAGCCCGCTGCCGTAAGGTTCATTGCCGCCGCGTCCATTGTCGGCGATCGTCAGGACATAGGAGTTGTCGCGATGCGCGAGCGCGATGCGGCACTCCGTTGCGTGCGCATGGCGGACGATGTTGGTCACGCCTTCACGGATCGCGAGCGAGAGGACCGCCTCTTGTGCGGCCGGGATCTGCAGCGGCGGCAACTCGTAGTTGAGCGTCACGTTCGCTGCGTCCAGGGCATCGCGCGCCGACTCGATCTCGGCCTGCAGTCCTCCTGAGCGATAGCCACGCACGGCGGCACGCACTTGCGTGAGTGCATCGCGCGAGATCCGCTCGACATCGCGGATCTCGTTACGCGCGCGCTCCGGATCGCGCTCTGCGAGCTTCGACGCGAGCTCCGACTTGAGCACGATGACAGAGAGCGTATGTCCGAGCAGATCGTGGAGATCACGTGCAATGCGCTCGCGCTCTGCCACTTTGGCGAGATGTTCGATCTCGTCGTGGGCGAGCCGCAGTTTCTTGGTCGAGCGCGCGACGCCTTCGAAGTGAACTCCGATTGCCCCGACCAGAGCAACGAAGACGACGGCCCAGATCAAAGAAACCGGGTTGATGTGGCAGATCACGATCTCGGCGATGAGGATGATCTCGATGGCGCTGATGATCGCGGCCGCATGGCGATCGTTGTCGATGTGCGCAGCAAATGAAGACGCGTAGATCAATGCGACAGCGGCCGCCGTATTCAGAGGAAGCAGCACGACGCCGATCAGCGTGAGGCCGCCGATGATCGGAAGCACGCGCGCTCCGCGGACCCAGTGTCCGCGGAAGTAGAGCGCGAGAATCGCGATGGTGCCGCCGATCGAGATGAGCCAGTCGGCCGCGCTGGGATGTTTCGAGAGTCCCGGCGAGATCAGGAAGAACGTGACATAGATGGTCCACGCGTACGGCGTCCATCCAAGGTTGTCGTCTTTCGGGATCAGGCGCATGGCGTGCTCTTCATTGTCCGTCAAGTGGCGTGCGGACGAGACGTCCGCAGTCCACCTACTGCACTTCATCCTTTCTATAGCCGCGATACGCAACTCCAAGGAACAACGCCGTCGCAATCGCCAGAGCGGTCACATGCACGTACGCCGGCAGTCCCCGTCCTCCGCCCAATGTCTTCAACGCGAGCTGCGAGAGATGAAACGGCGGAAGGAAGAACGCGGCGCGCTGCAACCCCTGCGGCAGCGCCCAGATCGGAACCCAGAGTCCCGAGAGGAACGACATCGGAAGATAGATGAGGTTCACGATCGGGACAGCGGAAGTCGGTGCGACGTGATAGCCGATCGCGAGGCCGAGTGCGCCGAACGTGATCGCGCCCGTGGCGAGCACTCCGATCAGTGCCAGCGCATGGCCGAACGTCAACTGCGCTCCGCCGATCGTGAGTCCGAGAGTGATGAGGGCGAGCACGATGATCACGCTGAACAGCATCGCCATCGCGATCTTCGCGACGAAGTAGGCGCCCATCGGCATGGGTGTCGTCCTCTTGACTTGCAGCCAGCCTTGCCCGCGCTCGACGGCCACATTGACTCCGAAACCGAAGAGTGAAGCCGCGATCACGCCGAAGGCTCCGTACGTCGCAAGCATGTACGTCGACATTCCCATGCCGCCGCCATGTTGCTGTCCGAGCACGACGGCGAAGAACACATAGAAGATGACCGGGAACAGCAGTGTCGGATAGGCGTAGTGCGGGTTGCGCAGCGCTTTGAGGAATTCGAATTTGATCTCGAGCAGATAGGTGCGAAGCATTTCGTTCTCCTTAGCGGCCGAGCAACGCGAGGAATGCATCCTCGAGCGAGCGGGCGCCATGTTTGATTTCAGAAGGTGAGCCTTCGGCGACGAGGCGGCCGTGATCGATCACAGCAACGCGGTCGGCGAGGGCATCGGCTTCGTCGAGATAGTGCGTCGTCAGGAGCACGGACTTGCCGCGCGCGACGAAGGCGCGAATCTGCTTCCAGAGTGCGCGGCGCGCTTCGACGTCGAGTCCGACGGTTGGCTCGTCGAGCGCGATGAAGTCGGGATTGCCGCAGATCGCGAGTCCGAAGAGCAGCCGCTGTTTCTGACCGCCGGAGAGCGCGCCGAACTGCTTCTTCTCGATGCCTTCGAGCCCGGCGGCGGCGATGACTTCGTCGATCGCCATGGGTGCGGGGTAGTAGCTCGAGAAGAGCTCGATGTGCTCGCGTACGCGCAGCGTTTCGGGAACGCGCGCGACCTGCAGCATTGCGCCGGTGCGAACGCGATTCACCGCATCGCGCGGATCGGCGCCGAAGACGCGCGCGACGCCGGCGTCCGGCGCGCAGAGGCCGAGGAGCAGGCGAACGGCCGTGGTCTTGCCGGCGCCATTGGGACCGAGGAGCGCGACGAGCTCGCCGGGCTGGATGCCGAAGGTGATGTTGTCCAGCGCGGTCGTCGTGCCGAAGCGCTTGGTGACATTCGCCAGCTGGGCCGGCGGAGGTGCGGCGAAAACCTGATGCAGTGTGCTCATGCCGCATACGATGCGGCCGTCGCGGATTTCGCACTAATGGAGAAGGTCAAGAGTGTGAGATGACGTTTGTCACAGCCTGCTGTCTGCTGCCTGCTGACAGCTGCCTGATCTTTTGTATGATGTGCCCCCGTGAGCATCGCACTCAACGAAACCCCTCCAACTTCACGCACCTGGTTTGGGTCCTTCTGGGCGACAGCCATCGGCAAGAAGGCGGTGATGGCCCTGACGGGAGTCTTCCTGTTCGGCTGGATCTTCCTTCACATGTTCGGCAACCTGAAGGTCTACTTCGGACCAGAGCACTACAACAACTACGCGAAGTTCCTGATCACCATGGGCTCGCCGCTGCTCGGCGAGGCCTGGGCACTATGGGCGTCGCGCAGTCTGCTGATCGTCGCCGTTGTGCTGCACATCTGGGCTGCAACGTCGCTGACGCTGATGAATCAGGCAGCGCGTCCCATCGAGTATCGCCGCCGCGACTACATCAAGGGCGACTACGCGGCGCGCACGATGCGCTGGGGCGGCGTGATCATCTTCCTGTTCGTCATCTACCACCTGCTGCACCTGACGACGGGCACGCTGCATCCGAACTACATCGAGCACGACGTCTATCACAACTTCGTGACCGGCTTTCAGGTGTGGTGGGCGAGCGCGATTTACATCGTCGCGAATCTCGCTCTCGGACTGCACCTCTACCACGGTCTCTGGAGCATGTTCAATTCGCTCGGATTGAACAATCCGAAATTCAACAGCTGGAAAAGAGTTTTCGCGACCGTGTTCGCGCTCGTGATCACGATCGGCAATCTCTCCTTCCCGATCGCGGTGCTGTTGGGAATCGTGAGGTAATCGCCAAGATGGAACTCGACAGCAAGATTCCTCCCGGTCCGCTCGCACAGAAGTGGGCCTATGCAAAATCGCACTACAAGCTGGTGAACCCGGCCAACAAGCGCAAGTACGACGTGATCGTCGTCGGCGCGGGACTGGCCGGCGGCGCTGCCGCGGCGACGATGGCGGAGCTCGGCTACAACGTGAAGTGCTTCGTCTATCACGACTCGCCACGCCGCGCGCACTCGATCGCCGCGCAGGGCGGCATCAACGCCGCGAAGAATTATCAGAATGACGGCGACTCGGTCTTTCGTCTCTTCTACGACACGGTCAAGGGCGGCGACTATCGTGCGCGTGAATCGAACGTGCATCGCCTCGCCGAGCTCTCGGTCAACATCATCGACCAGGCAGTCGCGCAGGGTGTGCCGTTCGCGCGCGAGTACGGCGGCACGCTCGACAATCGTTCGTTCGGCGGCGTGCAGGTGTCGCGCACGTTCTACGCGCGCGGTCAAACGGGACAGCAGTTGCTGCTCGGCGCGTTCCAGGCGCTCGAGCGTCAGATCGCACTCGGCCGCGTGAAGATGTATCCGCGCCATGAGATGCTCGACCTCGTCATCGTCGGCGGCGAAGCGAAAGGCATCATCGTCCGCAACATGGTCACCGGGGAGATCCAGGCGCATGCGGCAGATGCAGTCGTCCTCGGCACCGGCGGCTACTCCAACGTCTTCTACCTCTCGACGAATGCGAAGGCGAGCAACGCCACCGCCATCTGGCGCGCACACAAGCGCGGAGCACTGTTCGCCAATCCCTGCTACACGCAGATCCATCCGACGTGCATTCCGCAGTCGGGCGATTTTCAATCGAAGCTGACGCTGATGTCGGAGTCGCTGCGCAACGACGGACGGATCTGGGTTCCGAAGAAAGAGGGCGACAAGCGCGGCCCCGCGGAGATTCCGGAGAGCGAGCGCGATTATTACCTCGAGCGGAAGTATCCGTCGTTCGGCAATCTCGCACCGCGCGACATCGCCTCGCGTGCGGCGAAGGAAGCGTGCGATGACGGCCGCGGAGTCGGCGCTTCAGGCCGCGGCGTCTATCTCGATTTCGCCGATGCCATCAAGCGCCTCGGACGCGCAACGATCGAAGAGCGCTACGGCAACCTCTTCGAGATGTATCACGACATCACGGCCGAGGATCCGTACGTGGTGCCGATGCGCATCTATCCCGCGCCGCACTACACGATGGGCGGACTGTGGGTCGACTACAACCTGATGTCGAACGTACAGGGTCTGTACGTCACAGGTGAGGCGAACTTCTCCGATCACGGCGCGAACCGCCTTGGCGCGAGCGCTCTGATGCAGGGACTCGCCGACGGTTACTTCGTGCTTCCGGTGACGATCGGCGATTACCTCGCCGGTCAGATGAACAAGAAGGTGAGTACCGATCGCGCGGAGTTCAAGGATGCGATGGCGCAGACGAGCGATCGTATGAGCAAACTGCTCGGTGCGAAGGGAACGCGCAGCGTCGACTCTTTCCACAAGGAGCTGGGCTCGATCATGTGGGAATACTGCGGCATGGCGCGCACGGCCGAGGGGTTGAAGAAGGCGATTCCGATGATTCGCGAGCTGCGGCAGCGCTACTGGAAGGAAGTGCGCGTGCTCGGCGCGGGCGAGGAGCCGAATCAATCGTTGGAGAAGGCGGGACGCGTTGCCGACTACTTCGAGCTCGCAGAATTGATGTGCTTCGATGCACTGCATCGCAACGAGTCGTGCGGCGGCCACTTCCGCGTCGAGTATCAGGACGAGGGAGAGGCGCAGCGCAACGACAAGGAATTCCAGTACGTCGCCGCGTGGCAATACAACGGCGATGATGCCGAGCCGGTCCTGCACAAAGAGGATCTGGTCTACGAGGAAGTGAAGCCGAGCACGAGGTCCTACAAATGAATCTGACTCTGCATGTCTGGCGGCAGGCCGCTCGCAGCGAGAACGGCAAGTTCGTCACCTACAAAGCCGAGAACATTTCGGCCGATGCTTCGTTCCTCGAGATGCTCGATGTCGTCAACGAGACACTGATCGAGAAAGGCGAAGATCCGATCCACTTCGAGCACGACTGCCGCGAAGGTATCTGCGGTTCATGCGGCATGATGATCAACGGCGTCGCACACGGTCCGATCGGCAAGACGGCGACGTGCCAGTTGCACATGCGCCATTTCAATGATGGCGACGAGGTCGTAATCGAGCCGTGGCGTGCGCGCGCGTTTCCGGTGATCAAGGATCTGATCGTCGATCGCAGCGGACTCGATCGCATCATCCAGGCGGGCGGCTTCGTGTCGGTGAACACGGGAAGCGCGATCGAGGCGAACTCGCTGCCGATTCCGAAGCCGGTGCAGGAACTGGCGATGGATGCGGCGGAGTGCATCCAGTGTGGTGCATGCGTCGCGCAGTGTCCCAACGGCGCGGGCCAGCTGTTTACTGCAGCAAAGGTCTCCCACCTCGGTCTGCTCCCGCAGGGACAGCCGGAGCGCTATTCGCGGGTGGTCAAGATGGTGGAGACGATGGAGTCGATGTTCGGCTCCTGCACGATGTTCCGCGAATGTGAAGCGGTGTGTCCGAAGGGTATTTCGACGGACTTCATCGCCCGCATGAATCGCGATTACATCGTGGCAAAGTTCAAGAGAGAGTAACGAGTGATGAGTGATGAGTGACGAGTGACGAGTGACGAGTGACGAGTGACGAGTGACGAGTGATGAGTGACGAGTGACGAGTGATGAGTGACGAGTGACGAGTGACGAGTGATGAGTGACGAGTGATGAGTGACGAGTGATGGCAAACACTCGTCACTCGCTACTCGTCACTTTCTTACTTTCGCAACCGTGTCCTTCGCCATCTTCAAATGCTCCTGCAGCGCCGGCAGCGTCTTTCCTGCCCACGCTTTGAGGTCGGCATCCCTGGCATCCTTCGACTGCTTCTCGAATTCTTTGACGACCTTTTCGTGATCGTCGGCCATCGCCTTCATGTAGGCCTTGTCGAAGTCTTTGCCTGATTTCTTCGAGAGATCGTCTGCGATTTTCTTGTGCTCGTCGTCGAGATCCGCCGGAAGGGTGACGCCTTTCGTCATGGCGAGTTGTTTCAATTCATCGTTCGCCTTCGAGTGATCGCTGACCATTTTGTCCGCGAATGCTTTGACCGAAGGATCGGTCGCCTTCGATTGCGCAGTCGTTGAAATCTGAACTTCGGCCATGCCGCCTTGCGCGGTCTTCGTGATGAAGTCCAGGTCGGCAGGATCGACGCTTGCGGCGGCTGTCGACGTCGTGGTCGTTCCGCTCGTGTCGTAAGTCGATGTCGTGCCGGACGTATCGCTGGCCGTCGTGCTCGTGCTCGCCGTTTCGTTGAGTGTGGTCGTTTCCTCGTTTTTCTTGCACGCCAGTGTGCTGATTACGAGTAGTGCTGCGAGAAATATGGGTAACTGCCTTTTCATCGTTCCTCCAACAAAGTTTTGCAGGCGGATGGGACCGGTGCAGGAAGTGCTCCAATTCGCGCGTTAGAATGAATACGGGTCCGAAATGTCCAGCAAGGCGGAGTTGCAGGGGATCGCCGCTGAATCTGCCAGGTTGTTCAAGGCGCCGGTGGCGTTGATCGGAGTGCTCGAGCCGGCACAGGAGAGCGTTCGCGCGATCTCCGGCTGGGACATCGAGGCATTGCCGCGTGCATGCTCATTCGCGGCGCTCGTGGCGGATTCGCAAGAAGTCGTGATCGCTGGAGACACCACGTCCGATGGGCGTCTCGCATCGCATCCGCTCGTCAAGGGCCAGCCCCATATTCGTTTCGCCGCGGTCGCTCCCATCGTCGACGACGGGCGTTTTCTGGGCGCCTTGACACTCCTCGACACCCAACCGCACGAAGTCGCGAACGATCAGGCGGCGCTGCTGCGTACGCTTGCGCGTTATGCGGCGCGCGTCCTCGTGTTCGATGAGCGAATCGACGAGAGCGAAGAACGCTTCCGCGATTTCTTCGATCGCATCCCCGAATTCGTGATGAGCATCAACGCCGAAGGGAAGCTGCTGCACGCGAACGAGGCGACGTTCGGCATCCTCGGCTACTCGTTCGAAGAACTGAAGAAGACTGCCATCACTCGCGTGATCGAGCCCGAATCGCGTGAGGCGTTCCGGCGCGCGTTCGGCGAAGTGTTCTCGTCGGGCAATCCTCAGACGGTCGAGACGATTTTCGTGACGAGCGCCGGGCGGCGCATCGATGTCGAAGGCTCGCTCTATCCGAAGCTCATCGATGATGTTCCGGTGCTCATTCGCGTGATGTTTCGCGACATCACGGAGCGCAAGCAGTTCGAGGCAGATCTCGGAAGTGCGCGTGACGCTGCGCTCGAGGCGGCGAGACTCAAGACGCACTTCCTCACGAATGTGAGCCACGAGATCCGCACGCCGATGAACGGCATCGTCGGGATGATCGACCTGCTCCTGTCGACCTCCCTCGATCCGACACAGCGCGACTATGCACATCAGGCACGATCCAGCGCGGAAGAGTTGCTGTCGATCGTCAACAACATCCTCTACGTGTCGAACCTCGAGGCCGGCGGTCTCGCCCCGGCGATGGTCGACTTCGATCTGCCGCGCACGCTGCAGCGAATCGTCGAGGTCCTCCAGGTCGGCGCGCTAGGCAAAGACCTCGACATTCGAATGGAGATGGACAAGGCCATCCCATCGATCGTGCGAGGACATCAGGGACGCTTGCGTCAGGTCATCACGAACTTGATGGAGAACGCGATCAAGTTCACGGAGGAAGGGCACATCGTGCTCGCCGTCTCACAACAGACGGAGACGGAAACGCATCGAGTGCTGCGGTTCGAAGTGCGCGACACCGGCCCGGGCATTTCGGCTGAGGATCGCCTGCTGCTCTTCGAGCGTTTCTCGCAGATCGATTCTTCGTCGACACGCCGCTTCAGCGGAATCGGCCTCGGGCTCGCAACTGCAAGGCAACTCGTCGAGACGATGGGCGGACTCATCGACGTCGAATCGGCCATTGGGACGGGGTCGACGTTCTGGTTCACAGTTCCGTTTCCGAAGCAGCTCGGCGCGCGGCGCCCGATCGTTTCGAGCGATCTCGAGTTTCGTGGCAAGCGCGTAATGCTCGTCGATCACTATCCGACCAGCCGTCAGATCGTGCGGCACTATCTCGAGACGACGTGGGAGATGCGCGTGGGCGAGGCGGAGTCTGCGGATGATGTGATCGCCGCGCTGCGACGCGAAACGGCGGCGGGTGATCCGTACCGCCTCGTGCTGTTCGACACCATGCACGACATGGATCCGCTCTCGTTCGCGCGCGAGGTCGCGTCGCGAAGCGAGATCGCGGGAACGAGTCTGGTTTTTCTTGCTTCCGATACGCGCGAGATCAATCAGGAGCGGCTGCGTGAGGCTGGTATTCAGGCATTCATCGCCAAGCCGGTTGGCCAGGCAGAGCTCTTCGATGCGATTACCGTAGCGCTTGCGCATGACGCGATCCCGCTCGTGAAGCTCGCTGCGCTGCAACAGGAGGACAAGCGTCCGGCGCCCCGCGAGATCTCCGCTGAGGAGCGGAAGGCGATTCGCGTGCTGCTGGCCGAAGACAATTTCCTGAATCGCAAGCTGACGATGAGTCAACTCGAGAAACTCGGCTACCACGCTGATTCCGTGGGCAACGGGAAGGAAGCATTGGAGGCCGCGATGCGAGGGGCGTACGACGTGATCCTCATGGATTGTCAGATGCCTGTGATGGATGGCTACGAGGCGACGATGGAGATCCGGCGGCGCGACAACGCGAATGGGACGCGGCGCCGCATCATCGCGATGACGGCGAACGCGTTGGAAGGCGATCGCGAAAAGTGTCTGGCGGCCGGCATGGACGATTACCTGTCGAAGCCTACACGGCACGAGGATCTCGAGAAGGCTCTGGCGCGCGCGGTTCTCTCCGTTACAAGCGCTTCGTGAGTGCTGCTGCAAGTCGTTCGTAATCGGCGAGCTCGTTGTAGAGCTGCGCCGAGACGCGCAGGATTCGCTTCGGCGGATGCGGCCACGGCACGAGCGGGACTTCGATGTGATCTTCGAAGAGCAACGTGTCTTGCAGCGGATCGCCGTAGAGCGATGGTGCTGTAAGCGCGTTGCCGTCGGGCAGTGGAATGGCCGCCATCGATCCGATCATCTCGTCGGGCGCGGGATGCTCGACCTGCAACGCTGAAGAGAGAAGATCGCGCGCGGCAAGTGCGAGGCTTCGATTGTGCTTCATCACTTCGAGCCATCCGCCATCGACGAGCGAAGCCATGTAGCGAATCGCCTCGGCCGAGGCGAGCCAGGCGGAAGGATCGTAGGTGCCGGTCCAGTCGAACTCGAGGTGATAGCGGCTTCGATCGCTGCGCGTGGAGTTCGCGCCGTGGCTGATCGCGACGGGGCGAAGCCCGAGGCGGCGATTCTTGCGCGCGTAGAGAAAAGCGGCGCCTTTCGGCGCGCAGACCCACTTGTGAAGATTGGCCGTGTAGTACGCCGCATCGAGCTCGCGCAGGTTCAAAGGCAGCATGCCGGGCGCGTGGGCACCATCGACCAGGACGTCGACGTTGCGTGACTTCAGCTCGGCGATGATCCGTTTGATGGGGAGGACGAGCGCGGTCTGACTCGTGACGTGGTCGATGATGAGGAGTCGCGTGCGATCGCTGACCTTCTCCATGATTCGCTCGACCGCGGCCTCGGATGACGCGATGGGGAAGGGGATCTCCGCGACCGCGACCTTGGCTCCAGCGAGGCCTGCGACATACTCGATCGCGTTGCGTGTCGCGTTGTATTCCTGATTCGTGACCAGCAGTTCGTCGTGTTTGTCGAGGTCGAGCGAGCGGAGCACGCCGTTGATTCCGGCTGTGGCATTCGGTACGAACGCGAGGTCCTCGGGCCCGGCACCGACGAAGTTCGCGAGCTCCTGGCGTGCGGCGTCGAGGAGAGGCTCGAGCTCGCGTACCATGAATCGCACCGGCTCGCGTTCCAGCTGCGCGCGAAACTCATCCTGCTTCGCGAGAATCGCGAGCGGCGTGGCGCCGAAGGAACCATGGTTGAGGAACGTGATCCCGGGGTCGAGAAGCCAGAGGTGTTTCATTGCGGGATTTGGCTAACCAGCCGTTGCACTCCTTCGGCAAAGATGTCGGGGCGAGTCAGGAGTGACACGACGAGGTGCCCCTCTGATTCGAAGTCGAAAAAATATCCCGGATGGACCGCGACGGAATGCCGTTCGATCAGACGAAGAGCGAGCTCCTCTTCCGGCTCGATGCTGGGGATGCGAAGGACTGCGGACCAGCCGCCCTCGACCGGCAGGATTCGCACACTCGGCGCGAGCTCGATCGCGCGCGTGAGCACGTCGAGGTTCAGGCGTGTCCGTGCGCGGATCGCATCGCGAATCGACGGGCCGATGCGCAGCAGGTCGTGCAGTGCCTCCTGCACGGGAGTGGACACCGACAGGTAATTGTCGGCAATCAACTCGAGCGCAGAGATCGCATCCGCGGCGCCCGGCCCGCTCACGCGAATCCAGCCGAGCTTCAGATGCGGCAGGCCGGCAGATTTCGAGAGACCTCCAAGCGTGAACGTCAGCACGTCGTCGCGCACCAGGCTCTGATGCCCGGAATCATCGAGCGCGTAGTCGAAGAAGACTTCGTCCGAAATGATCGGGCGATTGAACGCAGCCAGTGATTCCTGCTCCTGCGGCGCGACGTACGAGCCGGTCGGATTGTTGGGATTGACGACGATGATCGCGCGCGTGCGCGGCGTCATCGCCTGTTCGATGTGTGCCGATTCGATCTCCCAGCGGCGATGAAGCTCGAGCGGGAACGAGCGCAGCTCGATCAACTCGAGCGTTGCCAGATGTTCAAGGAGCGGATACGACGGCGTGGCAGTCAGCACGGCGTCGCCGGGATCGGTCAGCAGCTTGAACAGATATCCGTAGGCTTCGCTGGTGCTGGCCGTAATGACGAGATTCGCAGCATCGCATCGGAGGTGACGGGCGACGGCTTCGCGCGCGGAGGGGATGCCGAGCGGATGCGGATCGTAAGCAGCACGGGCTGCACGCGCGAATGCTTCGCTGAGCTCATCAAGCGGATATGCGATGCCCGCGCGTGTCGGATTCGACTCCGTCAGATCGAGCAGGCCCGAGCATGAAGCGCGTGCAATCGCGAGTCGATTCGACGGCGCGTTCCAATGCGCGCGGCGTGAGAAGGTCATTCAGCGCGCGATCGTATCAGTGCAGGAGATCGGCGTTGACTCCGTCTGCGGAGGCATCGTTGCGCGGGCTTCCTGCATCGTCTTCGCCGCCTCGCTGCAATCGCCTTTTGCGGCGAGTATGCGCGCGAGCGTGTCGAGCACGACCCAGGTGTCCGGCCCTTTCTGCGCCACTGCCTCACGTGCGAACGTTTCGGCTTCGGGCAGCCTCTTTTCTTCGAGGAGCAGCCACGCGAGGTTGTTGAGTGCGTCGCGCGATGCGGCGTCGAGTTTCAGCGCGTGGCGAAATGCCTCTTCCGATTCGCTGCGATGACCGAGCTTCATCTCGACGTTGCCGAGGTTGGTCCAGGCGAGGATGGAGTCGGGGTGCTGCGCGAGAAGCTTGCGGTATTCCGATGCGGCGCCTGCAGTGTTGCCATTTTCCTCGAGTGCGACTGCTGCGCGAAGGAAGGACGCGGCCGGATCGCGTGGATGGATGAGGATCGCGGCGTGACCGCCTCCGTCCCAGGCTTTCTCGAGGCGATCGAAGGTCGTCCAGCGTGCCTTCGCATCGCCGAACTGCGTGCGGATCAGGCCGCGCTCGGCATCGAGTCCGTCGACGACGATGTAGTGGAAGAAGTCGAACTGCCGGCCGAAGGAGTCGATCACACGCAGCATCAGGATCGCGGGATGACCGTTGCGAAGTTCGTTTTCGATGAGTGCGCGGTCGCCGGTGACGAGCGTGGCGTCGAAGCCCTTGCTGCGCGCCGCGAGGAGTAAGTCGATCGTCAGGACGCCGCCTCGCATCTTGGGAAGCGACGCATCCCACGTCTGCATGCTCGTCGTCTCGCCGTAATGTTGGAGCACCGTGGCGAGAGAACCTGCGCCGCATGACTCGATGCCCCATTTCAGTTGAGGCACGTCAGGGATGACCACGGCGGACGGAGATGCATGCTGCGAGCGGGGCGTGATGGTGATGCAGGAGACGGTCAGCAGGCAGCAGGCAGCGGGCAGCAGTGTGGAGACGAGTCGGGCGAGCCAGTTGCTCGCCCGAGACGAAGACCGCGGTTCGTTCACGACAGTGCGATGACGAGGACGAGAGCAGCGAGTGCACCGATCCCGATCCAGATCCATTCCTGCTGCGTGAGACCTGCGGCCTGCAGCTGGTTCAGATTCTGGGCGAGCTGGTGAACATCCTGCGGCGACAGCTGCGCCAGGCGGTCATTGACCTGCGCCTGGGTGAAGCCGTGCTGCGTGAGGACGGCAGCGACCTGATCGTTGGCCGCGACATCGCGGATCAACGCGAGATCCGCAGCGCGCGAATCAATGCTCTGATTCGGCGCGGTCTTCGACGGCATCGGCCCTGCGAACGCCGGGACCGCCGCGATCACGACGAGAAAGAAAACAACCAACAGCGATTTCTTCACGACAACCTCCTTAAGTAGCGGCGATCCACTCGGACGCCGATTCGAAGATGGAGACTCAGCAAGAGGCGGACCAGCCTAGACAGCAGGCAGCAGGCAGCAGACCGCAGGCAGAAGGATCGCGTATCGTTTTCTCCTCCTGCTGTCCGCTGCCTGCTGCCTGCACTCTGCTACTCTTTTGCACTCCCATGATCCGCTTCGAAGACATCCTCGACAAGATCGAGAGTTACAAACCCGATTACGACGAGGAGCTGCTTCAACGCGCTTACATCTTTTCAGCGCGCGAACATCGCGGGCAGGTGAGGAGCTCGGGCGAGCCCTATCTCATTCATCCGCTGAATGTCGCGTACATTCTCGCGGACATGCGGCTCGACGAAACGTCGATTGCTGTCGGACTGCTGCACGACGTGCTGGAAGACACGCTCACCACGAAAGAGAAGCTGCAGGAAACCTTCGGCAACGATGTGGCGGAGCTCGTCGATGGTGTGACGAAAATCTCGCGCTACGCGTACGTCTCGAAGGAAGAACAGCAGGCCGAGACATTTCGAAAGATGTTGCTGGCAATGGTCGGCGATCTTCGCGTCGTGCTCGTGAAGCTCGCGGATCGCCTGCACAACATGCGGACGCTGCAGTACCTGCCGGAGGAGCGGCGCCACGCGATTTCCAAAGAAACCCTCGAGATTTACGCGCCGATCGCCAACCGGCTCGGCATGGGCAAGGTGAAAGCCGAGCTCGAGGACTACTCGCTGCAGCATCTGCATCCGCGCGAGTACGACGAGTTGTCGAAGACGGTGGCGGAGAAACTCGCGGTATCGGGCGACCTCGTCGATCGCATCAAGAACACCCTTGCGCTGAGGCTGCGTGAGAACGGGATCGACTGCGAAGTGTACGGGCGCGTGAAGTCGATGTTCTCGATCTGGGCAAAGTTGCGCAGGCAGGAGACCGACATCGGTCAGGTTTACGACTACCTTGCCTTTCGCATCATCACGCCATCGATCAAGGATTGCTATGGCGCACTCGGATTCGTGCATCAGATGTGGCGTCCCGTTCCGGGCCGCATCAAGGACTACATCGCGATGCCGAAGCCGAACCTCTATCAGTCTCTGCATACGACCGTGGTGGCGGAGAAGGGTCAGCCGTTCGAAGTGCAGATCCGCACGCGCGAGATGGATCTGATCGCGGAGCAGGGCATCGCGGCGCACTGGAAGTACAAGGAAGGCCGAGTCGGTGCTCACGACGATGACAAGAGTTTTCTCTGGCTGCGGCAGCTCGTCGAGCAGCAGCAGGAGATCAAGGATCCGCGGCTGTTCCTTCATTCTCTGAAGATCGATCTCTACCCTGACGAGGTCTACACATTCACGCCGAAGGGCGACGTGTTCGCATTTCCGCGCGGTGCGACGCCGCTCGACTTCGCGTACCGCATCCACACAGACGTGGGCCACCGCTGCGTGGGCGCACGTGTGAACGGGAAGCTGGTGCCACTCAGGACACCGCTGAAGAACGGCGACATCGTCGACATCCTGCAGGGCAGCTCGCAGACGCCGAGCCGCGAATGGCTGAACATCGCGGTGACCTCGCGCGCGCGGCACAAGATCCGTCACTGGCTGAATACGGAACAGAAGCATCGTTCGATCGAGCTTGGGCGGAAGCTGATCGAAAAAGAGTCGAAGCGATACAAAGTGCAGTGGCGCAAGCTCGTCGCGGAGAACGCCCTCGATGGGGTGCTTTCCGAGCATGGACTCGCGCGCCTCGACGATCTCTACGCGGATGTCGGCTACGGCAAGGTCTCCGCAAGATCGGTCGTCGAGCGATTCGCGACGGATGAGGTGAAGGAAAAGGGACCGGCTGCGGAAGCGGGTGTGCTGCAGCAGGCGGTTCGCAGGATTTTCCCGTTCACGTCGTCATCGCAGACGATCAAAGTACGCGGCTATGACGATTTGCTGACGTATCTAGCTAAGTGCTGCAATCCGCTACCGGGGGAGCCGATTGTCGGTTACGTCACGAGAGGCAAGGGTGTGGCGGTTCACAGCGCGAATTGTCCGAACGTGAAGAATCTGATGTTCAACCCCGACCGCGAGATCGAGGTCGAATGGGCCGACCAGCGGCAGAGCCAATTCCAGGTCGAGCTGGAGGTCGTCGCGGAGGATCGTCAGGGGATACTGGCGCGAGTCATCTCGACGATCTCGAATTTGAAGACGAACATTCGTCATCTCGAGACGCGAACGGGAGACGGACGTGCGACGATCGATCTTGCGCTGGAGATTGCCGACCTCAAGCACCTGGAGAAGGTGACCAAGTCGATCGGCGTGGTGGATGGTGTGATCCGCGTCGAGCGGCGCTACAACACAGGCCGCCACGCTACGGCATGAGGATTCGAGGCGCTGGGCGCTGGGCGCTGGGCGCAACGAGAAAATTGTTCTCTGCGCCCCGCGCCTAGCGCCTCGCGCCAGCGGCGTGGGGCCGCTTAGCGCGCGGCTTTCTGGATCTTGCCGGTGCGGATGCAGCGAGTGCAGACCTGCATGCGGCGAACCGCCGTGCCGAGCTTGACGCGCACACGCTGGAGATTTGGCATCCAGCGGCGGCTCGAAACGTTGTGAGCATGGCTCACACGATTACCGAACACTGGTGTCTTACCGCAAACTTCACACATCTTGGCCATCTGAAACTCCTCAAATAACGGAAAGGGGGTGGATTGTAACCGTGCTCTGATTCGTGTGCAACTGTTCTGCGCGTCCGATTCGGGCAAACACGCGTAATCGTTCCACTTATCTAATTCCGGTAGAGTTGACACCGCCATTTAAACGTTGTAATTTCGGTCCACCTTTCAAAACTCCGGAGCCAGCGAGAAGTGAGTGAGATGGATGGGGTGAGCGGTGTTCTTCTCAAAGAGCAAAAATGTTGTCGGCCTTGATATTGGCTCCTCAGCAATCAAGCTCGTCGAGCTGAAGGAGAAAAAGGGCGGACAGTTCCAGCTCGTCAAACTTGGCATCGAGCGGCTATCGCCTGAGGCCATCGTCGACGGGTCGATCATGGATTCCTCCATGGTCGTGGAGACGATCCAGCGCCTGAACGCGGATCAAAGCGTAAAGAATTCCAATTACGCGACGTCTCTGTCGGGACACTCCGTCATCATCAAGAAGATCAGTCTTCCGTCGATGTCGCCGGAAGAACTGGCGGAGTCGATTCAATGGGAAGCTGAGCAGTACATCCCATTCGACATCAACGATGTGAATCTCGATTACGTCCCACTCACCGCACCAGGGTCGGGCGAAAACGTCGAAGTGATTCTCGTCGCCGTCAAGAAAGAGAAGATCAACGACTACACGTCGGTGATCAGTCAGACCGGCAAGCTTGCCGTGCTCGTCGATGTCGACGCCTTCGCGTTGCAGAACGCGTACGAAGCGAACAACGACGTCGAAGAGGGGAAGGTGCTCGCGCTCTGCAATGTCGGAGCGTCGGTGACGAACGTGAACGTGATGTCGAGCGGGCAATCGCTCTTCTGGCGCGATATCACGTTCGGAGGCAACCAGTACACGGACGCGATTCAGCGCGAGCTGTCGCTCTCGTTCGAACAGGCCGAGGAGCTCAAGCGCGGCAACGCGGTCGGCGACTACACCATTCAGCAGGTCATCCCCATCCTCAACTCGGTCTCAGAGGATTTCGCGGGCGAGCTTCGCAAGACGCTCGACTTCTTCACCGCGACCTCGGGCGCGGACCGCGTCGACGAGATCGTTCTCGCTGGCGGCGGATCCGGAGTGTTGAACCTCGACGCAATTCTGCGCGACAAGTTCGGCATTCCCGTATCGATCCTCGATCCCTTCCGTCGTATCACCGTTGACGAGAGTCAATTCAACCCCGAGGAGCTGGCCGAGATTGCTCCGAGTATGGCGATCGCTGTGGGCCTCGCCATCCGGAGGGTGGGGGACGCTTGATCAAGATCAACTTAGTGCGGGAAGGGCGTGCGGTTCGCGGCGGTGGCGCTGCGCCGGCTGCAGCTCCGTCTGGAGCAGGTGGTGCTGGTGGAAACATCAACAACATCATCGCGATCGGCCTGTTTTTGGCAGCCGCGATCGGTGCCGGTATCTGGTGGTTCACGAAGAACAACGAGCTGAAGAGCAAGCAGGACCTCGTAAGCAGTAAACAGGCCGAAGCACAGAAGCTCGAAGCGATCATCAAGGATGTCGAGAACTATCAGAAGCGGAAAGACAGCCTTCAGAAGCGCATCGATCTCATCAACCAGTTGAAGCAGAACCAGAAGGGTCCGGTCCGTGTGATGGATCGGATCAGTCAGGATCTTCCGGACCTCGTCTGGCTGGACCGGTTGACACTCGGTCCGGGGACCGTAGCGCTCAACGGACGGGGTTTGAACCCGAATGCGATCGCGAACTTCGTCGACAACGTCAAGAACGATCCGCTGTTCGACGAACCAGAAGTTGGTTCGGTGTCGATGGTGAGTGTGATTCCGCTGGTCTACAGCTTCGACATGCAGTTCCACTACAAGTACGCGCAGGCTGGTGCCGCAACGGGTGCAACCGGAGCGACAGGCGCGACATCGACTGCTGGAGCGGCAGGCGCTGCTCCGGCCGGAAAGAAGCCGTAGGAGGAGTCGATGGCGAACCTCTCAATGAACGACAAGCCCTGGTGGGTCGGCGCCATCGTCGGCGTCGTCCTCGCCGGCGGAATCGTCTACGGCGTGAAGGCCTGGCAGATCGATGAATTCGATCGGAAGATCCGCGAGGCCGACGCGAACATCGCGGAGCTCGACAAGAAGATCGAACAGGGACGCGCGGCCGAGCGCAAACTCCCCCAGTTCCGGGAGGAAGTGAAGCGCCTCGAGCTCGAGCTCGAGAAGTTGCGCCGCATTCTGCCCTCCACGCGTAATACGGAAGAGATCATCAAGAAGATCAAGTCGCTCGTCGACCAGGGCGACTTCATTCTCGGCCGCCTGACGTTCCCGAAACTCGGGGGCGCATCGGGAGCCGAGCCGTACGCGGAATGGCCGATCAGCATCAGCGTCACGGGCCGCTACCACAATCTTGCGCAGCTGTTCAACCGGCTGAGCAACTTCTCGCGCATCATCAACGTGGAGTCGGTCACGATCAACGCTCTGCCAGTCCAGATCGAAAAGACGATCGGTGTGGATTTCGTGGCCAAGACGTTCGTCTACGTCGAACCGAAAGATGCGGCGCCTCCAGTGAAGGCAGGTGGCAAGTGAGAAGAGAGATGAAATCGATTCGCTACGCACTTCTCTTCAGCGGCTTCGCCCTGCTGATTGCCATCACCGTGCTTGCGCAGACGAACACGTCGACGACGGGTACGGCTGCGACATCGACTTCGGGAACGACGGCCACGACGTCGACAGCGGCCACGTCGTCGGGCAGCGGTGGAAACGTACAGCAGAGCCTGCAGGAAATTCTCGAAGAGCCGGCGACCGGCGAGACGTATCACTACGATCCGCAAGGGCGCCGAGATCCATTCCAGTCGCTGGTCGGTCCGAAGATCGCGCAATCGAACAAAGACAAGCCGCCTGGACCGCCGGGCTTCCTGATCGACGAGATCAAGCTTCAAGGTGTGATCAAGACGAAGCAGGGCCTCGTCGGAATGATCAACGGGCCCGACAACAAGGGATACCTCATTCACGTAGGCGACAAGGTTCTCGATGGTGAAGTGATTCGCATTACCCCCTCCTCCGTGGTATTCCGGCAGGAGGTCAATGATCCAACTCGAATCGAGCGCTACCGCGAGGTGGTCAAGGATCTGATTCCCGAGCCGGCGAAGAAATGATGGAGCGGGTCCAGGTCAGGGGCTGCGTGGAGGGTGAGATGGTGAAGGTGGGACGTATGAGAAGAGCAAACCGATTCCTGCTGATGGCGGGCTTGCTCGCGATCATCGCGAGCACTGCGGATGCCTCGCTTTGGCGCCGGCATAAGAACGACGCACAGCCGGCTAATGCCGCGCAGACAGCGGTGAATGCTGATCCAGCGGTGATGTCGCTGACTGCCGTCGAGATCGATGGCGGGCGCATCGTGCTGCACACCAGTGCGACACCGGCGTATACCTCCTACAGTCCATCACCGGACGTGTTCGTCGTCGATCTATCGGCGACGAGCAAGGCTGCCGAGCTGGCGATTCCGACCTCCCTCCCGGCCGGATTGGCTTCGGTAGCAGCCGAAAACGCCGTTGAAATGGGTACCCGTCTGACGCGCGTCACGTTCCGACTGAGCCAGTCGATGACTCCCACCGCATCGGCCACGGAGAATTCGGTCGTCGTCATGCTGCCGTCAGCCATGAGCAGCGTCGAAGACGCAGCCCCACAGATTCCGGTCAAGCCGGTTGAAGTCGTGGAAACTGTACACAACGAACCCGTGGCTGAGCCGGTGGTGACTTCGGCTCCGATCGAGCCCGTCGCTGTCGCGGACTCCCGCCCTCTGCCGAAAGCCAAGAAACTGAAAGACGTTGCCGCGGCCGGTTCGGCCGTCCGCATCACCGGCGATGGCGAGCTTTCGTACAAGTCATTCCAGCTGGCGTCGCCGGATCGTGTCGTCATTGACATCACCGGCGTGCGCAATGCGGTCACCAGGAAGGCGATCGCCGTCAACGACCAGATGATCAAAGGTGTGCGCATCGGGCAGTTCTCGTCCGATGTGATTCGTGTTGTCGTCGATCTCAACGGCAAGACCACCTACGACGTCGCGCGCAACGGTGAGAATCTCGTCGTCACGTTTGGCGGCGCGCAGGCTCCGCCGTCGATGATGGCGAAGTCGGTCGTGCCGGAGAAGGCTGCTGTTCCGGAGCCTGTCGCTGCGACCGTCAAGAACGATTCTGCAGCGGATGTTCGAACGCAGGTTCCGGTGATCGCCGAAAACGCTCCGACGTGGAAGATGCCGGAGCGCGCGTCGAAAGGCGCGAAGTCGGTCATCACGGCTCCCGCGACGCAAAGCGCACCGGATACGACGACACCGGCCACGAAGAAGAAAGGCAAGAATCTCACTCCGACCAGCGCGACGTCACCCGCGTCCGCGGCTGCAGGCACCGGTTCGGAAGACGTATTTGGTGAACAGACGACCTCCTCGTCAGGCGGACGCGAGACGACGCTCGGTGCGGGCGCCATGTCGACGGGCGGGGGCGGCCGCACGCTGAGCGCGGCGGGACGTGTCTACACCGGTGAGCCGATTTCTCTGAACCTCAAGGATGCGGACATCAAGGATGTGCTCCGCACGTTTGCACAACTCACGGGTCTCAACATCGCAGTCGATCCGGATGTAGGCGGCAGTGTCACGGTCGACTTCATTGACGTGCCGTGGGATCAGGCGCTCGATCTGATTCTCCGGCAGAACGGCCTCACGTATGTCCTCGAGGGCAACGTGATGCGTGTAGGAAAGATCGATCGCCTGGCATCTGAGACCGCGGCGCAGCGGCGCCTGGCGGATGAAGAGCGGTTGAATGTTCCGCTGCAGACGGTCAGCTTCCTGCTCTCCTATGCGAAGGCATCAGAAATTCAGGGGCTTCTTCGCGAACTGGCGTCGCCTCGCGCGCGGATCATCGTCGATCAGCGTACGAATCAGTTGATCATCAGCGAGATCCCTCAGTATCTGCAGACCATGCGCAATCTCATCGACTCGATCGATGTGCCGACCAAACAGGTCGTCATCGAAGCGCGCATCGTAGAGACGACGAAGAACTTCCTGCAGCAGTATGGTTTCTCATGGGGCTTCCGCGGATCGCTTGATCCTGCGCTCGGAACAGGCACGGGTCTCGTGTTCCCGAACTCCGTTGGCATCGTAGGCGGACCGTTCAATTTTGGTCCAGGCAATCCGATCATCTCGCTCTCCATGAGCGACGTGCTGGGCACGTTCAATCTCGACTTCGCGCTCAACGCCGCCGAAGCAGAGGGTCTGGTGAAAGTCGTTTCTGCACCGAAGGTGACGACTCAGAACAATCAAGCCGCTGAGATCCAAAGCGGTTTCCAGATTCCTTATCAAACGCGCGTGAACTTCACGACGACGATTACCTATGTCGATGCCACGTTGCGCCTGTCGGTCACCCCGCAGATCACCGAGGCGGGCACTGTGATCATGGAAATTCAGGTTCAGAAGAACGAGCCGGCGACCGGTCTCGCGGTCGAAGGTGGAGCGGGTACGCCTCTGTCGACGCGCCAGGCGAGAACCAAGCTCATGGTTCGCGACGGTGGTACGTCGGTCATCGCCGGAATCTATCAGACGAAGGACAACAGCTCACAGACGCGGCTGCCTTTCGTACATCAAATCCCTGTGATCGGGAATCTGTTCAAAACGCACAACATCTCGTCAACGCATGACGAACTATTGATCTTCATTACGCCGCGCATCGTGCGGTCGTGAGATGCGGCGAGGGTAGAGAGGCTGGAGGACGTATGAAGAGAGTGGCAAAAAGATGGATTCTCGCCGCGGTCGCATTGGCGTTTGCGTGCAGCGGTGATCTCAACCGGAATTCCTCGCCGGTGGATCTCGTGGTGACCAACACGCAGAATCTCGGCCAGATCGATCTAAAACCAGGGGCGACCAACTGTAACCAGGATGTCGGAACGATCCTGATTCAGGCGATCGTCAAGAACGCGAGCACCGCGGACAATCGATTCAACGACGTGCGGATCTCGCGTTACCGCGTGTCCTATACGCGCACGGATGGCGGTCACGCGGTTCCCGCGACGTTCGTACGCACCACGGACTCGCTGATCACCGCGAATGGCGGCTCGACCGCACTTTCGAAATTTCTCGTCGTCGATGGGGACGCGCTGACGCAGGCGCCGTTTGCCGCACTGCAGCCGCAGAACGGTGGTCGCGATCCGGAGACGAATCGACCCGTCGTGAAAATGGATGTGAATGTCGAGATCTTTGGTCAGACGCTGGCCGGAGAAAATGTTTCGGGAGCCACGCACTTCCCGCTCGACTTCTGTTTCGACTGCGGTGGTTGCGCGTAACAGGGGGCCCAACATGAAAACGATCAGAGACAAGAACTACCTGTTAGCGCTGCTGGTGCTGCTCGCTGTGTTCGCCGCGTGCAAAGGTGAATCGCCCACGGCGCCTTCGCCGGGCGGCGGTGGTGGCTCGACGACGCCGCCACTCGGTTCCACCCTGACGCTCACGGCAGCGAACCCGAATCCGCAGGTGAGCACGCAGACCACTGTCACCGCCAGCGCGACGACCAATGGCAGCCCCGTTCCGAACGGAACGGCTGTGGAGTTCTCGACGAACTTCGGTACGTTCGCTGAGACTGGAACGTCGTGTGACACCACCACCGGAGTGTGCAAGGTTCTGCGCACCACGACGAATGGTGTTGCGACCGTGACCCTGACTTCTTCAGTGGCCGGCTCAGCAACTGTGCAGGCGGTCGTCAACAATGTACTCCGGACGACGACTGTCACGTTTTCTCCCATCCCTCAGAAAACATGTCCGCCTGATTGCCCCGTAACTCCGACATCGATCACGAGCATCTCGCCTGCGTTCGGCAACCCTGCTGGCGGAACGACCGTGACGATTACAGGTGTGAATCTCAAGGCTCCAGTGCGCGTCTTCTTCACGCCAACGGATCCCGGCGCAACTCCGAAGGAAGCCTTCGTCGTCTCGCGAACTGACACGCAGATCGTCGTGACCTCGCCGCCGATTAACCTCGGTACCGGCCAGACGAAGGCGGTCGATATCACGGTCGTGACTCAGGCAGGAACGAGCACGGAGTTGCCCGTGAAGTCACCGACGCAGTTCACCTATCAGCTCGAGGTACTCACACCGACGATCACTACGATCAGTCCTGCTTCAGGTCCGATCGATGGTGGTACGAACGTGGTGATCTTCGGTGACGGCTTCCAGGCACCTGTGCAGGTGTTTGTCGGTAGCGCCGAAGCCAGGGTTCTCACGATCAAATTCAAGGAACTGACGATCGTGACACCCGCGGCAAGTGCAACGACGGGCGGTGGCTCGGGTGTCGTAACCGGGCCGGTTGACATCAAGGTCATCAACATCAATTCGAACAAGAGCGCGACGTCACCCACCCAGTTCCGCTATGTACAGAAGGCAGTCATCACCTCGTTTGGTCCTACGCAGGGGCCGGCGTTCGGTGGACAGCAGGTGACGATCGACGGAGCGGGCTTCAATGATCCGGTGGCCGTTTCCATCGGAGGAATCTCGGCTCAGCCGATTCGCGTGAGTGCCACGGAGATCGTTGCAATTACAGGAAGCCTGCTCTCGCCCTGCGCTGGCTCCTCAGGCCCCGTAATTGTGACGAACGTCGATAACGGGGATAGCGCCACGAGCGTTGCTTCTTATGCGTTTATCGCGGCGAAGCCCATCATCACGAACATCAATCCCAAGGTCGTCACGGCTGGCAACAACGTGACGGTCACGGTGGCAAATCCGGGTGCGGGCCTCATTCGGTTCTTGCTTGGGACCGATACGGTGTTCCCCAACCCTGGTTCGTTGACGGCTACGCAAGCCGAAGGGCCCATCAGTTTCGTCATGGTCGCGCCGACGCCGTCCACCTTCCCGTCGGTGGCTTGTACCGTCAGCGGAATTACAGGAACGCAGCAGGGTCCAGCCCCTGTCGCGGTCACGTTCACCAACGTCACGACATCGTGTACGGATACAGTGAACAACGGACTTTCCATCGGACCTTCAGGCGCGAATCTCTGCGTCCTTCCGCCGCAGTCGAGCGCGGCTCCGGCCAACAATACAGCGCTGAACGAAGGCAGCAGCACAGTCGGAATGCCTTCTGCAACTACGCGCACAGTGACGTTCACGAACAATCCGGTCGGGGGTGCGTCTGTTTCGCCATTGACAGTTTCGGCCGCGATCACCGGGACCAATGCTGGTGATTTCGCGGTCAATCCGGCATCGGCCACGATCAATTCGGGGAATTCGACAGGGTTCACGGTGACGTTCACTCCAACCGCAACGGGGGCGAGGAGCGCGACACTCACGTTCACGACGAATGATCCCGCCAAACCGACGTACACCTATCCGCTCTCGGGTACCGGTCTGTAAGTCTCATTCACATCGAGTCACGCTATGACCGCCCCCTGAAAAGGGGGCGGTCTCTTCTGGTAGGAAAGAATTCAGGCGAGATGGCACAGCCCGTCACAAATCCGAAGATCGACGAACTTCGGGGCCGCCTCAAAAGCGATCCGAAGAGCCGGCTTTTCTATCCGCTGGCCGAGGAGCTGAGAAAGGTCTCGCAGTTCAATGAGGCGGAGCAGGTTCTTCGTTCAGGCCTCGCGAATCATCCAACGTATCTTTCCGCGTGGGTGAGTCTCGGCCGCGTGTTGCGCGAGATAGGCGCGAACGATGGCGCAGTCGAGGCGTTGACGAAAGCACTTCAACTCGATCCTGGCAACGTTGTCGCCGCTCGGCTTCTTGCGGATGCCTATCTCGCGCTCGGCGATAAAATCGAAGCAATCAAGAAGTACAAGCTCGTGCATGCACTCCTTCCGGCGGATGAGGGACTCGAAGGAGTCATCGAGCGTCTGGAGCTCGAGCTCCACCCACCAGCACCAGCCCCGCTCTCCGATTTGCCGCCCGACGAAGTGCTGACGACTTCGCAGGAAACATCGGTTCAGGAACCGTCATCTGCCCCCGACGAAATGCCATGGTCGACGGAATCGGCGGAGCCGTCTGGACATGCGGAGCCGGCTGCACATACAGAGAGCCCGTTCGAAGAGCCTCTTGCGTACAGTGCGAATGCGTTTGCAATCGAGCAACCGGCGGCGATGCATGTCGAACCCGCTCCCGAGAGCGCAGAAGTTTCCTCGGACGTGCCTGAAGAGACCGAGATCGTTTCCGCGTATGAGTCACAGGAATTGTTTGCACCGACTCCGGCGATGTCGGGCAGTAGAGACGAAGAGGAGGAGCGCGTCGAGGTCGGAATCGCCTCGGAGTCTCCGTTTCCTCTTACGACGGAACTGCAACCTCCGACCGCCGATGACTTCGCGAAGACGATCACGATGGCAGATCTCTACGCGAAGCAGGGGCTCGTGGACGAAGCGCGCGATATCTACGAGGATATTCTCGCCAGAGATCCGAACAACGAAGCAGTGCGAGCGAAAGTCGACGCGCTGAGCTCTGCTTCAGCTGTGGAACCGCCGCCATCGGAAGACGAGATGCCTTTTGACGAGCGGGAGAGAGAGCCCGAACCGGAACCTGTGGTCGCTGCGTCAGCCTCCTTCGGGGCGGCAGGAGGGAATCCCAGGATCGCGCGTCTGGAACACTGGCTGGCGAAGATCGCAAGGAGAGAGAGTGGCCGAGTTTAGACAGGTCCTCGCAGGGATCCGTGCTCGTGTCGAAGGGACACTGGCCGTGAGTCTGATCGGATTGGACGGGATTGCCATCGACTCGATCAACCCCGAGCGTGTGCCACTCGACGTTCTCGGCGCGGAGTTCGGCGGATTCGTGAAGTCGATCCGCCCGAATCCGGAGTTGGACACCGGAGAAGTGCTACAGTTCTCCCTCGTCACTGAGAGGTACATCACGTTTCTTTCATCCGTGACGCCGGAGTACTTCATTCTGCTCGTCCTCCGGCCTGACGGAAACTACGGCCGCGCGCGCTTTGAGCTCGCTCGGGCGAAGGTTCTTCTCCGCGACGAATTGATCTGAGAGGCAGCGATTTGAATCTTAAGGAAATCCTCGAGCTCATCGACAAGGTCGCGGACCGTGGCATCGCCGGCGTAGAAATCGAGCAGGCGGGCACGAAGGTGCGCATTGAAGGGAAGGCCGCCCAGCCTCAGGTCATCCACTCATTCGTGGCTGGCGACATGAAGCAGACGGACACGCCGTTGATGCCGGCCATCCCGATGCACGCACTGCCCCCGTCAGGGGGTGCATCAGTTCCGGACAAACCCGTCATCGATGCACCGAAATCGAACTTGCACATCATGTCGTCGCCGATCGTCGGTACGTTCTATCGCCAGCCTGCACCAGACTCCGACCCTTTCATCCAGGTCGGTGATCGCGTGAGAAAAGGGCAGATCATCTGCATCATCGAGGCGATGAAGCTGATGAACGAGATCGAGTCGGACGTCGACGGAGTCGTGCGCGAGATCTATCCGCAGAACGCCCAGGCCGTCGAATTCGGCGAGCCGCTGTTCGGTATCGAGGTCTGATCCAGCGATGATCTCGAAGGTTCTCATCGCCAATCGAGGCGAGATTGCGCTGCGCATCATCCTCGCCTGCAAGGAACTGGGGCTCAAGACGGTCGCTGTTCATTCGATGGCCGACCGCGACGCACTGCACGTCCGTTATGCCGACGATGATGTCTGCATCGGGCCTGCCGCGTCGAAACAGTCGTATCTCAATATGTCGAGCATCATCTCCGCCGCAGAGATCACGGGCGCTGATGCGATTCATCCTGGATACGGATTTCTCGCGGAGAACGCGACGTTCGCCGAGATCGTCGGCGAATGTCAGATTACCTTCATCGGCCCGGCACCCGACGCCATCCGCCGGATGGGCGACAAAGCAAAGGCACGCGAGACCGCGAAAAACGCAGGTGTGCCGATTCTGCCCGGTAGCGACGGGCCGCTCCGATCAGTGGATGAGGCGCGCGAGGTCGCCGCCGCAATCGGATTTCCGGTGATTCTCAAGGCTTCCGCAGGCGGCGGTGGGCGCGGCATGCGTATCTGCAATGACGAAACGGAACTGCAGAGTGCCTACGAGACCGCGCGCAGCGAGGCGGAACGCGCCTTTGGTGTTGCGGACGTTTATCTGGAAAAGTATCTCGAGCGCCCGCGTCACATCGAGATTCAGGTGTTTGGCGATTCGCACGGAAGAGTCGTTGCGCTCGGTGAGCGTGACTGCTCGATCCAGCGCCGCCATCAGAAGCTGATCGAAGAATCGCCTTCGCCGGCGATCACGGATGAGATCCGCCGGAAGATGAGTGCCGCGGCGGTGAAGTTGTGCGAAGCCGTCAACTACGTGAATGCCGGAACGATCGAGTTTCTCTTTCAGGATGGCGAGTTCTATTTCATGGAGATGAACACGCGCATTCAGGTCGAGCACCCAGTGACTGAAGAGGTGACGGGAATCGATCTCGTGAAAGAGCAGATCCGTGTCGCAGCGGGCGATCATCTTTCCGTTCCGCAAGGCGAATTCCGCCTGCGCGGTCATGCGATGGAGTTCCGCATCAATGCCGAGGATCCAGTGACGTTTGCGCCGCACCCGGGAAAGATCAAAGAGTTCCATCTGCCGGGCGGCCCCGGCGTGCGGGTCGACACCGCCGCCTATCGCGACTACGTCATACCGCCTCATTACGACTCATTGATCGCGAAGCTCGTCGTCAAAGGAAAGGATCGAATGGAGACGCTGGCGCGTGCCCGCCGTGCGCTCGAGCAGTTCATCGTCGAAGGAGTAAAGACCTCGATCCCTTTGCATCGTCAGATCATCGCGAATGAGAAGTTCATCAATGGCGATTTCTCCACGAAGTTCATGGAGACGTTTCTGAGAGGCTGAGTCCGCGTCGCGAACGAGACGCCCCCGGCCTTCTTCTGTTACCCTTTTCCGGGTTCGATCAGCCAATGAAGATTTATCTCGTCGGGTTCATGGGAGCCGGAAAGACCACCATTGGTCGCGAGCTGGCGGCTCGCGTCGAAGCTCCCTTTTTCGATCTTGACGAACTCGTGGAAGCTGCAGAGAAGATGACGATCAAGGACATCTTCGCTCAACACGGCGAGCCATATTTCCGCAAGCGCGAGCGTGACCTGCTGCGGTCGACACGGAACCTCGAGCATGGTGTGATCGCAACGGGCGGCGGGACCTTCACGTTCGACGAGAACATTCAGTTCATCCAATCGGAAGGACTGTCCGTATTTCTCTCTGCTCCTTATTCGCTGCTGCGGAGCCGCATCAACGACAAGGCGGGGGAGCGTCCCTTGTTTCGTGATGATCTCGCAACGCACGAGCTGTACGCGAATCGCATCAAGTACTATCGGATGTCTGACATGACGATCGAGATCCGGGAAGACGAAACGCCCGGCGAAATCGCCGAGCGTCTGGTTCTCGAGCTCCCGAAATCATTCCATGGGAACGCCCGTCCCAGCGCGTGGAGACGTGTGTGAGAGCGCTGGTGATCAGCGATCTGCATTCGAACGCAGAAGCGTTCCGCGCGGTCATGGCTCGCGTTCGCCGCAAGAAGTTCGATCACATCTTCTGCCTGGGCGACTTCGTCGGATACGGTGCACAACCGAATCAGATCCTCGACGCGATGCGGACGTTCAAAGGGGCGAAAAAGGTCTACATTCGCGGCAATCACGATCGTGTCGCGGCCGGCCTCGATGAAGCCGAGGGCTTCAACGCCGCAGCGAAGCACGCAGCGCTCTGGACGCGCGACCACCTCAGCGCTCCGAATCGCCGCTTCCTTCGCGATCTCGACCTCGGGCCGGTCATGCGCGAAGACGTGCAGCTCTGTCACGGCTCGCCGCAGGATGAAGACGAGTATGTCTTCAACGGGCATCATGCGTCGGGCGTGTTTGCATCGACTGACGCGAGATTCATTCTCTACGGTCACACGCACATGCCGGTGATCTTCGCTCTCGATGAAAACGGATACGTCGAAGGCGCGGCGATTCGTGCCGAAGCGACTCTGCGGCTTTCAGAGGGGTATCGCTATCTGATCAATCCTGGGTCGGTCGGACAACCGCGTGATCGCAATCCCGCGGCGTCGTTCGCGATCTTCGATTCGAAAGCCCTCACGATTCAATTCTTTCGCGTTGCCTACGACGTGAAGAAAGCCCAGTCCTCCATCCTCGCCGCCGGTCTTCCTCGGATTCTTGCGGACAGGTTGGCGATCGGGACGTAGGGGACAGACAGCAGGTCTGATCCCGCCTCCCGCCTGCTGCCTGCTGCCTGCTGCCTGCTGCCTGCCCTCTCGCCCTGTCCTGCCCGCGTGACGCGCCTGTCCACAAATGAGGAGCGCCATCAAGGGTGTTCCCGCGTAAGTCATTGAAAAATCGAGCGGAATGCTCAGCTGGGAATGGCACGTGGCCCGCTTGAGAAACCTTCGCTGGCAGGAGAACCCAATGCGCAAACTGTCCTTCTTTTTTACGTTCGCACTCATCGTTGCCTTACCTGCTCTCGCCGACTCGGCTCGCGGGCGCGGCCAGTCGTACTTCACCTACGACGACGGCGGCACGATCATCCATCAGGGAGATGACGGCCGCGAAGTCGAAGCGCGCGTCAACATGCCGGTTTTTCCAGGCGATGAAGTCGTTACTGGCCGCCGGGGCCGTTCCGAGATTCGCCTCTCCGATGGCAACGTTCTCGGCGTCGATCGTGCGACTGCAATTCGCTTCAAGGCGATTCTGGACAGCTATGAGGGTGATGCATCGCAGACGACCATCGAGCTGACTTACGGTCACGTGATGATCCACCGGACGGAGGTCGGCAGCGACTACGTCCGTTTGGACACCGATACGGCGAGCTATCTCGCTCCTGATTCGGCGGTCTATGCCGTCGACACGGATCGCGGGAAAGACCGCGTCACCGTGTTCGAAGGCTCGGTCGAAGTGCGCACTCCGACGCGGCGCTCACGGATTCGCGCAGGTGAAGAAGCGCAGGTCGATGGACAAGGCGTCTATGGCCTCGTCAGCAACGACAGCAACGTTGCGGATGAATTCGAACGTTGGTTCGTCCGTCGCGCAGAGCGGTACGACCGCGGTAACAGCCGGTATCTGGACGCGTCACTTGCTTACGCCGATTCTGATCTCGATGCAAATGGCTCCTGGATCTATGTGAGCTCGTATGGCGGATGGGCATGGCGTCCATACGTTGCAGTGGGTTGGCGTCCCTACTACCACGGCAGCTGGGTGTATGGTCCCTCGGGCTGCCTCGTCTGGGTTTCCGACGAATCATGGGGCTGGGTTCCTTATCACTACGGACGCTGGGCCTATGACGCGGGCTATGGATGGTTCTGGATGCCCGGTGCCGGCTATGCACCTGCGTGGGTTTACTGGATGTACGGATCGGGTTATGTCGGCTGGGCGCCGGCAGGATATTGGGATTGCTATCGCCCGTATTACAACTGGTGCTACCGCCCCTATGCGAGGGCAGGACTCGACTACGGCTTCGGCTTCTTCGGACGCGTGCGCGTGCATGATGTCGATCTCAGGCCGTGGACGTTCATCGAGCCGAACGGCTTGACCTCGCATCGCGTCGACCGTGCTGCGCTGACGATTGATGCGGTCCGAGGACGACTGTCGCGCGACAACGGTGGATATGTAACGGTGTCGAATACGGGGACGCGGTTTACACGCGACCAGCAGCGCGACCCCGCAACTGCCGTGAACAACATTGTGCGCCGGGGCATGGGCGGTGGTGAAGGTACTGGCACGATGGCGGATGTCACGCCGTTCATCCGCCGCGATGCGGAGATTGGTAGTGGTGTGCGCGAGCGCATTACGCGAAATCGTCCGGCGGAGAGCGGCGGCAGCGTCGCGCCGATCGGTCGTGGCAGTGTGTCGACGATCGGCGGAGGCAGTGTTGCGCCGATTGGACGCGGCAGCGTTGCGCCGATTGGACGCGGCAGCGTTGCGCCGATCGATGGCGGCAGCGTTGCGCCGATCGGTGGAAGCGCGGGTCGTGTAGGCCGCGACGTAGGTACTTCGACTCCGCCTTCGAGCGGCTCGACCGGGCGCGGCAGCGGCAGCGGCGATCGCACGGTGATTCATCGCAACGGTTACGACCAGCCCACGGACCGCGGCACCTCGGGGCGCGACAGCAGCAATACGGTTCCTTCGTGGCGTGAGCGTACAGATCGGCCAACGACGAGCACTCCTGCTCCGGCTGTTGAGCCGGCACCTGAGCCTCGCTCGCACGACGATGGGTCCTGGCGTGGTCGTGCCGTTCGCGGCGGCGGTGGTTCCGAGACGCCGGCTCCGGCTCCCGCACCAAAGACGACTGAGCCGCGTGACAACGGAAGCGACGTGCCGCGCCGCATCATCGATCGGATCGGCGGTGCGCGCATTTTCTCCGGAGATCGCGGCGGCAGCGGCGGCACGAGCAGTTCTGGTGATCGTCAGAGCTCGCCACCGCCGTCGCGCAACGATGGCGGCCGCAGCAGCAGTGGAAGCAGTGGCCGGAGCTCGAGCAGCGGCAGTGGGAGCAGCAGTGGCAAGAGCAGCAGCGGGAGCAGCAGCAACCACAGCGGTAGCAGCGACAGCGGGAAGGTCCACCGCGATCACAACGACTGACCTGTCATCTGAGCGCGGCGAAGGATCCCCATCATCCGGGGTTCCTTCGCCGTCTTTGCGGCTCAGGATGGCATCAGCGTGCTGCCGATCTGTTATCTTCACCCCGTGTCGTTGCCCCTTTTCTTTGCCCTTTACTGCGTTGAGGCGGGCGTCTTTTTTCTGATCGCTCCCTGGACTCGCGTCTGGACGGTCAACCCTCTTCTCCATCACTCGCTGGCGATGGCCGCCTGGGCCGATAATCCGTTCATCCGTGGGTTCGTGTCGGGATGCGGTGTCGTTCACATCCTGATCGGAGTGAAGGACATCATTCGGATCAGCCGCGAGAGTCGTGCAGAATCATGAAGCGAGCCGGTGCAGAGCCCTCACGTGTCGTCATTCCGCTGATCCTCAGCGCTTCGCTATTTCTTCTCTACTGGTTCGTGAAGGAAGAGCCGCGTGTCTTCTTCACGCATCCCGAGTTTCGCTTCGTCATTTTCGGCAAGGATCTTCGCGGCCTGCTTTTCGTTGCGTGGGTTCCTCTGATTCTCGCCGTCGTGCGAGTGATCGATCGTGTCGTCTTCGACATCATCATCGCGCGCCGCAGTGTGATGGCCCCGCTGCTGCTGCGGCAGATGATCGGGATCATCGCCTACGTCCTCCTCTTCGGGTGGACGGTTTCGGCGATCTTCAACACGTCCCTTGCCGGACTGCTCACGACGGGCACCGTACTCGCGGCCGTCGTCGGTCTCGCGCTGCAGGACACGCTCGGGAACCTCTTCTCCGGAATCGCGATTCATCTCGAAGATGCGTTCGATGTCGGAGATGTCCTCCACTCCGGTGAATTCATCGGTGTCGTTGAAGGGGTCTCATGGCGTGCCACGCGGCTCCGATGTTTCAACAATCAGCTCGTCGTGCTTCCAAACTCGCAGATGGCGAAGGATCGGATCGAAATCTTTCCCAGGAACAATCTCAATGCGAGAGTCATCTCGTTCGGGGTCGATTATCACGTCCAACCGGCGACCGTCATCGAAGTGCTCGTTGATGCTGCAGGACACGTGGACGGTGTGGCGCGCGATATCCCGACGATCGCGCGCGTTGCCGGCTTCGCCGAATCCTCGGTGACGTATGAGCTCAAGTACTTCACGCGCGACTACTCGACGCGTGATCGGATCGACGCGGAAATCCGGAAAGCCGTTTGGTATGCATTTCACCGCAATCAGATTTCCTTTGCGACGCCGGTTCGCGCGTACGCGCCGTACACGCCACCCAAAGCGCTGACGCAGGTTGCGCCGGACAAGGTCCTGCAACGGCTGACTGAGGTGAAGATTTTTTCGCCGTTGTCGCAGCAGGCACATGAGACGCTCTCCAAGGCTGCAAGAGTGCACTCCTATTCGAAAGGGGAGGCGATCATTCGACATGGGGCCGCGGGCGACTCGATGTTCGTCGTCCACGACGGAACTGTCTCGGTTCGGATCGCGGACGAGACGCCTGCTGGCTGGCATGAGGTCGCGCAGCTCGGCCCGGGATCCGTGTTCGGGGAGATGGCGCTGCTCACAGGAGAAGTGCGCGCCGCGGATGTTGCCGCACTGACGGACGTCATCGCGTTCGAGATCAGCAAGGATGCGCTCTGGCCGATTCTTCGCGAGACCCCCGAGCTCGCACAGTCGATTTCGCAGAAGATCATGGAGCGGCGCGACCGCCTCGACGAGATTCGCTCGATGAGCGCCGAGGAAGAAGAACTGACGATCCTCTCGCGCATCAAGAGCTACTTCGGAATATGAAGCGTCTCCTGATCGTCGAAGACAAGGCGTCGCTCGCTCAGGTGTTGCGCGAGGCGGTGGAGTCCGACGGCTTCGAGGCCGACGTGGCGGCAAACGGTACTGAAGGAATTCGCAAGCTCGCCGAAGGCCAGCGCTACGTCGCGGTGCTCACCGATTTACGGATGCCTGGCGCCGATGGGATCGCCGTGCTGCGTCAGGCGCGCGAGTCCGATCCAGATTGTCCCGTCATCGTGATGACCGCGTTCGGTACGATCGAGAATGCCGTGGAGGCGATGAAGCTCGGCGCCTTCGACTTCGTGCAGAAGCCCGTCGATGTCGATCATCTCCTCGTCCTGCTGCGCCGTTGTCAGGAACACCGCGAGCTTCGCTTCGAAAACCTCCTGTTGAAAGAGGAGTTTCGCAAACGACATGGATTGCCGGCGATCATCGGCGACTCGCCGAAGATCGTCGAGGTCTCACAGGCCATCCAGCGCGTCGCGGCGACCGATTCGACCGTGTTGCTCGAAGGTGAATCCGGAACAGGGAAGGAGCTCTTTGCGCGAGCGATTCACCAGTTGTCGCCGCGCCACGCCCGGCCGTTCGTCGCGATCAATTGCGCGGCGATTCCTGACACGCTCATCGAGAATGAGCTCTTCGGTCACGAGAAAGGGGCGTTCACGGGAGCGACCGCAAGGCAGAGCGGCAAGTTCGAGATGGCCGATGGCGGCACGATCTTTCTCGACGAGATCGGTGAGCTCGCGCTGAATGTGCAATCGAAAGTGCTGCGCATCATTCAGGAGCAGCGCTTCGAGCGGATCGGCGGCGCGGTAACCCTCGAGACCGATGTGCGGATCGTTTGTGCGACGAACCGGAATCTGGCCGAGGAAGCCAGGCGCGGCCGCTTTCGTGAAGATCTCTTCTTTCGCATCAATGTTTTTCCGATCACGCTCCCGCCGTTACGGGCGCGGAAGGACGATCTCGACGCATTGGCCAACTTTTTCATGCAGCGCCTTAGCCGCGATCTCAAGAAGCCCGGCCTGCAACTGAGCAGTGATGCGCGTGCAGCGCTTCGGGAGTACGACTGGCCGGGGAACATTCGTGAGCTCGAGAACTCTCTGGAACGCGCCGCAATCCTCTGCGAGAGCAATACGATCGAGCGTTCCAATCTCGGCATCGCCTCGACCGCTCACGCCGACGACTTGCTGCGCGAGGCCACGGATCTGAGCGGCTCCCTCGGCGACGCGGTCGAGCGAATCTCACGGGCCGTCGAGCGCCTGAAACTGATGGATGCACTCAAACGCACTACCTCACGCTCAGAAGCGGCTGAGTTGCTCGGCATTGCGCCGCGCACACTGATCGCCAAACTGAAGGAACATGGGCTCGGCGAATGATCCCCACCGCGAATGACGTCGTCTTGTTTCTGAATGCGGAGCTCGAGAAGGCGAATCTGCCCTATCGCGTCGAGTCGATCGCCGTTCTGCCTTACGTCAATCCGATGTGGCTCGCGAACTGGGAGGTCCCCCAACTTGCCGATGCACCGGATCGCGTGGCGATCGACGACATCATTCGCGAGGCGCGGTGGCAATACCCGCAGGTACTCGTGGAGTAATCGAATAGGCGGCGTCGCCGTCCGAGAACCGGACGAGCTCGCGCAGTCGTCCGCTCTCGATCCACTTCCGTGACCGTTCCGCCGCCTCTGGATGAATCACGACGACGGTCGCGCCGTTCGCCGCAATCACATCGAGCATTGCATCGTTGTAACGATGGATGCTCAGGAGCTCGTGGACTGGAGGATCGAAACCGGAGACACCGTTCATCGTCGGCACATGGTGCACCGTCGATGCGAGCAGGTACGATGCCTCGCGCTCATCCCACGCGATCGGCAGCTCGATGACGCACGAGGGATGCGTCGACGCAAGCCATGCATACACGGGCGGGAACTGCGCCGGCACATGCTGCCACGTGAATCGTGGCAGGACCTCGATGATGCTGAGGGCGAGCACCGCGAATCGAAGACGTGGCAGGCGTGCTGCCCCGAACGCCATCCAGATCCCGAGTCCGCAGTAGACGATGACCGCCCAGCGAGAAGGTGTGCGAGTCGCGCGCATCGGTTCGAAGACGCGGAACAGAAACGAGTGAAGAAACGAATGCTCGCCGAAGGAGCCGATGAACCCGATCGAGATCCAGAGCGAAGCGGCCCACAACTCGGCGCGGACGACATGCTCGCGAAATGGAATCGCAGCGATCGTCAACAGCGCCGCGAGCATGAAGGGAATGTCGGATTTGTGCCATCGAACCAGAACGCAGCCGATGATGACGAGGAGGAGTGCGCCGATGAGAAGGGGCTTGCTGGCGCGAATCGAGCGATCGAGCTGCGGACGACAGCTTCGCACTCCGTACAAGAAGAGCGCGAGCGCGAGGAAGCCGGGAAAGATGCGGCGCTCGGGACGTCCTTTCATCCAACCGTAGACAAGACTCGACGGTGATGCTCCGGCCCAGTCCCTCCAGGTCGCGGAGCCTCCCATCGATTCCATCGACGTGCGACGCATGCGGTACGTCTTCGAGACGACCTGATAGGGGATGAGGAAGGGAAGCAGCAGGATCGCCACCGTGCCGAGCGCCACGGCCAGCTTGCGAATGTCGAACGGCTTCACGACCTGCAGGAATGCGATCGTCATGGCGACCGCGAAGCCCGTGAACAGAAGCCAGTAAACATTCGTCAGACCATTCATGACGAATGCGAGCGTGAAGAACGCGGCGTGTTTCGTCGAGCCGCTGCGCCAGAAGAGCAGGAGCGCGGCGAGCGTCAAAGGGATCCAGCCGCTCGCGATGATCTGCACGTGCGAAAGGTGATCGAACTTGAACGAGACGAACGCGTAGAACACGCCCGCCGCGAATGAAGCGATGCGATCGCCGGTAATCAAGTGCGCGAGCACGAACATGCCGAAGCCGGCGAGCGCAAACGAGATCAGGATCGCGATGTTGTAGGTCGCAATCGCGCTGAGGCCAGCCAGATGAAACGGCAACACGAGGAGCGCAACGCCCGTCATGTGCTCGCTGAACGCGAGCGGAAACGTCGCAGGGTGAAAGATCGGAGCGTCGAAGAGATGCAGTGGATCGTGCGAGAGCGCATGGCAGTTCCAGTCGATGATCCAGGCATTGAGGAGAGGATCGCCGTGGTCTGCGACTGCAGTATCCAGCTCGCGGACGAGCGGCCACGTCAGCGCGATCGCGAGAAGCAGATAAGACAGCAGGCAGCAGACAGCAGCGGGAACGGGCTGCCTGCTGTCTGCTGCCTGCTGTCTGTCACTTGCTCCGTGCTGCCTGCCGTCATCGCACGCCCAGCAGCCGCAGCACATATCCGGCAACCGCTGTCTGCGGCAGCGAGGTCAGTGACTCCCGCGCCACGCCGCGTCCCCAGCCAACGACGATCGTCTCGTACTCCGGATGCGACGGCAGGCCGCCATGCTGCCCGGGGTACTCAGCGGGACTCGTGACGGGTTCTCCCTCCCGCAGCGTGATCACGAATTTCGGGAACGCGAACGCCGTGATGTCATCTCGCTTCTGGTCGTAGACGACCTGCTCGAAGATGGCCGAGCCATCCGGTGCGGTCAGGTTCTTCAGGAAGTCGATGAATGCGGATGTGTCATCGGGCGGCGCCGTTCGATGGAACATGACGACGTTCCCGGTTGGATTCGGTGTCCAGTGAACGTCGAATCCCGCGTTGTGCAGAATCCGATTGATATGCACATCGGCGTCGACGTGTGCGACTCCGTGATCCCCGACGACCACGAGCGCATCGCGCGATGGATCGATCGCGTTCGAGATCGCTGCGATCGAGCGATCTGCATCTGCAATCGCCAATGTAACCGCAGACTCGTCGACGCCGCGGTAATGATGCTCGGTCGTGTCGACGATCGGCTCATATGCGAGCAACAGGTCGAACGGCATGCGCTGGATCGACAGCGTCGCCACCTTTGCGAGAAACGCGGACAGCCGGTCCATCTGCTCGATGAACGTTTGACGATCGACGGGGCGCTCTTCTCCCGAGCCGGGCCAGAAACCGATCTCGTCGTCGATCATGCGCACGTAGCTCGCCGGAACGCCGACATTGCGATTGATCGCCCCGAGAAAGAGCGTCGCTTCCGTGAGAGCCGGGTCGAAGCTCACCAGCTTCGACCATGACCCATAGAGTCCATCCGGAAAGCGTGTCGACACCGAGAACCATCGCTGCGCGTCGAGCGCCGTTTCTTTACCTGCATGCTCGACGAAGAACGCGTCGTAGTTGCGCACGCGGTCGTCGGTGGTGTCGTACGCGACCAGATCGAATTGCTCGTGACCTTCGTTCGGAATGTCCTCTTCGATCCGAGCGCGCATCGGAGGGCTGAAGGACTGCCGGCGCTGCGGCTGCGCCTTCCATCCGGGCGGCAGCCACTCGGCATGAAAGTCATTCTTCGTCAGATGGACGACGCGCGCAGTCACAGCGGGCTTCGTCCACAGCAGTCCCCAATCAGGTGTTCGCCGTGGCGACGACCCGTCGACGGTTGGGAAGGGCACCGATCCCACGCGCTTTCCCGCAGCGCGGGCGATGTCGATCAGAGTCGGAGCGCCGATCTCCGTTTCGAGTCCGCGCGTGGCCTGGTTCGCTGGTGTGCCCGGCTTGTGGAACACGTTCGAGAGGATGCCCGTCTGTTCGCGGTCCTCGCCCGTGAGAATCGTGGCGTGCGTGGTTGAAGTCACGCTTGGGCTGCTCGGGATGACGCGCGCGAACGTTCCCTCGCTGGCAAGGTGCATGAGTGCCGTGGGCCTTTGCGCTTCGACATCATTCGCGCCGAGGCCGTCGAATGACAAGAGGATCACGCGTGCAGCGGCGCCCGTCGTACGCGGCTCGATGATCGGCGGCGGAGCATGCACGGCCTGAGTAGAGGGATTTGGTGTGGTGGCGCATGCACAGAGCAGCGCCACCATGAGGAGTCGGAATCGGATCATTTGCCGAGGGACTTGAGAACTTGCGCGCGATACTCCTTCGCCTTTGCTTCGGCTTCCGCCACGTCGACCGTCAGTACGTGGCGATTCCGCATCAGCACCTTGCCGTCGCAGATCGTGGTCGTGACCGCGCTGCCTGAAGCTGCGTAGACGATCGCCGATTCGACCGAATAGACCGGCTGCGATTTCGGCTGCGAAAGATCGATGATGATTACATCTGCGCGTTTGCCTGCTTCGAGCGTCCCGATCTTGTCGCCGAGACCGAGGACGCGCGCGCCGCCGATGGTCGCCATCTCGAGCACGTCGCGCGCGCTCAAAACCTTCGGATCCATCTTCGCCACTTTCTGCAGGCGAGCTGCTGATGCTGCTTCTTCCATCATGTCGAGATTGTTGTTCGAACCGGCGGGACCGTCGGTGCCGAGTCCGACGTTCATGCCGGCCTTACGCATGTCGACGACCGGCGCGATGCCGGAGGCGAGCATCATGTTGCTCTCCGGGCAATGCACGACGCCGGTGCCCTTTTGCGCAAATGTCTTGATCTCGTCAGCGGTCAGCCACACCGCATGTGCTGCGATGACGTCTTTGCCGAGGAATCCGATCGAGTCGAGATACTGGCCGGGCGTCATGCCATCGGCCTTCTTCGCGATGTCGGCGAGCTCGTTCTTCGTTTCGCTGACGTGAATCAGGATCGGGATGCCGAGCTCCGTGGCGAGCTTTCGCACTTCCTGCAGATGTTCTCTCGAGACTGTGTAGGGCGCGTGCGGTGCGACCGCAGGAGTGATGAGGCGATCGCCTTTCCATTCGTTCGCATACTTGCGAACGTAGGCCATCGCTTCGGGCCACGTCTTGTTGTCGGGCACTGGGAAATCGAGGACGGTCTCGCCGAGCACTCCGCGCAATCCGGCCTTCTTCGTTTCCCGTGCGAGGTCGGACTCGAAGTAGTACATGTCGGCGAACGTCGTCGTGCCCGACTCGATCATTTCCGCGGCGGCGAGGCGCGTGCCCCACTTCACGAAGTCCGCGGTCACGTTCTTCGCCTCGGCGGGGAAGATGTAGTTCTGCAGCCAGTCCATGAGATCGCGGTCATCGGCGATGCCGCGGAAGAGCGTCATGGGGACGTGCGTGTGCGCATTGACGAAGCCGGGCATCACCGCGCCTTCGCTCGCGATGACCGTAGTCGCCTCGTAGTCGCCCGAGATCTCGGACGACTTTCCGACGGCAACGATCGTTCCGTCCTTGATCGCAACGGCGCCGTGCTCGATGTTCGGGCCTGCCATCGTCAGGACCGTTGCGCCGCGCACGATGATGTCGACTTTCTTCCTGGGCGCGGCCAGGGCGGCGGTGGAAATGAGAGTGACGAGTAGCGCGATCAGACCGCGACGCACGGATCAGTCCTCCAGTGAGAAGTAGAACGGGTGAGGGAAGAGCTCCGAGAGCTGGTAGTCAACACGTTGACCTTTGAGTCCGGCCAGGGTGACGGGAATGTCGCCGCAGTACTCCCACATCAGCTGGCGGCAGGGGCCGCAGGGCGGGCCCGGTTCCTCGCTCTGCGTGACGACGACGATCGCCTCGAACTCGCGCTCTCCTGCAGCGAGTGCGGAGAGCAGCGCGACACGTTCGGCGCAGACCGTGAGGCCATACGTGCAGTTCTCCACGTTGCAGCCGTGGAACACGCGGCCGCCTTTCGTGCGAAGTGCGGCGCCGACTTTGAATTTGGAAAATGGTGCGACAGCGTTTTCGCGAGCCTTGATCGCTTCTTGAATCAGGTCGTTGTCTGTCATGGGACTGGTTACGTTAACACGACTCATCGCCGCTTTTTCAGCTCCGCGCCGACATCCTTCCATGTCGCGCCGGCATCCACCATCAACACCGAAAGGTGATAGACGAGGTCCGCGATCTCCGACACCAGCCGTTCGTTGCCCTGCCCCTTTGCCGCGATCACGACCTCGGTCGCTTCCTCGCCGATCTTCTTCAGGATCTTGTCGCGCCCTTCGTTGAAAAGATACGCGGTATACGAGCCCTCGGGGCGTTCTTCGTAGCGCGATTGAAGGATACGCATCAGCCCCTCGAGATCGAGCGCGGGCGGCGGTACATCGTCGAAGCACGAGGTCGTGCCGTTGTGACATGCCGGGCCTGCCGGCTCGACGCTGACGATGAGTGCATCGCGATCGCAGTCGGCTGCGATGTGTACCACGTGCTGCGTGTTGCCTGACGTCGCGCCCTTGTGCCACAGCTCATTTCGCGAGCGCGACCAGAACCAGGTCTCTCCGCTCTCTTCCGTTTTTCGCAATGACTCTTCGTTCATGTACGCCAGCGTGAGCACCTCGCCGGTCGTTGCATCACGGACGATTGCGGGAATGAGTCCATTGGAGAATTTGAGGTCGTTCATCGGACGGGAATCCCTTCTTCGGCGAGAAAGCTCTTCACATCGCCGACGGTGAGGACCTGATCGTGGAACAGTGAGGCGGCGAGAACAGCGCGAGCGCCGCCGCATTCGATCGCATCACGGAAATGTTCGAGACGGCCCGCGCCTCCGGAGGCAATCACGCCGATCTCGAGGACGGAAGTGACTGCGCGCAGGAGCTCGATGTCGAAGCCGCTGTTCGTTCCATCGCGATCGACGGACGTCAGCAGAATCTCGCCCGCACCCAACTCTTCGGCGCGCCTGCACCAGGTGACGGCGTCGAAGTCCGTCAGCTCTTTGCCGCTGCGCTTGGTGGCGAGCCAGCGATCTTCCTGTCGTTTCGCATCACAGGACAACACGACCGCCTGCACGCCGAACTCCTGCGCGCAGTCCGCGATCAGTTGTGGATTGCGCAGCGCAGCCGTGTTGATCGCGACGCGATCCGCGCCAGCACGCAACATCGCCCGAAAGTCCTCAATCGTTCGGACGCCGCCGCCGACCGTGAGTGGGATGAAGAGCGAGTCCGCGACGCGGCGAACCGTGTCGAGTGCGGTCTCGCGGTTCGCATCGGTCGCGGAGATGTCGAGGATCACGATCTCATCCGCACCTTCGTCTTCGTAGCGGCGCGCGCACTCGACGGGATCGCCGGCGTCGCGGATGTTGACGAAGTTCACCCCTTTGACGACGCGTCCGTCACGGACATCGAGACAAGGAATCACGCGTTCGGGAATGGTATTGGGGACCGAGACGCGCGCGATTGCATCGGCGAGCTCGATGCGGCGCTCGAGCAGCGCCTTCCCGATCACGCAGCCGCTGATGTTCCGATGCCGCGAGAGCGACAGCACATCGCCGGCCGTCGACACACCTCCGGACGCGATGATGCGCGTCTTCGTCAGCTCTGCGAGTCTGCGATAGAGCTCGAATGAAGGTCCGCGCAGCGCGCCATCATGAGAGATGTCCGTGACGAGCGCCTCGGGAATCCCCAGCGCTTCGAATCGTGCGAACACCTCGGCGATCGACGAAGAGGCGTCTCGCTGCCAGCCGGCGATGCGAATCACACCGTTGCGGATGTCGACGGCGGGAATGATGCGTGTTGCGCCGAACGTGTCGGCGAGTCCCATGAGAAGCGACGGAGAGTCGGCCGCCACGGTACCGACGACGACACGGGCTGCGCCGCAGTCGAACCACTGCCGCGCGTCATCGATCGAACGAATTCCGCCGCCGACTTGCACGACGAGATCGCGTCGCGCGAGGCGCTCGACGATTCGCGTTTCCACCGGACGTCCGCTTCGCGATGCTTCGAGATCCACGATGTGGAGCCTCGAGCCGTCCGGAACATCGAGCGACTCCAGCACGGCTTCCGCATCGCCGTACGTCTTCGCAGTCGCAAAGTCGCCATGCGTCAGCCGTACGACGCGGCCGCCCAGAAGGTCGAGCGATGGGATTACATCCATTGCACGTAATTCCTCAGGACGCGCAGCCCCGCGGTCGAAGACTTCTCGGGATGAAACTGCACGCCGAAGACGCGATCCTTCTGCACAGCCGCGGTGAACGCGCCGCCGTAGTCGGCTCGTGCGACCTCGTCGGACGCGTTCGATGCTGCATAGGAGTTCACGAAGTAGAAAACGGCGTTCTCCACTCCCTCGAACAGCGGGCCGCGCGCTGTCACGCGATTCCATCCGATCTGCGGGACGGGAAGGCGTCCTTCGAATTTTCGGACGTCGCCCCGCAAGAGACCGAGTCCGCGAGTCGTCCCCATCTCGCTCGAGGCATCGAAGAGAAGCTGGTGACCGACGCAGATGCCGAGCAGCGAAGAGCCGGTGTCGACGGCGTTTCGAATCGCGTCGTCGATCCTCGTGTCGATCAGCCAGCGCATCGCGGCCGCGAAGCTGCCGACGCCAGGGAGCACCAGCTTCTTCGCCGCGCGGATCTCGTCAGCGTCGCGCGTGATGTGCAGCTCCGCTCCGACGGCGCGCAATGCACGCGCGATGTTCGCCGTATTCGCGACTGGCGAATCGATGAGCGTGACTTCCATCAGATCACGCCTTTCGTGCTGGGGATGTCGCTCGACACGATCGCTTTGGCTTCGCGCACGGCGATCGCAAACGCCTTGAAGATCGCCTCCGCAGCGTGGTGACCGTTGCGCCCTCTGATGAGATCGATGTGGATGTTGCACGCGCACTTGTTCGCGAACGACTTGAAGAACTCCTCGACGAGCGCGAACGGAAAATCTTTGTGGATGAGGAGCATCTCGCGGTCGAGAGGAACCTCGAAAACGAGGAACGGACGCCCGGAGAAGTCGACGACCACGCGCGCCAGCGCTTCATCGAGCGGTACGTAGGCATGACCGAAGCGGCGGATGCCGCGCTTGTCGCCGAGGGCATTGGCGAAGGCTTCGCCGAGAACGAGGGCGGTGTCTTCGACGGTATGGTGATAGTCGATGTGTGTGTCGCCGGTCGCGGTGATGTTCATGTCGACACGCGCATGGCGCGCGATGGCGTCGAGCATGTGCGAGAGGAAACCGATCGGCGTGTCGATGGTGCCGGTGCCCGTGCCATCGAGGTTCACTTCGACGGAGATGGAGGTTTCTTTTGTGGTTCGGTCGAGTGATGCCGTGCGTGTCATTGCATTCTCCTCCCACAGGATCCAGTGAAGGACAGGCGCCCGGGCCTGTCCTTCATACGATCTCCTTGAGTGCCTCGATGAACCGGTCGTTCTGCTCCGTCGAGCCGATCGAAACGCGAAGACAGTTGGCCAGCCGCGGATACGAAGAGACGTCGCGCACGAGAATGCCGCGTGCACAAAGCTCTTCGAACACTTCTTTGCACGGGCGCTGTGTGCGAAACGTGAGGAAATTCGCAGAGCTCGGAAAGAGTGTGATGCTCGCGATCTCGCGCAACGCATCCGCGACGCGTTTGCGCTCGCTCACGATCGCGGCGACGTTGCGGTCACGTACCTCGCGATGCTCGAGGGCGACTTCCGCGATCGCTTCGCTGATGATGTTCAGGCTGTAGGGCAGCTTCACTTTGCGGATCTCGCGGCAGTTCGCCGCCGTCGATGCGAGCCAGCCGACCCGCAATGCGGCGAGACCCCACGCCTTCGAGAAGGTGGAGAACGTCACGAGCCGTTCGTGAAGAGGTGGAAGCGTGTCATCCGCGAAATCACCGTAGGCGCGGTCGAAGAGAATCGTGGCGCCTGTTGCGAGCAATTGATCGAGGCCGCCTTCCGGCAGCACGCCACCCGTCGGATTGTTCGGCGAGCAGAGGATGACGATCGCATCCGGATACTCGCGAATCGTCTCGAGCATTCGCTCGAGCGGTAGGAGTCCCGAGTCAGGATCGAAGTCGATGGGCAAGGCGAGGCCACCCGCGATCGTGACGAGCTTCTCGTACAGCGTGAACGTCGGACGCGGAAAGATCACCGGAGTGCCAGGCCCGACGAACGCGCCGATCGCTGCGTCGAGCAATTCGTTCGAGCCGTTGCCGGTGAGGACGTTCTCCGGCGACAGCCCGTACGCACGCGCGATCGCTGTTCGAAGCGAGATCGACTCGAAGTCGGGATAGATGTTCCACGAGCGTTTCGCGGCCTTTTCGATTACCTGCTGCTTGAGCTCTCCCGGAAAGTCGAATGGCGACTCGTTCTGATTGAGCTTCTCCTCGGCCGTGCGCAACTCGAGGGTGTACGCGCTCATGCGCGCGATGTCAGGGCGTACGCTCATCGCAACACTCCCGTGCGCAGCGCGACAGAGCGCGCGTGTTTGGGCAGCCCTTCGAATTCCGCAAGCGATACCGCACTGCGCCCGATCTGCGCGGCGTCGAGCTCACCGACGGTCACGACGTTGGAGCGCTTCACGAAATCGTAGACGCCGAGAGGCGAGAAGAAGCGCGCGCTGCCGGCGGTGGGCAACACGTGATTGGGGCCGACGACGTAGTCGCCAAGCGCCGGAGCAGACGCTGTTCCGACGTAGATCGCGCCGCAGTTGTCGGCACGTTCGGCGATTTCGGCGGCATCGCGCGCGATGATCGAGAGATGCTCGGGTGCGATGCGATTGGCGACGACGATCGCATCGGCGATCGATCGTGCGCGCAGGACGAGTGACTGCTGTTCGGGCATCTGCGGCGCCCTGCTGTCGCCGAGGAGGATGCAGACGACCGCGGAGTCGGGACCATGCTCGGCCTGCGCGGCGAGATCGGCGGCCACGAGCTCGAGATTCGCGGAGTCGTCGCAGATCGTCACGAGCTCGGTCGGTCCGGCTGTCATGTCGATGCCGACCTCGCCGACGAGACGCGCCTTTGCGGCGGTCACGTACTGATTTCCGGGACCGACGATCTTGTCGACGCGTTCGAGCGACTCCGTGCCGAGTGCCAGCGCGGCGATCGCACTCGCGCCGCCCGCGCGATAGATCTCGTGAATGCCGAGCTTGCGACAGGCGTATTGCAACTCGGGCCGTGCGGCGGCAGCGGCGGTCGTTGCCACGACGATCTGCGGCACGCCGGCGATTCGCGCGGGAACAGCGGTCATGATGAGCGTCGAGACGTAGACGGCGCGGCCTCCTGGAACATAGACGCCGACACGCCTCAACGGTCTAACGCGATGCTGCACCTCGGTATCCGAAGACGTCCAGCGATACGACTTCGGCAGTTGCTCTTCGTGAAACGAAGCCACGCGCGCGATGGCCGTGTCGATCGCTGCCCCGACCTCCGGGTCGGGCGGGACGTCAGCGGGGATGATCTTGATCCCGTCAGGGGCGATCGCGAAGCCATCGAAGCGTTCGATCTGCTCGGCCACGAATGCATCTCCCCGAGTGCGCACGCCGGCGATCGAGTCGTCGGCGACGCGCAGCGCACGCTCGTTGCTCTCGCTGCGGCGCGACTCGAGCTCGCGCAGCGCGCGTTCCGCTTCCGGTGTTCCGATGAGCAATTCGTTCATGACGATTTCTCCGCGAGCACGGACCGCGCGGATGCGCTCTCGATCCGAGCGATCAGATCGCGCATCCTCGTAGTCTCCGTGCGAAATGCGTTCTTGCCGACGATGAGGCGAGGCGTGATCTCCGCGACGAGCTCCTGGAGCACGAGCTTGTGCACGCGAACGGTCTCGCCGGTCTCGACGAGATCGACGACGTGCGACGTGAGCTCGAGGACCGCGGAGAGCTCGACCGAGCCGCCGAGCGGGATGACTTCCGCGCGCAAGCCCCGCTGTTCGAGATATTGGCGAGCGATGCGTGGATACTTCGTCGCGATGCTGGTGAGTGGCGGCTCACCCGGCGCGGCGATGAGCATCATCCGGCAGCGGCCGAACGAGAGCTCGACCGGCTGATACGCAGTGCAGGCGTGCTCGAGAATCTGATCGAGTCCGGCGATGCCTGCATCGGCCGCACCATGCTCGACGTAAACCGGCACGTCGCAGTCCTTCACGAAGATCCATTCGATCTCGCCGCGCTGGAACACCAGGCGGCGGCTGCGGAGATCTCCTTCCGACGGGATGTCGTAGCCGGCAGCCTCGAACAAGTCGAGCGTGGGGGGCTGCAGTCGTCCTTTAGGGATTGCGATTCTCATGATTAGTCCAGGTCGTCGATGGTGAATGTGAATCCCGCCGCTGCGGCGGGAGTGCCGAAGCGTTGATAAACGTCGTCGTAACGGCCGCCCTGAGCGATCGCCTTCCGTGAGTCGGGACCGAAGAGCCGGAAACGAGTGCCGGTGTAGTAGCCGCTCTCCTCGTCGATGTCGTCGAGGTGAAGTGCGAACACGCCGGGCTCCAGCGCCGCGGCGAGCGCGTCGAGGCGCGCCCGCGTTTCAGGCGTGATCTTTCGCGCGATGTCCGCCGGCGAGAGTGCACGCCGCACTGCAACCTCATGGCGTTCTTCGGCGGTGAGCACAGCCGCGACGGCGGTGTCGTTGTAGACCACGCGGGGCTCGATGCCGAATTCGCGCGCGATGCGGACCGCGAGTGACATCGCTTCGATGTCGGCCTCGAGCGAGGAGTCGCCGACGATCTCGGCGCCGATTTGAAACAGCTCGCGATTGATGCCGAGGCGCGAGGCGTCGCAGCGGATGACGTCGCCGCGATAGAAAACGCGCAACGGGAGTTGCTCCGCGAGGAGCGAGGGGGCCAGGGCGCGCGCGACCATCGGCGTGAAGTCGCTGCGGATCGCGACGAGGTCGCCTTCACGATCGACGAAGCGATAGCTCATCCGTGTGCTCTCGCGCGAGAGCAGCGTCGTGTAGGGATCGACGTAATCGATGATCGGCAGGACGACTTCCGCGAACCCTGCTGTTTCGAGAATCGAGACGAAGCGCGACTCGATGCGTTTTCGTCGCGCTGCTTCTTCGATCAGCAGCGGCCGGACGCCCGTCGGATAACGCAATTTCTTTTCGACCAAAACAAAAACCTCCTGCCCGGATCGGAGAGGAGGTCGTGAGTCAGTCGAATTGTCCGTCTGGCGGCGCCCCTTTCCGACGGGGCGCAAGCACGGCACCCCTACATCACATGGTGATGGTGGTGATGCGTGCGGCTGTTGCCAGATGTGTTCATCAGCGTGATGAGTGTAAGGCTCGTAATCCAGAGTGTCAAACTGCTGCCGGATTGCGTACATTCCCCGCACTCCATGAGGTGAGCGAATGTCCGACATGCTGTTTCCGGTCCCGCGCCGACCCTTCGCACGATCTGCTTTCGCGCTCTTCGGTCTCTCGATCGCGATGGTTCTGCTATGGCCCGGCTTGCTCACGCGGCTCTTCGATCGCGAACAGTTTCTCCCGCACACATTCTGCTATCTCCGCAATCCGCAGCTCGTCTGGCTGCATGGAGTCTCCGATGTCCTGATCGGCGTCTCGTATGTCGCGATCTCATTCATGCTCACGCTGCTGGTCGTACGCGCGCGCCGAGACATCCCCTTCTCCTGGGTCTTTCTCGCGTTCGGTACCTTCATCGTCGCGTGCGGCGCAACGCACTTCATGGAAGTGCTCACGTTGCGCGTGCCGGTGTACTGGCTGGCGGGCGCGGTGAAAGTCGTGACGGCGATCGCATCGGTTGCTACGGCAGTCGTGTTGCCGCCTCTCGTTCCGAAGGTTCTGGCGATGATTGCGGCGGCGAAGAAATCGCAGGAGCGGCTCATCGCCCTCGAAGCCGAGCGCGTGGCCCGACGGGAAGCCGAAGAAGCCAGCCGTGCGAAAGACACGTTTCTCGCGACGCTCTCCCACGAGCTCCGTACTCCGATGACCTCCATCCTCGGCTGGTCGTCGATGTTGAACGGCGGGATGCTGGATGAGTCTCTCGCTGCGACTGCAATACAAATCATCGAACAAAGTGCGAAGACTCAAGCGCAGTTGATCGACGATCTGCTCGACGTCTCACGGATCGTCGCCGGCAAATTGGCGCTGGAGCTCACGACGACGGATCTCAGCAATGTGATCCGCTCAGCCGTCGAGGGTTTGCACCTTCAAGCCGAGAACAAGAGGCTGCTCGTCGAGGTCGTCCTGCCCCCGTCCGCACCCAAGATCATTGCGGATGCTGCACGCATCCATCAGGCAGTATCGAATCTCATCTCGAACGCGATCAAGTTCACTAACGCGGGCGGACGAGTGAGCATCGAGCTCGCTGCGAACGAGTCGTTTGCGGAGATCACCGTCTCCGACAATGGCGTCGGAATCGAGCCTGCGTTTCTCCCATACGTATTCGATCGATTCTCGCAGGGTGATTCATCTCCAACCCGCGGGCATGGCGGACTGGGACTCGGGCTCGCGATCGTACGGCATCTGATCGAATTGCACGGCGGCAGCGTCCGCGCGTCGAGCGGCGGAGTGGGCCAGGGAGCGAGCTTCGTGATCACGCTGCCCTTGTCGGCATCGCAGGCAGCGACGGATCCGCTGCGCGTCCGCGCGGGCCGTCCCGATCTTTCCGGTCTCCGGCTGCTGCTGGTCGAAGACGAACAGAGCTCACGCGAAGTCTTGCGCGTAAGTCTGATGCAGTTCGGCGCAGAAGTTCATGCCGCGGCGACGGTCGACCAGGCGATGGAGATCATCGACGAGGTGCGGCCCGACATCGTCGTCACGGACATCGCAATGCCGGGAGAGGATGGCTTCGCGCTGCTACAGAAGATCCGCATTCGGGATCAGCAGTTGACGCAGCGAACGCCCGTCGTGGCAGTGTCTGCGCTCTCTCGTTCCGATGAGCGCTCGCGAATCATGATGGCCGGATTCGATCAGTTCCTTCAGAAGCCGATGGAGCCATTGCGTCTCGCGCAGGCCGTTGCAGTCGCCCGCAGGATAGAATCCCGCCCCACATGACCATCGACGAACAACTCGATTTCCTCGGCAAGGGCGCGGTCAATCTCGTCGAGCGCAACGATCTGAAGGCAAAGCTCCAGCGAGGCAAACCGCTGACGATCAAAGTCGGCTTCGATCCGACGGCGCCCGATATCCATCTCGGGCATACGGTCGTGATTCGGAAGATGAAGCACTTCCAGCAGCTCGGACACCGCGTGATTTTTTTGATCGGCGACTTCACCGGCTTGATCGGCGATCCGACGGGCAAGAAGGCGACCCGGCCTGCGCTTTCGAAAGAAGAAGTGCTCGCCAACGCCGAGACGTACAAGCAGCAGGTCTACAAGATTCTCGATCCGGTGAAGACCGAGATCCGCTTCAATTCCGAATGGCTGGGTGCGCTCGGCGCCGAGGGGATGATCCGGCTCGCGGCGAAGTACACGCTCGCGCGAATTCTCGAGCGGGATGACTTTCGCAAGCGCTTCGACGCGCATCAGCCGATCGCGATTCACGAGCTGCTCTATCCGCTGGCGCAGGCATACGACTCCGTCGCGCTGAAGTGCGATGTCGAGATGGGCGGAACGGATCAGTTGTTCAATCTGCTCGTCGGCCGCGATCTGATGCGCGAGTACGGACTCGAGCCGCAGGTCGTGCTCACCATGCCGCTCCTGGAAGGGCTCGACGGCGTCGAGAAGATGTCGAAGTCCCTCGGCAACTACATTGGGATCAACGAGGCGCCGGACTCGATCTTCGGCAAGGTCATGTCGATCTCCGATGACCTCATGTGGAAGTACTACCTGCTCTGCACTGATCTCACTCCTGCGCAAATCGAGGAGAAGAAGCAGAGCGCGCATCCGATGGATGCGAAGCGCGAGCTTGCGCGGATCATCATCGCCGAGTTTCACGATGAAGCTGCGGCGACGGAGGCAGAAGCAGAGTTTCGCCGTGTGTTCAGCGACCGGCAGGTGCCGACGGATCTGGAGGAGTCGACTCTGCCCGCGTCGGACGAGCCGCAGCTCTTGTCGAAGATCATCGTCGCAGCAGGACTCGCGCCGACGAACAAAGAGGCGCAACGGCTGATCGGCCAGGGTGGCGTGCTGGTCGACGAGGAGAAGATCGACGACTCGCGGCGTGCTCTCGATGCGAAGGCCGGAACGAGCTACATGTTGAAAGTTGGGAAGCGGCGTTTTGCGAAGATCACGTTTGGCTGAGTGAGGGACAGGCGCCCTCGCCTGGCCCTGGAACTCAAAAAAAACCGGCCGCGCGAGTCGCGCGGCCGGTGAGCCAGGAGGAGAGTGACCCCGGGTTAGCGGTAGTTCGCCGGGATCGTCACCACGACGGAAGATCCGCCGGCAGTGATGCGGACTTTGAGCGAGCCTGTCTCGCCGCGCTTGGCAGCCGACGGCGCCCACACAAACGTACCGTTTGCGTCGATGAGCGTGGCGTCCGAACCTGCGTCGATGAGCTCGAACGTTGCTGGCTCGCCATGCTCGCCAGTCGCGATGAGGCGGAAGTAGTTCGGGAACCCGGTCGTGGTGAAGACATCGACCGGACTGTCGATCACTCCGTCATGGTTTGCATCCTTCGCCTCGGCAACGCCGTCCTGATTCACATCGATACCAACGAAGTTGATGCGGATCTCTTCGCGGGCCTTGACCGGCGGCACGAACGTCGGATCTCCGCTCGCGTTGTTGACCGCGCTGCCGTAGAAGATCGCGGAGCCGTTGTTCACTGAGATGTGCAGCGTGTCATCGTTCTTCGCCTCGGCGCCGAGCAGAGCGCTGACGCCCGACGCGTACTGGTTCTGCGTCCCGGCGGTGTAGGAGACTTCCTTTTCTGCCGCAACGGTGCCATCGGCGCGGAGCAGCGACCAGGTGACCTTCGTGTCGGTCACGGCGTAGACACCGAAGTTGAAGCGGTATTGGGCGACCGAAGATGGGCCGGCGATGACGACGATGTCGCCTGGCACGGCTGCGTCGGTGGCCTTGAAGGCGGGGATGTCCTGCCCGAATTCTCCGGATGGGGACGTGTTGAAGGTGCGCGAGGAAACGGCGAGATGGTCGAGATCTGCATCGGCGACCGCGATTTCGATTGCGCCTGTTCCGCCGGAGCGGCCGAAGGTGTTTTTCACGACATCGGCGAGGGTGGTCGTCGAACGGGCCGCGATCGAAATTGCGACCGGTGCCGTTGCACCGTTGCCGTCGTGGAAGATGACGTTCGCGTTGTACGCAGCGCCGCTCACGTTATGCAGAGTCAGCTCGCTCTGCCACTGACTGCCATTTGCGCCGGGGCCGGTGCCTGCCGCGGGAACGATGAAGCTTGCGGCGCTCGCCGTCAGCGGGAGCAGCGCGATGGAAGCGGCGGTGAGGAAGGACTTCAGATTCATGGGTTCTCCTTGATTCGTCTCGCGGCGGTGATCGCCGCGTCGTTTGGCCAGTGATACGCGGCGACGAAAAGGAGCGTCTAAAATTTTATGCGGTTAGCGCATCAAAATTATAGATGAAAAATAGATACACGAATCCCATTTACGTGCTCCATGAACGACTGTGATACGGACCTTCGTGCTGTAGCGTCTACTTAAAGTAAACTCCGCGCGCCATGGCCATTCCACTGCTCGATCTCAAAGCGCAATACAAGACGATTCGTGACGAAGTCCTTCGTGTGACGGAGGAGGTTTACGAGTCGCAGATCTTCATCCTCGGCAAGAGGGTGGAGGACTTCGAGCGTGATTTCGCGGTGTATTGTCACTCGAAGTACGCGATCGGTGTTTCGTCGGGAACCGATGCGCTGCTCGAGGCACTGATGGTCCTCGGCGTCGGGCATGGCGACGAAGTCATCGTTCCCGCCTATTCGTTTTTCGCGACGGCTGGCGTCGTGCACCGGCTCGGCGCGCGTCCGGTGTTCGCCGATGTTCGTCTCGACGACTACAACATCGACGTCGCGCAGATCGAAGAGAAGATCAGCGGCAGGACTCGCGCGATCATGCCCGTGCACCTCTATGGTCAGTGTGCGGACATGGATGCAATCAATGCGATTGCGCAGCGGCGCGGGATACCGGTCGTGGAAGATGCAGCGCAGGCGGTTGGCGCGGAGTATCGCGGCAAACGAGCCGGTGCGCTCGGTACGCTGGGCTGTTTCTCGTTCTTCCCTTCGAAGAACCTCGGCGGTTTCGGCGACGCCGGCGCGATCACGGCCAGCGACGATGCGCTGCGCGAGAAGCTCATCGATTTTCGCGTGCACGGCATGCGTCCCAAGTACTACCACCACTATGTGGGCGGCAACTTCCGAATCGACGCGCTTCAGGCGGCGATTCTCCACGTCAAGCTTCCCCATCTCGACGCGTGGGCGGAGGGGCGCCGGCGCAACGCGCAGACGTATGCGCAACTGTTTGCTGAAACGGGAACGGGCGACCGCGTCGTGTTGCCGGTCGAGCTCGAAGGACGGCATCACGTGTACAACCAATACATCATCCGGTTCTCCGATGGCCGTCAAACCCGCGACCGTGTGCTCGAACATCTCAAGAGCAAATCGATCGGCTGCGAGGTCTACTATCCGCTGACGCTGCCGCAGCAGAAGTGTTTTGCAGATCTGCCCGGCGTCGGCGATGCGTATCCGAATTCGGACGCCGCGGCCGATGGAACGCTGGCGATTCCCATCTATCCGGAGCTGACGAAAGACCAGCTTGCGGAGATCGTGCGGGAGATCGCAGCGGCTCTGTAGCGATCGGTTCGAACCGCGATCAGCCCGGCATCGTGGCTGGTTTGTTGCACTTTTTGCGCGTCCATGAAGTGGGCGCCCCTTTTCTCTCTCTCGTTGGTCACGATGTTTTGCTGGTCATCCTTCGCGGCGACGTTCGTGGTTCCTCCGGACCGCGAGCTCATACGGACTGCGGATGCAATCGTCGTCGCATCACTCCTCGATTCACACGTCGTTGATGAAGCCGGTGCCTTGAAGACGATCTCGTCTTTTTCCCTCGAAGAAGCGATCAAGGGTCCCTTGACGAGTTCGTTCGAGGTCGAAGAGCCCGGCGGAATTCTCGACGAACGCGCGATGATCATCCCAGGCGTTCCTCGATTTCATCCCGGTGAGCGTTACGTTCTGCTCCTGCTCCGCACGAGCCATGGCTGGAGCGTGCTGAACATCGCACTCGGGAAATTTACTTTCAGGGTCGATGGGGAAGGGAAGCGCGTTCTTTCCCGCGACGCGGACGAGATTCATGGATGGGATCGTGATGGAACAGTGCATCGCGAGACCTTGCGCGATGCCGATCTCTTTCTCAGGTTTCTGAGAACGGAAGGACGCAGTGGATCGGACTCGGCGAACGATCCTCCCGCGCCATTGTCCGAACGGCTCGACGCTCGCTTCGCAACCGATGCAACGTACACGGCCACGTCCTACACATCTTCGACGGGTGGGCCGGCCGCGCTGGGTGCACGCTGGAATGTGTTTCCCAGCGCTGTGCCGTTCTATACGGTCGGTACCGAGCCTGGAGCGCCGGGTGATGGCGTCACTGCAGTGCAGACCGCGTTCGCCTCCTGGAACGGCGACGCGAATTCGAACGTGAACTATGCCTATGCCGGACAGGACACCAGCGGAGCGCACACGAGTGGTCTGCACGGCGCCGACGGTGAGAACACGATCGCGTTCGAACGCGATCTTTCAGCGTATGGCGTCACTCCGTTTCAGTGCACCTCGAGCAGTTATGGCGGTACGCTGGGGTTGGGCGGAGTGACGAGTGCGTCCGGCACCCACAGCGGCCCCAACTCCGAGACCTTTGCCACGACCCTCGAAGGCGATGTCGAAATGAATCGCGGTATCGCCAACTGCACGTTGCTCTTCAACAGCGGGAACTGGACTTCGGCAGTCACGCACGAAGTCGGCCACACACTCGGATTCCGCCACTCCGACAAGAGTCGTGACGACAGCGCCGCCTGTGCGGCCCCGCTCGAATGTTCGAGCGCCGCGATCATGACGGCACTCATCACGAATGGTCTCAATGGAACTCTTGCTGCATGGGATCAGCATGCAGTCGCGGCCGTGTATCCCGGCAGCGGCGGCGGCACAGTTCCGGGCGCGCCCTCCGGAGTCGTTGCGCGAGCCGTGAGCAGTACTTCGGTCCTGGTGTCGTGGAACGCGGTATCAGGGGCGACGTCCTATCAGATTTTTCGAAGAAGCCCTGGAAGTCCAACGTACACGATGGTCGGCACCTCGTCGTCCACTTCATTCACCGATTCGTCGGTCGCCGCGAACACGGCTTATCTCTACCGAGTCCGCGCGGTGAGCTCCGCAGGTTCCTCAGCCGACAGCGCGAGTGATCTGGCAACCACTGTGATGTTCACGGATGATCCGCTCGTGCAGCGCTCGACGAAGATCAAGGCTGTTCATCTGGCGGAGCTGCGAACGGCTGTGAACGCGGTGCGTGCGCTGGCAGGTCTGCCGGTCGCATCGTTCACTGACAGCGCTGCGCGAGGCGTGGTCGTGAAGGCGGTGCACATCAATGAGCTGAGGACGGCGTTGAACGCGGCGTTTTCGAGTCTCGGTCTGGCTGCACCTGCCTACTCGCGATCGATCGCCAGAGGTGTCGTCATCCAGGCGGTGGACTTTCAGGAGATTCGCAACGCCGTGAAGTGAAGCCGGCCTGGCGCGTTCTTCGCTGGCGAGCCGGGTGTGATCCCGATTCGCCATACGTTGCCTCGCGGAACAGCGCCGATCATCACGCGCTGTCTCGTGGCAACGAACGTTTCCGTGTTTCTCACCCAGCTCTTTCTCGGATCGCGGATGGAGCTGCTCATTCAAACCTTCGGGTTCATTCCGGGACGGCTCGTCTCGCCGTCGGAGTGGCATTACGCGGCATGGGAAGTCGCGCTGACGCTCTTCACGTCACTGTTCATTCATGGAGGTTTCGTTCACCTCTTAGGCAACATGATCTATCTCTGGGTCTTCGGAGACGCGGTTGAGGATGCGCTCGGACATCTACGCTTCCTGCTGTTGTATCTGTTCTGCGGTGCGTTCGGCAGTCTCTGTCACACGGTGGTCTTTCCGCTGTCGCACATTCCATCAGTCGGCGCGTCGGGCAGCATCGCCGGAGTCCTCGGCGCATTCTTCGTGCTGCGCCCGCGTGCGCGGATCGTGACGCTGTTTCCTCTCGTCGTCTATTGGGCGATGGCGGAGATTCGCGCGGCGTTTTTTCTCCCGGTGTGGTTCCTGTTGCAGTTCTTCAATGGATTCCTCTCACTCGCACCGGCGGCCGGTACGCAGGAGGTCGCGGGCGTCGCATGGTGGGCGCACGTCGGGGGCTTTCTCTTCGGCGCCGTCTTCGCGGCGGTCTACCGGCATGCGAGGAAAAAAGCGAGAATGCACTTCGCATGACGAGACACGTTCTGGTCACAGGCGGAGCGGGCTTCATCGGATCGCACATCGCCGACGCGTTCATCGAACGTGGTGATCGCGTGAGCGTCATCGACAATCTCTCCACGGGAGACCTTCGTAATCTGAATCCGAAGGCGGAGTTTCACGAGGCGGATCTTCGCGAAGAGCGAACGACCGATCTCGTGCGGACACTGCGGCCGGATGTCGTGAGCCATCACGCGGCGCAGATCGACGTGCGGCATTCCGTTGCCGATCCTGCGAGCGATGCCGAGATCAACATCGTGGCGACCATCCGCCTCCTGCAGGCAGCTCTCGATGCGGGAGTGCAACGATTCGTGTTCGCCTCGACTGGTGGTGCCATCTATGGCGAGCCGATGACCGGGCTGCAGGATGAAACCCATCCCACGCAACCGCTCTCCCCCTACGGCTGCGCGAAGCTCTCAGTCGAGCACTACATGCACTACTACCGTGAAGTTCACCGACTGCCGGCCATCGCTCTTCGCTACGCGAACATCTACGGGCCGCGGCAGAATTCGAAGGGGGAGGCGGGAGTCATCGCGATCTTCGCCGACCGGCTCCTTCGCGGAGCGGACGTGACGATCAACGGCGATGGTGAACAGACGCGCGACTATGTGTTCATCGACGATGTCGTCCGCGCGAACATGGCCGTCTGCGATGACCTGTCACTCGCTGGACCATTCAATGTGGGCACTGGCGTCGAGAGCTCGGTGAATGATGTTTATCACTATCTCGCCGCGGCCGTAGGTGTTGCGCGCAAACCGCACCACGGCCCCGCGAAGGCTGGTGAGCAGCGGCGGAGCGTGCTCGATGGATCGAAGTTACGCGAGGTCGCGAGACTTCCGGAACCTGTGCAGCTTGCCGGCGGATTGCGGCAAACGGTGGAGTGGTTTCGAAGTCGGTCGTCATAGCCGATCATGTGCGGAATAGCCGGCTTCTACGGGTTCGGCGGCGGCAGCGCAGATGAATTGCGCTCCGGCGTCGAGTCGATGTCGGCCTGCCTCCGTCATCGCGGCCCCGACGACTCCGCCATCTGGCTCGACGCGAGCGCCGGGATAGGTCTCGGGTTTCGCCGTCTGGCGATTGTCGATCTCTCTCCTGCCGGTGCGCAGCCGATGCATTCGGCGAGTGGCCGCTTCGTCATCATCTTCAATGGTGAGATCTACAACTACGCGAGGATCCGCGAGCAGCTGCCGCCGCAGGCGTGGCGAGGGCATAGCGATACGGAAGTCGTGCTTGCGGCGATCGAGGCGTGGGGCCTGCGTCCCGCGTTGCAGCACTTCATCGGAATGTTCGCATTCGCACTGTGGGACAAGGCCGAGCGAACGCTCACGCTCGTGCGCGACCGTGCCGGTGTCAAGCCGCTGTATTACGCACACTCTGCTGCTGCGCTGCTCTTCGGCTCGGAACTGCGCGCGATCGAGTCCAGCCGGCATTTTCAACGGGACATCGATCGCGGCGCCGTTGCGCTTTACGCGAGATACGGGTTCATTCCCGCTCCCTGGTCGATCTGGAAAGGAGTCCGCAAGCTTCGTCCCGGCTCACTGTTGACGATCGACTCCGGCGGGCGTGCCATCGAGTCCACCTGGTGGAACGCAGCGGAAGTGGCTGAGCGCGCCGCCGCGAATCCATTTCGAGGAAACGATGAGGAGGCGATCGAGGAGCTCGACAGGCTGCTGCGTGATTCCGTCGGGTTGCGCATGATCGCGGACGTTCCGCTTGGAGTTTTTCTCTCAGGCGGCATCGACTCGAGCTGCGTCACGGCGCTGATGCAACAACAGTCGAGCGCACCAGTGAAGACGTTCACGATCGGAATGAGGGGCTCGCCGCTCGATGAAGCGGAAGACGCGGGCGCGGTCGCGCGTCATCTGGGCACGCGTCACACCGAGCATCATCTGACGGCACGAGAGGTCATGGATGTCTTCCCGAATGTCGCGACGATCTATGACGAGCCGTTTGCCGACTCGTCGGGGGTGCCGACATACCTCGTCTCGAAGCTCGCGCGCCGCGACGTCACCGTTGCTCTGAGCGGCGATGGCGGCGACGAGTTGTTCGGTGGCTATCATTCGTACTTTCTCGGCGAGCGGATGTACCGTCACGTCGATCGAGTTCCGAGGTCTCTCCGGCGAATCAGCGGCACAGCGCTTTCTCTCGTGAAGGGAATCGACCCGCGAATCGACAGCGTGGCCAATGCGTTGCGGCTCGATGATGTCATTGCCGTACACGAGAGCGGTCTCGCGTACCCCGGACGGCTCCTTTCCGGCGGCACGCGCCCGCCGATCGCGCTGACATCGCGCGATTGGCCGCGCGTCAACTCCCGTGCGGAGCTCCGCATGTTCGCGGACTTCGGGACGTATCTTCCGGACGACATTCTGGTGAAGGTCGACCGCGCAACGATGGCCGTGAGTCTCGAAGGGCGCGAACCGCTGCTGGATCATCGCGTGATTGAGCTCGCCTGGTCGCTGCCCGTCTCGATGAAGTTGCGCGAAGGCGGAGGCAAGTGGATTCTGAAGGCGGTCCTTCGACGGTACCTGCCGCCTGCCCTGTTCGATCGAGAGAAGAAAGGATTCGGGATCCCGCTCGGACAGTGGCTGCGCGGCGATCTCCGAGACTGGGCGGAGTCGCTGCTCGCCTGCAGATCGGATTACTTCCTCGACGATGAAGTTGCGCGGCTCTGGCGCGAGCATCTACGTGGTGATGATCATTCCGGGATTCTGTGGCGCGTCCTGATGTTCGATGCATGGTCCAGCCGGCATCGGTGACTTGCGCGTATCCACTCAGCGTGGTTGAATCCGCGGCCCGTGAACGACCTACCTCTCGATCAGCGCCTTCTCCAGTCGATTGAAAACCGAAGTGCCCGCGTTGGCATCATCGGTCTCGGCTATGTCGGTCTTCCTCTCTTGCTTCTTTTTGAGGAGACCGGCTTCACCGTCCTCGGTTTCGATGTCGACACGGACAAGGTCGAGAGCCTCAACGCAGGCCGGTCGTATATCCGTCACATCGGGCCGGATCGGATTGGCGTTTCATTTCGCCGGCGTGCGAGTGCAACCACGGATTTTTCGAGGCTCGCTGAATGCGACGCGGTCATCATCTGTGTGCCGACTCCGCTCGGGCCCCATCGCGAGCCCGATCTGAAATACATTCGCGTGACGGCTGAAACCGTGGCTCGGACACTCCGCTCGGGTCAGCTCGTCGTGCTCGAATCGACCACTTATCCGGGAACGACGCGCGAGGAATTGTTGCCGCGATTCGAGGCCGGCGGGCGGCGGTGCGGCGCCGATTTCTTTCTCGCCTTCTCTCCCGAGCGCGAGGATCCCGGCAACGAGCAGTTCAACACCCGCAACATTCCGAAGGTCGTGGGCGGAATGGACGAAGCCTCCTCTCGAGTGGCGCATGCTCTCTATGGATCGATCATCGAGCGGATCGTTCCCGTTTCCTCCCCGGAGATCGCGGAGTCCGCGAAGCTGCTCGAGAACATTTTCCGGGCGGTGAACATCGCACTGGTGAATGAAATGAAGGTCGTCTTCGACCGGATGGGGATCAACGTTTGGGAAGTCATCGAAGCGGCCAAGACGAAACCCTTCGGCTTCATGCCGTTTTATCCAGGGCCAGGTCTCGGCGGTCACTGCATCCCGCTCGATCCGTTCTATCTGACGTGGAAGGCGGCTGAGCACGGAACTTGGGCGCGCTTCATTGAGCTGGCCGGTGAGATCAATACGTCGATGCCCAGGTATGTCGTCGACCGGACGGTCGAGGCAATCAATCGTTCGGGTAAGAGCGTCGTCGGTGCGACGATTCTCGTTCTCGGCCTCTCGTACAAGCCGGACATCGATGACGATCGTGAGTCGCCCTCGTTCGAACTGATCGAGCTTCTGCAGGAACGAGGCGCAGTCGTCTCGTACTGTGATCCGTTCGTCCCTGAAGCACGGCGCGGCCGCAAGCACGATCTCGGTCTCCGTTCCGTGCCGTGTACCGCGGAGGAGTTGGGCAAATACGACGCGGTCCTGATTTCCACACCTCACACTGCGTTCAAGGATGCAGGGCTTTATCGCGAGGCACGTCTCGTCATCGACACGCGCAACGTCGTCCCTGCCTCTGCGGCGCAGTTGCTGGTGCGCGCTTGAGATTCACCTACGCCGATTGAGGCGACGCATGTTCGGCGTTCGATCCTTCGATCGCCTCTTCTTCACGGACGCGGTTGTGAAGGAGACACGCGACCACGGCTACCGGGAGCGTCATCAGAAGAACCAGGAAAAGTCCCAGGAACGTACGGTGCAAATCGCCGGAACGTTCGATTCTGCTGGTTGGTGCATCTGTGATCGAGTAGATCTGCGAGGCCGGGTTGATCGTCCGCGAAAGAATCTGATAGATGCCGTTCATCTGCAGAACGAGTCCTTTGCTCTCGGCGCGGATCGCCTCGATTTCCGCCGCGGCCTGTTGATCGCTCATCGCGGCTCCTCCGGCCGGTCCGCGTTTGATCATCTCGAGAATGTTCCTGTCGAAGGTCACGGCCTCCTGAGCAGGAATCATGGCCAGCATAGAGTCTCTGTATCTCTTGGCCGCAGTCTGCCGGAACTCGACGTCCTGTGACTTGCTCGAGAGGCTCACCAGCCGATCGAGAAAGCTCTCGCTGAGCATTGGCGTGACACCTTCGCCGCCTTTTTCTTTTCCGGTCAGTTGCGAAGCGATCGCCGTGGTATCCGGATTGACTCCGCCCGAGTTGGTCGAGTAGATGACCAGAGAGTTGCGGATTGCTTCGCTTTCGGCACGAAGGCTCTCGAGGTGCAGAGAGTCGTAGGCGAGCTGGCGCTCGACGAAATCCGTTGCCGATACCGAGCCTTGAACCAACCCGCCGGCCCGCACCGCGGCGATCAGCGGATCGACACGAAAGCGCAGGATATCCTCGAGGCGTGTCGAGATCTCGATGAGCGAGAGTCGCTCGCCGCTCGCACGGATGATCGTTGCGCCCGGCACCCGTTCCAGCTCGGTGATGTTCGAGAGCACCTGCTTGATTCTCGAGCGGAGAATCAGCAACTGCACCAGAGGAGACGTCGAGTCGTTCTTGCCTGCTGCCAGGATTTCAGGCGCAGCGACGTCGATCGGAAAGTCCATCAGTTGTTGTTCGTTTTCCGCGTCGTTGGACCACGTGACGAGAATGTCGGAGAGGACTTTTTTCGCGAGTGTCTCCGGGATCTTGCCGGCGTTGCGCATGAAAGTGAGTGCGTAGTCCGATTTGTCGAGGCTCGAGCGCTTGGCGTCGAACTCCTGCGTCACCCGGTCGCGCTCGACCGGCGAAAGCTTCGGATCCGCGAGTCTGGCTTCGTATTCGGCCGCGAGTTTCACCAGAGCCGGATTGGACTCCAGCACGATGATCGAGCGGCCGAATTCTTCGAACTTCATGAATCGATCGAGATCATTCGCGCGATAGACCTTGAGAAGAACCGGCGTCGAGATGATGCTCGACGAGTTGAACTTTGCACCATTGGGGTAGAGGCCACGATCGGAGCCCGTGAAGCTGAGTCGGAACCGAAGAGAGGTAAACGCCTGAGACGGCTTCATGAGCAGAAAGGTGACCGCAACCAGCGCATAGATGACGGCGGCCGACGCGAGGGCCAGGATGATGACCGAGGAGTACGCGCGCAAGGTGTGCACCAGGTGTGAGAGTGAGAACGGCGCTTCCGCCGGTTCGGTCATCGTGTGGTCATCATGCGTGCGAGAATCCATGCGTGCTGCCTCCGGAAGTTAGGTGTCGAAACGAACGTGCAAGCATCTTCGCGTTATTCGACCGTGTCAAGGCGATGATATGCTGACGAACGACCTCGAAAACCTGCGGATTCACCGGCGGCCGTGCGCAGTGCCGTTTCCTGAAATCGAGGCCGATCAGCTGAATGATCCATTCGAGCGAACACCGGCCTCGTGCGAAGGCTGAGCGATGTTTGTTCGTGTGAATGAGGAAGTCTTGCAATGATTCTTGTGACCGGAGCTGCCGGATTCATCGGGTCTCACGTCTCTCGGCGTCTTCTCGACCGAGGCGATGAAGTGATCGGCGTCGACAATCTGAATGATTATTACGACCCCGCACTGAAAGAAGCACGCCTGCGGCTGCTCGAGCCGTGCAAGGGATTCACATTCGTCCGTGCGGATGTGGGCGATCGCGAAGCGATGGAGCAGCTCTTCGCGCGGTACAGGCCGCGCCGGGTCGTGCATCTCGCAGCACAAGCCGGTGTCCGATACTCGCTCACGAATCCGTTTGCCTATACGCGCAGCAACATCGACGGATTCCTCACCATCCTCGAAGGATGCCGTCACCACGGCGTGGAACATCTCGTCTTTGCATCCTCGAGCTCCGTCTATGGGGCAAACACAAGGCAGCCCTTTTCAGAGCATGACAACGTCGATCATCCGGTGTCCCTGTATGCAGCGACCAAGAAAGCGAACGAGCTGATGGCGCATACGTACGCGAGCCTCTTCGGCGTCGCGTCGACGGGACTCCGGTTCTTTACCGTCTATGGACCGTGGGGCCGCCCGGACATGGCATTGTTCAAGTTCACGCGCGGCATCCTTGCCAACGAGCCGATCCCGGTCTTCAATGAAGGGCGCATGATTCGCGATTTCACGTATGTCGACGACATCGTCGAAGGTGTCATTCGCGTGCTCGACAGTACTGCCGCCGCCGATCCTGCGTGGACGGGCAACGATCCGGATCCGGCGCGCAGCTATGCGCCATGGCGTGTCTTCAATATCGGCAACAACCAGCCTGTACAGCTCCTCGAATACATCTCCGTAATCGAGGAATGCCTCGGAATGAAAGCGCGGCTCGACTTACTTCCGATGCAGCCCGGCGACGTCCCTTCGACGATGGCCGATGTCACCGAGCTGCAGCAAACTGTTGGGTTCCGGCCTTCGACGACTGTGCGCGAAGGGGTGCGGCGCTTCGTGGAGTGGTACCGCCAATACTACGGAGTTTGATTCGTAGACCATGGAAGAAAACAATTCACTCGTGAGTACCAGACCCCGGCGAGCGCTCATTACCGGCATTACAGGGCAGGACGGGTCCTATCTCGCCGAACTGTTGCTGGAGAAGGGTTACGAGGTGCATGGCGTGATTCGCCGCTCCTCCTCCTTCAATACCTCTCGTATCGAACATGTCTATCAGGGTCCCCATGATCCGGAGAGGCGTCTGATCCTGCATTATGGCGACCTCAATGACGCGTCGTCTTTGAATCGGATCCTGCGTATCGTGGATCCCCATGAGATTTACAATCTCGGAGCGCAGAGTCACGTAAAAGTTTCGTTCGACACTCCGGAATATACGGGTGACGTCACCGGACTCGGCGCGACGAGACTGCTGGAAGCCATTCGCGAGTTGCAGATCAAGCCGCGCATTTATCAGGCTTCATCGAGTGAGATGTTCGGGCTCGTCAGAGAAACACCACAGAGCGAGCGGACGCCTTTCTATCCCCGAAGCCCTTATGGCGTTGCCAAAGTGTACGCCTACTGGATGACGGTCAATTACCGCGAGGCGTACGAGTTGTTCGCCGTCAACGGCATCCTCTTCAATCACGAATCTCCCAGGCGAGGAGAGACATTCGTTTCGAGGAAAATTACGCGTGCGGTCGGCCGGATCAAGTATGGCCTTCAGGAAACTCTTTATCTGGGAAACCTGGATGCCAGACGCGATTGGGGCTATGCCAGGGACTATGTCGAGGCGATGTGGATGATGCTTCAGCATCACGAAGCGCAGGACTTCGTCATTGCTACAGGACAGACGCACACAGTGCGCGATTTTTGTTCGCAGGCGTTTCGGGCTGCCGGAATCGAGCTCGAATGGCGGGGCCGCGGGGCGGAAGAGTGTGGTGTCGATACTTCGAGCGGCATCGTGCGTGTGAGAGTGGATGAACGCTATCTCCGTCCCACGGAAGTCGACCTGCTGCTGGGCGATGCATCGAAAGCACGGGAACTGCTGAAGTGGCAGCCGCGGACGGATTTCTCAACGCTCGTCGAACTGATGACGAAATTCGATCTCGGTCTTGCTGCCGACGAACTCCGGCTCAAACGGTAATGAAACTTCGAACGAGATGAGCGATTCATTCTGGCATTCGCGACGCGTGCTGCTCACCGGTTCAGGAGGTTTCCTGGGCGGCTTCATCCGGGAGCAGTTGCGGAGTGAAGGGCCGGCCGCGATTCTTGCGCCGCGCTCATCGGAGCTCGATCTGCGCGATGCACGAGCGATCCGGGCCTACCTTTCGACACAACGCCCGGACATCGTCATTCACGCGGCTGCAGTGGTGGGTGGGATCGGTGCAAATCGCCTTCATCCGGGCCGGTTCTTCTATGAAAACGCAATCATGGGCATTCAGCTCATCGAAGAGGCGCGCCTTGCCGGTGTAGAGAAGTTCGTTCAATTGGGAACGATCTGTTCTTATCCAAAGTACACGCCGATTCCTTTTCGGGAGGAGGAACTCTGGAACGGGTTCCCGGAAGAGACCAACGCTCCTTATGGAATTGCGAAAAAGGCTCTCCTCGTTCAATTACAGTCCTACCGGCAGGAGTACGGTTTCAATGGCATTTTTCTGCTTCCGGTCAATCTCTATGGGCCCCGTGACAATTTCGATCTGTTGAGCAGTCATGTCATTCCGGCAATGATTCGAAAGTTCATCGACGCAAGCCGGACTGGCGCGAGTGAGGTCGTATTGTGGGGGGACGGCTCACCGACCCGCGAATTTCTCTATGTCGAGGATGCTGCGGAGGGAATCGTCCTCGCGGCGGAACACTATGACGGAAGTGAGCCTGTGAATCTCGGTCGTGGTGAGGAGATCGCCATCCGCGACCTTGCAAACCTCATTTGTGAGATGACGGGGTTCAGTGGCCGTATCGTTTGGGATGCGAGTCTCCCCAACGGCCAGCCGCGACGAATGCTCGACATCACTCGTGCTGAGCGCGAATTCGGGTTCCGCGCACGCACGACGTTCAAGACAGGGATCGAAAAGACAATTTCATGGTATTTGAAAGAGCTGTGACATGACCGTCCTGCCGGGGGCCGCTGTTGACCGTCCGTAGAGGTAGCCGCAAAGAGATAGCACCGCCGACGGACAGGTCGCTCTTCTCAATACTTCGTCTCGTCGTGGTGCTGGGCATCTCTGCCGTGGCCGTCGTGTTTCAAAGGAACCCGCTGGACTCGTTTCGCCTCGTGAAGCTCGCTCTTTATGAGACGGAGGCCGTGATTTGTCTGGCTTTGCTGCTGCTATTACTCGTTTGGCGCCGAAACGAAGTAGTCGCTGAGCTCCGGCGCCACGGGTTCGCACTTGCAATCGTTGGGCTCGCGGTAGCATGGACCGCGATCACGGCGCTCACCTCGACGAATCGTGTCTTGTCCATTCCGGCGTTCATCTGGGTCGTCAGTTGCGCGATCGTCTTCATTGCGACGTTGCTGACGGCGTCGCGCGAGGCCGGGCTGCTGATGATCCAGCTTCCACTCGTGACGGCGGCGCTGAACGCTGTCATCACGCTGGCGCAGCGATTTCACGTCTGGAGCCCGGCGGCGTACTCGGACTCTCTCATGGAGCGTATGCGAGCGAGCGGTCTCATTGGAAACATCAATGATCTGGGCGTGTATTTCGTCCCATGGACCCTCGCTGCGGCCGCATTGTGCATCGTGTCTGTTCGTAAGCGGTGGCGATATGGCGCACTCTCGGCTCTGCTCGTTCTCGGCCTGGTGGCATCCGACACGAAGACAGCGATGATCGCGATCCTAATCTGCGGACTCTTGTTGATCGCCATGGAGACGCGGCATAAGAAAGCGGTGCTTGCAGGGATCGTGCTGCTGACGGCAGTGGCGCTCCTGAGCCCATCCGTGCGATCACGAATCGAGACAATCGCGCACGAGGCACGGCAGGGATCACTGACCGAACTGACATCCAACCGTGTCCCGACGTTTGTCGTGACCTGGCACATGTTCCGGGACCACCCCTGGGTCGGCATGGGACCGGGTACGTTCAGTTGGTGGTATCTGCCGTACAAGCTGCAGGCCGATGCAACGAACGCTGACTTTCGGAAGTCCACGGAACACTTTGGCGAGGCTCATAATGACCACCTGCAAACATTGGCCGTGGCGGGCATTCCGGGATACGCCATCTTGCTTGCGGCAATCGTTTACCTTGCAGCTTGTGGATCGCGCCCGCGGGGAGAAGAGGTGCGAGCGCGTTTCGCGAAAGCGATGAGCATTCCGCTTGCTGCAGGATTCTTCATCGTTGCGCTGGCCCAATTTCCTCTCGAGCTGGCCTCGACTGCCAGCGCCTTCATTCATATTGCCGCGTTGTGTTGTGCGTGGAGCCTCGAACGATGAAGGCCGTCAAGGTGGCGATCTCGGTGGCCGTCGTCCTGTCAGCGGTCGTTGCCATACGCCGCGTGTCGTATCTTCCCGCGGAGTGCAACTCCACGATTGCCGTAACGGTTGCGCGTCTGGATCGAATGAGCCGCCAGGCGAACGACACCCAGATGATCGGTGCACGGGAGAACATCGACCGCCTCGCTCCCTGTCGTACCGGCATGCCGTGGAATGTCGAGACCCGGGTTCTCACGGCGACCAATTATGCGATTCTTGGAAACGATGAAGAAGCGTTGAGGATCTACAAGGACGCATTGCGAGTCGATCGCAGATCGGAAATCTATTACAACGTCGGAGTCGAGCTGCTCAAGCTTGGCCGCGTGGATGAAGCGATGGAGCCGCTGACGATCGGCTGCCTCTTCGACACGACTCGTCTGGCTGCGCTGCCGGACGATGTGAGACAACGCGTGATCGACCGGATGCTGCTGCGATGGTCTGCAAAGTGATCGCGAGACCCCTGGCATCGCAGGGGTTCCGGAACGTGTCTCATTGTGAATCGCTACTCTCGTAGCGCACTCGTCGGTTCCACGTTGCTGTTGGCCGTGGAGATGTTTTTGCATCGCACGTAAACGTTTCGTGCTCGCCGAGCGTCAGCTGTTCAAATGTTCACTCGCAACCATTTCGTAGTCTCGGTGTCTTTGATTCTTGGAATCGCTGCCCGGCCCGCAATAGGAGCAGTGACGGCAGCTCATGGCTCCTGGCCGCAATGGCGCGGCAATTCAGCGCAAACTGGAACGCAAGCCCTCGCAGGGCGCATCGCAGTCCCGAGAATTGCGGCATCGTTTCATATGGGCGGCTCGATCAACAGTTCTCAGATTCTCGAGTCGCCTGCAGACGATCTGATCGTTATGGCTCCTGCCGGAAATCTTCAGGCCTGCCGGCAGGACGGCACTCCTCTCTGGTCTCATCGCTATCGGTCGTCTCCTTCGCTGATTGGCCTCTACGATATCGAGGGCAATGGCCGTCAAGAAATTCTTGCGACGACCAGTGATGTCGCGTCCGCGACCCTCGATCTGTTTGATGCTGCGTCCGGCAACCTACTGTGGTCCTCACCGATCGAGCCGGGAGGGGCTGGTGCCGTGAAGATGTTTGATCTCGACGGGGATGGAAAGCTGGAGCTGATCTGGGCGCCGGCCGCAAGTTCCGTGGTTCGCGCCTATACCTTTGCGGATGGGTTGGCGACGCCCAGGCTCCTTTGGAAACGGACGTTATGGAGCTATTCCTCTGACCCCTACAGCTATTCACCGATCGCCATAAGAGACGTCAATGGCGACGGATCGCCGGACATCGTAATGGTGGGGGGCAGAGGAAGCGTAACGCTCTGGATTCTCGACGGCCGGTCAGGAGACGTGCTTTCACGTGAGGACTATCTCAATACGGATCCATCGATCTGGACCGAAAGCGGCGGATGGGGTCAATTAGTCATGGTTCGCGACGTCGACCATGATGGCGAGCCGGAGATCATCGTCATTGGCTCGTATGCGAGCACCAGTGCCTACATGTTTCAAGGTGCAATGGTGATCGATCCATTGTGGCCCTACACACCAGTCGTGCTCAACACTCGTCCGATCGGGCTTCGCTACGTTACCGGTTCCATTCAGGACTTCGATGGCGATGGGAAAGACGACATCCTCGTCTCGTATTTCGATTCCATACAGGGTGTACACGTTCTGGAGCTTCTTGATGCGAAAACCCTGACGGTGAAACGTCAGCTCGCGGGTTACCGACTCGAGGCTGTGGTCACTGGAATCGATCGAAGGCCGCGCATTGTGGCGAGTACAGGCATAACCACCGAGCAAGGATCGTCCACTGGCGTATTCAAAGTGCTGAGGCTATCGGATCAAGGCTTCGATCCTGCGGCGTGGTCGATTTACGCCGACTCGATGCTGACGAATTATGCTCATGATCGGCGGCCGGATTCCTCGAACGAGGGGGCTGAACCGGTCGTGGTGGATGCGAACCACGACGGTACTGGCGACGTCGTGTTTGCCCGTGGAGCGGCGCGGACGTTTTTTGCCGTGGATATCGAGACGGGAAAGACGCTCGCCACGCACTCCTTCCCGGCGGGCGAAGTTCCCGGAGCCGTCATCTCGTCTTCCGCTGACTCCGGGAACCTTCTCGTGGGCCTCTCGAACGGAGACGTCGTGGCGCTCGATTCGACTCTTGTGGGAAGAACGATCGCGCGGGTCGGTGGATTCTTCGAGCTCAATGGCGGCAATGGGCACAATAACGAGCTCGCGGTCGTTGCCGATCTCGATGGCGACGGCATCAACGAGATTTATGCCACCGCTTCGAACCAGGATTTGATGCGTATCGATATCGGCCGCACCGCTCCGCGATCGCAATTGTTTCATCGGGGAATCGGCAATCAGGAGCCCGTCATGGCCGGAACCTCGATGTTGTTGCGGTCATGCGATCCTGTCGATGCGACGGCAATCTGCGATGCCGATGCGCATGGACATTTGTCGTCTCGTTCGACACAGTTCTCACAATCCTCGATCATGCCGGTCGCGGTGAATGTTGGGAAAAACCTCAATACGGGCGCTCCAATCGTTTTTGGATCCGGTTCGCTCTTGTTTCCTATGCCTGTCTATGCTCTCGACCCAGCTAGCGGGCAGCTCCTGTGGGAATCGACAGAAGGTTCTTATTGGGATGCGTCACTTGCCGTCTGGGACTGGAATCACGATGGTGTTCCGGACGTCGTCACGAACTACAACACGAGTAAGGCGACGATTCTCAATGGAGCCAATGGCGACGTTCTCTGTGAGTCCATCACCGCTCCTCAATATGGGAATCTCGGCTATGTCGATTACAACGGAGTGCCGGTCCTGGTGGACGACGACAATGATGGAACAGCCGAGATTCTGATCGGCGAAGATGACGCGCACATGATGTTGCTCGAGCCTTGTACCGCGTCGTCTCCCACGACGATTCGTTGGGCGGTTGATCAGGCCTCCATCGACGATGAAAGAGGCTCCATGCCGGCGCTGGCTCCGGTCGGTGATTCCGTGATCATCGGTGTCGGCACCAAGCGGGGAGTCCTTGTCGCGCGGGATGCGCGTACGGGATCCACGATTTGGGAGCGGGCATTGTTGAACGGTGCCGTGGTCGACAGTGCTACGACATTGAATCCGTTGAGCAGTGTCATTGCCGTCGATGTTGATGGACGAGATGGGTACGACTTCGTCGTGGGCGGCGCCGGCGGCTGGCTGTATGCGATCAATGCCGCAACGGGTAACCTCGTATGGTCGATCGACCTCGGATACGCGGTCGGGGATCCCATTGCGGCGGATGTCGACGGCGATGGTGCGTCGGAGATCCTCGTTCCGACGGCAGAGGGTGTTCTCTATGTGATCGATGGCGCCCTGCCCAGGCGCAGGGCCTATTGAGCAATAGTGGCCTGATACGTTACAGCCTGCGATCGCTTCGGTGAACCGAGTTCGCCACGAGTGGTATTCTCTGCCCCCAATCATGCCTGTTGGATTTCCCACCCTCAGGGCGGTTCACGCCTCGTCATGAGGATCGTCTTTCTAACGCGTTCACTCGCCGTAGGTGGTGCCGAGCGTCAGCTGGTGACACTCGCCGCGGGTCTGGTGGAAGCTGGACATGAGGCGATCATCTGCTCGTTCTATTCCGAAGTGCCGTTAGCAGAAGGCCTGGACCGGAAAGGCGTTCAGTTGCATGTCGTTGGCAAGGATCGACGCTGGAACCTCGTCTATTTCAGCAAACGGTTGATTCACTTTCTGCGCACGATATCTCCGGATGTGATCCATACGTATCTTCCGGTACCGAATCTGCTCGGAGCGCTTCTTCGTCCAGTATTCCGCTCAGTCCCGCTGGTGTGGGGTGTTCGTTCATCGAACATGGACCTGCGACGGTTCGATCTGATGACCCGCGTTACCTATGGCGTCGAGCCATGGTTCGCTCGGTTTGCGGATCGGGTGATCGTGAACTCCGAGGCGGGGTTACGTCACTGTCTGGCGCACGGATTTCCGAAGAACCGCATGACCGTCATTCCGAATGGAATCTCAGTGGATGACTTCCGGCCTGATGCCGCGGAGAGAAGCAGGGTGCGGGCGGAATTGAGGATTGCCGATGATTCGCCGTTGATTGGAATGGTGGCGCGAATCGATCCCAATAAGGATCACGACACCTTTCTCAAAGCGGCGAAGCTGGTGAGCGCAGAGCTTCCTCGCGTCAGGTTCGTGTGCGTTGGCGACGGAAATCGGGAGGAGCGTCGTCGATTGCAGGACCTTGCCGACGCCGAGGGTTTGAGTCAGCATTTGACATGGCTCGGTATGCGAAATGATGTTCGCGCGGTATACAACGCCTGCGATGTCTTCTGTTCGTCGTCGCTTTCGGAGGGCTTTCCGAACAGCCTGGCAGAAGCAATGGCGTGCGGTACTCCATGCGTGGCGACCGACGCGGGCGACTCGAGGCTGATCGTTGGCGATGCGGGGCGCGTCGTACCAGTCGGCGACGACCGTGCGCTGGCCGACGCTCTGGTCGCTACCGTTCTCGAGGCGGGCGCGTTACGCCAACGTGCAAGAGAGCGTATCGTGGCGAGCTTCAGCGTGGAGACCCTCGTGCGCAGAACGAGTCGTGAACTGGAGGCGCTTCTCTCTTGAAGATTGCCTTCGACATTGTCTTCGCCATTGGAGCAGGCTATTTCCTGCTTCGAGCCCGTAGATTCGATGTTCTGACCGTGGGGTTTTTCGCTGCCGCCATTTACTTTTTGCCGGGATTTTTCGGTTTCGTTCAGCATCCGATCGATTTCAGTGTGCTGGTCCATGATGAGCTGATCGATCCAACGTACGCGGTGATGACGCTGGTACTCGGCATGATCGTACTTGCGGCGGTCGTACACGATTCACTCGTAATGTCAGTACCGTATGGCATTCACATGGAAGGAACAGCGTCGACGCCGGTCTGGGCTCTCTTGATCGGGATCGCAGGATTGGTCATGACATTGCTCACGACCGGTGCGGCGTTGATGAACTCCGACAAGGTCACTGTTCTGGCGGCGATGAACCGTTGGTGTGTGCTGTGGGAGGTAGGCGCGTCAGTGGCGGCCGTAATGGCATTTCAACGAAGACAATATGCGGTCTTTGCGGCGGCGTTTCTTTTGCTCCTGTTCGACGTATTCGTTGGTATGCGGGTTTATTTCGCTCTCACCATGGTCGCGGTGATGATCCTGGCGCTCTGGCGGGGAGGGCGCCGGCGTCTCCTGTTCCGGAAAAAGCCTCTGATGGCAGCGGCATTCTTCATGCTCTTTATCTTCTTCTACAAGCAGTTGCTGATCCCTGTAAAAATGGGTGCCTGGGACCTCGTTGTCGAGAATCTCCACAATGAGTCCTTTTACACGGAAGTCGTGACCCTTTCCGAGCCATTCGTCACTCAGGCGATTCTGAACGAGGTCATCAAGGCCGATTACCACGTTGGTCTTTCTCACTTCGCATCGATTGGCTATCAGTTCGTTTTCATGGCGCCTTCGTTGGGCGCGGATGCAGTGTCGTTCAATGACCTGTTCCAGCCGAAGCTGTTTCCCGGAAGCCTCTGGATGGGGATGGCCAACAATGTGTGGGCGGAGATGTGGAGCAGCGGCGGATGGACTCTGCTCGGTGTGTTTATCGTCTTTCATGCTGGAGTACTGATCATGCTGTCCCGCGCGTTGTGGATCCGGCATCCTGACATCAGAGCTGTCCTTGCACTCCTTTCGTCGTATTGGGCGTTCTACATTCACCGAAATGATCTGTTCATTGAATTGAACATGATGAAGCGGGTCGTGGTCATCAGTCTGGCCGCGATGATCCTGGCCTGGCTCAGCCATCGTATGTTGCGTCGTGTGTCACCCCCTCGGCGGCGGCGCGCGGCAGAGCCCCGCGCTGTCCAATGAGTTCCCGAAGGCTCCGCATTCTGCATCTCATTACGACCCTCGAGACCGGCGGTGCACAGACGATGCTGTGGAATCTCGTGAGCCACATGAATGCCGCCGCATTCGAAAATCGTGTCGTCTCGATGACGGCGCTCGGCGCGGTGGGCGAGCGGCTTCGGGACCATGGCGTCACAGTCGATGTTCTCGGCATGCGACGTGGCCTTCCTGACGTGCGGGGCCTGTTGCCGCTGCGAAGGATCGTTCGCGAGTTCAGGCCGGACGGTCTGCAGACCTGGCTCTATCACGCCGATCTTCTTGGAACCATGCTGTCTCGAACCATGGGAATCCGACCGCTCATCTGGAACATCCGGTGCGCAACCATGGATTTATCGCGCTATGGATTATCCAGCCGGCTCACATTGCGCTTCCTCGCGCGCCTCTCTCGCCGCCCTGAAGCGGTGATTGTCAACTCACGAGCCGGCCTTGTTCTTCATGAGTCTCTTGGTTTCAATCCGCGGCGGTGGGCGTTGATTCCGAACGGTTTCGACGTCAAGCGATTCAGTCCGGACGACTCGGCGCGAGCACGTCTTCGCTCGGAATTGGGGCTCAGGGAAGAGTCACTGTTGATCGGGTTGATCGCAAGATATGATGCGATGAAAGGTCACGATGCGTTCCTCGCCGCAGCGGCTGATGTGGCGCGCCAGGCAGGCGTCCATTTCGTGCTCGCCGGCGGTGGTGTCGACATGCAGAATCAGGTCTTGAAGGAATTGATCGCAAAGAGTGGTATTCAATCGAGAGTGTTTCTGCTGGGCGAACGCCGTGATGTTCCTGCGCTTCTGGCCGGCCTCGACGTCGTTTGCTCCGCGTCGATTGGCGAGGGATTTCCGAATGCCGTCGGCGAGGCAATGGCGTGTGGTATTCCATGCGTAGTTACCGACACGGGTGATTCAGCGTGGCTGCTTGGTGAGCACGCTGGCAAGGTGGTACCGGTTTCCGACAGCGGCGCACTCAGCAAGGCACTAAGTGAGATGATCGCGGTGGGGAGAGACGCGCGGGCAGCAATGGGTGCTGCGGGACGTCGCCGGATCGTTGAAAACTTTACGCTCGACTCGGCTGTCTCTCACTATGAAGACTTGTATTACGGTCTGATCGGCTCGGGACGCGCGGTTTCTCATCGCTAACTATATATGTGCGGATTTGCAGGCTTTATTACGAAACGGTCATCGAACAATGACCAGCTCCTTTCCACGGTCACATCGATGGCCAATACTCTCATTACGCGCGGACCGGATGATTCGGGCAGCTGGTGCGAGCCGGCCACGGGTGTAGCGTTCGGATTCCGGCGGCTCTCGATCATCGACCTTAGTGCCGAGGGACATCAGCCGATGCATTCGGCTGATGGGCGGTACACGATCGTCTTCAACGGCGAGATCTACAATTTCGAGGAGCTCCGGCGTGAACTCGCTGCCGCCGGTCATCGTTTCCGCGGCCATTCCGATACCGAAGTTCTCCTGGCGGCGTTCTTACAGTGGGGCGTCGAGGCCGCGATTCGCCGCGTCAATGGAATGCTCGCAATCGCTCTGTGGGATTCGGCGAACCGTGAGCTCTGGCTCATGCGCGATCGGATGGGGAAAAAGCCTCTGTATTATGGCTGGTGCGGTAGCACGTTCCTGTTCGGCTCTGAGCTCAAGGCCCTGGCTGCGCACCCTGACTTTTCGGCTGACATCGACCGCGACGCGTTAGGCCAATTCATGCACTTCGGCTACGTGCCGGGGCCTCTCAGCATTTACAAAGGAATTCGAAAGCTTCCTGCAGCCTCTCTGCTGCGCGTTTCATCTCGCGACATGCGAGAGCCGGAGCCCCGGCCTTATTGGTCTGCGTTGGAGGCAGCGCTTGCAGGTGAGCGGAATCCGCTTACGGTTTCGGTTGATGAGGCAACGGAAGAGCTCGACCGGCTGCTGCGCGATGCCGTCGGGATTCGGATGATCTCTGATGTGCCGCTTGGAGCGTTTCTTTCGGGAGGAATCGACTCCTCGGTGGTCGTGGCGCTGATGCAGGCGCAGAGCGCCAAACCGGTGAGAACGTTTTCGATCGGCTTCCAGGAAGCCGAGTTCAACGAAGCGGTTCATGCCAAGCGGGTAGCGAACTGGCTCGGAACCGATCATACGGAATTTTATGTGTCCCCGCAGGCGGCACTCGATGTCATTCCGCAGCTGCCGTCGATCTATGACGAGCCCTTCGCAGATTCGTCCCAGGTTCCAACGTATCTCGTTTCTCGTTTGGCCCGGCAACACGTCACCGTCGCCCTTTCCGGCGACGGAGGGGACGAGATCTTCGGTGGCTACACGCGCTACCTCTGGGCCGAGCGGATCTGGAAATCGATGCGTTGGATTCCTCGGCCGATTCGAGCCCTGTGCGCCGGCGTCATGCGTAAGGGCAGCACTCCGCTGGCGGCCTGCATCCGCGCTGCAAGCCCTGTTCTTCCGCGCGGGCTCCGGTTTCAGAATCCCGCCGACAAGCTTCAGAAAGCGGCTGAGCTGCTGTCTCTTCGAAGCCGGAAGCAGATCTACAACCGTTTGATCTCACACTGGAAAGACCCGCAGCAGGTCGTACCCGGCTCGAATTTGCCAGCGGCGCTCATCGATGATCCAGCTTCAGCGCAACTGCAGAGTTTTGTTCATCAGATGATGTACATCGACACGATCAGTTATCTCCCCGACGACATTCTGGTCAAGGTCGATCGGGCCTCGATGGCTGTGAGCCTCGAAGCGCGAGCTCCGTTGCTCGACTTCCGAATCTTCGAGTTTTCGTGGCGTTTGCCTCTCGAGATGCAAATCCGCGGAGGCGTCGGGAAATGGCTCCTGCGCAGGGTTCTCGATCGATATGTTCCTGCCGATCTGATCGACCGGCCCAAGATGGGATTCGGAGTCCCGATTGGCGCCTGGCTTCGCGGACCTTTGCGCGATTGGGCTGAAGCGTTGCTCGATGAGCGGCGCCTCCGTTCGGAATCGTTTTTCGATGTTGCTGAAATCAGAAAGAAATGGACGGAGCACGTCCAGGGCAAACGGGAATGGCAGTACTACCTTTGGGATGTATTGATGTTCGAGGCCTGGCTCGAAGCGACGTCCGAGGCGCGGCTAGCACAGAGGATGAACGACACCAGGATGACGGCGAGAGCATCGCTGTGAACGCTATGAAGGCGGTTGCTGAGCGTTCTGCAGCCACGCTGCTGTCTCAGTAAGTCCTTCTTGCATTGTCCATGGGGCATGCCAGCCGAGCGCTGCGATTGCTGAAGAGTCAATGACGAACGAGCCGGCGAGTCTTTCGAGATCGAGCCGTCTTCCCGCGACCAGCGCTCCGAGATGGAGAACTGGCGAAGGTAGTCCGAACAGGCGCGCTGGCTTCCCCATTGCCGCCGCCATTCGCCGCAATAGTTCCGGTGTGGAGAGATCTTCTCCGTCACTGACGGGAAGGATCCGGCCCGCCGCGCCCTGCGACTGTGAGACGAAGCACAGTGCATCAGCGAGATTCTTCACAAAAACCATACTGCGGCAGTTGTTGATGGAGCTCAGTGGCAGCGGGATGCCTCGACGCACTGCCCGCATCAGTGCGAGAAAATTTGCGCGAACGCCAGGGCCGTACACAAGCGGCGGGCGGATGATTGTCCAACGGTCGTCCTCCAGAACCATTCTTACGGCATTCTCGCCTTCGAGCTTCGATTGCGCGTAAGCATCAGAGGGTGCAGGAGGGGTAGTAGCGCCAAGCGCACTCACCGAGGAGTCGCCATACACCTTTGCGGTGCTCAACAACACGAGCCGTCCGACGCTCGCTCGGCGCGCGGCGTGAGCCAGCGCTTCTGTGGCGTCGCGATTCACGACCTGCAGGCGTTGTTCGCCATCATGGCCCGGGCTCTTGAGATGCGCCAGCCCTGCAGTGTGAATGATCGCGTCCATGCGTTCAACGGCATGACTCCAATCGGTGCTGGCGTTCAATTCGCCGACCTCTGCGATCTCACTACAGACCACCGACTGAGCAGATTCGCGGTTCCGCACTGCAGCACGCACTTCGATCCCTTTTTCGATAAGGCGTGCGCAAACATGACGGCCGATGAAGCCATTCGCGCCGGTGACCAGAACTCTCAACCGCACAACTCCGTGTAGATGGCGAGAGTCATACGGATCACCGAGTCGAGCGAGTAACGCCCGAGCGCACGTTCTCGTCCTCGCCGTCCCATCTCGGCGCGGAGATCAGGGTTCTCGATCAGCCGCGCCAGTGCCGCGGCAAGCTTCTCCGGATCGCGAATGGGAACGAGGAGACCATTGAAGCCATCCGTAACGATCTCCCGGCAGCCTGGCCAGTCCGTGGTGACAATGGGTAAACCGGCGGCCGCGGCCTCGACCAGGACTTTGGGTACGCCTTCACTGTAGTAGGTGGGAAGACAAACCACGTCGCTCTCCGCCATGACGTTCGGCATGTCGGTTCTCCGGCCGAGGTACTCGATGGCGCCGCTGTCGTGCCAATCGCGCAGGATCGTGTCCGTGATGCTGGCCGGATTGTCGGGGTCTGGTTCGCCGGCAAGCACGAAGGTCGCGGAAAGGCCTTGATCATGAAGGTGGCGAGCTGCGGCTACGAAGTCGGCGACGCCTTTGGTATGAAGCATTCGCGAAGCAAGCAGAACGCGCACGGGTCCGGGGTGCGTGCCCTCTCTCGGAGTGAATCGATCAGTATCTGCACCCGACCCTGGAATCAGCACTGCCTGCTCAGAGGCGCACCAGCGAGAGCTGATGAACGTCTCTCGTTGTTCTTCATTCTGAAAGATGATCCTCATGGCAGGGTGGCGAAGCACGAGACGATAACCGGTGCTCACACCGGCGCGGATCAGTCGTGTGAGTTTTCGTTCGGTCGCGAAAACGTGGCCGAGTCCGGAGATCGCGTTCACGACTGCTGGGACATGACAAACACGTGCAGCGAGCGTTCCATAGAGAACTGGTTTGCTCGTGACGTGATGAACGAGGTCTGGCCTCAATGCGCGATACAGGCGGACCAGATCGAGGAACGACCTCAGTTCGGAAATGGGGTGAAGTCCGGAGCGTGACAGTCTGACTTCGTGCCATGTCAGGCCTGTTTCTGTGATCAACGGAACGTGTTTGCTCGCCGGCGTCGCGATGTGCACGTCATACCCGGCATCGCGAGCCTCGAGCGCGACCGGCAGGCGATGGGAGACGAAAAAGCCGGCGTGGTTCACGACGAAGAGGAGCCTTCGAGGTTTGGTTTCCATGCGGGGATGCCGTGCATTGCGTCCCGCCTCACGCCGCATGACTCCGACCGTGAGCATCAATGCCGCAGCGAGCACGGTGGCGATACCCATGACCGCGAGCGGCATGGATTCGAACTGCGCCCATGCGCTGGCGACACCGAGCAACGCGAGCGCGCCGTACAGCGCCGAGATGCGCGCGTGGCTCGTGCCCGTTTGAATGAGGCGTTGATAGAGATGCGAGCGATGCGCCTGCGACAGGCGCTCGCCTCGCCGGATGCGCAGGATCAACGTGAACGATGTGTCGTAAACGAATGGCCACACCAGCAGAACCGCAGCAGCCGCGAAGCGCGGGTCGTGGGCAGCGGCGATGACGCCCAACGTCGCGAACATGTAGCCGAGAAATGCGCTGCCGACATCACCCATGAAAATGCGCGCCGGTTGCCAGTTGTGAATGAGAAAACCAAACGAGGACCCCGCGAGCAGCGCCCCGGCTGTCGAAATGATTGGAACGTTGAAGCGCGCCGCCAGGAAGGTCCAGCCAATCCCCGCAATCACCGCTTGTAGTCCCGCGATCCCGTCGATTCCATCCATGAAGTTGTAGCCGTTGGTTAGACCCACGATCCAGAGCAAAGTGACGAATGCGCCGACGAGTCCGAGCGCGATCGTGACGTGCGGCAGCTGGACGTGGCTCCAGAACCCGAAGACGCCGATTGCGGCGATCGCTGCAGCCAGATGAGCGCTCAGCCGCACGAGCCATGAGGATCCGCGCAGATCGTCGATGAAGCTGATGGCCGCGATGAGAAGAGACGGCATCGCGACCGCGAAGAAATGGGGGACGCGGAGGATCGCCATTCCGGCGATCGTTACCACGACAATGGCCAGACCTCCGCCGCGCGGCGTGGGCTGATCGTGAGAGCTGCGCGCGTTTGGATGGTCGAGAACGTGATGCCTGCGCGCCCAGAGGCGAATCCCCTCGACCAGCACTGCGGATGCCGTCGCAGCAGTGATGAAGACCGCGAGAAGGAGCCGCATCAGCGGACGACTGGCGCCTGTCCGAGAAGCGGCTGCGACAGCGTGACGTGGGCCGTTTCGGTCGCGTTCTCCGGTGATGTTCCATCCGGCGAGTATTCGGCGATGAGGCTGCGCAAGGCGCGGACGGCAGCCTGGCGGTCGTTGAAGGCGTTCGCGCGCGCCAGCCAGTTGCTCACGATTTGATGCTCTGGTTGAGGAGCTTCGGTGATCACGATATGCGGATGCACCGTCTTTCGGATCAGCTCCCCATCGAGACGGATTTCTTCGAAGAGCTTTTCGCCCGGCCGCATCCCCGTAAAGACGATCGGGATCTCATCCTCGGTGTGATTCGACAAACGAATGAGATCGCGTGCGAGATCGACGATCTTGACCGGCTCTCCCATGTCGAGCATGAAGATCTCCCGCGAGCTGCCAAGGGTTGCGGCCTGGAGAACCAGCGACACGGCCTCAGACGTTCGCAGAAAATAGCGAGTGACCTGGGGATGCGTCACGGTGATCGGCCCGCCGCTCAAGATCTGTTCCATGAACAGCGGAATCACGCTGCCCGATGAGCCGATGACGTTGCCAAAGCGGACGATCGTCATCTTCAGCGAGGTCTGTGTTGCGAGATCGAGCAGAGCGATTTCCGCCGCCCGTTTCGTAGCGCCCATGACGCTCGTCGGGTTGATTGCCTTGTCGGTGGAGATGAAAACCATCCGCTCGACGTTGTGCGTGGCGCAGATCTCGGCCAGTGCGCGTGTGGCAATGGTGTTGTTGCGAATGTACTCGTGCGGGTTCTCTTCACCGAGAGGGACATGCTTGTGCGCCGCGGCGTGCAGCACGATCTGCGGCCGTTCGCGCCCAACCAGGTCATCGAGCAACTCGGTATCAGAGATATCGAGCAGGTTGCAGCTGATCTGCGTGCGATCCATCGCGCCTTCACGTGTGAGGCGCTTTCTGATCTCGTAGAGGGCGAACTCGGAACGCTCCACGAGCGTGATGCTCGCCGGACCGAATTCGACAATCTGCGAAGCGAGCTCGGAGCCGATCGTGCCGCCGGCACCCGTCACCAGCACGCGGCGGCCGCGAAACAACGCGCGCACGGGATCGCCCGGCAGATCGATCCGCTTGCGCCTCATCAGATCTTCCACGTTGACCGGCCGCAGTTGGGTCACATGAACCCTGCCGCTCACCAGGTGATCGATTCCTGGAATCATCTTGAAATGCAGGTCGGCTTCCGAGACATGGCGGATGATCTCGCGCAGACGCTTTCCTGATGCGCTGGGAATTGCGATGAGTGCCTCGTCCGCGCTGGTTGCGTCGGCGATCGTCGCGATGTCCGAGATCGGGCCTCGAACACTGATTCCGCGGATATGGAGTCCCCACTTTGCGCGCTGATCGTCGACGAAGCCGACGACTTTTCCGAGTTGAGGGCGGTGCTCGATCTCACGGGCGAGCGTCTCGCCTGCGTCGCCCGCACCCACGATCAGGACGCGCTTCTGAGCTCCGGCCTCCGCGCTGTTGCCTCTCCACTTGTCGCGTGAGATCCGGATGATCAGGCGTGCGCCGAAGAGCGTGAGGAGAGACAGCGTCCAATCGATCAGCAACACGCCGCGAGGAGTGCGGACGAATTTCGTGACTTCGGGAAATCGCTCGCTGAGAAACCAGAGACCCACGAGGATGCCATTGGCGAAACTCAACCCGAAGACCAGTCGAATCACGTCCGAAATTCCGACGTAACGCCACCAGCCACGGTAGAAGCCGAATAGCGCTCCGGCGGCGAGCTGGATCGAAATGACGAGGATGAACCCGTTGCGCGCGATCGCGAAGAACTCCTCCGGAATGGAGAAATCGAAGCGGACGATATAAGCCAGTGCAAAACAGCCGGCGAAGACCATCGCATGAAAGCCGAACAGGAGAAGCGTTCTTGCAAACGCAGTCTGGCCGAGTAGCCGGTCAAGAAGGGGAAGTCGCTTGCTCGCGAGAGGGTTATTCACAGTGCATTGGCTGCGGATCGGTCCGCGTTGTCGTCGTTGCGGAAACCCGTCGACAGTTAAGAAAATAACTCGATCCGATCATTGTATCGCGACAAACCCGTTCAGCAAGATGATTGTCTCGACGAGCTCGCTGCAGATTTGCATCCGGCGCAAGAGTTTTGGGGATTCTCTGGGAGCCTGACTGATGATCCCGCGTGCGTATCACGACATCCGGAAGCTTCCTCGAGAAGAGCTCAAGGAGTTCCTGATCGAGAACTCCGCCACACTCACGGAGGAAGAGGCGTGGGCTGTCATCGAAAACCCCTACGTTGCACCTTCCATGCTGCTCGCCGTCGCGCAGAACCAGCGGCTGACCGGCTATTACTCGGTGCGTCTTCGTCTTGTTGCGCACAGGCAGACGCCGCAGGCTCAGTCGCTCAAGCTGATTCACTATCTCTACTGGTTCGATCTGGTCCGGCTGTCGGTCGACGTCACGGTTCCCGCTCCCGTTCGCCGCGCGATCGACACCCAGCTCATCCTCAAGGTCGATAAGCTGACGTTGGGTGAGCGGATCGCAAGCGCTCGTCGATGCAGTTCTGCACTCATCAAAGTGTTTCTGGCCGATTCGGATCTTCGCGTGTTCGAAATCGTGCTCGAAAATCAACGAGTGCGTGAGGACGACATTCTCGCCGTCATTGCATCTCGCGAAACGTCTTCCGATCGGTTGCAGATGATCGCCGATGATCAAAAATGGTCGTATCGCTATGCGGTGCGGAAGGCTTTGGTCCTGAATCCTTCGACGCCGCGCTCGGCCGCCGCGCGGCAGTTGCGATTTCTGACGCCGCGCGACCGACGGCAGTTACTCCAGAATCCATCGACCTCGACCTACTTGCGCCGTTGTATCGAACGCATGCACGCAAAGGATTTCTCGGCGCATGTCGAGCGAATTGAATAGAATGCACGGGCCGATGAGTGATCAGGATGCGCAGGCGCATTCCGAGCTCGCTTCCTTCGGGGAGGAGTTGAAGCGGGAGCGGGAGATTCGGGGAATCTCTCTCAAAGAAATCTCGGACGAAACCAAGATCAGCAAGAGGTTCCTCGAAGCGCTCGAGCGCAACGATCACAAGACGCTTCCAGCTCCTGTCTTCACGCGTGGGTTCGTTCGTCAATACGCGCGCTACCTCGGTTTGAATGCCGAGGAGATGGTCAATCGATACAACTATGCGGCAGCGGGCGACGATCGGATCGAAAAGAGTGAGCATCTCGAGCGACTCGTGCAGCCGCAGCCCGTACCTGGACAGCCGCAGAACGGGAAGGGCATCCCGCCGCTGTACGCTCGCATCGATCGCAATATTTACATTACGCTCGCGATTCTCGCGGCGCTCGGTGTGGTCGCGTGGTGGGCGTTCCGCTACAAGGAACAACGATCGGTCGAACAGGCCGAGGCCGCATCCCATCCGCCAGTCGTCGCGTCATCGAGTGCCGCCGCCATTACCCAACCTCCGACGCCCCAACCAGCCGTTGCACCCGCGAGCGACGTGCTGCACCTCACGCTCGATCTCAATGACGACTCGTGGATCACACTCGAAGTCGACGGCAAGATCGTCGTCAGCGATGAGTTGAAAGCGGGCGAACATCGCACATGGGAAGCGAAAGACCGCTTTCGCTTCAAGACGGTCGGAAATGCCGGCGGTGTTGCCGTGACGATCAACGATGTCAGGATTCCCGCCCTCGGACGTGATCGTCAGGTTGTGCACGACCGGATCTTCGATCGCGAGTGGCTGCGCAATCACGTGACTCCTCCGGACCCGAACCACACATGACCGACATCCCTTCAGACCTCAATGCAGGCTCCGTCATCGAGTTGATCGAGTCGGGAGCGTATCCCCGCGACACCGTCGTCACGATCGCGCGCGGGTTTCTTCCATTACCGCAGGAAGAGCTGGTAGCCGTGCTGGCCTACCTCACGTCTCATGCCGATGCAGAGATCGCGGAGGCATCCCGCGCCTCGCTGGCTGAACTGCCGAAGCAGATCGTGCTCGCGTTCGCGCGAAGTGAAGAGGGTAATCCCGAGTACCTCACGCGCCTGATGCTCTCGAGCACGGATCAGGTGATCGTCGAAGCGCTGATCCGAAATAAGGCCGTGCCGGATGCGGCTGTGGCCGAGCTCTCGCGCCGCGCCGAGCCGTCGATTCAGGACGTTATCGTCATCAATCAGGCTCGTATCCTCCGCACGCCGGCGATCATCGATGCCCTTCTCGAAAATCCGGTGCTGTCGATCGATGTCCGCCGTCGTGCCCTCGAAACGCGCGAGGAGTTTTTCGAGAAGAAGGCGCGGCTGCTGCAGACCGAGCTGCCGCCCGATCTTCCGGTCGAGCCCGATCTGGCCGACGCACCGAACGATGTCATCGCGGATCTCCTCGAGAAGTCAGAGGATCCGGAATTCCAGCAGACGTCGATCTCGACGGGTGAGCTCAACTCCGAGGATCAGAAGGATGAAAAGAAGGTCGCGGAGTGGGTCAGGATCCTCAACATGACCGTGGCCCAGAAGGTGATCATCGCATTCCGGGGGGACAAGTCCGTCCGGATGCTGCTGGTCCGCGAGAGGAACAAGCTGGTGGCCAGCTCGGTCATGCGCAATCCGCGGATGACGGATCAGGAGGCGGAGACCATCGCGGGAATGCGGAATGTCGATGAGGAGGTTCTGCGGCTCCTCTCACTGAAGAGAGACTGGATGGCCAAGTATCCGATTATTCTGAACCTCTGCAAGAACCCCAAGGCGCCGATAGGGGTTGTTCTCCCGTTGATCAATCGGTTAGCCTTAAGAGATTTGAAAAGTTTGAAAGATGACCGTGGCGTCTCGGAGACGGTCCGCACGAGTGCGAAACGGATGTTCATCCAAAGAACACAGAAGTAGCTCGATCTGAATGAAGATCAATTACTACGAGGTGCTGGGCGTGGAGCGTAGCGCGACGGAGCAGGAAATCCGCGATCGTTTTCGCCAACTCGCACGCGAGCAGCATCCGGATCGCTACCGTGGGCCCGACAAGGCCGACGCCGAGCGGAAATTTCAGACGCTGACGGAAGCCGTCAACGTCCTGACGAATGCCTCGCGCCGCAAACAGCACGATAGCGAGATTGCCGGCGGCGCCGGCAAGAACGTCGATTTCGCGCAGATCGCCAAAGCGTATCTCGCCAAGGGCGTCAAGGCGTTCAAGGAAGGCGACATCAAGACCGCCTACGAGAATTTCGACATGGCGGCCAAGCACAACCCGCAGGACGCAAAAGCGTTTCACAATCTTTCCCTCGCGGCGGCCCGAATGCCGGGCATGATGCGCCAGGCAGTGCAGGCTGTTGAGACTGCCGTGCAACGCGACTCTGTCAATTCGGTTTATCTGAAGGATGCCGGGATGCTCTGCCGGCGTGCTGGTTTGGTCGCAAAGGCTGAACGTTACTTCGAGGAGGCTTTGAAGTGGGACCCGCAGAATCTCGAAGTGCAGGCGGCGCTCGCAGAGCTCCGCGGCTCGAAAGAGCCAGCCAAGACCGGCTTCGGCCTGTTCAGGAAGAGCTAGTGCGAATGGAGATCAAGGCTTACGGTCTGACCCACGTCGGGCGGCAACGACAGCACAATGAGGACTCGTACCTCGTCGCTGACGAAGCGAAGCTGTTTCTCGTCGCGGACGGAATGGGTGGCCATGCCGCAGGCGAGATCGCCTCGCGCATCGCCGTCGACTCGATCTCCGAGTTCATCCTTCATACGAAAGAAGACGATGGGACGTGGCCGCACGCATATGACGAACACTACAAGCGCTCGACGAATCGTCTGATGGCGGCCGTCCGTCTCGCGAACACGCGCGTGCTCGAGGCAATGCGCAAAGACGCGCGGCTCCGCGGCATGGGAACGACCGTCGTTGCCTGTCTCGCCGAGGGCGAAACGCTTTCCGTCGCTCACGTGGGCGACTCGCGCGCCTACATGATTCGCGACAACCATTTGCAACGCATCACCAACGATCACTCGTGGGTCTTCGAACAAGTGCAGGCAGGAATGCTCACGGAGGCGGAGGCAGAGAAGCATCCGCTGCGCAACGTCATCACGCGCGCACTCGGCGGCGCATTGCAGGTCAATCCTGACGCGTCGGAGATCGAAGTGAAGGAGGGGGATGTCTTCCTCCTCTGCTCCGACGGTCTCACAGGCATGGTTCCGGAAGAGCAGATCCTCAAGGTCGTGACGGAACACAACGGCGATCTCGAGAAAGCCTGTCAAAAGCTGATCGATGAAGCGAACGAACGAGGTGGCCTGGACAATGTCACGGCGATTCTCGTGAAGGCGGTCTGACATCGTGCACGTCCGGATCGACTACTGCGGCGTTTGAAATTACCTTCCCCGAGCCTCCAGTCTGGCGGCTGAGATCAAGAAGGAATTCGGAATCGACAGCGAGATCGTTCGCGGTAGCGGCGGCATCTTCATCGTCACCGTCGACAACGTGAAGATCTTCTCCAAGAAGGAAGAAGGACGCTTTCCCAGCGAGCGCGAGATCCTGGAAGCACTCCGCGCGAGAGGCTGATGTTTCTCGCTGTTCTGCTCCTTCACGTCAATCTCATCGTCGTCGAGAAGACGAAACACACCATGACGCTGTTCGATCATGGCCGCGCCGTGAAGACCTATCACGTCGCTCTCGGCCCCGACCTCGGTCCCAAGAAACAGCAGGGCGACGGACGGACACCGGAAGGCCGCTACATCATCGATGCGCGAAACGCGGCGAGCCACTACCACCGTTCGCTGCACATCTCCTATCCGAGCCCGGCAGACCGCCGCGATGCACGAAGGCGTGCAGTCGATCCAGGCGGCGACATCATGATCCACGGTCTGCCGAACGGAATGGGCAAGCTGGGCAAGTCGCATCTCGCCCGCGACTGGACGCTCGGCTGCATCGCCGTGACTGATGAGGAGATCGAAGAGATCTGGCGTCTCGTACCGAATGGAACACCGATCGTGATCAAGCCGTAGGGGAGAGTTCTGAGTACTGAGTTCTGAGTTCTGAGTTGTGGATGCCGAGTTCTGAGTGGTTTTACTCAGAACTCAGAACTCAGAACTCAGAACTTTCTTCTAAACACCAACACCAGGCTGCTCGTTTTCGGCTGATAGCGCGCGGCCTCTGCGCCCCACGTGTAGTGCGTCCCGGCGTCCGCGATGTCCGCCACACCATCGAGCACGTATCCGGCGCTGAGGTATCTCTCCAGCCAGGCGAAGATCGTCTTCTCTGATTCCGGTTTGCGCAGCCACGACTTCTGAACGCTCACATACACCAGGTACTTCGGTTTTGCCTGCTCGATCTCGGAGATCATCTCCTGCTGCATGCGATGCGCAAACGCCTGCTTTTCCATCAGCGGATACGTATAGATGTATCCCGTTGCGGATTTCCTGGCGGCGTAGAAGTAGATCTCCGGTTCAGAGCCGACGACGGCGATGCGATCATCGGGAGCCGTGTGCTCCTTCAAGTAGCTTCCGATCTCGATCGCCTCGGGAAACGGGTTGTCGCCGTAGAGTAGTTTGTCGAGGAGTGGCGGTTCTGCTCGCATCAAGGAAGACCATTGCATGCCGAGGGCGAGGAGAAACACGATTGCAAAGACGCCAACGATTGCTGCGCGATTCGGGATGAGGGCCGATGCCGCGGCGATCGCGACGCCGTTGAGCAGTGCGATCGCTGGAAACAGCACGATGAAATAGTGCGGGCGAAAGAACAGGCCGGGTGTCGTCGCGAGCACACCAGCCAGCGTGAAGCCGATGACGAACAGCGCATGGCGCCGCGTCTCCGCCTTGACGAAGAGCAGCACGAGGCCCACCGCTGCCGCCCACCAAAGCGGTGAGGTGTAGCTGAAGATCGGGCCGAAATTGGTCCCGAACTGCTCAAAGCCTTCCGTGAGCGTCGACTGAGACAGGTACTGTCGCGCGTAATCGATTGTCCAGAACTTCGCACGCGCGAAGACGCCGGCCAGAGCGAGGATCAATGCCGTCAGTCCCATCATTGCTGAGGCGCCACCGGCGAGCGCTCCGGTTTCTTTGACCTTCCTTCTCGCGAGCAACCATACCGCCGCGAAGATTCCGAAGAACATTCCGGGCTGCTTCATCAATGCTGCAAGCGCGAGTAGCGCTCCGGCTGCAACGATGCGCGGGAACGGCGTCTGATCCTGTCCGGTGCGTGGCGTCAGCACCATCAGTCCCGCGACTGCGGCCAGCGCGACGAAGTGCGTTGCGTGAGCATAGAGTCCCATTGCAGGGACTGTGATGGATAAGAGCAGTTGTACGGCCGCGGCCACGACACCAGCAACGTGTCCGAACATCCGCTTCGTGAGAATGAAGAGACAAATTGCGGTCGCACTGGTGACGAGCAACAGGCCGATCCGAATGCCGGAGATCGTCTCGCCGAAGACGCCCATCGCCGCTGCATACGCAGCGTACGTGCCGGGCCACTTCATGTTGTAGACGAGCTTGTACGGTGGAATGCCGTGCAGGATCAGCTGGCCGGCATAGGCGTATTCCCCTTCGTCGCGCTCGAGCGGAAGATCGATCAGCCGCATGCGGATGATCGCGAAGAACGCGACGAGGAGAAAGAGCGCGATCGCGGAAAGTTGCAGGTGCAGTGCACCTGCGGTCGTTTTCGCAACAGCAGGAGCGGCGCTTCCTTCGTCGTTTTTCGAACGTTTGCGCTTGGTCAAGGCGGCGGGAGTTTGGCCGATCGTGTACGGGATTACAAGCTACACTGCAACCGTGCATCCGGAGGTGGATGAGCTTCGGCCCAAGCTCAAAGAAATCCTTTACGACTGCGCCGTCGACATCAAGGCGACGAAAGCGGCGCTATATCTGTACGACGGATCGACGCGAAACTTCGAGCTCGTCACGGAGTATGGCTTTCGGGGTTCGGTGCGCCAGCTCGCCGACTTCAATGATCCTGTGATCGATCGCTGCGGACGTGGACGTACTCCGTTTTTTCTCAATGGTCTTGCGGTCGATCCTCGTTTCTCCGAACTGTTGTACGCGTCGTCGACCGACCGCATGCTCGCCGCTCCCGTCTATTTGCGCGGCCAGCTCGTCGGCGCGATCGACATGCGCGACAAAGCGAGCAAGCAGCCTTTTGAGCAGCCTGATGTCTCCAAGGCACAGGCCATCGCGGACCGCATCGCGAACCTCTTCATCAACAGGAATGTCTTCGGACTGCGATTCATCGCGCTGTCCGACGTCGATGAAGCCGCGCCGGTAACGACCGGAACGGGCGAGGTGATCGCGCAGGTCTCGAGCGCGCCGCCTCTCTCTCCTCCGCCTCCCCCCTTACCTCAGGTGATGCCGCCCCCACCACTCGCTGCACCACCGCTCGCTGCGCCGCCTCTGGCCCCGCCGCCGATTGCGAGGGCGCCCGAAGAACGCCGCGCGCGCGTGCCACGACTGGCCTCGCTCGTGCTCGAAGCGCGCACCGCGGCGAGCCGTGTTCTCATTGCACCGCCACCGCCGTCGATCTCCGAAGCGGAGCTCGCGGCAACCCGCGAGATTCTTCGCGCGATTCTGTTGATACCGGGTGCGCTCGTCGCCGCGTTCTCGGCGTTTGGCCACATGGGCGGCGTCCAGGAGATCGCGTCGAAATCGACGATGACCGATGACGCGGTGTCGCTCCTGCAGTCGAAGCTGAGCGCCTGGCTGACGCGCCGAGGAGAGATGGGAGGCCAGTTGCGGATGGCGGCGCAGACGCCGCTCGGAACCTCGACGCCTCCCATCACCGCCGGCCACCTGCAGAAGGTCTTTACCGCGCACCTTGCCGCGGCGGACATGAGCGGCATGTATCTGACGGTTGGTTTCTCTGCACCTCCCGATCGCACGACGCATGAAATGCTCGGCGCACAGCTGCAGCAGTTGCAGGTTGCCATCGAACACTCGATTCACAAGATGGCGTTGCAATCGATGCGCACACGTGCGGCCGAGCAGCTCGTGGAACCTGACTTCGCGCGCTTCCCCGAACTGCGGCGGCACACCGACATCGTTTGCAGCCGCGCCGTTGCTCTTGCGCAATCCTTCGGCATGACGCCTTGGGAAGTCGATGACGTTCGTCTGACCGCGCTGGTTCACGACTGCGGCATGCGCGTGCTGGACTACGACAGGCTCTATCGGAAGAAAGACATCTCCGCCGACGAGATCAACATTCTGCGCGAGCACGTCAGCGTCGGTGCCGCGATGGTCGAGCCGTTGCTCGGTCCGGAGATCGCCCGCGCCGTCCTCTGTCATCACGAACGCGTCGATGGCCGCGGGTATCCGAATGAACTTCGTGGCAACGACATCCCGCGGCTCTCGCGACTCGTGCAGATCTGCGATGCGTTCGTGGCGATGACCGACAGCGAGACCTATCAGCCGCCGCAATCGATGGAGCAGGCGCTCTCCATCATCTACGAGGCTGCCGGCAGTCAGTTCGATGAACAACTGGCGCAGCGATTCGTCGAGATCATGAAGAGTTGAAGTGGCACTAGAATGCGCGGTCGATGAACATCGATCGCGAAGAAGCACGCCGCATCGCCAATCTTGCACGTCTCGATCTCGACGATGCGGCCCTCGTTCGGATGGCCGCGGAGATGACGAAGATCCTCACCTACATCGACCAACTGCGTGAGGTGGACGTCGAAGGGTTCGAGGAGCACGCGGCCGCAGAGGCCACGCCGTTTCGTGAAGACGCACCGCGACCCTCTCTCGAGCGGGCGAGCGTGGAGCGTAATGCGCCGGAGTGGGCCGATGGTTTTTTCGTCGTGCCGAAGGTGATCGGCGGTGAGTGACGTTCTCGAACTGCCGTGGCACGAAGCGCGCTCGCAGGTCTCGCCGCGCGAATACCTCGACGCCTGTCTCGATGCGATCGCCGCCCGCGACGGTGCGATTCACGCATTTCTTCATCTGAATCGCGAACCGGCGGGCGACGGCTTGCCGATCGCGATCAAGGACAACATCGTCACCACCGACATGCCGACGACCTGCGCCTCGCGCATCCTCGGCGATTTCCGCTCGCCGTTTGATGCGACGGTGATCTCGCGTCTGCGTGCGACGAACGCGGCAATCGTCGGGAAGACCAATCTCGACGAGTTCGCGATGGGCTCGTCGACGGAGCATTCAGCGTTCGGCGTCACGCGCAATCCGTGGAATCTCGACTGCGTGGCCGGTGGCTCCTCCGGCGGCTCGGCCGCGGCGGTCGCAGCGCGCATGGTGCCGGCGGCACTTGGGTCGGAGACCGGCGGTTCGGTGCGTCAGCCCGCGGCGTTTTGCGGCGTGGTCGGTGTGAAACCGACCTATGGTCGCGTCAGCCGCTACGGCCTCGTCGCCTTTGCATCGGGACTCGATCAGATCGGGGTCGTGACGAAGACCGTTCGTGAGTCGGCCGAACTGCTGAACGTCATCGCCGGACACGATCCGATGGACTCGACATCGAGCTCGCATCAGGTGGACGACTACGCGTCCGAGCTTGATGCCGGCGTGCGCGGCATTCGCTTCGGCATCGTCCGCGAGGCGATTGAGCAGCTCACCGGTGAAGTGCGCGAGAACTTCGATGCGGCACTCGCCGTATTGCGAGGCGCTGGCGCGTCCGTCGAAGAGGTGAGCATTCCCTCGATCTCCTACGCGATTGCGGTCTACTACATCGTTGCGAATGCCGAAGCCAGTGCCAACCTCTCGCGCTTTGATGGCATTCGCTACGGCCGGAGAAGTTCAGCTGCGCGAACGCTGGAAGACGTCTACTCCAATTCGCGCGCAGAAGGATTCGGCGCGGAAGTGAAGCGCCGCATCATGCTCGGTACCTTCGCGCTTTCGTCCGGCTACTACGACGCGTATTACGGCCGCGCGCAGCGAGTGAGGGCGCGCCTTCGCCACGATTTCAGCGAGGCCTTCCGCAAGTGCGATTTCCTTCTGACACCGACGACTCCCGAACCTGCGTTCCCCGTCGGCGCAAAAACGGACGATCCGCTGTCGATGTACCTTTCGGACATCTTCACTGCACCGGCGAATCTCGTCGGTATTCCGGCGATCGCAGTGCCGTCGGGCTTCGCACGCAATGGTCTTCCGCTCTCGCTGCAGATCATGGCCCCGCATTTCGCGGAGAAGGGGATGTTCAAAGCGGCCGCGGCGTTTGAGCGGGAGACCGGATTCTGGCGGGCCGCCAGGCCTCTCACTTCTTCCTGAGAGCCCGCTCGATCACCACCGGCTTCGACAACATCTGTCCTTTCATGTACTCCGAATCCGCCGCGCCATCCGACGGCATTTTCTGAATCGCGCGCACGACCTCCATCCCGCGAATCACCCGCCCGAACGCGGCGAAGCCCTGACCGTCGGGATTGCGCATTCCTCCGAAGTCGAGCGCGGGCTGGGCGCCGATGCAGATGAAGAATGCCGCGCCGCCGCCGGTGCCCGGCTTGCCGCGCGCAAGCGAGACGGTGCCGTCCGAGTGCAAGAGGCCTGTGGTCTTCGTCGTCTCATGCTCGATTGGCGGTAGTCCCTTCGCATCGTCCGGTAGTCCACCTTGAATGACTTCGATCTTCGGAGTTCCGTGATCGTTGCCGGCAGTCACGACGCGATAGAACGTCGCTCCGTCATACAACCCCTTGTCGACATAGCGCAGAAAGTCCGCTGATGAAATCGGCGCCTGTCTTTCGTAAACCTCGATGTCGATTTCGCCGGCCGAAGTGACGAGTGTGACCACCGTCGGTCTGTGCGTGGCGAAGAAGAGGGCAAGCGCAACGAGAAGACAATTCATCGCACCCATTTATCATGCATTCGTGGATGACTTCCTCATCATCGGTTCCGGCTTCGGTGGCAGCGTCTCCGCGTTGCGTCTCGCCGAAAAGGGCTACAGCGTCCGCGTTCTGGAGAAAGGGAGGCGTTTTTCCGAGGATGATTTTCCGAAGAGCAATTGGAATCTGAAGCGGTGGTTGTGGCTGCCGGAGCTCGGCTTTCGCGGTCTCTTCAAGATGACGTTTCTCCGGCACGTCACCGTGCTCTCCGGCGTCGGTGTTGGCGGAGGCTCGCTCGTCTACGCGAACACGCTGCCGATCCCGGCCGGCGAATTTTTCGCCGCGTCCTCCTGGAGCCATCTCGCTGATTGGAAGAGCGAGCTCGCACCGCACTACGAGACCGCGCGGCGCATGCTCGGCGCGAATCCGAATCCAAAGAACACGTTCGCTGACGACGTGATGAAAGAGCTCGCGTCAGACCTCGGCATCAGCGATCAACTTACGCGTGCGGACGTCGCGGTCTATTTCGGTGAGCCTGGCGTGCAGGTTCCCGATCCGTATTTCGGCGGCAAGGGCCCCGATCGGCGAGGCTGCACGCATTGCGGTGCGTGCATGATCGGCTGCCGGCACGGCGCGAAGAACACGCTCGACAAGAACTATCTCTATCTCGCCGAGCGCCTCGGCGTTCGCGTCGAGCCCAACACCACGGTCACGGATGTGAAGCCGGTCGATGGCGGGTACGAAGTGCGCGCGCAGGTTCACCGTGGCAGCGACGTTCACTACCGCGCACGACGAGTGATCTTCGCTGGTGGCGTCCTCGGCACCGTGCCTCTGCTGCTCGCTCTGAAGGAGAAGTCGCTGCCGAATCTCTCGCCGCGCCTCGGCGAATTCGTCCGCACGAATTCGGAAGTGCTCGTCGGTGTGACCACCGAGCGCCGTGATCGCGAATTCTCAGAAGGTGTCGCGATCACGTCGTTCCTGCAAACCGGTAAACGCTCGCACCTCGAGCCGGTGCGCTATCCGCGCGGCTCCGGTTTCTTTCGGCTGCTTGCGATGCCGCACGCACCGGGGACGACGATCTTCACGCGCATCGCCAATGCGATCGGACTCGCACTTCGTCACCCATGGAAAACGATTCGGGCGTTTCTCACGCCCGACTTCGGCCGCTACGCGATCATCCTGCTGTACATGCGGACGGACGACGGCCGGCTCGCGTTTCGCCTCGGCCGCACGTTTCGCAGTTTGTTTCGCCGCGGCATCGTGACGGAGATTGCAGCAGGGGAGGCACCGCAGGCATCGCTGCCCGAAGCGACGGACATCGCGCATCGCGTGGCGAAGATTGCGAAGGGTTATCCGATGAGCATGGCCACTGAGACCATCCTCGGCATCCCGACGACCGCTCACATCCTCGGCGGCTGCGCGATGGGCCGCAACGCTGAGGAAGGGGTCATCGACGACAAGCACGAGTTGTTCAACTATCCGGGACTCTATGTGATCGATGGCGCCGCAATCTCCGCGAATCCCGGCGTGAATCCATCGCTGACGATTTGCGCGCTGGCGGAGCGCGCGATGTCGTTCATCCCCCCGAAGTCGTAGCGACGCGCACCTGATCCTTGCCCTCCGACTTCGCCGCGTACATCGCGCGATCGGCACATGCGAGCAGCGTCTCCGCTTCATCGCCATGATCCGGAAAGAGGGCGATGCCAAGGCTTCCGCCGATGCGAAGCTCTTCGCGATTCCAGGCGAGCGGCTCCCGGATCGCGGCAAGGATCTCGTTGGCGAGAGCGATGGCATCGTCGATGGAACGCAGCTCGCCGGCGAGGATGCAGAATTCATCGCCGCCCAGCCGTGCCGCAGTATCCGCTTCTCTCAGTCTCGTCCGCATTCGCGCTGCACTCTCGCGCAGCACGAAGTCGCCCGCGTCATGTCCGAAGCGATCGTTGACCGGCTTGAAGTTGTCGAGATCGAGGTAAATGAGGCCGACCAGATTCGCCGTGTCTCCGCGAGCACGCGCACGACGCGCACGCGCGATCGCTCCATTCAGGCGATCGAAGAAGAGCGCGCGGTTTGCGCAGCCGGTGAGCGGATCGTGCATCGCCTGATGCGTCAGCACTTCCTCCGCGCGGATCCGCTCGGTGATGTCGAGTGCGTGCGCAAGCACGTAGGGCGTGCGCGATTCCACGACCCAGGAGTTGCGGTACATGAACGTTCGCGTCTCGCCCGAGTGTGAACGCAGCGGGATGAGTCCTTCGCCGCTGCCGGTCTCGGGCAGTGCCGCAATCGCTTCGAGCACTCGTGGGCGAATGTGCTCCGGCACCAGATCGAACATCGAAGTCCCGATCAGTTCTGCGGGTCCATATCCGAGCGCAGCCGCGCCCGCGGGATTGATCGAGAGGATCACACCATTGATCGTGTGTGTGGCGATGAGCCCGAAGCTCCGATCGAAGAGCTCGCGATACTGTCTCTCGCTATCGGCCAACGCCTGCTCGGCGCGGCGGCGGTCCGTCACGTCGATTCCATAACCGACGACCTCGGATGCGCGGCCAGGATAGTGAAGCCTTCTGCTGCGGCACAACCAATAGCGTTTCTCTCCGCTGCGCGCGCGAATGGGCAGAACGGCCTCGGCTTCGCCCGTCGTCGCAAGACGCTGCAGATATCCGGGTAACGCTTCGCGTGCCTTCCCGCTCATGAACTCCGCGAGATTTCGCCCGACGATTTCGTTGATCGCAAATCCCGATGCTTCCGCTGCTGCCGGATTCACGGTGATCAGATTGCCGTCGAGATCGTGCGTGCAGACGAGACCAAGTCCACGCTCGAACATGTCGCGATATTGCTGCTCGCTCGTCATGAGCGCCTGTTGCAGACGCTGACGTTCCAGCGCGTAGCGCAGCGAACGCTGCAGCAGCGGACCGTCAGTGTTTTCTTTGATGAGGTAGTCCTGCGCGCCTTCGCGCAGACCGGCGAGTCCGAGTCCCGCCGTGTCGTCGCCTCCAGTCAGTACGACGATCGGCGTCGATTGCGCCTGCGTCCTAACGAGTTGCAGCAACGGCAGCCCTTCACAATCAGGCAAGTGCAGATCGAGCAGGATCGCATCGAACACGCACGCGGCGAGCAGTTCGCCCGCCTCGCGCAGACTCTTCGCCCATTTCACACGCCAATCGCCACCCTGGAGATACACCTGAACGAGGTCGGCATCTCCCGGATTGTCTTCGATCAGCAGCAGAACGTGCTGGTCGTTCACGGGTCACCTCGCGGCAACGTCACGGCCGAGAACCAATAGCGCTCGATCGCTCGTACGATCGCGTTGAATTCGTCGAACGTCGCGGGCTTCGTGATGAAGCCATTCGCGTGAAGGTCATAGCTGTTGAAGGCCTCTTCCGCGGCGCTCGACGAGGTGAGGATCACGATCGGAATCTGCCGTAGTTCAGGGTCAGCTTTGACTTCGGCCAGCACCTCCCTGCCATTCTTGCGAGGCAGGTTCAGATCGAGCAGCACGAGATCCGGACGGGCCGCGCGCTGAAACTGCTCTTCTCCTCGAAGAAATCGCAGGGCATTCTCACCATCGTTCACCACGCTGAGCTGATACGAGAACGGACACTCGCGAAGCGACTCCGCGAGCAGATGAACGTCTCCCGGATTGTCCTCGACGTGCAGGATCCGAAACGTCCGGCCTTCCTTGATCATGTGCGAGCCTCGGGAATGGTGAATTGAAACAGGGTACCTTTCCCCGGTGCCGGCTCGAGCCAGATTCGCCCGCCATGGAGCTCGACGACTTTCCTGCAGAGCGCCAGCCCGATTCCAGTTCCTGAATATTCATCGCGTCCGTGCAGCCGCTGAAAGATCTTGAACACGCGCTCTCGATGTTCTTCGGCAATCCCGATACCGTTGTCTTTCACGCAGAACAACCAGCCGCCGTTCCTTCGCTCGGCCGACACGTGTACGCGCGGCGATTCTTCACCTCGAAACTTCAGCGCGTTGGCGATGAGGTTCTGAAACAACTGTCCGAGTTGAACTGCGTTGCCTGTGAGTGACGGCAGCGGATCGTGAGTCACAATGCCCTGATTCGCGGAGATTGCTTCGCTGAGATCTTCGAGCACGTGCCCGAGGAGAATTTCGCACTCGACAGGTTCGAACTTTCCGCCCTGACCGACGCGCGCATACGTCAGCAGATCGCGAATCAGAGCTTGCATTCGCATTGCGCCAACCATCGCGTGATGAATGAACTTGTCGGCCTGCTCGTCGAGTTTCCCCTGGTAGCGGCGAGAGAGCAGCTGCATGTAGCTCGAGACCATGCGCAGCGGCTCCTGGAGATCGTGCGAGGCGACATAGGCGAACTGTTCGAGCTCGGCGTTGGAGCGCGCCAGCTCCTTCGCTCGCATGAGCAGCTCTTCTTCCGCGCGTTTCTGCGGCGTGATATCGCGTGCCGTTGCGTAGAGAGTTCCGTCCGGCGCCGGCTGACTCGTCCAGGCCAGCCACTTGTAGTCTCCGCTCTTCGTGCGATAACGGTTTTCAAAGTGAATCGTCGGGACGCCATGCGCCAGCTTCATGACCTCGGACATCGTTGCCGAAACGTCGTCCGGATGGACGAAATCGATGAAAGGAGTCATCAGCATCTCGTCCAGCGTGTATCCGAGGATCGATTCGAACGCGGGACTGAGACGCTTGAAATAGCCATCCGTGCTGGCGATGCAAAGCATGTCGAGAGAAAGAGTGAAGAAATGATCGAGCTCCTGTTTGCTGGTGCGCAGCTCGGCGGTGCGGAGCGCGACGCGCTGCTCGAGCTCGGAGTTGATCTGGCGAAGGCTCCGCTCCGCGCGCGTTCGCTCGGTGACGACAGCAGCGACAAAGAGCGTCATCAGCGTCACGAAGCCGGAGAAGCCCTGCAAGAGAAGCAGCGACTCGTTGGCTGACTGACGCGCAAACTGGCCGTGCCCCGCGAGCGTGCCGGCGAGGTTGATCGCGAACAACATGAACGCGCCGAGGAAGGCTTCGCGCGAGCTGAAGCGAAACGCGGCCCAGAGAAGGCAGGGAACGGTGACGAACCCGAATGGTGCGTTGCCGAGTCGCGTCTCGAACAGATAGCCCGCCATCAGCAACCCCGCGGTCATGAGGCACGCGGAGAGAGCGATGCCCTCCGCGATCTTGGCCGACGTCCACGCGACCCGATCTCCTGCATTCCACGCGAGCAGGAACGGCGCAAACAGCAGCGCGCCCATCGCGTCGCCGATCCACCAGGTGAGCCAGATCGAGCCGAACGCCTGCCACGGTGCCGATTGACTGATGCAGAGCGTCAGCACGCCGATCGTCGCGCTCGTCATCGTTGCGAGGAGCGCGCCGCCAAGGACGAAATGAAATACGCCGGCAGGATGCTCGAGCGCACGGCGTCCACGCGCGAAATGCTGCGTGAGCAAACCGCCGAGCAGCGCCTCGATGGTGTTGCCGGCCGCAATGCCGATTGCGACAGGAACAGCCGCCGCGTTCGCAAGATTCGTTGCGAGCGCGCCGATGAAGACTCCGAGTCCGGCCCGACCACCGAAGAAGATGACCGCGGCGAGCGCGATGCCGGTGGGCGGCCAGACCGCCGTGGCGCTGGAGTTCACGATCGCCAGGCGGAGTCCCAGTTTACCCGCGACGAAATACGTCGCCGCGACCGCGAGTGTCAGAGACACGAACTGGACCTTCGAACCCGAGTCGGATGGAGTGTCCGACATGCCTAGGAGTCTACGCCTGCCGTGCCAGGAGGGCACCGTTTCTGGATTTGTCGAGCGTTCGGGTCCAGAATTGTGTGGGTGCGTGTCGCCGATGCTTCGTCTACTGAAGCGCGCAACCGCGTTTGCTTTCTTCTGCTCCATGCCTGTGCTCTCTGCTCAGGCGGATGTCAACGACATCGTCCGCGACAGCAGCAACACGGGTGAATGTCCGTTTGTTGGTGGAAAGTCGGCGGCTTGCACGACATTCACGTTTTCACTCACTGTCGGAACGAATTCGAATCGTTTGCTCATCGGTGCTTCGGCGGTGAACGGTGCAAACCCGACAGTCACGATGACGTGGACTGTCGGCGTGACGACTCAGACGTTCACCCGCATCGGCAATTTCCAGGGGAGCGGCGGCGGCGCGGATACCGACGGTATCTCGATGTTCTCGCTGGTTGCTCCGACTTCCGGCAGCGGCACGATTACCGTCACCAGCACACAGAGCAAGAAAATGTGTGCGGGCGCGATGGGCTTCTACAACGTCGCACAAGCGAATCCGACAGCGAGCTCGTCGACTGGCAGCAACGCCTCACCGAGCATCACTGTATCGACTGCCGATCGGCACCTCGTCGTCGATGCCATGTCCAATAGCACGGGTTCGACAGGCGTCTCCGGTGTCGGTACGGATCAAACGCAGCAATATGCGATCGACACGAACAACGGCAATGGCGGTGGCGGAGAAACAGGCGTCGCTGCCAGCAGCAAGCCTGGCTGCACGAGTCCCGGCAGTTGTCCTGCGACCACGACGATGACCTGGACGCTCAGTGCCAACGACAAGTGGGAGGTGCTCGCGACGGATCTTTCTCCCGCCACGACGCCAACCGCCTCCACGCTCACCGATTTCACGGCGACACGCTGCGGTGCGGGAACGGCGCTGAGGTGGCACACGGACTCCGAGGTCGGCACGTTGGGCTTCGATCTTTATCGCCAGGAGTACGGCGCGCTGCGACGCGTGAACGATCGATTGATTCCTGCGTCGATGTTGAATGGGTTGCCCGTGTACGTGAGCCGCTGGTACACGTGGCACGACACGCGTGGGTCAGGAACATGGTGGCTCGAAGAGCGCGACTCGCATGGGAATCGATCGCTGCTGCGTGCGGCGACGATCGGCAACGATGCGGCTGTGTGTAATGCTCCAGACGCCGGAAGCAGGCCGCTGATCCGCAGCGGGCCGCTTCTCCGCTCCTTCAGGACGGAAGCCACGAGTGCGGTCGCAGCGAACCGTCGCCGTACGAGCTCTCCGCCGCTGAGCGATCTGCAGAAGCAATGGCAACTTGCTGCGTCGCCTTCTTCCTGCAAAGTAGTCGTCGATCACGACGCCGTCTATCGAATGACGCGTGCCGAGTTGGCGGACAGCGGCTTCGCGATCACAGATCCGAAGACGCTGCAGTTGTTCAATCAGGGGAGGCAAGTGCCGCTGCTTCAGGATGGGGACGGCGCCGGCTCGATCGAGTTCATCGGGAGAGGTGTCGACCTACCCTCGACGGCATCGAACGTCTACTGGCTCATTCAGGGTGATGGGAACGGATTGCGCGTTCCTCACTCGAGTGAGACCGGCGGAGCGGCCCAATCGGCGCGGCAATTTCCGTTCACGATCGAGCTTGATGAGCGCTCCACGTACATTCCGGTTCCGCTGGGTAACGAATCGAAGAGATGGTGGGGGCCGCCGATTACCACCGAGGGGACGAGCGTTTCGCTGACGGTGCAGCATCGCGCGCTGAATAGCGAAGCGCAAGCAGTCGTGCAGCTGTTCGGCCCTGGCAGCGGCGCTCATGCCGTGCGGGTCGTGCTCAACGGCGCGGACGTGGAGACGATCCGATGGAATGGTCCTCTCGAATCCATTACATCATTCGATGTCTCGGCAGTCCTTACGGAGGGTGTGAACAGGCTTACGTTCACCAATCTCGACCCCGAGGATGGGTTGGTTGTAGGAATCGTTCGTGTCGACTATGCGCACACCTATGACGCGGATGGCGACTCGCTGCGGTTCACCGCCACCGGCGGAGAGAAAACGACAGTCACGGGGTTCAGCACGGCGGCCATCCGCGTGTTCGACACGACGGATGCCGGCGAGCCTCGGGAGCTCGCCAGTGACGTCGCGGCAACGGGAGCCAGCTTCGCGGTTACCCTCACGCCTCCCGGAACCGGGACCCATGAGCTGATCGCGTTGACGGCTGCCCGTTTCGAGAACGTCCGTGAAATCAGGTCTAACCATCCGTCGCACCTCCACGATTTGTCCAATCGTGGCGCGTATCTCGTCGTTACTCGTGGAGAGTTTGCCGGTGAGCTGGCGCCGCTCACCAGCTTGCGGCAGTCCCAGGGCTTGAGCACCGCCGTTGCCGACGTCGACGATCTTTACGACGAGTTCGCGTTCGGCGTGAAGACCGTGGACGCCATTACGGACTTTCTGACGCTGGCGAAAACCTGGCGCGAGCCGCCGCGCTTTCTGCTCCTCGCCGGCGACGCCTCCTTCGATCCGCGCAACTATCTTGGTCTCGGCGACTTTGATCTCGTCCCTACCATGAACATCGACACGCCATGCTGCACACAGCTTGCGATGAATGCCTCGCTTCCCAGCCTGGTCTGGCCATCGGCCGGCTGCCGGCTCGAACGAGTGCCGGCATCCGTGCGATGGTGAACAAGATTCTGCAGTACGAGACTCTCTCGTCCGAATCATGGCGGCGGAACATCGTCGCGGTTTCCGATGCAAAGACTGGTGAAGACGATTTTGAAGCGGAGTCACGCGCGACTCTCGCTCTCGTCCCAGCCGGCCTCTCTTCGCATCTGGTGAGCAGCGATGCGAATGGCTATGCAGCTGCGCACAGCGCGCTGCTTCAGGCCTGGAACAGCGGGGCCGGCCTGGTCACGTACAACGGGCATGGCAGCGTCGAGGTCTGGGCCGGTGGAAACCTGTTGCGATCGGGGGAGATCGCTGCAGAATTGCAAAACGGCAGCAGACTTCCCGTCGTGTTGATCGGCACGTGCCTCAACGGTTTCTTCCATGATCTCTACACGACGAGTGTGGCCGAGGCGCTGCTCGGAGCACCGAATGGAGGTGCAGCAGCCGTCTTCGCGTCGAGCGGATTGACGCCATCGTCCGACCAGATGCCGCTTCAGCTGAACTTCTTGCGGGCGTTTTTCGATCCCAGTGTTGCAACGCTCGGCGAATGCGCAATTCGCGCACGCGCGGCATCGCTCTCGAACGACGTGCGCCGTACGTGGATACTGTTCGGAGATCCGGCGATGCGGATGGCGCGGCCGTAAAGAAAAACGAGAATGAACGCACTATTCTTCGAACGCTTCGGCGGCGCCGAGGTGCTGCGATTCGGGTCGCTTCCCGATCCTGAGCCGAGCGCCGGCTTCGCGATCGTGAGGACGAAGGCGATCGGGCTGAACTTCGCGGACATCTATCGCCGCAACGGCAACTATCACCTCGCCGGTTCGCCGCCATGGATCCTTGGCTACGAAGCATCGGGTGTCGTCGAGTCGATCGAGGGTGATGAGTTCGCGCCGGGCGCGCGTGTGGCGTTCGCTGATTCACCTTACGCGAATGCGGAGCTGGTTTCGGTGCCGGTGGAGAAGCTCGTGCCGCTGCCTGATGCGATCTCGTTCGAAGTTGCGGCGAGCACGATGCTGCAGGGACTCACGGCGCAATATCTGGCCGAAGACAGCGTGCGGGTCACGCCGGGGATGTCAGTGCTCGTGCACGCGGCGGCGGGCGGTGTGGGCTTGCTGCTCGTGCAGATGGCTAAGGCTGCCGGAGCGCACGTGAGTGGCGCGGTGTCGTCCGAAGAGAAGCGGCGCGCGGCTCTCGATGCCGGCGCGGATCGCGTCTTCATCGGCGATGCGTGGATGGACGAGACGTTCGATGTCGTCTATGACTCCGTCGGCTCGACACTGGCGAAGAGTCTCGATGTGACGCGCGTGCGCGGCACGGTCGTGTTTTATGGGATGGCGGGCGGCGATCCTCTGCCGGTAGATCCGCGGCGCTTGATGGACGAATCGAAGACACTGACGGGCGGCGATCTCTGGAACTACCTGACGTCCGCCACGCAGCGCCGGTCGCGAGCGGGGCGCATGTTCGCGATGCTGGGGCGCGGCACGCTGAAGCCGCGCATCGCCGCGGCGTTTGCCTTGCGAGATGGAGCGGAAGCGCATCGATTTCTCGAAAGCCGCGCAGCGATCGGGAAGGTGCTGCTGATCCCGTAGTTCCATTCCTGCTGCTGGTAGTTACATCGGCAGCCAGTAGGAGAACTTGACGAGGAACACGTCGTGACTCGGCGCATTCGCGACGCCATGCAGATCGCGGCGGAGGCGAAGATCGCCGTTGCCCAGCGTGTCGGCGCGGTTCTCGTTCCAGACGACGTAGAGTGCCGAGCCGGGACGGAACTCCCAACGCGTGACTGCACTCGCCCGCACGCTGCGGAACGAGAAGTCGCGATTGTCGATCGGTCCCGTATAGGGATCGAAATCCGCGGTTCGTGTGCGCGCCAGCGAATGCATGTCGTGATAGTCGCCCGACGCCACGAAAGGCTGCATGTAGAGCTGGAACGAGAGCTGCGGCGTCACGGTCCAGTCGACGCGCGTGCCGAGCTCGAACGATCTCTGCTCGAGATCGGCGAACACATAGCGATTGCCGAAGGTCGCGATCGCGGCTGGATCGGCAATCGTCGTGACGTATTGCGTGTGGTCATGCGAGCGGCTCAGCGTCGGCGCGATGCTGAGCAGCAGACTCGTCGAAGGCTGCGCAGTCAGTGTGACGCCAAGGCTGCGGCTGTAGCTCCCGTCGTCGACATGATCGGCGTGGCCGTTGATCGTGAAGTAGAACTTTCTGCGATTGTCGCTGCCGAAGTTCTGGTCGGAGCTCCATGAGTCGCGCGTACGAATGACGGGTCCGCCGCGCGTTGCACGGTCGTTGATTGCGCCCGGTGTGAGGAAGAGCGATGCGCGATAGTTCCAGTAGTTTGCCAGCGTCGCGAAGTGATCGACGAAGACGCCGCGCTCCAGGGTGTCGCCGTCGAAGTTGCGATTCGACCAGGAACCGAACCAGACCGTCTTGTTGCGATAGTGATTCGTCGGCTGCTCCTGCACATACTGCATGACGAACGCGGAGGAGATCATGTCAGTGCGCTGCATGAATCCGGCGTCGTTCGTCTCGAACCCCGGCGAATAGGCATTCACCTCGAGCAGCGGCCGCCAGAGGCCTGTCGCTTTCGAGAGCATCGCCTTGCCGGCCCAGCCATCGAGCGATGTACGCGCCGGATCATCGTGGAACGACGTTGCATCAGGGCGATTGAAGTAGCGCGACGGCGAGGTCTGCGCGGACTGGATCGATGCAGCGCTTCCTGAGATTCGCGAGCCTGCGCCGAACCATTCGAAGATCCAATCCTTCTTCGCAAACGCGGTGTAGCCATCGACGCCCGCGGTTTCCGCGCGGTCGCGCATCGAGGACAGCTCGCCCGGAAGTCTGCGATCGACCGAGGTCACCATCACGCCGATGCGCGAGTTCTCTCCGATCGCGCGCGTGTCGCGCGTCACGAAGTAGTTCGTCATCGGCTCGACCGTCTGCCGCGACTGCGTCGAGCCGAGCTCGAAGCGCGCGCGTTCCGTGTTCGTCAGAGCGTCGAGCACGCCCGTTGTCCACTGGCCCACTTTGCCCGTCAATTTCGCGGCGCCGAGGATGGTGGTGTCGGTGGGCGCGTCGACGAAATCGGCGTCTACGCTTCCCTGCGGCGCGCGGCCGATGCGCCGTGAATAGAAGAGACTCGGCGCGAAGAAGAAGCCGATGTGATTCGGCGCAGGCGAGTCGCCGAAGCGGAAGATGTCGATGCCTTCTGTGAAGAACGGCCGCTTCTCCGGATAGAACGTCTCGAACTGACTCAGATTCACGACCGCGGGATCGACTTCCACCTGGCCGAAGTCCGGATTCACGGTTCCGGTGAGTGTGAGCGTCGAGGTCAGCGCGTATTTGAGATCGAGTCCGCCGTCCAGCTTCTGTTTGGACTGTTGCAGAAAGGGATCCTGACGATCGAAGCGCGAGCGGACGTCGGAGCGCGCGACCGCGTAGGGGACGATCTCCAGCGGCCGGCCGCGACGGATGCCGTCGATGCCATCGACATCCGCGAAGTGCGAAACGAAGCCGGTGCCTCCCTTCGGCGTGTTCACGATGCGCACGACCTCGTTGAGGCGCGTCGTGCGACGCGTGATGTTGATCCCCCAGACATGGTGATCGCGCTCGGGGAAGCGAAGCTGCGAATAGGGAATCCGCACTTCTGCGATCCAGCCGTCGGGGACGATCTTCGTCGCCGACTCCCACACGCCGTCCCAGCTGACGTCTTCGCCGATGTCGTTGTAGAGCACGGTGTCGAGCTGCTGGCCTGCCGGAGTGACGGTGAATGCGTTGCCGGAAAGACGATCGTGCTGTGGATCGATGTTGATCGAGAGGAAGTCGTCGTTGACGAAGTTGTCGCGACGCGCGTTGAGCGCGGTCGGGCGGTGATCGTCGGTCAGCTTCGCGCCGATGTAGATCGCCTTGTCGTCATAGACGATGCGCACGCTGGTCGGCAGCGACGAGGGCTTGCCGTCGTTGGGATCGTGCTGCGTGAAGTCGGTGAACTCGGGCGCAGCCTGCCATGCCGCGTCGGAGAGATCGCCGTCGATCGCGATCGGCGAGGTGGCGCGCACGGCGTGCAGGGTCGGGTGTTCCGGCCAGTTCGCGGCGCGGGCGATCGGCACACAGAGGGTGAGGAGCAACAGAATTGGAGTGCGTTTCATGAGGGCTGTACCAGCTTGGTGCAAGCTATCGCATCGCGTGTTGTGAGTCATAGAGAAAGTGGTGAACGACGTGTGAACGTCACCGCGACCTGCTAGTGTTTCCGCATGCTCCCGAAGAACATCGTGCTCGTACGGCATGGCGAGAGCGAAGGGAATCTCGTGCGCCACGGTTCCGCGTCCGGAGTCGCGGTTCACGACCGGCTCGATTGCGACTGGCGGCTGACGGACAAGGGCCGTGCGCAGGCGGAGGCTGCTGGCGCGTGGCTGCGCGAACAGTTCACGCGAGGCTTCCGACGTCATTACGTGTCGGATTACGTGCGTGCGAAGGAGACCGCGGTCCATCTCGCATTGCCGAATGCGGTCTGGCTCGTCGATCCGGCGCTTCGCGAACGCGACTATGGAGTGCTCGATGTGCTGCCGCCTGAGCAGGTGGAGCAGATGTATCCCGACAATGTGCGCATCGAGAAGGCGAATCCCTTCTACTGGCGGCCGCCGGAAGGAGAGTCGATCGCCGATCTCATCATCCGTCTGCGCGCCGGTGTCATCGACGGACTGCACGGTGAGTGCGCAGACGATGATGTGCTGATCGTTTGTCACGGACAGGTCATGTGGGCAATGGTCGCGATGCTGACGCGCATGTTGCCGGCGCGCTTCAACGAGCTCGCGCGATCGAAGGATCCCCACGACCGGATGCAGTACTGCCAGATCATCCGTTTCACACGCGAGGATCCGGAGGGCGGGCGCGTCGAGCGCTATCTCAAGTGGATGCGCTGGAGTTGCCCGGGCGATCCGTCGTTGTCACGCGACCGGTGGGAGCAGATCGAGCGTCCGTTGTATACGAACGAGGACCTGCGGGCGCAGGTCGAAACGATCGCGCCGTTGACGTAGGACCTATGCGCGGCAGAGATCGACACCGTTGGGTAAAACGGCCAAATGATTGAGCAAGCTCAGATCTCCGTCATCCCGAGCGTAGTCGAGGGATCCGGGTGGGCGGGAGGCCCGCGACGTGAGTTCCGTACCGCACGCCCACCCAGGTCCCACGACTTCGCTCGGGATGACGAGAGATCGGTCGCTGCAGAATCTACCCACTGAAATCAGCGATGCCCCAGAAGAATGAAGAATGACGCGCGAAGCGCCACATCAATTTTGAATTCTGCATTTTGAATTCTGCATTCTGAATTTCGCTTTTCGATTTCCTCACACGCTGTGAGCGTAAGCGAAGGACGATATTTCAAGGCACGATCTTGAACACGAGCCGCGTATCGCCGCGCGACCAGGTGATCGTCTCGCCCTCGTAGTCGGTCTCGTCCGGCAGTTCGCCGAGATCGACGGCGGTCTCCCGATGCCAGCGTAGCAGCGCGCCCGATTGTGTGTCGATGTACAGGCGGTCATGTCTTTGCTCCAGCACGTACGCCTCATGCCCTCGAATCGTCTCGATGCCGATTGCGGCGAGCCTCTCCCGGTTCAGCGCGACCGGCTGCAACGCATCGTTAGCCTCGGCCGGATATTCCAGCTCGGTCTTGACTTCGCCGTCGTGCAGCGTGAACGGCGCGCTCACTCCGTCGATCCGCGTGATCGTTCCATGCACATCGCCGAGCGGCTTCGTCGCCTTGAGATACTTCTCGACGATCGCCGTCACCGGAGGAAGCGTCTGCTGCTGCTTCGGCGGCGCAGGCGGCGCGTTAAAGAAGGCATCCGCGATGCGCGGCGTCGTGCGCGGCCGAATCCCGCCGCGATGACAGGTCGTGCACGTGATTGCCGTCTCGCCGCCGAAGTGACGCTCGTTGATGTCGCGCACCATCACGATCATGGTGCGGGCCACCCCTTTCGCTTCCTTCTCATCCGACTCGTACTCCTTCGTGTGGCAGTGCTCGCAATTCACGCCGAGCGAGTTCGACATGAAGGCCATGAGCGGGATGAGTTGGGATGTTGGCAGCCCCTTCAGCACCTTGATGTTTTTCTTCGTCTGCTCGACAGGAGCGTCAGCCGGTTGTTCGGCTGCGAGAACGAGAAGCAGGGCGACGAGTGGTTTCATCAGCTCTCTGTGACTCGGATGCGGAGTTGTTCATCGCAGTGCAGGACCTGAAACGACGTTCGCTCGGTCCCGCTCTCGTCCCGATACTGGATCGAGATGGGGATGCGCAGGTCGCTGCGTGCATCGAGAATTGCGCTGCGTACGGCGGTGCGCAGCCAGTTGGCGCCGATTCCGATCTCCTCGAGCTTGAACCGTCCCGCGCGTTCGTTCCAGGTCAACGGTTGCTCCGACGCGGGAGCCAGAGCTGCGATCTCGTCGAATTCGAACAGCGTGTTGCGGATCCGCATCGAGACGATCACCTCGCGAGCGTTCGACGAGCCGCGGTTTGCGACGAGGAGCGGCGACTCGTTCTTGCCGAGGGAGTTGAGATTCCAGATTGCCGGCAGGACGTCGAGCAGGGGCGTATTACGACGCCGGCGGGCGGCGTAATAGATGGCCGCGCCGAGGGAAAGGGCAATTCCAATGGAAATCCCGAACACCGCCGGATCAGCGTAGCACGGGTCAGTGTTATCATTTTCCCGTGCGTAAGTGGTGGGGTTGGATCTTTCTCATCGCCGTTCCGGCGATGTCCCAGCCCTCTGCGCTCAATGCGGTCTCCATCAATCCCGAGATCCGCGCCACGCTAACCAGCGATTACACCATCGATGTCCTCGTGCGTCCGCACGCCGGCGATGCCTGGTCACGCCTTGCGAAGCGGGTTACCGGCGATGGCAGGAACTGGAAGTTGATTGCCGACGCGAACGGTGCGGGCGAGCAACTCAAGACCGACAAGGACGTGCACGTCTCTCTGGCGTTGCTTCGTCCTGAACTGCAGAAGCAGATCATCAAGTCTCTCTTTGCCAACGACCTCATGACCGACTTCGGCTGGCGCCACGTCGTCGCCGGAGGAAGCGGCGTCGAGGGGGAATCGCTCTGGAACATCGCCGAATGGTTCACCGGCTCCGGCGCGAACTACTCCGAGATCCGCAAAGCCAATCCCACGCAGGGGCTCTCCACCCGATCAGGTGACGTCATCGTCGTTCCAAAACAACTGCTCACCGCCGCATTTGGCGGGAGCTCGGAGGGACAGAATGCACCGACGCCGGCAACAGAGGTTCGGAAACCCGAGGACGATCCGGTTGAGCGTACGTCAGAGAATGATCATGTGCCGGCACCGGCAGCAGTGGAGGCGGTGGCACCGGCTGGCCTGACGCAGCTTAACTACGAGCGTTCCGGTCCCGAGCCGTTTGCCGTCTATCGGCTGCAAAAAGGGGAGGCGCTCTATTCGTCGGTAGCCATTCGCTTCACGGGACGCGTCTATGCGAAGGACGTCGGCGACGTCCTCGATCGCATCGTGAAGTTCAACGGCATCGACGATGTGGCGAAGATTCGCGTCGGGTATCCGGTGAAGATCCCGATGAGTCTCCTCCTTCCTGAATATCTGCCGGAGAACGATCCCGCCCGACTCGCACGCGAGCAGCAGAAGCGCGAGAGCGCGAAGCTCGCGAAGCGGACGCAGGCCAAAGGGCTTGCGGGCGTGAGGGTGATTCTCGATTCGGGTCACGGCGGACGCGACGTCGGTACCGAGCACGAAGGTGTGTTCGAGTCGTCGTACGTCTATGACGTGATGTGCCGGCTCAAACGTCTGATCGAGAAGAAGAGCGGCGCGAGCGTCATGACGACGACGAAGTCCGACGAGAGCGGCTATCGAATCCCCGACGCTGACGCGCTGGACGACGCTCCGAACGATCAGCTCGTGTTGACGACGCCGCCCTATGAGCTCGAGGATCCGGTGATCGGCGTTCATCTGCGCTGGTATCTCGCGAACTCGATCTTTCGCCACGCGATCCAATCCGGCATCGCGAAGGAGAAGGTCGTCTTCGTTTCGCTGCACGCCGATTCGCTCCATCCGTCGCTTCGCGGCGCGATGGTCTACATTCCCGGGGAGCGATACGTACAGGGGTCGTACAAGAAATCCGACAAGGTGTATCTGGCTCGCGCGGAGGTGCGCGAGCGTCCTGTGATCACGCATTCCGAAGAAGAATCGCTGCAGGCCGAGGGCCTCTCGCGCGAGCTGGGCGAGTCGATCATCGACGCGTTCGAAGAGGGCGGGATGAAGGTGCATCCGTTCGACGCGGTGCGCGACAACGTCGTGCGCAACGGCCGCGAGTGGGTGCCAGCGGTGATTCGCTACAACGTCGTGCCGACGCGTGTTCTCGTCGAGATCTGCAATCTCGGCAATCCGCGCGACCGCGCGCTGATGCAGACACGCGCCTATCGCGAGAAAGTCGCCCAGGCGATCTACGACGGGATCGTCGCCTTCTACAAGGATTCCGGCAGCCGGTCGCAGACCGCCGACAGCCGTTTGGCCCGGTAGGTTGGCCGCGCGGTAACGCGGTCACGCGGTCGAAGCTGCCACCACCACGAGCCCTCGAGCCCCTCGCAGCCGCGTAGCCCCTGGTCAAAATTGCGATATCGTTCGCTCCGCATGACCCGTTCTTTTGAAGGCGATTTGAACGCCGAGGGGCTCCGCGTTGCGATCATCGCGAGCCGGTTCAACGATGACATCGTGTCCGGCCTGCTCGACGGCGCGCTCGACTGCCTCCGCCGTCACGGCGTTGCTGAAGACTCCATCTCCCTTTTTCGTGTTCCTGGTGCATTCGAACTACCGGTGCTCGCCGCTCGTCTGGTGAGCGATTCGTACGATGCCGTCGTCGCGATCGGCTGTCTGCTGCGCGGCGATACTCCCCATTTCGATTTCATCTCGCAGCAGGTGACGATGGAGCTCTCTCGCGTCGCCGTCGACTCGCGCAAGCCTGTTGCCTACGGCGTGATCACCTGCAATACCTATGATCAGGCCGTGCAACGCTCGACGGCCGGCAGCGGCAACAAGGGTTGGGAAGCCGCGCTCGCCGCGATCGAGATGGCCAATCTGTGGCGCGTCCTTCGCACTTCGGGGGCTCACTGATGGGTGCCCGAAGAAAAGCTCGCGAGCTCGCGCTGCAGATGCTCTTCCAATTCGACATGGCCGGCAATGCGCCCGACACGATCGTTGCGACCTTCGACGACTTCCAGAAGTCGAAGGCGAATACGCGTGAGTTCGCGGAGAAGATCTTCCGAGGCACGGTGACGCACCTCGAGCAGATCGACGAGATGATTCAGGCGCAGGCCGACAACTGGCGCCTCTCGCGCATGGCCGTCGTCGACCGCAACATCATCCGGATGTCGATCTACGAGTTCATGCACGAAACGGATACGCCGAAGCTCGTGATCATCGACGAGGCGATCGAGATCGCGAAGAAGTTCGGGACCCAGAAATCATCGCAATTCATCAACGGAATCCTCGACGGGATACTCAAACGGTACAATCTAGCCTCGTGAAGCGAAACGGTTTCTGGTTTGTGGGAGGGAGTGCGTGAGTCTTCTTGGCCGTCTGGAAGATCTTTCGCTCACCGACATCATCCAGATCGTCCATCTCAGCCGCCGCACCGGCGTGCTCGAGATCATCGATCCGGATGGCCGGCATACGGTGCTCTTCCGCCAGGGACTCGTCGTCAACAGCTCTGCCCCCGAGCATCAGGATCTGCTGACCTGGCTGACGAAACATGGTTCGGTCTCCGCCGACGTGCGCGAAACGATCCACCACATGGAAGAGGGTGGCATTCCATGCGGCACCGCCGTCATCGAGATGAACCTGATGTCGAAGGCCGACCTCGGCGAGGCGATCCGGCTGCGCATTCTCGATGTCGTCACGCCGCTGCTGCACAGCCGCGAGGGTGAGTTCAACTTCATCCTCAGCGAGCAGATGTCGCCGCTCGACATCGAATACGATCCCGACGCGCTCTTCAAGGAAGGCGGCATCGCGCCTCCGAAACTCCTCGGCGGCGCAGAAGGCGAGAAGATCAAGCCGCTGCGCGGGCTCGAAGAATCGCTCAAGGCAGGCAAGGCGCTGCTGCGCGGATCCGCTTCCGCGGAGACGACTCCGGCATCGCTCAACCTCGGACTGGGACAACCGCTCTCCCCGCCGGAATCGTCGCGCCTTCCGGGGACTGCTCCAACCGCAACGGACAACGTCGTTCCCTTCCCGGCGCCTGAGCCGCCTGCACCGGAAGCTCCGCCGTTCCCCACCGCGGAAGCTCCCGCACCTGCGCGCGATTTCTCACCGATTCCCGACGACGAGCCCTTCCCCGACATTCCAGACGAACCACCGTCGAAGGTCACCACGACTGCACAGAGATCTGGGCAGTTCAAAGTCTCGGGTGGTCTGTTCGAAGTCGAAACGCCCGATGCCGTGTTCCGCAATGTCGTGCTCTACGAGCGCAATCCGCTGGTGCGTGTCGCAGCAAAGCGCGCATTCACGAAGAAGAACGTGAAGATCTTTCAGTTCGGATCGCTCGAGGACGTGCGGCACGCAATGGGCGATCTGATTCGTTCGAACAGTTTCTTCGTGACGTTTCTCGAGCTCGAAGATCCCGAGCGCGGGAACGAAGGTCCGGCCGTCCGGCTCATGGCGCAGCTCAAGCGCAAGAATCCGCGGTTGCCGGTGGTGCTCATCGACACCGAAGCCGATCTGCGCCGCCGTCATGATCTGCTTCGCGCGGGTGCCGATCTCTATCTGACTAAACCCTCGCAGGCGCGTTTGCAGCCGGGCCTTGCGGAAGAAGAACTGGCATTGTTCGCCGATGAGCTCGTGCTCTTCGCAGAGCGTTCGTTCCAGCAGTGGGAGCAAATGACGGGCGGCTACGGCCCCGAGGCAGCGCGGCGTTTTTATGAGCTCGCGGGGAAGGACAGCCTCGATCGCAGCTTCAACCTGCTCAAGCAGTTGATCAACGAGCTTTCGGATCCGAATGACATCAGCGAGGTATCGCAGACGATTCTTCGGCTCTCGGCTGAATACCTCGAGCGCGGCGTACTCTTCCGTGCATCGAGCGATGGTTTCATCGGGCTCGGCGGTTTTGGTGTGACGGGGAGCGGGGCAGACATGGACACGCGTGTGCGAGGGCTTCGATTGCCTCGAAACCAGCCATCGATTCTGAGCGAAGTTGGGGATTCCGGCGAGGCGCATCGAGGGAAGATGAAGAAGACGCCGGTCAACGTGGAGCTCATCAACGGGCTCGGCGGAATGCTGCCGACCGAAGTCATAGCCCTTCCGATCATGCACTCGGAGCGGACGATTGGTATCCTGTACGGGGACAACGCCGAGCATCGGGCACCGATCGACAGCATGACCGGACTCGAGATTTTTCTCTCACAGGCGGGCTACGCCTTCAGCAACGCAGTATTTGCCTCGGAAAAGGCCGAGGGCAAGCGATGAAGATTCTCGTCGTCGAAGACTCCTCGTCGATGCGCGCATACCTCACGACCATCATCGAAGGTGGGACGGAGAGCTATGACCTCGAGATCGTCGAGGCGGCCAGCGGGTTCGAAGCATTGAAGACGCTTCCGCATCATTCGTTTGATGCGATTCTCACCGACATCAACATGCCCGACATCAACGGACTCGAGCTCGTCAGCTTCCTCAAGAATCATCCGGTCTACAAGACGATCCCGATCATGGTGATCTCGACCGAATCGAGCGACGAGGATCGCAAACGGGCCGCGGCGCTGGGTGCGGAGGAGTACCTCGTCAAGCCGTTCCAGGCGGGCGAGTTGATCGAGAAGCTGCGGCGCCTGCTCAAGGTGGCGTAAGGAGAGCGGGCGTCTCGCCCGCGATCGCTGGCGGTCCCGGCCGGCGACCAATCACGAGCCAAGTCGCCGAGCGAGACGCGTGTCGACTGCGGGCGAGACGCCCGCTCTCCTGTAAACTTACGTGGGTCCATGACGAAAGAAGACGATCGGGCTAGGGAAGAGTTCACCAGCGAAGCCGAGGAGTTGCTCGACACGCTCTCGCGCGATCTCGTCGAGTTCGAAGCGCAGGGCAAAAACGTCCGGCCGGAAGTCGTCAACAAGATCTTCCGCGAAGTGCACTCGCTGAAAGGTCTCGCGGGCATGCTCGGCTTCGTCGAGATCTCCGAGCTCTCGCACAATCTCGAAGACATGCTCGATCGTCTTCGGATGGGGAAGATCCCCATCACGAAGGACTTGATCGATCTGCTGTACGACTCCGTCGATTCGCTCAATCGCCTCGTCATCGCGATCAACGATCCTTCGCTTGCGGGTCTCGTCGACGTGACGAATCTCGCGAGCCGAATCCATCGCACGGTCACCAGTCAGCCGCAGCAGAAAGTCGAAGATCCGTTCTCCGAGCTGACGCTCGATGAACAGACGAAGAAGTCGCTGACCGAATACGAAGAGCATCGGCTCCTCGAGAATGTTCGTGCCGGGAAGTACATCCTCGCGATCGAACAGACGTTCGACTTTTCCGACTTCGATGAAAAGCTTCGCGCGCTGACCTCCGTGCTGAACGAAGCGGGCGAAGTCATCTCCACGCTTCCCGCACTCGACTCGAGCGGCGGCTCAGGCATCGCGTTCCGGCTGTTGTATGGATCGATGCTCAACGAGCCTGCCGTCGCAGCGCTCGCGCCCGAAGCGCAAGTGAGCTCGCTGCGGAAGACCACGTCGCCTGCGGCGGCGAGCGGAGGCGTGACTCCACCGCCTCCCGGCACGATTGCGCCGGCCTTGCCGGAAGGCGGTGGGGAGGATGATCTTTCGTCCCTTCGCTCCATGTCGCAGACCGTGCGCGTGGACATCTCGAAGCTCGATCACGTCATGAACATCGTCGGCGAGCTGATCATCGAGAAGACGCAGCTCGAATCGCTCACGCGTCAGCTCACGACACAGCAGCAGCGGATGGCCGCGCACGAGCTGGGAAAGATCGCGCGCAATCTGGACCGCAAGCTGAGCGAGTTGCAGAAGTCGGTCATCGAGACGCGCATGGTGCCCGTCGGTCAGATCTATTCGAAGCTCTCGCGCACGGTTCGCAAGGTCGCGCGCGAGTTGAAGAAAGAGATCGAGCTGACGCTGCGCGGTGAGGATACGGAGCTCGACAAGATGATGGTCGAGGAGCTGACGGATCCGCTGATGCACATCATCCGCAACTCGATCGACCATGGCATCGAGCCTGCGGCCGAGCGGGTTGCCGCGGGCAAGGCGCCCGAGGGTCATGTGACGCTGACGGCGTATCAGCAGGGGAACTCGGTCGTCCTCGATGTGAAAGACGATGGGCGAGGCATCGATCCCGAGAAGATCCGCAAGGTTGCGATCAAACGCGGCGTGATCGGAGAGAAGGATGCGTTCGATCTCCAGCGCGCGCTCGAAGTGATCTTCGCTCCGGGATTCTCGACGGCCGATCAAGTGAGCGAGATCTCAGGACGCGGCGTCGGTCTCGACGTCGTGAAGAAGAACATTCAGGAGCTCAAAGGAACGATCGAGGTCATCTCCAAGCCTGGCGAAGGGACGACGTTCCGCATCTCGCTGCCGATCACACTTGCGATCATTCAGGCGCTGATCGTCCGCGCGAGCGGCGAACAGTTCGCAATTCCGCTGACGTCCGTGGAGGAGTCGCTGCGCATTTATTCGCGCGATATCCGTACGGTCGAACGCCGCGAGGTATTCACGCTGCGCGACTTCACGCTGCCGCTGCTGCGCCTCTCCGATGCATTCGGGCTCAGCGACGAGCACGATCATGGTGCCGACACCAAATGGTTCGTCGTCGTGACGCGCGCCGGAGAAAAGACCGTGGGCCTGCTGGTCGACACACTCGTGCGTCAGCAGGAAGTCGTCATCAAGTCGATCGGCGAGCGGTTGAAGACGATTCCTGGCATCGCCGGTGCCACAGACATCGGCGAGAGTGACATCGTGCTGGTGATCGACGTGGGCTCTCTCATCGATCACTTCGGAGGGCGGGCGCGTGAGACGAGAGCGCTGGCCGTGCACTAATGTTCGAACAATTCTTCGGACTCGACGCCAAGCCATTCGGGAAGACGCCCGATCCGTCCTTCCTCTACGAGTCACCGCAGCACAAGGAAGCGCTGGCGCGTCTCGAGTATGCGGTCGAAGAGAAGGAGCTCGCGCTCCTCGTCGGCGACATCGGCTCGGGCAAGACCACGCTGTCACGTGCGTTGATCGATCGCGTTGGCGAGTCTCGGCCTGTGATCCTGCTGATTAACCCGCGGCTGACGCCGACTCAGCTGCTGCGCGCGATTGCACAAGGTTTGGGTATCGAGCCGCCACGCTTTCGCAACGATTTGCTCGACGCGATTCACACGAAGCTCTTCGAGCTGTACGAGCAGAAGCGCGAGCCGCTCCTGATCATCGACGAGGCGCAGCTCATTCCGACGAAGCAGACATTCGATGAAATCCGGCTGATGACGAACTTCCAGCTCGATGATCAGAATCTGCTGTCCGTGGTGCTGGTCGGGCAGCCCGAGCTCGACACTCGACTGGCGCGAGAGGCGTATGCGCCTCTGCGGCAGCGCATTGGAATCCGCTATTCACTCGGCCCGCTCTCGCTCGAGGAGACGATCCGCTACATTGACCATCGCATTCGGATCGCGGGCGGCACGCGGAATCCCTTCAGCAGCGCGGCAATGGAAGAGATTCATCAGGTGAGCGGCGGAATCCCTCGGATCATCAACACTCTGGCGACGACGGCGTTGCTCGATGCCTTCGGCGAAGATGCGGCGACAATCGACCCGACCCGCATTTCCGCCGCTGCGCGCGAGCATCGATTGGAGATCCATGGTTGACCTCGTAAAGCTTCGGAAGAAGGCGAAGAAGAGCGAAGCGCATGCGACAGGCGAGGCTCCTGTCGCCCCGCCGGACCCTGTGGAGGGACAGGCGCCTCGCCTGTCCACCGAGCCGGCAGGCGAGGCTCCTGCCGCTCCACGCGAAAAAGAACCGACAGGCGAGGCGCCTGTCGTACACGAAGAAGCTCCTCATGTCGACAAGCTCTCCAAATTCAAGGAAGAAGCTGGTCACCGCCGCGAAGGTCTCATCGTCGAATCGGAGGACGTCGCCGATGCCGACATCGTCGAGCTGCTGACGTTCATCATCAATGGCGAGCATTACGCCGTTCACATCGAGAACATCGTCGAGATCGTGACGCCTCGCCCCGTGACGCGGATCCCCAACGCGGATGCTTCGATCATGGGCATCATGTCGCTTCGCGGAACGATCGTCACGCTGCTCGATGCGCGCCGCAAGCTGCGCCATCCTCCGGCCGGCGCAGCGGGAATCGACACGCGGATCGTCGTCATCGAGCATCGCGGCGAGACAGTCGGCTTCGAGGTCGATCGCGTTTTGCGCGTGGTCAAGACCGACGCGAAGTCGATCGAGCCGCACCCCGTCGTCCATATGAGCGAGCTCGACGAAGCCATCCGGGGAGTCTTCCGCCACGCGAATGCGTTGACGATCCTTCTCGATTTAGAGAAGCTGTTGGGCAACCGAGGTCACGCCGCAACGCAGGAAGTCGCCGCCGCGCGCCGGTGAGCCGGTACGCGACTGCAGCAAGTCCGACAATATGGAACTTACTTGTAAGAATTGTGGCTCGAAATTTCGCGCAGCTCTGCAACTGCCGCTGACCGCTCCCGTGCGCGTGGCTTGCCCTTCATGCCGCACGCAGATGATCCTCAAACCGGCGGCGGAAAGTCTGGCGGCGCCTGCTACGGCACCGCCCGCAGCCGAGAAGCCTTTCCGCAAGAAGGCCGAGCGCGTCGCCGTCATCGCCGACGAGCCCCGTCCCTTCCGCACCTTTCTCGGCGATCAGCTTCGACGCCTCGGTTTCGAAGTCCACTTCTTCACACTCGGCGATCCCGCGCTCGACTTCACCAGGCGTTCACGCGCAGAGCTCGTGATCGTCAATGTCTATCTGAAGGGAAAGCTCGGGGTCGAAGTGTCGGAAGAGATCAAGGCCGATGCCTCACTCGCCGACACGCGCGTCATCCTCATCGGCGCGCTGTTCCGCGCCAATCGTTTCCGCGGTAATCCCACGAGTCTTTATGGCGCCGACGAATACATCGAGGAGCAGATTCCGGAGAAGGAACTGCGGCAGATCATCCGCAAGCTCTTCCCCGACGTCACAGGAACCGCGGAGTTTCAGGTGCCGGAGCCTCGCGAATACGACGAGGCGCGGCGGCTCGCGCGTCTGATTCTTTCCGACATCGTGATCTACAACCCCGAGAAGGTGGAGCGTGGGCTTCGCGAGAACAACTTCTTCGACGTGCTGCAGGAAGAGATCGAAGAAGGGCGGGCGTACTTCGACTCCCGCGTGTCGTTCCGCGTCAAGCGCGAGACAGAGATTTTCAACGAGACGCTCCAGCAGTTCGTGCAGATGAAGCGCGAAGAAGTGGAGCGGCTGAGAACAGGAACGCAATGACGGCAGGTTGCGCATCATGAGCGCTGATCCTCTACTGATCGAACAAGCTCGCTCGTCCGACCCCGATGCACGGCAGAAGGCGGCGATCTCCGTTTCACAATCGAGGAGCGAATCCGACCTGCCGCTCATGTTCGAGCTGCTCGGCGACAAGGACTGGCGCGTGCGCAAGACCATCGTCGACGGCTTCGTGCGCGACGGCCGAACGCAGATCATCGAAGGGCTCATCGATGCCCTGGCCGATCCGGAGAATGCCGGCAAGCGCAACTCCGCGACAGAAGCGTTGATCCGCATCGGCGATCCGGCGATCGAGCCGATCGTCCGGCGTCTGCAGACGGAAGCCGATGTCGACGTGCGCCTCTCGCTCGTCAACCTGCTCGGCGATCTTCGCAGCCCCGAGGCGTTCACGATGCTGATGGGAATGCTCGACCTCGAGCAGGACATCAACATCGCGTCTTCGGTCGTCTCCTCGCTCGGCAAGTATCGCGACGCCACGGTTCTCCCGCTGCTGATGACGACGCTGCAGACACGCGAGGATCTCTGGCTCAAGTTTCACGTCATCGAGGCGCTGGGCGAGATCGGCGATCGTGCGGCGCTGCCGGCGATCCTGCCGCTGTACGCCGAGAAATCGCTGCGCAAACCGGTGCTGGAAGCCGTCGGAAAGATTGCCGACGTCGGGACCGTGAGCTTCCTGCTGCGCATCATCAGCGATGAAGAAAAGCTGAACCTCACGGCGCTGCGCGCGCTCGTGAGGATCGCGGAAGCGTCGAAGCCTCGCATCGTGGAACAGACGGAGCGGACGCTCATCCAGCGCAAGTTCCGCGAATCCTTTCCCCAACAGAAGATTGCACCTCTCGTCGAACACCTGCACACGACGCCGAAGCGCGACGTGAAGAGTTTCATCCTCAAGTTCCTCGGCTGGTCCGGTGATGAGCGGGCGCTGCCTGTGCTGCTCGCACACCTCGAGCAGCCCGACACGGCCGAAGTTGCGGCGCAGGCGCTGATCGATTTCGGCACCGCGGCAATGCCGGCGATCCTCGACACGCTGCGCAATGCGGAAGAAGACGAGATCGTCGCGCTGCTGCTGCGCGTCATCAATGTCGTCGGCGTGCCGGAGGCCATTCCGAACATCCTGCCATTCCTCGATCACGACAATCCGATGATCCGCAGGCTGGCGATCGAGACTCTCGGCGAGATCGCGGATCCCGGCTCGATCGACTATCTGATGGCGAAGCTCGACGACTTCGACGTCGCCTCGCAGCAGGCGGCGGTGAATTCGATCTCGGCACTGGTGGCGGCGTTCCCCGAGATCAAGCTGGACGTGCTGGCGAAGATCCGCCGTCTGCTTCTGTCGCCGTCGATTCCGATGAAGCTCAACTCGCTCTCGGTGTTCGTGAACATTCAGGGCGAGGGCTTCCACGACGAACTGCTGCTCTCGTCGAAAGACAGCGATCCGGTGATCCGGCAGAAGGCGATCTCGTTGATGGGGAAGTTCGGCGAGGAACGCTTCGCCGATCAGCTCGTGCTGTCGCTCGCGGATGAATCGACGTCGGTGCGGCTCGCGGCGATCAACGCGATCGTTCATCTGCGTCCGGAAAAAGGCCTCGAGCCGCTCATCAGCTCACTCGAGGACAGCGACATCTGGATTCGTACTGCCGCGGCGCAGGCGCTCGGCGAGTATCGCCATCCGGAGGCCCTCGGTCCGCTGATGCGTCACCTAGAGACCGACCTGCCGCCGGTGCGCATCGCGACGATCGAGGCGCTCGGGAAGTCGCAGAATCCGTCGGTTCGCGACGTGCTCTTCAACTCGCTGGAGGAACCGGATCTCGAGATCCGCCGCGCGGCAGTTCTCTCGCTCGCGAAGATTCCGGGGCAGGATGTGTTCGATCGTCTGCTCGCAGCGCTCAAGGACGAAGACTGGCGTCTTCGTGCGGCGGCCGCAACATCGCTCGGCAATCGCGGCGACCGCGACGCGCTGCCTGCCCTGCATCGTGCGTTCGACGATGTCGACACGTACGTCCAGCAGTCGGCGGTGCTGGCACTCGACCACATTCCGGACCGCGCATCCTTCCCGATCCTTTTCAAGGCTCTGGAAAACAGCGCGATTCTCGACGACGTCTCGGACGTCTTCGTCAAGCACAAGCAACTGTATCGAGACCTGCTGGAAGAGGCGTGGCGGACGGCGGATAGCAGGAGGGAAGTCGTGATCGCTGCGATTCTGCAGGCGATGCGAGAAAAGGGATGATCCAATGAGTGACGAGTGACGAGTGGTGAGTAGCGAGTGGTTTAGAACTCGTTACTCGTTACTCGTCACTCGTCACTCGTCTCAACAATGACCACCTTCAACCTGTCGCTGAATCATCATCTCGAGTTGCCGGATGACGTCTTCCGGCTGCTGCGGGATCAGATCTACAAGCGGACGGGGATGTGGTTTGCCGACAACTCGAAGTACCTGCTGCAGAAGCGACTCTCGCCGCGCGCGCGCGAGCTCAACTTCGACTCGTTCCAGAAGTACTTCTACTTCCTCCAATATGACCCGCGGGCCGAGACGGAGTTCGATCAGATTTACGATCTCGTCACCACGAACGAGACGTACTTCTTTCGCGAGCCGGCGCAGCTTGCCGCGTTCGTCGAGGAGATCATCCCCGACGTGCTCTCGCAGAAGCCGGTGAAGAAAGTGCGCATCTGGTCTGCCGGCTGTTCATCGGGCGAGGAGCCATACTCGCTCGCGATGCTGCTGCAGGAAGCCGGCTGGTTCGACAAGGCCGCGTTCGAGATCTTCGCCAGCGACATCAATCAGCAGGTGCTGCAGAAGGCGCGGCGCGGCCAGTATCGCGACAGCGCATTCCGTTCGACCGAGGCGTCGCTGCGCGAGAAGTACTTCGTGCGCGAAGCCGATGGCTCGTGGAAGGTGAAGGACGAAGTGCGCAACCGCGTGTCGTTCGGCCGCCTCAATCTCTACGACGAGGCGCGCGTCTCGCTGCTAGGACATCTCGACATCATCTTCTGCCGCAACGTCATCATCTACTTCGACGACGCGTCGAAGCGCGTGGTCGTCACGAACTTCTACAACCGCCTGATCGACGGCGGCTATCTCCTCCTCGGCCACTCCGAGTCGCTCATCTCGCTGTCGACGCAATTCAAGCTGCGGCACCTGAAGAACGACATGGTGTACCAGAAGTAGGGGGCAGACAGCAGGCAGCAGACAGCAGGTTGGAGCTGCGCGGGTGCTCCGAGCTTCTCGGTCCCTCGACTTCGCTCGGGATGACCCTGGGCGGTGGGTGGCACGAAACTCCTGTCGCGCGCCTCCCGCACGCCAGGTCCCATCTCGACTCCATCCCGTCTCCTGCTGTCTGCTGCCTGCTGTCTGCTGTCTCCACGCTACAATCGCATCGTAATGCCTGTCCGCGCGATGGTCATCGACGATTCCGCGTACAACCGCGTGACGCTGTCGCGCATGCTGGAGTCGCATTCGCAGATCAAAGTCGTCGGTACGGCGGTCAACGGCGAAGACGGCATCAAGCAGGTCATGAAGCTGCGGCCGGACGTGATCACCCTCGATCTCGAGATGCCGATCATGGACGGCTTCGCGTTTCTTCGCTGGCTGATGGCGAATCTGCCGACCGCGGTCATCGCCGTCTCATCTCGCTCGAGTGATCGCAGCGTGTTCAAAGCGCTGGAGCTCGGTGCGATCGACTTCATCGCGAAGCCGGGCGGCCGCGTTTCGCCTCGGCTCGAGGAGATTCAGAAAGATCTCATCGCCAAGGTTCTGCAGATCGTCGATCTGCGAATGGACAATCTGAAACGCCGCGTCCAGGAAGATGAGCCGGCCGCGGCGGATGCCGCGACGATGCCCGAAACGTGTGCAAAGGGCATCGAGCTGATTGCGATCGGATGCTCGACGGGCGGCCCTCCTGCGCTGCAACACGTCTTTCAGAATCTCACGTTGCTTCCGGTGCCGATCGTCGTCGCGCAGCACATGCCGCCAACGTTCACGCGGCTCTTCGCCGATCGCGTAAACCGTCTGAGTCCGTACGACGTCAAAGAAGCAAGCGACGGCGAGATGCTCAAGCCTGGTGCGATCTACATTGCCCCCGGCGGGATGCAGACCGAGGTGCGGCGTCTGTCCGACGGCCTTCAGGTGCGCGTCTATCCCGCCGGTCTCAATGATCTCTACGCGCCGTCCGTGGATCGGCTCTTCACGACTGCGAGCGAATCGTGCGGCAATCGAATGGTCGCGGTGATCATGACCGGAATGGGAGACGACGGTACGGAATCCATTCAGAAAGTGCACGAACGGGGAGGGAAGACGATCGCGGAGTCTGCGGAAACCGCAATCATTTTTGGCATGCCGGGGGAGGCGATCAAAACTGGCGCGATCGATGAAGTGCTTCCGCTGCCCGAGATCCCGGCCGGGATCCGGAGATTCTGCACGGGCTCGTAGGTGACACGAAAGACTGAACCTATGTTAGTCTCAACGAGCCGCGTCCGAGGCAACTAATGAGCGAAGAATCGAAAGCCGAGAAGTTCCTCGAGCTGTTCAACAAGGGGAAGGAGTTTACGGAGGAGTTGCTCCGTGAAAACCAGCGCCTTCGTTACCGGCTCGCGTCCATCGAATCAGAGCCTGCCAAGGGCGGCGCGAGCACGGAAGAGGTCCAGCGTCTGCGCGATCAGATCGCGCAGCTCACCGAAGAGAACAAGCGGATTCATGCGCGTTTCTCGGAGATCGAAGACGAGAACAAGGACTTCGCCAACCGCTACATCGAGATCGAAGAGCAGAACAACAACCTGGCGAATCTGTACGTCGCCAGCTATCAGCTGCACTCGACCCTCGACTTCCGCGAAGTCATCCAGATCGTTCAGGAAATCGTCATCAACCTCATCGGCGCCGAGGCCTTCGCGATTCTGCTTCTCGATGAGAAGACGAACGAGCTGAAGACCATCGCGTCCGAGGGCGAAGACGTCATGCCCAACGTCGACCAGATCTCCATCCGCCTCGGCGATGGCGTGCTGGGGCAGGTCGCGAAAACGGGCGAGAGCTACTACATCAATCAGGACCTGGACGCCAGCTCGAGCTCGATCACGATCGACCGTCCGCTGGCTGCCGTTCCGCTCAAGATCAAAGAGCATGTCATCGGGCTCATCGTGATCTACAAGCTCCTGCAGCAGAAGGACTCGTTCTCCGCGGTGGACTACGAGCTCTTCTCCCTGCTCGCCGCGCACGCTGCGACGGCGATATTCTCGTCGAAACTCTATTCGCAGTCGGAGAGGAAGCTGAACACGATTCAAAGCTTCCTCGACTTGCTCACGACAACAAGCTGAGGGAAGAGGCCGAACGTTGGGGATGGATAACGCGAACTTCCTGGTCGTCGAAGACTCGCCGACCATGCGCCAGTTGATCTCGTTTTCGTTGAAGCGATTCAAGAACGCGAAGATCATTGAAGCCGTCGACGGTGTCGATGCACTCAAGAAGCTCTCCGGCCCCGATAAGATCGATCTCATCCTGACCGACATCAACATGCCGGTCATGGACGGATTGAAACTCGTCTCGCTCGTGCGCCAGAACGCACAACTGAAAGCCATCCCGATCATCATCATCACCACGGAAGGTGCTGAAGAAGATCGCGAGCGCGGCCTCGCGCTCGGCGCGAACGCCTACATCAGCAAGCCGATCCAGTCGTCGCATCTGATCAAGACGATCTCGGAACTGCTGGCGGTGTAGGAGGCAGGCAGCAGACAGCAGGCAGCTGGCAGCAGGTTTCAGCCTGCGAGTGCGCCCTGAAAACCGCCCGATGAAGCTCTGCACAAGTTCGTGTGCAGTCATTCTGAGTCGCGAGGACGACGAAGAACCCCGGCAACTTGACAGAGAGGGAAAACCGTTCACGGGGTCCTTCGGCGTCTTCGCGCCTCAGGATGACAGGCCCCGTCTGCTGCCTGTCTCCCGACTCACGGCATCCAAAAATCCCGCACGTACAACCGATACACCTTCGTGTCCGGCTCCTTGGCCTTGATGTACTGATCGAGCGCGTCGAGTTGTTTTTCGGGCCCGATTGCGAAGTACTGCGCGTTCGCTATGTCGCGCGCTCGCACGCTGCCGTATTCCGGAATCGCACGCGCATACACCTCATCCTTGCGATCGAACAGCGTGTTGCCGAGCGTGGGGTCTTTGCGCAACTCGAGGATCGACTCGCGGAACTTGCGCACCTCGTCTGCCGGCTGCCCGTCGGCAAGATCGGCCGCCATCGCTTCGGCGCGCGTCTCGTAGGTCTGCGATGAGCGGAACTCGCCGAAGACCTGCGCGATCGTGTAGTCGACGAGCGACGTGTCGCGCGGTCCGCTCTTGATGAGGTTCGTCACGAAGCGCAGCGTCTGCGGGATCTCGGGCGTGCGTTCGGCGTAGTAGCCGATGCGCCCTCCGGAGATACTGCCACGGATGCCGTTGCTGTAGGCGAGTCCGGCGCCGATGGTGTTGATGAAGACGCCGTGCGCGCCGCCGCCCCCGTAGAGACGAGACGCGAGATAGTCGATCTGTTTCTGTTTGTCGGCGAAATCGGCGTACTGCACCGAGGGGACGGAGGTGATGATGACGCCCGCCTTCATGTTCGGCGCGAAGAGTCCGACGTAATACGGCGTGCCCGCATCATGCTGCGCGAGCCGCGCATCGATGGCGCGGACCGGCGGGTAGGTGACCGGCGTCGCGGCAGTCTTGTCGAGCGTTCCGGCGAGTGCCGCGATTCGCGGAGCAATCGCCTTCTGCATTGCGCTCGAGCCAACCTGCCACATGCGAGCGTTGTCGCGATGCAGAATCGCGCGCCGCGTTTCGTCGAGTGCGGCAAGCGCCGCGGCGGGCGTCATCGCGAGATCCTGACGCATCGCGGATGCGAGATACGCGATGTCGGCAGTAAGCGTTGCATCGGGAATCTCAATGAGTGCGAGGTTGAGGTCCTTCATCGCGTCTTTCACCAGCGCAGGCGCTTCGCTCTTCGCCGTGAGCTGCGCTTCGAGCTCCGCGCGCGTCGTCACTTTGAGGCTCGAAAGAAACGCATTGAGCGCCTCTCGCTCCGTGGCTGGAGCGTCCTTCAGCATCCACTTCAGGCGCAGCGCGTTGTGCTCGCGCGTGAAGAGCGAATCAGCCGCGAGATAGAGCGGGCTGGCCTGCATGCGATAGGCATTCGATGGGTTGATGACCCACGACTCTTCCGATCCGAGCGGCGCGTTGCGCAGGCGTGCGAGCTCCTGCTCGACGACGTCGCGGATCCGCGGCAGATTCTCGGGCCGCCAGTCGGGATGGTTCAGTGTGAGCGACATCCACTCGATCGCACGCGCAGTCTCTTTCTCTCCGATTCCCGCGCCGCGCACGACGAGCTCGACCCGGTTCGTGCGCGGGTTGACCGACCACGAAGCATCGAGCGACAGGATCTCCTTCCGCAGCCGCTCGCTCATCTCGTCCCACGAGACGGGCTTCCCGTTCTCGATCACACCAACGCGCGTGAGCAGGAGCGGCAGCAGCGACAGATAGCGCACGTGATCCGCGGGGACGGTGTTCGCGCGCAGTGCGAGCCCGGCTTGCGCGCTCGTCATGTTCTCGAACTTCGAGGAGACCATCGGCACGCCATCGACATTCGTCGTGGTGTATTGCAGCTGATCGTCCATCGTCATCGGCGGCGATTTCACGAACGGCGTGCGGGCCACGTTCTTCGCATCCTCGTCGATGCGCTTCGACGCCGCGTCGTACTCCTTCGAATAGCGGCGGAGTGCTTCCTGCGTCTCGGCAACTCCATACGCCTTCGCCAGCCGCTCCGCCTCGGCATTCGCCCGCGCGACGCGCTCGGTCTCTTCGCGCGCAGCAACGGCGGGACTCGGCTTTACCGCGATGACATACGGGTTCACATTTGCGAGCTGAGCGCGGACCAGCAGTTCACGCCAGACGTTTTTCGACGCAGCGAGTTGCTTGCGAGCGTTTTCGGTCTCCGCCTTCATCGTCACCGATTTGCGGAACTCGGGCGAGCGGCCGAGCTCGAAGAGGTGGTCCATCCAGCTCGAATAGGTGTTGCGCGCTCCGAAGCGCGGCGGCGTGTTCACGAACTTTGCGAGATCGCGCTCGCGCTCCGTGAGGCGGTTCAGCACGCGCTCGTTGAACTGCTTGAGATCATCGGAGCCGTCTCCGAAAGCCGCGATGCGATCGATCTCCGCCGTCACCTTGCTGCGAATCTCCGCGAGCTTTTCGGGTGTGAAGTTCGAGACCGCGACATCGGTGAAGCCGATCGTGACAGGCTGGCCCGGCTGCTCTTCGAAATCGTCGAACACAGCGCGCGCTCCGATGTCCATCACGCGCGTCTTGCTGTCGATGAACATCTTGTAGAGGTTCGAAGTCGCGTCGCTGGCAATGTTGTCGAGGAAAAGCTGGAGCAGCAAGACATCGTTCGGGGAGAGATCGCGTGTTGCGGGCCACGTCAGCGCGATCGGGCTCGGCTGCTGCTCGTTCTTCTGCGGATAGTCGACGATGTCGATGTTGCCGGCTGGTGCCGGCTGAGCCTTCGGCAGTGTCGCGAACGTCTTCGCCTTCCGCGACGATGCCTCGGGCTCGACGGCGCGAAGAATCGCATCGGTCCGTTTCAGGACTTCGTCGAGCGGCAGGCTGTTCGGCACGGCGACGATCGATCCCATGTTCGCGAGGTAATAGTTCTCGCGGTGGAAGCTGCGGATGTCTTCCGGCTTCATCGTGCGAATGCCGGACGGCTCGCCGCCCGATTCGAACGACAGCGGATGCGCGGGACCGTAGAGCGTCTGATTCAGCCGCAGGAACAGCGTGAAGAACGGCTGCGGCATCGACGACATCATTTCGTTGTAGACGGTGCCTTTTTCTTCCAGCCGCAACGTCTTGTCGGGGTTCTCGGTCACGCCGAAGTTGCGAACCTCGCGGCGGATCTCTTCATCGCTGTAGTCGGGGTGCAGCAAAGCGTTGAGCTGCGAGCGATAGAGATCGAAGAAGACATCCGGCCCCGCCGGAGTGGCGAAGTGATAGCTCGTGCGCCACTGCTGCGTGAACGCGTTCATCTCGCCGAGCGACATGGTCAGCGCGGCTGAGTACGCCCGTCCGACCGTACCTTTGCCGAGGAGGAGATGCTCCTGCGTATGTGGTTCGCCTTGTGGGGAGACCGGGAATGAGTTCACCCACGTGTAGGCCTGCGGCACCGACTCGATTCGTAGCAGGTCGAGCGTGAAGCCGCTGCGGCGATGGATGAACTGTGCACCCATCGGCTTGTTCGCATCGTTGAGATAGATCGCGTTGACGCGATATCCCTCCACTTCCTGATTCTTCGTCAGCTTGTCGAGATCGACTTCCGCGGCGTAGAGCAGGGTCGTCATAGAGCAGAGGAGGAACGCGCTGAGGATTGCTCGCATGCGCGGATTGTATTTGCGTCGGGTGGCGGAACAGGGCAATGTTGTAAACTGTTCACCAGACCGGCATGCCTCATTTCATCACCGACAAATGTATCGGCTGTGGCGTTTGCGAGATCAAATGTCCGACCAACACCATCTGGGGTGAGCAGAAGGGGCAGTTCTACATCCACCCTGACCGCTGCATCGATTGCTCGGTCTGCGGCATCTACTGCCCGGTCGATGCCATCCAGAATCAGCATGGCGACTTCATCCCTCGCGTGAAGCCGAAAGAGATTCCGAAAGCCGAAGTCATCAAGGAGCTCTGCACGGGTTGCGAGTTCTGCGTCGACATTTGTCCGTTCGAGTGCATCCGCATGATCGATGCCGAGGACGAGACGCTGGCGAATCACTACAAGATCGCGTTCGTCGACAAGAACAAGTGCGTGGCATGCAGGCTCTGCGAGTCGGTCTGCGACAAGGACGCGATCGTCGTGCCCGAGGCGCCGACACAGCTGAAAACGTATTTACCGGATTTCGTGGTCAGCGGAACGGGACGGTAGTTGACTACGAATCTTCCTCAGTCTGATCTTCCCAAAGAGTCCCCGCGCACGATCCTCTTTCAGTTCGTCATCTTTCCGCTTGGCATCGTGGCGATTGGTGTCGGCATCTTTCTGCTGTTCGGCCTGCTGGCAACCGAAAAGAGCTCGATTCCCGATTACCTGAATCAGATCCGTTCGGGGAGTGCGCACGAGCGAGGTCATGCGGCGTACCAGTTGTCGCGCTCGATCAATCGAGGCGAGGCGAAGAAGTATCCGAATCTCGAGCAGCAGGTTGCGTCGATCTACACGCAGTCGAAGAACGACGATCCTCGGATTCGTCAGTACCTGGCACTCGTGCTCGGCAAGCTCGAGGACAAGCTTGCGACTTCTGTGCTGCTCGATGGGCTGACCGACAAGGATGCCGAGTCGCGGCTTTACGCGATCGTGGCCCTCGGCGAGCTCAAGGATCCCGATGCCGTCCCGGCGCTGATGACCGCGACGCGCGATGACGACAAGGATGTTCGCAAGACATCGGCGTTCGCACTGGGCGCGATTGGGGATGCGCGCGCGTTGCCCGCGCTGGCCGCGTTGATCGAAGACCAGGTGGCTGACGTCCGGTTCAATGCGGCGATGGCGCTCGCGCGTTTCAACGACAAGCGCGCCGTGGGTCCTCTGCGCGAGATGCTCGATCGCTCGCGACTGAAGGCCGCGCACATGCGCGAGGATCAGATCGAGGACACGATGATCATGGCGATGGAGCCGTATGTGCAGCTGGCCCGAGGAGAGGCGCGTCCAGAGCTCGAAAAACTTGCGAAATCAGATGCGAGTTTGCGTGTTCAAGCCGACGCCAGACAGGCACTCACGCACGTGCCACGCGACTGAAAATTGAAAATTGAAAATTGAAAACGACGTCTCGAATCAACGGGCCGTTTCATTTTCAATTTTCAATTTTCAATTTTCAATTTCACCCAGTGACACCAGTCACCTTTTTCGTTGACACACCTCACTGAATCAAGCGATAGTAGCCCCCCGGAAGCAACACAAATCGGCTCCCGAATGTCGGAAGAAATCACGCCATATCAGGTGGTTCCGAAGACGCCCCTTGCGGGCAGCGCCGCGGCCGAGATCCGCGATCAGGGGGAGATTTCTCGACGCAGTTTCCCCTGGGTCCTGACGATCGCCTGGACCACGCTCACCGCCGCACTCGGCGGACTCGCCAGCATCCTCGGCCGCTTCCTTTTTCCCAACGTTCTCTTCGAGCCGGTGCAGAAGTTCAAGGCCGGTCCGCCGAGCGACTACTCGGTCGGCGAAGTCGATGAACGCTGGAAGGACAAGTTCGGCATCTGGATCGTGCGCAACGAAGAGCAGATGTACGCGATCATCACCGTCTGCACGCATCTCGGCTGCACGCCCAACTGGCTTCCCTCACAGAACAAGTTCAAGTGCCCCTGCCACGGCAGCGGCTACTACAGAACCGGAGTGAACTTCGAAGGTCCCGCGCCGCGTCCTCTGGAGCGCGCGAAGATCTTCATCGATCCTGCCGACGGACAGATCGTCGTCGACAAGTCGGTGCAGTTCCATCAGGAACGCGGAGAGTGGACGAATCCTGATTCGTTTTTGAAAGTCTAGAAGAAGGGGCTCGCGGTTACGCGGGCACGCGGGCGCGGGTCGGGTTATGACCGCGAGCCCGCGCATGCGCGAGCCCACGGGGAAAGAATGGCGAATCTGCGGAAACTACAAGAAGGCATCGTCAACTCGCAGATCTGGAAATCGATCTTTCGCGTCGGTATCCCCAACACCAACCGCAAGCGCGTCCTCGCCGTCCTCGGTTCCCTCATCCTTCATCTGCATCCTGTCAAAGTCCGCCGCTCCGGTGTGCGCATGTCATACACGTGGTGCATGGGCGGCACGTCGTTCTTCCTCTTCCTCGTCGAGACGGTCACCGGTCTGCTGCTGATGTTCTATTACCGTCCGACGATCGAATACGCCTATCCCGACATCATGGACCTGCGCGAGCAGGCACCGTTCGGCATCATGCGTGAGATGCACCGCTGGGGTGCGCACGCGATGGTGATCGCGGTCTGGCTGCACATGTTCCGCGTCTTCATGACCGGCTCATACAAGCCGCCGCGCGAGTTCAACTGGAACGTCGGCGTCATCCTCCTCGTGCTCACGCTGCTGCTCTCGTTCACCGGCTATCTGCTGCCGTGGGATCAGCTCGCGATCTGGGCCATCACGGTCGGATCGAACATGGCGCGCGCAACACCCGGCGCAGGAAACGAAGGGCCCATGTCGGGGTTAATCAAGCTGGGAGACGTGCGTCTGATTCACGCCGGTGACGACGCCCGCTTCGCACTCATCGGCGGCCGAAGTATCGGGCCCTCGACGCTGCTGCGGTTCTACGTGCTGCACTGCATGGCGATTCCGCTCGCTGCTGGATTCCTGATGGCGATTCACTTCTGGCGCGTCCGAAAAGACGGCGGCATCTCGGGGCCGATGTGAGGAGGAGACGATGACGTTCATCAAGGACTTCATCAACGTTCTTTCCGCAGCGTCGATCTCGTTCGTTCTCCTTTCTGCCGGCTTTGCCTTCATCGTCTACTTCAACCTCTTCGACGGTTCGCTGAAGTCGAAGACGGGCGGCGGCTTCATCGGCTTTGGTGCGCTGCTCATCGTCTCCGGTTTCTTCATCAAGCCGCTGCTCTTCCTCGGCATCGCGTACTTTCTGATGCTGTTCGTCCTCGCGAATCTCGGAGGACGGCTGTGGGATTCGAAGACGGGCCTCTGGCTACTCATCGGCGCGGCGGGCTTCTTCGGCCTGTCGATGTTCGACGGCAACTTCTATCTGATCGCGGCGAAGCCGGACAACGTTCCCATCGCCGCGATGATCTTCCTCCTCGGCTTCTTCACCTGGGTCGCGTTGCGCAAAGCGTATCTCAACGATCGCCAGATGCTCACCGGCGGCATTCCATGGGAGAAGACGGAGAGCGATGAGAAGCTCTTCACCTGGCCTGATCTCGTCTACACCGAAATGATCTGCATGATCGTGCTGACGGTCGTGATGATCCTCTGGTCGGTCGCGCTGCGCGCGCCGCTCGAAGAAGCAGCGAATCCGACGTCGTCACCCAATCCTGCGAAAGCGCCCTGGTACTTCCTCGGCCTGCAGGAGATGCTCGTCTACTTCGATCCCTGGCTGGCAGGTGTCGTGCTGCCGACGCTGATCATCGTCGGGCTGATGGCGATTCCGTACATCGACACGAATCCGCGCGGCAACGGCTACTACTCGTTCCGCGAGCGGAAGTGGGAGCTCGGCGTCTTCCTCTACGGATTCCTCGTGCTCTGGTCATTCCTCATCATCACGGGAACGTTCCTGCGCGGGCCGAACTGGAACTTCTTCGGACCCTATGAGTACTGGGATCCGAACAAGCTCGTGCCGCTGGTCAACGTCGATCTCTCCGAGATCATCTGGGTGAAGATGCTCGGCATGCCGCTGCCGAAGCTGTGGCCGATCCGCGAGATGTTCGGCATCCTTCTGGTGCTCGCATATCTCGGTCTGCCGCCGCTGCTGGCGATGGGACCGTTCCGCCGCTTCTATCAGAAGATGGGGCCGCCGCGTTTCTACGTCGGCGCCTTCCTGTTTCTCTCGATGATGTCGCTGCCGATCAAGATGGTTCTGCGGTGGCTCTTCAATTTGAAGTACATCGTCCATATCCAGGAGATTTTCTTCAACATATGAGGTGTAGGACAGGCGCCCTCGCCTGTCGTCGCAAAAGGGAGACAGGCGAGGGCGCCTGTCCTACACAAGGACGGAAAACGAACGCGTGAAACCACAGGAGCCGATTCCGCACAACTACCCGATGCGCACGCTGAACGCGATCTTCGCGTGGTCGGCGCTCGGACTGCTGGCCGCGACGGGAATCATGGTCGGGTACGACTATGTCCGCGGATGGAAGTGGTTTCAGCTCGAGTTTCTGAACATTCAGCAGCAGCGCATCGAAGCCGAGCTCGCGGCCGCGCAGGCCTCGGCGAATCACGACCAGCTCAAGGCGCTCGACGAGCAGATCAATCAGCAGACGAAGGCGATCGCCGCGCACCGCAATCAGTATCTGGTTGCGCAAAAAGAGCTCGATCGGCAGGAAGGCCGCCACTACGCAGCAGACGAGGACTATCGCTTCGCGAAGGCCGTGCTCGATGCGAAGCGTTACGAGGCTGAAGCCGCGAACCTGCAGAAGACTGCCGATCGTGCCGCGAAGCAGCGCGATTACGAAGACATGGCGAAGCATGTGAACGATCTGCAGCTCACGCTGCAGCAGGTCACGCGCGATCGCGACGCCGCCAAAGAGCGCGTCAATCAGTGGCTCAAGAAGATCGATGACGCCGAGGCGAAGAAGAAAGATCTCAACGCGCAGATCGATCTCCTCACGAAGCAGCTCGACACGGTCGATCTCAAGAAGCCGAACAATCTGCTCCTGAATCTTCCGATGCTCGATTTCGTCAGCCCGACCCTGAAGATCGATCAGGTCGTGCTGCCCGATCTCTTCGTCGACGTGAACTACATGCATCTCCCGCGCGTCGATCGCTGCCAGACGTGTCATCGCGCAATCGACCGCCCGGGCTTCGAATCGAAGAAGGAAGCCGCGCGTCTCTCCGCCGATCTGCAGAAGAAACTCGACACGTTCCAGATCGCCGCCGATAAGCGGAAGGACACCGAAGCGCGGATCGCGCAGTTGAAGCGGATCCAGGACGCGCCGCAGGACATCCTCAATCCGTGGCGCACACATCCGCGTCTCGATCTCTTCGTTGGCTCGGCATCGAAGCATCCGCTGCTCGAGTTCGGATGCACCTCGTGCCATCACGGGCAGGATCGCGCGACGGAATTTGGACGTGCGGGCCACATTCCTCCGAACCCGAAGATGGAGCATCGCTGGGAAGGTGTGTGGAACGTGTCGCTCCGCCAGTGGGGCTGGGAAGAAAACGAGTTCAACGAGACGCCGATGTTCCCGCGTCAGTACTACGAGGCCGGCTGCATCAAGTGCCACGGGAATCAGGTCCAGGTCAACACCGAATCTGATCGCCGCACCTCACCCGACAAAGTCGCCGGCGATGATGTGACGAAGGCGATGCAGACCGTCGAGTTGTACGGCTGCTATGCGTGCCACAAGATCAACAACTGGCGCTTCACCGATCTCCGCAAGCCCGGTCCCGATCTGACGGGAATCGCGGAGAAGACCACGCCCGAGTGGGCGATGCGCTGGATCCGCGAGCCGCACGAGTTCCGCTCGACGACGCGCATGCCGTCGTTCTTCTACCAGCGCAACATGATCGGGCCGTTCGTGCCCGCGGCCGAGAAGGCGCAGAACATCAAGAATCAGAACGCGGAGATCCACGCGATCGTCGCGTATCTCTTCGCGAAGTCGACGCATCGCGTCTGGCAGGCACCGCCGAATGCAGGCGACGCCGCACACGGCAAGGCCCTCGTCGAAAGCGTCGGCTGCCTCGGCTGCCACATTCAGTCGGAGCAGATCAAAGACGAGAAGAGCGGCGAGATCCGACTCGCACGCCGCGACGACTATCCGCTCGAGCGCAACTACGGCTTCAACTTCACCGGCGTCGGCACCAAGACGCACGCTTCATGGGTCTACAACTGGGTGAAGAATCCGAAGGCGTACTACGCCGAAGCGCCGATGCCGTCGCTGCGTCTCACGGATCAGGAAGCCGCGGACATCACCGCGTATCTCATGTCGCAGCAGAAGCCGCAGTTCATGGCCAGGCCGGTCGACGAGGTCGACGCGAAGGCCGTTCACGATCTCGCCAAAGGCTATCTCATCAACACGATGACCGATCGTGATGCCGAGGCGAAGCTGAAGACGATGGTGATGAACGATCAGCTGGTGTACCTCGGCCAGCGATCGATCGAGAAGTACGGCTGCTACTCCTGCCACAACATTCAGGGCTTCGAAGGTCTGAAGCCGATCGGCACCGAGCTGACGATCGAAGGCTCGAAGGCGCTGCACCTTTTCGACTTCGGCTTCGTGCACAAGTACCAGCACGAATCGGGCAAGACCGAGGAAGTGCAGCACAACGTGCCGTCGTGGATCTACAACAAGGTGCGCAGCCCGCGCGTGTATGACGATCAGCGCGCGAAGGGTTACAACGACAAGCTGAAGATGCCGAACTTCCACCTCAGTGAGGAGGAGGCGCGGCTCGTGACGATGGTGGTGACCGGACTGACGAAAGATCTGGTCAATCAGAATCGCATCGCCGCGATGGACACGCGCAGCCGCCTCATCGAAGAAGGCCGCAAGCGCGTGTCGCAGCACAACTGCCGCGCGTGTCACATCGTCGACGGCAGCGGCCGCGCGATCGCGGCCATGATCTCCGACACGAACTTCCTGCCGCCGGACCTGACGCCGGAAGGAGGACGCGCACAGTCGCCGTTCCTCTTCAACTTCCTCAAAGATCCGACGACGATGAAGATCCGGCCGTGGCTCAGTGTCCGGATGCCGACGTTCCACTTCGACGATCAGGAAGCGAACGCGCTCGTCACGTACTTCGCGAACGAAGGGAAGGCGCAGGCGTTCGACACGACGCGCGTCGTGAATCCTCCGGCGCAGAACATCGCGATCGGCAAAGAAGTGTTCACGATGATGCGCTGCACGCAGTGCCACTCGACGACGCCGGTCAATCCGGAAAATCCGCCGGTTCCCGACATCACGAACGCGCAATCGCTCGCTCCGAATCTGACGCTGGCGCGCGTGCGTCTGCGTCACGAGTGGATCGCGGACTGGATCCGCCGTCCGGGCGAGATGATTCCGTCGACGCGGATGCCGGCGAACTTCCCGCATGACGCCGAGACCGGCGGCTTCAAGTCGCCCCTCGGGATGGCGATCGACACGCCGCCGTTCGCTGCGCAGAAAGCTGCGCTGCTCCCGTACTTCCACAACGACGAAAAAGAGCTGCGCCGTACGATGAATGACGCGGTAGCACTCACCGATTACCTGCGCGACTACATCTGGTCCATCGGGATCAAAGACATGCGGTCCGCGGGTGAGGGTGGGGTGACAGTCACGCCGTTGCCGTCCATGCCGGCGGCACCAGCACCAAAGACCGGCTCGCTGGAGAAAGCAACTCCAGTGGGGGCACAGGCGCCCTCGCCTGTGCGGCGTTCCGGCCGACCAACCAGATAAAGGAGAAGAGGTTCCATGAAGAAGTTCGTATCGATGATGTTCGCGGCCACGCTGGTTCTGGCCGTTGCTTGCGGTAAGGGAAAAGAAGCAGAGTCCAAGGAAGAAGGCGAAGACGATCAGGCGCCGCAGACCGCGAGCGCGCCGTCGACGGCCGGTTCCTCTGCGCCTGCTGCCACTGCTGCTCCGGCGGCTGTATCCGCTGATGCCGCGACTGTCGCTGGCAGCGTGAAGTTCGAAGGAGCGGCGGCGAAGATGGCCGCGATCCAGATGGGCGCGGATCCGTATTGCCAGTCGCAGCATCAGACTCCGGTCGCGGATGAAGAAGTGGTCGTTGGTTCTGCAGGCGAGCTGGCGAATGTGTTCGTCTACATCAAGAATCCGCCGGCCGGAAATTATCCAGCGCCATCGACACCGGTGACGCTCGACCAGAAGGGTTGCCGCTACTACCCGCACGTCAACGGCATCCAGGTCGGGCAGAAGCTCGCGATCAAGAACGACGACGCGACGCTGCACAACGTGCACGCGATGCCCACGGTGAACTCGCAGTTCAACGAAGGTCAGCCGGTGCAGGGGATGGTCGCCGAGAAGTCGTTCGACAAGGCCGAGACGACTCCCTTCAAGATCAAGTGCGACGTGCACGGCTGGATGAAGTCCTACATGGCCGTCATGCCGCATCCGTTCTACGCAGTCTCCGCTCCGGATGGAAAGTTCACGATCGCGAATCTCCCGCCGGGCACGTACACCCTCGTCGCATGGCACGAGAAGTACGGCCAGCAGGAGCAGAGCATCACGGTCGCTCCGAAAGAATCGAAAGCAGTTTCGTTCACCTTCAAGGGGTAGCGTGTAGGACAGGCGCCCTCGCCTGTCCAACTCTCCGGACAGGCGAGGCGCCTGTCCTACACACGAAGGAGTCGTATGGCTCAGAAACGACAAGTCCGAGTCGGATCGCAGTGGATGTACGCGCGAGACGCCGAGAAGGTGCTCAGCGAGGCACTGCGCGTGGCGCACGAGGAAGAGGGACATCACGAGTCCTTCCTCACGAAGTACGTCTTCTCGCAGGATCACAAGTGGATCGGCGTGCAGTACGGAGTCACAGGGCTCTGCTTCCTGCTCTTCGGGTTCTTCCTGATGATCATGATGCGCTTGCAGCTCGGCTGGCCGGGCGAGCCGTTCTGGGTCATCAAGATGTTCTTCCACGGCGACGGCAAGCTGCTGCCCGAGCAGTACAACCAGCTCGGCGCAATGCACGGCACGATCATGGTCTTTCTCGCGATCGTGCCGCTCGCGGTCGGTGCGTTCGGCAACTACGTCGTGCCTCTGCAGATCGGTGCGCCCGACATGGCGTTCCCGAAACTGAACATGGCGAGCTACTGGTGCTACCTGCCGGGCGGTCTCGTGATGCTCGCGAGCATGTTCCTGCTGCAGACGAAGGGGGGCGCGGCGCAGTCGGGCTGGACGTCGTATCCGCCGCTCTCGGACATCGCCTCACAAGGACAGACGTGGTGGCTGGTCGGCATGATCTTCCTCATCACGTCCTCGCTCCTCGGCTCCGTCAACTTCATCGTTACGATCATTCAACTGCGCGCGAAGGGGATGACGTGGGATCGTCTCCCGTTCTTCGTCTGGGCGCAGTTCGTCACGTCATTCCTCCTGCTGCTCGCGTTCCCGCCGCTCGAAGCCGCGGGCGTGTTGCAGTTGATGGATCGCGTTGCGGGTACGAGCTTCTTCCTGCCGACGGGTCTCGTCGTCAGCGGTGAAGTATTGAAGAACGCCGGCGGCGGCAATCCGCTGCTGTGGCAGCACCTCTTCTGGTTCCTCGCGCACCCCGAGGTCTACGTGCTCATTCTTCCTGCGATGGGCATCGTGGCGGAGATCATCGCGAACAACACGCGCAAGTCGCTGTGGGGCTATCGCTCCATGGTCGGCGCGTCGATCTTCCTCGGCTTCATGTCGTTCATCGTCTGGGCGCACCACATGTTCATGACGGGGATGGGGCAGACGCTCAGCGCGTTCTTCCAGACGACGACGATGATCATCTCCATTCCGTCGGTGATCATCCTGAGTGCGTTGTTCATCACGTTGTGGGGCGGCTCGATCCGCTTCAACGTGCCGATGCTCTTCGCGCTTGCGTTCCTGCCGATGTTCGGCATCGGCGGACTGACGGGACTCCCGCTCGGTCTTTCGACGACCGACATTCATCTGCACGACACCTACTACGTCATCGGTCACTTCCACTACGTCGTGGCGCCGGGAACGATCTTCGCGATGTTCGCCGGCATCTACTACTGGTTCCCGAAAGTGACCGGCCGGCAACTCAGCGAGAAACTCGGCAGGATTCATTTCTGGGGTTCGTTCGTCTGCATCAACGGCATCTTCATGCCGATGTTCTACCAGGGGCTTGCGGGCGTCTCGCGCCGTCTCTATGACGGCGGCATTCAGTACGCGCATGCGAAGGAAGCTGCCTCGTCGACGAATCCGTTCATGTCGGCGTGTGCGGTCGGGTTGTTCCTCTTCCAGCTGCCGTTCATCTTCAACTTCTTCAAGAGCATCAAGTGGGGAGAGCGCGTTGGCGCGAATCCATGGCACGCGAACACGCTGGAGTGGGTGGCGACGACCTCGCCTCCGCTCGGCCATGGCAACTTCGCAACGGCGCCCGTCGTCTATCGCGGACCGTATGACTACAGCCTGCCGGGAGCCGCGGACGACTACACGCCGCAGACGACCCCCGATCCGGGAACGACACCCGCGCCAGTGATTGCGCCGCCGCATGCGCCGGCGGTGGCGTAAGGAGAGCGAATGTCAGCAGAAGCACATGGACACATGGAGATTCCGTACACCGTTCATGCACGCCCCGACACGGGGCTGTACAACGGGAAGCTCGGAGTGTGGTTGTTCCTCGCGTCGGAAGTGATGCTGTTCGGCGCGCTCTTCTCGTCGCTCATCCTGATTCGCACCGGCTATCAGGGAACCTGGCCGGAGGGTTGGAAAGAACTGCACGTCTGGCCCGCGACGATCAATACCGGCGTGCTCATCGCGTCGAGCGTCTTCGTCGTCATGGCGTGGGCCAACATGCGCCTTCGCAGGCCCAACATCGCGCGGAAATGGATCGCGGCAACGCTGCTCTGCGGCTTCGCGTTCATGGGCATCAAGGCCTACGAGTACTCGCTGAGCTTCGGACATCATCACTTCCCGAAGACGAACAACTTCTTCGCGATCTACTTCACGATGACCGGCCTTCATGGCCTGCACGTGCTCGGCGGCATGGTGGTGTTCGCCTACTTCCTCACGGCTGGTTGGAAGATGCACGAGACTGAATACCAGCGGTTCACGAATCGGATCGAGATCGTCGGTCTCTACTGGCACTTCGTCGATCTCGTCTGGATTTTCCTCTTCCCGACGTTGTACCTGCTGTAGGAGACATGAGATGAGCGATCACGCGATCGAACAACACGAACATCACGACGACCACGATTCGCCGGAGAACATTCAGAAAGAAGTTCGGAAGTATTGGGCCGTCTTCTTCGCTCTGGCCGTCGGCACAGCTCTCACCGTCTGGGTGCGCCTCGGTCCGCTCCATTTGCCCGAGGGGCAGGCGATCGTCGTAGCGCTGATCATCGCGACGATCAAGGGTTCACTCGTCGCCGGCTTCTTCATGCATCTGCTTTCAGAGAAGAAGCTGATCTACAGCGTGCTGATTCTTACCGTCGTCTTTTTCGCAGTGCTGATGTATCTCCCGGTCACCGAGGTGCTCGGCAAGTTCGGATACAAGTAAATGTCCCTGCGGATCTTTCACATCATCTTTGTGATGGTCTGTGTGGCGTTTTCGATCTGGGTCGGCGTGTGGGGGATTCGCAATCACTCGTCGCTGCTCGCAGTCGTCTTCTTCGCCAGCGCGGTTGCGCTGGTTTATTACGGGATCAAGGTGTACGGGAAACTGAGGGATTTGCCATGAGGGGTTTCGCGGTTTCGCGGGCTCGCGGGCTCGCGGTGAAGATTGCGGCGGCTGTCGGCTGTCTGCTGCCTGTCACGGCGAACGCCTGCACGGTTTGCTTCGGCAATAGCTCGTCGCCGCTTGCGAAGGGGACGGACAACGGCGTTCTCTTCCTGCTCGCCATCATCGGCGTCGTTCAACTCGGATTCGTCGCACTCTTCGTCACCTTCTGGATGCGGGCGCGCGCGCTGCGCCGCCGCCGCGAGTCGTTCCACCTCATCGAAGGGGGAGTTCACTGACATGCAAGAATTTCTCGCCAAGTACATGCCTCCGATCGCCTCGGCTCACGGAGCAGAGCTCGACCGGCTGAATGCCTGGGTGCACGTGCTCATGCTCGTGCTCTTCGTCTTCTGGCTCGCGTACTTCCTCTTCGCGCTCTGGCGCTTCAGCGCGAAGAACAACCCGAAGGCGGATCACCACGGCATGAAGTCGCACTGGTCGACCTACGGCGAGGGGGCGATCGTGGTGGCCGAGGCGGTGTTGCTGCTCGTGTTCTCGATTCCGCTGTGGGGGAAGTGGACCAGCAAGCCGGGACCGGAAACCAATCCGCTGGAAATTCACGTGATGGCTGAGCAGTTTGCGTGGAACATCCACTATCCGGGTCCCGACGGCGTTTTCGGCAACCGGAAGCCGGAGCTCATGTCTTCCAGCAATCCGGTCGGCCTCGATCCGAACGATCCCGCCGGCAAAGACGACATCGTCATGATCAACCAACTTCACGTCGAGAAGGACCGGCCTGTGATCGTCCACATCTCTTCCAAGGATGTGATTCACAGCTTCTTTCTGCCGGTCATGCGCGTGAAGCAGGATGCGATCCCGGGAATGGACGTTCCAGTGCACTTCACGCCGATCAAGACGAACGACGGCGCGACGTGGGAAATCGCCTGTGCGCAGCTCTGCGGTCTCAGCCACTACCGCATGCGCGGGCAGCTCTTCGTCGATACGCACGACGAGTTCGTGAAGTGGATGAAATCCCAGGCTCCGGCACAGCCGGGAAGTTGAGGTATAAAGCCCCCGGATGATCTCTGTTGCCCCAACTCCAGCATGGCTTCGACTCTTTGCAAAGGTAGTCGCAGTCCTGACTCTGTTCCTGATTTTCGCGGGAGCCATGGTCACCTCGACCGGCTCTGGTTTGTCCGTTCCTGACTGGCCTCTCAACTATGGCGTGCTGATCCCTAAGATGGTCGGCGGCGTGTTGTACGAGGCGGGCCATCGTCTGATCGCCGGCAGCGTCGGGTTTCTCTCGGTCGTTCTCGCGATCTGCCTGCAACTCTTCGAGCCGAAGAAGTTCGTACGGAGACTCGGCTGGTGTTCGGTCGGCGCCGTCGTGTTTCAGGGTGTTCTCGGTGGCCTGACTGTCCTTTTTCTCCAGCCCCATGCGCTCTCGATCGCGCATGCTGCGGTAGCGGAGATCTTCTTCTGCCTCAACGTCTCGATCGCTTACTTTACGCACGGACTCAGAGTCCCCCTCGCCCCGCGCGAGCGGGGAGAGGGGCCAGGGGTGAGGGGCTTATCTGTTGCTCTCGTGGCGACGATCTACGCTCAGATTCTCCTCGGCGCGCTGGTCAGACATCTCGGAGCGGGTACGGCGATCCCCGATTTTCCGCTGTCGAACGGCCATTTGATCCCGCCGTTCACAACAGGTCTCATCGCCGCGAACTTCGCGCATCGCATGGGCGCACTCGCGGTCACGATCATGATCCTTACAGTCGCCGTGCGCTGCTTCCGCGAGAAGCAGTTCCGCGGTTACGCGACTCTGCTGCTCGCGTTGCTGGCGGCGCAGGTCTATCTCGGCGCGAAAGTCGTCTGGGACTACGCAGCGAATCAGGCGCTCTATCACTCGCTCGTCGGTCAGACCGCGGTGCATCACGCGTCGATCACGAGCATGCACGTGATGACTGGCGCGGCAACGCTGGCGACCTCGCTCATGCTGGCATTCAGTACGCGGTGGATGGGTGTTCGCGTGCAGAAGCGTGAAGTGGAGAGCATGCTGGAGATCGCGGCATGAGCGCAGTTCTCGCAATCTCCCGTGACTACCTCGAGCTGTCGAAGGCGCGCATCGTGATGATGGTTCTGATCACGACGGCGGCAGGCTATCTCGCGGGTGCGCAGCGTGTCGATGCGATCGCGCTCCTCAACGTTCTTCTCGGTACCGCACTTGTGGCAGCGGGGACGAACGCGCTGAATCAGTACGTCGAGCGCGAGCACGACGCGAAGATGCGCCGCACGCGTCTGCGTCCGCTGCCCGATGGCCGCATCACGCCGGCGAATGCGCTCGTCTTCTCCACGCTCATCGCGATCGCCGGCACGCTCTATCTCGGCGTGATGGTCAACTGGTTGACTGCATTTCTCGGCGCCTTCACCTTGACGAGCTATATCTTCGTCTACACCCCGCTGAAGCGGATCTCGACAGCATGCACGATCATCGGCGCCGTGCCGGGCGCGATCCCGCCGCTGATGGGCTGGACTGCCGCGACCGGCTCGCTCGCGATCGGCGGCTGGATCCTCTTCGGGATTCTCTTTTTCTGGCAGCTTCCGCACTTCATGGCCATCAGCTGGATCTATCGCGAGGATTACGGCCGCGCAGGATTCGCGATGACGTCCGTGCGCGATGAGGATGGTACGGCAACGGCGCGTCAGGCCGTGATCTGGTCACTGGCGCTGCTCGCAGTGAGCGTCGCCCCGGTGCTCGTCGGGATGAGCGGCGCGGTCTATCTGATCGGGGCAAGCGCATCGTCGATGGCGATTCTCGCCATGTCGATTCGCTTTTTCTTCGACCGTACGAACAAGACCGCGATGAAGCTGTTCATGACGTCGAACATCTATCTCATCATCGTGATGACGATGCTCGTGATCTCCGCTCGCACGTGAGTCAGACAGCAGACAGCAGACAGCAGGCAGCAGGTTGGAAGCGCGTGCTTCTCTCTGCTGCTGTCTGCTGTCTGCTGTCCGCTGTCTCGGCGTGCCATCGCTCGTCCGATCTTCCGCGGTTGTTCGAGGTTCCTGACGCGCACCTGATCGCTGAGAGCGGGAAGCCGGTGAATCTCGCAGCGAACAAGGGCTACGTCACCGTCTATGACTTCATCTTCACCAACTGCGCCGCGTCGTGTCCTGTGATGACCGGCGCGTTGCGCAGAATCACGCCGAAGGTGCCGAAGGATGCGAAGGTCCGCTTCGTTTCGATCAGTGTCGATCCGAAGCGCGATACGCCCTCGGTGCTCACCGAGTACGCGAAGAAGGTTCGCAACGACGAGCGGTGGATGTTTCTCACGGGCGACCGCGATGTGATCGTCAAGCTTTCCGTCGACGGTTTCAAGCTGGCCGCGGGCGGCGATCCGCAACCGGGCGCGGAGCCGTTGCTGCACAGCTCGAAGTTCGTCATCGCGGACAAAGACGGATGGATCCGCGAATACTGTGATTCGAACGAGGATGGTGTTGTGGATCGCGTTGCATCGACCGTGAAAGAACTGGGGCGCGAGTGACTCACCTCTGGCCTGCCATCAACGCGACGCTCAACGGGCTGAGCGGCGTCTTTCTCCTGACCGCCTTCCTGCTCATTCGCAGGAAGAAGATCGAGGCACACAAGCGCTTCATGCTCGCCGCCTGCACGACCTCGCTCGTGTTTCTCGCGAGCTATCTCGCCTATCACTCGGTGGCTGGTGCGACGCGATTTGCCGGCACGGGATGGAGCCGTCCCGTCTATTTCACACTCCTGCTCTCGCACACGGTGCTGGCCGTGGTGATCGTACCGCTGGCAATCGTCTCCGTGTTCAACGGTCTCAAGATGCGCGTTGCCACGCACCGCCGGTTTGCGAAAGTGACGTTCCCTCTCTGGATGTACGTCTCCGTCACCGGCGTACTGGTCTATTTTTTCCTCTACCAGTGGTTTCCCTCGCGTTAGCATGAGCGGCGATGTCTCGCCGTGAACGTCTCCTCGAACAACTGCTGACGTATCGGGCTGCCGATTCCATCGAAGAGGCGAACGTGGCCCGAGTCGTCAAGTTGTTGACTACCGCCCCGGAACCCTTTTCGCGCTCGAAATTCGAACCGGGACACATCACCGCCAGCTGCTACATCGTCGATGGCGAAGGGCGTCTGCTCCTCCATCATCACAAGCGCCTCCAACGCTGGTTGCAGATGGGCGGTCACGTGGACGGCAGCGAGCAGCCCATCGAGGCCGCGCGGCGGGAGGGGTGGGAGGAGTCGGGACTCGAGGATCTCGTCATAGACGAAGAGATTCTCGACGTCGACGTTCATCCGATTCCCGCCTCGAAGGGCGATCCGCTGCATCATCACTTCGATGTGCGGTACGTAGCACGCACGGCCTCACCGCTTTCGATCACGATCAAGGCTGATGAGTCGAACGAGCTGGCGTGGTTCACCATGGAGCGTGCTGCAACCATGATGGACGCCCCGGAGTCGGCTCGCGTAATCCAGAAGTTGCTGAGGAGTGTCGTGTGAGCGAATACGCCCATGGTCAATTGCTCGAGACCGATCTCGATCCGAGTCCCTTCAATCAGTTCGGAAAGTGGTTCGAGGAAGCCCAGCAGAAACAGCCCGATCTGCCGGAGGGAATGAGCGTCGCGACGGCGCTTCCCGACGGCAGCGTCTTCAACCGCATCTGCCTGCTCAAAGGATTCGATGCGCGCGGCTTCGTCTTCTTCACGAACTACAACAGCGCCAAGGCGGCGCAGCTGCACGAGAATCCGCGCGCAGCGCTTTGCTGGTGGTGGCCTGCGCTCGGCCGCTCCGTGCGCGTGGAAGGCGCGGTCGTGCGCACGACGGAAGAGGAATCCGACGAGTATTTCGTCACGCGTCCTCGCGGCAGTCAGCTCGGCGCGTGGGCTTCGGATCAGTCGAAGGTCATCATGGGCCGCGGCGATCTCGATGAGCGTTACCGTCAGCTCGAGTCGACGTATCGCGATGCCGCGGTACCGCGTCCTCCGCATTGGGGCGGCTATCGCGTCATTCCCGTGATGTTCGAGTTCTGGCAGGGGCGCACCGATCGTCTCCACGATCGCTTCATCTATCGGCTGCGCGATCCGAATGACTGGGTGATCGAGCGTCTCGCTCCATGAAGAAGCGGATTCTGTTTCTCTGCACCGGAAACGCGGCGCGCAGCCAGATGGCGGAAGGTCTGGCGCGCGCATTCCACGGAGATGAATACGACGTCGTGTCGGCAGGATCGCGGCCCGCGGGCTGGGTGCACCCCGGTGCGATTCAGGCGCTCGCGCAGATCGGAATCGATATCAGCGACGCGCAGTCGAAAGCCGCGGCGCCGTACATCGATCAGCCATTCGACATCGTCGTCACGGTATGTGACTCCGCCGCTCTCGATTGTCCGAATTGGCCCGGTGCGACGCGCATCGAGCACTGGCCGATCGAAGATCCGACGTTCGGAGAAGGCACCTCACAGGATCGGTTCGCGAAGACACGAGACGAGCTCGCGCAGCGGATCGACGAGTTGCTGGCTCACTGAGCACCGCGACATCGCGACCTACTCCGCGCCCGTTGCCGTAGCCTGCTCCACCGGCTCGCCTGCCCCCGCTTGTTGCGCGATGATCAACGCCCGCGCTTCGCCTCGCAGTTGGGGCAAGCGGATGGAGAATACGATCGAGCCGAGGATCGTGAGGACGGCGCCGGCCGCCACAGTCTTCGGAGCGCCGATGTGCTCTGCCAGCGAGCCCGCGACCAGGGCTCCGATCGGACCGAAGCCGACGAACATCATCGTGTAGACGGACATCACGCGCCCGCGCAGTTCGTCGCGCACCATCGACTGGATCAGCGTGTTCGATGAAGCCATCTGCACCAGCATCGACGTCCCGAGCGGAACGAGGACGATGATCGAAACGATGAAGTCTTTCGAGAACGCGAAGGCGAGTGCGGATGCACCGACTCCGATCGAGGCGACCGCAACCCAGCGTCCGAGGCCGCGCACCGTCGAGCGCATGGCGAGCATCACAGATCCGATCAATGCGCCGATGCCCGACGCTCCCATCAGAATGCCGAGTCCGCGCGCACCCTGGTGCAGGATCTGATCGGCGAATACCGGCATCAACACCGTGTACGGCATTCCTGCGAAACTCACGAGACCGATGAGCAGCAACAGCGCGCGAATGGGCGCGGTTGAGGCGACGTAGCGAAATCCTTCGACGATGTTCTCCCACGGCGACCCGCTGATCGACTGCGGTGCCAGCGATGGCAACGACATCATCATCAGCCCGATGATCACCGCGATGTAACTCACGGCATTCGCGAAGAAGCACCACCCCTCTCCGATCGCCGCGACGAGCAGACCAGCGATCGCGGGTCCGACGATCCGCGCGCCGTTGAACATCGACGAGTTCAGTGCGATCGCGTTCATCAGATCCTCGCGTTCGACCATCTGCACGAGAAACGCCTGTCGCACCGGAACGTCGAACGCGTTCACCACGCCGAGCAGCGCGGCGAGCACGAAGATCTCCCACTCGCGGATCACAGCGGTCAGCGTCAACGCAGCGAGGATGAAGGCAAGGATCATCGCCGCGCTTTGCGTGATGACGAGCACGCGCCGGCGCTCGTGCCGGTCCGCGACATGGCCTCCGAGCGCGCCGAAGAGCAGCGAGGGAATCTGGCCTGCGAATCCGATCGCGCCCAGGAGAAGGGCGGAGTGGGTGAGGCGATAGATGAGCCACGACTGCGCCACCTGCTGCATCCATGTGCCCGTCAGCGAGATCAACTGTCCGGTGAAGAAGAGCCGGAAGTTGCGATGGCGCAGCGCGCGCAGCGGGTGAGCATTAGATGGTTCCTGTGGCATCGGGCAACAGCACCTTCAAGGACAAGGGCCTTACGCGAACATTCAAGGTTTCCGCCATCGCAAATGGCTCGCCATCGAGATGGACCGGTCCAGCGGTTTTGCGGCGGATCACGATCTCTTTTCCGCGCGAGGAGCGGACTCCGCGCGCGCGATCGATCGTTCCTCGAAACAGTTGCAGCGTCAGCCACGGCGCACGCAGCAGCGAGATGTCTGCAATCGTCACGACATCGAGCAGCCCGTCTCTCACCGATGCGCACGGTGCGATCTTCGCGTCGTTGCCGTACTGACAGGTGTTTGCGATCGCGATGACTTTCGCCTTCACCTGCGTTCGCGCGCCGTCGATTTCCAGCTCGTATTCTTCCGCCCGGTACGCGATGATCTCGCGCACGCCAACACGCACGTACGTCGCCAGCCCTCGCGTCCCCGCGACGGCAAAGCGATCCGCGATCCATGCATCGAGCCCCACTCCCATCGTTCCCAGAAACGAAATCCCATTCACCTCGGCCGTATCAATGGTTGCGATCGTTCGCTTCGAACAGGCGCGCAGCGAGCGAGTCGGGTCCATCGGCAGGCCGATGTGCCGCGCAAATCCATTGCCCGATCCGATCGGCAGCACGCCCAGCGCGATGTTGCGTCCAACGAGCCGCTTCGCGATCTCGTGCACGGTGCCGTCACCGCCAACTGCGTACACGACGTCGACGTCTGAGCGCTCGGCGCCGTCGATGATCGCGTCGAGATCCTCTTTCCGTTCGCACGGTGCAATGTCGAACGCGACCTTGTCGCCGCTGCACGCGTTGCGGATCAGCGCAGCGACGTCGTACTTCCGCGCGGTGCCCGAGCGCGTGTTGATGAGAAAGAGACTCTTCACGTGCGGAGCTCGCGATGCCGGTCGATTTGCGCGGCCCAGAACGGAAGAAGCCAGAGCGTGAGCGTCATCCACGCGACGGCTTGCACGTTCGGAGGAGCCGGTCCCATGAGACTGCTGATGTAGATCGCCGCCAGTGTGATTACGAAGATCCAAAGCGAGAGCGTGCCGGTGCGGTCTTTCGCCCGCGTCGTGTGCAGGTAGAATGCGATGCCTGCGATGTACATCGCCGCTTCGATCAGGACGGCAGCAGCCGGATGATTCCAGAGTGCGAGGCCCACCTTCGGTCCGCCGGGCCAGAGCGGCATGTCGGGCGCGTGCGTGATGAAATCGAGCACCCAGTGACTCACCACGAGCAGGGCGATCACAATCGCTCCGCGCGCGTAACGCGTGCGCAACCAGTATCCGCCTGCGAAGAGCACGCCCCACACCACGGACATCGCCAGGCTGTGCGACCACGGATAGTCGTAGAAGTCGAGCGGCGTCATCTTCGTGTTGCCGGGTGCAATGCGCACGTGCTCGATGCCCAGCAGGAGAAAGATGGGCCAGATCAGATCGAGGAGATTGGGAGCCGCGACGAGGATGCCGAGGCTGATCCGAGGCGTAGCTCGTTTCGCGGCGAAGGAGAAGGAGTCGTGACCGATGAACATCAGCTGTGCATGATCTCCAGCATCACCGGCTTCACGCCGTTGATGATGAACTGAATCCCGATCGCGCCGAGGAGGAGCGACATGATTTTGGCGAAGACGAGACGGCCGCGATCGCCGATCACGTTCGAGATCGGATCGGCGGCGAGCAGCACGGCGTACGACAGAGCGCCGACGGCGATGATCGCGATGAGGACGGCCAGCTTGGCCTCGAATCCGGGATAGAGATTCACGAGGACCATCACGGAGGTGATTGCTCCCGGACCGGAGAGCATCGGCACCGCGATGGGGACGACGGCGATCGACGTCGGATCGATCTCGGCTTTCTTCTGATCGCTGTCAGCCATCCTCTTCTCGCCGCCCACGTTGAATTCACGCCGGTCGTCGTCGACGAGTGCCCGCATCGCGTTCGTGAGGAAGATGACGCCGCCCATGATCTGAAACGCCGGCACGGTGATGCCGAAGAATTTGAAGACGTAGTTGCCGGCGAGCAGGAACGTGGTGAGGACGACGATGCAGGCGATGCCAGCGACGAGTGCGACGCTCGCGCGCGTGCGGCGCGTGATGCCTCCGGTCAGCGCCACGAACGACGGGATCACCGCGAGCGGGTTGACCATCGTGATCAAGGCGATGAACGAGAGGATGACGACCTTCGTGAGCGGCATGGGTGAAGAGATTGTATGTGCTCGCGGTACTACACGTTCACTTCATGGTCACTTTCCACATCGATGTACCACACCACACCGCCGCACTCCCGCCCGGTCATCTTGGCGATCGCGTCGCAGTACCGCTGCACCTGCTGCAGATGTTCATCCGACGCTTTCCCGCTCTTGTAATCGATCACGATCTCGCGGCCGTTCTCGCGGATCAGACGATCGATGCGGCTCTCGCCGTCCGCAAGACGAATGGGCAATTCACGTCCGATCGTTTCCGCCGCGGCGATTCTTCGGAATGTCTCCGATTGCGTGACGACGTGCAGCCGTTGTCTTGCCTGCGCGACCGCATCGGGCGAAGAGCCGAGCTCCGTGGCCGCCGCGGACAACACTGACAGTGGATCGGATGCGCCGTCCCACAGTTCGAGCACGCGATGTAGAAGAATTCCGGCCGAGCGGTCGCGTCGAACGGGAATCTCGAGCTTCTCGATGGGTGGCAGGGGCGTGAGCGATGGCTCCGCCAGCTCGTTCGTCGCGAGAGCCGCCTCGAGTTGCGGATCGCGAAGCCGCCGCCGTGTGCGCTCACCCGCGCCATGCGCGGACAGCTTCTCGAATGCGACAGAGATTCCGTTGAGCGTGCGCAGCTCGCGTCCCTCATTCCACCATCGTGCGAACGACTCCTTCTCGAAGCCGAACGCCTCGGTGAGACAGCTGAAGAATCCCATCTTCGAAAAGGAGCCGGTGTTGCAGACGAAGGCGACCTCGCGTTTCGCGCGCGTGACCGCGACGTAGAACAAGCGCCGCATTTCCGCCGACTCGCGATCGCTGCCGATCTCTCCCAGCCACTGCGCGTTCAGCGTTTCGAACTGACCGCGCATCACGAGCGCCTTCGGATCTTCCGTCAGAAAGATCTCGGGCGACTTGGTCGGGAAGACGAGGTCGGGGAGGATCACCGTGTCGAACTCGAGCCCCTTCGCCGCGTGCACCGTGAGGATGCGCACCGCATCGCGGGAGTCGTCGAGAAGGGAAGGCTCGATCTCGTCCGGCTCCGCGCGGCGCCGCGCAATCTCATCGACGAACTGCCGGACGGAGCCGCCGATCTTCTGGTCGTACTCGAACGCGACGGCACGGAGGTGTTCGATGTGCCGCTTCGAGCGGACGCCATCGGCCGCGGCGTCGAAGACTTCCTCGATCCGCGTCGAGTCGATGATGTGATCGATGATCTGCGTGATGGTGAGCTGGTGCGATCGTGCGCGAAACGTGTCGAGAACTTCGACGAACGAAGTCCACGCCGGTGACCCGGAGAGGATGCCGGCTGCGATCTCTTCATCCGTGAGCGCGAAGTACGGCGTTCGCGCCGCACTGATCGCCGCGCCGCGATCGAAGGGATACGCGATCGCGCGCAAGACCGCGATCAGATCGACTGGCGCGCGCCGGTCGAGAAACTGCCGCGTCGGCGGGAGCACGTAATCGATGCCATAGCGATCGAGCGTGTCGAGATAGTCGTCGATCTTCGTGAGCCGGCGAAAGAGAATCGCGTACTGCCGCAGCTCGCCGCCGCGCGAACGAATCCACTCCGCGATCGACTCCGCTTCGCAGAAATGACGGTCGCTCTTGTCGTCGTGCATGGCGTGGAGAAATGTGATCGGCGCGTCGATCGCGAGTGGGGACTTCGATCGTCCGGCGCGCAGTTTGTGATACCGCGGCCGAAAGACGTTCACATCCTCGGGCAGATGCGGGAACAGCGTCGTGAAGAGCTCGTTGATCGCCTCCAGGAGGCGCGGATCGCTGCGATATTGATCCGTGATGATGCGGTGCTCGGCACCATGCTCGATGAGGCGCTGCGTCATCTGCGCATACGTCTCAGGATCGGCACGCCGGAATCCGTAGATTGATTGCTTCGGATCGCCGACGACGATGGTCTTCCCCGGTACATAGTCGCCGTAACGGTCGCGCGCGAGACGATCGATGATGCGCGCCTGCGTGCGATCGGTGTCCTGAAATTCATCGACGAACAGATAGTCGATCTGTCGGCGAATCTGTTCCAGAACTGCGTCATCGTCGAGCATCGCCAGCGTGCGGACGAGAAGGTCGTCGAAGTCGACGACGCCGAGCTTCTGTTTCTCCGCGTCGAGGAATGCGAGGAAGCGCTCGGCCATCGACAGCAGTGCGAGCGCGGCGCGATGACTGACGAGCACGTCGTACATCGACGCATCTTTCTTCTCCGAAGGGCCGCGCAGAATCTTCAGCGCGCCGGCAATGCGCTCGTTCGCCCGCCCCTTGGGCAGATTGCGAGAGCGGATCTCCGGCGCAATCGGCTCGAGGTACTCGATCCAGTGATCGATCGAGCCGCGCTTCGGCGGATGCGCCGCGACCCAACGGCCGATTGCACCATCGGTCACTGTCTGCAGCGCGACGATGAGCCGCTCCTCGAGCATCGCGAAATCCGACTCCGCGCCGGCGCGCTCCGCGACGAGATCGCGGCGCTCGACGAGCGAGAAGATCGCATCGCGGATCTGAAAGAGATACCCGCTGTGCCGCAGCAGGAACGACCACTCCTCGAGCTTCGCCTCGGTCGGATGCAGGCGCGTCTCTTCATCGACCCACGCGTCGTAAAGCTGGGAGTGCAGCAGCGAACGCTCGAATCCCTCGATGATCTTGAAGCGCGGATCGAGTCCTGCCTCGATCGGAAATTGCCGCAACAGCGATTGACAGAACGAATGGATGGTCTGAGATCGCAGCGAGTCGATGCGCTCGAGCTGTGTTGCGCATGCCCGCTGCCACTCGCTGCGCCGGTCTGAGGGAACGGCGAGCAGCGGATTCGGCGAGCCCGCGGGCCAGACGACGTCTTCCTCGCGCGCGAAGCTCGCCTCGAGCTCCACCATCGCGTCGCGAATGCGATCCGCGATCTCGCCTGCTGCCTTCTCCGTGAACGTGACGAGCACGATGCGCTCCGGCGCCAGCCCCTCGCTCTCCAGCATCAGCTTCAACACCTCGGCCACGATCGCGGTGGTCTTGCCGGTGCCGGCGCCGGCCTCGATCACAAGGTTGCGGCGCGGCGTTGCCGCGCGCGGCGTGAACAGTGAAAGCTGCGAGCTCATGAGAGAAGCGTCCGAGGATCTTTGGATTGCGTGACGGCGTACTTCTCCTCCGGCTCGTGCTTCGTGCGGCACGAGTGATTGACCGGGCAATACTTGCAGGAGTTGAAGTCTTCGTCGCGCTCGTTCGGGAAAGCGGGGAACTTGCCGTTCGCGATTGCCTTCGCGAAGAGGTCGAGAGTCTCGGCGATGCCGGCCCGCTTCTCCGCGAGCTCGAACTCGAAGGAGGATGGCCGCAGCCCCGCGACGAGCGGCTTGATCGCGCCCGCGACGTTGTCGTGTTGCAGAAACCGCGAGGCGGCCATCGCGTAGAGCGCAAGCTGCAGCCGCACGCCGCGATCGATCTTGTCGCCGAGCTTCTGATGCCGTGTCGCCTTGCCCGACTTGTAGTCGACGACGCGAAGGCGGCCGGAGCCTGCGTCGATGCGATCGATGGAGCCTTCGACGCGAATCGGAGTCCCCGCGGCATCGATGATGAACGGCTCCGGATGATCGGCGTTTCCCCGCGCGGCGTACTTCGCACCGAAGCGGAATTCGAAATGCTTCGGCATCAGGCCCTGCTCGGCGAGATCGGCGAAGTCGCGCGCGACGAAGTCGCGAAGAATCCGCTTCGTCGTCCCGCGCTCGATCGTGCGCATCGTCCGGTTGAAGGGCGGGACCTTCTCTTCGATTTCATCGAAGGCCGCGTCGATCAGCGACTCGAGCCGCACGACGAGGTCGCGCGGCAGCATCGGCAGATTCTGCGACGCTTCCATGATTTCCTCACGCCGCAGCAGACGGTAGAAGCGCTCGAGGATGCGATGGTCGAGTGTTCCTTTGTCGCGATGATTGATCTGCAGCTCGCGCTCGGGATCATCGATGTCGACGACGCCGAGGATCCGCTTGAGGAGGAACTTCTGAGGGCACTCGCCGAAATCCTCGAGATGCGTGGGTGTGACGGCGGCGAGTTGTTCGGCGAAGTGCGATCTCAGAGCGGGAGAGGTGAAGTAGCCGTCGAAGACGCTCGCGGTGCCGGAGCGCGCAAGGAGCTGCAGCTGGCGAGTAGTGCCTTCTCCCCTCAATGAGGGGAGAAGGTGCCCCTGAGCGTAGCGAAGGGGCGGATGAGGGGTTGGTGCTTTCGCATGAACTTCGGCCCCCTCATCCGCCTGCGGCACCTTCTCCCCCGCGCGCGGGGGAGAAGGGACTAGGTTGCCCAGAAACCGCGATTTCCTCAACACCCTCCCGAACCCATCGCTCGCCGCGTACGAAGCGCGCACGTTTTCTCCCGCGGTTGCCGCGATGCTGAAGAGCAGTTTTTCTTCTTCTCTGCCGGTGCCGATCTCGCGCAGCCCTAGCGCACGGCGGTCGCTGTCGGGAAGCAGCGGGTCCGCAGTTCTTCGTTGCGGGAACAGATCATCCTGTGCTCTTGCGAGGAACAGATGTTCGAACGTTCTCCCGCGCAGCTTCATCACATCGCCGAAGAACACGGCGCCTGTCGCGTGTGACTCGAGCACTCTTTGTTCGAGCGCGTCGATGACGGCTGCGTTGTCGAAGCGGATCTTCCACGCAGCGGCGCGACGGAAGATTTCGGCGACTGCCGCGGCTTCGTCGGCCGCTGCGAGGTCTGCTTCCGTCTCGTAGTGGAAGAGAGCGCTCACGCGATTCAGCAGCTCGACCGGCGGGATCTCTGTGAGAGCCTCGACCTCCGCGACGAGTGCGATGTAATCGTCGATGGCGTGTTTGCTGCCGCGAAGCAGGCGTAGTTCTTCGCTCGTGCCGGCGGCAATGCGCGCGCGGCGCGTTTCCGCATCGGCCTCATCGATGCGAATGCGCGTCTTCACGCGCAGTCCGTCGCGAATGAGCTCCAGCACTTCCGCACGCGGAAACCCGAGCTCGCGCAGTTTCATCAACCGGATCAGCGCGCGTCCGATGCGATGAGCGATCAGCGGCGTTTCTTCCTCGAACGTCGTGCCGAAGCCGCGCGCGGCGGCGAAGCGATTCACGAGCCGCGCGTCGTACGCGTCGATTGAGCGCGCGGTGATACCGATCGAGCTGGCTGCTACGCCGTTGTCGAGCAGCGCCCGCACCTCGTCGCAGATCGACTCCAGCTCCGTGTGTCTCGTGTCGTATTCATCGATGAGGGGAGCGGCCGGCTCAGGATCGATATCAGGCATGTAGTTGTTCGACGGAGAGATGGCCTCGATGAGCCGTCGCTGCATGCCGGTCATGTCGTAGAAGCCGGCGACGATCTGCGGCGGAATCTTCGACGTCGCTGCGAGCGCAGCCGCGCGATCCAGCAGATCCGCTGCGTCGATTGCGCCGAGCTTCGCGATCAGCCGCTCGTACTCGTACCAGACGCGTACGATCGTCCTCGTGCGCCGCGCGTTGCGCAGTGAGCGCTCTACACCACGAATGCGCCGTTCGAACGAGGCGAGTGTGAGTCCGCTGTCGCGCACATCGCGATAGGAGCGCTCGAGCATCGATGCGATCCCCCGGCTCTCGAGCATGGCGTCATCAACGAGCCGGACGGCGGTTCGCATCGCGAGCCGCCGCTCGCCATCGGACGCGACGCGTGGAAATTCACCCGCTGCGTTGACGATGCGCCGTGCGAGCGTTTCGAGCGTCTGGATCTGCAGCCCGGCGATTCCGTCCGGAATCGCGATCAGCAGCTCGCGCGTGATCGCGCTCGCGAGGCCGCCTGAGGCCACGACGACGCCGGCGGGCCAGGGGGAAAGCGGATCGACACCTTCTCGCAGGCTTGCGAGGTGGGTCGCGATTTCGCTGGCGATTTGACGGTAGGTCGCGCTGCGGAGGGACGAGGACATTGAGTTATTCACATTTTATCCGGGGGGCGGCATGATTCGCGCAATCGTCCGACGGATAATGCGCTTCCATGGGCAAACGCGACGTACGTGTGATCGTCGTTCGCAAGCGCGTGACCGCGCTGCTGCTCGCGCTCGTCTCGGTGGCGATGCTGGCGCTCGTCTGGTATCTCTCGGGGAAAACGTACGCGAGCGAGAGCCGCGGTGCCGTGCAGGAAGCGGAGACGCTCCTGCGATTTCACGCCGAATCGGACAGCCGCCTGATCGCCGCGTCGATGCCGCTGCTTGCCGACGTGCTCGCATTCATCCCCTGGGGCTTCCTCGCGTTCATGCTCGTGACTCGCGATGGGACAACGCGCTCGCGCGCCTATCTCATGGCTGGCGGCGGCGCGCTGCTCTTCGCCCTCGCCATGGAAACGTGGCAATTCCTCCTTCCGACACGCGTCACGAGCTATGGCGACGCTCTATTTCAGTTTGCGGGTGCATTGATCGGGACCGTGTTCGCCCACGCGCGTCTCTCCGTCCGCTTTCGTTTCGTGGTGTAGTGCGGGCAGCTGGCTTCCTGCTGTCCGCTGCCTGCTGTCTGCTGCCGGTTACCGAGCCATGGCCATGATCCTCATCGTCGAAGACGATCCGAATGTCGCGAGACTCGTCGGCCTGGTGCTGACGCGGAATGGACATCAGTCGGAAGTCGTGGCCGACGGCGACTCCGCGCTGCGCCGCATCCGTGAAGCCCGGCCCGACATCGTGTTTGCCGACCTCGGCATCAAAGGGATGTCCGGCCAGGCGCTCTGCCTCTCACTCAAGAGCGAGGAGGCCACGCGGTCGATCCCGTACATCATCCTCTCCGGCGATCGTGATCTCGCTGAAAAAGCGCAGGACTGCGGCGCCGACGACTACATGGGCAAACCTTTTGAATTCGACGATCTGCTGCGACTCGTTGCCAAATATGCTCAAAGCCGAACTTCCGATTGAATCCCCCTCCGGGAGCGATCCCGTAGCTCGTCTGATGGAGCGCCTCGAACGCGAGGGCTTCACGAGCGATCAAACCGAACAGGAATGGCAGGAGTTCGGCGAGATCATCTTCCGCCGCAACGAGCGGATCTCGTTCGCCTCAGGCGAGACGATCTTCATCTTCACGCGCGTGCCGGAGATCAACCAGCGCATCCTGCGGCAAACTTCACAGGCGGTCGTGCACTCCTACAGCGCGCGGGGCGTCTCGCAGAAGGCGCTCTCGGTGCTGCAGTCGACGACGGTTTATCACTGCCTCGTTTCCGAGAGCGAGCAGCCGCACAACGAGACTCTGAATCCATACATCACGCGCAGCGGAGGTGCGACGTTCATCCCGGTCGTGATCGTCCCTGAGATCAACGAGGTTCTCTATCCCGTGCTCGAGGAGAAAGTCGGTTCGATCCGCCCGCGCGTTCAATACTTGCAGTTTCTCCTCGGCGAGCGCCGCGAGAGTGTGAACATGCACCAGATGACTGTGCAGGCGTTCTATGTCTCGATCGCGGTGGCGGTGCTGGTGCTGATCGCGATCGGATTGTCGTTCGTGCATTAGATTCGGTGTAGGACAGGCGCCCTCGCCTGTCCTGAGCGCCAATGACAGGCGAGGGCGCCTGTCCTACACTACCCGCGCATGACGTTTCCCCTTCGCCCTCGCGATGTCTTCGATGACTTGCGCCGGACCGTAGTCGGTCAGGACGAGGCCATTCGCGAGATTTCCGTCGCGCTGGTGAAGCACCTCGTTGGACATCCGGCGCCCAACATCCTGCTGATCGGCAACTCCGGTTCGGGAAAGACGACGCTGATGCGAGCCGTCGAGCATTTCCTCGCCTCCAAGCCCGAGCTGCGGACGCACTACGCGAATGTTGTTCGCATCAACGCCAACGTGCTGGCGGAGGAGCATCGGGGGTATGGCGGGGCAGTGTTGGGAAGGTTGTATGCGAACGCGCGGAAAGCGATGGGCGAGCATGCGCCGCTCGAGGAACTGCTGCGCTCGGTCGAGCATGGCATCGTCTTCATCGACGAAGTGGACAAGATCCGCGCGCAGGTCAGCGGAGAGCCGAATGTGCGCGGCATCGTTGCGCAGGAAGCGCTGCTCACGCTGATGGAGAACGAGAATGTCGAATTCGAAATCGATGGCGAGCGGCATGCGGTCAACTCCTCGAATATTCTTTTCGTCGCGGGTGGCGCGTTCGAAGAGCTGTATGACGCGGTGCTGCGCCGCGCCACGATCGGGCAGGATGTCGCGCCGCTGAGGCCGGTGGTCGTCGTTTCCGCGAGCGGCGAGGTGCGCGAGGAACTGCCCTTCCATCTGCGCGACTATCTTCGCTACGACGATCTCTTTCGCTACGGCATGACGCCGCAGTTCACGTCGCGCTTCGAATCGATCGTCGTCCTGAACGACCTGGGCGAGGCGGACCTCGCGCGCATCTTCGTCGAGCCGGAAGGCTCGATCTTCCGCGCATCACGCGAATACTTCAAACGATTTGGAATCGATCTGCAGATCACGCGCGGCGCACTCACGGCCATCGCCTGGGAAGCCTCACGCCAAAAGCGCCTCGGCGCCCGCGCGCTCCGCGAAACGTACCGGCGAATCATCAGCGCGATGGAGTTCGAACCGTCGACGGGTGGAACGCTGACGATCGACGAACAGATGGTGAAGAAAGCACAAAGGTGAGGTTGCGAGGGCTCTAGGGCTCGCGGGCTCGGGGTGCTTCGCTTCTACCGCGAGCCCGCGAGCCCGCGCAACCGCGAATCCAATATGGCAGAGAAAACCTTTTTCCAGAAGCTCAAACGCGGTCTCTTCATGACCCACACCGAGATCATCGAGAAGGTGAAGGAGTCGATGACTCCCGACCTTCCGATCGATCAGAAAGCGATCGATGGACTCGAGGAAGGGCTCCTCGGGGCTGACGTTGGCGCGGAGCTGACGATGTCGCTCATCGAGCGCATCGAGGGGCGCGTGCGCTCCGAAAAGATCTCGAAGCTCGATCGCCTCACGGAAGTGATTCGCGAGGAGACGCGGTCGCTGATTCCGCGCCGCGAGGCGCAGACGATCGATGTGTCGCGCGCCAGGCCGTTCGTGATTCTCATCGTCGGCGTGAACGGCGCAGGGAAGACGACGACGATTGCGAAGCTGGCGCAGCGCTGGACCAGTGAGGGGAAGAAAGTGATCCTCGGCGCCGCGGATACGTTCCGCGCGGCCGCGATCGAACAGCTCGAGCTGTGGGCCAATCGCGTCGGCGTCGAGATCGTGAAGCACAAGGCGGGCTCCGATCCCGGAGCAGTCGCGCACGATACGGTGACAGCAGCGAAGTCGCGCGGCGCCGATGTCGTGTTGATCGATACCGCAGGACGCCTGCACAACAAATCGCACTTGATGCAGGAGCTCTCGAAGATCCGCCGCGTAGTCGAGAAGGAGCTCCCCGGCGCACCGCACGAGACGCTGCTGATCATCGACGGCACGACGGGCCAGAACGGAGTGAATCAGGCCGCCGCGTTTCTCGATGCTGCGAAGATTACCGGCATGGTCGTCACGAAACTCGACGGCACCGCGAAGGGCGGCGTGATTCTCTCGATCATGCGCCAGTTCGACATCCCGGTGAAGTTCATCGGAGTGGGCGAGGGCGCGGATGATCTGATCCCGTTCGATCCGGCGGCGTATGTGGATACGTTGTTTGAGTGAGGGGGCACGGTCACGCGGGCTCGCGGTTACTTCTTCACGGCCGCGCTCGTACCCGACTCGAACTCCGCCTGCGACAACTGAAGATCATCGCGGGGAACGCCGTCACCCATGATCCCGTCATACACCGCCTGTGCGAGCGCGCGGTCGAGGTGTGAGTAAACGACATCGTCCACGATCATGTTCGGACCGTGATCGCAAAGATCGAGACAAGAGACGGTGCAGACGCGCACCGTCGACTTGCGGCCCTTCTTCTTGTTGTAGTGCTTCAGCTCGGCCTGGATGCACTCGCCGCGCTCTTCGCCACGTTCGGGGTCGCTGCATCGCGCGCCGATGCAGACGAGGAAGTGTTTTTCAAATGGATAGTTCATTCGGTTCCCACCGCGCGCCCGCGAGCCCGAGCGCCCGCGAGACCAGGTTCACGCAACGAACTTCTTCCCCGTGTCGAGGATGCTCTTCAGATCTTTCGGCGAGCATGCCTCTGCGTAGATGCGGGCCACCGGCTCGGTGCCTGAGAGGCGGAAGAGAATCCAGTTCGAGTCGTCGAAGATGAGCTTCACGCCGTCGAGCGTATTCACTTGCGCGACTCTCATGCCGCCGAGCTCCGCCGGTGGATTCTGGAGGCGCGTTGCCAGCGACTCCTTGAGCTGATGTGTGAGCTTCATGTCGACGCGCTTCGAATAGAGATAGCCGAACTCCTGATACATCTCTTCGATCAGCACGCTGAGCTTTTTGCCGGTGCGCGCGATCATCTCGGCGACGAGCAGGCAGGCGAGGATGCCGTCCTTCTCCGGCAGATGGTGATACATCGACATGCCGGCGCTCTCTTCGCCGCCCATCGCGATCTTGTCGGCCGAGATCAATTCACCGATGAACTTGAAGCCGACCGGAGTTTCGTAGAGCGGCACGTTGAGCTTCTTCGCGATCGCGTCGAACAAGTGAGTGGTCGCAACCGTGCGCGCGAGTCCGCCGGGGATCTCGCGATAGCGCTTCAGATAGAGCGCGACCAGGGCCAGTACGACGTTCGGCGAGACGAAGCGATTGCGATCATCAATGATGCCGAAGCGATCGGCGTCGCCGTCGGTCGCGAGTCCGAGATCGAACTTCTCCTTCGTGACGAGGCTGCGCAACTCGCCGAGGTTCTTCTCATTGCATTCGGGGGAGAAGCCGCCGAAGTAAGGATCGCGGAAATTGTGAATGATGCGAACTTCGACGCCGGCTTCCAGAAGGAAATAGTCGAGATAGTCGCGCGAGGTGCCGTAGAGCGAATCGATCGCGATGCGAAGTCCTGCTTTGCGGATCGCATCGACATCCACCTTCTGCTTCAGCTCGTTGAGATAGCGGTCCTTCGGATCGATGTGCTCGATCAGCTCCGACTTCTCATAGACGTCGAGGCGCTCGTTCTTCTCCTGCACCGCGTCGATCTCGCGCTCGATCTGCTTCGTGATCTCCGGCAGGGCCGGTGCGCCGTTGCAGGTCGAGAACTTCAGGCCGTTGTATTCGGGTGGGTTGTGCGAGGCAGTGAAGTTGATCGCGCCCATCGCCTTGCGGCGCACGGTTTCGTATGCGGCGCATGGCGTTGGAACATCGCGCGTGCAGAGATACGCCTGAATGCTGTTGAAGGCGAGTAGCTTCGCCGCCTCTGCCGCGAACTTTTCAGAAAGGAATCGCGTGTCGTAAGCGACCACGACGCCGGATCCCTTCTGCTGTGTCTTGCGCAGATAGTTGGCAATGCCCTGAGTGGCGATGCGAACCGCCTCGAACGTGAAGTCCTCGCCGATCACACCCCGCCAGCCAGAGGTCCCGAACTTGATCATTCCCTCTCCCGGGGGAAGGAACGTTAGCAGAAAACGAGTGCTGAGTGCATTGATTGAGTGCTGAGTACTGAGTGCTGAGTTCTGAGTAAGAGCCCGCAGTACCGCACTCAGCACCCAGAACTCAGAACTCAGAACTCTCGACTCAGTACTCAGCACTGGATCTCTGGCCTGTTTTCCGCAATCATCAGAATTCAAATATGAGTGAGCGGCCGGCCGTCCTCATCGCCGACGACAACGACGACGTGGCGATGCTGCTGAAGAGCTATCTTCGGCCGCTCGAGTGCGATTTCCTGATCGCACGCGATGGCGATGAAGCGCTGGCGATGGCGCAGAGCCTGCTGCCGGAGCTCGTGCTCCTCGATGTCATGATGCCGAAGCGCAGCGGCTGGGAAGTCTGCCAGGCGCTCAAGGCCGTGCATCGCACATCGAAAATCGCGGTCGTGCTCGTCACCGGACGCGGGGAGGTCAAGGACCGTCTCACCGGTTTGCAGGTCGGTGCTGACGACTATCTCGTCAAACCATTCAATCGCGATGAAGTCTTCAAGCGCTGCAAGGCTCTGCTGGAGCGGGCGCGGCAGAGCATCTCGTCTGGCGCGGCAGAGACACGAGGACAGGTCGAGAATCTTCTGATCGATCGCGCGACGGGTCTCCCTACCGTCACAATGCTGCTCGAGCGGTTGAAAGAGGTCCTGATCGATCAGGGCGAGATCGGCATCGTATTCATCGACATCGAACAGTACGAGTCGATCGAGGCCGAATACGGCTGGGCCTTTTTCGATGAATTCCTGCGCCGCGTTTCGTCCGTCGTCAACGACGAAGCGAAGAAGTATTTTCAGAATGCGATGGTCGCGGTGCATCGCGTGGGCGGTTCGAGCTTCTTCGTCTACTTTCCGACTCGCGGAATCACTCACGACTTCGAAGCGATCTCCAGGCAGATGCGCGAAACCCTGATTGGTGCATTGCGCGAGCAATTTCCGAAGATGTCGAGCGATCAGATCGGTTTCTTCGTCGGCGGAGCGCGCGTCGAGTACCGGCCGCAGATCCGGCTCGAGCGGCAGATCTATCACGGCATGCAGATCGCGGCCGATGCCGTTCGCGATGCCGAGGTGCAGAAGAAGAAGCAGTTGACGCGGGAGCTGCGCGACATCATCCGCCGCAAGCGTGTCACGACGCTCTTTCAGCCGATCACGCGCGCCACGGACGGCAGCGTCTTCGGCTACGAGGTCCTCACCCGCGGGCCCGCGCATTCCTCGTTCCGCAATTCGGACATGCTCTTCTCCTACGCACGCGAGGCGAAGCTTGCGTGGGCGCTGGAGGCGATCGCGCTCGAGGTCGCGCTCAAGCGGCTGCGCGAAGTCGATCTGCTCGATCGCAAGTTCCTCGTAAACCTCGAGGCGGAAATGTTCGGGCAATCCGAGTTCCGCATTCATGAGGTCTCGTCGTTCTTCGCCGAGCACCGCGGGCACTTCGTGCTCGAGCTGACCGAGCGCGCGGCGATCGAGGACTACGCCTCGTTTCGTCAACTACTTGACGAGTTCCGCAGCAAGGACATCGAAGTCGCGATCGACGATGCCGGCTCCGGCTACGCCTCGCTCGAGGCGATCGCCGAACTGGCGCCCGACTACCTCAAGGTCACCAAGTCTCTCGTCTCCACCCTCGCCTCGGAACCCATCAAGCAGGACCTCGTGCAGATGCTCGTCGAGCTGGCCGCAAAGATCGGCGCGAAGACGATCGCCGAGGGGATCGAGACAGTGGAAGAGTACGAGAGCTGCCGGGCGCTCGGCATCGATCTGCTGCAGGGCTACTACATCGCGCATCCGCAGGAGCAGCTGCGCACCGGTGATGCCGAGGTGGCCAGGTCGTTGTCGCGGTAGGCAGCAGGCAGCAGGCAGCAGGCAGCAGACAGCAGGCAGCAGGCAGCAGGCAGCAGACAGCAGACAGCAGACAGCAGACAGCAGACAGCAGGAGGACGACGTCGCAGTGTCTATGACCTCCTGCCACCTTCCATCTTTTTTGCTGCCGTCTGCATGAAACTTCCCCAGCTTCGGGATTCCCAACCTTGATTGGCGCGGTGATCGGGCCCGGTCCGAGCAGTCTGTGCTCCCCGCTGCCTGCTGCCTGCTGTCTGCTGCCTGCTGCCTGCTACCGAACATCGCCTTGTGACGACACGCACACAACACCACCACACGTGCCACATACCAAATGTGTCCCCCTGGCTACGCTTTGTCGCTGAGGTGATCAGCCATGACAGCGATCGACTATCCGCCCATCGCCCGCAATGCGCGGACGCAGCGGACCATTGATTTCTATGCGGCAGGAGAAGCTGCTGCTGCGTTGCGCGTTGCTGCTGCGCGCTCGGACGATCCGCTTCTCGCCGCTGCGAGCGCGCTGCTGCAGGACGCGAACGATGACAGCGCCGCGGATCGAGTGAAGGCCGCGGTCGTCTCGCCGGACATCCTTACGATTCTTCCGCAGTGGATCCGCGAGCTGCGCGAGGTTGCATCGGTCGCGCCGGACAGCGGTGCCTGCACCGTCGCGACGGCGTTGAAGCTCTGGCTCTGGACGGCGCGCCATTTCCGTTCCGGCGAGACGCCGGTCGTGTTCGATGAGCTCGCAGAGATGCTCGCCTCGCTGCTCGCCGCGCGTTGTCTTGCGCTCGATGTCGCGATTCACACTGACGAGTTGCGGCGCGACCTCGCGCACGTCTATGCAGCACGCGTGTCGTCGGGCGCAGGTGCGACGTGCGCGGAGCTCGTCTTCGGCTATCGCCGTCATCTCGTTTGGGATGAAGAAGGCTGCTCTGCCTGCTACAGCAGCGAAGAGTTAGACGGCCTCGAAGCCTTCATGCCCGGTTTTGCCAGCGGCGGACGGACGACGGTGGACGTGATCGAAGCCGATGGCTCGCATCCGGCCAAGCGCGGCCCGTGCGCGAACTTCAATGGGCTCGACATGTTCGTCGGTCTGCGCAATCAGCTCGACGCATGTCTCACCGGCGCGCGCATCGCGAAGGATCGCGCCGCCGCGATCATCGGGAGAGCGTGATGAGCAGGCTCGATCCGGGTGATCTCGAGCTCATCGTCGATACTCTGAAGGACTTCACCGATCGCAACACTCCGCTCGAGAAGCGCATGCATTGGGACGAGACGGACACCTGTCCCGCCGATGTCGTGCGCGCGATGCTCGGCCCCGAGGTCGGCTTGCACCTGCCGTTTCTCCCCGCGGAGTACGGCGGTATGGGCGGCGGCGCTTACGACATCTATCGCCTCTCGTGCGAGTTCGCGCAGATCGATCTCGGACTCGCGACGTCGATGCTCGCCGTCGCCCTCGGCACCGATCCGATTCGCGTCGGCTGTACGGAATCGCAGAAGGAGCAATGGCTGCCGCGCATCGCAGGCGAGGGCTTGATCGTCGCCTATGCCGTCACGGAACCCGAAGCGGGATCGAATGTGCAGAATGTGCAGACGCAAGCGCGGCCGATCGTTGACGTGGCCGGCAACATCACGCACTACGCGCTGACCGGCGTGAAGCAGTTCATCTCGAACGGATCGATCGCCGATCTCTACACCGTGCTGGCCAAGGCGCCCGGCGGTCCCTCTTTCTTCATCGTCGAGCGCGGTACGCCGGGACTCGCGGCGGGCAAGCACGAAGTGAAGCATGGCATTCGCCTATCCGACACGGCGCAGGTCATCTTCGAAGACGTTGTCGTGCCGGCCGATCAATTGATCGGAATGAAAGAAGGGGAAGGACTCACGCAGGCGAATGAAGTCTTCGGCTTTACGCGACTCATGGTCGCAGGCTTCGGACTCGGCGCAGGCATCGCGGCGCTGAACAAGGCGATTGCCTATTCGAAGCAGCGCCGGCAGATGGGAACGCTGCTCTGCGAGAAGCAGGGCTTCACGCACAAGCTGCTCGTGCCGAACAGCGTGCGGCTCGCGGTGGCGCGTGCGTATATCGAGCACGTCGCCGATCTCCTCGACAACGGCACGACGGACCGCCAGACGGAAGGCGCGATCGCGAAGATCTTTTCGACCGAAGCGGGAAACATCGCCGCCGACGACGCCGTGCAGGCCCTCGGCGGGTACGGCTACTGCGTCGAGTACGAAGTCGAGAAGATTCGCCGCGACGCCCGCATCCTGCGCATCTACGAAGGAACGACCGAGATCCTGCAGAACATCGTCGGTCTCTATCGCATGCGCGAGAGCGTGCGGAGCAAGGGAGCGTTCTACGGCGCGATGGCGGATCAGGTCGAGCCGTTCACGGATGCCGGTGGCCTCGCGGTCGCGAAGACCGCGCGGTTTCTCTCCTCCGCACTCGATTACGTGTTCCGCGAGAAGCTCGCGCGCCAGCAGCATGTGTTGTTCGAGGCCGCGATGTCGATCGTCGAGGTGGAGACTGCGATTGCGATGGTACGCGCGGCAGGCATCTCGGGCGATGCTTTGCTGAAGGCGCAGTCGCGCGCATGGGCGCGCGAGATCGCGCTGTCTGTTCCGACGCGATTCCTGAAAGTGTCGGAAGGGTCGTGGATTGTCCAATCTGCTGCGGACCTGGCCAGTGTCGTGGCGCTGCAGGCCGGGCGCATGGAGGATCTCGACACGATCGCGAAGTTGATCACGGGGTAAGCAAAGTGGGCGCGGACGCATAGTCCGCGAGCCGCTGCCGTCGAGGCAGCGGTGTTCTGATCGTGCGCAGGAGAGCTGTTTGCCTCGACGGCAAACGGTTGCGGACGAGGCGTCCGCTCTCCTCGAGGAGTGAGACAATCCTTCGCATGCGATCGATGCGTGCTCTCGCTCTCGTTGCGGTCATCGCAGCATGTTCTGCGAACGCAGGGATCAATCGCTGGACGATCGATGGACCGAGAGGTGGCGCGGCCCGAGGATTTGCGGTGGATCCTTCGAATGTCTCCGTCATTTACGCGGCTGCTCCGAACGGTCTGTACAGGAGCGCTGACGGAGGACAGAAGTGGACTGCTGTGCCGGAGCTCGCAGGTACGCCCGTCAGCGACGTCGTCGTCACTCCTGCCGATCCGTCGAAGGTATTCGCGGCGACCACCTATGGTCTGTTCAAGAGTGACGATCACGGCCTGACCTGGAGAAACCTGGCTCTCTTCGCCGTCTCGTATCACGTGGCCGTGAGTGCTACGAATGCCAATCTCGTTTACAGCGTGGGCACTTCGGGGCCGGTGATTTCGGCGGATGGCGGCGTCACGTTCGGCCCGGCGGGTACCGGCTTCGCTGTTGCGCCCGTGAGCGCAGTGCGCGTCGATCCGCAGACGCCGTCCACAGCGTACATCTCGCTCAACTCGAGCGATGGTGTGTACAAGACCGTCGACAGCGGCGCACATTGGACGGCTGCGAATCACGGACTGGCTGTCGCGGTGTACTCGATCGAGCTCGATCCGACGAACGGCGGCACGTTGTATGCGGCCGGCGAAGGTGGCATCTACAAATCGACTGACGGCGGCGGATCGTGGAGCGTTCTGAACGTCGTCGACTCGATCGGATACGCATACGGGCTCGCGATCAACCGTGCGGCGCCTTCGACGATTCTGGCTGCGACTGCGAAGGGACTCTTTAAGAGTGCCGATGGCGGCGCGCACTGGAGTGCGCTCGCGTTGACGAACTTCGTGGTCTGCGCCGTGTTCGATTCCGCGGATGGAATGAACATCGTGGCCTCGGCGAATTACACGCTCTATCGAAGCACCGACGGAGGCGTGACCGCGACGGAGTCGAGCGCCGGCTTCACGTCGTTCTACACGCAGGCGCTCGCGGCCGATCCGCACGACGGAGCGATCGCGTACGCGAGCGGTCCTGAAGGAACGTACCGCAGCAGCGACCACGGAAAGACGTGGACGATGCTGACGAGCCGCGTGGGCTCGACATTCGCGATCGACGCAACCGATTCGAGAACGCTCTATCTGCTGTACTTCACCGCGCTTTTCCGGAGCACGGACGGCGGCGTGACGTGGGATGGATTCGGTGGTGGACTGCCCGAAGCGCAGACGACTGCGATTGCCTCAGCGCCTGGAATTCATGGGCGGCTCTACGCGATCTCGGGCGGAACGATCTATCGGCGAGACGGCGAACAAGCCTGGACGGCACTCACCAATGGGTTACCCACGGAGAACGTCGCGTTCATCGCGTTCGATCCGTCGAATGGGCAAACGATGTTTGCCGCAGTTCCGGATGGACTCTTCAGGAGTGTCGACGGCGGCTCGAACTGGTCAGCATCAACACTCCCCGCCGGCTTCGCACCGAAAGCGCTTGCCGTCGATCCCTTCGACGCGCGCCACATGTTTGCCTGGTCGGACAGTGCGCTTTATGTGACGAGCGATGGGGCCGTGAGCTGGAGCTCTGTGGATACGGTCTACTCGGCCGGCATCGTGTTCGATCCGACGCGGCGAGGGCGTGTCTATCTCAGCAGCGACGCGTCCCTTCAGGGAAGCGGCAACGGCGGAAAGACGTGGACGAAATTCAGTTACGGACTCGGTCGCACTCATGGTGAGCTCCTCGTGGCAGGCGCGGATGGAACGCTCTACACAGGAGGTATCAACGGCGGAGTGTCCGTTCTCCAGTTCGGGCGCCGCGAGTCGGTAAAGCGGTAGCACCGTCGCCTCGATGACGAAGCGGCCATCACGAGGTACCCGGTCACGGCGCATGAATAGTCCGGGTGCCGAAGGCAGATGAGGGGGTTATTTCGCCGCGCGTCTTCTCGTCGTCACGGTCTGCGACGACTTCCACGCGCGCAGCAACGCGCGCAGCGCCTCCGGCGAATTCGTTGGCGGAGCCACACCTGTCTGATCCTTCGAGTTGATGCCGTGGCACGACGCGCAAACGCGTACCTCCCCCGGTTGGAAGGTCAGCCAGTAGCGCTCGCGGATCACCGGCGTGCCGTTCGGATCCGTGAGCTGCCAACTCATCGCGCGATGCGCGGGCACCAGCGCAGCAAACGAGCCATCGCTCGCGATCTGCACGGACGACGGCGACGCGTCGTGCATCGAGCGCGCGAGGATGCGGCGTCCCTCGCGCGGCGATTTCGTTCCGCCGAGTCCGCGCACCTGATCGCCCTGGAAGAGTTGCAGGTGCGAGACGTCGAACGTCTTGCTGTTTCCCACGATGCGCTGCGTCGAGGTTCCCGCAACGCGCAGGTTGTACGGCTGCTGCTTGTCCGCCGCGTCGCGCGTGGTGACGTTGCGGCTCACGATGACTGCGAGGTTGCGTGCCGCGAGGTTCGCGCGGAACGCTGCCGGGTCGACGTTCTCATCGCGGAAGATCTTCGCCTCCGGCTCGTCGAGCGGCGTCGTGCGTCGCGTTGGCTTCGTGCGTGCGCGCACTTCCACAGGATTGAGCTCCCACATCTCGCCGTTATAGGTCACGAGCGCGTCCGGATCGTAGTATGAGACGTTCGCCTGAATGCCGGATGTGAGCAGCTCGCCCGGAACGTACGTGCCGTTCTGCGCGGTCATCGTGCGAATCCGAAATGCGTAGCGCGACTTCGGCGTCTGCCGTGATCCTTCGTTCGAATCTTCGCGCAGCTCGCTCGCATGCACAGCGAGCAGCGTCCCATCGGCGAGCGGCAGCGGATCGCGATAGTGACCCGAAGCATCCGCCGGTGCCGTCCCTTCCGGAATGTCGCGCGTCGAGCGCGGCGTGATGTACGTGATTGCGATCTTGTCCGCCGTGCGCGAAGGCTCCGCCGCGAAGCTCACGATCTGCCCCGACGCATGCGTGCGGAACTCGGGCGCGTCGACCGCGTAGTACGTTCCCGGCTGCGAAGGCGACTCGTGGATCTGAAAGAGATTCTCGACTTCATTCTGATTCGCGCGAGTCACACTCGCGCCGTAGAACTCGACGAGGCCTGCATCGTTCATGCTGCGATCGAAGTAGTTGAACAGCTCGTGCCGCCCGATGTGATTGATCGTCTCCTCGGACGTCCCATCCTCGTTCATCTCCCATGGGAAGAACTGATTGATGTCGTTGCCCTGCAGATCCGTCCCGGCGAGCAGATCGGTACGGCTGGTGCGCGGCTCGGGAAACACTTCGACGCGCTGCTCGAGCCGCGCGGCATTCGCAGATTCATCCGCGTAGTCGAACGTGCCGTAGTCTCCTCCCTCGATTGCGTCGGCGTCGGCCTGCTGATCGCGCTGCAGATGATCCCAGCGGGTGAAGATCACGCGTCCGAAGCTGTCGATCGACGGCGTGAAGAGCCCCGAGGGGGTGTGATTGAGGATCTTCAGATCACCGCTGGTGGGGTCGAGGCTCCAGAGGCCGGTGACAATCGGCGCCTCTTCGTATTCGTCGAGTTGCGGATAGAGATGCCGCTCGCCATTGCGCGGACGGTCCGAGGTGAAGAGGATCCGCTCGTCTGTTCCGTAGATCGGAGAGACGTTGTTGAAATTCGCAGGTTGATTCGCGATCTTGCGAATGACGGGCGTGTCGTTCTTCCCGAGGCCGGTGATTTCGTAGATTTGCCAGTAGTAACTTTCCCAGACGTACTGCTGGGTGGGAGCGCCGATCACCATGCTGAAGAGCGCTTTCGTTCCGCTCCAGTGAACCGAGGGCTCGCGGACTGCGATCGAGGCCGCGCCCTGCATGCCGCTGTTTCCGTAGCCGGCGGCGCGTGTGAGGTTCTTCGTCGTGCCGTCCGGATAGCGAATCCAGAGATCGCCGCCGCGCGGAGCCTCGGCCACCGCGCCCTGCTGATTGCCGAAGGAGGATGCGACCGTCGTGAAGTCGGCGGGGACGGGTACCTGCGTGACGAAGAGGATCGGATTCGCCAGAGTGGCGGCCAGAATCAAAGCTTTCATTGATCGTTCCACCTTCGCACCCAGATCCCGGCTCTCGCGTGCGCCCCGTCACAGAAATGGCCCCCTTTCCTCCTCTTTGTCGCCTTCTCAGTTGTGGGGCAAATCACACGGAGATGTTCGCCGTTCGGCAATAAAATAACAGCGGGATTTCCGAACAACTCAAGGGCCTGGAGGTTCGCGATGCGCGAACAACACCGCCGTATTCTCAGTTTCGCTCTGGCGATGCTTGCGACGATCGTCTGCCTTTCGCGGAGCGTCGAAGCCTCAACCGCATATACGGCGGTCTCCAGCGGCGCCTGGAGCAGCTCATCGACGTGGACGCCACCCGGCGTTCCAGGCAGCGCCCCAGGTGACACGGCGAACATCCCCGCGACGTTCACCGTCACGATGGACTATGCGATGCCGAGCGCTCTGTCGGGCTTCACGAACAACGGCACGATCAACTTCCTCGCCGGTACGCTGCGTCTCGGCAACGGCACGAATACCAACAACACCTCGATCACGATGAACTCCGGCGCGCTGGTGCTGAGCGGCACGCTCACGCTTGCAGCTCCGGCGCAGTTCGTTGTCTCCAACTCGTCGGTCAGCGGCGGCGGCACGGTCGATGTGCAACCGTCCGCGGGAATGACCATCGGCGCGAACTTCACGCTGGATAGCGTCTTGATCGATAACGCCGGAACCATCGTCTACAACGGAAGCTCCGGTGTGTTGACGATGAACAGTTCCGCGATCATCAACACGAAGAGCGGTGGAGTCTTCGATCTGCAGCACAACGGAGGCTTTACCTACTCTTCGGGCGGTCAGCCCGAGGTGGATGTTGCATCGGGTGGGACGCTGAAGAAGACGACCACCACGGGCACGACCTCATTCGGTAACGTGAAGCTGGTCAATGCGGGGACCGTCAGCGCGCTGCTCGGTACGATCCAGATTCCGTTCGGTGCGAGCACGGGCACTTTCCAGGCGACGCTGCCGGCAACCATCGATTTTTCGAGTTCGACGCATACGCTCAATGGCGCGTCGATCGGTGGCGATGGCGTGCGGTTGAATGGCGGTGCGCTCAACGGCACGGGCCTCACGATCAATGGCGGCGCGACGCTTACCTGGTCATCGGGCTCGATGAGCGGCGGCACGACTACCATTGCTGCGCTGGGGACACTCGCAATCACAGGCCCCGTGACCGTCGATGGACGAACCATTACGAACAACGGCACGACGATCCTCAACAATGGCGGCGCCGATTTTCAGTTCGCGAATAGCGCCGTCTTCAACAACAACGGCGTGTTCGAGGATCAGAACACAGTCAGCGGCCGCATCGTCTATGCCTACGGAACTGGTCTCTGTGCGTTCAACAATACGGGAACCTTCAAGAAGACGGCCGGAGCCGCAGCCGCGTTCTCGAATCAGGGCGGCGGCAACATGCTGTTCAACAACGATGGCACCGTTGATGCGCAGCTCGGTACGATCAATGTCGGCTACGGAACCAGTACAGGACTCTTCACGGTTACCGGCTCCGGATTCGTTCAGTTCGTCGCTCCTCACACGATGAACGGCGCGACGGTCGGAGGAAGCGGCGGCGTGCGCCTCGTCAATGGCGGCACACTTCAGGGACCGAGCTTCATCATCCCCAGTGGTGCAGTCTTCAGTTGGAACGACGGCACGATGGCTGGTGCCAGCACCGATCTGACGACGATCAATGCCGGTGGCACGCTGAGCATCATCGGACTCGCGACCCTGAATGGACGGACGATCAACAACAATGGAACGACCATTCTGAACAACGCCGGCGCTGACTTTCAGTTCGCCAATAGCGCCGTCTTCAACAACAACAGCATTTTCGATGATCGGAACACCGTCGATGGCCGGATCGTCTATTCCTCGGGTACCGGTCTCTGTGCGTTCAACAACATAGGCACCTTCAAGAAGACGGCCGGCTCGGCAGCCGCATTCTCGAACCAGGGCGGCGGCAACATGCTGTTCAACAACAGCGGCACCGTCGATGCGCAGACCGGCACAATCAATATCGCATACGGGACCAGTAACGGATTATTCACCGTGACCGGCTCCGGCTTTGTCCAGTTCGTCGCTCCGCACACGATGAACGGTGCGACGGTCGGCGGAAGCGGTGGTGTGCGCCTGGTCAATGGCGGCAACATTCAGGGAACCAGCTTTGTCGTTCCTTCCAGTGCCACGCTCACATGGAACGATGGAACCATGTCCGGCGCCAGTACGGATCTGACCACGATCAACGCCGGCGGAACTCTCAGCATCATCGGAATCGCGAACCTGAATGGCCGCACGCTCAACAACAACGGAACGACGATCTTCAATAATGGCGGAGCCGATTTCAATTTCGCCAATAGCGCCGTCTTCAACAACAACAGCGTGTTCGACGAACAGAACACGGCCAATGCGCGGATCGTCTATTCATCGGGCACGGGGCCGTGCAAGTTCAACAATGGAGGGACCTTCAAGAAGACGGCGGGCGCTGGAGCCACGTTCTCGAATCAGGGTGGCGGCAACATGCTGTTCGACAACAACGGCATCGTCAACGCGCAGACCGGCACGATCAATATCGCCTATGGAACCAGTAGCGGGCTGTTCACTGCCGCCGCCTCGGGGTTCGTTCAATTCGTCGCTCCTCACACAATGAACGGGGCGACGGTCGGCGGCAGCGGCGGCGTGCGCCTGGTCACCGGCGGCGTCATTCAGGGACCCAGCTTCACCGTTCCTGCCAGTGCTACGCTCACATGGAACGACGGCACCATGTCGGGCAGCAGCTCCGATGTGACCACTATCGATAGCGGCGGAATTCTGAGTATCGCCGGTCTCGCAACGTTGGACGGACGCACGATCATCAACAACGGGACAACGATCTTCAATAACGGCGGTGCAGATTTCAGATTCGGCAACAGCGCCGCATTCCATAACAACGGGGTGTTCGACGACCAGAACACGGTCGATGGACGAATCGTTTATTCATTCGGTACCGGGCCGTGCAACTTCTACAACGGAGGAACCCTCAAGAAGACGGCCGGCTCGACTGCCGCGTTCTCGAATCAGGGCGGCGGGAACATGCTGTTCAACAACACCGGCATCGTCGATGCGCAGGTTGGGACGATCAATGTCGCGGACGGAACCAGCACGGGACTCTTCACGGTCACCGGCTCCGGCGTTGTTCAATTCGTCTCCACCCACACGATGAATGGCGCGACCGTCGGAGGCAGCGGCGGCGTGCGGCTGGTCACCGGCGGCAACATTCTGGGATCCAACTTCATCGTTCCCTCCGGTGCCACGCTCGCATGGAACGGCGGATCGATGTCGGGAGCCAGTTCCGATCTAACCACGATCAACAGCGGGGGAACGCTGAAGATCATCGGTCCGGCAACGCTGAATGCGCGCACGATCAACAACAACGGAACGACGATCGTCAACAATGCCGCCGCCGACTTCCAGTTCGGTAATAGCGCGGCGTTCAACAACAACGGTGTATTCGACGATCGGAACGCAGCGAATGCGCGAATTGTTTATGCATTCGGCACCGGCCCATGCACCTTCAACAACGGAGGAACGCTCACGAAAACCGCCGGCTCGGCGACGTTCTCATTCCAGGGCGGTGGCAACATGGTGGTCACCAACGCTGGCACCGTTCAGGCACAGACCGGCGCACTTTCCTTCGGCCCCTTCACGCAGTCCGCGGGGACCACGACTGCCGGACCCGGAAGCCTCGTCTTCGGCAGCGGGATGAATCTCAATGGCGGCGTGCTGAATGGGACCGGCACGATTTCAGGAGATGTGATCAACAGTGGTGGTGCAGTGAACCCGGGCACCTCGCCAGGCGCGCTGACGATCAGCGGAAACTACAATCAGGGTTCGTCGGGCTCACTCAACATCGAGCTTTCCGGAACGGCTCCCGGTACGCAATATGACCGATTGACGGTTACCGGCACCGCGACGCTGGCCGGCAATCTCAATGTCGCGTTGATCGGAGGTTACACACCGAACAATGGCGACAACTTCCAGCCGCTGCTCTTCGGCTCGCGCTCAGGCGATTTCATTACTCCCTATAACCTCCCCACGTTCCCGGGAGGTACCTTCACGCCGTCTTACACAGCGACCACGCTCAATCTCGCGGTGGCCGTCAGCAGCGATCCGTCAGTCAGTCAGAGCGTTTCACTCACTGCGCTTCATGGGCAGAACGTGACCTACACGATCACGGTCTCGAACGGAGCGATCGCCAATGCGACGGGTGTCGTGCTGACCGATACGTTTACAGGTGGAGCTTTCGGCAGCTTCACGACCTCACAAGGCAGTTGCTCAGGCTCCGGTCCGATCACCTGCAACCTCGGGACGATTCCCGTCAATAGCTCCGCGACAGTAACGGTGACGCTCAACGCGACGACGGCCGGCACGATGTCGAATACCGCGAGCATCACGTTGAACGAGAACGATCCGAACACGGCCAACAACACGGCGGCGAGCAACGTGACCGTGAACCCCGCCGCGAATCTCTCCATCGGCATTACGGACTCGCCGGATCCAGTCAATTCCGGCGCGAACTCGACGTACACAGTGACGTTGACGAACGGCGGCCCCGACCCGGCAGCGAGTGTCAGCGTGGGGTTCACGTTGTTCGGAGGCTCGATCGCCAGCGTGACGTCCGCGGGATTGAGCTGTAGCGGCACTGGTGGAAGTGCGACGTGCACTGCCGCGACACTCGCGCCCGGCCCTTATACGATCACTGTAATCGGCACGGCCGGAGCCAGCGGCACGATGACGCTCAATGGTGTCGTGACGTCTTCGACCGGCGATCCGTCGCCGGGTGGCGAGAACGCATCACAGTCAACGACGATCAGCGCGACGGATCTCGTCATCGTGAAGAACGGACCAGCAAACGCGCTGCCCGGGACGCAGATCACATACACGCTGACGGTCACGAACCTCGGTTCGATGGTCGCTAGTACGGTGGTCGTGAATGATGTGCCGCCCTCGCGGCTCACATTCGTGTCGAACAGCGGCGCCTGTACGACGCCGTTCCCATGCGCGATTCCATCACTTGGCGCCGGCCAGTCGTTCACGATTTCCGCGACCTACTCCATCGCGGCGAGCGGCTCCAGCCCCATTACGAATGTTGCGAACGTGACCGCCCTGACCACCGATACGAATTCGTCGAACAACACGTCGTCCGTCACCACGGCGATCGGCTGCCCAACCACGATTCCCAATGCGGCGACACCGGCCGATGGCGCGGTCGATGTGCCGGTCAACGGTACGCTCAATTGGACCACTGCCGGCGCGACTCGCTACGACGTATTCCTCGGCCCGGTGGGCAGCGGCTGCACCACGGCGTTCGCGGTGTCGGCTACGAATGGCGTTGCCTACTCAGGGCTGAAACCAGGCACTGACTACGAATGGCGCGTGGAGGCCGGGCGATTCGGTTGTCCGGTACGTACGTCCGCGTGCGCGAAGTTCCGCACCGCATCCACTTGCACCGTGACACCTCCCGTCTTGCTCGCGCCCGTCAATGGCAGCGCCGCGCTCTCACCGCTCGAGTTCAAGTGGAGCGCAGTCACCGGTGCAACCGAATACCAACTCTGGATGGCTGCGGGCGGCGGGACGCCCGTGAAACTCACCTCGACGACAGGCACCACATATACCGCGACGGCTCCTGATGGTCCGATCCAGTGGTATGTCATCGCGCTCGTTCCCGACTGCGGCCCGCTGCAGTCTGCGACAGGTTCCTTCAACTATTGCAACCGTCCCGATGCGCCGGTTGCCGGCGTCGTCGGTCAGGCGACGACGGGTCAGACGTACAAGGTCGAGTGGCCAGCGGTACAGAACGCCGTCAGCTTCGAGATCGAAGAGTCGGAGTCCGCGGACTTTTCGCCATCGACGAAAAAGAGCGTGCAGGTGCGGAGCGTTCCGTACGTTCACATCACAGATGTGAGCAAGGCCTTCTACTACCGTGTACGTGCCTTCGGTGCGTGCTCGGCGGAAGGCGGTCCATTCTCCGAGCCGATTCGCGTGGTCATCATTCCGCTGCCTCCGCGCTCGCAGAAGAATCCATCGGTCAATGTGCCGGCCGGCAATACTGATCAAGTCATTCAGGAAGTCTTCATTCCCGGACAGGCTAACCAGACGTTGCAGTACTCGGCGACGGTGAATCGACCCTGGCTCAGCGTTGCACCACCGAATGGTGTACTTCCTCCCGAAGGCGTGACGCTGAAGGTCACCGCCTCGCCGGGACAACTGCCGAATGGAACGTTCACCGCATCGCTCGTCGTCGTGATCACGGCGCCGTCGTCGTCGCGCTACGGCTCGCAGGGTTCGTCGACGGTCACGGTGCCGGTGTCCGTCAATGTCGTGACACCCGTTTCGCCGGTGACATCCAGGAACGCCCCGGCTGTAGATTCGCTGATCATCCCGTCGATCGGTCATCTCGACGGCGTCAACTCGCACTGGCAGTCGGACATCCGGGTGACGAATGTCAGCGGGCAGACGCAGAAATACGCGCTGATCTTCTCCCCGTCGGACCCAAAGGGGAGCGTAAAGCAGACGACGATCGACGTCGGCGCCGGCGCAACGACCGCACTCGATGACATCGTGCGCACCTGGTATGGCATCGGTACGCTCGGCGACGCGGCGAGCGGCATCCTCGAGATCCGTCCGCTCGCGTCCGCTGGCAAGGGCTCCGATGCGGCGACGCCAGCCGTCTCGCGCGCGACGCTCGTCTCCAGCCGTACCTACAATGCCACTTCGACCGGAACGCTCGGACAGTTCATTCCGGCGATTCCCTTCACCAGCTTCATCGCCAGGGCCGCTCAGGGCGTGCCAGCCACAGTGCTCAGCATGCAGCAGATCGCGCAATCGAGTGCGTTCCGGACGAACGTCGGCGTCATCGAGGCGGCAGGACAGAGCGCTTCGATCGCGCTCGCGGTGTTCGATGACACAGGCAAGAAGCTGCTCGACCTGCCGTTCGATCTGAAAGCTAACCAGCAGTTGCAGCTCAATGGAATACTGGCTCAGAACAACATCGCGATCAACGACGGACGTATCGAGGTACGCGTGACGAAGGGCGACGGCCGCGTCACGGCGTACGCCTCGACGATCGATAACCTGACGAACGATCCGCTGCTCGTCGCGCCGGTGCAGATCGGCCAGTCGCTCGCGTCGAAGTGGGTCGTGCCGGGCGTCGCCGATCTCGCCAGCTCCCTCGCGCACTGGCAGACCGACATGCGCCTCTTCAACAGCGGTTCGAACGCGCAGTCGGCGACGCTGACCTTCCTGCCGCAAGGAGGTGGTGAGCCTTCTGTGGCATCGGTCACGATTCCGGCAAACCAGGTCGCAGCACTCGATGCAGTCGTCTCATCGCTATTCGCCAGGTCGAATGCAGGAGGCATGGTGCAGGTGACCACACCGGCCGACGCGGCGCTCATCATCAGCGGCCGCACCTACAATCAGACGAGCAACGGGACTCTCGGTCAGTTCACCCCGGCAGTCACACTCGCAGAAGGGGCGTCGCTTCAGGGACGGAGTCTCAACATCCTCCAGGTCGAAGACTCCGTCCGCTATCGCACGAACCTCGGCCTCGCCGAGCTGTCGGGCAAACCTGTCACCGTGGAGGTGCAGGTCGTGCTGCCCGACTCGAAGGTGACACCAACGGTGCAGATTCCGCTCGCCGCGAACGAGTTCCGCCAGTCGCCCATCATCCGCGAGCTGGGTCTCGGCGACGTCTACAATGCACGACTCAACATCCGCGTGATCAGCGGAGAAGGCGTCGTGACGGCTTATGGATCAGTGATCGATCAGGAGACGCAGGATCCGACGTATGTAACAGCGCAATAAAGGGGTGATCCCCAACGGTTTCATCCGGTCATTCGTACATGATGAGAATGAAACCGGCCTTCACCCTCGCATTGGGTAGCTTCATCATTTCCGTCTCGCTCTACGCCGCGCCGGAAACGAGCGGCGTCGTCGAGCTGCCCGCCATGACGATGGCAGAGATGGGGAAGGAGCCGGTGCCGTTTCTCTCCGCGCATCTGGCGCGCGACCACGAGCGCCATGAACGCGAGGCGGAAGTGCCGACGCCCTATGCGTTTTCCTATCGGCCTGAAGCGGCAGCGACGGCCGCCATCCCTGCGCCGTCCATCGACACGGCGTTCCGGGATGCCAATGATTCGCCGCGCGCGTTTCCTGCCGATGCGTCCGCCGCCGTCGGTCCGCATCATCTCGTGGCCGCTACGAACGTGTATGTCACCGTTCATGACCGCACGGGCAAGTCGTTGTCGAGTGTGTACGTGGAGCAGTTCTGGAGCGACACGATCGGCTTCCTTTTCGATCCGCGCGTGTCCTACGACGAGACGCGTGATCGTTGGGTCGTCGCGATGCTCATCGATCAGAACCTCGTCAATGCCTACCTGCTCGTCGCCGTCTCATCATCCGGCGATCCGCTGGGCTCATGGCGCCGTTTCAAGATTCCGGCGATGACGACGAACAATCAGCTCGCCGACCTCGACTTCACACGCCTGGCCGTGACCGGCGACAACGTACTCCTCGCAGCGGAGCTCTATCAGAGCAACCAGCTCACGGGTACCGAAGTGTTCGTCATTAACGCATTCGATGCGTTCGATTCGCCGAACCCCATCACCGTCAGCCGGATGACGGTGACGGATAAAGTGACGCCGGTGTCGACCACGCAACCGTCGAATTTCTTCGTCTCGCCATATACAGGCGGCTTCGTTCTCTGGAGGTTGAATGGCTCGTCTTCACTCGCGTACGTCGGGAAGTCGGCGCAGCTGGGGGCCTACCCAACGTCCCTCATCGGCCGGCAGCTCGGTTCGAACGTAACCTTCGGCCTGTTCTTCGAGTTCATTCAGAGTGCAGTGATGAACGACGGCTTCCACATCTGGACTGCCCAGGACTTCGGCGGCACCGTCACGATCACGAAGGGAGACACGAGCGGAGGAGTGTCGACGATTACGCTCGCCGATCCAGCCGGAAAGGCAGCGTATGCGTTCCCTTCGCTCGCCGTGACGCGCGACGGATCGGCACTCGTTGCCTATGCGGTGTTCGACGCGGGCGCCTATATCTCCTCGCAGTGCGTGTTCATCGACAGGGCCGGCAACGTCAGCACTCCCGTGACGATCAAGAACGGTGAGCTTCCCTACGCGATGTCCCGCTGGGGCGACTACACGACGACCGTCGTCGACCCCGTCGATCACACATCGTTCTGGACCCTGCAGATCTACCCGATGCAACTGCCGAATCCGACGTTCACGATTTCGGTCTGGGCGACATGGTGGGCGCACGTCAGCAACGTAGGGAAACGAGTGCACGCGGTCCGGCACTAGGGAGCCCACTGGACGGTCCGATGGGGGACAGGCGCCCTCGCCTGTCCGTTCAGTGCAGAGGCTGGCCCTACACTCCACTAGACTTCCTCGATGGACCGTATCCGCATCGTCTTTCTGGGTACCAGCGGCGGGATGCCCTCTCGCGAGCGCAATGTCGCCAGTGTCGCGATCGTGATGGATGGCCATGTCCTCCTCTTCGATTGCGGGGACGGCACGCAGCGGCAGTTGATGAAGTGCGACGATGTTCGCTCCGGCGCGGTCGAGGCGATTTTCATCACGCATCTGCACGGCGATCATCTCTTTGGGTTGCCAGGGCTCCTCTCATCACTCGGAATGGGAGGCCGCCGCGAGCCGATGACCGTGTATGGGCCGGCAGGTGTCGCCGGATTCTTGAAGAGCATTCCGTACTACCGCGTTCCGTACGAAGTGAACGTCGTCGAGGTCGCGCCCGGCGAAGTGTTTCGCGGACGCGGCTTCCGTGTGAGTTGCGCACCAGTCATTCATCACGCGCCGTGTGTTGCGTATCGCATCGATGAAGACGATCATCCCGGAAAGTTCGATGCGGTCCGTGCTCGCGAGCTCGGCGTTCCGCCGGGGCCGCTGTTCGGCGAGCTGCAACGCGGCGTTCGTGTCGCGCTCGACGATGGCCGGTTCGTGAACAGTGAAGAGGTCGTAGGCCCGTCGCGTCCCGGCCGCAGCATTGTCTATTGCACCGATACCCGCCCCTGCGAAGCTGCAGTCGAGCTCGCGCGCGGCGCCGATGTCCTCGTTCACGAATGTACGTATGACCGCGCGCTCAGTGCCGAGGCGGAGGCGCGGGATCATTCGACGACGGAAGAGGCAGCAGGCGTTGCGCGCAGAGCAGGCGTCGGACGGTTGATCCTCACGCACTTCAGTCCCCGCTATGAATCCGCGGAGCCGCTCGTGGCCGAAGCCGCGGCGATTTTTCACTCTGTCGATGCCGCGGCGGATTTCAAGGTCTTCGAAGTGCCGCGCGGCGAAGAGGACGCCTCGATGCGATTGCGCCCCCCTTCTTTCGCGCGATAGAGCGCGTCGTCGGCGCGGCGCAGCATATCGAACAGACCTTCGCCGGTGCTCCACTCGGCAACGCCGATGGAGATCGACATCCGCGCTCCTGCCTCGACTGCCGTGCGCAGACGCTCGGCTCCGATCATTGCGCTCGCCGTGTCCGCGTGCGGCATCAAGACCACGAACTCGTCGCCGCCCAGCCGGCTGATGGTGTCTTCCTCGCGAAGACAGGCGTGCACGATCTGCGTGAGCGAGCGAAGAGCCGCGTCGCCTGCCTCGTGTCCCTGTTCGTCATTCACGCGTTTGAAGTGATCGATGTCGATCACGAGCACCGCGAGGCTGTGTCCATGGCGCTCGGCCGCCTTGATCTCGCGATTCGCGATCGACTCGAGGCTGCGCCGGTTGTGCGCGCCCGTGAGGGGATCCATCGAAGCGAGATACGCGAGCTCGCGGTCTAACCGATCGGTGCACATCAGCGCGAACCCGAGTGATGCGACGACCGGCGCTACGGCGGCGCATGCGTAGATGACGATGATGGTGACCATGACCGACTGCCCCGCGGCGGGGATCCAGATGGCGCGGCAGAGCAGCGTCCCGCCGGCGAGCGCCAGCGTCGCTGCCGTCAGTCTCTGACTCCTCGGCCGCTTCCAGCCTTCCGCATTCACGCGCAGAGCTTCGGCGCTGGCGAGGGCGAGAACGAATGCGAACAGCGCAGAGATGACGACCATCCGCAGATCGCGATCCGGTTTTGCGTAGGTCAGGACGATGGACGCGAGTGTCACGAGGAACACTGGCACGTAGGTGAGAGGTTGTGCGCGGCGTCCGCCGAATGCGCGCAAGGCACGCTCGCATTCGGCGAAACCGAGGACGACGAGCGTGTTGGCGAGGACGATGCCGGTCGCATCGCTGATCGTTCCGCGCATTCCGGCGAGCAGCCAGCCGATCGCTTGAATCGCGATTCCCGCCGCCCAGATGCGAAGGCTCGTGCCGATCGCCGCGATGTCGGTTCGCAGCGAGAACGCCAGAGCGAGAGCCACCGACGCGCTGGTGAGCGCTGACACCATCGTCAGGGTGGGGACATCGACTGCCATCGTTAGGACCGGCACGAACAGTGTAGGACACTTGACCCGCATGGTCCGTTCGAATCACCGCTCGCGTGCAGCGCTCGAGAATCTCGAGCGCGGAGAGAGCATCCGCACGATCGTGATTGCGCTGGTTGCGAACGTCGTAATCGCGATCGCGAAGCTGATCGCCGGTCTCACATCAGGATCGACGGGTATGCTCGCGGAGTCGGCGCATTCCTTCGCCGATACGTTGAACGAGATCCTCCTCGCGTGGTCGCTGCGCCGCGCTCGCAAGCCGCCTGATCGCAGGCATCCGCTCGGCCACGGACGCGAACAGTTTCTCTGGGCGTTGATGGCGGCGATCGCATCATTCATCGTCGGTGGCTGCTTCTCCGTCGCGATGGCGATCTATCGCCTCGTTCACGGCGGTGAGACGGAGCACTCAGTGGCCGCGTGGATCGTGCTCGCCGTGTCATTCGTCGCGGAGGGGACTTCCCTCGCGCAGAGCGTGAGGCAGGCGCGTGCCGATGCGAGAGAGCATGGTCATCGCTTCTGGCCGCACCTCCTGCATTCGAGCGATCCGATCGTCCGCGCGATCGTCATCGAAGACACGGCGGCGATGGCTGGTCTCGTGCTGGCCGCCGGCGGCTTGCTCGTGTCGTCACAGATGGGGACCAGCACGGCGGATTCGATCGCGTCGCTCCTCATCGGCGTGCTGCTCGCGATCACCGCGTTCGGCCTCGCGCGTCCGCTGGCCGACTTTCTGATTGGCCGGTCGATTGCGCCGGAGTATCTCGAGTCGCTGCGCGCGATCGTGCAGTCGTCGCGCGCCGTCGAGGAAGTGTTGTCGATGCAGGCCGTCTACATCGGGCCGCGAGAGGTGATCGTCGCGGCGAAGATCCGGCCGGTTTCGGGACTCGGTGCCGAGGAGGTGGCGAACGCGATGGACGAGCTTGATGCATCATTGCGCGGAGCCTCGCCGCTCGTCGCCGATGTCTATCTCGACCTCACATCGAAATCCTGATGCGCTGCTGACGCCGCCGTTTCTCACGGCGATGCTGTTGCTCGTCGCGAATGATTTCGTGCTGAAGGCGCGGTTTCATGACGCGATCACGGGGAAGCTCTCCGACTTCGCCGGGCTGTTTGCATTTGCGTTCTTTTGGACGGCCCTCGTTCCGCGTCGCAGAACGGCGATCCTGATCCTGACGGCGATCGGATTCAGTTGGTGGAAGAGCGCGGCGGCGGCTGGTTTCATCGCGTTCTGGAATGGGCAGGTGGCGTATCGCATCGGGCGTGTGATCGATTGGACCGATCTCGCCGCGCTGGTCGTGATCCCTCTCGCCGGCGAGCTCGCGCTGCGTCCCGTGCGCCGATCGTCGCGTTTACTGCGCCTGTCGATCATCATCGCGTCGCTCGCGGCATTCGCGGCGACTTCGCGTGAGCCGTCGCCGGATGACATCGGTCCTCCGGCATCGATGCTGGCCGGCTATGCGTGCCATGAGAAGGGCAGGGACTTTCTCGCGCACGTCGAGCGGCGTGGGATCCGCGTCGCGGTGGCCAGCATCCCGACGTCCACGGCTTCGCCGCCGGGATACACCTTCACGTTCGACGAGGCGTCGTGTGCGAAGGGATTCACGGCCACGGTCGAGCTGGTCCCGCAAGGCAATGGCGATGTGAATGTCTGGCTGGTGGAACTGCGCTCCAATTGTGGCGGCGCTCCCTTTCGTCACAACACGCGTGTGTTCGATGCACAGGTCGCGGGGCCGCTAGGACTCGTCAAGCTCAGGTGACGAGCGGACCGGAATTTGCTTGTGAGCTGGCATGGCTGAACATCGGCACGGACAGGGACGCGGGGAAGAAGATCCGCACGATGGCTCCGCGGCCAAGCGCACGGGGCGCGACGGCATCGTCGCCGCCGAGTTTGCGGACGATCTGCACACGAATCGATTCTCGGAGCCGCCCGATCCTGCGGTTTCGGATGACGATTCGCGCGAGAGCACGTAGGCGTCATTCGCTCGCTTTGCCGAGCTTGCGGCCGCCGGCCTTCGTTTCGCGAACGCGAGGCGAGTGCTCATCCCTCGTGTAGTCCGCGCCGAGACCGCCTCGATGAGTGTCGCGAGCGTAAGGACCGCCGAGGCGGCTGTCGGCCAGCTGTTTCTGAAGCTGTGGCCGGTCTGTTTTTCGATTCGTCTTCATGGTGAGAAGAAGAGCAAATTGCGTGACACGTCTCCTGCTGCCTGCTGCCTGCTGTCTGCTGCCTGCTGTCTGCTGCCTGCTGTCTGCTGCCTGCTGCCTGCTGCCTGCTGCCTGGCGGTCTTGTGTGTACCAAGTTATCATGGTACCTTGTTACCATGATTGAAATCGAACGCACCCAGACCGGTGTCCGGATGGAAAAACGAGTTCTCAAAGTCCTCAAAGGTCTTGCCGAGTATCACGACATCACGCTCGGCGATCTGCTGGAGGGGATCGTGCTGCACGTATTCGAAGGGAAGGCGCCCTTCGGAGCCGAGTCGCTCAAGAAGATCGCAGAGTTGAAGAAGGTGTACCACCTCGATCTGGACGCGACCGCGTCGCACAAGCTGATCGAGAGTCAGGCGCCGAAGCGAAAGGAGCGCAGGTGAACGGCCACGAATTCATTGCGGCGTTCGAGCGGTGCGAGGTGGAGGAGTTTCACCACGCCGATCACGTGCGTCTGGCCTGGTCGTATCTGCGAGAGCTCCCGCTGCTGGCAGCGATCGAGCGGTTCACGGCAGCGCTCAAGCGCTTCGCGGCACACAACAACGCGAGCGGGCTCTATCACGAGACGATCACGTGGGCGTATCTGCTGCTCATCCATGAACGAATGAACGGGGAGGAGTCGTTCGAGGCATTCCGTATGGCGAACGGGGATCTGTTCCGCTGGAAGCCATCGGTGATCGATTCGATGTACCACCCCGAGACGCTTCGCTCCGAAAAGGCGAAGCGAACCTTTCTGCTGCCCGACGCTTGCCGTCCAGCCCCACCATCCCTATAATCGCGACCTCTTCCGAGAAGGAATGTTCGCCGGGGAGAGGCAGTTACGGCGGATACTTGCAGCAAATGTGGGGCTGTAGCTCAGCTGGGAGAGCGCCTGAATCGCACTCAGGAGGTCATCGGTTCGATCCCGTTCAGCTCCACCAATTCGTATCCACCCGACGCGGCCGCGAGGCCGCGTTTCTTGTTTAGCGACTCGTGCTTGTTGACCATGCGATCACTAACTCGCCCAGCTCCAATCGCAACACTCGATGAGCCGTGTTGAGATTCCTCGCCAGGGCGTAACCGTGTGGGATACGGATGTCGTCGTTCGAGACAAGATTTCATGAGAGTAGGGACCGCAGTGCAATGATAGAGAACGGTGATTTGAACGAATCGAAGGCTTCTCACGAAGCCGCAGCGATTCGAGCGACGACGGCCGTGAATCATCTCGGCGTGACGACCGAGTTGCAGTTCTTCCCAGAAACTGCGGTTGATCGCGTGAATTTCGCATTCCCGTCGGCGGCTGTTTGCTTCGGGATGACGGCGGCGTCGCTGGCAACCATTGAAGGCGTGCGGGATTTGCAAGGTCGAGGCGTGACGAATCGTACCCGCTCGTCAACGACTTGAAGAAATTATCCCGGGAGTGTTCCAGAGGAACTTCATCCCATCAACGCGGTGTCAATTGATTGCGAAGGATCCCGAGTTTCGGTGTCGCGGATCCGTCTAAGTTCGCCAGATGGTGTTGAGATCAGCGACGCCTGGTCTGATCGGGCGCCCTTGGTCCACGCCGGCAACTGCGGAGCGGTGTCTCCTGAGGCGGCGCGGAGTTATCATTCGCGCCTCCAATCATGCGCGAGGAAGGCATCCATCCCGTAACGGAGATCGTGTTTCGGCGAGAGGCCGTGGAAGCTCGTCTTTCGGAAGAGAGTGAGTCCATCGCGCGGATCACCCCTCCGTGGACATGGACCGTCTTCATCATCGTCGCCGCGATGTTCGTCTCTGCGCTCATTCTCTCGGTGTTGGGACGGGTCGAGATTACCGACCGCGGGCGCGGGATTCTGCGTCCCGTCGCCGGCGTACGATCGCTCATCGCGCCGGTTGACGGTGTCGTTGCCGAGGTTAATGCTTCATCTGGCGAACTGGTCGAACAGGGCAAGCCGATCCTGCGCCTCGAATCGGCGGACACGCAGCAGGCTGTCCTTCAGGCTGATCGTCAGCTTCAACTGCTGCGGTCCGATTTTCAGCGCTCCAGCGAAAAAGAGGATCGCGAATACAGCCAACAGGCGGCGGCGCTGACGAGCAGGCTCGATGTGCTCCGACAACAGGTGACCAGCGCCGAGCGTTCCGTTTCCGTCGCCGCGCAAAAAAACCACAGCACGGAAACGCTCATGCGGCAGGGACTCGTCAGCCAGACCGCTGCCGATGAAGCACGCGACGAATGGGAACGCGCGCAGCGCGAGCTTCAGCGGCAGCGCGACGACTTTCTACAGGTGCAGCAGGAGCTCTCTTCGAAACGCGAGCAGCATGAGAACGCGTTGTGGGGAAGACGCGAGCGTCTGCACGACGCTGAGGCGCGCCGCGACGCACTCGCGTTCCCATTGCAGCAGTCGATGATCCGCGCTCCCGAGACGGGATATGTAGAGGCCCTTCTCTCTCGTCGTGGAGATTTCGTCCGCACTGGTGATCCAGTGGGAAAACTCATTCCGCGCGGATCGGCCTTGCAAGTCGTCTCCTTCATCCCCGAGAAGGATCGAGCGTTCGTCAAGCCAGGCAGCGCTGCGTACCTCGAGCTCGACCAGTATCCTTACGGTCAATTCGGAACGCTCGATGCGCGGATTCTTCGCATCAGCAACGATCTGGCATCCGTCCGCGAGACGCGCGAAGCTCTTGGCGAAAACGCGCAAATCGAAGGAGAAGCCTTCCGTGTCGAGTTGCAGGTGACCGGGAGAAATGATCGCATTCGAATTCGTCCTGGCATGCTAATGAATGTGCGATACGTTCTCCGGCGCGAACGCCCGATCGTTCTGCTGTTCGAGCCTCTGAGGCGCTGGCTGGGCTGATGCGCCGCGTGCCCTTCATCCCGCAAATGGAAAGCGCCGAATGCGGCGCGGCGGCGCTGGCCATGATCATGGCATGGCACCGCCATCACGTTCCGCTTGCCGAAGTGCGCGAAGCGTGTGACGTTTCTCGAGATGGCGCCAGCGCGGCCGCGGTGATCGAGGCCGCAACGCGATACGGCTTCGAGGCCGAGGGCGTTGGAGTCGACGCCGAGGATCTGGGAGAACTTCCGCTGCCTGCGATTCTCCATTGGGAGTTCAATCACTTCGTCATACTCGAGTCGATTGGCCGGCGAGGAGCGATCGTCGTCGATCCCGCGAAAGGGCGATTACGGATTTCGCCGGCGGCGCTCGGAAAGAAATTTACCGGTGTCGCACTACTCTTCGCGCCCGGCGACGATTTGATCCGGAGGTCCAAAGTCAGAACTGCGGGTTTCTATGCGGAACTTGCGCGCCAGCATCGCGGTGCGTTTGCGCAAATCATCGGCGCCTCCCTGATTCTGCAGTTCGTCGGATTGGCGCTGCCCATCGCCACTCAGCTCACTGTGGATCGCGTTCTCATTCCGCATCGCGATGCCTGGCTCCCTGGCATCGCCCTCGGCCTCGGTTGCCTGATCGCGACGAAAGCAGTGCTCCAGCACTTGCGCGCGTGGACCGTACAGGGGTTGCAGGCGCGATTGGATTTCATCCTGATGCGCCGCTTCGTCATTCACCTCATGCATCTGCCCTTGCAGTTCTTCCTGCAGCGCAAGCCAGGTGACTTGCTCGATCGGATTCAGAGCAACGCCGCGGTGCGCGGGGTCTTCTCCAGCGCGTCGGCAGGCGCACTGCTCGACGTCTTTCTCGTAGTTGCCTACGGCGCGCTCATGCTCGCCTACGAGCCAAAGCTGGCCGCCTGGGTCATCGCGATCGCGCTGGCGCGTGTCGCGGTGGTGGTCATCTACTCCGATCGCATTCAACTCGCGACCAGCGCCGAGCTCGCGGCACGCGGAAAGGAATCGAATGCTCTCGTCGAAACCCTCTTCAATCAGGAGATGGTGCGCGCGGTCGCTGCCCACGAGCGCGTGATGTCGCGCTGGATGAAAGCGATGGTGGAGCGAATCGGCGCGGGAATCGAGCGCGCGCAGGCCGACATCGTCTCGCGCCAATTGATGTTCCTGTTCTCTGGTCTGACCGCCAGTGTCGTGTTCCTCGCTGGCGGCCGCGAGGTCATCCATCAGCAGATGACGATCGGCGTGTTCGTCGCGTTCGTAATCATCCAGAATTTGTTCGCCGTACCCCTCGAGTCCCTTCTCATCGCAGTCGGACAATTCCGTTCGATCTTCACGCACATGGCCCGACTCGATGACGTGATGCAATCGGCGCCGGAGCCCGAAGGAGTCCTTGCGCCGCGCCTGACCGGAAAGATCGAGCTGGAGGGGGTGAGCTTTCGTTACGCACGCAACGCACAGCCGGTCGTCGACTCTGTTTCGCTGATGATCGAGCCGGGAGAAAAAATAGCGATCGTCGGAGCAGTTGGGACCGGCAAGTCGACGCTGGCCCGTCTCATCCTCGGTCTACACGTTCCCGACGAAGGGACGATCCGCTTCGATGGCACTGACGTTCGTGATCTCTCGCACGAAGCGATGCGCGCGCAACTGGGCGTCGTGATGCAGGAGGCATTTCTCTTCAACGACACGTTGCGCGCGAACCTGCTGCTCGGCGACACGACGATCGACGACGATCGCCTGCGGCGTGCGGTGCAGATCGCCTGCATCGATGACCTGATCGAGTCGTTGCCCTCCGGGTTCGATACGCTCGCAGGTGAAAATGGAAGCCGGTTCTCCGGCGGCGAGCGCCAGCGCCTCTGCATTGCGCGCGCGATCGCGCGCGATGCGATGATCCTTCTGCTGGACGAAGCAACGAGCGCGCTCGATCTCGAGACCGAGCGCCGCGTCCACACGAACCTCGCTGCGCTAGGGTGCACACGCGTCGTCATCGCGCATCGTGTGGCGACGGTCCTCGACGCGGATCGCATCCTCGTCGTGCAAAACGGACGGATCGTGCAACAGGGACCGCCATCGGAGCTCACGACGATCGATGGACCATTCCGCGAGCTTTTCGGAGACGCGCGTGCGTGATCTCTCGGCGTTCGGCCTCGACTCCCATCAGGCGTTGCGCCAGACGCTCTCGCTGTTCGACACTCCTGATGCAGCGGCCGGCGACGCGCGGCCGATGACTGCACAGGACCTGGCAATCGAGCTCGAGTCGAGAGGCGTTCACGCGCGGCTCGTCCAGGTCGATGCGGCCGATCTGCGCTACGTCGAGGCACCGGCACTCCTTCTCGTCGATGGTGACTTGTGGCTGCTGTTGAAAGGCGGCCGGAACGTGCAGACACCGAGCGGAGACATCACTGCAACGGCGCACGAATTGAGCGCATCATTCCGCGGCCAGGCGATCGAGATCGTTCCGCGTCTCGCCGTCCGCCGTTCGATCTTCGGCTCGATGTTTCGCCTCCTCGCCAAGACTCCCGGCGCGGTCACCGCCGCCACACTCACGCTGCTCTTTCATCTGCTCGCGATCGTTTCTCCACTATTGACGAAGATGGTCATCGATCGCTCGCTGCCGGAGCATGCGGTTTCGCTGCTGGATCTGATCGTGATCGCAGTCGTCGTGACGGCAACGTACCGGTACCTGGTGGCATGGCTGCGTGGACGCGCGATCCTCTACCTGCAAACACGACTGGAAAAGGTCGTCGAGCGAACCTTCCTCGAACATGTGATGCGCTTGCCATTCCCGTTCCTCCAGCGGCGGACGATCGGCGATGTCCTGCAGGCATTCGACGGCCTCCGCACCGCGCGCGAGTTGCTCACCGAGCGCGCAATGGCGACAATTCTCGATCTCGTTCCTGCTCTCTTCTACATCGTCTTCATGGCGGTGTTCATGCCCGCGGCGGCGATCGTCGTCTTCGGCGGGGCGCTGACGATCATTGTGTTGACGATGATCACAGGACGGCGGCAGGCGGCGACTCAACGGCGCGAGCTCGATGCGCAACGCCGGCAGAGATCGCTCCTCGTCGAGATGCTGACCGGCATCACCACGATCAAGTCTTCCGGCGTGGAATCGAGGATGACCGACGCCTGGGGCGAACGCCTGCGGCACGAGCTGAGACTCGGGCTCGAACGGCAGCGGCTGCGGCTCTGGACGGATGTCGGCGGGGAACTGCTGCGCGATCTATTGCTCGCGTTCCTGCTGATCTATGGTGCGTCGCGCGTGATCTCAGGAGACCTCACGGCAGGGAGTCTCGTTGCCGTTCTTCAGATGGCATCCGCGCTCGCGCTCGCGACGACGACGTTTGCCACGGAGTACCAGGTCTTGGTCACGGCTCGACCGCAGCTCGAGAAGGCGTCCGAGCTGCTCGCGGAGGCGCCCGAGCAGCGACCCGCGTTGCGCCAGCAGTCTGCGACGGCACTTCGTTCTCCTGTCATCGCCGATGACCTCTGGTTCCGTTACGCGGCCGATGGACCGTGGATCCTGCGCGGACTCCAGTTGCGCGTCGAACCGGGCGAGAAAAGGCGAATCGTCGGCCCATCGGGATTCGGAAAAACGACGCTCCTGCGTCTGCTCGCCGGTATCTACACGCCGCAGCAAGGTACATTGCGGATCGGCCCCATGCCGGCGATCGCCGCTTCGCCGCTCGTCATGTATCTTCCGCAATTCGCGACGCTCTTCACCGGCTCGATTCTCGACAACTTGAAAGTGATCTCCGGTGCGTCAGACCGCGCCCGGCTGTTCGAGGCCGCGGCCGAGACCGGACTCGCAGAGTGGGTCGAGAGCCTGCCGATGGGTTACGAGACACTCGTCTCGGCCGGCGGGGCGAGTCTCTCAGGCGGGCAGCGACAACTCATCGCGATCACAGCAGTCGCAGCGTCTCCCCGCCCGCTGCTTCTACTCGATGAGCCAATGGCCAATCTCGATGCCTCGATGCAGCATCGCGTGATCAATTGTCATCTCTTCAAGAACAAGACGGTGATCTACGCGGCGCACGCTGAGCCGTGGAATGAGCTCACGGTGTGACGCGCCGCAGGCGTTGCTGCTCGTCGATGAACCAGCGTGCACTGCTCCAATCCTGGGAGCCACGTGGGAGCGCCGGAGCGAACCAGAACTCGAGGGGATCCAGAGGCGCAAGCCCGATTGCAACCGAGCGCGAGATGCAGCGATCGAGGTTTACGTCATAGAGATGCCACGCGCCTCTCTCTCGTGCGGCGACATCCACGAGCACATGTCCGGTGCCCGATTCGCGAATCCACGCTTCCGCGGGTAGTTCAGCGAGTGGGATCGTGCAGCGGCCGCGGCGCACGACGGAGCCTTTCTCGCCGCGCAGAACGACGGCGACACTTCCATCGCCAAGAAACGCAGCCGACCGCAACTTCATGCCATCGGTTGCGATTGGCTTGTGATTGACCTGCACGACGGTTCGCTGGTGCTCGAGCGTCAGAAAGAATTCGCCGGTTGCGTCCGGACGCACGAACAGGCCCGGAAAGTCCGAGGTGAATCGCGCAACCTCTTCGAACGTCCGTGTACGAACATTCAGCGCAAGCACGGAATGGATGATCGGCGGTTTCCCGGCGCGCGCCTCGCCGCGCTGCGGCGGGTAGAAGAGCAGCCGATCCTCGCTTGCGAAGAAGAAGAGAGGATCCGTGCTCCCGGACCAAGGCAATGGAACGGCCCAACGTTTCGCTGCACCCACGACGTCATAGAGCTCCACGCGCCGCGCGATGTAGACGGCAACGCTTGAGCCGCTCGGTGACAGTGCGAGGCCCGAGGCTGGCTGGTCCAGATGTCCAATGCTCCGCACGTTCCCCGATGAGAGATCGCACAAGGCGATGGTCCGGTCCGCGCGAAGCCATGCGGCATGCTTCCCGTCGCGCGAGAAAACTGGACGTGAAGGAACGCGCGGAGCATGATCGACGACCGGTCCGTCGTTGTTGAGCACGATCAGCTTTTCGTCGTCTCGCCAGCGCGCTTTGCCGAACACGAGCGCGTGCTCACTCTGAGGCGCGCCCCATCCACCTTCGATGCGCAAATCGGAAACGTGGGCCGAATCAACCCAGGCCTTCCAGGCTGGCCATACGGAGATCGCCACCAGGATTACGATGACGAGCAGCCAGCGTCTCATTTGTTTTTCGTCCGGGCGGCCATCGAATCGTAGAAGCGGGAAAGGAAGTGGTAGAGCACCGTCTCCTGTGCGTTCTGTTCGACGAGCAGCAAGCGGTACATGAACATGTGGACACAGCTCGCGGCGAGCGCATCGAGCGGAAAAATGATCCGTGCCGCATCACGCAACCGCGACAGGTTCTCGACATACGGAGCGATCTCGCGAGAACGTCTCAGCAAGACAGTGACGACATCGCCCAGCGGATGGTCAGGCTCTTCGAGCGTCGTCAACAGAACCTCCAGAGTCTTGGCTTCGCTGCGATAGCGATCCGCAATCGCGCGCCGCGTTGCGGCATCGACCATCATCTTGCCGTCGAAGTGCTGCTGCAGGTGTTCGAGGACCTTGCGCCGTTGATCGCGATCGAGCGCGAAGTCGCGCATCAGCATTTCCGCGCCCAGAACCGCCGCTCGCCAGCGAGTCACCTCGTCGTCCGCACAGAGACGCAGCAGCTCGATGACCGCCTCGCTGTCTGCCATGAAGAGATGCTCGACGATATCGATGCCATCCGGCCCGCCATATCGCTCCACTTCACGGTCGTAGCTGTCGAGCTGGAAGCCGGTGATGCTTCCCCGATACATGTGCGGCATCACGGCATCGCGTAACGCAGGAAGCACTTCACTCGAGAGTCTCTCTGGTGCTCCATGAAAGCGAATCCGCAGATGTTCTCGGCCGTCGCGGAAGCGGACAAAAAACCAACGATCCGCTGCACCAGCCGCGATTTGCGCGCAGGCGAGGGGACCGATGACGTCCGTCAGGAGCGCGTCGGCAAACGAAGGTCCGGCGTAGACCTTTGCGAACAACCACTCGGAACCGGGCGCGTACAACCGAATGTCCTTAGGAACGGATGCGCGCGGCGGAAGACGTTCGCCTCTCGTTGCCTCGCGGTTTCGCAGAAACGGAACTACGAGCTCGTGAACGAACCGTCCCTCGGGACCGCGCGCGAGGAGCTCATCCGGAGCGGGGAAAAGCTCGCGAACCTTCGCCGACGTGCGACCACTGAGTCTCACTACGAGTGTCTCGACGCACAAAGGATTGTCGAGATCCACGACCATCTCATCGAGCTGAATCCATCGCGGCAGGCGTCGGCGCCGGCGCATTTCCTGAACGGCCTGAAACTGCGCCGCGCCTTTGGCCGTCGTCATTACCTCAAGTTCTTCTTCGCTGATGATCCAGCGTGCACGCGAGAGGACGACACGTCCTGCGCGAATGCGAGGAAGAAAAGGCAAGGGAGCGCGATCGTTGAGCTCCTCTAGCCAGCCGCCGTTCATCGCGCAATACCCCTGCTCCTGCAATGCCGCAAGGAAACGGTAGGCAGGCAGATGCGTCTCGAACATGTACGCGTGGGCGTTCGTGAGCCGCGGAATGATCTGCTTGTTCAAGCGCTGGCTTCGAAGTGTGACGCGGCCATCGACGACGGAAACGAGAATGTCGGAGATCTCGATCTGCCGCTCAGATGGCGCGCCGGATCTCCCGAGATAAGGAATCTCGTAAGAGCGAAGCAACGGACGGCAGATCACATTGCCAAGGCGTTCGGCGATCGGTGGAAGATGAACGATCTCCGCAAAGATCGCGTTGGGCTCGAGAGCCTCTTCCGCGCGCAAGTACTCCTCGACATGCGCACGCAACCCGGCATCGCCATGACAGAAGCGGCCGAGCAACCGCGCACCGGAAGGACCATCGCAATGCTCGAGAAGAACGCGATACTCACCCCGCGCGATCGCCTCCTCGGACTCCGCTGCAATGGATGCGAAGGCCATGAACGAATCGGGCACCTGGGGAAAGCGATCCGTCTCGAGTGCGCGAATCTCAGCTTGATCGAGAGCTACTTCCGTTCGCCCTTCTTCCAATGCACGGCCGATCGCACGCAGGAGAAACTCGGTGCGCGACCGACGAGCCATCGTCCGCTCGGACGCTGCGGATGGGAAATGCAGGCCATGAATCAAGGGTGCATTCGGAGCGGCATACGGCTCGAATCCGACTCCGAGATCTTCATCGAGTGCGACAGCAAGAGGAACCTCGTTGTCACCGAAGCGATCGAGAAACCGCTCGCCAAAACGGCGTACCGCATCGCGGTGCCGCGCGCGGTGATCGTCGAGGAGACGAAGCACCTCGATGCCATTCATGATCTCGGAGAGGACGCCGCGTCCGAGCGTGACGGTTTCTGCCGGTTTGTAGAGATCGACCATGAACAGGCGCGACAGTGCAACCGGCGCCGGGAGCATTTCGACATGCGCAGCCATTTCACGATAGACACTCACATCGTTGCCGAGACCTGCCGAATCGAGCGAGTCGAGACGGGCGCGAACCTCGTTGAGTGTCTCGCCAGCCCGCTCCGTCGCACGGCGTGTGCGGAGTTCCGACACCATCGCGGTGAATGGATCTGGTCCAGTGACCAGAGGATCGAGATCTCCGATCAGAATGTCCGCGTCGATCAGGCCGTCGACATACTCTGCCGCCTCGTCACGGCCGGCTTCATGATGCTCGACAAGCATCGCCACAACGTCGTCGAAGGAGCAGCCGCTCGCCGCACGCTCGAGCACTGCGGCGAGATATTCACTCGACTCCACGACGTACAGCTCATAGCGACGATCACCACCATCGCGCGCTGCGCCGTAGTACTGAATCCGTCCGTTTGACTGTGTGAGACTCGTATTGACACTCAAGGTCAACGTGTGCCGCACCTCGGGATCGCGCCCAAGCTCGCGCGAGAGAACGGTCAGATACTCCATGTCGAGCGCGGAATAGCGGCGATAGCCGGCGCGAGGTCCGAGCTCGAACTTCGTACTGCGATCGGTTTTCCCGATCGTCGTCGCGGCGAAGAGCCCGAAGGGCGTCGCGCGTCCGGCCATCCGCAAGAAGTAGCGAACGAGCGCAAGCTCGAGGCGCCGGCCGGCGTCGCTGTCGGGTCTTGTCTCCCACGTCGGAAGCGCGTCGACGAGATCCGGTGACGCCAGAAAGAGCGCTTCCTGTACATCCGCGCGCGAGACGATCTCGCGCAGCCGTTCCCGCAGAATCGCTCGCGTGCGCTCCAGCCATTCATCGCCGGCATCAGCCGGAACCTCGAGTCCTGCCGACCAGCGATTGATCTCGTCGAACGGCAAGAGAGGTGTGCGGATGACGAAGAAGCCAGCGGGAGTCAGTTCGCGATTGGCTTTGAAGGTCATGCCGGAACCGCCGAAAGCAGAAAAATCGAATCCCAATCGGGTGCGACGGAATGCGTTGCCGCGTCGAGCGCGAGCGCGATGCCGGCCGCACCAGTGAGCAGACCCGGGTCGTCGACCCAGCGGAACGGATGATCGAAGTCATCGCGCTGCCAGGAACGGTAGCCGCCGATGCCGATTCCCTCACACGACATGTCGAGCGTTCGCACGAACCAGCGGCGCGCAGCATCAGCGAACACCGGAAGGCTTGTCGAGTGGTAGATCCGGTTGAACATGTGCGCGACGCCAGCCGCACCGTGACAAAGACCAGCATCGATGACGCCACTCAGCTCCATATCGCGAGCGGCACTCTGCATTGCGAGGTCGAGGGCCGTTTCGCGCCACTCCGTCTTGCCGGTGATCTCACTTGCGAGAAGGAGCGCAGAAGCAACACCAAGATCACCGTAGCACCACGCGAGGCGGGCACGATCTGCCGAGTAACCAGCGGCGTCCCATCGGCCGAAACCACCGTCGTCGAGCTGATGTGCAAGCACCCAGCGAACGGATTCGTCGAGCAGCGGACGCGCATGCGGATTCGTCGAAGAAGCTTGCGCGAGAAACGCGATTATCCCCGGTTGGCCGTGAGCGAGACCGAGGTTCGCGTAGCCGTTTGGAAATGCGGGACGATGCCCGCTCGGCAGCCATTGGTATGGGGTCCACCACACAGCTCCGTCGTCACTGCGATTCGCAGCCGCGTCGAGATGACGGACGATATGCTCGACCAATCGCTGGTCCGTTTTGCGCCGTGTAAGCGCATAGACTCCGATGCCCGTAATTCCCGCCAGCAGATCCAGCTCGCCCGGCCACGCATCGGCCGCGACAACATCGCCAATGACAGCATCGATCTCGACATTGACATCGTCGGAGACAAATCCTCGCCTCGCGAGGAGTTCAATCGCAAGTCCGAGACCGCTGTACCCAGAGTGAAGACCCAATGTTTGAAACTCTTCCGATTGCACCGCAGCGTCGATCCAATGCTCCAGCTCCGGGACTCGTGCGCCGGCGAATGATCCGAACATCAGCGCGAGCCCGGCTGCGCCACTGCCCAATGAAGGATCGTTGGATAGCGGCCACTCGGCAAGCGCTTCTGCGATGGCATCGCAGGCTTGCTGTGCGCGGGCAGCGTCCGTTCCAGTCAGGAGAGGCGTCCACACGAGAGGCATATTCGTTGAGGAAAGGACGCGAATGATACATGATTGACTGCCGCAGCGCGCTGCTGTACTTTGCGTCGCCTTCCATAAACAACTCAGCCGAGGTCCCTTGTGAGCTTCACGAAACTACTCGCTCCGGTCGATCCGTCATATTTTGTCGACGAACACTGGCGTAAGCAGAGACCGCTTTACATCCCAGGAGCCCCCGACAAATTTTCCGGCCTGTTCAGCCGTGACGCGTTCATTCGAGCGATGCGCGATACACCGCCTGGCGAGACCTTGCATGTCAAGGCCGTCATGACGGACGAGTTGGGACATCACAACGAGCACGGTTGTATTGGCGCCGAAGAGGCTCTGTCCTTGTACGAAGAAGGGCGGACGATCTGCGCAACTGCGGTCGATGCAGCCGACGAGAATCTCGCCCGTTTCGTGCGCGAATTGAAACGCGAGTTTCTTTTTCCTGGCGACTTCGTCGTCAACTGCTATTGGTCTCCAGAAGAGAAGGGCTTCAATACCCATTTCGATCAGCAGTCAGTCTGGCTGATCCAGATTGAAGGAGAGAAGCATTGGCGCTTCTCATCCGAACCGGCGATTCCTTATCCAAACAAGAACGTGATGCTCTCCGAGACGGGCCCGGTCGAATGGCTTCAGATCGAGCAAGCCCAGCTCGAGCGTCCGGACGAATCGACGTTCCAGGAAGTGACGCTGCGTCCTGGCGATGTGCTCTACCTGCCGCCCGGCACGTGGCACCGCGCACGCGCTGTGGGACATTCGCTCGCCCTCACACTGACGCAGGCGCCTTATGGCTTCTACATCCTCCTCTTCCAGCACTTGAAGCCGCTTCTTTTTCATCGCATGGAGTGGCGCCGCGATCTACCCGGCATCCTGGCGAAGGACGGCGACACGACGCAACTACAGACGACTATCGAGGAGCGGTTCGAAGATCTCAAGCAGACCATCAACAGGATCAATCCTCGAGAGCTCTTCGGACACTGGTACCGAATGTCCGTTCGTGCGCTGAGCGGAGGTCAGCCACTCTCTAATCAGGAGTCGGCGGTGCAAGCATCGGATCTGTTGCGCGTGTCCCAAAGGACGCAGGCGGTCATGTTCGAAGAGCGCGGTGAAGAGGATTCCGAACTACTCGTCTATCACGACGGGCGTGAGTATCCAATGCCCACTGCGGCAAAGCCTCTCTTACAGTCTATGCTACGAGAGTCGGCTCCCTTCGAGGCTGCGGCGGCGACCGCGTGGCTGCCCGACTACGAGTGGGCCGATCTGCAGCCGCTGCTGTCAGAGCTCGTTCAGATCGGACTGCTCGAACGTGCCTCGTAACTCGAAGCCATCGGCCAGAAGCGCGAATGCGCGAAGCTGATCATCGAGCGCGCGTGAAAGATCGAGCCAGAGGATCTCGTCCGCACCATAACGGCGCTGCACATCCTGCAGCCAATCCGTGCACGTTGCTGCGGATCCGGCGATGTTCGGCTTGATCTGCATGCCCGCCGTTTCCGCTTCGAGTCGCGCGGCGTGTTCCGCAGTTTCTGCGCAGACACCCGCGACCGAGACGATCACGCGTGGCTCCGTGGCAAACGGACCCGGCCGGAAGTTGTGGCGATAACACTCGACAGCAGCGATCCGATCCGGGCCGACATGCATCGAGTAGCCGTACGGCAGGCCTCGCGTTGCAGCGATCATCGCACTCCCTTCGCCTGATCCGAGACACCATGGCAGCGGCTCACTGCTCGCGCGCGGAGCGAGATGCGCGCGTTTCTCGCTTCCTTCGTTGCGCATATAGGCGAGCAGTTCGTCGACCCGCTGTTCGTAGTCGCGCACAGGACGCCCGTCGAGAAGAGCAGCAGACGACGCGGCCGACCCGCCCAGTCCCCGGCAGAATCCGAGATCGACGCGGCCTGGAAACATCGACTCGAGAAGATGGAAGGACTCGGCGACTTTGAAGGGGCTGTAATACGGAAGCAGCACTCCGCCGGAGCCGACGGAGAGATGCTCTGTCGCTGCCGCGAGGAGCGGCAGCAGCAGCTCCGGACATCCGTTCAACCCATGATGCTCGGTGATCCATAGACGCGAAAAACCAAGAGCGTCCACTTCAGGAGCGATCTCGAGCGTGAACGGCGCGTAGCCGAGATCGAGAACGCCAAGACGAAATCCGGAGGGCGGCATCAGTTCTTCGTCACGATGTAGTTGTCGATCACCAGCGCGTCGAGATCGCATTCAAGGAAGAACTCGACGGCCTGCCGGGGCGTTTCGACGATCGGCATTCCGCGGCGATTGAACGATGTATTCAAGAGCACGGAAATGCCCGAGACATTCTTGAAGCTCCGCAAGAGCGCAGCGTACGTCGGATCGAGTTCCTCGGTGACCGTCTGAATGCGTGCAGAATGATCGCGGTGCACCACACTCGGAATTCGCTCGCGCCACTCGGGTCTTACGGGCGCAACGAGGATCATGTAAGGACTGTCATAGTCGCAGTCGAAGTAGACCGGCGCATCCTCGGCCAGTACCGACGGCGCAAAGGGTCTGAAATCCTCGCGAAACTTGATATTGGCGTTGATGAAATCCCGTACTTCGGGATTCCGAGGATCGGCAAGGATGCTTCGATGTCCGAGCGCGCGGGGGCCGAACTCCGATCCTCCCTGAAACCACGCTACGACTTTGCCATTTGTCAGTAATTCCACTGTGCGGTCGATATAGCTGCTCGTTGCGTGGTAGCGAATGAGAGGGCTGTATTCGTGTAACGCGTCGAGAATCTCTCCCTTGCGATACGAGCGACCAAACGCTGATGTTCCGTCATGCGGCACGCGTTCCTCGCCGAGAACGTTCAGCCATCCGTAATAGGCACAGCCGAGAGCGAGACCGTTGTCTCCAGCCGCGGGCTGAATGAAGAGGTTCTCGAATGGCCCCTCGGTCACAATGCGGCGATTCGCTACGGCATTGAGAGCGACGCCACCGGCATAGGCGAGATTCTCTGCAGGCGCCATCTCGTGGCGCGTGCCGACGACGTAGAGAATCGCCCGCTCCAGTTCGCGCTGAATCCACCACGCCAAGTCTGCGAATTCCTGGAAACGCCTCTTGAAGTCATCGAAGCCCCTGGTCGGCGCATTGAAGCGGTCCATCCAGTCGTACCGGACGAACGCCTGCCCGTCGTGCAGATCGAAGATCGGAAAGTCGTGCATACCCGGACGGCCATATGGCCCAAGCCCCATCAGCTTCCCGACATCATCGATGTTGCTGAAAACGTAGCGACTGACCGCGCTATAGATTCCGCCAATGGAATGCATCGTCGTTGGCGGTGTCATGGGGTGCCGGGTCTGATGGCCCCATGGGGAAAAATCCTTATAGACCGTCCGGAGCTCTTTCCCTTCGAACTGATAATAGCTGTCCTTCTCGAAGTAGAGGTGCTCGAGGCCGGGAGCTGGAAAGTTGCCGAGACGGGCTCCGTCACGATCGATCGTATGGCCGAATGCATTGCCGCAGCCGTCGATGATCAACACTGCGCCGCGATCGAATGGCGAGGTGGCCATTGCACTGTAGGCATGGGCAAGATGGTGGGAGATCGTCCGCACCGGCACGCGTTCATCGAGGATGCGCGGCCCCTCATAGAAGCCATTGCCTCGGTCGAACATGTGAAAGTTCGCGTTCTGAACGACTAACGCGAGATCAGAAACTGCGATCCCGGCAGCGTCGAGGACGTAACGGATTGCATCCGTATCGTTGCCTCCGTCGTGCTTTCGGCGGGTGATGCGCTCTTTCTCGATGGCCACTTGGATGCGGCCGTTCTTGAGGAGACAGACGGAGCCGTCGTGAGACAGACCGGTACCGAGAACGTAGATGTCGTTTGCCATACGCGTTTCGCTGCTTGGTGGGTTTTGAAGGACGCGTATCCTACCATCAACAGCGTCCAGGCTTATGGGGCGCGGATGCAAAAAAAGGCATTGACAGAAAATCCCGTCCGGCTACAATTCGCCATCCACAAATTTAGACCCCGGTTTGATCGCCACCTCAAAGGAGCGAAATCCAGCGCCGAACCCTGTATCGCCGCTCTCATGAGCGTGTAGCCTCGATCCTGGGGTTTTCAATAGCTCTGTAGTTACCGTTTCTCATAAAGCCTTTCAGGCTCCAGTCAATCTCTGTCTCGAAATCAGAAACTTGATCCTCGGATCAAGCAATTAAATCAGGAGAGTTCACAATGGAAGTCAAGAAGAACGTCAAGAAGCTCGAGATCAACCGCAAGAAGGTCCGCGAGATCAGCATCCAGACGCTGAAGAACGTCAATGGCGGCATCATCCAGGGCGGCGGCCCGTATGCCCCGACGGCGCAGACCGGCACCAGCGGTACCTGCAGCGGCAACTGCTGCGTCTAACTCGCGACTTCGCGAATTGGAAAGAAAGGCCCGCCGCGAGGCGGGCCTTTCGCATTCATTCGTAAGGCGAGAAGGCAAACTCCGCACTCGCTCCTTCCAGCAAGCGCGGCGCGAAAGTCGCGGACGCTTTCGTCAGCGTGTCGCGATCGCACATCGCCGCCAGTAGTTCGCCATCGAAATCCGGCAAGTAGTGCGCGCTCCGCTTGGTCTTATCAAATTGCCGTTCAAGACTTGCGGTGCAATTGGTACTCGCAGTACCAGAGCTTATGCAGCTGATTCGATTTTCTCACGGCGTCGGTGAATGCATGGGCGTCATCTTCGCCTCGGCGGGTTCAAGGGCCGCCCTTGCTCACCTGCTGTTCGTGTCAGCAGGGACTGGCGTGAACAAGTGCGAGCACCGGCTCACCCCGGCGTCGTGCGCGGTGTCATCGGAGGCTCGCGCGGGGGCGCGCGGGGCCTCAGCCTCGGAACCTTGACGTGCTCTAACGCGCGTCTAGTTTGTGCGCTTCCGCGCGTGTGCCGGTTGGCACAAGGGAACCCCTGCGAGGCGGTTCCCGTTTTTGTATTGGCCTTCGTCTTCAGGGCGATGACTGCGAGCCGAAGCTGATCGCTGACGGTGGTGCGCACGTCCCTGTCGTCGTGAAGGACCAAACTTCAGAAGGCGCAGTAGAGATCGGAGAGCAGTAGGGATCTCCCTTAGCGACGATCTGCCAATAGTACTTCGTCAAAGGTTGCAAGTTCGACAGTGAGAAAGCAGTCGCATTCACATCTGATGCGGCGATCGTTTTTGGAGGCGAGACCCTGTCGATGTACACATCGTAGCGCGCCCCGAGAACCTTCTTCCAGGTGAGACTGGGCGATGTCGAGACCCCGCTGGAGTCATTTGCAGGCGAGGTAGGAACGCTTTGCGTGACATTGACGCAAGCGAATACAGCGCGAACGCGGTTCCCGGCGGCAATGAACAGATTTCCCGATGAGTCAACGGCTATCCCGCCCAGATCTCCGGGTGTTGAGGGTGACCAAACTCCGGCCGAGGTTGCCGGACCGCCATCGCCCGAATACGTGGATGTACCGTTGCCTGCAACGTTCATCAGGGCTCCGTCTGACCGCAGTTTTCGGATTCGGTTGTAATCGAAGACATGCAACTCCCCGGATGGCGCGAAGGCAATCCGCGACGCAAGATAGAGTGATGATGACGCTCCGCCCGCGATCGTCGTCATCGTGCCGTTCGAAGCATTGATTTTGCGAATCCAGTATGCGTCGGTGAAATAGATATTTCCGGCGGAGTCGAGCGCAAGGCCATATGGAAACGAGACGGGTGAGGATGTCGCTGGTGCGCCGTCAATTGGCGTTCCGGCCGAGCCAATACCGGCAACCGTGCTGATGATTCCTGTACTGGCGGCAATTTTCCGAATGCGCTTGTTTCCATAGTCCGAGAAGTAGACGTTGCCTTGTGCGTCCACCGCGACTTCGAGTGCATAGTTCAGTTGGGCAGTTGTGGCCGATCCTCCGTCACCGGAGAAACCAGTTGTTTCCGTTCCTGCGATGGTGGTGATGATGCCGGTGTCCATGGCGATTCGCCGGACTCGTGAGTTTTCGGCAACGTACAAATTGTGTTGGCGATCGATTGTGATCGCGTTGGGTGTGGTCAATGTCGCTTGCGTCGCAGGACCGCCATCGCCCAGACTCCCGAAACAAACGCCAGCAAATGTAGAGATCAGACCCGTGTCGGCCGCAACTCTTCTCACGCGACAACCCAGTCGCTCGAGGACAAAGAGGTTGCCTGACTCGTCGACCGCGACCGAAGTTGGGCTTCTGAGGAAGGCCGCGGTGGCCGGGCTACCGTCACCGGCGGAACCGCGAACGCCGTTGCCCACGATTGTTTGAGTTGCCCCCGTGACAGGGTCGACTCTGACGATTGAATATTTCCCCCAGACGGACACCAGAAGACTGCCCGCCGAATCGACGGTGATGTCCCGCGGTGCGAGGAGGCCAACAACCTTCGAAATGAGCCCGGTTGCGTGATCGACTCGCCTGACACGGTCATTGGCATAATCGACAATGAAAAGATCGCCCTGACTGTTGAATGCGAGTCCGGCAGGATTGTTGAGAGTCGCAGCTGTGGCGAGCCCCCCGTCGCCCGAAGACCCGGCTGTACCCGTTCCCGCGACAGTCGTAATGATGCCCGTCTGCAGGTTGATTCGTCTGACGCGATTTCCGCCCTGCTCCGAACAGTACAGGTCCCCATTCACGTCGAAGGTGATTGCCGAGGGGGCGGAGAGTAACGCCGCTGTTGCTGGTCCACCATCGGAGTCTTTGATGGTTCCGCCACCGGCGACTGTGGTGATCGTCCCATTCGCCGCGGAGACTTTTCGTATACGGCCACCAGCCTCTCCAATGAATACATTTGCCGATGCGTCGAGTGCGACAGCGCCCACCTGCACCAAACGCGCGGCTGTCGCTGGCCCGCCATCTCCTCCCGACCCGCCGCCTGCAATCGTCGAAATGATTCCGTCGCGAGTGATCTTTCTGACGCGTCCGTTGTACCACTCTCCGACATAAAGATTTCCGCTGCGATCAAACGAAATGCCTGCGGGGTAATACATTCCTGCGGTTGTCGCCGGTCCACCATCCCCGGAAAAGGCGCTTGCACCATTTCCCGCAACTGTGTTGATCAATCCCGTAGACGCTGAAACCTTGCGAACACGATTCTCAAAAGCGTCAGCGAAATAAAGATCTCCATCGCGGTCCAACACGATGCCTTGCGTAAAAAAAATAGAGGTCGCCGTCGCCGGCCGTCCGTCATCGCTTCCTCCGCCGGCAACGGTCACAATGGATTGTGCAAACAGCGCCGGAAACGAGAACGAGAATGCAATTGCGGCGCAGAACCGAATCCAAATCGAAGCCGTGCGGTTGTCCACGAGAGGACCATCTTACGTCCGCTCCAGTCCATGCAAGCGTTCGCTTCCAGCGAGAGATCGCACGTGAACGACGCTATGGACGGTCCGCGTCCAGGGTCCGCTGCTGAGAGATTCCGGCGCGGCTCGTGACGATGACGAGACAGAGGCCGATGAGGATCATCGAACGGTGGCGGAAGAGCGTGCCGAAGTTGCTGATGGTATACGCCAGCAGAACCGAGATGCCGCTGGTCATCAGCGCCGCCAGCCAGAACGACGGCTCGTGCAGTGCACCGTACGGAATGCCGCGCACAACGTAAAACAACATCACGCCGAGGAGCAGGTCGAAAAACAGAGTGTCGGCGTCGACGACCATCCACATGCCCGCACCGCCGCCTACATGAAACAGTCCCAGAGGCTCACCAAGAAATCGAGGGACGACGAGAGCCGCCGAGCCGGCCAGCAGGCGAGCCATCGCCGATTTCGGTTCGCCGCTCACGATCAGGTCGTCCGCGTTCGAAGGAGCTTCGGGTTTCGGCGGGCTCGTGGCAGTACTCGCAACACTCGGCGGGGCCGGCTGGGGATCCATGCTGCGAGGCACGGGTGGTGCCGCCGGAGCCGGCGCCGGAACTGCCGCTGGAACTGCCGCCGGAACTGCCGCCGGAACTGCCGGTGTTTGCGAATCGATGCTCACCAGCACTGCGCCTGGATGAATCTGCGACTTTGCTTCGGTTTGATCGAAGCCTGCCCGCGAGATTGCCACGACGGCCAACAGTTCGTCGTACGCGTTCGAGATGTCGCGGGTACGAATCGAAACCGTGAGCACTCTCCCCAGGGAGGGGGGCAGATACGGTCCGCTTCCCAGTGCAAAAACATTTGCCATCAGCAAGAACATCAGAACGCCAGCCAGCGCAGCTGCGGATCGGCGGCGGCTCGCGAGAGTCACAGCGGCGAGGAAGGGAGCCGTGACGAGCAGCAGCAACAGACCGAAATACCAGCGAACCCCGGAGACCACGAAGATCGACAGCAGCGCCATCGTCAGGGGCACCAGCAGCCGGGCGCCTGGCGCCGGCGAGGCCGACCAGATCTCCTTCCACAGGCAACACGCCGCGACGAACACCGCCACAGCAGAGACGAAGAACGCGTCCTTGAGCGGTTGTGTGGACCAGAGCACGAGTGACGGCGAGAAAGCCAGCGCACTCAAGGCAATTCGTTTCGAGATCCTCGAGCGTGTTTCGCCCGCCCCTATCCGGACGATCGCCATACACCCCGCAAGATAGGCCAGGAGATTCAGCAATGCTGCAGCCGAAACCAGCGTGCCGAAGAGCAGCAGGAAGAGCGTGAGAAGTTGCAGGTAGACCGGAGAGGGTTGTGTTCGATCGATGAAGACCAGGGAGCGCCAGCCAGCAGCAAGAATGGACCGCGACAAATCGAAATATTTTTCGCTGTCCACGGAGAATTTCCAGAAGCCTTCGCCATCCTGCAATCGTCGCGCGATGGGCAACTGCAGATACGAGACCCAGAACAACCCTTGCGCGCTCACTGCCCGCAGGACGAGCCCGGCGCCTACGATCACCCCGGCCGCTTCGTCGGACCGGGCAACACGAGCCCACAGTTTCCAAAGCAGGACTCCTGCAATCGATGCCAGAAGTGTGTGACCGAGCGCAATCAGGAGTTCGTGGAGCATGAATGAGGACGAGAAGAGTTGTGGAGTCTAATGGACACGAGGACGGATCTCCAAAGACGTTCTGCGCTGACCATCATGCCCACTCGTCGAGGAGACCGCTCCGGAAATCACGAGCCAGGCCGCCGTGCCAAACACGATGAGCGAGAGCATCTCGGCAGCAACGATTCCCGCTGCCACACCCCATAACCCCATTCCCCGCACGAAGAGGTATTGCAGCGCCAGCGCCGCGGTCAGAGTGATGAAGGAGAGTCTGGCCACAGTCCGTTCCTTTCCCAGTGATTGAAGCAGGATTCCAGATAAGGATGATCCGATTGTAAGGAAGGCGATCGCAGCGAAGGCGATCACGAACGGTATGGAGGACGGCGAGATGTGAAGCATGCTGCTGACGACGCCCCGCAGAGCCACGAGAGCGGCCAGCCCGGTCGAGACGCCTGCCACCGACAACGCCGCTGCCGTCATGAGGGACGCGCGCACTCGCCGCATGTCTCCCCGCGCCGCTGCCGTGGTCAACACGGGATAGGTCAGCAGGGCGATGGAGATGGGCGCGATCAGCAGCACGTTCTGCAAGACCGTTGCGGCACCGACCAGACCGAGGTCGGCATGCCGAAGGTGCTCAACGATGAACACCGACAAGCGGGAGTAGATGACCGCCAGGACCGCCTGAACGCTGAATGGTGTCAGCGTCACCAACGTAGCGATTGCATGAGTTCGTGCAAATCGAAACAGGTGCAGCCGGCCTCTCATCAACAGCAGCGTCTCGACCGCCTTCCCCACGATATGAGCCAGCACGAGCGCATGAGGTCCCAGCGCTGCCTGCAGCGTGATCCATGCGAGCGTGGCGAAGGTCGCCAGTCCGGCTGCCACTGCCGTTCCGATCCCGCCGAACTCTCTCCGCACGATGCGATCGCTGATGCCATTGACGCTGAAGATCGACAGCGGATACAGCATCGCCAACTCGAGCGCGAACCGCACGGTGTCAGTCGATAGATGACCGACGACTTGAAGCAGGAGGGTCAGGATCAGGAACAACGTGGCGATGATCAGTCGTACGGTATTGGTCGTAGCGACTGCGTTTCCTTTGCCCTCGCGAAGGAGCACGAGGGCCAACTCTCGGGGCAGCCAGCGCGTGCATCCGCAGTCGACCACCATCAACCCCACGGCAGCAAACGCGCTCGCCCATGTGTAGGCGCCGAGAAGCGGCAAGCCCCATCGATGACCGATGAAGAGACCGAGGAGGAGCGGCATCCCGCCGTTCAATCCGCGGAACACCACGAGCGGAACGACATTCACCAGGCCGGCCAGCCGGCTGCCCCACCTCTGCAACGCACTCACGGTTTCGCTCTCGAGGCCGCGAGCCGCAGTGCCCCGGCCAGCGTGCACGCGACCTCGTCGATGTCGTAGTGCTCGACCATATGTCTCCGGCCCGCGGCGGACATTCGCACGCGCGCATCTTCATCGCGAAGAAGATGCTCGAGTGTCACGCGCCACTCTTCCGGTGTCGCCGCGAGATAGTGCGTCACACCCGGCTCACCGATCTCTGCGACCACGCCGACCGGACTGGCGACGTACGGAACACCGCACGCCAGATATTCAACGGCCTTGAGACCCGACTTCGCTCCGGCCCAAATGTCATCGGGCAGAGGATAGAGTCCCACGTCCAGCATCTGAAAATCCTGCACCTCGCGATCTCCCCGCCAGCTCATGAGCTCGACCTCGATGCCGCGCAGATGAAGGTGGTCCTGACCCGAACCGATGATCCGCAGCCGGAACGGAACCGATTCCGCCACCGTCTCCAGCACCGGAAGAATCGTGCGAAAGTAGTCCCATGTGCCATGCGTTCCGATCCAGCCGGCGACAGGAAGGCCATTGCGCGGCTCCCGCTGTTGCGGCCGCGGCTTGAACACGTCGGCGTCGACGATGGCGGGGATCACGAGCGCGTGCGCTCCAGCAGCACGGACATAGGTCGCAATCGTCTCATTCCCGCAGATCACGGAGTGTGCATGACGTATGAGCCAGTCTGTCTTGCCTCTGAATTTCAACAGCCCGGCGAGCCATCCATACACGGGGCTGCGCAGGGTAATCCAGGTGGCGTCATCGAGATCGAGGACGAACGGAACTCCTGCGCGCACAGCCAGCCATTCGATGATGGGAGGGCCGAAGAGCATGGCCTCACGCTGCACGAGCAGCACGTCGGCTCTCAGAATTCGAGGCACTTGTGCGAGCCTGCGCAAGAGCGCGAGCAACAGGCGCATTGCCGTCAGAAAGGCCTTCCGGCGATTGTATAGACCGGCGAATGCCTCCTCCGAAAGAAAGGGCAGCAGGGTGAGGTCGATGTCATGCGATCGAAGACGTTCGACGAATTGAACGACGCGGAAACGGGTCGCGGCAGCTGTCACCGGAAACGTGGTCAGCGCGACAGCCCGCAGCCGCTCCGCACGTTTCGCGCGGCAAATGCCAGAACCATGCAACTGGATCACATCCCTCCCGATGTTCTGATTTTTCGCTCCCACGGCGCCGCGCAGGCGTATCTTGGTGGACCCCATTATCTGTTTAAGGGAGGTTTTGACCGTGCGTCAGTCACTGGTCTCACAGAGGTATCCGAGCGCTCCCGACAATCGGGCGGTGCTGGCGCTTCTTCAGGACCGCAGCGTCGTTACGCTCGAATTGGGTTGCGGGGAGAGGAAGCGCTATCCAGGCTCGATCGGAATCGACGCCATCGACGGGAACAGTGTCGACATCGTTGGTGATGCCACGGAAACCCTGCGCATGTTTCCCACTGCTGCAGCGGACTTCGTTACCTCCTGCCATTTTCTCGAGCACGTCGCAGACCTCCAGCCGCTGCTCGATGAGATTGTCCGCGTCGTCAAGGTCGGGGGGAGAATCGAAGTCGTCGTACCGCATTTCGCCCATCCCTACTACGCCTCGGATCCCACCCACAGGAACCGATTCGGACTCTATACGTTTTCCTATCTGGCAGAGGACAAGATCATGAGCCGGGGCGTTCCTTCGTACGTTCGCATGAAGACGCTGAGCCTGGAGAGTGTCGACCTGGTCTTCAAGTCGCCGTCGCCGTTCTATTTCCGCTATGGTTTCAAGAAGCTGATCGGAGCGCTCTTCAACTCCTGCCGCTACATGCAGGAGCTCTATGAGGAGAACTTCTGCTACATCTTTCCCTGTTATGAGATTCGATTCGTTCTGCGGAGAGTAGCGCCATGAGTGCGAACCTCGATGCTGCCGTCGTCGATGGCTTCGGTGACGAATGGAGCCGTTTTGATCAGAGCGTGCTCGCGGAGGGCGAGCTCGCGCAGATCTTCGATCAGTACTTCGATCTCTTTCCCTGGAAGGACCTTCCGCCAGCGGCGGTGGGGATGGATGTCGGCTGTGGCAGCGGGCGATGGGCCCGGCTCGTGGCACCTCGCGTAGGGCACTTGATTTGTGCGGATGCCAGCCCTTTGGCCGTCGCCGTCGCCCGCCGGACTCTCGCTGTCGTTCCCAATACCGAAGTCGTGGTTGCGTCCGTGGACGAATTGCCGTCGCCGGAGGGAAGTCTCGATTTCGCCTATTCCCTCGGTGTTCTCCATCATGTGCCCGACACCGCGGCGGCCATCCGCAGTTGCGTTCGAAAATTGCGTCCCGGCGCTCCAATTCTTCTGTACCTCTATTACCGCTTCGACAATCGGGCGTGGGGATATCGCCTATTGTGGCGAATGAGCGACGTCGTCCGGCACGTGGTCTCCCGTTTTCCTTATGCGGTGCGCTTCGCCATCAGTCAGTTGCTGGCGGCGGCCGTCTATTGGCCTCTCGCCCGTGTGGCAAGAGCCGCCGAGAAGAGCGGTGCCGACGTTCGTGGTTTTCCGCTCTCCTACTACCGCAACCGTTCGTTCTATGTGATGCGGACCGATGCGCTGGACCGATTTGGAACCAAACTCGAAAAGCGGTTTACACGCGACGAGGTCGAGACCATGATGCGCAATGCCGGGTTAGTGGACATCGTGTTCAATCCTCACGCGCCATTCTGGTGCGCGATTGGGCGGCGGGGAGACGCGGCGCGGTAGTCGATCGACCCGCCGCGGCGAGAGCCAATGAGATCCACGCTCGCCCTGTTCATCTTCATCGCGACGTTCGCAATCGCGGCCGAGGGCGCGAGCTCGGGAGCCGAGTTTCCGCTCGCTCCGGCGGAGATGCGAGTTCCTGTCCGTTCTGGCGCGTTCGGGGTTGCTTCGAACGGTGACAACGTTCTCGCTGCATTCGAGGACTACCGCGAAGTCGGGAGCTCGCGCGTTTATCTGGCGCGGATCGCGTCCGATGGGCGCCTGCTCGATTCCACGCCCCTCGCGCTCCCGCTGCGCTCCGATCCGAGAATCTTCCGGCGTTTCCTGCTCGTATGGGATGGCCTCGAGTATCTTCTTTCGTGGTCTGAAGCAGGCGGTCAGTACTACCTCGTGCGCATTGCGGCCGATGGGCGAGTCCTCGATGCGACTCCCCACTCGGTCACTTTCGAATCGGATTTTCCCGCGGTCGTCTGGACTGGCTCGAAGCTGTTGAGCATGTATCCCAGCGGCGACGGGTTGATTCACGCACGCGGAATCGATCCGAGCGGCGCGCAGTCCGAATTCATTTCCGCGCGGCCTGCTGATTTATCGAACTGGTCTTCATTGCTGGCGGCGGCGTGGACGTCACGAGATGGCGTCAGCTTCTGGGATACGCAGAGTCCGGACGGAATCAGCCACTCGCTCAGCAGTCTCCGCTTTGATTCGACCTGGCGGCCAACGTCCATCGCCACTTCGTTCGGGCCGATGGCAGGACATTCGGTCATTGCGGCCCCGAAGGGTGACTCGACATTCGTGATGTGGCGCGATGCGGCTTGGGCCTGCAAGCTTGCGGTTCTTGGTGCGCAGAACAATTTCATCAGCGCCTGCCCCGCGCTGGATCTGACCTTTGCGATCTCGGCCATCGGGATTCCCGGAGGTTACGCGGCCGTTACTTCCGATCCTTCGCTGCCGTTTCGCGTGACGCGTTTCTCTGACAGGGGAGAGGTGCTCGATTCCAAAACGATCGATGACGGACTGTTGGCGGATTCACCTCCCCTCCTGACGTTCAATGGCTCATCCGTGACTGCGGTCTGGGAATCACCAACAACAGTTCGCGCGCCGTCGGGTGTTGGAACCGGTCCGTTGTTCGCGCAGCTGCTTTCGTCGAATCTCGACGCGATTTCGCCCGCGAGCTCGATTGCGCTCGCAACGGCTGCGCCTCCGGAACTGAGCGCCGATGCAGCATGCAACGGCTCGCGTTGTGGAATCGCCCTCACTGAGGAGCGAGTGGCGGGACATCCCTCGCTGATCGTGGGACGCATGACCGCCGATGGCGGTTTGATCGACGGCCAGGGTATCGAATTGAGCGCGCTTCAGTCCGCGCAGGGTCGACCGCGAGTCGTTTTTGATGGACACGACTTCGTCATCGTTCACAACGCGCAGGGTCTTTCTGCCACGCGCATCGGCGCCGATGAGGCGACGCCCAGCATCAAAACACTTTCTGAACGGGCGATCGCCGTCGACAGTGGCGGGGGTCAGTTCGCCGCCGCCGCTGATCGCGCCGGCAATACAGCAGTCGCCTTCGTGAAAGGCACTGCTATCTGCGCCTCGGTCCTCACGAGCACGAGTAGGACTTGGCCGCTCTGCTTCGCCAACGACACTCCGGTCTCCGATCCTGCCATCGCGTTCGATGGCGAGGAGTTCGTCATTACGTGGCATCGACTGGCATTCCTTTTCGATCCGCGCGTGCCACTCCAGGATCTGATCGGAGTCCGCCTGCGTCCGGATGGCACGAGCCCAGACTCCGCTTCGCACAAGATCGTGATCCCGACGACGATTCGTACTGATCTGCAATTGTTCGCGGTGCAGGGAAAGCTCGTTGCGACGTGGCTCGAGGACTACGGAAAGAACCTCGCCGGCGCCGTGATCACACCGGCGATGGAGGTCGAGCGTGGACCGTTCCGGATCGCGATCGACAACCAACCTTATGCTGCCGCAGCGGACGCTCACGGACTGACCGTCGTTTCGCTGGGAACCAACGGATCCTTGCAGGGCAGTGACTACACCTACGGCGGCCAGGCGATCCGGGCGCCGCAGTTGGTGGGATCGCAAATCTCCGCCGCACATTCGCTGCGGCTCGTTCCCTTCGGCGACGGCAGGAAGCTCGCGCTGTACGGACATCCGGACGAGTCCGCCGCGGGATCGTTGCGCAGCTTCGCGCGCTTCATCGGTGAGATTGAGCAAACTCGCCGCCGTACAGCGCGCTAACGGTTCATTGCACGCCTCGCGCCCCACCATTGCTGAGCTGGCGTTTCTTATGCACTACGTGCAGCAAAGGGTTCTTGAAGCAATGGATGAACGGCAGGACTTAGACGACGAAATGGTAGTGACTGATTCGGCGGAGCCCGGCTCCGATTTTCGCATCGTTGCAATCGGTGCATCAGCGGGCGGGCTGGAGTCTCTCGAGCGGCTGTTCACGCATCTTCCCGCCGACACCGGGATGGCGTTCATCGTCCTTCAGCACTTGTCTCCCGATTTTCGCAGCCTCATGGACGAACTGCTCGCGCGCCGCACGGCGATGACGATTCGCCAGGCCGAGAGCGACATGCAGGTGCAACCGAACACGGTGTACCTCCTGCCGCCGATGAAGGAGATGATCATCCGGCAGCGCAAGCTGCTGCTCAACGACAAGGATCCGCGTGTCGCCCTGACGCTGCCGATCGATCTCTTTTTTCGCTCACTCGCGCAGGATGCCGGCGAGCGAGCCGTCGCCGTAGTTCTCTCCGGCAGCGGCAGCGATGGCTCACGTGGAGTGCAGGAGATCAGCCGCGCGGGTGGTGTCGTGTTCTGCGAGAGTCCGGACACGGCGCAATTCAACGGCATGCCTCTCAGCACCATTCGCACGGGCATGGTCGAACAGATTCTGCCGCCGGAGGAAATCGCGGCGGCGATCGCGGCACTGGGCCGCACGAGCGACGTTCGTTCAGGCGAACCGCAGCCGACGCCGGATGAGGAGCGGGGCGTCGACGCGATCGTCCGGCTGCTCCGCGAAGAGTACGCAATCGATTTTTCGCACTACAAGGCGAGTACCGTCGTCCGCCGGATCGAGCGGCGGCTCGCGCTCAATCGATCTCTCGACATCGACATGTATGTCGAGCAACTGCGTGGCGACGCGCGCGAGCTCAGCTCGTTGTATGAGGATCTGCTGATCGGCGTGACGCGCTTCTTCCGCGACGACGACGCCTTCGCGACGATCGAGCAGAGAGTCATTCCCGAGTTGCTCGATCGCGTGCCGCCCGAGGAACAGATTCGCGTCTGGATTCCCGGCTGCGCAACGGGGCAGGAGGCGTATTCGATTGCCATCCTGCTGCATGAGGCACTGGCCGCGCGGCGCCGTCCGCTGAATTTGAAGATCCTGGCGACCGATGTCCACAAGGTCTCTCTCGAGATCGCCAGCGCCGGGCTCTACTCCGAAGAGCAGGTGGCCGGCATCAGCCGCGACCGCCTCGATCGTTTCTTCACGCTGAAGCCGAACGGCTACCAGATCTCGCAGGCGCTGCGCGAGAGCATCGTCTTCGCGCCGCACAATGTCATTCGCGATGCGCCTTTCACGAAACTCGATCTCATCACGTGCCGCAATCTCCTGATCTACTTCCAGCCGCACGCGCAGAAAACGGTTCTGACGCTCTTTCACTTTGCGCTCAAGCCGGGCGGTATTCTGTTTCTCGGTTCGAGCGAGAGTCCGGGCGGACTTCTCGACGAATTCGATACGGTCGATGAGCATGCGAAGGTCTACCGGAAGAGGCGCGACATCGGCTTGCCGCGCGATCTGAGACTTCCGTTGCCGCGCAACACGGCCGTCGCCCGTCCCGCGCCCATGCCGCTCCAGCGAGGCGGTGTCAATTCACAGCTCGTTGCGGTCTATGACCGTTTGCTCGACCGGTTCATGCCTCCGAGTTTTCTCGTCGACGAGACCGGCCAGCTCATCGACACGTTCGGCGGAGTCGGTGCGCTGCTCAAGGTCAAGACGAGGCGCCCGACGCAGGCGCTGTCGGAGATGCTGCCCGATGAGCTGCGGACGCTGATCTCCGGCGCACTGCACCGCGTGCGGCGCGACACGGAGAGCGTTCGTTACCCGAATGTGCAGTTGCCCGGCCACAGCGCGCGCTTCTCGCTGATCGCGGAACCGATCCGCGACACGAACGGCAATCTCACGCACATCCTCGTTTCGTTCGCGGATGTCGAAGGGGATCTTTCGCATGCGCCGGTCATCGTGCCGCCGTTCGTCGATGTGCCGACTCCGCACTTGCTTGCGGACACGCCGGCGATCGCGCAGCCGGCCAGCACCATCTCCGGCGAGCGCATCCGCGCCCTGGAAGAGGAGCTGGCGTACACGAAGGAGCACCTGCAGTCCGCGATCGAAGAGCACGAGGCCTCCAACGAGGAGCTCCAGGCGACGAACGAAGAGCTCATCGCTTCGAACGAGGAGCTGCAGAGTACTAACGAAGAGCTGCACTCGGTCAACGAAGAGCTCTATACGGTCAACGCCGAATACCAGCGCAAGAATCTGGAACTGCAGGAACTGAACGACGACATCGAGCACCTGCTCAACGGCACGGATGTGGCGACGATGTTTCTCGACCGCCAGATGTGCCTGCGAAAATTCACACCGCGGATGGCCGAGACGTTCCGCGTGATTCCTCAGGACATCGGCCGTCCTCTGCACACGTTCGCGCACGGCCTTTCCCACAGCACGCTCTTCGCCGACATCGAGCGCGTGATCCGCGAGGGAGTGACCGTCGAGGCGCAGACGTGGGACACGCGGCAGCGCTGCTACTTCCTCAGAATTCTCCCGTATCGCGCACGGACGAAAGACCGTCAGCAATCGGTGCTCGGCGGTGGATCAGAACCGCCTTCCTTTGAGCCGGATGGTGCACTGCTGACACTCACCGATATCTCGGCGCTCGAGCAGGTGCGCGCCAGGCTCGCGCAACTGTCGGCGATCGTGGAGTCGTCGGACGACGCGATCATCGGCAAGAGCGTCGATGGCGTCATTACGACGTGGAACCGCGGGGCCCGCCGGCTTTATGGGTATACGGCGGACGAGATCATCGGCCGTCACGCCAGCGTGTTGTATGCGCCCGATCAGAAGGAGCAGCTCGACTCGATTCTGAAAGGTGTGCGAGAAGGAAAGCCGGTCGAAGGCCTGGAGATGGTCCATGTGCGAAAGGATGGGAAGGGCGTCCACGTCTCGGTCACGTTCTCGCCGATCTATGACCGCGCCAATGTGATTACGGGCGTATCGGCGATTTCGCACGACATCACGCAGCTCGCGCGCGCGCGTCAGGAGATTGCTGAACGTGAAGAGCGGATTCGCCTCTTACTCGACTCGACGGCCGAGGCGATTTACGGCATCGACTTGAGCGGCGTCTGCACGTTCTGTAACTCGGCATGCGCAAAGCTGCTCGGCTATGAGTCGCCGGCCGCAATGGTCGGAAGACAGATGCATCCGCTGATTCTTCACACGAAGGCCGACGGCAGTCCCCATGCGGCGGAACAATCTCCCATCTACGAGGCGATGCGCCGCCGCGAAGGAATCCACATCGATGACGAGGTGCTGTGGCGTGCGGATGGGACGTCATTCCCCGCCGAGTACTGGAGTCATCCCATTCTCCGCAACGACGAAGTCCTCGGCGCGGTCGTGACGTTTCTCGACATCACGGCGCGCAGGGAAGCCGAACACGAATTGCAGGAAGCGGCGCAGAGGCGCGAACAGTTTCTGGCGATGCTCTCGCACGAGCTGCGCAATCCGCTCGCTGCCATTCTGAGCGCGACGCGCATCCTCGAGCTCGAGAAGAGTCTCGATGGCCATTGCCGCGAGGCGAGTCACGTCGTCGAGCGGCAGGCGAGTCACATGGCCCGGCTGCTGGACGATCTGCTGGATGTCTCGCGCATCACGCACGGACGCATCGTGCTGCGGAATGAGGTCGTCGATCTGCGTGAAGCGACACGCTCGGCCATCGAAGCGCTGCAACCTTTCTTCGCCGAGCACGGCACACGGCTCATCGTCGACATTCCGGATGAGATGGTCCCTGTCGTCGGAGATCCCGCACGCCTGCAGCAGATTCAGGCAAATCTTCTGAGTAACGCGTCCAAGTATTCGCCTCGCGGGGGCGAGGTCCGACTGGAAGTTCTCAGGGGAGATCACGACGTCTTGATTCGTGTGTCGGACAATGGGCGCGGCATCTCTCCCGAACAACTTCCGCGCATGTTCGAGCTCTTCGTGCAGGGCGATCAATCGCTCGATCGCTCGGAGGGAGGATTGGGCATCGGCCTGACGCTCATGAAGACGCTGGTGGAACTCCACGGCGGCGAGGTCGAGGCGCACAGCGATGGTCCCGGTTCAGGAAGTACGTTCACCGTACGCCTTCCGCTCGCGGCGCCCGAGATGGAGAGCGCGGACGATCAGCGTCCGCGGTCATCGGGACCGGTCAGGACCGTCGTCGTCGTCGAGGATCAGGACGACGCGCGGCTGATGATGAAACTGCTGCTGGAACGATTTGGCGTGACGGTCTTCACCGCGGAAAACGGCGCCGAAGGCGTTGCGTTGATCAAGCAGGTGAAACCCGATCTTGCGCTCGTCGATCTCGGACTGCCGGTCATGAGCGGCTTCGATCTGGCGCGGCAGATACGGCATGACGGCGACGGAGTCGTGGGGCGGCTGATCGCGGTCAGCGGCTATGGGCAGGACGCGGATATTCAGGCGGCGCTCGAGGCGGGCTTCGACGAACATCTGACGAAACCGCCCGATCGTGACCGGCTGGAACGGTTGATCAGGGACAACGCGCCGCGTTCGACGGTCGTGTCACCGCGAGAGGAATCGCGCGAGGCACGCCTCGATTGAGACGGCGCCGGTCACGATGGCGGGCAACCCGGCGCCTTCCCAGGCGCCGTGAAGTGGTAGATCTTCTGCTGCGGCAGCGCGCCGGTCCACCAGTTCCAGACCGTATCGCTGTAAGAGAGTCCTTCGATCTTCACGTCGAACACTGTCGTGTCGTTCGTGACGGATTCATGATCCGTACACTGCGGCGCGAAGATTCCCGTTGGTGTGCCGCGCAATTCTTCGGCGACCGGCAACGCGCGCAGATCGGCTTCGACCTGCGTGCCGAAATCGCTGATCGTGCCGAAGTTCGCCTCGACGTAATCGCCGCCGACCTGGGTGTCCTGCAGATCCTGGTGAATGAAGAACGGTGTCGCGATGTGATGGTAGTTCGCGTGCATGCTGTCTTCGCAGCGCCACTCGGTGCCGGGTTGATTCGCGGTGTGCCACGCCAGACAGGATTCGTCGAGGCGCGTTCCGAAGGTCGTCTGGAAGTACGCATATTGTGCCGTCGTGAACGAGGTGTAATCGCAGCCTCGGACAGGATCGCTGGCACAGTACGTGGTCTTCGAGAAGTCGCGTTGATCGGTTTCCGGCGATGTCGCCGCATCGATGAGCACGCGGAAATCCGCGAGTCCAGGATTGGTTGACCGCAGTTTTGCGCCGACGCGATCGGCGTTGGACTTCGCGCCGCTGCCGCCTGCCGATGAACCGGCGAAGAGCACGTGCGTGGCGTTGTCGAGATCGGGCCATGGAGAGGCCGCATCGCCTTCCACGGAGTGTACGACCGCGCGGCGCTTCGCGGCCGGTGCCGCGTTGCGCAGAGTGTCGAGCGCCGCATCGATGATCTGCGAGCCGCGAAAGTGAATCAGGTACTCAGCTGTCGCCGATCCCGATGACGCCTGAAATGTGATCGAGCTCGTGCCGTTCCACGTATCGGAACTGCAGTAGAAGATCAGTACGCGATTCCACGTGCCGAAGTGATTCTTCGCATCAGGATTGAGGAATCCGACGCCGCGAATCGATGGCTTGGTCAGCGACGTGGTCATCTTGTCCATTCCGTAATTCGTATTGACGTGGCACCAGCGCTCCGCGCATGTCTGCCCGTCGCGGCATGCGCCGCCGCCCTGTAGAAAGATGAACCATTTGTTGCGATCTTCTTCGCGCGTCGCCGGCGCATAGTAGAAGACGCCGGGGGAGCCGTCGTTGCAGATCGCGTTCGGAAACTTCGTCGTGTCGATCGTGTAGCGAGTCAGATCGACACCGGCGCCGAGGCCGCCAACGGTGCCGGTGGTTCCACAGGGGAGAGCGGTCTTGATCGAAGCCGCGGTCGCGGCGAGCGTGAGAACGACGGCTGCGAGCATGATGGTTGGACGATCACTCCTTCAATCCGTGTACGCGGATTGATGGTAGCGCAGACCAGCAGAGGGTCAGCGCCCTATCATTTGTGCGATGCACCGGTTCCATAGTGCTCTCGCCGCAGGGCTCGCGTCGGGCGTGATCGACGCGCTGCTCGTGCACAGGCCGGTGGGGCTGCGGCTCGCGACGACGCTCTTCTTCCTTCCTCTCGTCTGGATCGTGTGCTGTGTGGTGGTTCGGGCGCTGTTCCTTTTCCGGCCGCTCGCGCGGTGGGGGGAGTTCGCCGTCATTTCCGCAGGGCCCGGCCTCCTGATGATCAGCCGTGTCTATCCATTCTTGCGCAACATCGAGGTGTCGCCCGTGGTTAGCCTTGCGAGCTGCGCTGCGGGTGTGGCACTGCTGGTTGCGCTGGCGCGATTGGTTCCCTCGCGAGTGGTGGCGGGCGGTGCACTGTTGTCCGTGGTGTGGCTTGCCGCGGCAGCGTGCTTCATGCTGCGCAGCGGTGCTGCGCGGACAAGGCCGTCCGCTGTTTCCGCGCCGGCCGGAGCGCCCAACGTCGTGCTCATTTTTCTCGACACGGTTCGTTACGACGACGCGCAGCAACTGCCGAATCTGACGAAGCTCGCTTCGGCAGCTGTGGTGTACGAGAGCGCGTGGGCTCCCGCGCCATGGACGCTGCCGTCACACATGGGCGTCCTTACTGGCGCGCCGCCGTGGAAAGTTCCGTACGACACCAGGGGTCGTCGTTTTCTTTATGACGGTCCGACTCTCGCGGAGCGGTTTGCAGCGCGCGGCTACGCGACCGCTGCCATTTTCGCGAATCCGTACCTCGAGCCGGATCCTCTCTTTCACCGCGGCTTCCAGCACTTCGATGTCTCGGCTCGCTGCGCGCCGTGTCTTTCCGGACTCGCAACGTTGTTGTCTCGTGCGTTGGAGCGTGCAGGATGGAATCCGACCTTCTTCGCGCCGCCCGACTGGATGAAAGCTTCAGACGTGACGGCGCGGGCGCTGCGGACGATCGAGCGCGTCAACGGGCCGTATTTTCTCGTGCTGAATTACATGGATGCGCACTCGCCCTACTACGTCGAGCAGTCCTGTCGCGGCCGCGGGTTCGCGCAAGCGTCTTACGCCGATTGGAAGGCGTGGGGAAGGACGTATACGTCGAGAGTGCCGCTCGCGCCGGAGGCTGCCGCGCACCTGCGCGCGCAATACCGCGAGGCACTGCAGTGCATGGACGTCTCACTCGGCAGGTTGTTCGACACAGTCGAGCGAACAGCGAGAGGACGGCGGACGATCATCGCCGTCGTCGGCGATCATGGCGAAGAATTCGGCAGCCACGACACCGTTGGGCACGGGCAATCGCTCTACCGGCAAGTGCTGCATGTTCCCTTGATCGTGAAAGAACCCGGCCGGCCGCCGCAACGCATCGCCGGCGAAATCTCGACGATCGATCTCTACGATCAGCTCCTTCACGCTCTGCCGGAGTCTCGTCAGCGTCAGCAGCCACGAACGAACCCTGTCATCGCGGCCTACAAGATGCTCGATTCGCCGCGGCCGCCGAAATTCACAGAGGCCTTTTGCACCGTTCGGGGCAGCTACCACCTGATCCGGTGGCGCGATGGGAGTGAAGAGCTTTACGACCTCGATTCCGATCTGGAAGAGACGAAGCCGCTGCCGATCCTCGCAGGCGATCAGGCACTCGCCGCCCTGAGCGCCGATCTTCGCCGCGACAACCAGGAGGAGAGCGACAAGGTCATCAGCCTGCGCGGCCTGGGATATCTGCAGTAGCTCCGGGAGTCAGCGCGGGAAACGAGAAACGAAATGGACCCTCGTCATCTCGACTACGCTCGGGATGACGGAGATCTGAGCTTGCTCAACAATTGGCCGTTTACCAATTGAAAGCCCGAAGCCCCCAAATTAAGAATTTCAAATTTCAAATTGCGAATTAAGAATCGGGCATTCTCAATTCGCAATTTGAAATTCGAAATTTCTAATTTTGCTTTTCGGCCCCGAAAAATGCTCTGCGAAAAGCAAATTAAGGGGCATCGCTGATTTCGGTGGGTAGATTCTGCAGCGACCGATTCTCTCGTCATCCCGAGCGAAGTCGAGGGACCCGGGTGGGCGGGCGGTACGAAGATCATGTCGCGCGCCACACGCACACGCGAGATCCCTCGACTTCGCTTCCAAGAAACTTCCAGTGTTTATGCGGGTTTGAGCCGACTAGTCCCTTCTCCTGATGACCCGAGCACCGCGAGTTTCTCTTACTCAGTCGCGTCGCGCAGCGACGTCGCCCGCTCGGGATGACGGAGTTCAGTGAGTTGCCGGAGGCCATCACGAAAGGGCCACATTTCGTTGCTCCTCATCGCTTCGGCTGAGCAAACGCCTGTCCACCCTTCATCACGAACGTGACGTGACCTACCGCGGCGATGTCGTGCGTCGGGTCGCCAGTCACCGCGACGAGATCCGCGAGGAGGCCCGTTGCCACGCGGCCGAGACGATCCTGGTGCCGAAGGATCTTTGCATCGACGGACGTTGCCGCCATCAGCGCCTGCGCGGGAGTCATCCCGGCCTTCACCATCCAGACGAGCTCGCGCGCATTGTCACCGTGCGTGAATACACCGACGTCGCTGCCGTTGCCGATCGTTACTCCGTTCGCGAGCGCGAGCTTGAATGCGCGAAGCGCGTTGTTCATCCCCGGCGTGTAAGGCGTCGTGCCGCGCTTGTAGCCGCTGAAGTATTCGGAGTACGCCTCTTCGGCAGTCAGTGTCGGCAGAAACGCGACGCCATGCTGCGCCATCAGTTTGAAGACTTCATCCGTGCCGCCGTAGCCATGCTCGATCGTGTCGACGCCCGCCATGACGGCGCGACGCATTCCTTCCGGTGTCGTTGCGTGCGCAGCGACAGGCCGTCCTGCGCTGTGTGCTTCTTCGACGAGCGCTTTCAATTCATCGAGCGAGAACGTCGGTGTCGCGGCACTCCCTCCTCGGCCATAGTCCGCATAGACCTTCACCCAATCTGCGCCATGTCCGATTTGTTCGCGCACGGCGCGCAGGACTTCGGGAATCCCGCTCGCTTCCTGCGCACCTTTCGGCGGCTCGAAGTTCGGCGCGAAACCCGAGGGACCTGGGCCATAGCTCGCGGTTGCGACGATCGCTCGCGTGACGACGAAGAGGCGAGGGCCGGGAATGCGTCCTTCGTCGATCGCGCGCTTCACCGACACATCTGCGAACCCCGCGCCTTCGGTGCCGAGATCGCGCAGCGTCGTGAAGCCGGCAAGCAGCGTGTTCCTGCAGTGAATGGTCGCCGCGATCGTTCGGTACTCGAGCGGCTCCTGCAACACCTGGTCGTTCCACAACGTCTCGTTGTATGGATGCAGAAAGACGTGCGAGTGCGCGTCGATGAGTCCGGGCAGCAACGTCATGCCCGGCAGATCGATCGTCGTCGCGCCCGGCGGCACCGTCACGCTCGATGCAGGACCGGCGGCCGCAATCTTGTCGGCGCTCACGACGACGATCCAGCCGGTGTGCGGCGCGGGGTCGACGCCGTCGAACACGCGCTCGGCACGCAGCACGACGCTCTGCGCTGCGTGTGCTGAGGTCGCGATGAGGAGAGCGGCCAGGAGAGCTCGTTTCATGCCGCGGAGTGTATCGAATCTCCGATCACGATTCTCACTGCGACGTCGCGCTGACGATGACCCAGACATTGTCGCTGCGGAGCGAGGCGACATAGACGCGGTAACGTCCGTCGGGCAAACGAATGCACACCGGATCGTTGAGCGAAGTGAGCGTGGCATTCTTGAAATTCACATACTCGAGACGCGCGCTTGTTTCGAGCGTGAACGTGCCTCCGTCATCGTTCGAGATGAAGCTGTAGATCGTCGCGCGGCGCATCGTGAAGAGCCGGATGCGGCCGTCGGCGAGGCGAATCGATTTCTCGTCGACGTAACTGTTGCCGCCTCCGCCCGCGTTGTCGTCGCCGAGGACGTTGCCGCGATCGAAGGTGAAGGTGAGGCCGCCGTCGCGCGAATAGGCGCGGCGAACGTTGTTCAGGCCGAACATGTCGCCGATATACAGCAGCACGACGCCGCCCGATTTGTCGCTGAAGGAATCGTAGACGCCGATCGTACCGTGGTCCTGCACTTGTGCGCTGTAGCGCGTGCCTGCCTCGGGGATGAAGTTCGCGCCGTCGGCCGACTTCACGCTGCCGAACACCTTCGTCGCCGGATCGAGTTGATAACGCCGCCATGTCGTTCCGTCCGGCATCAGCGTGTTGCGCGAGTCGTAAGGAGCGTACGATGCGATGACCTCGGCAGCGCTCCCGAATGTGATTCCGTCCGCGGCCACGACACGCTTCTGTTTTCCGTTCGGCTGCTCGGTGTAATAGAGGTAGACATCGCCGTTCGGCGCGACTCCCGCCGCGGGGTTCGTGGCGTTAATCACGCGAAATCCGGGGTCGAAGGTGAAGTTGAGGGAGACGTCGGTAACCGGCGGTGGAACGACCGCGCGCCGGCGTGCAGCAATCGACGGGAGCGTGAGAATCAGAAGGAGGAGGACCGCGATTCGTCGCATGACTGCGCCGAGATCATTGTTGCACAGCGGGTCCGACTAATTTTCGGTATCTCCCGTCATCCCGAGCGCGCCACGTCGCTGCGCGACGCGACTGAGTAAGAGAAACTGGCGGGCTCGGGCCATCAGGTCCTTCTCCTCCGTGCGGGGGAGAAGGAACTAGTCGGCTCAAACCCGCATAAACACTGGAAGTTTCTTGGCAGCCAAGTCGAGGGACCTCGCGTGTGTGGGAGGCGCGCGACATGATCTTCGTACCGCACGCCCACCCGGTCCCTCGACTTCGCTCGGGATGACGGCGGCTTGGATCGCGTGCCTTGGTTTCTTTCTCTCCCGGGAGTTACTGCGCTCCCTTCACCACGTCGTCGAGCCCGTCCTTCGAGCCGTCGTGGCGTTGTGCGTAGACCGCTTCGAGTGCGTTGCGGGCCGATGCGTTCAGTTGTGCCTGCGATGGCTTGCCGGCGCTCAGCGCGACCGCGCGCGCATAGCTCGTGATCACCCTGTCGAGACTCTCGTTGACGCGTCCGCGAAGCGCCTTGCCTTCCGCGCTTTCCGGTTTACCGGCGTAGCTCGATTGATACTCGTTCAGGAGCGGAGTCACCTCGGTCTTGTACGTTGCGCCGGCCAGCAGTTGGTAGGTGACCGCGTCTGTGCTGAAACTGCTTTTCGAATGCGTGATCGCGGTCAGATTGGCGACCGCTTTTTCTGGTGCGGTCTCGATGCAGAAGATGGCGCTGTAGTAGCGAAGACCGTCCGGCGCATCCTGTGCGTTGGTGAAGGGCGTCCAGTCATCCGTGGTCTTTCCGCTCGCGATCAGCTGGAGTGCGGTTTGCGCGGCCTGGAACGCTTCGGCGGCATGCGATTTGTCGCCGGCCTTGAGGGCTTTCGCACCGGCGAGCACCAGCGCGAGCTGAAGCGTGAGGTCGTCCGGATGCGCGGCGATGAGCGGTTGCGCGGCGGCGAACGCCTGTGACGGGTTGTTGTTCACGGCGTCGACGAATGCGGCTGCTGCAGCGTTGTCGTTGGCCGCCTGCCATGAGCGAATCGAAGCGATCGCGTTTCGGGTGTTCACGTCGGGGCAGTTGCCGTAGATCTTCACGAACGCGCGTGCAGTCTTGGCCGCATCGCGGCGCTGTTTCACGCCGCCCTTCGTTTGCGCGATGAAGGTGTTGAGCATCGTGTTGCGTTCTTCCAGGTCGCCGCACGCCGAAGGCGCGAGCTGGCCGAAGAGCGACAGGGTGGTGAGGGTGAGGAGCGCGCAGAAGAGATGATTCGCCTTGATCATTGCCGTTATCCCAGATGACCTTACGGCTGTTCAACTTTCATGCTCATGCGATCAGCCTCAACCGTGGCGTCAACCGTTGGAAGTGCTGTTGCAGTGTCCGGTGTCATGAGTTTCTTCGCCTGCTTCGCTGCCGCGCTGCTGCTGTCCTCGGAATGTCTCGTGATCCCGGTTGCGGGTGTTTCGCGTGAGGCGTTGCGCGACACGTATGACGAAGCGCGCAGCGGCGGGCGGCCACACGATGCGATCGACATCCTCGCGCCGCGCGGCACCCCTGTCCTCGCGGCGGTCGACGGCACGATCCGCAAGTTGTTCACCTCGAAGCCGGGCGGGCTCACGATTTACGAATTCGACGAGAGCGGGACATTCGTCTACTACTACGCGCATCTCGATCGCTATGCATCCATCCGGGAAGGCGATCGTGTGCATTGCGGCGATGTCATCGGATACGTCGGTACCACGGGCAACGCCGCTGCCAATACGCCGCACCTCCATTTCGCGGTCGAGAAATTGCCTGCGACGAAAGAGTGGTGGAAAGGTGTGGCCGTGAATCCTTACCCTCTCCTCCGGTCACGCGCCGTCACGCTCGAGAGATCCGTGTCGGTGCCGATGCCGTAGAGCGGCGGCGCTGCGTTTGCAGCGTCCGTTCGCATGATTCGCAAATTGAAATCAGGCGAGTACCGCCTCTACTCGCGCAAGCCCGATGCGAAGACGGGCAAGCGCCGCAATCTTGGGACGTTCCAGTCGCGCGCGGCAGCGCAGAAGCATGAGCGTGCCGTGCAGTATTTCAAGCGGCACTGACGAGAGGAAGTCAAAGCCGAAGCAGAGTGAGCGGGAAGGGCGGCAACCTTGTTGCACGAACTCAAAGCATGCGAGCTGGCTGTGGCATATCGATCGGGCTGCTGTTATTGGCGGCGCTTTTTCTCTTCATGTTCGCCAATCCGGCCGGCTGGGTGCTCGCAGCTGCATTTGGAGTCGCGGCCGTTGCTGTAAGTCTGGTCAAAGGTATCGATTGGCGGCGGCTCGGATTCCATCCGCCGCCGTCGCACAAGCATGGACCGGAAGACATTGGCCGCGGACCTGATGAAGATCCGATGAATCAATGAAGAGAGACCGGACGCCTCGTGTCGATCGTGATGGGCACCAGCAGCGCGCCGAGGTAGATGATCTCGCGCAAGCGGAAAAGCGTTCCGAAGTTGCCGATTGAATAGGCGATCGCGAAGGTGATCAACGGCGTCGTGATGAGAAGCAGCCAGGTCGATGGGTTGCGCCACCAGCGCGATGCTCGTCTGCTCCAGAGCGCGAAACAGGCGAACAGCAGGACTGCATCGAAAACGATCGTGTCCGCATCCACAAACCACAACAGGCCGAGCCCTCCGTTCACCCGGAAGAGCCCGAGCAGGGGGCCGAGTGAGTGCGGCAGGACTTGCGTTGCAAGGCCTGCGATCACCCGGCCGGCTTGTCCTGGCGGAACCTCGACCGGGATCAAGCGGGAGCTCATGAACTCTTCGCGCGTGATCTTCCAACCCTGGTCCGGGAAGCGCCGCAGCGTGAGGAAAAAGACCGAGGGTTGCAGGATCTTTTCACTCGTAGAGAGCCGCCAGCGTCCGCTCACCGATGCGGCATCGCCGCGCCCTCTGATCTGAACGCGTGTAAATCTGAGCTGGCCGAGGCCGAATTCGTCGCGATACCGCGTTCGATACGTGTCATAAACGCGGTCGTAACCACCGGTCATGATCCCGCTCTCCAGAACGACGAGCTCCGGCGATCGCCAATAGCGGCGCATGAAACCCTCGAGATCATTGCGGTTCCATGCAACGGACGCTCTCTCGAACGACGTTCGGATCTGCGCTTCATCTGCCGCGCTGAAGCTTTGCGTAGTGTCGGCTGCAACGGGCGGTTGGGGCGGAGGCACCGGGCTGAGTCCTGGCTGGGGCTGCTGTAGCGAATGGTTAGTGCCGAACAGCGTGCCTGGTTCGATCGAAGTGCTTGCCGCCGTGACCTCGAAATTCTGACGCGCCTGTTCGATCGATGACAGAGCTGCGGCGGGCGTCCTCGTCATGCCGCCGGCCGAAAGCCGCAGCGCCGCGGTCATGGCAGGGGACAGATACGGTCCCGCGCTGAGGAGCAGGCTGCGCGACAACAACACGCCGGCGATCACCATCGCCGCGAGACTGATCGATTTACGCCCGGGAGATTGCAGCGCCACCATCAGCATGAACGGCACCGAGGCCACGAGCAGAGCGGCGGCGAAGTACCAGCGAAGGCCCGCGAGCTCGAACAGCAGCAGTGGCAGCAAAAGGCCGCTCGTCACGCGGGCCCGCCACCTGCCGGGAGAGAGCCAGGATCGTTGCCAGGCCGCGCACGCTGCTACGAACGCGACGAAGAGCATTTGAAAGAAGGTGTCCTTCAGTGCCTGCAGCGACCAGAGGATGAACGAAGGGGAGAGACTGATTGCGGCGATCGCGATCGCAATCGCGCGTTGCGCAGCCGGCTCTCGCCGGCCCCAGTGATTCAGAATCGCCATCGCGCCGAGATAGGAAAAGAGGTTGAGGAGCAGGCCGATCGCAACCGCGCTGCCGAGGAACCAGACGGCTGCCGCGAGGATCTGCATATACGCCGGCGATGCGGAACCGCGTGGATAGAAAACGATCGCCGGCCAGCCCCGCCCCGCTGCTGCCACCGCCTCGGGAAAATAGAACGTCGCGTCCCGCGCGAAGATCCAGAATCCATCGCCGAGTTGCAGCGAGCGGGCGATCGGAAGCCGTGCCCAGGAGATCCAGAAGAGCAACTGTCCCGAGACGGCACGGAGCAGAAATCCGGCGCTAACCATTCGTTGCAGCCATGGCTCGGGCGGCATGGCCAGCCGCCATAGACGGAACAGCGCCAGCCCTGCGGCGCAGAGGACGAGAAACTGGAGCAGAATCACCACGACAAGAGAGGTCGCATCATGATAAGAACGCCAGTCTAATCCGTCCGGCGCATGCCCGATCCTCTCGTCACTGTGATTCTCCCCGTCTACAACCGCGAACCCTTGGTTGCGCGTGCTATCGAGAGTGTCCTCGCGCAGTCGTATCGCCCGCTGGAGCTCATCGTCGTCGATGATGGTTCGACCGACGGGACGCGCGCCGTGCTCGAATCGTTTGGAGACCGCATCACGATTCTCGACCAGTCGCATGGCGGTGCGTATGCGGCGCGAAACCTCGCGCTGCGTCACGCGCGGGGTGAGCTCGTGGCGTTCATCGATTCCGATGACATCTGGCTTCCGCATCGCCTGAGCGTGCAGGTCCCGCTGATGTCGCGAGGTGAGACAGGGCTCGTCTATGGTGATGCGCTGCACGTCGTTGGTAACGGGATTGCGCGGGCTCGCGGGCTCGCGGTCCCACCCCGCCGAGCCACTTGTTTCCAGGTCTCGCCGCCGTATCGAGGCAGGGTGGCCGATCGTCTGGCGTTCGCGAACTTCATTCCGACGGTCACGGTGTTGGCGCGACGCGCATGTCTCGAAGAGACGGGTGGCTTCTCCGAGGAGAACCGGATCTCCTGCGACTATCTGATGTGGTTCCGCATCGCGCTCCGTCATGAGGTCCACTACGCCTCGGAGATCGTCGCGGAGTACACGGTTCACGCGGAAGGCATCAGCTACGATCTCGGCCGCGCGCTGGAGTCGCGAATTCGTTTGTTTGCGGGCGAGCTGGAGCGGACGCGCGATGGCGCCACGCGCCTCATTCTGCGGCGCATGCTCTTCAATCTTTCCTTGCATCTCATGCTCGCCGCAATTCGGAGGCGCGCCCGCGCCGTTACGCATCCCTGGCAGCTGGCCTGGAAGACAGCGTGGGGCGTCGCGGGATTCAATGCCGCGCCGTGGACGCTGCGTTTCGCACTGCACGAGCTACAAAGGAGAATTGCATGAACGTCTCGGTCGTCGTGGAGACGATCACCGCCCGCGAAGATTCGACGGGCGATCTAGCCGCCGATCTTCGTCCGACCATGGAGGGGATCGCCCAACAGAGCGTTGCACCTGATGAAGTGATCATCGTGCTCGACGACCTCGTCGGCGAGGCGACGGCCAGCGAGCTGCAGCAGCGTTATCCATCGGCGCGATTCACCTCGTCGCGAGCGTCGAATTACTTCGCCGCGAAGAACGCGGGCGCTCAGGCGGCGGCCGGCGACATCGTTGCGCTGCTCGACGGCGATTGCGTCCCCGCGCCGGATTGGCTCGAGACTCTGCTTGCCCGGCTCACGCCGGAAGTCGACGGCGTTGCCGGGAAGACGCGTTACGCGGGCCGGTCGCTCCTCGCGCGCATCTTCTCCGTCCCCGATTTCTCCTATGTTCTGGAGAAGGAGGGGGGCGTTTCGACCGGGATGAACATTAATAATGTGGTGATCCGCCGCGAGGTCTTTCTGCAGCATCCGTTCGATGAGCGGATTCGCCGCAATGGCGGCTGCTACTTCCTCTTCAACCAGCTTCGTACCGCCGGCGTGCGAGTCGATTACGAACCGAATGCGCGCACGTCGCACGCGTTCCCCGGAGGTGCAGCGATGATTCGCAAACACCTCGATCGCGGCTACGATGGCGTGACCATTTATCGCCTCGACGAACAATGCGTCCTGCGCGGTACGCGCGCGTTTCGCCGTTTCGGTCCCCTGGCGCTTGCGGGTATCACCGTCAGGAGAATTCTGCTCGACTGGGTGCGGCTCGTCCGCCATCGCCGGCAGATCGGGATCTCTCTCTTCGCGATTCCTCTCCTCGCGCTGGTTGGTGTGATGACCCGGTCGCTGGAGCTCGCCGGCGGACTCATGGCAATCGTGAAACCCACTCGCTACACTGCTCGCACCGCTGTCTGAGAGGAGCCTGCCCCTTGATTCGCGGTGCGACCATCATTTGTGTGTCGGCCATCGACTGGTCTTTCAATTGGCAACAGCCCCAGGAAGTTGCCTCTCGCTTCGCCGAGCAGGGGAATCGTGTGCTCTTCATCGAGAACACGGGTGTGCGGCGTCCCTTTCTCCGTGATGTGACCCGTTTGTGGGCAAGGTTTGCGAACTGGCTGCGTGCCTCGGGCGCTCCTCGGCACACGAATGCGGGGCTCGATGTTTTGTCGCCGCTGTTGCTGCCCTTTCCGTATTCATCGCTCGCGCGCCGCATCAACGCGCCGCTGCTGCTGCACAAGGTCCGTCGCTGGATCGGCAAGCGCGATGCGGGCCCGCTCATCCTCTTTACGTTTCTTCCGACGCCGCTCGTGCATTCGCTCGTGACGGGACTCGATCCGGATCTCGTCGTCTACTACTGTATCGACCGTCTGGCAGAGAGCTCCCCGCAGGCGAGCAGGCTGCGCGTTCCTGAAGAGGAACTTCTGACCACGGCCGGCCTCGTCCTCACGACGTCCGAGGATCTACACGAGCGTGCGCTGGCGTTCACGTCGCGGGTGGAAGCGCTGCCGTGCGGCGTCCGCTGCCGCGATTTCGAGGAGGCGAGAGTCTCGCGCGCGCCGCGGCCTTCGCTGTTCGGGCGCCGGAGCGGTCCGGTGGTCGGATTCATCGGCACGCTGCGGAAGGAGCTCGACCTCGCTCTGATCGCCGCGGCCGCCAGGCTCGCGCCCGATCTGCATTTCGCCTTCGTCGGTCCGATCATGACGAATGTGCGCCGCCTTCATGCGCTGCCGAACGTGTCGATCGCCGGCCCGGTCCCGCACACCGAAGTGCCGAATTACATGGCGTGGTCCGATGTCGGGGTGCTTCCCTACGTCATGAACGATTTCACCTCGGCGATCATGCCGGCCAAGCTGAAGGAGTACCTCGCGGCAGGATTGCCGATCGTCGGGACGTCGTTGCCCGACGTGCGCAAGTTCGCGAGTGAGCATCCGGGAACAGTAGCGATCGCCGACGAGCCTGCCGCATTCGTCGCCGCACTGCGCACCGCGATCGCAACGAACAGCCGCGAGGAAGAGCAGCGCCGTATGAACATCGCGCGTGCCTATGACTGGGACGTGCAGATGGAGTTGATTGAGGAGTACATCAAGAGGGTATTGTGAGGGTGGAGTACGGAACTGCAGAATTGCCATGAAGAAGCTCGTCCCCACGCTCGCCGCCGTCGCAATCGTTCTCGTCGCCGCATATGCGCGAACGCATGAACCGTCTCATGCCGCAGAGAAGACGGCGGTCGCTTCCGCGTTCGAGACGCATGAGCGCAATGTCAGCGTCGAAGATCACGGCACGGTCGTCGCGATTCTTCCCGACGATGATCAGGGAAGCCGGCATCAGCGATTCCTGGTGCGAGTCGCATCCGGTACGACGGTGCTGATCGCGCACAACATCGATCTCGCTCCGCGCGTCGAGCCGCTGCATCGCGGCGACAGCATCTCGTTCCGAGGGGAATACATTTGGAACGAGAAGGGCGGCATCGTGCATTGGACGCATCGCGATCCGAGTGGGCGCCACGCCGCTGGCTGGCTGAGCCTGAACGGTACGGTTTTTCAGTAAATGCAACGTGCTACCATCGCCCGCTCGTGACCCGAGTTCCATGATCCCCTTCCTCGTTCAGACCCTTTTCCTCCTCGCGGCCGGCGTCGCACTCTTCCTTCTCTGGCGCACGGCTGTTCCACAACATCGATGGTTGCGACTGGTCGTCGCTGCGGGGTTTCTCGCGCGGGCGATCGGCGGGCAGGCGATGTTCTGGATCTCCTGGGGAAATCTGCCGTTTGGCCGCTCGCTGCAACTCGGCAATGGCCTTTGGGTGATTGCGCCTGACGCAACGTTCTATTTTCCGGAAGCCATAAGGGCTGCGGAGACGGGATGGAACGCGATTCTCCTGTTCGATCGCTCTTCGGCGTCGCCCTCCTATGTGCAGACGCTTGCGGCAGCGATCTGGTTTCTCGGCGGCAGCGTCGCGATCGGTGTGCTGATCAATCTCTTCTCGTACCTCGGCACAGTCGCGATCCTGCAGCGTTGGAGCCGCGAAGCGCCGGAGCTGCATCGTGCCGTAGCGCTGGCGATCGTCGCGTTCAGCCTCTCGCCGTCGTTGATCCTCTGGTCGCTGCAACCGTTGAAAGATTCGCTGTTCCAAATGCTCTTCGTCGCATTTGTCGCGGCCTGCCGGGCGTGGCAGGCCGCATGGAACACGCCGCGGGCGTTGGCCTCGCGCCTGCGAAGTTGCGCATTGTTGATGGTGCTGATGTTCGCAATCGCAGGGATGCGCTGGTATTTGGCCGGAGCGTTGCTGGCTGGTGCGGCGATCTTTCTCGCGATCGTCGCCTTTCGTTCGGCGGAGCCGCTGCGTCTCGCTCTGCCGTCTGCCGCCGTCGCGCTCCTGTTGCTCACGCAGAGTCTCGCGATCAGCGCGCGTTCTTCCATGCCTCCCGCCCTCGCCGCTGTGCTCACGCCGGCGACAGCGATCCGCTCACTCGCCCACACTCCGGCTGCCCTGCTCGCCTCGGTCGACCAGACGCGGCGAGGGTTCGACAGCACCAGCGCGACGACGATCATCAAACTGGGACGCCGGCTCGAGACTAACACGCCGTTGCAGCAGGGTTCGGTGATCCCGCTGCCGCTGCCGGTGGTCACGCCGAGTCCCAGGCCCTCGAGTCCGGTTCCGTCGGATGGAAGCGCGAGAGACTCGATCAGAGCGTTCATCGATGCTCAGGTTGCCGCCTGGAACGGGAATGACCTGCAGGCGCGCATGGCGGGATTCTGGAATTCGCCTGACTTCGAGCTGATCAGCGACGGGAAGAAGGTTCGGGGTTGGAGGCAGACACGCAAGCTCCTCTCCTTGCCGAGCAGTCAGGGCGGCACGATCACACTTTCGCACCTCGATGTTGGAGGGCCGGCCGCTTCGCCAGTCGTCACAGGTCAGTGGACCTATGATGCTGCCGGTGGTCAGCGGAACAACGGCGACTTCGAGATTCGCATGCTTCGCGTGAACGGCAAGTGGAAGATCGCCCGGTTCGCACTGCTCCCGTCGATCGCTTCATCGCCTCTGGCGGCTGCCGCTCGCGCAGCCCAACCAGCCGTTGCACCTTTGCGTCCTCCCTTTCCCAGTCCGGCCCGGAATGACGACGCGGAGATTCGGGAGCTGTTCACCAGACTGGCCCGCACCTGGAACGCCAACGAGCCCGGACTCCTCATGACGTGCTATTGGAGCTCGCCGGAGCTGCAATTCGTCGACGGCGAGGCCACGGTACGCGGGTTCGATCGTCTGTCCGCTTCGTGCCGGCGGAGTGCGGAACGATCTGGCGGCCTCGGTCTGCTCACGATCACTGACGTACGGACGACAGTGTCTGGTGACGACGCGACGGCCACGGGACGTTGGAGCGAGACGTCGAAAGGCGCCGCCATCGTCCGGCCGTTCGCGGTTGCGCTGCATCACTTTCCCGATGCCGGCTGGAAGATCACCCTGCAGAAATTCCAGCCCGCAATCTCGACACAGTCACGCGCCGCCCGGCTCCTCTCCGGCGTCGCTGCGCTGTTTCTTCCGCGCACGCTCGGGCAGCATCTCGATCTCTTCGAGATCGACGGCGGATATGGAATGCTCTGGTTCACGGAGCTCGACACTCTCGTGTTCGACGGCATGCTGTTGATCGTCGCGGTGGGTATGTTCCTCGCACGGCGCGAGCGCCCGTGGCGAAGCTCGCTCGCCTGGCTCCTCATCGCCACGACGATTCTCGTGACCCTGCCGGTGGCCTATGCGGTCAACAACTTCGGCACGCTCTTTCGTCTGCGCGAGATGATCTTTCTGGGATTGCTTCTCCTGCCACTATCCATCCGTGGTGAGGCGGGCGTCGTTCGTGCACAGACCTCTTCCCCGTGAATGAGCTCATCCGTGCCCTCGGCGATCAGGAATGGCTCGATGACGTCGCGAAGCCATTGCAGAAGGCGGTGCGAACGATCTTCGAGAGCGGAGGCAACACAGGCCGGCACCTCAAGGATTTTCTGCACGGCCGCGCTCTTGGTCATCCGCTGCATCCCGCGCTGATCGATCTCCCTCTCGGTTCGTGGACGCTCGCGGCAGTTCTCGACGCGCTGGAGATCGCGGGCGCGCGCAACGTTCGCGGCGCCTCCGACACCGCCATCAAAGTCGGTCTCGCCGGCGCCCTTGCTGCCGCGATGGCAGGCCTTGCGGATTGGAGCGAGACCGATGAGCGTGCGAAACGCATCGGATTGACGCATGGTCTGTTGAACATCACGGCCGCCGCGCTCTATGCACTGTCCCTTCCGGTGAGAGCGCGTTCGCGATCGAAGGGCATCACGCTCTCGATGATTGCCTTCGGCCTCGCCGCGGGCTCCGGCTATCTCGGCGGTCATCTGACGTACGGAGAACAGATCGGCGTCGATCACACAGCGACCGCGGACCAGAACGATCCGAAGCAGTACGTCGATGTTTTCGCGGAAGCGGATCTCGAAGAGAACAAGCCCGCAAGAACGCTCGCCGATGGTGTGTCGATCGTCCTCGTGAAGCAAGGCGACACGATCTTCGCCATGCGCGATTCCTGTTCGCACCTCGGCGGCCCTTTGTCGGAAGGCAAGGTGGAAGGTGATGGCATTCGCTGCCCGTGGCACGGCTCGCGATTCTGCCTGCGCGACGGCTCAGTGCTCGATGGTCCTGCAGTGTTTCCGGAAAGAGTTTTCGACGTGAGAGTGAGGGATGGGCGGGTTGAGGTGCGGGCGAAGGGCTGAGAGAGGCCACATCCCTCATCCCTCATCCCTCCGAACACGTTATCCTTCCCCACATCCATGAACGCAGAAAAACGGCGCCTCGCGGGCGACGTCCACTCCCTCGCCCTTTGGCGAAAGTGGGGTCCCTATCTCTCCGACCGCGCGTGGGGCACCGTGCGCGAGGATTACAGCGCGGACGGCGATGCATGGTCGTGGCTCCCGCACGACCTCGCGCGATCGAAGGCATTCCGCTGGGGCGAAGATGGCATCGCCGGCTTCTGCGATCGCTATCAGATTCTCTGCTGGTCGCTCGCGCTCTGGAACGAACGCGACCCGATTCTCAAGGAGCGCTTCTTCGGCCTCGTTCCCACCGAAGGCAATCATGGCGAGGACGTGAAGGAGTACTACTTCTACGCCGACGCGCTGCCGACGCACGCCTATCAGCGGATGCTCTACAAGTATCCGCAGCGGGCCTATCCATATGGTCAACTGATTGACCAGAATCGCCGGCGCGGTCCGATGGAGCGTGAGTACGAGCTCCTCGAGACCGGCATCTTCGACGACGACGCCTACTTCGACGTCGAGATCGAAGCCGCGAAGGATGGGGAGGAGACGCTCGTCTTCCGCATCACCGCGCACAACCGCGGCCGCGAACGCGCGCCGCTGCATGTGATTCCGCAGCTCTGGTTCCGTAATACGTGGGCCTGGAGCGGCGAGAGTGTGACGACGCCGGTCATTCGCGCGGAAGGATCACGCCATCTGTTCGCCGATGACAGCGAGGCGCCGCCGCTCGCCGGACTCCTTCACAAGACGCAAGTCGGACCGCGCATCCTGGAGCTTCCCTCGGGCACGCAGCGGCTCTTCACCGACAACGAGACGAATGCGAAACGGCTCTACGGCGAGGGGGCGCAATCACGCAGTCCGTTCGTCAAGGATGCGTTTCATCGGCGCATCATCGGTGGCGATCGCGACGCCGTGAATCCGGCGATGACCGGCACGAAAGCCTGCGGCTGGCTGCGCTTCGAAGTCGACGGCGGCGACAAAGCCGTCATGCGCATGGTCCTCCGTCCGGCAGACGCGGAACCGTACACCGACACACGCATCGACGACGTGATCGCTGCGCGGCGTGCCGAGGCGGATGAGTTCTACGCGGAGATTCATCCGAAGCGGGCGAGCGATGAAGAGAAGAACGTGCAGCGCCAGGCCTTCGCCGGCCTGCTCTGGACGAAGCAGAGCTACCTGTTCGACGTCGATGTCTGGATGGATGGCGACAATCCCGCGATGCCGCCGCCCGAGTCACGGCATCATGGCCGCAATGCCCACTGGCGCCATCTCAACTCGATGCGCATCCTTTCGATGCCGGACAAGTGGGAGTACCCCTGGTTCGCCGCGTGGGATCTCGCGTTCCACTCGATCGTCTTCGCGCTGATCGATCAACACTTCGCCAAGGAACAGCTCTGGCTGATGCTGTTCGAGCAGTTTCAGCACCCCAACGGACAGATCCCCGCGTATGAGTGGGAGTTCTCCGATCTCAATCCGCCGGTGCACGCCTGGGCCGTCTGGCGCGTTTACAACATGGATCGCATCCGCAACGGGAAGCCCGACGTCGAGTTTCTCGAGAAGTGCTTTCACAAGCTGATGCTGAACTTCACCTGGTGGGTGAACAAAGTCGATCGCGAAGGCAACAACGTCTTCGAAGGCGGCTTCCTCGGTCTCGACAACATCGCGGTGTTCGATCGCAGCGAGAAGCTCCCCGGCGGCGCGACGCTCGAACAGAGCGATGCCACCGGCTGGATGGGGATGTTCTGCCTCGTCATGATGCGTATCTCGCTCGAGCTGGCGAAGAAGAACGACGTGTACGAAGGACTCGCCACGAAATTCTTCGAGCACTACGTCTATATCGGTGCGGCGATGAAGATGATGCGCGGCGATCGCACGCTGTGGGACGAGCAGGACGGCTTCTTCTATGACTTGCTCCGTTTTCCCGACGGCACGGCGATTCCGTTTCGCGTCCGTTCACTCGTCGGTTTGATTCCGCTCTACGCGATCGAGCGCCTCGAACGAAAGTGGATCGAGCCCTTCGATGTGTTCAGCGAGAACCTCGAATGGTTCATGAAGCATCGCCGTGACATCGTCGACCGCTGCGTCACGACGGTGGAGAGCGATCACGACATCACGCACGTGCTCGCGGTCGTCGATCAGGCGCAGCTGCAGCATCTGCTCGCGCGCATCGTCGACTCCGAAGAATTCCTCTCGCCGTATGGACTGCGCAGTTTGAGCAAGTACCACAAGGAACATCCGTTCGTGTTCGGCGACAAGTCGGTCGGCTACGAGCCGGCCGAGGCGGTGGTGAAGCTCAAGGGAGGGAACAGCAACTGGCGCGGGCCGGTGTGGTTCCCGACGAGCTTCCTGATGATCGAGTCGCTGCGCAAGCTGGAGAAGGCATTCGGCAGCGTGCAGGTGGCAGTGCGCGATGAGGAGCTCGCCGACGCGCGCGCGGACGAAGGACTCGGCGCAGTGATGCGCACGCATGGGATGACGATCGACACGCACGAGCGGCTGCTGCCGAAGTCGACGACGCTGAGCGGCGTCGCGCAGAAACTCGCGGAGCGGATGATCGGAATCTTTCTGCCGGATGCCGACGGCTATCGCCCGCTCTACGGCCGCCGCGGCACGGTGACGGCGGAGCGTTTCGCGCACGATCCGCATTGGAAGAATCTCGTCCTCTTCTTCGAGTACTTCCACGGCGACACCGGCGAAGGCCTCGGCGCCTCGCACCAGACGGGCTGGACCGCGTTGGTGGCGAGCTTGATCGACGAGTGGAGGATGTAGGCGAAGTCGAGGGGTAACGCTGATCTTCGTCATCCCGAGCGGCGAATCGGCGCCTGCGCGCCCGTTTACGAACATGACAGCGAATCTGGCGATGCCCTAGTTCCTTCTCCCCTCCGCGAGGGGAGAAGGTGCGCGGAGCGCGGATGAGGGGTTCGTGCCTCACACGGAAAGCCGCCCCTCATCCGCCCTTCGGGCACCTTCTCCCCCGTGCGCGGGGGAGAAGGGACTATCTCAGGCTCGGACGAGGGTCGTGTCATCAGAAGCGTGACGGAGATCTGAACTTACTCACTCATCGGCAGATTCTGCATTTCGCTTTTCGTTCTCTTCTGCCTCGCGTCGCGCGGAGGTTGTGACAAACTCGCGCGATCGCGACTCTCATCCTCTTTCTCGCCGCATCCGCTGCGATCACGCTCGCGTGGAACCGGTTTTTTCAGCCACGCGTCAGGATCAGCATCGCGCTCGCGTTCCTCCTGCTCACCATCACCTATCAGGCGCGCACGTTGCTCACCGGTCGTGTCGATCTTCCCGCGAAGCTCGCGTTCGTCGCCGATCCGTGGAAGGCGCTGAACCGGCCCGCGGTCCATGCGAACACCGGCATCGTTTTCACGGAGCTCGGTCCCTGGTCGCGCGTCGCACGCGACGAACTGCGGCGCGGCCACGTTCCGCTATGGAATCGGACGGCCGCAAGCGGCGCGCCGTTGCTCGCCAATCAGCAGACGGCGATGTTCCATCCGTTCACGCTGCTCGGCCTCTTCCTCTCGCTGGGGAAGGCGTTCACGCTCACCGCCAGCCTGCGGCTCTTCACGTTGCTCTTCTTCACGTTCGTGCTCTTCCAGCGCTGGGGAGTGAGCGAGGCGGCGAGTCTCTTCGGCGCGGTCGCATACTCCTTCTGCGCGTTTCACATCGTCTGGCTGCTTTTTCCGCTAGGCCTTTCGTCGATGATGCTGCCGTTGATCCTCGCCGGTGCGGATCTCGCAGCGCGTGAATCGACGATCCGCGCTCACGCATTTCTCACGATCGCGCTCTCCTGTTCCGTTCTCGGCGGTCATCCGGAGTCGGCCGCCTTCACGTGGATCGTGGGCGCAGCCTATGCCGGATACCTGACGCGAAGTGCGTTGCCCGCGATGCTGCGGTGCGCGAGTGCGTTCCTCGCCGCGACGGCGCTCACTGCCTTCGTCTGGTATCCGACCATCGAGGTTCTCGAGATCACCGGCCGCTATCAGGTTGCGCGCATGGAGCCGGCCAGCCATGGACTCTCGCGGCAGTGGTTCTGGACGCTCATCAATCCCAATATTCTCGGCACTCCGCAGCGCGACGATTTCACGCCGCCGAAGATCGACCGTGGTGTGGTGCTGAGCGACTATGGCGAGGTGGCCTCCGGCTACGCGGGCCTCGCGACACTCGCGCTGGCGCTTGCATCCTTGCGGATCGTGCGCCGCAAGCCGAAGGGATTTCTCGTTGCGCTCGCCGCGCTGTCGTTCTGCACGTTTGCCGAGGTGCCCGTGTGGCGCGACATCGTTCATCACATCCCGTTGATCGGGATCGCGTTGAATCAACGCCTGCGTCTCTTCTGGGCCTTCGGCGTCGTCGCGCTCGCGACGCTCGCACTCGACGAGGAGCCGCGTGCGCGAATCCGCAGCACCGCGCCCGCCATCGTGTTGATGATCGCGCTGCTGCTCGCTCTCTGGCACACGATGACGTCGAGCGTGATCGTTCCAATTGGCAGTGCAGTCGTCATCGGCATTGCTCTGTGGCGCGCGCCGCGACACGCCGCCGTCGCCGCTGCGCTCGTCACGTTCTGCGAGCTCGGCTTTCTGACGTGGAATTACAACCCGCCAGCTCCGGCGGAGGAGGTCTATCCGCAGACCGAAGCGATCCGGAGACTGCAGCAGGTGCCGCAACCTTCGCGCATGGTTGCGTGGGGCTGGTCCTTCATCCCGGACACACCTGGCGCTTATGGCCTGGAAGACGTCAAGACGACCGATCCGATTCACTCCGCACACTACGCACGCTTGTTCCGCGGCTATCTGCGTGCCGAGGGTTATGACTCGATCATCAATGACTTGTCCTATCCGTTCTTCGACTACTTGAACATCCGTAGCATCTATGCGCCGCCTGGAACGGAGCTGAGCGATCCCGACCTCGATTGTGTGTATCGCGGCGCGGACGGCGTGATCTATGCGAATCGGAACGCGCTGCCGCGGTACTTTGCCGTCCCGCACTTTCGCGTGGAGCCTTCGTTCGATGTCGCTGTCGCGCTGATGAAGCAGATTCGGGATTTTCGCGAGGAGGCGATCGTCGATCGCATCCCCGACGCGTTTCGTGCGGAGCTTGCACAGGGTCTCGCAGCGAATGCCAACGTATCGATCGAGACGTACGAAGGTCAGCGCACGGTCCTTCATGTCTCGAGCAGGGGCTCGACGCTGCTCGTCTCGAGCGATGTGAACTGGCCCGGCTGGCGTGCCTATGTCAATGGCCGGCGTTCACCCACCGTCATGGTGAACGGCGCCTTTCTCGGCTGCTTCGTTCCCAGTGGCGTTTCGCGCGTGGAGCTCGTTTATCGGCCCGATGGATATGTGCGCGGCTTGCGCATCGCGGCTGCCGGCCTGTTGGCTCTGCTGCTCGCTTACGCATTCTCGAAGATCCGTTCTCAGCGGCTTGCGATCGGCCGTTGAATGTCCCTATGCTTGAACCATGAGACGAATGAGCGGTTTGCTCGCGATTGTCGTTTGGTCGTCCAGTCTCTTTGGTGCGTCAACGCTCGTGCCATACGTCGTGCAGAACATCAACACGACGCCAGCTGTCGCCGAGGCCGCGCCACTCTCTTCGGAAGTGCTTGGCGACGAATGCTATTTCGCTTCCGACACGCCGTTCCCAACCTTCTGGCATACGAACGGTGAACGGGCCGGTACCTACCGCGTCGATCATTCCAGCGATGCTGCCGCGACTGTCTGGCGCGCGAACGTTCCTCCGATGCTCTTTCCGAATCCCTTGTATCGACCGCCGCGTGCTCTCTGGGCAACCGACGGGACGACGGCGGGAACGTCGAAGCTGATCGATGGGATTTCGATCGCGAGCGGTGGAGTGCCGTGTGGAAACAAGCGCTGTTTTTCTCTTGGCGATAATCGTCTCGCGTCGACGGATGGCACTCCTGCGGGGACTTCGATCTTTGCATCGACGCAGACAGGGGTGCACTCGTTCCTGCCTTTTTACCTCGCCGGCAGTGGCAGCAGAATGTATTTCAGCGGAAGCGACGCGGCTCACAGCGATTGTTATGAGTTCGGAGGGCCAACGTGTGGCGAGCTGTGGACGTCGGACGGCACAACGCTTGGCACGCGCCTCGTCGCCGATCTCATCCCCGGCCCTCAGCCATCAGGCGCGAGCTATCTCTTCGCATGGAAAGAGAAGGTCTATTTCGTTGCCAATGTGGCGTTGAACCCGCCACTGACGCGAGTGTTCGTCAGCGATGGAACCGCCGCCGGAACGCTGCCGCTCGGCCCACCTCTTGTGTTCTTCAACGATCCACAATTCCGCGCGGCGGGCGATTTTGTTTACTTCCGCACGAGCGATCTTCAGTACTGGCGCACGGACGGCACGCCCGAGGGCACGATACGCGTGCGCGATCTTGCGGGAATCTCGGAGCCCGTTCATATCCGCGACTTGATCGCCGGCGAGACGGGTCTTCTCTTCCAGACGGATCGGCCAGAGAACTTCACGTCCTTTGACACCTGGTACTGGCCCCGGAACGGAGTTCCCGCGAAGCTCACAGATTCGGCAGTGCAGATCCTCGGCATCCATGACCGGCTGCAGCGATTCTTCTATCGCGTCAGTAATACCAGCGGGGAGAAGTTGTATGTCGGCGACTCGACGTCCGGCACATCCGTGCCGTTGATCAATCTCGATGGGAATGGCAATCCGGTCGATTTCCGCAACGCCACTCACGTTGCATTCTTTCGTGCGAGCAATCGCATGTGGCGAACCGACGGCACGCTCCTCGGCACGTATGACCTTCCCTCGCAGATTGTTCGCGACAATAGCTCCGATCCGGACGAGCTCACGGAATTTGGCGGGAGGCTCTATTTCACAGCGATCGGCAACGATGGCAAGCGAGCACTGTGGCAATCCAATGGAACGCCTCAGTCGACCATTGCCATCGCCACGGATTGCGATCCATGCGATCAACTCGAAACCGCCGGAGGACGACTCTCCTTTCGCAAGTCCTGGCGACTATGGGTTCGTGATCAGGCTGGCAACATGTGGTCGGAGTCGCACTATGGATCCGATGCTGGCGAGATCCTCACTACTCCGCTGATCGTTGGCGATGCCGAACTATTCGTATCGGTGCGCGACGACAGGCTTGTGCTTCTCGCGAATCGCAATGGCGCCAATGTAGTCCTGCGCGACTTCGTGCCGGGCCCCGTTCAGACCATGGTGATCAATGGGCGCTTCCTTCTGCGGGGCGGCGATTTTCTGCTGCTCTCCACCGATGGCACGCTTGCCGGTACGGAAACTCTGCCCGCGGGGCGGGTTGTGTGGCTGCTCGATGCCGGAGGGCGTGCTTACTTCGGCAACGGAGCAGGCGCAATCGGTGCGACCGATGGTACGGCGGCGGGCACCAAAGAAGTCGTCGCTCTGGGCACATCGAACTTTTTCTATCCCGATCCTGTGGCGGCATGGCACGGTTTGATGTTTTTCCGTGACGAGAGTTTTCACCTCTGGAGGACTTCGTCAGAGCCTGGCACAGTCGTCGATCTTGGTGCCGTTCCCTATCTTCACTGGACGTGGGCCTTTGGTGATGATGCGAATCTCTATGTGATTGGTCTCGATATCGACAGGCGTCTCGAGGTCTGGAAGACGGATGGCACCATTGTGGGGACCAGCCGTGTGCAGACATTGACGGGCGTAGCGACCGAGCTGCCACCGTTCCGCGCGAGTGATGGGGAAGTCTACATTCCGATCGAAGGGTCGATGGGCCGTGGACTTCTCAACATGAAGAGCGGCTCGTTCCGCGCGATCCCCGGTGATTTCTTTTTTCCCGGTCTCGATAATCTGAGTGTCGACGACAAGGCCCGTATGGTCGCCGCTGGAGATCACATCTTCTTCGCAGCGTCCGTCGATCGCATCGGCTACGAGCTCCTCGGTCTCGATCTCAATAACGCCACGACGGGATTGCAACCAGTCATTGATGTTGCTTACGAAGGCGAGACTCATGTCAGCGGCAGTCGCGCAGCGCTCTTTCGTTTGACGATCAATGGTGGATCTCCGGCCGAACCATCTTCCGTTCACTTCGAAGCCGTGGATGGAAGCGGAAAAGCAGGTCGCGACTACGTGCCGGTGCAAGGGGATCTCACCTTCGACGCCGATTCGAACCGCGAGCTCGTTGTGCCGTTTACCGCCTCAGGCCGCGGCACGTTTGGAATCGTGCTGTCGCGGGCGACGAACGGCGTGATCGGGCATGGAGTCGCGTACGTCGCGCCGGAGAGGCGCCGGAGCTCGGCGGGGCATTGAGTAACGTCAGAGCGTCGTTGACACTGCTTCCGCCGTGAAAACGTTCTCTCGCTGGATATGGCACACTGTCGCGCGCTAGGAGGTGTTATGCGTCTTCGCCCCTGGGTCGTCTTCCTCGCCCTGGTTCCCTCCCTCGCGCTGTTTGCTCAGAAGCAACCGAAGGTTTCCGTCGCCGGCATTCGTGTCGTGGCCTACGGCCTCGGCGCCAACGGCAGTGAGCTGCACATCTTCAACGAGCAGCCCGGCACCACGATCGGTCTCGGCATCATCGCGCCCGAGGGGAGCGGGATCGTCGACATCGATGATCATGCGAGCCGCATCGACGCGCTCACCGATGACAAGGGCAAGAGCCTGCTCGAAGAAGGGCGCATCGGTCCGTTTCCGAAGATCAGCGAGGATCGCGGCGCCGCGATCATCGAGATCGAAACGCGCGGCCGCCCATCGATCGGCGCGTCGTCGCTGAATCTCTCCGGCTCCGTCGCGATGATGCTCGCCAACGGAACGAAGAAGACGCGCATCCCGAGTCTCAAGCTCGAGCAGGGGAAGTCGATGAAGGTCGGCACCGCGACGATCTCCGTGAAAAGCGCGACCGCCGGCGAAGACTCGACCGACGTCACGCTCGCACTTCCGCGCTCGACGATGAACAGCATCCACACCATTCGATTCTTCGACACGAAGGGTGAGGCGATCGATTCACATCGCACGAGCTCGGGCTACATGAACGAGTCGGCGGAGATGGAGTTCGACGTCAAGACGAAAGACAAGACCGTCGCGGTCGAGTTCGAGCTGTGGCAGAACACGAAGCAGGTCAAGGTCCCGTTCAAGCTCACCGCCGGAATCGGGATCGCTGGCGGAGAGAGTGCGCCGTCGCCGTCATCGTCATCGTCGGCGGAGACCGCTCCTCCGCCTCCGGCCAGGCCTGTGTCGACGACGCCGCCGGTGATCGGCGCAGGCGATGGTGCCGCGAGTCCCGACGCCGCGCTCGCGCAGATGCGGAGCGGATTCGGTTCGGGCAAAGGCCGTGATGTTCTCGCGGTGATTTATCCCGATGACCGCGGCACGTTCGCGCAGGGAATGGCGATGATCATCACGTTCTCGGTGCTCGGCAACATGGATGATCCGAAGGCGGCGGAGAAGGCGCAGAAGGAGATCGACGCCATCTTCAACAAGCACAAGATCAAGCCGCCGCTCAACCGGCCGCCGGCTGAAGTGTTCAAGAACACCGACCTCGCCGCGTTCATCAGCGACACGGTCTCCTATCTGAAGACGCATGTGCCGAAAGGGCAGGATGCATCCGAGATCCTGCCGATTCCGAAAGGAAAGCTGCAGAACCTGCACACCGAAGGCGACAGCGCGGTGGCGAAAGTCGAAGACAAGGACATCAAGTTCTCTCGCGTCAGCAACAAGTGGTTCCTGCGGATCGAGTAGGTCGGCCTAATAGGTGAGCTTCCGTCATCCCGAGCGAAGTCGAGGGATCTGGGGGGTTGGGAGGCGCGCGACATGATCTTCGTACCGCCCCGCCCACCCAGGGTCCCTCGAGGCGACTAGTCCCTTCTCCCCCGCAGGGGGAGAAGGTGCCGAAGGCGGATGAGGGGGCTCTTGTTCGCGCGTTGCACGAACCCCTCATCCGCGCTTCGCGCACCTTCTCCCCTCGCGGAGGGGAGAAGGAACTGATGGCATTAGCACCGCGAGTTTCTCTTACTCAGTCGCGTCGCGCAGCGACCTCGCTCTCGCTCGGGAGGACGAAGCCATCGCAGGCGGATCGTTTTCACTCCTGCGGCTTCACGCCGAGGTATCCGCCGGCCATCATCGCGGTGTTCCAGACTTCGCCTGACTCGATCGCGAACGAACGATCGAAGAGCTCCTCGGCCTTCGCGCGATCTCCTTTGATCATGTAGTAGGCGCCGAGCTCGGCGAGTCCCTTGTCGTCTTTCTGATTCATCGCGAGCGATTTCTCGAACATCGCGCGCGCCTTGTCCCATTCACCCGCTTCCCAGTAGACGCGGCCGATGCGCCACCAGTCGGTCGATTCCGGCTTGCGTGACGTGACTTCATCGAAGATCGCCTGCCCTTCGCTCTTCATCCCGGCGAGGTAATAGACACGCCCCACGCCGATGCGTTCCCAGCTTCCTTTTCCCGCCTGCTTGCGGGCGAGCTCGAGCAGCGACTTGCCAGCTTCCTTCGGCTGCTTCCCGTGATAGAGCGACGTGTCGACGCCTTTCGCGAATGCGATTCCCACGGTGAGGCCGAGCAGGAAGACGAGCGAGACAACGATGATCGATTTTCTGTTCACGATTTCTCCTTTAGACTCGCGCGCGTGATGAAGAAGACGATCCTCATTCTCGCACTCCTCTCCACTGCCTGCGCCACGCAACAACAACAACCGTGTGCGATGACGCGGCCCTCGCTCAACGCCACGCTCTGGATGCAGACGTCGGCGGAGTATCACGCGATCACGCGCGAGGTCTACGCGACGGCGCTGCGCACCCTCGATGAAGCCGTGGCCGACAAGACGTGGACTGCAGCCACCGAGCAGAAGAGCGTCGATCCGTCGATGCCGCCGGCGATCATCCTCGATCTCGACGAAACGATCCTCGACACATCCGGGCATCAGGTGAAGTTGATCCGCAGCGGCGAGGGCTACACCGAAGCGGGATGGCACGACTGGGCAATGCACGACAGCTCGCACGCCATCGAAGCGGCGCACGATTTTCTGCTCGAAGTGCAGAAGCGCGGTGTCGCGATCTATTACGTGACGAACCGTCTGAAGAATGAAGAAGAACCGCTGCGCGCGTCGCTCACTCGTCTCGGCTTTCCGTTGACGGCGGACAACTTGTTGACGAAGGGTGGGCGCCCGGAGTGGGAGTCGAGCGACAAGTCTCCGCGCCGCGCCTTCGTCGCATCGAAGAATCGCGTGGTCATGCTGTTCGGTGATGACCTCAACGACTTTGCCGCGGCGAAAGGAAAGACGCTCGAGCAGCGCGACGCGATCGTGCGTGATCACGCCGCAGACTGGGGCCGCAAGTGGTTCGCGCTCCCGAATCCTGTCTATGGCTCGTGGGAGCAGACGATCGTCGGAAACACTGCAGGGTGCGAGCAGATCAAGCGCAAGATGGATTCGCTACGGGAGTGAAGCACGGAGGGACAGGCGAGGGCGCCTGTCCTACATCGGCGGGTCCGTCCGTTTCCCGATTGATGCTCCGGGTGCGAGCCTCTCCAACGCCTTGCCGATTCCGCTCAGCGTCATCTCGCCTCGCTCCATCGCCGACACTTCGGCCGGAGTGAGGCCGATCCTCTCGGCAAACTGTTCGATCGACAGGCCGAGGGCCAGGCGGATGCTGCGCAGAGCTTTGGGGGTCAGGACGATTTCCTGATTGGATGTTACGCCACTTTGGTTGCCAAATGGAATGAACGTAAACACATTGGTCGCGGGTGATGGTCCAGATCACTTGCGCGCTCGAAAGCGCGCCGCGCTGCCGATGACCGCGATGCTTCCCGCGATGTTCGCCGTCATGCCGATGATCAGGGGCCACTGCGCGATGCGGATTCCGTAGACGAGGTAGACGATCTGTCCTCCGAGGAAGAGTGCATAGGTGAGGATCGAGACGTCGTCGGAGCTGCGGCGTTTCCAGATGCGCAGCGCCTGGGGAATGTACGCGGCGCCGGTCGCGACACCGACGACGGAGACGAGCCAGTTGAGGATCGTGTCGAACATGCTCATCGCGACACGATACGCGAACGCGGGGCGAATCAGGCGTGTTGTGTAGGACAGGCGCCCTCGCCTGTCCACAGGATTCGAAAAGACAGGCGACAGGCGAGGGCGCCTGTCGTACACACGAAAGGAATCGAATGACCGCACTCACGATCGCCCCGATCCCGCAGCAATTCCTCGACCGCGTCCGCACCGAAGGCATCGACGACCTCGGCCAGCCCGTGAAGCATGTGATCGCGAAAGGAGGCGAGCCTTGCCGCGATGTGCTGCGCCGCGCGCAGCCCGGCGAGCGTTTGATTCTCGCCAGCTTCACGCCGTTCACGAAATCAGGTCCGTACAAGGAATATGGTCCGATCTTCGTGACCGCGGATGCGGGCAGCGATGACGTGTTGCGCGACCAGCTTCCTGCTGCGGGCTCCGATGGCACGTATCTCAATCAGCAGTTCGTCGTGCGCGCCTACACCGATGCCGAAGAGATCCACGATGCGTCGCTGACGAATCCGCGCGAGCTCGCATCGACGGTCGATCGCTTTCTCGCGATGCCGGAGACCGCATTCCTGCACGTCCGCTTTCCGGCGTACGGCTGCTTCGCGTTCCGCATCGATCGAGCCGGGTAGAATCCGGCGATGCGTATCGCACTTGCCAACCTTCGCTATCCGGAGTCTCCCGAAGAGTCGATTCAGCTGGCGTGCGATGCGATCCACGATGCGTCGCGCGCCGGCGCGGAGCTCATCTGCTTTCCGGAGTGCTACGTCCCCGGCTATCGCGGACTCGGATACGCGCCGCCTCCGCTGGACGCGGAGTTTCTCGAGCGCGCGTGGACGGAGATCGCCTCCGTTGCCGCGAGCGCGAAGATCGCTGTCATCCTCGGCACCGAACGCGTGGGTGACGGCTTGCCGCGTCCCGCGGCACTCATCATCGATGCAACCGGCAAGCGCCTCGGATTCCAGGACAAGGTGCAACTCGATCCGTCCGAGGACGCTGTGTATTCGGCGGGCACGGAACGGCAGGTGTTTGCCTGCGGCGCGATGACGTTCGGCGTCGTGATCTGCCACGAGGGCTGGCGATATCCGGAGACTGTGCGCTGGGCCGCGAAGCGCGGCGCGCAGATCGTCTTTCATCCGCACTTTCATCCGGGTGAAGAGGGGAGTTACGTGCCGTCATCGTTCGGGGATCCTGCGAATTCATTTCACGAGAAGGCGATGCTCTGCCGCGCGGCCGAGAACACCATCTGGTTCGCATCGGTGAATTACGCGAGCAAGGGATCGGGCACGACGTCGGCTGTCGCGCGTCCCGATGGAACGCTACTCGCGCATCATCCCTATGGTGAGCACGGCGTGCTCGTAGCCGGCATCGATCTCGAGGCCGCAACGCGCCTGCTCGCATCGCGCTGCAAGTATTAGCTGGAGCCGGTAATCCGCGCGAGCTCCTTCTCGAGCCAGGCGCGCTCTTCGTCGAAACCCGCATCACGGCAAACGTCGCGCAGCCGCTTGTAGCGTTCGACGACATCGAACCCCACACTCCACTGCAGCTTGCGGAGATCGACAGGGCAGAGGTGCATCGGCTTGCCGTCGAACTCATGGAGATTGTTCGAGCCGTTCATGACGCAGCGATAGAACACGCAGTGGCGAATGCCGAACATGTGTCCCGTCTCGTGCGCGAGCACTTCGCAACTGCGACGCAGCGTCACGGTCTTCGACGCGTCGCCGTAGCGCGCGAAGCTGTAGACACCGACGCGCTCGGTGAGCGAAGCCTGGCCGAAGACGAAGTTCCATTCGGGACCGGGATAGAGGTCGATCATCGTCACAGCGATGATGCAGTACGCATCTGCCGGAAGCCGTCGGCGGAGCAGCGCGAGGATGTCGCCCGTGCGGAGCTGCTGCTGTTCGCCGTTGATGCGGGAGGTGATGCTCGCGCCGATCGGCAGCGGCTCGAGCAATTTTCACGTCGAGCATGAAGTACGCGGCGGCGTAGCGGCGCACCATCTCCAGCGACGGCGCGCCGTCGCCGAACGTGCCAAGAGGCTGCAGGTAGATCGTGTGGCGTTGAACGTCGGGGCGATTCACGCCGCCATGCTCGAACTGGTTGAAGGACTGCGCTTCCTCTTTGTAGACGGAGAGCCAGTCGACGGGTCCCGCCTTTGGAATGAGCTCCGCGTTGACGGGGTCTAGCGCGCGCTGCAATTCGACCGGCAATCCGCCGACGGCACCGATTGCCGCGCGTCGCGGATCGCGCGGCAGTTTTTTCATCACGGGCGGTTCGGAGCGCTCACAGAAGAGGAGCAGCGCGACGACGGTGGCCGTTACAGGGAAACGAAACACGCAGCGCAAGTGTAGGTCATGCGGTCCGGTGGGGGACAGGCGCCCTCGCCTGTCCCGTCTACTTCTGCAACTGGATCTCGCCGCGCAAGACGCGCCCTCGCAACTCCTCATCCGCTTCGCGCACCTCGAAGTGCCCTGCGCCTTTTTCCAGGTTGTCATTGAGGCAGCGCGACCACTCCTCCGCGCTGCGCTGCTGTTCATCGGCGATGACCCAGACGTTCTCGCGAATCTCGCGATGCCGGGCTTCGCAGCGTTCGATCGCGCCTTGTGCGTATTCAGGATTCGCGTGTGGCGCCGGGGTAAAACGAGCCTCGAATATCGATATGTTCATGAGGAAGGCCGCAACAAAAAGCATGACAATGTTGGTGCTGAAGGATCGCGAACGAAGTCGCGCCAAGTGGAGACGCACAGCATACCTCGGATCGATTCTTGCTTGGGCGATCTGTCATTCGAAAACGCGTAGTACGAGGAGGACTCATGCGGCTCGCTCGGTCTCTCGCTGTACTGCTGTTGGTCGTCTTCTCCGCGTCCATGGGGGCGCAGCAACTCGAGATCCACTACATCGACGTCGGTTGGGGTGGGTCGGTCTTCATCAAAGGTCCTGACGGAACGACGGTTCTATTGGAGGCAGGCAATACCGGGAAAGGGACGCAATATGTCGTTCCGTACCTGCAGTCGATCGGCGTGCAGCCGGCGAATGGCCTCGACTACATGATCGGAGGCCATCAGCACTGCGATCACATCGGCGGGCTCGATGAAGTCATCCAGGCCGGCTACAACGTTCGTATCAAGCAGTACTACAACGGCTCGTCGTATTCGTCTACTTGCGCGACAGGATGGCAGAGCGCCGCGGCCGGAACTACCGCGGGGGCGCCGGTCGCGATGCCGGTCGGCACGGTGATTCCACTCGGCAATGGCGCGAAGATCACCTGCATCGCGCGCGCAGGTCAGATCATCGGCGGCGGCTCGGTCTCCGTCAGCGACGAGAACGACATGTCGATCGCGCTGCTGATTCAGTACGGCGGCTTCGACTACCTCTGGGCCAGTGACCTTGGTGGCGGCAGCGACTCGTGTACGGGCCGCTCCACGTCGCAACTCGATGTCGAGACGTCCGTGATCAACGCGATCTCTCCGGGCGGCGCCTTTCCGCTGATCAGCGCGGGCGGCATCGATCTCCTGCACGTGAATCATCACGGCAGCGAGAGCAGCACGAACCCCACGTACTTCAACAAGGCGCAGCCGGCCGTGGCGATCGTCGGAGTCGGTGACGGCGAGTCATCGGGCTGGGATCTCCCTCGCATCGACGTCGTCGAGCACGTTCTCCTCGGGCAATCGTCGTCCTGCGTGACGGCGCCGCCAACGTATGTGCTGCAGACGGAGGAGGGGAATCCGATCGGCAGCCTCGCCAGCCACGCGGGCTATTGCGTCGGCAACATCAAAGTGACGACGGACGGCGTGAATCTCTTCACCGTGTCGGCGGACGGCGCCGTGCATCAGGGGCCGAATGAGCTGACGGCGTCAGGACTCCCGCTCAGCTTTACGATCGACGACGCGCCCCAGAGTCCGGACACGACGCCGCCGACGGCGTCGATCACGTCGCCGGCCAACAACGCGACCGTGTCGGGCACGACGACCGTGGCCGCGAGCGCGACGGACGATCGCGGCGTGACGAAGGTCGAGTTCTATCTCGACGGCGCTTTGCAATCGACGGATACCGCGTCGCCGTATTCGTGGGCCTGGGACACCACGCCGCAGGCTAACGGTTCGCTACACTCGCTGACGGCGAAGTCGTATGACGCCGCAGGGAACACCACGACGTCGGCCGCGGTGAGCGTGACGGTGAGCAACGTTGCCGACACGACGGCGCCCTCTGTACCGCAAAACGTCGTGGCCACAAGCGGCAAGCGCTCGATCAAGGTGACTTGGAGTGCTTCGACGGATGACGTAGGTGTCACCGGCTACGAAGTCTGGCGCGCAAGCGCGGCCAGCGGACCGTTCTCACTGCTCACGACGACGACCGCTACGAGCTACACGAACAGCGGACTCGCGCGGAGCGCGCAGTATTGGTACTACGTGAAGGCGCGTGACGCGGCAGGCAATGTGTCGGCAGCGTCGGCGACCGTAACGGCAAGAGCGAACTAGACTAGTACCTTCTCCCCCGCGTAGCGGGGGAGAAGGTGCCCGAAGGGCGGATGAGGGGTCCCTCATCCGGCGCTCCGCGCCACCTTCTCCCCTCTCACGAGGGGAGAAGGAACTAGGCAGCGCGTCGTATCATCGATCTCCGTTGTTCATCTGTTTTCGTCGCGCTCATGCACTCGCAGTCGTACTGCTCGTAGCGATTCCCGCGGCGGGGCAGCGCTACGCATTCAGAAATCTGACGCCCGAAGACGGGCTGCCCTCCTCGCAGGTATTCGCACTGTATCAGGATGCGAAGGGCTACATCTGGACGGGCTCGCCGGGTGGACTGAGCCGCTATGACGGCGTCGGTTTCACGACGTTCTCTCAAGCGCACGGCCTCGAGAATCAATCGATCAAGGTGATTCTTTCCGATCCTGCCGGCCAGTTGTGGCTCGGTACGAACAACGGCGTCGCGCGCTTCGATGGCCGCCGCTTTCAGCACTATGGTGCGGGCTCCGGTGTCGGCGCCGGACGCGTCACCTCGGGTCTCGTCGATCGCTTCGGCACGATCTGGTTCGGGACGCAGGAGGGCGGCCTGAGCGCGTTCGTGCACGGGAAGTTCATCACATACACGACCCGCGATGGGTTGCCGGTCAACAACATCCTTGCGCTCTTCGCGGACTCGCGCGGCCGGCTCTGGATCGGGACCAACAACGGAGGCGCCGTCGTCGCAACCCTCGAGTCCGATGGCAAACTGCGCGACCTCCATCGCTTCACGAGGGCCGATGGCCTGCCGCACGATACCGTGCGCGCATTCACCGAAGATCGCTCAGGGAATCTATACATCGGAACGCGCGGCGGCGGCGTCGCCCGCTATGACGGCAGCACGTTCGAGATTTTCGACAAGCGAAGAGGACTCTCCGGCAACGACGTCGATGCGCTGCTCATCGATCGCCGCGGAGAGTTAGTCGCCGGTACGTACGATCACGGAGTCACGATCTGCGATCTGCCGGCCATGACCGCCTGTCGCACGATCACGACCGAAAATGGTCTGCAGAACGACACCGTCCTCACACTCATGGAAGATGCCGATGCCACGCTCTGGATCGGCATGGACTACGGCGTCAGTCAACTCGTGAGCGAGAAGTTCGCGACATTCGCCGATCGTGAAGGCTACGGTGAGTCTGTCTTCTCGACATACACCGACACAGACGGCTCCGTCTGGCTGGGAAAGTCGCACGGCGTCTCTCACCTTTCCTTCGATTCGCATGCAGGAAAACTGGAGTGGAATCATCGGCAGGAATGCGCGGAGCTCGAGCCCTACGAAGTGTGGGACGTGCTGCGCGATCGCGGCGGCCGCCTCTGGATCGGCACGTCGGGCGGCCTCTGCCTCTTCGCGAACGGACGCTGCTCGCGCCTTCTGACGACGAACGACGGGCTTGCGGATGATGCGATCCTCGATCTCTACGAAGACGCGGAGGGTCGATTGTGGGTCGGCACGCGCGGCGGAGTCTCCGTCCTGTCGCCCGCCACGATGACGTTCTCGAACTACACGCGCAAAGACGGTTTGCCAGCGGACAACGTGTACGCGATCACGCAGGACCATGAAGGCCGGATGTGGTTTGGGACTTATGCAGGTCTCGCCGTCCTCCAGCAGGGAACGTTCAAGACCTACGGCAAGTCCAATGGCCTGCGCAGCGATGCGATCTATTCGCTGCACACCGCACGCGATGGCAGCGTCTGGATGGCGACGATGGGCGAAGGGGTGGCTCGCTACGACAACGAGCGGTTCCTGCACTTCGGAGCGGCCAGCGGAATCGAGTGCGAGCTGGCGTGGGCGATTCGCGATGACGGGCGAGGGCACTTGTGGCTCGGCACCAATCGCGGCGTCTATCTGCTCGATCCCTCGAAGGCCGTGCGCGACGATGCCCCCGGCATCGTGTTGCGCCACTACGAGAAAAAAGATGGTCTCGCCGATCGCGAGATCAGCACACACAACGCAATCGCGGTCGACGCCGCCGGCAATTCCTGGTTCGGCTTCTCACGCGGTGCGACGTGTTACCGGCCCGACTTCGATCACGAGCCGCTCGCAACTCCGCGCATGGACATCGTGCAGGTCGCGGTCGAGCATGGACCGCACCTCGAGGGACTGTTCAGTGCTGCCGCCACCCAGCAGCCGATTCAGTGGCTCGTGGATCCCATGCCTCCGCTCCCGCACGACCACAACAACATCCGCTTCGACTTTCGCGCGCTCACGTTCGCCAGCACACAACCGGTGCAGTATCAGACCTGGCTAACAGGCCAGGATCAATCGTGGTCGCCGGAGTCCCCGGCGCCCTTCAAGGAGTACACGAATCTCGATCCCGGCCTGTATCTCTTCCGCGTCCGCGCTCGATCCGCCGGCGGGCCATGGAGCGCCTCTCACGCCGAATACCGATTCGTGATCGAGCCTCCTTTCTGGCAGACGTGGTGGGCGCGCCTCCTCGGTGTGACGCTGCTGGCGCTCATCGTGATCTCGATCCACCGGCTGCGCCTTCGTCAGATCAATCGCAGAAATCGCGAACTGCAGACGATGGTCGACGCGCGCACGGACGAGATCAAACGCTACTCGACGAGGGTCGAACAGCATGCGCGTGAGATGGAGGAGGCGAACCGGCGCATCGTGGAGGCGGATCGGGCGAAGAGTCACTTCCTCGCGATGATGAGCCACGAGCTCCGCACGCCGCTCAATTCGATCATCGGTTTCTCCGAGATTCTCGGCAGACGCTGGGAGCCGCGTGCGGAGGCGCGCGAGATGATGTTCCTGCAGAACATCTCCGACAGCGGGCGCCATCTCCTCGACCTGATCAACAGCCTGCTCGATCTCTCGAAGATCGAATCAGGACGAATGGAAGTGCATGTCGACCGCGTCGCACTCGGCGATCTCATCGCGGGAGTCTGCAAAGTCATCGGAGGCATCGCCACGCGGCGCGGGATCGAGATTCATGCCGAGGTGCCGGAGGATCTGCCGGTGATCGAGGCTGACGGGCCGAAGATCAAACAGATCCTCTACAACCTGTTGTCGAACGCCGTGAAATTTTCGCCCGACAAAGGCCGCATCGACGTGGGCGCACGCATGACCGGCGACAGCTTCGAGCTGACGGTCGCGGACGATGGGCCGGGTATCGCTCCCGGAGAGCTGGAAGTCATCTTCGATGAGTTCCGGCAGACGAAACATGGAAGTGTCTATTCGGGGAGCACCGGGCTTGGTCTGGCGATCGTGCGCAAGCTGGCGGAGATTCAGGGCGGGAGTGCGACCGCCCAATCGATCGTCGGTCACGGGAGCACGTTCATCGTCCGTATCCCATTGCGCGTTGCGGAGCGGCTCATGCCGCATCCTCCTTCGCCGGTCGGAGAACCAGGACGAACGATCCTCATCGTCGAAGACGACGAAGAGTTCCGCACCGTGCTGGCGAAGCGGCTGGAAGAGCATGGCTACCGCACGGTGTGTGCCTCAACCGGCGAGCGGGTGCATGAAATGGTTAGACAACTGCGGCCGAACGTCGTCACGCTCGATGTGCTGCTCCCCGGTATGGATGGCTGGTCGGTGTTGGAAGAGCTCAAGAACGATCCCGAATGTGCGGGCGTACCGGTCGTCGTCATCTCCATCGCTGCCAATCGCGAACTCGGCCTGGCCCTCGGCGCCGATGAAGTATTCATCAAACCGCTCGACCACGAGGCGCTGATGCGCTGCATCGAGCGGCTGATTCCCGATCCCGAGCCGGTGCAGTCGGTCCTCGTCATCGATGACGATCCGCATGTCCATGAGCTTCTCCGCGCCGCATTCACGCCGAGAGGCTACGAGGTGGTGTCGGCGGATCGGGGCCAGTTGGGAATCGATCTCGCGATCGCGATCCATCCGTCGGTGATCATCCTCGACCTGATGATGCCGGGCATCAACGGATTCGAAGTGGCCGCCAGACTTCGCGAGAGCGAGGCGACGGCGGGCATCCCGCTCATCGTCCTCACGGCGAAAGATCTCACGGCAGCGGAGCGCGATCAGTTGCGCGGCAAGATTCGAGCGGTGATCTCGAAGTCCGTTGCCGCGGATGCGATCGTCGATGCGATTCGTACCCTCGACCGGCGGACGTCTCTGGTGGGCGGCGAGGATACGCTGCCCTGAAGCCTGCGCTTCAGTGCATGGGCGAACGTCGAGGTTGCATAATGTCGGTATGCGCCGCACCTTCTGCGCGTTCGCAATTCTGGTGGTCTCCTGCCTGGGCCGCGAGGGCGGAGATACCATGCGACGGAAGGCCATTGTCACGAAGGGTTGGAGCATGGCAGGCGAAGTCAAGACGCTCGTCGCGGCGCATTACGTCGAGACCGGACGCTTGCCATCCTCGAACGAGGAGGCCCGGATCGATGCGCAAACACCTTTGAGTGGGCAGTACGTTTCGTCGATTGCCGTTGGACCCGAGGGTGTCGTGACCGTGACGTACAAGGGCGATGCGGCACTCGAAGGCAAGACCCTCGTGCTCACGCCATCGATTCCAGGTGACGCTAGAACGATCAACTGGTCATGCAGGGAAGGGACTGTGCAGCAAGAGTACCGCCCGGTCCAGTGCCAGTAGTTTCCATGCGCTGGATCGTCAGCCGCGAGTTCGACCTGCTCTGGTTCTTCGGCGGTGCTGCGCTCAGCCTTGCGTTTCTCGCTGCCTATTTCGCGACCGGCGCTTCGATCGTCGCGCTCTGGTGGCTTTGGCTTCTTGCGTTCGATGGGCCGCACATCGGCGCGGCGTTCACGCGCACGTACGCCGACGCCAACGAGTGGCGCACGCGTCGCGGGCTTTTGCTCATGAGTCTGCTCACGTTTGCGATTGGCCCGATTGCGTGGCTCTTCAACATCATCACGCATTCCGAGGATCCGTTTCTGCTCTACCTCGCGTTCGCCACGTTCTATGGCTACTACCACGTCGTGCGGCAGCACTATGGATTCATCGCGCTCTACAACCATGTGAACCACGACTACGCGGGGATGAAGCTCGATCAGTGGGCGCTCTATGTCGGATGCTGGGCGCCGTACTTCTATTTTCTCGTCTCGCATCCGAAGGCGCGTGTGTTGCTGCGATTGCCGGTGACGACGCAGACTCCGCCGCTTGCCACTGTGCTACTCGTGATCTGGGCGCTGATGCTCGCGATCTACCTCGCGCGCAATTGGCGCATGTCGAATCCGAAGGTGCCGTATCTTGCCGCCACAGTGCTGTTGTACGGCGCGATCTACTTCATCGTTGCGCGTTATGAGCCGGTGTACGCGCGGTCGACGGGGCCGGATCAGGACTTCCTCCTGCTCTCCATCGTCATCGTCGTCTTCCACAACGTCCAATACCTCGGCCTCGTCTGGTTTCACAATCGGAATCGTTATGGCGAGGAAGAGGGGCACGGCTTCGCGAACGCCATCAATCGCGGCCCGATGAGGTATCTCGCCGCGTGCGCGCTCTTCTCCGCACTCGTCTACTTCACCTTCGCCTGGTCGACGGGAGTGTTTCCGGCGTTCGCGTTGCGTGGCGGAGCCAACAAACTCGGACTCTGCCTCTGGTGGGGACTCGCGATGAATCACTACTACCTCGATCAGAAGATCTGGCGCGTGCGAGGGGACGAGGCTCTCCGGAAGAGTCTACGTTTAGGAGATGGGGTCAGGTCGAAAGTCGAAACTTTTTTCCACGGAGCGTAGATGCTCGCTTGAGCACACCACGCAGCGCACCTCACTCGCGGGGAGCACGAATAACCGAAGGAGCAGTGTGGATCGTTTCCGAAAAGATAGGCGACAGTCCATCCACTCAGGACGGCCACTGCAGGGTCAATGAGACACGCGATCAGGATCAGTACCGTGAGGAGCGCCAGGAAGAGTGTGGACGGAATCTGGATTCCATGGGCCTTGAACGTCCCCACGGTCAGACCCGTGATGGCAGAGACGATCAACGCCGCACGCATGTCAAGCATCGATCGTAGTTTCTACCTCCAGTAGACCTATGTTTCGAGTTTCGACCTGACCCCATCTACACTTCCTCATGCGCAAGGCGACGGACCACGTCTACTACTCCATGACGAAGAGTCTCTGCGGCACTTGCAAGACTTCCGTTGACGCCAAGATCATCTTCCGCGACGACGCGGTGTGGTTCGATAAGTTCTGTCCCACACATGGACATGAGGAGTGCCGTGTCGCCTCTTCGATCGAGTGGTACCTCGACGCGCTCTCCTTCATCGCTCCGAACCGCCCGCCGAAGCGCGTCAGCAAACCTGTGACGGACGGCTGTCCTTTCGACTGCGGTGCGTGCCCTTCGCATCAGCAGAAGGTCTATCTGCCCGTCATCCCGATCACGTCGTCGTGCAATCTCGACTGCCCGATCTGCTACACGATCAACAAGAACGACGACGCGCACAACATGTCTGTCGAAGCCATGGCGACGATCCTCCAGCATCTCGCGGAAGATCACGAAGAGCTCGACATCATCAATTTCACGGGAGGCGAGCCGACGTTGCATCCGCACCTGCTCGACTTTCTTCAGATGTGCCGCGACGCCGGCATCCGCCGTCTCACGATCTCGACGAACGGTTTGAAATTGCGCGATGAATCCTACGTGCGCAAGCTCGCCGCACTCGATGCGCGGATCGTTCTCTCCCTCGACACCTTCCGTCCCTCCGTCGATCACATCCTCCTCGGCGCCAACACCGTCAAGGCGAAGCTCGAAGCACTCGAGCTCCTCGAGAAGCACGACGTGGCGACGACGATCCTTCCCGCAGTGGCCACGGGCCTCAACGATGACGAAGTCGGCGATCTGCTGAAGCTCGTGCTGACCAGGCCGCACATCCGTTCGCTCGAGCTGCACACGCTGACGTTCACGGGACAGGGCGGCGTCGGCTTCCAGCGCTCGGCTCGCATCACGATTCCTGACCTGCATCGCCGCATCGAAGACGCAACCGATGGGCGCATCGAGTGGAAGGATTTCGTCCCCTCTCCGCTCGCGCATCCGCACTGCTACTCGATTTGCTACGTGCTCGTGCTCGACGACGGCGGCTTCGTGCCATTCGCCCGCCTCACGTCGCGTGCGAAGCTCTTCGAGCTGCTCGATGACTCGCTCTACATCGAGCCGCGCGAAACGCTCGAAGAGGTGTTTCGCGATCTCATCGATGATCTGTGGGCGAATCCCGATCGCATTGCCGAGAGCGAAGCAGTGCTGCGCACGCTCAAGCGCTTGCTGAAGGAGATGTTCCCGAGCGAACGCACGCTCTCGATCCTCGAACGCCAGAAGATCGCCGAGCGCACCGTGAAGGCGATCTACATCCACTCGCACATGGATGAGGAGAACTTCGACGTCGCGCGCGTGATGAAGTGTCCCGTCGGCGTGCCGCAGGAGGACGGCGGCAACATCCCGACCTGCTCCTACAACGTGCTCTATCGTGAGAAGGATCAGCGCTTCGCCGATCCGAAGATGCTGCAGCGGATGGTTGAGGCGAAACGCGCATGAAACTGCCCATCATCGAGCCCAGGTTCGTCGAGACGCCCGACGCGAAGTCGCGCGAAGTCTTCCACTCCTTCTCCAAAGGCATCTGCCCCACATGCCGCGGCCTCGTCGACGGCGTGCGCATCATCCGCGACGGCAAGGTCTATCTGCGCAAGCAGTGCGCGCGCGATGGGCAGTCCGAGGCGTTGATCTCGGGGGACGCGGACTGGTTCCTGCGGTCGCTGACCTACATCAAGGAAGGCTCGGTCCCGCTCAAGCATTCGACGAAGGTCGAAGAGGGATGCCCGAAAGACTGCGGCCTCTGTCCCGATCACGAGCAGCACAGTTGCCTGCCGATCATCGAGATCACGAATCACTGCAATCTCGAATGTCCGATCTGCATCGTGCAGAACCGGAACAACTACCACATGAGTGTCGAGGAATTCACCGCAACGATCGACGGGATCATCGAGAAGGAAGGTCTGCTCGATACAGTGAACCTCTCGGGCGGCGAGCCGACGATTCATCCGCGCTTCCTCGAGTTTCTCGACATCGCGACGCGGCCGGAGATCTCGCGTGTCTCGATCTCGACGAATGGCCTGCGCATCGCGAGCGATTACGACTTCTGCCTCGAGCTCGCGAAGCGCAAGGTCTACGTCAACCTCCAGCTCGATGCGCTCCGCAATCCGGAGCTGCGCATTCTGCGCGGCGCCGGCGATCATCAGAAGGTGAAGGAGCGCGCGCTCGAAAACCTCGAACGCGCCGGCGTGCGGACCACGATCGTCTCCACGGTTGCGAAGGACGTCAACGACAACCAGATCGGCGATTGTGTGCGGCTCCTCTTCGAGAAGGACTTCATCCTCTCGCTGATGTTCCAGCCGGCGTCGTACACCGGCTACGGCGGCGCGCACTTCGGCCCGCACGATCCGATGAACGTCATCACGATTCCCGACATCGTGCGCGCCGCCGAAGAGCAGACCGCGGGCCTGCTGCAGAAGAAGGATTTTCTCCCGCTGCCCTGCTCGCATCCCGGCTGCTTCGGACTCACGTATCTGCTGAAGACCGACGAGGGCTTCATCCCGTTTCCGCGCTTCATCGATCTCGAGCGCTATCTCGAGATCATCGCGAATCGCGGCACGATTCGCCCCGATGAAGGATTCGAGTCGGCGATCAAGACCACGATCGACGAGCTCTGGTCGAGCTCGGGACAGAGCCCCGACAACGAGCGGATTCTCCGCACGCTGAAGAAGGCGATCCGCTGCATGTATCCCGAAGACCGCGCGCTCGAGCTGGAGGAGCGCCTGCACATCGGCGAGGGAATGGTGAAGACGATCTTCATCCATGCCTTCATGGATGAGCACACGTTCGAAGTCGATCGCATCAAGAAGTGCTGCACGCACTACGCGCTGCCCGATGGCCGTCTGATGCCGGGTTGCGCATACAACATGTTCTATCGCCACAAGGACCCGCGCTATGCGGGACCGGTGGGGAAGGCGGACGTGTGGGGAAAGATGTGAATGATGGGGTGCTGGGGCCCTGGGGCTCTGGGGCTCTGGGTGGCTCCCTACTGCTGCGCGATGCTCTCGCCGCCTGCGACATGCCGCGCGAAGGCCTTTTGCGCTGGATCGAGCACAACGAGAACTTCTGCAACCGGCACGGAAGCGATGTCTATCGCGAGTGGCTCGCGTTGTATGCCGAGTGCAGGGAAGTGTTAGATGCTCCCTAACGGCCAGGCGGCGGTGATCCGGATGGCTGTCGCCGCGCTGGATGATCCTGCAATCGCGCGCCATCAGCCGGCGCTCCTCCTCGGGGCGATGCGCGCGGATGTCTGGTATGTCCCCATGATGCAGCGCGTGGTTGAGCATCTGTCCTTCAGTCACTTCTATCGCACGAACGCGCCGGGAGGTTTTCTCCCGTTTCTCACGCGAGGCACGCGAACGATGACGCGCCACTACTTCGCCCAGGCGCTCGAGGAATATCGCAGCGGCCGCGAGGCCGCCGCCTACGTGCGGCTTGGCGAGGCGACACACCTCATCGCCGACATGGCGTGTCCGGTCCACGTGCATCGTGTCGTGCACGAAAGCGATCCGTATGAGTGGTACGTCGAGACGCATCACGAAGAGTTGCGCAGGCTGCCATTGCCTTCGATCGAAACGGCGCACGCGCCCGACGACCTCGTCGTCTCGCTCGCAAACATCACGAGGCAGCATGAGCCGGATCGCACGCGGTGGTCCGTGGGCCGCGTGCTGCGCCGCGTTGGGCTGCGAACGCCCGTGCCGCAATCCGTCATCGAGGAGCAGGCACGCACGCTGATCCCGCTTGCGGCCGCGCATGCCGCGGAGTTGTTCCGCCTTTTCCGGAGAGTCGCCTGATGCTCGAGGGCAAGCACGCGCTCATCACCGGCGGTTCGCGCGGCCTCGGCCGCGCGCTCACGCGCACGTTTGCCGAGGCCGGTGCGAAGGTCGCGTTCACGTACGCGCGCGATGATGCTGGTGCGCAGAAGACGATCGATGGTCTCGCCGCCAGGCCCTATCGCGTCTCAGTGCTCGACGCACCGGCGACCGAGACGATGATCGCGGAGCTCGAGGCGGAGTGGGGCGCGATCGACATCCTCGTCAACAATGCCGGCATCAGTCAGAACCTCCCGCTCGCTTTGATGGAGGAGGAAGACTGGGACCGCGTGATGGACATCAACGTGAAGGGGACGTTCCTCACGTCGAAGGCGGTGCTGCGCGGCATGATCCGCCGCAAGCGCGGCGTGGTGCTGAACATCGGCTCGCTCGTCGGCGTGCGGATGATCGAAGCGCCGATCCACTACTGCGCGAGCAAGGCCGCCATCAAAGGACTCACGGAAGCGCTGGCGAAAGAAGTCGCGCGCTACGGCATTCGCGTCAATTGCCTTGCGCCGGGCTTGCTCGAAGATGGCGTCGGCCGCAATCTGCCCGACTATCGCCTCGCCGATTACCTCAAGCACTGCGCGTTGGGAAGACTCGGCGGGCTCGAGGAAGTCGCGCGCTTCGCGGCGTTCCTCGTCAGCGATGCGAACAGCTACATGTCGGGCGAGACCGTCGTGATGGATGGAGGCCTGTGACCGTCGCGGCATTCACGGAGTATGTGAATCCGGTCTTCGGCAGATTCCTGTCGATGACCGGACGCGGACTGCAGCTCGTGCGTGCGTGCGGAACCTCTCTGTTCGATGCCGAGGGGCGCGAGTTCGACGATTGGGTCTCGGGCTTCGGTACGTTCAACCTCGGGCACAACCATCCGGCAATCGTCGCCGCGCTGCAGGAAGTGCTGGAGGCCGGTGTGCCGAATCTCTTCGCCGAGAATGCGAATCCGTTCGCGGGTGCGCTCGCTGAGTCACTGAGTGCCGCGACGGGATTCGAGATCGCGCACTTCACCAGCAGCGGATCGGAAGCGGTGGAGGCGGCGATCAAAGCGGCGAAGCTCGCGACGGGGCGATCGCGAATCGTGTATGCGGAGCGCGCGTATCACGGCGTCACGTTCGAGCAGCATGAGCGCGTGGCCGTGCCGTTCGGCGAGCTTTCCGCGCTGGCGCGTGTGCTGAGTGACGCGGCCGCGTTCATCATCGAGCCGGTGCAGATGGAGGGTGGGGCGAGGATCGCATCGCGCGAGTATTTCGATGGGGCGTCGGAGTTGTGCGAGAAACATGGCGCGTTGTTCATCGTCGATGAAGTGCAGACGGGGATGGGAAGGTGTGGAACGCTTAGTCGGAATCCCGTGGGGCGACAGGCGCCCTCGCCTGTCGATCGTGCACAGGCGAGGGCGCCTGTGCCCCCACAGGAAGCCCACCACATCCTGATTCTCGCGAAGGCTCTCGGCGGCGGCCTCATGCCGATCGGCGCGGCGCTCATGTCGCGCGACAGCTGGTCACGCGCCTGGGGCACATACCTCCGCTGCGAATCGCAGAACACGACGTTCGGCGGCAACGCACTCGCGTGCAGCGCTGCGTTAGCCGCGCTGCGCATCATCAATGACGAACAGTTCCTCGCGCGTGTGCGCGCACGGGGCGAGGAGCTGCATGCCGCGCTGCACGCGCGCATCGGGAGCTCGCCGCTCGTCCGGCGAATCGACATGCTCGGCTTGATGGGCGGCATCGAGCTGCGCGATCTCGAGCATCCCTGGCTTCGCTGGAGCGCGATCGGATTGCCGGAACTGGAGGGCTCGCCGGTCAGCGGACCGCTGATCGTCGATCGCCTGCAGCGCGCCGGCATCCTCGCGCAGGTTTGCGCCAACGACTGGTCAGTCGTGCGGATCGAGCCGCCTCTCACCGTGTCGCGTGAGACATGTGCGCGATTTGTGAACGCGCTCGGCGAAGCGATCGAGTGGCTGGAGGCGAAGGCGTGAAGTGCGTCGTCTTCGGCGGCTCCGGCGCATTGGGCAAAGAGGTGTGTCGCACTCTGCTCGCGCGCGGTGCGCAAGTCGGCTTCACGTATCACACCAGGCGACACGAAATCGAAGGTGCGCTCGCGCGGCAGCTCGATGTGCGCGATACGCTCGCGATCGCGACGACGCTCGATGCTTTCGCGGAAGACCTCGGCGGCATCGATGGCTTCGTGAACTGCGCTGCAATCGGCGTAGCGAAGACGTCGTCCGGACAAATCCACGAACTGATGAGCGAGGTCGGCGAGCACGGCTGGGACGAGATGCTCGCGATCAACGCGCGCGCATCGTTCTTTGCCGTGCGCCATCTCGCCAAGCAGATGCGCAACGGCAACATCGTGCTGATGGGATCGATCGATGGCGTGAAGCCGGCGCCGTCGCCCGTGCATTACGCCGCGTCCAAGGGCGCGCTCGCCGCGATGGTCATGGCGATGGCGAAGGAGCTCGGACCGCAGAACATCCGGGTGAACAGTGTGGCGCCGGGCGTGCTCGATGGCGGGCTGTCACGTGTTTTGCCGGATGAACTTCGCAACGAGTATCTGAAGCACTGCGGCCTCAAGCGCTTCGGCCGCATGGAAGAAGTGGCGAGTCTCGTCGCGTGGCTCGCGACGGACAACACGTTCGTCTCGGGACGCAGCATCATCGTGGATGGTGCGTTGTGAAGTGGAGAGCGGGCGTGACGCCCGCTCTCCTGGCGATTCTGTTCTACATCATTCACGCGACGGTTCATCTGCTGCGCCACGAGCCGTGGGATCTGCTCTGGGCCTGCAACATCGCGGTGCTGCTCGTCGGGATCGCGTTGCTCACACGCAGCGCGACGCTCAACGCGATCGCACTGCTCTGGGCTGCGTTCGGAACGGCGCTGTGGCTGCTCGATCTCGCGACGGGCGGCGAGTGGCTCCCGACCGCGGTCCTCACGCACATCGGTGCGCTCGCGATCGGTACCTATGGTGTCCGCGTCCTGGGCATGCCGCGATACGCAGCGCTGAAATCTCTCGCAGCGTTCGTGCCGCTCTGGTGTGTATCGCGATTGATTACGCCGGCGAAGGCGAACGTCAATCTCGTGTTCCGCGTCGCGGATGGCTGGCAGCACTACTTCCCGAACTTCGCGCTCTACACCGCGATGCTGTTCGCCGTTGCGTTCGCAGTCTTCGCAGTGGTCGCGCGCGTCATGGAGAAGGCGGCATGACGGCCGAGCTTTACGCCACGCACGTCGATCCCTCCTTCGTCCGCCTCCTCGGCGTCCTCGGTTACGGCCGCGTGTTCACGCGCGCGGAAGGCGTGCGTGTCTGGGACCAGGAGGGACGCCGCTATCTCGATCTGCTCGGCGGTTTCGGCAGCGTCAACATCGGACACAATCATCCGCGCCTCATCGCGCGATTGCGTGCGTTTCTCGATGAGCATGCGCTGAATCTCAATCACACCGGTGTCTCGCCGCAGGCCGCGCAACTCGCGGAAGAACTGGCGCGGATCACATCGCTGGACCGCGCGCTTTTCTCGAACAGTGGCGCGGAAGCAGTCGAGGCGGCGATGAAGCTCGCGCGCGCCGCGACGAAGCGTTCGCGGATTCTTTTCTGCGAACGCGCATTCCATGGACTGAGTTTCGGTACGCTGTCGGTGAGCGCCACGAAGCGGATGCGCGAGCCGTTCGAGCCGCTGCTGCCGGATTGCACCGCGATTCCGTTCGGCGATCTCGATGCTCTGCACCGTGAGCTCGCGCAGAACGATGTCGCGCTGTTTCTCGTCGAGCCGATTCAGATCGAAGGCGGCATGCACGTTCCGCCCGAGGGATACCTGAAACGTGCGCGCGAAATCTGTGCGAAGCACGGCGCGCTCTTCGCGCTCGACGAAGTGCAGACGGGCTTCGGCCGCACCGGCTCGATGTTCGCGTTCGAAAAGGAGCAGGCGAGACCGGACATCCTGATCCTCGCGAAGGCAGCCGGCGGATCGATTGCGCCGATCGGGATCACGATGACGACCGCTGCGATTCAGAAGAACGCGTTCGGCGCGATGTCGCGCTTCGATCTGCACGGCTCGACGTTCGCCGGCAATGCGTTCGCCTGCACGGCTGCGCTCGAAACGCTGCGGATTCTCGAGGACGAGGATCTCGTCACCCGCAGCCGCCAGCTCGGCGAGGAGTTGCTGGCGATGCTGCGCGAGCGACTGCAAGGTCATCCGCTCGTGAAAGAAGTCCGCGGCCGCGGATTGCTGATCGCGATCGACTTGCAGCGGGTGGGGAAACGAATCGCCGGGCAGTGGCTCGCCCTCGCGCTGCTCGAGCGAGGCGTGATCCTGCAGCCGGCATCGCAGGCGTGGAACGTCCTGCGGATCGAGCCGCCGCTCACGATCACCTCGGCGGAGATGCACGAGGCGGTCGATGCGATCGGCGCGGTCTTCGATGAACATCGATCCCTCACGCCGCTGCTGGCGAAGACCTCACGCCGCGTGCTCGCGCAACTGTTTCGCGGAGGGAAGTTCAGATGACGTGGCGCGAGCAGACGCGCGATCTTCGCTTCGCCGCGGGCGTGCTGCGGCGGCAGCCGTTTCAGTTGCTGCTGCAGGTGACCAACCGCTGCAACATGAAGTGCAACTTCTGCGACTTCTGGCCCAACGGTGTCGCGCCCCGCGAAGAGCTCTCGCTGGCGGACTACGCGCGGCTCGAGCGGGAGCTGAGCGAGCTGGGGACCTTCCTCGTCTCGATCGAAGGAGGCGAGCCGTTCGTCCGCCCCGATCTGATCGAGATCGTGCGAATCTTTTCGCAACGCCACATCCCGCTGCTCTACACGAACGGCTGGTACGTCGACGAAACGAACGCCTGCGCGTTGTTCGATGCGGGCCTCGCGCAAGTTGGCGTTTCGATCGACTACTCCTCGGGCGAACGACACGATCGCCGCCGCGCGCTGCCCGGCGCATTCGAGCGCGCATGGCGTGCCGTTGCCCTGCTGCGCGACGCCGCTCCGCATCGCGGCAAGCAGGTGCACGTGATGACCGTGCTGATGGATGACAACGCGAGCGAGCTCGATGCGCTGCTTGCGATGTCGGCGAAGGAGGAAGTCGGTCACTGCGCGACGCTGCTGTCCACGCGAGGCTTCCGCCGCGCGGCCGGCGCGGAGATGCCGCACGACGCGAAGATGTTCGCCGCGTTGTGGGAGAAGCATCCGCACTTTCGGATGTTCGGCGACTACATGCGCGGGATCGAGCCGTTTCTGACAGGAGGCGCCCTTCCCCGCTGCCGCGCAGGTCTGCAGAGCTTCAACATCGATCACGTCGGCGGAGTGGCGCCATGCATCGAGAAGATCGATCAACCGATCGGCAACATCCGCGACGAGCCGCTCGCGGCGATTCATGAACGGATGCGTATCGCGGACGCCGGCGATGGCTGTCAGGATTGCTGGACCGCATGCCGCGGATTCGCGCAGGCGTTGGGAGAAGGAGGGACCTGGTCTTCATGGATGGACCTCGCAACGCGCATGCGATCGGTATAGGCGGCAGGCGGCAGGCAGCAGTCGTTCCCCTCGCCCCGCGAAGCGGGGAGAGGGGCCAGGGGTGAGGGGCAAATGCGCTATTACCTGATCGACAAAGTCACAAAGCTCGAGCCAAACAAAGAGGCTCACGGCATCAAGTGCGTGACGCTCACGGACGAGATCCTGCATGACCACTTTCCCGACTATCCGATGCTGCCCGGCGCGCTCATCGTCGAAGCGGCGGCGCAGCTCGCAGGCTTCCTCCTCGAGATGACGTTCAACGGTGACGGAAAACCTCTCGTGCGTGCGCTGCTCGTGCAGATTCAGCGTGCGAAGTTCTACGAGGCCGTCGAGCCCGGCGATACGCTCGCGATCACGGTCACGATCGATTCGACGCGCGAGGAGTCTGCGCAGGTGCTCTTCGATGCAAAGGTCGGCGGCGAGCGAGCCGCGCGCGGCACGCTCACCTTCGTGCTGCGCTCCATCGACTCGGCACGCGTCCACGAACAACGGCGGTATGTCTATTCGCTCTGGACGCGCGATTTCGATCCGCCTCTGGTGTTTCCGTGAGCGTCGTCGTCACCGGGATTGGAGCGGTCAGCGGCTCGTGCGATTCGACGCCGTTCCTCAAGACGCGGAAGCTCCGCAAGTTCATGGGGAAGCAGGACGAGCTGGCCGTCGTCGCCGCGGCGCGGGCGTTGGCTAACCGAACGCTGCATCCGGAGCGCACCGGCCTTTACATGACGGTCGGTTACATCCCGTTCGAGCGCGAAGACATCGAGCGGCTGACGAGCGCCTCTCGCGACGGCGATCGCTTTTCGATGCAGCGCTTTGCCGCAAATGCCTTCGAAGCCGTGCATCCTCTGCTCACCTTCCGCGTGCTGCCGAACATGCCGGCCTTTCACGTCTCGCTCAATTTCGACATTCAGGGTCCATATGCGGTCACGTATCCCGGCATCGCGCAGTTCTATCTCGCGATGGAGGAGGCGATCGCCGCCCTCGAGGCCGGCGCGATCGACGCCGCCCTGCTCGGCGGGGTTGCCGATCAGCGCAACCTCCTCGTCGAAGAACACTTCGCGAACCTGGGCGTCGATCCGGCGACGCTGGAGAATGCTGCCGCGTTTCTGCTGCTGGAGCGCGAGGGCATCGCCAAAGCGAGACTGCTCGAGTGGAACGTGCGCTATCACGGGGAAGATGCCGCGCAATCAAGCGATCATCCCGCCCAACTCGGCGTTGCACTCGCATCGGCGACCGGCCGCTTCACGCACAGCGCACGCACGCATGACGGCTTCGACGTCTCCAGCACGTGGGAGGTCGCGTGACGCATCGCGTCGTCGTCACCGGCATGGGTGTGATCGCGCCGAATGCGCAGTCGGTCGCGGCATTTCGCGATGCGCTGATCGCAGGCCAGTCCGGCATCGGCAGGATCACGCTCTTCGATCCCGCAACGCTTCCGACGCGCATTGCGGCCGAGGTGAAGTGGACCGGTGACGTCGACCGCGATCGCAAGGTGACGTTCGCTCTCGCAGCGGCGCAGCAGGCGCTCGAAGATTCCGGCAGACCCGCCGGCGAAGGCGGCCTCAGTCTCGGCGTCGGCCTCGAGCTTTTCTCCATGGACGATGCCTGTGCGAATCGGCGCACGACGATGAAGGATCAGGCGATTCCGCGCATCGCGGCGCAGAACGATCTCACTGCGCCGCCGATCGCGCACGTCTCGGCATGCGCGGCCGGCACCGACGCAATCGGCAGCGCGCTTCAGATGATCCGCTCCGGCCGCCGCCGGTGGATGCTGGCGGGCGGCACGGACTCGATGATCAATCCGCTCGGCATCGCAGGATTCTGCAGCATCGGCGCGACATCGACGCAGAACGACGAACCGGCCCGCGCCTCACGTCCTTTCGACCGCCGCCGCTCCGGCTTCGTTCTTGGCGAAGGCGCGGGGATGCTCGTGCTCGAGCGCCTCGATGACGCGCTCGGGCGCGGCGCGACGATTCATGCGGAGCTCTGCGGGTACGGCGCATCGTTCGACGCGCATGGCATCAGCGAACCGCATCCCGAGGGTAGGGGAGCGCTGCAGGCGATGAAGAGAGCGCTGGAGGATGCGGAGCTGAATTCGGAGCAGATCGATGCGATCAATGCGCATGGGACGTCGACGCCGAAGAATGATCCGATCGAGACGCTCGCGATCAAGCGGCTCTTCGGTGAGCAGGCGCGAAGGATCCCCGTGAGCGCGACGAAGTCGATGATCGGGCACTTGATCTCCGCGGCAGGCGCGGTGGAGGCAGTCGCGGCAATCGCGTGCATGAACGCGGGCGTCGTGCACCCGACGATCAATCTCGACGACCCCGACCCGCTGTGCGATCTCGATTACGTTCCCCATGCGGCCCGCGAGCACCGGCAGAAGTACGTGTTGTCGACGTCGTTTGCGTTCGGCGGACAGAACGCCGCGATCGTGATTGCCGTCAAATCGTGATTGGGGTCAGGTCGAAAGTCGAAAGTTTTATCCACGGCAGGTAGAGTTTGGCCTGACGTCGAGCTTCGAAACACCGCTCCAGGCGGATTCAGTTCGATTTATTCTTCACCCCGTGGAGAAAAGTTTCGACTTTCGACCTGACCCCATCCTGCGCGTCGTCGTGACCGGCGCGAGCCGCGGCATCGGGCGCGCGGTTGCGCTTGCGTGTGCGAAGAGTGGCGCGACGGTCGGCGTGAACTTCCATCGCACGGAGCCCGAGCCGATCGACGGCGCCACACTCCTCCGCTTCGATGTCTCCGATCCGCATGCCGTCGACGAGTCGCTGCAGTCGTTCATCGCGCAGCATGGCGGCATCGACGTGCTCGTCAACAACGCGGGGATCAATCTTCCGGCACTGCTGGCATCGGCGAGCGACAGCGACATCGATGCGATGATCCGCACGAATCTCCACGGCACGATCTACTGCACACGCGCGGTGATTCCGGCGATGCTCCGGCAGCGCAGCGGCGTGATCATCAACCTGAGCTCCGTCGCGGCCGAGCGGCCATTCCGCGGCCAGGCGGTCTACGCCGCGACGAAAGGCGCGATCGAGTCGTTCACGCGGGCGATCGCGGTCGAGTACGGGCGCAAGGGAATTCGCTGTCATTGCATCCGGCCCGGCCCGGTCGACACCGACATGTTCGCCGCGACGAAGGAACTGGCGGGCGACGAAGTCCTCTCGCGCATTCCGCTGCGCCGCTACTCGACGACCGACGACATCGCGAAGCTCGCGCTCTTTCTGATGAGCGAAGGGGCGAGCGGGATCACCGGTGCGATTCACACTGTCGACGGAGGCTTCACGGCAGGATGAACGAGCTCGATGCGCTGCTTCGCTCGCGCCGCAGCATCCGCCGGTTTCGTCCGGAGCTGCCGCCGCGCGAACTGCTCGAATCGCTGATCGACGCGGCGATCACCGCCCCTTCCGCCAGCAACAAGCAGCCGTGGCGCTTCATCGTGATCCGCAACCGCGAGACGATCGGCGCGATGGCAAGCGGCGTCCGCGCGGCGGTCGACCGCATCGCGAAGGCCATCGATCCTGCCTTCGAAGAATCGTTTCGCGCCTACGGCGACTACTTCACACGCTTCGAGCATGCGCCGGTCGTCATCGCCGCGCTGCACCGGCCGCTGACCGTACTCTCCAATCTAACCACCGACTGCATCAGCCCCGATGACGCGAAGAGGATTCGTGCGATGGAGTGCAGCTCCGGGTTGATGGGGACGTCGATGGCAATCGAGAACCTTCTCCTCGCTGCCCACGCCGCCGGCCTCGGCGCCTCGGGCATGACGGGACCTCTCGTCGCCGCCGGCGTTCTTCGCGAGTTGATGCATGTCCCCCCTTCGTGGGAGATCGCAGCGCTGATTCCGATCGGATACCCTGACGAGACGCCGGCGCCCACGCAGCGCAAGCCTGCGGAGAAAGTGACGCAATGGATCGATTGAATGATGTCTTCCCGCGTCTGCAGGCGATGGTCGCCGACAGCCTGGCGATCGATGCTGCGCAGATCACTCCTGACTCCCGTCTCATCGACGACCTCGGCGCCGACTCGCTCGACTTCGTCGATCTCGTCTTCGCGATCGAGAAGGAGTTCGGCGTGAAGGTGCGCGAATCCGACTTCAACTTTCTCGCGCGGCTCGACTTCAGTTCGCCGATGGTGATGCAGAACGGCGTGCTGACGGCAGAGACACTTCAGAAACTGATGCCGCTGCTCCCTGCGCTGGAGCGGATGGAAGACCGCGAGCACGTGACGCCGGGCCAGCTGTTCTCACTGCTCACGATGGAGTCGCTCTGCCGGATGATCGCGCGCCACGCGGCCGGCGAGCGTTCGTCCTAAGCGCGGGAAATGAGCTTCGTGCCACACGTGTTCTTCACCCGCACAGTTTGTCTACGGTGCCTGGCACGGAAGGAGTATGTTTCGCGCCATGCGCAAGCTCATCGTCGTTCTCTCCGCTCTCTTTCTTTTTGCCGACCCCAAATGGAAGGATGTCGACGACGCCTTCGGTCGCGCGGGCTCGCTGCAGCCTGGCGATGTCTACAAGGTCAGCTTCCCGCGCACGGATCTCACCGTCACGCTCGATGGCGTCACGATCAAGCCGGCTTTCGCGCTCGGATCGTGGGCTGCATTCAAGGAGATCGGAAACGGTCAGGCGATGGCCATGGGCGACCTCGTGCTGCTCGAGCGCGAAGTCACCCCCGTGATCGATGCGCTGCAGAAGGGCGGCATCGAGCAGAGTGCATTGCACAATCACCTGCTGCGCGAGTCACCGCATGTGATGTATCTGCACTTCAGCGGACATGGCGATGCGGCAAAGCTCGCAAAGACACTGCATGACGCGCTCGCGCTGACGAAGACGCCGATGGGTCCCGCGCCGGCGGCTGCGGCGACGACGACAATCGATCTGCCGGTCGCGGAGCTCGATCGCGTCATCGGCCGCGCGGGCAAGGTCAACGGCGGTGTTTATCAATTTGCAGTTCCGCGCACGGAGAAGATCATGGAGCAGGGGATGGAGATTCCGCCCTCGATGGGGATGGCCATCCCGCTCAACTTTCAGCCAACGGGAAGCGGCCGCGCCGCGATCACTGGCGACTTCGTCCTCCTCGCCTCGGAAGTGAATCCGGTCGTGCGCGCCCTGCGCGGCGGCGGAATCGAGGTGACCGCGATTCACAGTCACATGCTCGAAGAGTCGCCGCGGCTTTTCTTTCTGCACTTCTGGGCGAATGGTGACTCGCTGGCGCTCGCCGGAACCCTGCGGCGGGCACTCGACGCGATGAAGTGAAGAGGTGCGGACGATTCGCCCGCACCTCTTTCCAATCACTACCGAAGCAGCTCTCGCAGCTCCTGAATGTGCAGACCCTTCACGACCGTCGACTTCACGATGAGCGTCGGGTCTGTGTAGGCCGGTGTCACGCCGATGACGCTGAGCACGCCGCCCAGCGCGGTGCGCAGTTCCCTGACGTGAACCGCCTTCACCTGGATCGTGCCCGCGGGGAGCGTCGGATCGGTGAAGCTGAATGCGCCGAGTCCAACGCTGGCGCGTGCGATGTTGATCGCCGTGCGCAACTGCGTGATGTGCGTCCCCTTGATGATCGGTTTGCACGCCGACATGAGCAGATCGTCAGTGAACGTGACGGTCGTTGCCGGATCGATCGCGGAGAAGGCCGAGGTAGTCGTGTCGGCCTTCACGCTGCGAACTTTGTAGAAGTAGGCCGTCGATGGCGTGAGACCTGATTCAGAGAACGTCGTCGACGTGCTCGTACCGCGCAGCGTGAAGTTCACGCCGTCGGTGCTGCGCCAGATCTCGTAGTGATCAGTACTGGTCACGAACGCCCAGCGTACGAGAACGGTGCTGGTACTGGTGGCATCGGCACGCATGTATGGCGGCGCACCGAACGCGGCCGTCTGCACGGTGACGTTCACCGACTTCGTATCTGAGCAGCCGCTGGCGTTCGTCACGGTCACGGTGATGGTCGTTGTTCCCGCGGTCGATGGAACGAAGGTGATCCACGGCGAGCCGTTGCCCGACGTGATCGTGCCGTTCGTGATTCCCCAACTGAACGTTGCACCAATGCACGAGACCTTCACGTAGGCAATTCCGCTCGCGCCGAGGTACATCGGCGACGGCACATAGATCGTGGCGTTGGGTCCCGGATTCACCGTGACCACGGTTGCGGCCGATGGAGAGCTGGCGCAGCCGCTGTTCGTGACGACGACGGTGTAGCTCCCGCCGATTGAAGCGATCGTGTTTTGTCCTGTTTCGGACGGGAGGAGAACGCCGTCGCGGTACCACTGATTGCCCGAAGCGCTGCTCGAGGTGAGCGTAACGCTGCCGCCGGAGCAGAACGTGGTCGGTCCGCCGGTGCCGATCGTCGGAGTCGGAGTGGCCGACGCGGTGACCGTCACGGGCGCCGATGCAGCGCTGCTGCAGCCATTCGTCGTCACGACCACGGTGTAGTTACCGGAGGCGGATGCGCTGTACGTGTTGTTCGCCGCGGAGTTGATCAGATTGCCGTTCAGGTACCACTGATTGCCGGTCGCGCTGCTCGAGGTGAGCGTGACGCTGCCGCCCGTGCAGAACGAGGTTGGGCCGCCCGGTGTGATCGTCGGTGTGGCAGGAATCGGATTGACGACGACCGTCGTCGAGCCCGCGGCGGAGGTGCAGCCGTTGACAGTGAGCGTGACGAAGTACGTTCCTGCATTTGACGCTGTGGGGTTCTGTAGCGACGATGTGAAGCCGCTCGGGCCCGTCCAGGCGTATGTTGCGCCGCTGACGCTCGGAGTGGAGAGCTGGATCGTTGCACCTGTGCAATACGGTCCGCCATTCGACGCCGCCGGCGTGGCCGGAACCGGATTGACGACGACGGTCGTCGAGCCGGCGGCGGAAGTGCAGCCGTTTTGGGTGACGGTGACGAAGTACGTTCCTGCAACGGTTCCGGTTGGATTCTGCTGTGAGGAGGCAAAGCTGTTCGGACCCGTCCACGAGTATGTGGCACCGCTGACGGCCGGAGTCGAGAGCTGAATCGTCGCGCCCTGGCAGTACGGTCCGCCATTCGACGCAGTCGGAGTCGACGGAATCGGGTTGACCGTCACGACGATCGCATTCGACGGATCGCTCGGGCATGTCGCATAGAAACGATCGACGAACGTGTAGCTGCCGCTCGTCACTGCGGTGTAGAACCCGGTCGTCGCGCTGTTGATCTCGATCCCATCGCGATACCACTGACCGCTGCTGCTCTCATTCGCCGCGGAAAGGTCCACCGACCCGCCTGTACAGAACGTCGTCGGTCCGGCAGCGCTGATCACGGGAGTCCCGGGCGTGAGGACCTCGACCAGCTTTTGCGCGGAGGAGGTGCTGCATCCGTTGCCCGTGACCGTGACCGAGAAGTAGGCCGCGAAATTCTGGGAGTGAGCGGTAATGAGGTCGCGTGTGACGAGCAGCGTCTGGCCGGTTTCACCGGCGAGAGGCGTATCGAAGACGTACCACTGATTGCCGGACGCGCTGCTCGAGGTCAACGTGACGGGATCCCGGAAGCAGAACGTGATCGATCCCGCCGGGCTGATGGTTGGCGTCGGTGGTGCTGCGTTCACGACGACATCGGTCGTGCCTGCGGCCGAGGTGCAACCGTTGACCGTGATCGTCACGCTGTACGTCCCGGCATCGGCGGCGGCCGCATTGCTGCGGGTCGGGTTCTGGAGCGACGAGCTGAATCCGTTGGGGCCGGTCCAACCATACGTTGCACCACCGACGGCCGGAGTATTGAGCTGGATCGTTGCGCCTGCGCAGTACGGGCCGCCGTTGGTGGCACTCGGCGCCGCAGGAATCGGATTCACGACGACGGTCGTCGAACCGGCAGCGGAGGTGCAGCCGCTCACCGTGATGGTGACGAAGTACGTTCCTGCATCGGTTGCGGTTGGATTCTGTTGCGAAGACGTGAAGCCGCTCGGTCCGGTCCATGAGTAGGTCGCGCCGCTCACGGCCGGAGTGGAGAGCTGAATCGTTGCGCCGGTGCAGTACGGCCCGCCATTCGTTGCGGTTGGGGTTGCGGGAGTTGCGTTGACGACGACGTTCGTCGTCCCTGCGGCCGATGTGCAGCCGTTCACGGTGATGGTGACGGAGTACGTGCCGGCGTCGGCGGTCGTGACGTTGGAGCGCGTCGGATTCTGGAGCGCCGAAGTGAAGCCGTTCGGCCCGGTCCATGTGTAAGTGGCGCCGCTTACAGTGGGTGTGGCGAGCGCGATGGTTGCGCCTTCACAGTATGGGCCGCCGTTGGATGCGGTGGGCGTAGCTGGAATCGGATTGATGACAGCGGTCGTCGAACCGGCGGCGGATGTGCAGCCGTTCACGGTGATGGTGACGAAGTACGTTCCCGCATCGGTCGCAGTTGGATTCTGCAGCGATGAGGTGAAGCCGCTCGGTCCGGTCCATGAATAGCTCGCGCCGCTCACGGTCGGAGTGGAGAGCTGGATCGTCGCGCCGGTGCAATACGGTCCGCCATTCGAAGCCGTTGGCGTTGCGGGAGCCGCATTGACGACGACGTTGGTCGTACCAGCGGCAGATGTGCAGCCGTTCACTGTGATCGTGACGGAATACGTTCCTGCATCGGCGGTCGTCGCGTTGCTACGCGTCGGATTCTGCAGCGCGGAGGTGAAGCCGTTCGGTCCGGTCCATGAATAGGTCGCGCCGCTCACCGTCGGAGTGGAGAGCTGAATCGTGGCGCCTTCGCAATACGGTCCGCCATTCGAAGCTGTTGGCGTTGCGGGAGTCGCGTTGACGACGACGTTCGTCGTACCGGCTGCAGACGTGCAGCCGTTGACCGTAATGGTGACGGAGTAGGTTCCTGCGTCCGCGGTCGTCGCATTTGCGCGCGTCGGATTCTGCAGCGCGGAGGTGAAGCCGTTCGGTCCGGTCCATGAATAGGTCGCGCCGCTCACAGTGGGAGTCGCGAGCGCGATCGTTGCGCCTTCACAATACGGGCCGCCGTTCGATGCAGTCGGAGTGGCGGGAATCGCATTGACGACGACGGTCGTGGAGCCGGCTGCAGATGTGCAGCCGTTCACAGTGATGGTGACGAAGTACGTTCCCGCATCCGCGGTCGTCGCGTTGGAGCGCGTCGGGTTCTGCAGTGCGGAGGTAAAGCCGTTGGGGCCGGTCCATGAATACGTCGCCCCGCTCACGGTGGGAGTGGAGAGCGCGACCGTCGCGCCTTCACAATAGGGTCCGCCGTTCGATGCCGTCGGCGCGGCGGGAGTCGCATTGACGACCACGCTCGTCGTGCCGGCGGCCGACGTGCAGCCGTTGACCGTGATCGTGACGGAGTAGGTTCCTGCATCCGCGGTCGCTGCATTTGTGCGCGTCGGATTCTGCAGCGCCGATGTGAAGCTGTTCGGGCCAGTCCACGCATAGGTGGCGCTGGCGACGGCCGGAGTGGAGAGCGCGATCGTCGCACCCGCGCAATAGGGTCCGCCGTTCGAAGCCGTTGGCGTTGCGGGAGTCGCGTTGACGACGACGTTGGTCGTACCCGCGGCCGATGTGCAGCCGTTCACTGTGACAGTGACGGAGTACGTACCGGCATCCGCGGTCGTAGCGCTGGTGCGCGTCGGATTCTGCAGCGCGGAGGTGAAGCCGTTCGGTCCGGTCCATGAATACGTCGCGCCGCTCACGGCCGGAGTGGAGAGCGCGATCGTGGCACCTTCGCAATACGGTCCGCCGTTCGATGCCGCCGGCGTGGCCGGAATCGGATTGACGACGACGCTCGTCGTGCCTGCGGCTGATGTGCAGCCATTCACAGTGGCGGTGACACTGTACGTTCCCGCATCCGCGGTGGTTGCATTCGCGCGTGTCGGATTCTGCAGCGCAGAGGTGAAGCCATTCGGGCCAGTCCACGCATACGTGGCACCGGCCACTGTCGGAGTCGAGAGCTGGATCGTCGCACCTGCGCAGTACGGTCCGCCGTTCGATGCAGTCGGAGTGGCGGGAATCGCATTGACGACGACGTTCGTCGTGCCAGCAGCGGATGTGCAGCCATTGACGGTGACTGTGACGCTGTACGTTCCCGCATCTGCCGTGGTCGCGTTCGCCCGCGTCGGATTCTGGAGTGCGGAGGTGAAGCCGTTCGGCCCTGTCCACGCATACGTCGCGCTGGCGACGGTTGGAGTCGAGAGTGAGATCGTCGCGCCCGCGCAATATGCTCCGGTGTTCGATGCGGTCGGAGTCGCGGGAATCGGATTGACGACGACGCTCGTCGTGCCCGCGGCCGACGTACAGCCATTCACGGTGACGGTGACGCTATACGTTCCCGCGTCCGCCGTCGTTGAATTGGCGCGCGTCGGATTCTGCAGTGCCGAAGTAAAGCCATTTGGACCAGTCCACGCATAGGTGGCGCTGGCCACGGTTGGCGTGGAGAGCGAGATCGTTGCGCCCGCGCAGTAGGGGCCTGTGTTCGATGCAGTCGGAGTCGCCGGGATTGTGTTGACGACGACGCTCGTGGTTCCGGCGGCCGACGTGCAACCATTCACGGTGACGGTGACGCTGTACGTTCCCGCATCCGCCGTCGTCGCGTTGGCCCGCGTCGGATTCTGCAGCGCGGATGTGAAGCCATTCGGGCCGGTCCACGCGTAGGTCGCGCTGGCCACTGTCGGAGTCGAGAGCTGGATCGTCGCACCTGCGCAATACGGTCCGCCATTCGATGCTGTCGGAGTGGCGGGAATCGCATTGACGACGACGTTCGTCGTGCCTGCAGCGGATGTGCAGCCACTCACGGTGACGGTGACGCTGTAGGTTCCCGCATCTGCCGTCGTCGCATTTGCGCGCGTCGGATTCTGCAGCGCGGACGTGAAGCCGTTCGGCCCTGTCCACGCATACGTCGCGCTCGCGACGGTTGGAGTCGAGAGTGAGATCGTCGCGCCCGCGCAGTAGGGACCTGTGTTGGATGCAGTGGGTGTCGCAGGACTTGGATTGACGGTGACGTTGACCGCCGGCGACTGCGGGCTGGCGCAGGTGTTCGTCGTATAGGCAACGGTGTAAGAACCGGCGGTGGTCGCGGTGTAGAGCTGATTCGTCTCGCCCGGGATCGCCGTTCCGTCCTTGTACCACTGGTTTCCAGAGGCGCTGCTGGAGCTGAGTTGCACGCTGCTGCCGCTGCAGAATGTCGTTGCTCCACCGGGCGTAATCGTTGGAGCCGGAAGTCCGCTTGCCGGCGTGAAGTCGAAGAAGCCGGAGAGAGTTCCCGAGAAATTCGAGCAGGTCGTCGAACCAGCGGCGGTGGTGACGACGACGACGACGTTGGAATTCGCGGGGACGCTGACGTCATACGACGCGCTGTTGACAGTCGTGCCGAGTCCGCTGATCCCTGAATCGCCGAGGTAACCGAGGCATAGATTTCCCGCGGCATCGCCCTGCGCGGTTGGCGGTGTGTAGGTGTTGAGATAGGCAGCGCTCTCGATGTCGGTTCCGCAGCCTGTTGCATCGATGGAGACGGTGAGGCAAGCCGTCGAGCCGCCGCTGTTCGTGAACGTGAACTTCTTGTACCTGCGTGTGCCGGCGGAGTTGATCGCGCCCGGACAGGCCTTACCGTTACAGGTGCTGGGGACGCCGTCACGGGCGAGTCGATCGGGCTGGGACAGATCCGAGGCCGTCAGCGTGCTCGCCGGAATCGACTGCGTCGGTCCGCCGCCACATGTCGGCAGACTCACGCCGACCGACTTGCTGCCGCCAGCGTAGGTGAGATTCAGTGTGAGATTGATGATCGTTCCACAGACAAAGCTATTGGAGGTCTGTATGCGGAACGGAGTCGTGTTGTTCGCGCTCGCGTCGATCACGAGGTTGGAATAGTTCGAATTTGGCTGCGTAATCGTGACGCCCGGCGTGGTCGTCGACATCGTCGCCGAGATCCCGCTTTCGGTTGCGCACCCATTGTTCTTGAGGTTGACGTTGACGATCACGCACTCGTTGGCGTTGATTTTTCCGTTGTTGTTGCCCGGCGAATCATCGATCGTCACGCCGTTCGACTGGAGATTTGAATTACCGGTCATGCAGAAGTCACGCGTCGTCGTGGTCCCTGAGGTCGACGTCACGCTCGCCGAAGTGGGCGTGCAACTCGTGCAGTTGCGGTTGCTGTCCGACGCGGTTGCCGTGTATGTGCCGGCAGGAACGGGAATCGAGTAGGCACCGCTCGCATCACTCGCTGCGGCGAAACCGTTGCTGAGAGTGACGACCACTCCGGAAATCGGCGCACCCGTTGCGCACGAGGTGATCGTGCCGCTGATCGTGCCCCACGCGGGTGCGGCGGTACATGATGGAAACGAATAGGACGCAATTCGTGTCGACCAGTTGAACGTGCCGTCTGTCTTCAGGTACTCGTTCACATACCAGAACGTGCATTGGTCGATCGGGTCGAGCGTCATCGACGTGTAGTCGCCCCAACGGTTGCCCGCACCGGCGGTCTGGACGCCGCCGCCAGCCTGCAGCAACGTCTCGGCACCCATCGTTCCGGTGGTATCGCCCGAGAGGCGGCCCGTGATCCAAATGCTGGGTCTCGTCGTGTTACTCGATTTCGAATAACCGATCGCGATGTTTCCGGATGTGTCCATGGCGATCGATGGCATCCACCGATAGTCGGACTGCGTCGAAGTCGGATCATAGGTGCCGGACTGGAACAGCGTCGGCGGATTGCTTCCAGTCGCACCGCGCCACTCCATCCATTTGATCGCACCATGGGCGGGTGTGGTCGCCGCACCTACCGTCACACCAGTCGCGAGGATGGACTCGGTCCCGCCATGATTCATGTACGCAAGGCGATGCAGGTAGTGGCGGCTGATGTTGTCGAGATCGTCGGTCGGAATGTTCGCTCCGCCGCCTGGACCGAGCTGTGGAACACAGTCGCGGTTTTTTTGTCCGGAGGTGTTGCTCACGCACGGCGCATTCCCCAGGCCGACCGTTGTGTTCGTGGTTTCCGAGCTGAGCGTGATCGTCGGAGTTACACCCCAGGTCACGGCAAGCCGCCACAGATTCGTGCGGTTCGTGAACTGAGCGTTCGGTCCGATGATGTACTCCTGCGCACCGGCTGGTGGGGGCGTGATGCTGTCCAGATCGGCAGGGAGAAAACCATATTGAAACTGCGATCCGTCTTTCGGAAGGTTGACGCTCTGCATGCGCGCGGTCTGGCCGTTGATCATCGACGTACGTTCGAAGACGTAGACACGGCTCGCGGTCTGCGCGCTGGTCGACGCATTGAAGACGTGTGTCGACATGTAGTAGCCATCGGGCCACACGCCCACGTGGGGATAATCCACGAACGCCGTGGCATCGGTCACGAAGTCGTAGAGGTAATACGCGCCTGTTGCGTCGCCGGTCAGCGACACCGCGAAACACTGGTGTGAGTAGTTGGGACTGGCGCCGACGACAAACTGCGACAAAACCCAACGGCCTGCCAGGATGTCGTAGCTGACGACGGGATCACCGTCATTGTGTGTGGCACAGGCTCCGCCGAGTGATTGAAAGAGCGTGTTGCCGGCGGCAGGACCATAGAGCAACGCGCCTGTTGCCTTGTTGAAGACAGCAAAGCTCGTGTTGTTCCACTGAACGTATTGCGTGGCACCGACGCGGCCATTCACGTCGGGCGGGTTGCTGCTCGGCTGAAAGCCACCGAGGCCGACACCGACACCATCAAAGCTGAGGCCCGTCGAGGTCGGGGCGGAGGGTACAGGACCAGGCGCGAGCTGATGCAGCGACAGGTCGGGACCACCATCGGCCAGCGGCGCGGGACGCGGCGGCTCGGCACGATCCTCGTTGTCGCCACGCCTGGGCGGCGGAATCGGATGAACGTGCCGCAGCGGTGGCGAGAGGATCGGGCGCACGCCGCGGACATCGTTGGGCGCATCCGCGTCTACTGTACCGAAGTCAGGAGCGGGTGGAACCAGCAACCCGGTGCGAGCATTTGTCGCGGGTGCCGCATGTTCGAGATGCCGGGCCTTCCACATCGCACTCTCGCAGGCGATCCGCCGCGGAGTTTCTTTCCCTGTACTTTCCTTGGCCGGGTCGGTTTTCGACGATGCGACGACCTTGCGTTCCGCCGCGGTCAGCGAAACGCCTTTGCACTGCGGGATTTCTGCAAACAGGGGCACAACAAGGGCCGGCGTAAGGAAAGCAATAGCGAACGCACTTTTCATTTGTGTGGGGGACTCCCGGAAAAGGAATGGAGCATGGTCGCATTATTTGCAGCTTTTCGCTACGACGGACTCGGTGAATCCGACTTGGCGTCAACGTTGCTTGTCCATGACCATGATCTCGCCGAACCGGACACGTGCGCTGTACCCGTCCGGTTTGAACCGGTCAGAAAAAGCCTGAGCCCCCATGTCTTCTCGCAATTTTTTCCGGCGTACGGGGAAACGTGTATCCAAACGGGTGCCGTGGTGAGCCGCGTTCGCCGAGCGCTCATCGTCGATGACGATGCCGCCATCCGAATCCTGATCACGCGAATCCTCTCCCGCCATGGACTCGCGGTCGATGCCGTGTGCGACGGCGCCGAGGCGATCGAGATGCTTCTGCAGCACGACTACGACGTCATCGCTCTCGATCTCATGATGCCGCGCATCGACGGCTTCGGTGTCGTTCACTATCTCGTCGAACATCACCCGGAACTTCTTCCTCGGGTGTTCGTCATGACTGCATTCGGATCGGAAGCATTGAGCCGAGTGTGTCCGCCCGTGGAACGCTTCATCGAGAAACCATTCGACGTGAACCGCCTCATTGCCGAGGCGTCGCTTGATGTTGGCCAGAGCGCGAACTGATGGATTCGCACGAACCTCGTGACCGCCGGCACGCGGGCGGTCAGACGACAGGACAACCGCTGCGCCTCTTGATCGTCGACGACGATCCGACGGACTCTGCCTACGTCTCCGCTCTCACCCGCCGCCTCGGATTCTGGGTGGATGCGGCGCCCGATGGAGAGACGGCGCTGCAGCGCCTCGCGCTTGCGCCATTCGACATCGCGATCATCGACTATGAGATGCCGCGCCTCACGGGCGTGGAAACGATCGCGCGCATCCGCGCCGATGAAGGATTGAAATCGATCTACGCGATCATGCTGACGGGGCACGAAGATATCGATACGAAATTGAAGGCGCTCGATGCCGGCTTCGACGATTTCCTGACGAAGGCATCATCCGAGCCCGAGATCGTGGCGAAGCTCGTCGCAGCCAAGCGCGTGGCAATGCGGCAACGGACGATGACCGCCGCGATGCGCGATCTCTACGGACTCGCCACCCGCGACGATCTGACGAGCGTGTTCAATCGCCGCTTCTTCATCTCCGAATGCGAGCGGATGCTGGCGGAGGGAGCTCTCGTCAACGTCGTGCTGCTCGATCTCGATGGCTTCAAGCAGGTGAACGACACCTATGGGCACCTCGCCGGCGATCAAGTGTTGAAGGATGTCGCTCTCGTGTTGCAGAGCAACACGAGAGCAGACGACATCGTCGCGCGGTTCGGCGGCGACGAATTCGTCGTCGCGATACCGCACCTCGACGTGCTCACTGTGTCGAAGATCGCCGAGCGCCTGGCCACGGCGATCGCCGGTTTGCAATGGACCTATGGAACGACGTTCCATGTCGGAGCATCGGCGGGCTTCGCCTCGTCATTACTGTTGCAAAAGCCGACGGTCGCACAACTCGTCAACGCGGCCGATCGGGACATGTACAAGAACAAGTGGGTGCGCAAGCATCCGGAGGAGCGATTCGATCTCTATGAGTATCCCGACGGCGATCGAACGCTGATCCGGCGGCTGTTCAAGCCGTAGGTGTCCATGCTTCCTCCGAAATCGGTTTGACGAGTAACCAGACTGCGATCGTCACTTCGTAGATCGCTGCGGGGATCCAAATCACCATCGTGATCGTCCCCTTGAGCGCGCCCGCCATCTGCAGCGGCAGACAGGCGACGAGCAGAACGGAGCTCGCGACGCCGAGCCACGCGAGCCAGAGTGGAATCGTGCGTGCGCGGACGAACAGCCACGCGAAGAGGGTGCTGCCGATTGCAAACAACGTCGCACCGAACAACACCGTCAACCCCTCGGCTCCAAACACTGCGGCTGGGAATAGCGAATCGCCGAGTGGCAGCGTCGAGATCGCGAGCAGCGCGCGCTTGAGCACCGCGTTGATTGCAACGACGAACCCTTCACCAGTACGGAAGAGAAGCGCCATGAGCGCGATCTCCGGATCGGTCTCGCGCGTGAGCGCATACAGCGCGATGCCGAGGATGATCGGATTGAGAATCATCACGAAGGCATAGACGGCTTCGAATCACACGAGCGACTCGTGCGCGGCAATGCTGGCAAGCTTCGCGGCGGCACTGGAGCCTCTGGCGGCGGGAGCGAAGGCGATCATTCCGCCAATTCCCGTCGCGATGTAGAAGAGAAACATGATGCCCGCGAGGCGCGAGCTCGTCTTCGCCGTCATGACATCACCTCATTGGTCAGCGTGGGTTGAAACGTGGGGAGAGTTGGTTCGGTCGCGTGGCGTCGTGACTGGCGCGACAGACGCACCAGCCAGACGATCGTGGTCACGATGAGCAGAATGTGCGGGAGGTAGAGCACGCCGCTCTTGTTCACCGCGGGAGGGAAGAAGCGCGCTCGCGTCGGATAGAACGACATCAACGCGATGAGGAACGCGACGCCCATACGGAGCAGATGACGTTTGATTCGTTTCGGTCCCGTCACGCCGCCGCGCTTGAGCATCCGGATGTCGCCGAGCGCGAAGAGCGCTGCGATCGTGCCGAAGATGAACATCGCGACGCGCAGTGGCGTGATCGTCTGTTGCGGGGCGACGATGAACGCGCCGGAGGCAACCGAGGCGATCACCGCGAGCGCGGCGTAATCGAACACGCCCGTGGTGCCCGCGCGATTGCGCGCGGCACGCCACGCCGTCATCACGAGGTAGAACGTGAGCGAGCCGGCGATGATGTTGACCGCTTCGAATCGCAGGAACGCTGCGATGTAGATCGCGGCGAGCGACATCGCACTCATCGCGCTGAGGAAGACCGTGCCGGCTGCGCCGTGCACGCCGCCGCCTTTGCGCACCAGGATCGCGAGCGTGCCGGAGAGCATTCCGATGACAGCGCCGAAAATGTGAATCTCGAGGAAGATGGACATGGTGTTCTCCTTTGTTTATGCGGGCCGAGGCACGAGCTCCTCGAGCGTGAGGCCGAGGCGTTGGATGGTCGCGAAGATGCGAGGCCACTGTTCGGTGAGGAACTTCTGCCGCTCCACCGTGAGCAGCAGCGTGCGAGCGTCGGGTTTGACGAACATGCCGCGGCCGCGCTTCGTCTCGACCAGTTGCTCGTCGACGAGTTGCTGATAGCCCTTGAGAACGGTGAGCGGATTGACGCGATAGCCGGTGGCAATGGTGCGGACGGAGGGGAGGGAATCACCTTCCTTGAGGATGCCGTCGAGGATCAACGCGACGATGCGGTCGCGGAGCTGGCGGTAGATCGGCTGGGTATCTTGCCACTCGTGCATTCTAGTGGTGTAGTTAACTATAACACTAGAGCAAATGCAAGACCCTTTATCCGGAATCCTGATTCCCTCTCGATCGTTGCCGCCATCCGTGACCACCACCACTCCACCCCAGCTCGTCGCACTCGACGCCGACCATCCCGGTTTTCACGATGCGGACTATCGGCGGCGCCGGAACGAGATCGCGCGGCTCGCGATCGAGTATGTGCCGGGGGAGCTGCCGCCGCTCGCGGAGTACACGGCCGAGGAGCATGAAGTGTGGCGCGAGGTGTGGCGGCACCTCGAGCCGCTGCACGAGCAGTACGCATGCAGCGCGTATCTCGCGGCATCGCGGCGCGTCGCGCTGTCGCGCACGGCGATCCCGCAGTTGCGCGACGTCAACGCGATCATCGAGCCGGTCTCCGGATTTCGCATGCTGCCGGTTGCGGGGCTCGTCACCGCGGCCGCGTTCCTCGAGCAACTCGGAGAGAGCGTGTTTCTCTCGACGCAGTACATGCGCCATCACAGCGTGCCGCTCTACACGCCGGAGCCCGATGTCGTGCACGAGCTGATCGGACATGCGGCGACGTTCGCGCATCCCGAGTTCGTGCAGCTCAACCGCGCGTTCGGCCGCGCCGTCGTCAACGCGAGTGCTGAAGATGTGGAACGCATCGGACGCCTCTACTGGTACACGCTCGAGTTCGGAGTCGTGCGCGAAGACGACCGGCTGAAGGTCTTCGGCGCGGGGCTGCTCTCGTCATTCGGAGAGCTCGGAAGGTTCGAGACCGAGGAAGGGCTCGAGCCGTGGGATGTCGAGCGAATCGCCGCGACGCCGTACGACCCGACGCACTATCAGGAGCGGCTGTTCGTCGCTCCCGATTTTCAGACGGTGGTGCACGACGTTACGAAGTGGCTCGAGCGATTCTGATCACAGCTCCATCGTCATCTCGATCATCGTGTCGCGAAATCCGAGGCGATGAAAGAGCGCCTGCGCCCCGGCATTCGGTGCAGCAGTCCAGAGAATGACGCGCGGTGCTCCTCGCTCGCGCAGCCACTCGATCGCTGCCTCCATTAGCTTCGTGCCGATGCCCGATCTGCGCTGCTCATCATCGACGCCGAGATCGTGGATGAATCCAGCGGGGCCGCGCAGTTCCTTCCACGACATCGGTTCGAGCGATGCGAACGCGTAGCCGAGAATCGCGCCGTCATCTTCCGCCACGAACACCGCCGCGTCCTCGGAGCCGAGCATGCTGCTCAGGAACGAGCCGTAGCCTTTTTCCGCCCCCTCGCCCGGCGCGAGGAATCGCTGGCGATCGAATTCATAGTGCGTCCGCATCAGCATGGCGCCGAGGCGGCCGAGAGCTTCGCGATCGCGGGATTGGGCTTTGCGAATCGTGATCACGACGCGATTCTAATCGGTGGTGCGTGTAGCATTCGCGTTCGCGATGAATCCGCTCGCACCGCAATACACGCTCGGCGAAAGCGATGAAGAGCATCGCCGTCTCGTCGCACTTGCATCATTCGAGGCCGATCGGGTGGTCGATGCCTGCCGCCGCGCGGGCGTCCGGCCCGGCGCCACCGCCGTTGACCTCGGCTGCGGACCGATGGGCGCGCTGCAAGCATTGTCGGAAGTCGTCGGTGCGTCGGGACAGGTGATCGGGATCGACGCGAGCGCCGCTGCAATCGAGCGCGCGCGTGGGATCGCTCCACATCTGAAACTCATTCATGCGAACGTGAATGAAGTCGCGTTGCAGGCGGACGTCGTCTACTCGCGCTTGTTCCTGCTGCATCAGCGCGATCCGATCACCACGCTGCGCCACGTGCGGACGTTCTTGCGCGAAGGGGGAGTGCTGGTTGCGCATGAGCCTTCCGACGAGCTGTCGGGAGCGCCGGCTTCGCAGCCGCACGTGCCGGCGATGACGCGGGTGTGGGAGCTGGTGATCGGCGCGGCGCAGGCGCGAGGTGCACAGACGCACTTCGGACGCTGTGGACGCTCGATGCTGACCGAGGCCGGGTTCCAGGTTGAAAGTCATCGCGCGTATTCCGTGCACTATCCGCCGTTTATTGGCTTCGACATCCCGCGCGTCGCGCTCCATTCGCTGAAACCAGCGATTCGCGAACACGGTCTGGCCACGGAGGCCGAGGTGAACGAGCTCGACGCAGAATTGCAGGATGCGAAATCCCGCTCCGGTATCGAGTGGATCTCCAGCCCCCTGATGTTCGAATGGATCGCCAGTTAACGGCGGGAACCGCCCAGGAGCGAGCCCAGGACGCCGCGCACCAGTTGCCGGCCGATCTGGCTGCCGGCGGCGCGGACGGCGCTCTTGATCATCGCTTCGCCGACGCCTTCTCGCGCGCGGCCCTTCCCCGGTGTGCTCGTGCCGAAGATGCTGCCGAAGATTCCGGGATCGTTCGCCGGCGCTGATTGCTGCGCCGGTGCTGCTGCCGGTGCTGGTACCGCCTTCGTCTCCGCGCGTGACTTCAGCATCTCGTACGCCGACTCGCGATCGACTGCGTTCTCATACTGTCCCGCCACGATCGACGAACTGATGATCGTCTTGCGCTGCTCCGGCGTGATCGCGCCGATCTGCGAATGCGGCGGGATGATGAACGCGCGCTCGACGATACCCGGCGTGCCCTTCTCATCCAGAAACGACACGAGCGCTTCGCCGACACCGAGCTCGGTGATCGCCTGACTCACGTCGATCTTCGGATTCGGCCGGAAGGTCTCCGCCGCCGCGGCCACGGCCTTCTGATCGCGCGGCGTGAACGCGCGCAACGCATGCTGAATGCGATTGCCGAGTTGCCCGAGGATGACGTCGGGGACGTCGAGGGGATTCTGCGTGACGAAGTAGACACCGACGCCTTTCGATCGCACGAGCCGCACGACCTGCTCGATCTTCTGCAGGAGCGAGTCGGGCGCATCATCGAAGAGCAGATGCGCCTCATCGAAGAAGAAGACGAGCTTCGGCTTCTCGACATCGCCGACTTCCGGCAGCCGCTCGTACAGCTCCGACAACATCCACAACAGGAACGTCGCGTAGAGGCGCGGCGCCTGCATCAGTTTGTCCGCGGCGAGGATGTTGATGTAACCCTTCTTCCCGTCACTTTGTAGCCAGTCATCGAAATTGAGCGCAGGCTCGCCGAAGAAGCTCGCGCCGCTCTGCTGTTCGATCTGCAGCAGCGCGCGCTGAATCGCGCCGATGCTCGCCGGCGACACATTTCCGTATTGCGTCGTGAGCTGCTTCGCGTTCTCACCGACGTACTGCACCATCGCGCGCAGATCCTTCAGATCGAGCAGGAGCATGCCGTTGTCGTCGGCGACTTTGAACGCGATCGTCAACACGCCCTGCTGCACGTCGTTGAGATCCATGATGCGTCCGAGGAGCAGCGGACCCATCTCGGAGATCGTGGCGCGCACCGGATGACCTGCGCTGCCGAACACGTCCCACAGGATGACTGGCGACGCGCCGTACGTGAAGTCATCGATCTTCAGCGTCTTCAATCGATCCTGCACCTTCGCGTTGCCGCCGCCGGCCTGACTCAGTCCGGCGAGATCGCCTTTCACATCCGCCATGAATACCGGCACTCCCACGCCGCTCAGCGCCTCGGCCATCACTTGCAGTGACACGGTCTTGCCCGTGCCGGTTGCTCCGGCGATGAGGCCATGCCGGTTCGCCATCTGCGGAAGCAGATAGACGTCAGTGGTGCCGCGTGCGATGAGGAGTGGTGATGTCGTCACGCGCAGGAATATAGTTGGTTTTCGCGGGGGTCACACCTGGAAAATCAACGTAACGGCACCTTCAACACGACGTTGACGCGGCAACTCGGCATCGAGCTGCCGATCATCGGCGGCGCGATGTATCCGTGCAGCAATCCCGAGCTCGTCGCGGCGATCTCCGAGGCGGGAGGGATCGGTGTGCTGCAGCCGATCTCGCTGACGTATGTACACGGCCATGATTTCCGTGCCGGCGTGCGCCTCATGCGCTCGCTCACGTCGAAGCCCATCGGGATGAACGCGCTCATCGAGCAATCGTCGAAGACGTACTTCGAGCGGATGACGCGCTGGATCGACATCGCGCTCGAGGAAGGTGTGCGCTTCTTCGTGACATCCCTCGGCAATCCGAAATGGGTCGTCGATCGCGTGCAGCCCGTGGGCGGCTTCGTCTATCACGATGTGACGGAGCACAAGTGGGCGATGAAGGGCCGCGACGCGGGTGTGCACGGTCTCATCGCGGTGAACTCGCAGGCGGGCGGTCACGCGGGTCCGCGCGATCCACGTGCGCTGTATGAAGAGCTGGCGGATATTGGACTGCCGGTCGTCTGCGCGGGCGGCGTGAGCGATGCCGCGACATTTCGCGAGGCGCTCGCGATCGGTTATGCGGGCGTGCAGATGGGCACGCGATTCATCGCGACGACGGAATGCACTGCGAACGCCGAATACAAGAAGGCGATCGTCGACGCGCAGGCGAATGACATCGTGCTGACGGAGCGGCTCACCGGAGTGCCGGTCGCGGTGATCCGCAACGAGTACGTCGAGCGCATCGGTACGAGTGCCGGACCGATCGCGCGCTGGATGCTGCGCGGCCGCAAGACGAAGCACTGGATGCGAACCATCTATGCGCTGACGTCGCTGCGCAAGTTGAAGCACAGCCTGCACGCGGCGAAGGGACGCGATGATTACTGGCAGGCGGGGAAGAGCGTGGCCGGGATTGATGAGGTGCTGCCGGTCGCCGAAGTGATCCGCCGCATGACGGACGCCCCCGTGTGACAACGCGCACATGCTGATGTGATTCCGGTAATGCGCGGCGTTGCGAGTCGTCCCTAATCTGGCTGCGGGTCAGAACGGATGCTCGACAACACGCCGGAGCTCAGAACGTTCGGGATGCGCGTGCGCGGCGCGCTGTTGCTGCGGGTGCTCACCGCTTCTGCGCTGGTGATGGGCATCGCGATTCTCATCGGCTACGTGACAGCGAGCCGTGAGCTCGCTGCGCTGGGAGGCCCCAAGCCGGCGGCCGCCATGACCGGCTTCGGCTTGCTCGCCTTGTCGCTCGGTCTGATCGCGCTGCTGAGCGGATGGAGGGGGCGCTGCCTCGCCACACGATCGCTCGCCGCTGTCGCGTTACTCGTCAACGTTGCTGACCTGATTGCCGACGGACTGGCTAACGATTCGCTGCAGTGGCAGGAGTGGGGCATGCGCGGCTCCGTTCTTCTGCACGCGTATCCGGCGACGTGTGCGGTGATGGCGCTGCTGAGCATCGCGTTACTCCTGCTTACCACCCGCGCACTGCTGAGCGCGCACGTGCTCTCGTCGCTCGTGCTGCTCTTCATGAGTGTGGTGGTGATCGCGTATGTGCTCGGCCTTCCCGTGTTCCTGAATCCAGCGAGGCGGCTTGCTCCCGTGCCGGCGGCGGCGGCGGGCCTCGTTCTCATCGCTCTCGGCCAGGTGATTGCCGGCAGGCAGGGGTGGATTCGGCCGTTGCTCTCGCAGACTTCGGCGGGCTCGATGTCGCGCGTGCTCGCGCCGGCGGTCGTCCTCGTGCCGTTGTTGTCGGTGATCCTGTGTGAGCTGGCAGTCGAGCAGGACCGGCTCAGCCAGCGTCTTGGCTGGACGTTGATCGTTGCCGTCAACGCGACGTTGGGCATCGTGATCGTGCTCGGCGCGGCGATGAGACTTTATCGCGGTGAGATTGCGCGCGCGCGCCTGGCAGCGATCGTCGACTCGTGCAGCGATGCCATCATTTCGCAGTCGCCCGGCGGCATGATTCAGAGTTGGAATCATGGTGCGGAAGAGCTCTGCGGATACACCGCCGCGGAGATGATCGGCTGCTCGATGGACCGGCTGTTTCCTCCCGATCATGCGCATGATCTCGACGAATCGATTGCAGCGCTCCGCGCCGGCAAGCGCGTCGCGTCGCTGGAGACGACCTGGCTGACGTGGCTTGGCGAGCGGCGAAGCGTCCTCCTGACCCTCTCGCCGCTGATCGACGATCCCGGCGTCATGACCGGTGTGTCGATCGTCGCGCGCGACATGACGCCGCGCGCGATGGCGGCGAACGCGATCGAAGACGCGCGCCACAAGGTTCGACGGTCCGGCGAGCGGCTGAAAGCGATCGTCGACAATCTGAGCGAATCGATCGCGACGATCGACACGAGCTATCGCTTCATCGCCTTCAACGACGCCTACGCGGAGCAGTTCTTCGAGTATTCCGGCATGCGGATCACGCCCGGGCTCAACGTCATCGACTGCCTCCGCCATCTTCCGCGCGAGCAGAATCTCGCAGTGGCGGCGTGGGGCCGCGCACTCGCTGGCGAGGAATTCGACACGGTCGAGGAGCTGGGCGACGAACAGGATCCGCGCGTGGTCGAGATCCGCTACTCGACACTCCGGACTCCGGATGGCATCCTCCTCGGCGCGACGCGCGTGGCCCGCGACGTGACAGAGCGCGTCAACGCGCAACATCAACTGGCGCGCTCGACGCACGAAGTGGAGCGGCTGGCCACGGTCATCGATCAGGCCAGCGAGTCGATCATCATTACCGACGCCCGTGGCCTTATCGAGTATGTGAATCCCGCCTTCGAGCGTGTGAGCGGGTACTCGAGCGCTGAAGTCATCGGACGCACGCCGGCTCTTCTCAAGAGCGGCCGGCAGGACGACGGCTTCTATCGCGAGCTGTGGCAGACGATCTCGGCCGGCAACAGTTGGTCCGGTCATTTCACCAACAAGCGCAAGGACGGATCGCTATACGAAGAAGAGGCGACGATCTCTCCGGTTCGCAATGAAGATGGAGTGATCACGCACTTCGCCGCGATCAAGCGCGATGTCACGATCGAGATCGCGTTGGAGGATCAGCTCCGCCACGCGCAGAAGATCGAAGCGATCGGAACGCTCGCCGGAGGCGTCGCACACGACTTCAACAACATGCTGCAGGCCATGCTCACGCTGGTGCAGATCATCACGCGCAAGCACGTCGTGAGCGATGGCGGTAAAGATCATCTGCGCCAGCTCGAGAAGACGATTCAGCGCGGCGCGCAGCTGACGAAGCAGCTCCTGCTCTTCGCGAGGCGAGAGAAGTCGAATCTGCGCGACATCGATCTCACGGCGATGATGCAGGAGCTCTCGACCTTCCTGCGGCGCGTCGTCCGGGAGAACGTGCAATTGACGATCGAGACTCCGTCGTTGCCGGTCGTCGTCAAGGGCGATCGAGGCCAGCTCGAACAAGTGATCATGAATTTGACGGTGAACGCGATCGACGCGATGCCCGAGGGGGGCCAGCTGACGCTCACGCTGCGCCGCAATCATGAGCGGGCGGCCCTCGTCATCCAGGACACGGGAGTCGGAATCTCCGACGCGATCCGCGATCGGATCTTCGAACCCTTCTTCACCACCAAGGAGGCCGGCCATGGCACCGGCCTCGGCCTCTCCGTCGTGCATGGAATCATCACGACACATGGCGGGACGATCGACGTCGAAGCGCCACCCGGCGGCGGAACGCGTTTCCGGATTGCGCTGCCGCTTCAGCACGGCGCTTCCGAGGTTGAGTGCAACGAAACGTTAGTCGTGGTCGATGGCAGGGGAGAGCGCGTCCTGCTCGTGGAAGACGAGCCTTCGGTGCGCGATGGCCTGTCGATGATGCTCTCGATGCTCGGCTATCACGTGACCGTGGCCACCGACGCAAGAGATGCGCTCGAGCGGGCGGAGCGCGAGTCGTTCCGGATCCTGGTGACGGACTACATGCTGCCCGATCGTCCCGGGCTGGAGGTCGTGCGTGCACTGCGTGAGCGTCAGCCGGAGATCAAGGCGATCCTGATGTCGGGCTACGCGGCGCCAGGCTCGATCGACGATGCGATTGCGGCGAAGGAAGTACGCTTCCTGCAGAAGCCGTTCAGCAGCGACGACCTCGCGCGCGCGCTGGGGTGAGATGGTGGAGGACAGGCGCCCTCGCCTGTCCTTCGAAGCGCACAGGCGGGGGCGCCTGTGCCCCACCGGAACAGCCTACCGCAATTCCGGCGCGAGCAGCTGCATCAAGCGCCGCCCATCCAGATCGAGCCGCTCGTACACGTCGCACATGCGGCGGATCTCTCCCTCCGCAACCGTCGACGCCACGACGAAGCCTTCCTGCACGACTCTCTCTCCGGATGGCACACGGCTCCGCTTCCACACGCCGTCGATGAGCCGGCAGGCGACGAAGCGCACGGGAAGCACATCTTCGAACTCGACGTCCGTCACTTCATCGCCGCGCAGATTCGACACCCAGCGATTGACGAGCTCATCGTGCAATCCCATCATCGCGTGCTCGAGCGCATTCGCGGATCGTTCCGTGACGCGCAGGAATCGCACACGGCTTTCGTACGATGGCGTTCCATCGGGAGAGAAGTTGACGAGCCTCGAGGCGACGAGCACGACTTCGTCTTCGAACACCGCGTCACCCCAGTTGAAGCGAAGTTTGAACGAGCTCGCCCGCAGCGGATTGACATGCGTGATGCACGCGCCGCCAATGCTCAGGTTCACGATGGCGGCGGCCTGACGTCCTGCCATCGCGGGAATCGCCACGTGTGGGATGAGTCGCGGATGACGTCTTTGTTCGCCTCGCGGCAGGGTGGCTTCGAGAATGGGTTCAGCCTGCGGTAACACGGTCTCCCCCTTGTCTTGCTGGAGTACATCAAACGGTCGGCGCGCTCGAGCGCGTCAGGTCCTGTCTCACCTTTCCGGATCACCGTCACGCCGAACGAGGCGCTGACCCGAAGCTCGCCGTCCCGCGAGTTGATGCGGATCGTGGAGATCAGGCGGCGCAGCCTTTCGGCCCACGGGGTGGGCATCGCGCGGCATAGCCAGTCATCTGTTCGGCGGCTGCGTTCCACAGCGTGATGCGCTCGTCCAGACCGACGACATAGATGCCGTCGGAGACGAGATCGATCAGTTGGCCCTCGACATCAGACTCCCACGAGACGAGATCGAACAGGAATGGAGAGGAGACCTCGCGGAGAACCGAGCTCATTGAATCCCTCCTTCTGAAAAACTCGACGACGGAGCGGGGCGGCCGAACAGGTAACCCTGTCCGTACTTGATGCCGAAGCGGAGCGCCGCCGCGGCAGTCGCTTCTTCTTCGATTCCTTCGAGTACGACATCGCAGCCGAAGTCCGACGCGAGGCCGACGATGTTGCGGACGATCTTCGTCTTCGTCGTGTCGGACTCGAAGCCTTGCCCGAACTCCTGGCTGATCTTGAGAAACGCGGGACGCACCTGCGCGATCAGCGGCAGATGCGAGTACGCGGCGCCGACGTCATCGAACGCGAAGCGAACGCCGAGCTCGCGCAACGCCTCGATGGCGCCGAGCACCGTGCTCGTTCCCGACAGCGATCCCTGCTCGGTGACTTCGACCACGATGCGGTCGAGAGCGAGACCATGCCTCGAGGCAGCGCTCTTCAGTTGCTGGACGAGCGCCGTGCCGGTTGCGAAGACATCGGGATGCACATTCATGAAGAGGAGCGGCGAGCCTGGAAGCGCTCCCGCGGATGCAGCCGTCGCGTTGATGCATGCGAACTCGAGATCGGCGATCCGCTTCTTCCTCTCCGCGTAACAGAACAGCAGTTCAGGATTGTTGAACGGAGACTCGGTGCGATAGCGCGCCAGCGCTTCGAAGCCGGACGCCTGACGCGCTTCGAGTGCAACGATCGGTTGGAAGTTCATCTGCAAGTCGCCGTCCGACAGAATCTCGTCGAGCGTCGGAACGCGAACCACTCCCGATTCAGCGGGGCATGGCGCGATCGTCCGCGTGTCCATCAGTTCGAGCGTGGCATCGAGCGCCTCGATCTCGAACGGCTTCTGAAAGAACGCGACGGCGCCCCGCTCGGTGGCTTCGAGCTGAAGAGCGTCCGAGGCGTCGCCGCTCATCAGGATGACGTGCGTATCAGGCGCATGCTTGCGGATGTGCGGCAGCAGCGCGAGTCCCTCGTACGCGAACGGTCCCGAGAGCCGCACGTCGGTGACGACGTGTGACGGCTGCAGCCGCTCGACGATCAGCTGCGCCGCCTCCAGGTCGTTGCACGTGATCACCGTTCTGCCGTCCCGCTCGAGACCGGCGGCCAGGCCTTCGGTGATCAACACATCGTCGTCAACCAGGAGTACGGACTGCGGATCAAAGCTCATCATCAGAGCACCTCTGCCGCTTCGTTATCGCGAAGAAGGTGCCGTGATCACTGCACTTTGTTTTCAATGAGTTGCGCGTTGGGTCTCAGCAAGAGCCCGTCCGGAAATCGAACAGGCGTTCAGCGATCGCGCATCGCCGCCGCAAGCTCGCGCATGCCGCGCCGGATCTCCGCCGCATCGATCGCAGCGAAGCCGAACTGGAGTCCTTCGCGGCGCAGTGCGCGGCGCGAATGGCGGCTGAGAGGGGCGACTTCGACGCCGCGTTGTGCGGCACGCTCTGCGACGCGCGTCGCATCGAGTCCCTTCGCGAGCCAGCCCGCGGTCTGCAGTCCCGCTTCGACGTGCACGATGTCGAGCATTCCCGCGAGCTGTTCACGCGCGCTCTCGATCAACACGCCGAGACGCTCGGCGTAGATCTGCCGCATGCGCCGGAGGTGACGGCCGAAGTGTCCTTCGACGATGAAGTCGCACAGCACCGCTTGATCGAGCAGTGGCGCGCGGCGGCGTGTCAGCGAGATTGCGGAGGCGAATCGCGGAACGAGATCTTCGGGCACGACGAGGTATCCGATTCGCAGCGACGGAAAGAGCACCTTGCTGAAACTGCCGAAGAAGAGCACGTGGCCGCTCGCGTCGAGTCCCTGCAGCGCGGGCACGGGCCGGCCGGCGTAACGGTACTCGCTGTCGTAGTCGTCCTCGAAAAGCAGCGCATCGTTCGCAAGCGCCCACTGCAACAGCTCGAGCCGGCGCGCGATGCTCATCGTCATGCCGAGCGGGAACTGATGCGCGGGCGTGATGTACGCAAGCCGTGCGTCGCGCTCGCGCGGAACACGCATGCCCTGCTCATCGAGCGCGATCGGCGAGATGCGCGCGCCAGCCGCTTCGAAGATTTCCGCCGCGCCTTGATATCCCGGGTTCTCGATGCAGACGCGATCGCCCTGATTCAGCGTGAGCCGCGCCACGAGATCGAGCGCATCCTGCACGCCGGAGACGATCACGATCTGTTCCGCCGAACAGCGCACGCCGCGGGAGACGCCGAGGTAGTCGGAGATCGCGGCACGGAGAGGGGGATAGCCGATGCTGTCCGTGCCGTGCAGAAGTTTCGTCGAGAGCTTGCGCATCCGCTTCGCCGCGACACGCGCCCAGAGCTCGGCCGGGAAGAGATCGAGTGCGGGGAGGTCGGTGCGGAACGCGCGCGCGCGGCCACCGTCGAATTGCGACGCGGCCGGGAGTCTCTTCGCATACGTGGAGAGTCTTCGCCTGGGACGTGCTTCTGTAGACGATATTGCGCGGGGCGCGTGCAGCAATTCGTCGGGAAGGACCGCACTCACATACGTTCCCGACCCCACGCTCCCTTCCACATACCCCTCGGAGCGCAGCTGCTCGAAGGCATTCACGATCGTGCCGCGTGCGAGCCCGTACTGCTCCGCGAGGTCGCGCGTGCCGGGCAGGCGGGAGCCGGGACGCAGGCGCCCGGCGAGGATCTCACCCCGAAGAGAGTCGTAGAGCCAGCGATAGGCCGGCACGCCGCGCGGGCGGTGGGGGAGGGCGAGGGGGAAGGTGGTGGCGAGTCGTGTCATCGGACGTTCTGAGATAGTCCCTTCTCCCCCGCGCACGGGGGAGAAGGTGCCCGAAGGGCGGATGAGGGGCGATTTTCGTGTGAGGCACAGACCCCTCATCCGCGCTCCGCGCACCTTCTCCCCTCGCGGAGGGGAGAAGGAACTAGGCATCGCCTCTCCCACTTCATTGTTCGAAGTGGTCTAGTCAGTTTCACATAAATGGCTCTTCTTCACTGAACAACAAGATTCTACATTGCTCTCCACGAAGGAGAGCGAAATGAAATCACGTTACAACTACGACCCTGCCGCCTACGACGCCATGGACGCTGTCGATCAGTATCTCGATCGCTGCGGTCTCGAGCCTCTGCTCCTGCACCTGGTGCGGCTGCGCGCGTCGCAGCTCAACGGCTGTGCCTACTGCATCGACATGCACTGGAAGGATCTTCGCGCGCTCAGCGAGAACGAGCAGCGCCTCTACGGTCTCGATGCCTGGCGCGAAGCGCCGTATTACAACGACCGCGAGCGCGCGGCGCTGGCGTGGACCGAAGCCGTGACGAAGCTCGAAGGCCACGTGCCGGACGCGCTCTTCGGAGACGTGCGCGCCGCGTTCACCGACAAGGAGCTCTCGAATCTGACGCTGGCCATCTCGCAGATCAACGCGTGGAATCGCCTGTCGATCGCCTCGCGCCTCGTGCCCGGAAAGTATCAGCCGGCGAAACTCGAGGTGGCGCAGTGACACGCACGCGCGACTGGGCACTGCTCGCGATCCCCGGCATCATCTGGGGCTCGTCGTTCGTCTTCATCGCGGAAGGGCTGCGCGCGACCGGTCCGGATGGCGTGACGTTCGTCCGCATCCTGATCGGGTTCGCGACGCTCGCGATGTTCCGCAGCGCCTGGTCGCGCGTTGCACTTCGCGATTGGCCCGCCCTCGCGCTGCTCGGGCTCGTCTGGTTCGCATTTCCACTCAGCATGTTTCCCCGCGCGGAGGAGCACGTCTCCTCCGCGCTCACGGGCATGCTCAACGGTGCGGTGCCGCTGCTGACCGCAATCGTGGCCGCGGTGCTCGCGCGCAAGCTTCCCTCGCGTCAGGTCCTCTTCGGCCTGGCCACCGGCATGGCGGGCGTGTTGCTGATCGCCATCCCGGCGATGGGTCAGGGCCGTTCCGAAAGCGCGAGCGTGCTGCGGATTCTCGCGGCCTGCATCTCCTACGGATTCGCGCTGAGCATCGCGCGGCCGCTGCAGCAGAAGTACAACGCGATCGCGGTGATCTGGCGCGCGCAGCTCGTCGCGCTGGTGCTGACGATGCCGCGCGGTATCCCGGAGCTCATGCGCGGGCGCTGGTCGCCCGTTCCGCTCGCTTGTCTCGCCGCGCTCGGTGCGCTCGGGACGGCGGTCGCGTTCGTCGTGATGACGATCGCGGCAGGACGCGTCGGTCCTACGCGCGCCTCGGCGAGCACGTTTCTGGTTCCCGCCGTCGCGCTCGTTCTCGGCGTCGTCGTGCGCGGCGATCAGGTGTCTCTGTTGTCGGTTGTGGGCTGCGCCGTTTGTATCGGCGGCGCGATGCTGATGCGGTTCGGCGGGCGTGTAATGGTCCGCCCCATGCACTCTCGTTGTGCATGAAACTGAACGTCAAAGTCCTCCTTTTCGCCGCTTCGCTGCGCGGCGAGTCGTTGAATGCGCAGCTCGCTTCGCTGACGCGCAAGGTGCTCGAGCAGCGAGGTGTGGAGGTCGATTGCGCGGCGCTGTCCGACTTCGACTGTCCGTCGTTCGATCAGGATCTGGAGACGGACGGATTGCCGGGCGGTGCGCAACGGCTCCGCGATCGTCTCGTGGCTTGTGACGCGTTGCTCATTGCATCGCCGGAGTACAACGGATCGATGCCGGGCGTGCTGAAGAATACGATCGACTGGGTGTCGCGCTTCCGGCCGCAGCCGTTCAACGGCAAGCAGGCGTTTCTGATGTCGGCCTCGCCGTCGATGGCCGGAGGACGCGCGGGCCTCTGGGCGCTGCGCGTTCCGCTCGAGCATCTCGGGGCGCGCGTCTATCCCGACATGTTTTCGCTCGCGCAGGCGCATACGGCGTTCGACGAGCAGGGGGCGATCGCCGACGAGATGCTGCGGCATCGGTTCGAGTCGACGCTGGGATGTTTCCTGGAGCTGGTCGAGGCGGCGAAGCACTATCCACTTCTCAAGAAGGAGTGGGTCGAGTTCCTCGGCGAGAAACCGGACGCGGCGACCGATCGCGTGGAGTTGAATGCAGTCGCGCGTTAGGCGCGCGTCACCCTCGCGCGCAAGCCATCCTTGAATTCCGGAGGCGTCTTGCTGAAGTCGAGCGCGAAGTTCTGCGGGGGCAACTCCCATGTGTAGTTGCGCAGCAGGATGATCGCGAACACTTCCATGAAGAACGTCGCGTAGTCGAGGCCGGGGCATTTGTGTCCCGTGGCCGGCCCCGCGCCCTGGGGCGAGAACGCATGCTCGTGCCGCTTCTCCTCGGCGCGTTCCGGCGAGAAGCGATCGGGATCAAACTGCGCCGGCTCGCTGTAGAGCCCGCGCGCGTTGTGGCTCGGAGTCACCGCCCACATCACCATCCATCCGGCGGGCACGGTCATGCCGTCGATCGCGAAGCCCTTCGACTTACCGAAGACCGCGGCGACGATCGGGCAGATTCGCTTCACTTCGTTGACGACCTGCAGGAGGTAAGGCATCGCCATCAGCGACTCGACGGCGATCGGCCCTTCGGGCGACTTCGAGCGAATCTCCGTCGTCAGGCGCATGCGCACTGCGTTGTTCGAGGTGAGCTGCTGCACCATGGTGCCGAATTCGGCGAAGACGATGAAGCCGGCGATCACGATGTGATGCAGCTCGAGCACGATCTCTTCGTCCGACATCCCGCCTCGATTCGCGAGAATGCGCGACAGTCCATCCTCGGTTGGCATCGCTGAGCGCTCGCGTATGCGGGTGCGCAGGACTGCGAAGATGCGGTCGCGCGCTTTGAGGGCCTTGTTGTAGATCGTGCCGGGAAGATTGATTGGCAGCGTCGCAAAGCCGCGCGTGAGCGTCTCGTAGTCGCTGCGGAATTGATCGAGCTCTGCGCCCGGCTTCATGCCGAAGACGTTCGTGCAGATGACTTCGATCGAGAGCCGCTTCATCTCGTCGAGCCAGCGGATCTCATTCGTTTGCGACCACGTCGCGAACGCGCGCTCCACGATTCCCTGCATGTCGGCGAGATACGACGTCAGTGCCGCGCGGGAGAAGGCAGACATGACCACGCTCTTGCGCGTGCGATGGATGTCGCCGTCGAGGAGCGGAAGGCTGTCACCGCCGAAGATCTCGCGGACGTGCGGCGGCATCGCGCCGGCGCGCTCGATCGAGTTCGGATCGATGAACGTGCCCGCGGCATCGGGCCCGGCGATCACCGCGGCTTTGCGTCCGAGGACGTTGGTGCGGAAGACGCGGCCATGACGGGCAAGCCGTTCATCGATGAACCCGAACGGATTCTTCGCAAAGGCAAGAGTCTCGCCGAGCAGAGGAAGGCCATCAGATCCGGGAGGGATGCTCATACTTTCTATTACGCACCTCCACGCGGAGTGGATGGGGTCAGGTCGAAAGTCGAAATGTTTTTCTACTGGATGAAGACCAGCGGACAAGAACTGGCCGCTCCAGTCCGAGTTCGCGACTTGTTGGACCCTCAGCCAGTCCGTTCGTCTACGAAGGGTAGATAAAAGTTTCGAGTTTCGACCTGACCCCAGACGCGGACGCGTTCTCCGTACTCGCTCAATCGCATCGCGAGATCCTCGAGCGCGGCGCTCTCTGCCTCGGCGAGCCGCTCGAGATCGAGAACGAGCCGCTCCTTGCGGCGGCGCAGCCCCTGCGCGAGATCTTCTGCGAGCTTCCGTGCGCCCTCGACATTGAGCGTGCCGCCGACCGTCACCCAGATCGTCGACTCCGATCGCAATTCGACCGACACCGAGTGGCCCGCTTTGTCCTCTCCGCTCATCCTCCGCCAGACGCGTGCCGGCAGTGACTCCTCCGGAATCCGGAACGTATGCCGCGTCAACTTCGGATGCTGGAAGAGGCCGAGCTTCAGCGTGATGCCGGTCCATGCCGCCAGTGCCACCGCGGCGAACGACTGGAGCCGTTCCTTGAGTGAAGGGCGCCCAAGTGCAGTGTGTACGCGTTTCTCGAGCAACGCGATCCATTCGCGCGATGCGCGCGAGAAGAGCCGCCCTGCGAGGAACACCGGATAGGCGCGCCGGATCTCGAGCGCGAAGCGCTGCGCCTTCCGCTGCAGCATTTCGTTAGCCGAATCCTTCAGCTTTTCGTAGCCGTGCAGCCAGACATCGAGCGATCGGAAGATCGAGGGACCGAGGCGGCGGAGATCTTCGCGGAAGCAGCGGGTCTGCGCCGACTCGATCTCCGACGGTGTCATCGTCGGATGCGTCACCATCGCCTTGAAGCCGGTGCAATTGCGGTAGTACTCCTCGCGATCATCCGCGAGCTCACGATGCAGCCGCCCTTCCTTCATCACCTGTTCATAGAAGGGCGTTCCCGGCGTCGGACCATAGATGAGGAATTGCGACAGCGCCGGCTCGAGCGACAGCAGACCGTCGAGCTCTTCGTCGATGATCTCCGGCGTCTGATACGGCAGCCCGACGATCATCGAGGCCAGCACGCTGATCCCATGCTCTCTCAGCTCACGGATCAACTCTTCGGCTGGCCGTCCCTGTTGCTTGGCGTAACCCGAGCGCGTCCCTTCGTAGCCGATCCAGACGCCGTCGACTCCCATCTCGAGCAGCTCCGTGATCGTGTACATGCTGAGCGCCTTGATGCTTGCGAAGCAGAAGATCGAAAGCGCGGCGCCTCCGGCCATGACGCAGTCGCGCAATTCCATCGCGCGTTGGCGATTCAGGAGAAAGTCTTCGTCGAGGATGACGATGCCCATGCCCGGCTCGACTTCCTGATAGCGGCGGATGACGTCATAGATCTCGCGACCTGTCTCGAGGAGCCGGATGTGCTTGCGCTTGAAGAAGTGCGAGGTGCAGCAGAAGTCGCAGCCGTTCGGACATCCGAGTCCGGCGAACACCATACCGGTGCGCGACATCTCGCGGCTGAAGACGCGCATGCGGCTGACGATGAGCGGATGACGCCGCGGGCCGCTCGTTTCTCCCAGCAGGCGCTGCATGAAACCGGCGCCTTCTTCGCGGCAGATGAAGTCACACCATGGCGTGAGCTCGTCATCGGAGAGTACCGTGCCGTAGCCGCCGAGGATGATCTTTGCATGGGGAGCGTGACGGCGGATGAGCGCGACGGATTCCTTCATCCGGTGGTACGTCGAGAGCACGAACGAGAGTCCGACGTACTCGGGCTGCTTGCGCAACTCGCGGATCAATTCGCGCTTCGACGGATAGTGAAGGACGGTGGTGGGCGCCTGAATGTTCTCGGCGATGTAGCCGAGCGAGAACTGGATGTGATTGGCGCGCGGCGAGAAGAGGCCCTGCGCGCGTGTGACCTGGCCATACAGCAGCTCATAGCCGACACTCGGCGCATCGCCATGCTTTTCGCCGAGAGGGCGGCAGACGCTGGTGAGAAGGACTCGTGACATAAGCCACTAGCAGAGCACGGGGCATGAGGCATGAGCCGGTGGTGATGATCACCGGTGCGTGTGAGATGGGGTCACAATAGAAGCCGATGAGCGAAGAGAAGAAGGTCGTGATCATCGCCGGCCCCAACGGGGCGGGGAAGACGACATTCGCTCGAGAATTTCTTCCCGCGGAAGCCGGTGTTCCGATCTTCGCGAACGCGGACTTGATTGCGGCGGGACTCTCACCATTCGATCCTGGAGCGGCGGCGATCCGCGCCGGGCGAGTCATGGTGGCGGAGATCGATCGGCATGCGGCGGCGGGAAGAAGCTTCGCGTTCGAGACGACACTCGCAGGTCACACGTATCTGCGCCGTATTGGTGAATGGAGAAAAAGTGGATACGTCGTCGAACTGATCTTTCTGTCGTTACCGTCGCCGAACGACGCGATTGAGAGGGTTGCGACCCGTGTTCAGCAAGGAGGTCACAACGTTGCTCGCGACGTCATCGAGCGACGATTCATGGCTGGTATGCGAAACTTTTTGGAGTTCTATCAACCGCGCGTCGACTTTTGGCAGTTCTATGACAACAGTGGAAGGTCGCCGCGCCTTCTCGAAGAAGGAAGTAACCGATGAAGGGTCTGGAGTCGAAGTTACTGAATGCGGATATGCAAGGGGCTCCTAAGGCATTGCTTCGTGCTGCGCGTCGAGCGCGTGAGATCGCGCGTCAGACCAGGACACCGCTTGTGATCGTTGAAAACGGCGTACTTGTGAAGGAACAGGTCCGTGATGACGATGAGTTGTTGTCCGGCGCGATTCACGACGGCGATTGAACTCACCCCGCCGAGCCCGCGAGCCCCGCGCTCCCGCGCCCACCCGCACTCACTCCCAGTTCGTCAGCAATCGCAGCGCCGCGGTATCCCCCTCCAGCGGATGAATGACCAGAAACTGGCTCCCATCTGCCGTTGGTGCGAAGGCGCGCGCGGTGCTCATGCCGGTCGGCGTGATGATGCGAAACAGCTGCTGCGGTTCGCCGAACGCGATCTCGCTGCCGCTCGTCTTCACCGGGATCGCGACGAGATGTCCGGCCAGATCGATGTAATAGATCTCGCCGCCGTCCGGTCTCCACAACGGCTGCGTGCCGCCGTTGCGCGAGACCTGGCGCTTCATCGTCGTGTTCTCCGCCGACACCGCATAGATCTCGGAATGGCCGCTCTCATCGGACGCATAGGCGATCCATCGTCCATCCGCAGTTCCAACCGGTGTCAGCTCGTGAGCCTGACGCTCGGTGATGAACGACTGGGGCGGCGAGGTGCTGCCAATGGTTAGACGGCGCAGGTCGCCCGCGCTCTGATCGCTGACGATCAAAGTCTTCTCGTCCGCGCTCAACACCGCGGGCCATACGATTCCTTCGGTGCGAAACAACTCGGTCTGCTGTCCGTCGGCGAGCCGGCGGCGCATGAGAATGCTCTTCGTTCCCTCCAGTGCCGTGAAGTAGAGCGTGCTGCCGTCATGCGACCAGATCGGGCCGCCCGTCCACGGCAGATCGAGCGTCAGACGCGTGCGCGTCTTGCGTGCGAAGTCTTCGATCCAGAGCTGCCGCAGCGGATCGCCGGCGGAGAGCGCCGCGCGCGTGCCATCGGGCGCAATCGCGACCTCCCAGTACTTCTCGGGCTTGCCGACCTCGCTGATCTTTGCGCCCGTGCGATCGACCCACTGCAGCTGCGCCTCGATCTTCGGTTCACCTGTGTGACAGACGAGACGACCGTTGCCCGCGACCGAAAAGCCGCTGCGCCAGACATCGCCATCGAACATCACGTCGCGCGTGATGATCGCCGGATCGCCGGACAACGTCCCGTCGTCCGCCATCCTCTGCGCATAGAGCACGCCGTCTTTTGCGTACAGCAGCTTGCCGCTGGCATACACGCCATTCGATTTGTTGCGCAGGACGAGCTTCGGTTTCGGATCATCGAGCGAGGCGAGATAGATCCCGCTCGCGTTGCCGGATGGATCGCGATGATCCGCGGCGAAGAAGAGGAAGCGCTTTCCATCGGGAAGAAACGACGGCCAGCGATGCGTCGATTGTCCCGCCGGAATCGTCGTCACCGCCTTCGCCTGTCCGCCTCCCTCGGCCACCGCGAAGAGTCCGGTCTGCACATCGGGAGTAAAGAGCAGGACTCCGGACGGGCTCCATGTCCCGCCGCGGCCGTTCGGCGCCGCGGCCAGCGCGATGCTGAGGTCGCCGTCGAGCGACATGCGGTGCAGTTGTTCCTTGACGAAGAAAGCGATCCGCTTGCTGTCCGGTGCCCAGAAAGGAAACGCTGCCTTTTCCGTTCCTGGCAGCACGCGCGCCTTTCCGGTCTCGAGTGAGCGAAGCCACAGCGATGGCGACTCCTCGCCGCGCGCCGCGTATACGACCCACTTGCCGTCGGGCGAGATGACGGCCGGACCGCCGGAGTTGCCCGCCGCGAAATAGTGCTGTCCTGCGGCGGGGGCGAGATCGGCGACGATCGCCGGCGCATCGATCGCCTTTCTGCGCATCATCACGATTGCCACAAGGAGTGCGGCGATGACGATTGTTGCTGCGATCGCGAATCCCGCGAGCTGACGCCGCGGCTGGATCGCCGCAGCAGGCTCGTAACCTTCCTTCATCCAGTCGAGTTGCGCGCGAATGTCACGCGCCGATTGCCATCGTTCGTCGGGCTCCTTCGCGAGACAACGGAGGATCAGATATTCGAGTGCCGGGGGAATGTCGCCTCGCACGTCATGAATCGGCGGCGGTTCATCAGCGAGCGTCGCGCGGATGACTTCCATCCGGCTCTCGCCGTCGAACGCCGGCCTGCCGGTCGCCATCTCATAGAGCAGCGCGCCGAGTGCGAAGATGTCCGTGCGTCCGTCAGCGTCGACTGCCGCGAGTTGCTCGGGCGCCATGTAGGCGAGGGTGCCGAGGAGGCTGCCTTCTTCGGTGAGCGGGAGGCGCTCGGTCTGGGCGTTCGCTTCCATCGGTGAGGAGAGATTCTTCTCGTCGATGTGCTTCGCGAGGCCGAAGTCGAGCAGCTTTGCGCCCGAGCGCGTGAGCATCACATTCGCCGGCTTGAGGTCGCGATGAATGATGCCCTGGCGATGCGCCTTGTCGAGCGCGTCGGCGATCTGCGAGCCGATGCGCAGAATCTGATCGAGCGGCATCGGCCCTTTCTGGATGCGCGCCGAGAGACGCTCGCCATCGATGTACTCCATGACGAGATAGCGCACTTCCTGATTGCGCACTTCGGCGGAGCCGACGTCGTGTACGACGCAGATATTCGGATGGCTGAGGCTCGAGATGACGCGCGCTTCGCGCTCGAAGCGAGTGCGCAGCCGGGCGTTGTCAGCGAACGAAGCGGGAAGGATCTTGATCGCAACGTCGCGGTTGAGCCGCGTGTCGCGCGCGCGATACACCTCTCCCATGGCACCTGCTCCCACGGGCGCCACGATTTCGTAGGGACCCAGGCGAGTTCCAGAGTCGATGCTCATGAAATGTTGGACTGGGGCGGAGTATAGCGCCGGGATGGGCTTGGGGGCTGTGATGGGGGCTCTGTGGTGCTGGGGTGCTGGGGCGCTGGGTGGGGATCGATCCGAAATTGGTCTAGCATCTTGTCGAGCCGAGGAGAAGGCATGAATGTTCTGGTCAGGCGTCTGTCGATCGTTGTCGCGTGCTGCGTCGTTTGCGCATTGCCATCGAGGGCGGAGCTGCGGCTCCGTCAATACAAGGAGCTGGTGAACGAGCCGGAGTTTCAGACGTACATCTATGGCGTTGGTATGGGATTGTCATGGGCGAATGCGGACCTGCGAGACAAGAAACAGCAGCCGCTCTATTGCGCGCCGGCTACGACGCGCGTGACGAGGGAACGGTACCTGAAGATTCTGGCCGGTCAGATCGAGCGTGACGAAAAAGCCGGAATCGCGGATCCGGAGGCACCTTTGGAAGCGCTGCTGCTCTTCGGGCTCGAGGAGGAGTTTCCTTGTAAGTGAGCAGCAAGAGGTGGCCGCCGGGTGTTTTGCCCAGCGGCCGTTTGTGGATTACCTCGTGTAGTGATTGCGCTCGGAACCGTCAAAGAAGCCGGAAGGCATACAGCACTTCTTGAAACCGGCGTCCGGAACCGCAAGGGCAGGGATCATTGCGGCCGAGCTTTTCGGAAAGCTCTTTGTTGCCATGAACGATGCGGAGTCCGCGTTTGACGCGCGTCTCGGAAGGGTATCCCCTTCCTCCGCTTGCTGGATGGTTCAAAAGCAGTCGAGATCCTCGTGGTGGTTTCGCATGATGTCCTCCTTGGAACGGGCGACACTCTAGTCCGGATGGAAGGGAATGCACAATGCAGCATCCTGGGGCTTGCGACGATTCAGTAGGAACCTCTGACGGATTCTCGATCGCCGATCCCCCGTCATCCCGAGCGAAGTCGAGGGATCTCGCGTGGGCGGGAGGCGCGCGACATGATCTTCGTACCGCCCACCCACCCGGGTCCCGGCCCGAACCGGACATCGAGGACAAAACCGGAGACATCGAGGACAGCTGCACACGATATCGCGAGCCGTCTTTTTTCTCACTCCACTCTTTTTCGTCGCTGGCGG